>Ga0307515_10000010_pt1 | contig 651586 bp, 519 predicted proteins | sample 17_EM_MG_FD_194513 | JGI IMG/M metagenome (GOLD analysis project Ga0307515, IMG submission 194513) | Populus trichocarpa ectomycorrhiza microbial communities from riparian zone in the Pacific Northwest, United States - 17_EM | ecosystem: Host-associated > Plants > Roots > Unclassified...
GAGCAGTAGTTAAATTTTCATTAAGTTCATCAGACCTTTCCTGGCCATTAAACCCATACCTGTAACCATTATTTTGTGCAGGGTATTTCCTACCTGGCATTTGCATCCCAAAGGGATAGTAATCATTGGCCGTAATTACATCTGCTGCAAAGTAACTGCCATCCGGTATATTATCCGGTGGTATGCAGGGTTGCAGGTTGGGGTCTATGTAGGCAGTAAATTCATCATCAGGCCGGCTTTCAAAATTGGGCCAGAAATTAATTTCCTGGCGAGCCACATAGGTTAATTGGCTAGTTGTTCTGGCATAGATATTCATTATACCCGGTGCCGTGCCGCCAATGCATTCGCTGCCCTCGGATACAACCAACAGTTTTTTGTCGCTAATAGTAACCAGTACATTGCCCAGGTGATTACTAAGTTCAAAGAGCTTGTTACCTCTTGTAAAGGTAGTACTTCTTTCGGCTGGTACAGCAAGGGCATTGCCGTCGCTAACATCAATATCTGTATTAATCATACCCAGCCTGCTGCTGCCGTATAAATGCACTTCGCTTTGTTTTAATATGGGGTTAAGTGCTGCTTCAAAATTGATTTGTCCGTATACACTCATCACATTGCCGCTGGCATCCCTTACATATATGGTAGTTTGCCGTGACGCTGTGCCCTGCTGTACCGATTTGCTGATGCGGTTACCGCTTACGTCGTAAGTATAGTTGATACGAATCTGGCTGCCCAGGTCCTGCCCCTGCCCTTTGATGATCTCTTTTATTTTACCATATACACTCCATTCTATACTGATAATATCTTCTGATACATCTTTTACCAAATTGCCGATCTCATCGTATTCGTAATTACCATCGTTCTGCTCCTGTTTGATATCATTATACTTATCATAAATATTTGCAGCAACGTCGGGTGCATTGTCCACTACTTTATCCAGCTGGTTATTGTCGGCCTTATAGCTGTACTGCATATTGTCCATGGCATTAGGCCGGTTGGCATCCCCATTACGCAGGTAGGATAAAATGTTCCCGTCGGCATCGTAGCTTACCCGTTCTTTATAATCTTCCGTTACGGATATGGGATTAAAACTATTGGCTGCATTATCAAAACCGGTATAAGTATTCATGCGTACTATACGGTTAAGCTGGTCGTATTTATAACCGTATATTTTTGCATTGCCCAGTTTGGGTATATTAACCGACATTGCTGCAATATTGCCGTTGAAGAGGGAATTGGCAACATCCAGTCCATCAGAAGCCGCTGCCTGTAAAGACCCACCTCCGGCCGGCAATATTCCTGCGAATGCGCCAATATTGCTTATGGGCTTATAATCGCCGCCGTTAGCACTGTTGAAATAATTAAGACTAAAGCTATAGGCATCCCTGGCTACCGGGTTATGCCCGGAGGTACCGAACAGTAATCCATCTTTACCGATATCTGTGGTTCCGGTGATGGCCGTACTGTTCACGCCTTTCAGCCAGCCCTGTATCGTGTAGGCATAATCGATACCCTGCACCTGCAACTTACCCAATTCGGTGCGGGCCAACGGGCCATGACGATAATATTTATACTCAGCATCCCGTTCCCAATACAAGCCGTCCCTGCTGGTATTTACTTCCGTCAATTTATTTTCGGCATCATATTCATAACGATGGTAAAACTGGTCGATGCTGCCAGGCTGGTAGGCCACTTCATTTACCTTGCCGCTGATGAGGTCGTATTGATATTTTATTATTTTAAACCGGTTACCGCCAAAGTTTGACAATAACTGTTTGTAATCCTGAAGCAATACATCCACATTGCCATGTATATCGTAGGAATAATAGGTAGCGCTGGCAAAGTCGTTATAGTTTGGATCGCCGGGATTGGCAACTCCTGCATCCGGATCATAATCAAATACCTGTGAAAAGCTTACCCTGTTACGTAGATTTTGTTGTGTGATAGGCGCCACCGGAGGCGGTGGATTAACATTGACTGCCAATACATCGTAAGTAGTACGTGTTACCTGCTCTTTATTCAGGTTGTTATTATAGATCCATGCATTTAAGCCACTTTCACTCTGGCTAATGCTTTGGGTCATCGCAACAGCATTCGGTTTTTGCCCTACTTCTTTAATACGGCCCAAAGCATCATACAGCGTATAACTGTACTTGTTAGCTGCTTTCTGTTTGGCATTCTGACTAACCACCAAACGGCCAAGACGATCGTACCAGAAATGACTTACCCCTCCGTCCGGACTTATCTGCGCCACCACCTGGTTCAATGAATTATAGCGGTACTGGGTAACCTTTGCATGAGCAGGTACATTAGCAATGGTATTTCCAACTGGTGTATATACTATTGCGGCACCAGCAATCCTGTCGGCTTTAACCTTTGCTATAAAAGCAGGAGTAAAATCAGGATGCACGCCTTGGGGTGGCACTGTTTTTACAAGGTTACCCGCCTGGTCGTAATAATATAAGGTGTAGTGGTATTGGGCAACCTCAGCCGTTACCGTTAGTCTTTCGTGGTTGCGTGCTTCAAGGCATTTGGTTAAATAGGTATTGTCGAATAAATTATACTGGCTGGTTTCGTATGCTTTGTACCGTTCAGTAGCAATTCGCAGGGCCATATCGTTAATAAAATCGCAGGGACCTTCAGGATCTGATGGTGGGATACGATGGGGTTCTATCATGCCACAAAGTGCAGGCGGAGCCTGGGCAGAAGGAATATTACCTTCAGCTGTTTTAAGGGCAAGAGGGCAAAGGGTATCAAAACCCACATATTCAAACCAGGTTTTATTGAACCCCGTTTTATTATTCATAAAAGCCGCAAAGGCTTCGTTCTGCTGAAACTCATCGGTTGTAGAAGGATTGGCATAAAGCACATTACTGAATAGCCCGTTATAATTTGTAATAAATTCATACTTTAAAGCACGGTATTGTTCGCAATCCAGGCAGTTTTCACCAATGCTGGTATTACAGCTGGTTAAAAATCCCGGTACGGCTAAAGGCGGATTATAAGTTGTACAGGTACCCGTACCCGCACAACCGTCGAGTAAGGTTTGTAATAATGTAGCAGCAATATCTATCTTATACTGTGCATTAATGTAGGTATGCATATTACCCGCCAGGTTTGCTGCAGATACATTATAGCCCAGCACGATCATTTTTTGTTTGATCCGCTCCAGGTTATCACAAAGACATTTGTCTTTGCTGTTGATTACTATACCCTCATTAAGCGGAGGCTGGTGCTCATATGGTCTTGGATAAGAAACCATAAAGGGATGGCAAACCGCAGTAACCGGAATATTATGCAGTTCCAGTATTGCCTTGATGGCATCTTCAAATCTCTGGTATGGATAACTGTTGGGAGAAGACGGCTTTACAGAAGCTGACCCTAACGGATGATTCGGATCGCTTCCCTGTACACAGATATTTTCCAGTTTTGCAATGATCTCATCCATTACAGCAACAGGCAAATTACATGGCGCCAGTTCATTTTTCCAGAACTGGATATAACTATGACAACTATGTTCATATTCTGTTTGTATTGCTGCGCCTGCAGAGCCTCCTGCTGTAGCAATAATATCTTTTACTACAGCATATCCGTCCAGCAATTCCGTTACGGTACCAAAACGGCGTTGATAATTATTGGTTTTAAGGCTTGGATATACAGCTGCATTCATTTGCCCGTCTAAGCGGGTGCTGATCATGTTGTTTTTTATAGTGAGGTAAAGTGTTTTAAAAATCTTCCACATGTAGTTTTTATCCGCAGTACACCTTCCGGTAAGATTAGACCAGTTTGGCCCGGAGGGGTAATCCGGTGCCTCATCTACGCAAGCCGCTGCGTCGGATCCCGTAGCCCTGTTCATACAGGCAATACTTAGATAAGCCAGTTTCCAAAAACCGGGGCCACCGTTGTAGGCGGTATTCATATTGCTGAGCATTTCAGCTGCATCACCTGCTCCTGCTGCGCCGGTTCCGGTAAAGTAAGGATCATGGCTCATCAGTGCAGTAATGTACCCTAATGAATTAGCCATATCCCATGTTTCTACGTCGTCAAGGGACAGGTCAAACTCATAACTTGTTTTAAGATGTTCTTTGGCATACTTTAATTTCGGGTACTCGGGATGGTAATACAAAAGTGCTTTGGCCCATTCGTCAGTAAATTTACCGGTAAACTCATCTACATTATTCAATACATCACCATTAAGCTCATAGGCTTGCGGATCTATGGCTCCTGTACTGTTTTTATAAATAGATTTTGTTCCTTCTTCATCTACCGGGGTTTTATAATAAGGTACGGAGGCAGAGGAGCTGATATGGCTGGTAACAGGGTACGCCTCTTTTTTCAACACATTAAAAGGTCTGTCCATACCATTTTCGTAAACTCCTTCATCAGTGCCTTCACCTCCGGTACCACCATCTTCCATGTTGGTACGTGCATATTGTCCCATACCCGGCGTCATATCATGCAGCATTTGCTGCTCTATCATATCAAGTGCCGTTTCTTTTTTATTGCATAAAGTACTGCAATGTTCTATTGCCAGTTTGTAAGAGGCGGTAATATCTGCTTCCTGTTCTGCTGTTAAAACAGCATTCGGCGGCAAGCCTAAAGCCGTAAGATATTTTGCATGGTAAATAGCTGGAGTTGCTCCTACTGCTGCAGTACAACTGGCACAGGTCATATTACTACAAGTGATTTCAAACAGAAGGGTGGCTAATACTTCAGCGCGGATCGTTTCAATGGATTTACAGATACTTTTTGTCCTAAATACATTTTCACGGTACCAATCCTGTGCACTTTTATTTACTGTTAGTATTTTGGTAACATTATATTCCCCAATCGCAAGTGTTAGATTTGGTATAACTACATTTGGTATAGTTACTGCAATTCCCTGCGGCGTGCAGGTGACGTCCAATGCATTATTTATAAACGAAAGATTGGTACGGTTTTCCTCCGCTACAATATTACCACAGGCATCCGATATTTTTATTGTCAGGTCATAATAGCAACTATAACAAACATCACCCGGTGGATTACACGCAGCTACCGTAGCGCTAAGCGGATCCAGGGTATATTGAAAAGTATGCAATCCCTCTTTTTCAACCAGTAAAGTACTTGTTGATACCACGCTTCTTCCCTGTACAACATTATTTTCTGTGGTTAACAGGTCTTTTTCCATTACCTGTATGGCTGGTCCCTGCGAAGGCAGTGCAGTAAGATTGGCGGGCACATCTCCGGCAAGCGCTGTTGCTACGGTACGGCCATGCATATCCGTATAGCTCACACTTACCTGGCGGTTCGCATCTACCACCATATTTTTAAAATAATGACTGGCGTAACCTACTTCCATTCCAAAAATGCCATCCAGCTCGGTTTGGCTGGGACTGCCATAATAATATTTGGTTTGATGGCCGGAATTTAATTTATGGTCAGGTCCTACTCCTGATTGTTCTGCAATACGACCTGTTGCATCGGGAGTGTATCTTGTCTCTGTATACGGAAATCCCTGTGCATCAGGAATAAATTTATTAAAGTTATCTGCCGATGTTAAGGCTGCAGTATTATTGGGGGAATAATATTGCGATGTGCCTTGCGTGTTATCCAGGGGTACCGGTACACTGGAACAGATATTTTGTCCGGTTTGTAACTGGTCATAAATATCTTTAGGATAAATAGCAGCAGTTTGACCGGTAAACTTATTAAAATTACGGGCATAGGATAACACTGTATTCAATGTAGGTGCCGGTAAAATATTAATTGCAGGCCTTCCCTGGTAATCATAATAGGTTTCTGCTACTACTGTATTTTTATCAGGGGTACTATTATCTTTTGTAACCGTTTGCCTGCTGCGTAATGTGCCGTCAAAATATTGTACTACTGTTTTTCTTTTGCCGTCTTCTGCAAATGAGGTGCTCGACTGCCAGTTGAACTGGTTATTTTCATGACCGGTAAAACTATAATAATCATTAGAAGATGTTCCTAAGACTACATTCCATGTGCCTTCAATAATGTCGCCATTTTCGCGGTACTGCACCGGGCGTATGCGGTAATACAAAAATCCTTCCCCGTCATATAAAAGAGGAATGTTGTATTCCTTTATATTCTTGGTTATGGTGATACGGGTAGCATTTCTTCTGAAGATAAGCCTGGCATCGGGCTGTAAAATATTATTGATAAGGGATTTATAATTTTCAATCGATTCTGCGTCTATCCAGGCCCATTCCACATCAAAATGTGTTGCACCTTTTGTATCGTCGTACAACCATTTTATATTCAGCTCATCGGGCTGCGCAGTTTTAGTATCAAATGTGGCTGTTAACTGCTCGAATTTATAATCTCTCGTTGCAATAAGACTATTTTTCAATAGTAATACCTTTCTGGGATCCCAGGCACCTGCAGCGGGATCAGGCGCATTCGTTATGGTTACGGTAACTTTCCTGGCATCAGCAAGATAATAATATTGACGGGCATCATATTTGAGACCAGCGGCTTTAGTATAACTAACAGCCAGGGTTACTCCATTTATAGTATGTGCGTTTTCATTCAGGTCGTAATAAGTAATATTAAGGGTAATGGCATAAGTAAAATCGTTGGGAATAAACTGTTGACTCGTTTCATCAATAAACAGGGCTATTACATTTTTATATTTATCCTTTGTTATATCAGCTATTCTCTGCCTGTCGGTAGTATTATAATAGATAGGATCCTGCACATCGCAAACCATATTAACGGCAATTGGAAGTGAATTGGAAGGCACCGGCGCACCTTGCAATACTGTTGAAATTTCAGGATCGTTGGCTGCGGATACCGATAAAGGCAATAGTAAAAATGAAAGTGCCGCAGCTTTTATAAAGTTTATGATAAAATTTCCCGGTTTTATATTCCTGGTTTTTGTAACCCTTCTTCTTATAAACTCCATATTTTTATTAGTTCCCATAACAAAGGATAATTAATTTAAAAATGTATGCCCCCTTAATTATTGCGTATTATCTTTTAGTTGCTGCTGATTATTTTCCATTTCCTCATGTTCCAGTCCAGCGGTAATTATTTTATAATATTTAAATTTCTCCCCGGGTAAGTATTGTTTAAGAATCTTGTCGAAATACAAATAATTGGTTTCGTCAAAAAACCTGGTAGTGGGAAGGCCCCGGTAGTGTAGAAAATTCATTTCCAGATTTTGGGTTAGCAATGAAGGCGTAACCGAAAGTGACGTATCTCCATCAAACGGAACCATGTCTTTGAACCGTACCTGTATTTTCAACGTTTTATAAGATTCAATATCATAAGTGATCGTAAATTTGCTGAAAGTAAAAGCGGAATCCGCATATGCACTCGTCAGGCTGAAAATAATCCGTTTTGTACTGGAATCAGGATTATCCAGTAAAACATCATAAGCACTGTCATATGCTGTAAGAGACTGGTCTATAAAATTTTTCAGTACAAATTGGTCTGAGGGGTTACTGGAATTATTCTTCGTTGCAACTATCGCTTTAGTATCATGATCCACATTTATGCTAAAGCTGTCATTTTGCATAAACTCTATTTCATCAACTTTATAGTAGTAATTTTTTTTATTCAGATAATATTCTACAGTTTTCTCATCTCTTTTGGAATTTCCGTTAACAGTATCGGTATAATACAAAATATGCAGGTCGAAACCGACATACGAAGAACTGTCAAACACTTTATTCAATTTGTACAATTCGTCCTTTATATTATCCGGTATTATTTGTGCAGGTAACATATTACACTTCACTATTACCAACAAAATAACTACGAGCAATTTTTTTTTCGACATGATCATTATTTTTTACTATTCAAAAATTTAGTCTATGGTTTTTATTTTTCCCTGTACCGCACTCCTTGTTTCTGATATTGTTTTTACACCGTCTTTGGTTTCCTTTTTTACCCTTACCAAGGTTCCCTCATCATCATATTCATAGAAGCTGGCATAATTATTTTCATCCAGTTCGCTGCTTAATCTTAACGTTTGCGGATCAAATACAAAAGATTTCATATTGGCATTAAAAGGATGAATGCGTATATCATCAAGATAGAAAGTAGTGCCGGCTACCGGAGTAGCGGTAAATTTCAACAGACTTGTATTTTGCGGCACCGGGAATTTTCCCTCAAACAATTGCCATCCTTCAATGATCCTGCTAACAGGTAATAAAGTTCCAATAGTTGCACTTCCGTTTTTTACCTCTAATGAAAGACCGGTATAACTGGTACAGTTGCAGGCTTCGCCGCCTTTTTTAATCCATATACTTGCTATCATTTCTTTACCTGGCAGTGTTGGAGTAAGATCAAATCCATCAATAGTAGCATTTGCGGTTACCTGAACCTGGTTGGGTTGATAACAGGTAACATTACCCGTAGTGGGTGTTGGTGGTGTTACATTTAACGGGTAAAAGTATTTTTGCGGAACAAGATCCATGAACCGGTTATCACACGGCCTTGACCATTTCAAAACGAAATTACCTCTTACGTCGCCTTTATTCCTCCTGGAGAAATAGGCCGTAATATTATACACCTGTCCCACGTTCAATAAAATGTCGCCATCAGGATGATTACCCGGTGTAAAACATGCGGTGAAACCTGAAGTATGTTTCCCTACCACTTCTACCCCGTTTATGAAAACACTTCCTGCTGATTCGGCATCCAGGTTAAAATGATATATCCCTGTTTTATCAACCTGTAATTTTCCATCATATCTTGAACTTACTTTGGTAGTTATCGAAGTGGTATTCCCGGTTGGAAATATAAATTTCTCATTCCCCAAAATATAATTTCCATCATAATAAAAATAAAGTTGTGGAGAAAGACTTAGGGTATGATAACCAGTAAAGGGATCAGGACAATCTCCATCGTAATATCTCGAAGTCAGGCCTGTTCCTGCCGGTACCACTGTGGTTTCATTCAACAAGGTTTTTGTAATATCAATTTTAACCACGGGCACAGGATCGGTATTATCAGCAGATACCGGAATATCTATGGCAAAAGGATTGTTATTCACTTTTAAACTATAATTACCCGTATGAGATTCTGTAGGCTCCAGCATTGATTCTACGATATTTGTTTTGAAATGCACTTTGGCGGGTTTACAATATGGTTCACAGGGATCGTCTTTATACCCGTAATCTTCAAAACCATCAAAAGCAGATTGCCTTAAGCGGCTATTGCTTACCGTTGCAATGGGTAAAGTTTCCTGGTAACCATAAATAGCGGCATTGTATCTGCCTAAAGGATCATGATCTTCCAGCTGCGCCCCTTTACGGTTATATTGCAGCACTTCGCTGTTCCATATCCATTTATTACTGGTAGCTGGGTCTATTTTAGGATTAACAGGATCAGTAGTGTTCACAACCCAATACGGATCAAAATCTTTTAATACCCCATTGTTGATAATATCAGTTTTGTTTTTTGGATCTGTAGTATTTACAGCGAGGTCATTCTCTTTTCTTTCGCCGTAAAAAACATAACTGCGCCATGCACGCCAGTTTCCCAATATGCCCTGTATATAAGGATTCATGAATTGTTTTGTAAATACGCTATGACAGGTAGTTACCAATTCCCTGGTCACACAATCCACTGTTTCCTGTCCTTCCGGCGGTGTTGCGGGGTTACCGGGCAAACCATAAGACTCTGAACATTTATAATATTTCACCTGCAACTTAGGTTGCTGATTGGGAAAATTCGGGTCATTGGAAAAGCAGGCCCTTGTTTCTTCCGTAGATTCATACTGTGGTGCATCATCATCAGTATAGCCCAGCCTGAAACCGGTGAGGTAATTTTTAGCCGGATCAAATTTATCTATTACCATTTGCTTAACCATTGCTGTTACGTTTACCGGAGGTGAAGTGTTGAGTAATGGCCCCTGAGCAAAATTGTACTTAACGGCCGAATACATCGGTTGGGGAATACTTAAGAGATTAGTGTATTTAGAATTATTTGCCGGTGAACGCAGGTAAAATAAATTCTGCCACAAAATATTATTATTGGCCGGCCATGCGGAATACTGGAAACTCGATAATTCAAACCTGTTCTCTCTTTTGGGCCTGTAATGAGGCGATATATAATTATGCGATGTGGTATTATATCCATAGCGCCTGTCAATAATGGCATAGTTACCATAATAATGACTTTCGTGTGGAGATAAGGCCGCGTCGTTATGGCCAAAAAGCGAAAGTTTGGCCTCCAGGATAGTAGCGCCCAAATCAAGGCCCTGCAAATCATACTGAATCCAGCTTTTTTGATGATACCTGTATACCGGGAGTGGAACCCGAACAGGATACCAATGTGGAAAGTGAAACAAGCTAAAGCGCCATTCGATAACCACCGGCCGTACACGATCCGTCCTCGTCATAAAATAAGTTGGGTTAGGCATATGTTCGCCACTTATCTGTTGCCCGGGTTTTTCGAATCTTGTGAAAGAATAAGATTGAGTGGGTAAATAACTTACATCATGCAATGGTGCTTTTCTCGTTACATCTGTAAATGCAGTTGTAGTAAAAAACATATCCTGCCCTTTCCACTTTTCCTTTAATGATACTGCAGATGCATTGATAACATTTGCATCATTGTTGATGACCAGTTTCACTGAATTATCGGGTTGGGGAACCAGTGGATTATTCTGGCAAACAATACTTCCCAATGAAGCACCCGTAAGATTCCTATGACCGCTGCGGATGATCCTGAAATATACTTCAGCACCATTATAAGGAGTACCGTTGCGGTCAATAAAAATAAAATCACGAACTGTATTATTGGGATCTTTACGCAGGTCAACTGCCCATATCCTGTTTTCTGTGCTGGGCGTAAGCCTGTCGCAAACCCCGTTGCCATTACAACCTGCAACTGCAACCGGACCTTCGCTGTTTGGTTTATCCAAAACAAATAGCTCATCTCCGCTTTCAAAAATTTTCATTTGTTCCGGTGTAAATCCTTCCAATCTTCCATTTCTAAACATCACATTGCTATAAGTAACATCAATATTTTTGTAGGCAGGCGCCATCCCGGTTTCAGCCCAATGCGCCGGGTAGTTGAAATTGTACACCGGTTTTTTAAATTCATTATTGGTTCTTGTTACCAGGGTAGCTCCTGTTTCAGCATCATACACTAAATTTTCTGTACTTACTATACTTCCTTTATCATTGTTTTCAATTCGCTCCAGTATGCCAAATTCGTTTACTACTTTAAGGGTGGTAAAAGAGCGGAATAATGATTCATCTTTAAAAAGCGACCTGAATAAACTGGGCAAAAGAATCGGCACCACACTAATGGTAAACATATCCGCATTGATAGGTACCTGGGCCGCATAAGTAAAACTGTAGTGCTCACGCGAATCATTCATCACCTCTACGTCCTTACCAATAAGTTTATTGGTAACCACACCATTGGCACTTTCAATCACCGGCACTATATTGTTCAGCCGGTATTTGTTCTCCCCTATTTTGGTGGTACGGTAATAATACTGGGTACTGCTGATTACAGTAATATCATCCCCCTCCGGATAACTGTAGTCTCCCCTTGGTTTTCCATTCATATCGTTTAGCACTACCCTAAAACCCTGTGTAAGCGTAAGCAGGTCTTTATTCTTAAATTGAAATATCTGCGCTATCGGCCCGGGTTGAAATGCTTTTTTGCTATGGTTATCAAAAGAGGTAAAATCAGTAATCACAGGAAAATCACGGCAGGTATAAAATTCCTTTACCTGTTTGCCCACTCCGGATTTTATATTTTTACTGGTTTTATTATGAATGCTTTTTATAGTAACCCTGCTATAACCCACCATTGGAGCAGGAAAAAAGGTTTCGGCCAATGGCAATTCTACATTTTCGTAGCGTGTAGGCCCCAGCGGTTGTTTTATATTGTACTTCAATATTTCCCTGAAAGGGTTTTCTTCATTACCTACACCCGGTTCGTAAGTAGCCACGCCGCTGGTGATCGTTAATTCATCAGTACCTATAATTTCTTTTTTATCATAACTATATTCCTGCCCATAAGATGATTCCTTTTCAACTTCACTGTTACCGGTTTTGGAAATCTTATTCCAGTTATCGGTTATTATAATACTTTTTATCCTGTAACCACCACCGTATTTTACTACTGAAGGCACGGCAAGCCTCGCAAAGCTTTTAGCCAGGTCAACCTCTTTGCAGCGATTATACAATTTAAGCTGGTATTCGAAACCGATAGACGCTTTGGCAATATGATCTGCCATACCATAAACGGCTTTGGCTACCTGCTTCACTCCACTTTCAGTACCGTTATCATATCCCGGGTACACTTTAGAAGTAAGCGAACGCCGCGTAAAATCTACCACGGTTTGCATGATGGGGCTTCCTCCCTGGTTGGTTTCTTCCAGGTGAATGTAAAAAATACTATTGTTGGTTCCTGGTACAATACCGCATCCGTTTGCAGCAATACCTGCATATACAAATACCGGCTCTGTACCACTTCCCTTTCCATCCGGTGGCACGTTAATCCATAATTTTAATAAAAGCTGGTCCATACCTGCCAGGTATTTATCCCTTATCTTTTTATCGATTTCTGTTGCTGAAGCACCTGTAATGGGGGCATCGGCCTGGAAATAAATGAAGCGGTTATCCCATAAAGCACAATCGTTTTTTATAATGGGATTGAGGTCGGCAGATTTATTATAGTATAGTTTACTCAGGTCATCATTTGATGGCAAAGTTTCGGTGGGGCCAAAACCTAAAATCTTTGTAGCTATGGCTGCCCGCCTGTCCTGCACGTATCCGTAACTGTCACTTTCGTAGTTGACATTAATCATGGCTCCGCTTGGCAATAATATTTTTTCCAGGTTCCATGTAGCGGCATAAGCATTGGCCCGGTCTTTACTTTGGGTAGCAAAAGGATAATCTACATTTGAAACCCCTGTTGGATTATTACCCGTTGCGGGTTTATAATTTCCCCAGCGATCATTTTGTGCAGTATTGTAATCGGGGTTGGTATTGATGGTTACATTTGTTCCATTTTCCACGACCACTTTATTGCTGGCATAATTAAAAACGTATTCGCCACTGCGCCTGCTGCTGCCATTATAAGTAAACCAGATACGCTTAAGTGTTAGTTTACCTTTACGCAGGTTAATATTCACCCCGTTCTTCATTACCACTTCTCCATCGTTGGCAGCATAGTTACCGCAAAGCGAATAATCGTATTCAAAATGTACCGATTTTACCGGCTTTGCCTTACCTGGATCACCTGGATATTTGTTAAAATCGGCCTTGGTATACAAATCAATACGATCCAGTTTGCGCTGATGAACATTACTGTTAACACCACCGTTTTCCCCTGCCGCCTGCATACCATCATTGCGTTTTGAAACATAAAAAGTAGCAACCATATTCTTCGACTCAAGGCTATGCATATACCATAATTCCTTTGCACCATAAGTATAGCTGGCCTTATTATCCGTTTTATCGGTTTTTAATCCTTCGTTAAAAGCCGCTTTGGGCGCAGCGGCATCTAACGCAACAGGATACCGCCATTTATAATTTTCTATCTGCAGGTCTCCCGCTGCATTTACTCCTTTGATATTCGCACAGGAATAATTGAATTTAACCGCAGTTCCCAGGTCATCATCTGTAACACCATCTCCTTTTATATCCACGTAATCGGGTGAAAGAATAGCAGTGAGTAAAAAACCATGTGCAAAATTTCCAATGGTCTGGCGTTGAAAAAACTTTTCTGTTCCCTGTTTATTATCGATGCTGTTATCTACGCCGGGCGAATATATTATTTCCTGCTTTTCGTCAGGTACTGCTTCCGTACTGAATGAAACTTCTTTTTGTTCGGCAGTATACACCGGCAATCCATAGATATATCTCCTGGAATCATTTTCCAATACCGTTATTTCAGATATGTGATGGCTTTTCCGGATATTTTTCCCGTTATTAAGCGGGTCATAACGGGGGAGGGCTTTTACGTAAGTGGAATTTCTGCAGGACCCCGGGGAAAAATAATTTTCTGTATACGCCAATATCTGTTTATCCAATCCTACTCTCGTTGCTTCTTCTGCATTCAGGTAAGAAATGACCTGTGTTCTTTTATCCCTGGCCCCCGTGGCTTTTTGAAGATTTTGTATCGGCAGGTCAGCTTCTCTAACCAGCTGATCATTGAATACTTCAAATTTGCTGGCTAAAGTGGGTGTAGCGCCGGTAATAGTAGTAAGGCCGTTAATTGTTGGCCCGTCCGGATTTAATACAGGTCGTACCAGTTTATCCTTACCCACGTTATTATAAAAAACTTCATCTATTATAGCAGTTTCTGAAGGGTTTTTAAAAAAAACACCTTCATAACTTCCTGCTGACGGGGTGAATCTCAAATTATCTTTCAATGCATTATTCTGCGACCATTCCTTTACGGTAGTTTTGCTATAAGCACCGCCTAATTGTACGCCTGTATGCACTGTATTCCCCAGTCCGATCTCTACCGATACACTTCCCGATCCATTTTTTGATTCTGTACGGGCATCCTTCACATAACCCACACTGCCACGATATGCACGAAAAGATCCACCTGTTCCTTCACCTGTAATATTGAACATGTCGTAAGTGTAAACAGGGAGAGAAATTGCCGGTGTTTTGGTGCTATATACACCGTCATTAAGCCGATTAAAATCCATCAGGGCATGTTCCACACCTTGCCCTTTATCTGCATACATAAAACCAAAAGCCCGTTTCTCCTGTACTTTATCTTTTTTGGCGATATACGTTTCACTTAAAAAACCTCCGAACGAAATATTAGGGTGAATAGGTCCAAACTCTGCCCCGATTTTTAAGGCTAACGTTGCGTTGAAACTGGTAACAGGCATACGTATAGATGGCGTATACGAAGACCGGGCAAAACTGTAATTTCCCTGTGTATGATAGCTCATCAGCTTATACCGTTCGGATACATATTCTCCTGAAATATTCAGATCGGTTAACCCTTTCATCGAATTATACCCAATAGAAGTACTTGCCGCACCAACGTTTTTTAGGGATTGCAAGTCCACTAACGATGCCGAAAAACCCAAATTTGCTGAAAGCCCATCTTGCGAACTCAAACTTAAACTATTTGATATGTTTAATACCCCTACTTTCCCGGTCATTTCATCAGCATTGGCACCAGCCATCAATTTGCTCATTTTAAAATTACTGTTGAGCCCCAATGACAGCCCCACCCCACGTTTATTATTCCAGGTAATACCGGCATTCAAATTAGCACTGAAAGGAAATCCCACTACCTCTGCACCCGCACCAACATCAGTGCCCACCGTAAGATCTGTTGATACCGACTGCTCCTTCACCACTATATCCTCTCCATTAAAATCATCCGGTAATCCTCTCATTGTTCTGTTGATAGTACCAGGGTTAATATTCCAGCCCAACCCTGTCCAGGTAGCTTCCTGTTCCATCGTAATACCCGCGTTATAAAAAATATTTATCGGGTAGCCGCCAACGTCAAGTAAAGGAATGTTGTAGGAAAAATCGCCGGTAAAGGGACTTACCATATTATCAGCCCCGATACTTTTAAAAGTTGCCATCTCGGGCTGGCCCGGTCCACCCAGTGAGGGTGCTTTTACTGAGGATTTATTAAACCTAACTAAAGGCAGTCCATTTACTTTTGCCATCCTGCTCTCCTTTTCAGTTACTATTTCAGCAGCAGCTGCGGTCTCTTTTTTTGAACGTATGGTTTTATGAAAAGAAACCGTATCAAATGCTTTTGTAGTTACATTGCCTGCTTTAGCCAGCAGTAAAAAACTGAGGTAGAAAACAGTAAACAAACACCACGCAATAAGGGTTTGCCTTTTCACAAGTGCAGGATAAATAACCAGGGTATTACGCTGTTGATTCATAAGTAGCCGTATTAATTTTTTTGGTATTTAAAGGTCATGGTATGTCGCTCTCCTCTCGAATTGGTAAGTACTACTTCGTATATACCAGCTTCTTCCAGTTTCATTTTTTTGCCAATATTGTAATCAAGGAAATTCTGCCCGGATTTTATTGGTATTTCAAAGCTGAGGTTATGCTTATTCGATTTATCAGCCAGGTTCTTTATTGTTACCATTGCGGTACTGTCAGATAAAAAGTTATAGTATTCGATTTTTAAAATTTCTCCGTATTGTGTTGTTACTTCTCCCGACTTAGTCGATAGTTTTATGTAAGGCGCCTGCTGTACTATCTTTTCGATTGCGCTGTCTTTAATTTTAAATACCCACACTTCACTCTTGCCCGCATAGGCCCTCTCATCTCTTGCTACCACCTGCCAGGCATACCATTTATTTTTTTCGAACGTAGATACAGTACCGGGGTAATTCAAAAAATTAGTACCCAGGCTACCTTCATTATAAAAGGGGAGGTTTTGTTGTATTGCTTCATCTGCTTTTTGTCCCTGCGGAATTTCTGTGATCAGTATATCATACTGCAACCGGTTAAACATAGCCGCTGGTGTGGGCGGCATCCATGTAAATTGTGCAGGTGCATTTTCCAATACCGCACTATCTGCAGGAAAAATAAGCAGGGGCGGACTTAGCGGTTCTGCATCAAATGGTATACATTCTTCAGCAAGCCCTATATCTTTTATAGCAAAACCGATCAAAGAATAACATATCGTATAACTGCCGGCAGGTATAAAACCCTGCAGATTATTATTTGCAGTACCCGAAAGATAATTATACTGAACAGGGTTAAGCGTATTTACATTCAGTTGCTTTGCGCCTCTTGTTATATTGAACAGTGTCGATGTAGCTGTAAAAATTTCCTGGCCAGATAAACGGTCTCTTAAAACTATAGTTAGCCTGCAATCATTATAAGCGATATTACTGCTGTTTACCAGGAGTACATTCCACAACTGATTTTTTTGTATCAGCCCTACTGTAGGAATGGCCGCCTGCAAAGTTACCTGTGCCGTTGCTGCCAGCTTCAACCCTATAAGCACTGCAGTAAAAAATATTTTTTTCATAATCTATAATTTAGAATTCCCTGTAAAAGCTCATGCGCCCGATGTCAACAGGCAGCAATGTCCTGTTATTACCGGGCAGGTAAGATTTTTCATAACCAAATTGTACTGTTCCCAGTTTTCGTAAACTGATGCTCATCATTGCGGCAGCACCAAACAAATTTTCTACTCTGTTAAACCGGTTCCATTTTAAGCTACCACTTAATGAAAGCCTGTTCTTAAATTGATACCCCAGCGTTTGTTCCAGCGTAAACAGGCGCAAGTCCTTTTGATCAGTTAAAGAAGCATTGGTTTGTAAGGTCATTTTGCCTAAAAAGAAAGACTGGTTAACCGTATAGCTGGAAGCATCAAAATAAATAAAACCGGTATCTGTGCTGTTATTATAAAATTTAGTGTACACGGCACTGGTATTCATGCCTGTTTGCTTAAGCTGGTAGCTATGGCTTACTATGGCATTGAAAGTATTGTACTGATTTTCGGTTAACACATTATTATCACTTAAAAAAAGTTGCGAAGAAGGATAATAGCCAACAGAGATAAATGGATATTTAGGTACACGCAATGATACCTGCAGGGATTTAAAAACGGTTTTGCTGGAAAATGACGGAGTTGCAACAGGACTAACAAAATCGTTCTTTCTTATGGCCCCATCCAACAGCAATCGTTTTTTCCAGAAATTTTGATTCAGTCGTATCATCCAGGCATCCTGGTTAATATTTACAGGATATAAATTAAAGGATTGAAAATTTTCCCCCAACTTTTTATAATAGGCGGTAAGCCTGGTATTGGTTTGAGGATTCTGACTGAATAATTTTATACTATATGCTTCATTGCTTCGTGTATTCAGGTTAAATGCTTTACCCATTAATTCAGAAGAAGAAGATCGGGGTACGGATCCATTAGTAGTATAGGAAGATTTTGCGACTTCTGCGACAATGTAATTATTACGGTCTATTACAAGCCTGGCTTCGGCAGAGATTCCTAATACTTTTTGCACAGCAGCTACTGTGTTGGAAGCAGTATAATTTAAAACTGCTTTTTTCCCGTTGTAAAAACTTACAATAAAATTATTTTTTCCCTTTTTGCCCACACCAAGCCTGGCAATGTATAAAGACTGATCAGGTAACTGGCTTGTATTATTCCTGAACACAAAATCCCTGAAACGATAATTTACTTTACCTGCAGCAAAAGCCACATACAGCTTTGAAGGATTGGCTTCCACGTTAATGCCTGCCAATGAAATATTTTTAACTGTAAGCTCAGAATAATCCACCCAGCTTCTGCCAATACCCACCTGGTTTACGGCAAGCAATACACGCTGGGCTTTAGTAAGTTCATTTTTATCAATCCCGTTCTTTTTCATGAACTCCATTAAACCATCTGTCGTTTTCAACCCGGCGATTGCAGCTTTCACCTTATTGACAGAATCCTGCATCCTTTTATTTAATTGCTTTATTTTACCCTCTTCCTTTTTTAATGTATCCTGCAATTTTGCAAGCATCTGTTTTTTGTCATTATATTTCTCCAGTAAAGAGCTGTCTTTTCTTTCTACTTTATTTTTATCCGCTATACCGGCCACTTTACCTGCAACTGCTGTTTTTACACTATCAATAGCCTTATCCTTCAGGTCGGTTATTTTTTTGTTGCTGATATTATTTGTTTGCGCAGTTATTTTTTGCAGCATGCTATCCGGAACAAGCGCTTTTGTTTTACTGATCACCACATTACGCATACCCTTGTTTTGTAAGGAAAAAAACCTGTTTAATCCTTCTTTATCAGGTATCGATCCGCCCGGTTTGTTTACTCCTGCAATGGCAGGTTCAATAGCATATCCTGAAGCAGACATCTTTAAATTTCTTTCCTTTTCTTCTACAAATTCCTGCGCCCTAGCCGGGCTGTTAACCCAGGCCTGGAGAGCTTTTATTACTTCTTTCCTGTTTTCATATAATCGCAAAGCTTGTTGTATCGTATCCAGCTTTATCGATTCAATTGCTTTTTGTTTGAGTTCATTCTTTATATTTTCCAGCAGGTAGGCCTTATTAAAACTGAGGTTTACATCAGTCAGGTTTTTAAAATAAGGTGAATTACTGCTCCTGTTGGTAACCGTCATTTGTACAGGGTACTTATCTTTTACAGTAAGATGTAAAGTGGTTTGTACCAGGTGTTGCTGCAGGTCATTTTGAGCAAATGGGGTATCTATATAACTCCGGTAAGAAAAATTATACAATATATTGCCATGCACTTTCAGAAACGGCACCTTATCAGCTACAGGTGTAGTTACCGGTAATACTTTGGAATGTGTATACAACGCTATCCAGCTATTTTTACAGTTCCCGACCATTACAAAAACAGAATCGCCGATGTTAAAAAATGCCTGCTCAAAACCTTCCGGCACCGTATTATTTTTTTTATAGGGCGGTATATGTTTCCCCCTTTGAGCCATGGTATGATGTGACACAAAAATCATTAGCAGTAATATGTTGAGTGTTTTAAAACTCATGTATGTTTTATCGCGGATTTTTTATGCATGCACAAAGTAGCCTGTTATTTATTTTTTTTGAATGAGGGTTTTTAACTCATCGATTTGCTGTTGCAATTGTGCTGTTTTTTTATTTTGCTCGATGATATACAGCGTTAACTCTTCAATCTTTTTCAACAGTATCACTTGTGTATCACCGAGATCAACACCATTTTTTTCTACTTCAGCGGCAGTGGGCACATCAGGGAGGTGATTATTTTTGAGCAGGTAGGCTTCAAGGTCAGTTAAAGAGGGTAATTTGTACATGGGTTTGAATACATAATCTGGCCAGGAATCTGTTAGTTTTACAACTGCTTTTGTAAATAGTGCAGAACCATTTACTGCTAATGTATGTGTACCGGTATTCAAACCAGCTGTACCAATTAATAGTTTCCCTTCCTTTGTTATCGTTACCAGATCAGCACCTCCGTTGTTAAAAGTTGCAATATTGGATCCTGTAAGTAGTAAAGGACTGTTAACCGTAAATTGGTGAGCGTTAATTGCAGACCCTGATTCTCCATTGGGCCTATAAGTTATATACGGGTTATCCATAATAATTTTGGTATGATCCCAATTAAATCCCCGGATCGTAGAAGTTGCAGCATCCCCTGAATTATAAAATCCCCCGGTTACCCATAAAGCAGCTGGCACATTTAATCTTCCTGTTGCTTCCTGAAAGCCAAAAATAGATGCGCCGTTAGAGTTATAGAACTCAACCCCATCGCCTATTCTCATCCTATCCAATCCGCCTGGAGCTTTAATGATAAAATCTGATTTACTATAATTTGAAGCAGGATATGTTGGATTCACTTTTACAATCCATTGCTCATCCACCGAAGCACTACCATTCCAATATGCTCCCTGCAATTGAATTACATTCGAGCTTCTTAAAGTATTGGTTGCATCCGCATCTGCAGTTTTCTTTAATAGCAATGTCCCGTTCAGTCCGGTATTACCAGCTACAGAAAGTTTTTCTGTTGGGCTGGCTGTACCAATACCTACATTACCGTCATCATCCGTAATTAACGCATTTATAGTTGCAGGAGTACTGGTAACAGTTGTAGTAGTGGTAGTAACATAACCCGCGGTTTGTTGTTCCGAAAATTGCATTCTTCCTAAATAAATAGTACCGAGAATGCTGGCTGTTGTTTGATTTGGCGTTTCCTTATAAGGCATCAGGTTTACACTCGTACATCCTGTAGGGGCAGTAAAGGAAACCTGCATGCGCTGCACTGTTGTTGAAGTGGAGCTGTAGTAATTAGTGGGAGTTACAATATCGCTATAGTGTGTTCGATCGTAGATACCGTAAAATACATTAGCAGACGTTCCTCTTTTAACATCCCAGCTAAAATAATAAGTATGACCCGGCACTACAGTTACATTCTGGTATAAATTATTGGATAACATGTTCGTGCAATTAACCAGTTCCAGTGTATTGTTTCCTGTTAAGTCATTGGCCTGGTTATCTGTAACAATAAGATTATTGTACTCCCACGGTGCAGGGGTATAATTGAGTTCTTCGCTGTATAAAAGCAGATTATTTGCTGCTATTACCGTTTTAAACACACTCAGCTTTTTTACGTTCGACAAATTATATTGCGCCCCATCGATATTAGACGTCCAGGGCGTTTGCGCCTGGGTTAACTGTTGCAACAACATTAACATAGCTAATAAAAAAAGCGGGCGTTTCAAACTTTGAAAATTCATAATGATGATTTTAAAAAAATTAAGCGGGTAAAATGCTATACCGGTTATTATATAAATTGTTTTATTCTGTCATTTATTTAGCATAATCATATACGCTTCCTTTACCATCAGCAGCCTGACAGTTCAGTAGTGTTCTTTATTTTAAGTCGTGGATAGTTAGCTGGTACTACTATCGGGTAAATTATATAAAGGCATATTTGATATCCAGGGTAAATTGCTGGTACCGGGTACCAAAATAGTTATTTATGTTTTTAATGTAAGTGCCATTTTTTAACTGTGTGGAATTTTCGCATAACTGTACCAAATTCGCACATAACTGAAACGGGTACATAAATTATAACCTTGTTCCCCCAATTTATTTTTTGACAACACATTCCTTCCTACATGACTGTATTACTTTTTTGTTGGTAAAAAACTACTTGCCCCGGGCAATAGGTTTATTACCAGCAACTCATTGACAATCTTTAAATTTTATGCTTGATTAGTTATCCCTGAATAAGAGGGTACCAATTCGATTACCAGGATGAACAATTCCCGATAAAAGGACAACTATAGGTTTTTAAGCTGGATAGAAATACGCTGTAAACATATACAGCCGGTTTGAAATAAAAAACAGGTAACAAAAAATATTTTTTTAAAATAAAAACCTGTGTGCGTGAAAGCCTTGAGCAACAAGCATTACAGTCATTCAAAAAATATAATTACTTTTTAAATAGTATTGTTTGTATGGTATTTTCCACATTAAGTTGACCAAGGAAATTACAAATTGAAATGCGGGGCATTGCATCTTACAATATGAAATGATAGCAGGATAATTAATTCCGGAAATTTACAAAAGCAAAAAGCCGAAGATTGCTCCCCGGCTTTTAAAGCTATTTTAGAAACGGCTAAAAATTAAGCAATCTCAACATCAGCACCAGCTTCAGTTAATTTTGTTTTTAATTCTTCTGCAGTTGCTTTATCAACACCTTCTTTAATTGGTTTTGGAGCGCCATCCACTAAATCCTTAGCTTCTTTCAATCCTAAACCTGTTAATTCTTTAACGATCTTAACAACCGCTAATTTGTTAGCACCACCGCTTTTCAAGATAACATTGAAAGCTGTTTTTTCTTCAGCAGCAGCTGCCGGACCGTCAGCACTTACTACAACTGCAGCAGCAGCTGGTTCGATACCATACTCTGATTTTAAGAATTCAGCTAATTCCTGAACTTCTTTAACTGTTAAGCTTACTAATGATTCAGCTAATACTTTTACGTCTGCCATAATGATTAAATTTTTTCCGCCTTCATTGTTTTTGACTCCGGCGGAGGTATTAAAAAAATTGTTTCCTGTTTTAAATCCGAAGCGGTTAATGAATTAACCTTCTACCGGAGCTGCTGCTTCTGCAGGAGCTGCCGCTGCTTCGGGCCTGTTTTGCAATGCACCAATAACGCGTTGTATTGGGGCCTGCAATAAACCGATCACTTCACCGATCATTTCATTCTTGGTCTTGATTTTCGTTAACGCTTTCAATTGATTGTCGCCAACAAATACATCTCCATTAATGAATGCCGCTTTCAGTTCAGGTTTTTCGCCTTTACTTTCTGTGCGGAAACTGCTTAAAATAACAGCCGGATCTTTTGGATTTTCGCTGAATAATAAAGCGGTTACCTTATGCAAAGAATCGTAAACGCCTGCATACTTTTCGGCGTCTATTCCTTCCAGTGCTTTTTTAATTAAAGTGTTCTTAGCCACTTTCATTTCTACCTGCTTGTCGAAGCAAACACGACGCAATTTAGTGATCTGCGCAACGGTTAAACTTTCGGTATCAGTAATGTAGAAGTTGTTATACTGATTGAATTTGCCTTTAAGCAATTCAATCACGTCGTTTTTTTCCTGTTTTGTCATAACAAATATTTTTTGTCACCCTAAGCGTTGGCCTAAGATTAATTTTGAACAGATTTAGTGTCAATTGCAATACCCGGGCTCATGGTACTTGCCATGCTAACGCCTTTTAAATAAGTACCTTTTGATGAAGAAGGTTTTAATTTAATGATGGCATTAATTAATTCCTGGCTGTTTTGAGCAATTTTTTCAGGTGCAAAACTTACACGGCCGATAGATGCGTGGATGATACCCACTTTATCTACTTTAAATGCAATTTTACCACCTTTCAAATCATTGATCGCACCAGTTACATCATTGGTTACCGTTCCGGTTTTAGGGTTAGGCATTAAGTTACGTGGACCTAACACTTTACCCAGCTTACCAATTTTAGGCATTACTGACGGTGTTGCAACGATAACATCGATATCTGTCCAGCCACCTTCGATCTTGGTGATGAACTCTTCCAAACCAACAAAATCAGCACCTGCAGCAGTTGCTTCAGCTACTTTATCAGGCGTACACAATACCAATACACGTTTTGTTTTACCAGTACCGTGAGGTAATGATACCGTACCACGGATGGCCTGGTCTGCTTTCTTAGGGTCAACGCCTAATTTAATGTGCAGGTCAACAGAACTATCAAATTTTGTGGTGTTAATTTCTTTTACTAAAGTTGATGCTTCCTTAAGGGAATATGCTTTGTTAATATCAACCTTAGTATTTGCTACTTTTCTTTTTTTCGTAATCATTTCTTACAAATTTTTCGGTTAATAATTAATTTTCCCAGGGGGCTTTTCCATCAACAGTTAATCCCATACTGCGTGCAGTACCAGCTACCATGCTCATAGCGCTGTTTAAAGTAAAGGCGTTAAGATCAGCCATTTTATCTTTAGCGATCTCTTCTACCTGTGCCCAGGTAACTTTACCCACTTTTACACGGTTTGGTTCTTTGCTTCCGCTTTGCAATTTAGCTGCTTCAAGCAACTGAACGGGAGCCGGGGGAGTTTTAATGATGAAGTCGAAAGACTTATCAGCATAAACGGTGATTAATACAGGAAGAACTTTTCCTGGTTTATCCTGGGTCCTGGCATTGAATTGCTTACAGAACTCCATGATGTTGACACCTTTAGAACCCAGAGCAGGTCCGATTGGCGGTGCCGGATTGGCTTGTCCTCCTTTACATTGGAGTTTAACATAGCCGGTAATTTCTTTAGCCATTGTTTTACATTTTTTGGTGATAGCGTCCGGGCATTTACCAGGACTCCCAATACAATAATATTCCTTAAGAACTATTTTGGGACGGCAAAGGTAAGGATTTATTTTAGATTTTTGATTGCAGATTGTAGATTTTTTTTAATAAATCTACCCTGCTGAAAAAGCCTAAAAAAGCCCGGCAAACTCTTGCCAGGCTTATAATACATCAATATTTTCAGTTTACAGAACTAATATGCCCCTGGCCTGTAAAACGATCTCTTTTTTAGGTTCTTTTATAGCCGCTATTTCTTCCTTGCTTTTACCTGCATCTTCAGCATAGTGTTTCAGGGTTTCTACTGAAGTTTCTTTTAATTCAGCAGTACCATCAACCACCACTGTTTTGCCATTCATTGATACCGGTACCATAAAAGCATGGTCTTTCATTTTCACCATCATTGGTCCGCTGGCAGTTTCCATACGTAACCAGCATCCTTCTGCTTTACAAACCTCTACTACTTTACCTTTTACCTTTACTTCGGCACTGGTTTTATCAGCCAGTACATTGGTTAACTCGTTTGCTGCTACGGCGCCTGCTGCAGTTGTTTTGGCGCCAAAGTTCATCCCTTTGTTGGCCGGACCTTTTGGTGGCTGGGCCATCGCAATAAGTCCCATCATTGCCATAACCATTAAAAACAATCCCTTTTTCATATATAAATGTTTTAGTTAAAATTGAGTGTATTAAAAGTAGTTAAAAAATGAACCCCGTAAATACCGCCTGTGTAAAAAGATGGGCCTGCCAGGCATAAAAAAAGCCCCCGCAATATGCGGGGGCTTACTATTTTTAGGCAATTTTTTCTACCTGCATATAACTTAATTCTACCGGTGTGGCGCGTCCGAAGATCTTTACCTGTACTTTCAGTTTTTTCTTTTCGTCATTCACTTCTTCAATCACCCCGTTAAAATCATTGAAAGGTCCGTCGATGATCTTAACCGTTTCGCCAATGATAAATGGTTCGCTCATGGTAACACCACCTACTTCGCTCAATTCATCCACCTTACCCAGCATTTTATTTACTTCTGCCTTACGCAAAGAAATAATATTACCCTTGGATCCTTTTCCATCAGTTAAAAAGTGCATTACATTGCTCACGTTACTCATGGTTTGAATCATGTCGTCGTGCAGTTTACCATCAGCTACCTCTATCATGATATAACCAGGATAAAAGTTTCTTTCCCGCATTACCTTTTTGCCCGCCTGAACTTTGTATACTTTTTCAACAGGTAAAAAAACCTGCTTTACAATATTACTCCAGCCATTACGTACAATATCCTTATCCAGGTATTCCTTTACTTTACGTTCTTTACCGCTTACTACACGAAGTACATACCACTTACTTTCCTTTTCAGGCTTCTCCGCTTTTTCAACAATGGGTGTTGTTTCTTCCATGATTATTTAAATAAAGAGTAAATAAATTTCAATGAGTTGCTGGCTGCAACATCCATCACCCAAACCATCGCAGTGATCACCAATGTAGCTCCCAGAACGATCATGGTAGATTGTTGTAACTGATCCCATGAAGGCCAGGTAACTTTTTGCACCAGTTCCTTATAAGAATCCTTGAAATAGTTGGTTAATTTAGTCATGTTGATTTGTTAATTAGTTTATTTGTTAACTGGTTAATTGGTTGATTAGTTTTTATGCCCAATTAACCAATTAACTATTTAACATTCCTTAGCACGGGCACTAGGATTCGAACCCAGATCAAAGGTTTTGGAGACCCGTATGCTACCGTTGCACCATGCCCGTATAAAAGCTAAAAGCTATCACGCCAGAGGCGGACAGCTTTTAGAATATGTTGCAAATATATAAAAATTATTTGCTTAAAGCTAAAAGCTTATGCCTTTGCTTATTTTACAATTTCAGTAACCTGACCAGCACCTACTGTACGGCCACCTTCACGAATCGCAAATTTCAAACCTTTTTCCATCGCGATTGGCTGGATCAACACTACATTTAAGTTAGTGTTATCACCTGGCATAACCATTTCAGTACCTGCATTCAGAGTAACTTCACCAGTTACATCCGTAGTACGGAAGTAGAACTGAGGACGGTATTTGTTGAAGAATGGAGTGTGACGTCCGCCTTCTTCTTTGCTTAATACGTAAACTTCACCTTTAAATTCAGTGTGCGGAGTGATAGAACCTGGTTTGCAAAGTACCATACCACGACGGATCTGAGTTTTTTCAATACCGCGTAATAAAAGACCTGCGTTATCGCCAGCCTCACCTTCATCCAATAATTTTTTGAACATTTCCACACCAGTACAAGTTGTAGTCAATGGTTTTTCCATCAAACCTACTACTTCGATACCTTCACCTACTTTAATACGGCCTCTTTCGATACGACCTGTAGCAACAGTACCACGACCAGTGATAGAGAATACATCCTCAACACTCATCAGGAATGGTAAATCAACCAGACGTGGAGGTAAAGGAATATAGCTATCAACAGCATCCATCAATTCGTTGATCTTAGCGATCCATTTTTCTTCGCCAGCTAATGCGCCAGTTGCAGAACCCTGGATGATTGGTGTGTTATCACCATCAAAACCGTAAGAAGTTAACAATTCACGGATTTCCATTTCAACCAGTTCCAATAATTCAGGATCATCTACCAAATCCACTTTGTTCATAAAAACAACGATCTGAGGTACACCTACCTGGCGTGCCAACAAGATATGTTCTTTAGTTTGTGGCATTGGACCATCCGTAGCAGCAACAACCAGGATAGCACCGTCCATCTGAGCAGCACCAGTGATCATGTTCTTTACATAATCGGCGTGACCCGGGCAATCTACGTGAGCGTAGTGACGGGTAGCAGTAGCATACTCAACGTGAGCCGTATTAATTGTAATACCCCTTTCTTTTTCTTCAGGAGCACCATCAATATCATCATAATTCTTTTTTTCCGCTAAACCTCTTTTTGACAAAACATCGGTTATAGCGGCTGTAAGTGTTGTTTTACCGTGATCCACGTGACCAATAGTACCAACGTTTAAATGGGGTTTATCCCTTTTGAAAGATTCTTTTGCCATTGTTTAAATTTTAATATTTGTTTTGAAATTGGTTTTCATTTAAAGTCTGTAAACCGTGGACTTTTTTTAAAATTATTTTATTTGAGCCATAGGTGAGAATCGAACTCACGACCCCTTCCCTACCAAGGAAGTGCTCTACCCCTGAGCTACCACGGCTTAATTTGCTCTAGCCCTGGCTTACCAGGATTAATAAGCACCTCCAATTAAGGTACAAAACTGAGCGGAAGACCGGGCTCGAACCGGCCACCTGAAGCTTGGAAGGCTACCGCTCTACCAAATGAGCTACTTCCGCTGGTATCTGGAAGCTCCAGCTTCCAATTTTAAAAGAACTAAACACTGCAAGCTGGAGCTTGCAGGTACTGTGGGCAGAGTAGGTTTCGAACCTACGTACTCCGGAGAGAACAGATTTACAGTCTGTCGCCTTTAACCACTCGGCCATCTGCCCATTTAGTACCAGGAATTCAGATTTCTCTTCCTTCCTTTCCCGAGCCGAAGAAGGGAGTCGAACCCCCGACCTGCTGATTACAAATCAGCTGCTCTACCAACTGAGCTACTTCGGCTTATTTTCTTAAGAACTTCCCTTGAATTTGGGCCACACTAAAGCAGCCCTATTTTTTTCGGAAGGCAAAGGTAAGAGAAAATGATTAATACAAAAAGTTTGAAATGGAATTTTTTACAACTGATTTTTAAAATGTGAATAACAGGGCAAAAAAATCCCGTACCATCGACGCTGGTACGGGAATATGGTTATTTTAAAAGTTGTTTATTATGCGGCCTGTTTATCTTTTTTTCTCTTTATCTGGGTTATTACGGAATCCAATGCTACGTCAAAACTTTCTTCAAATGATTTGGAAGACTGTTTTACAAAAAATTCATACCTCGGAATGTGAACTTTTATTTCTGCTATCTTGTCTTTAATGGTGTGCACTACGTTATCGAGTTTTAAATACACATCTACCTTGGTTATCCTATCGTGAAACTGTGTTAGTTTGGAGATTTTTTTCTCTATATAAGATACCAATTTTGAATCTGCGTCAAAATGCACAGTTTGAATGTTTACGTTCATACTTCTGATTTTAATCTGTGAAAAATAATGTAAAAGAACTTGTTTAGGTACACTTAAAACATAGGCAATTTTTTGAAGTGATTTACAGGTTTTGTTTGCTATAATGAAGTTAACATTTGAAACGTATTTTACAAAATAAAATTTCATTAAAGCCGGGTTGTTTTTTTGTATAATTTTTATCCTGCAAAAAAACTTTTTTTGCAACAATTCTTAACCGGTGTTATGCTTTTGGATGAGCTTTTTTATGTATATCTTTTAATTTCTCTATCGAATTATGTGTATAAATCTGGGTAGCGGCCAGGCTGCTATGGCCCAGCAATTCTTTTACAGCGTTGAGATCTGCGCCATTATTCATCAAATGCGTAGCAAAGCTGTGCCGTAATACATGCGGGCTTTTTTTATTGATCGTAGTGATCATGGTCAAATATTTTTTCACCGAATCATACACATATCTTGGGTATAATGGCTTCCCTTTTGGGTTTACCAGCAGGATTTCAGCATCATAGTTTTCAAAAAGCTTTCTTTTTTCGGCCATATAATCCTGCAAAAGTCCCAACAAAGCTTCGCTTATGGGAATGATCCGCTCTTTATTACCCTTTCCCAACACCTTGATCGATTTTTTGTAACTATCTACCTGGCTTTCCTTTAGCGAAACCAGTTCAGCCTGCCTTATACCCGTATTATAGAACAACTGGAGTATCAGCCGGTCTGTTTTTCCATGCCAGTCATCAGGAAATTCCACGTAGGAAAACAGGGTATCTATATCAGCTTTTTCTACAAACTGTGGTAACCGCTTGTTCATTTTTGGAGAAATGATGGTGGTCATAGGACTTACCGAAATCCGCTCCTGCTTTAACTGGTATTTAAAAAACGATTTTAAACTGGAAATTTTACGATTGATGCTTTTTGACTCCATCCCCTGTTCTTTTAAACTGGCCAGCCAGGTACGTACAAAAGAGGCGTTGATGTCTGCGAGACCAGTTGCACCAAACGTCGCCTCAATAAAATCAAAGAAAGTTACCAGGTCGTTTTGATAAGAGATAATGGTATGCCGGGAATACCTTTTCTGAAATTTAAGGTAATCCAGGAATTCCTGTAGCGCTTTTGGGGAAGTTATGGACATAAAAAAACTGATACCCGAAGTTACAACCTGGGGGTATCAGTTAAATATATTGTTTTGTAAAACTTTCTTAGTCGAATTTACCAGCGGTAACCTGGTCTTTGTAGATGGCTTTCAAAACTTCTTTACGGCGTCTAACAGATGGTTTGGTAAAAGCCTGCCTGTCTCTTAATTGTAACAGGATCTTGCTTTTTTCAAACTTCTTTTTGTACTTCTTCAGTGCCTTGTCGATGTTTTCGCAATCTTTTGAATCGATGATTAACATATTGTATATACCTCCTTTACGTGATTTAATACTGCTCTTATTTGGAACAGGGCTGCAAAGATAATAGAAATTTTTAAAAAATACCAATCTTGGCAACAAATTCCGAAATTTGCGGCATGTTTACAGGAATCATAGAAACTACCGGCATTGTAAGTAAAGTGGAAACAGCGGGTGATAACGCCAGTTTCTGGGTAAAATCTTCCTTATCCGGCGAATTAAAGATCGATCAAAGCCTTAGCCACAGCGGGGTTTGCCTTACCGTAGAAGAAATAAAAGACGGCATGCACCGGGTAACGGCCATCGCTGAAACCTTGCTAAAAACCAATGCTGCGCAATGGACAACCGGTACTGCATTAAACCTGGAGCGATGCATGCCTTTAAATGGCCGGCTGGATGGCCATATCGTTCAGGGCCACGTAGATACAGTAGCTATATGTACAGCTGTTGTTGAAAAGAATGGCAGCTGGGAATTCAGTTTTGAATTTCCTGCGGCATTTAGTGCGCTGGTAATTGAAAAAGGTTCGATCAGTTTAAATGGCACCAGCTTAACCGTATTTAATATAGGCATCAATACTTTTACCGTGGCCATTATACCTTACACGTACGAATACACGACTATCAATGGAGTAAAAAAAGGCGATGCTGTAAATATTGAATTTGATATATTGGGCAAGTATGTAACCCGTATGCTTAACTTAAACAGGGAACCTATTTTGAATACGTTCCAACAGCAGTAAACAATCGGCGGGTACTATATTCCACAACCGGGATGTACTGAGAGGGATAGCCATTTTAATGGTAGTATGCTTTCACTTTTTTCCTGATGCTTATATTGTGGGGTTTGGCTGGAGTGGCGTTGATCTTTTCTTTGTATTATCCGGGTAGCTCATATCGGGAAATCAGGAACGGGGTTTTCGCCAAAACCTGATCTCAACAGATACCCTGGTTTCGTTTTCATTTAAATTACAGCCTCCCCCATGGATCAGGTAAGGAGAAAAAACCATTATTTCATTTAATGCCGCTTGCGGTCTTATCATACTCAACCCATACTTGCTTCCAATTACACAGGGCACCGTAAAAAGTACGCCATTAACTTTCGCTCCCGAAGCAGTACGTTCAATATCAGATTCTTTCCAAAGATGACTGCCGGGTATAAGAGGAAGTGAGGACTTGTTATTACTTCCTGCCAAAGGCAGGTAAATATTCAATGCATTTCTTAACCTATCCAGCCAAACATCGCGATGCGGGGGATTATTATCCGTGGTGCGCTGAGGCCTTACTATGCGAATACAAAACTGCCTCGATGCTTCCTGCGTAGGGTGATTGGATGTAACCGGCACACCACATATTTCACTAACCCTCTCATCCAGTAAATTAAAGTTAACAGGGAAATCGATCATAGGCAGGCATTTTTGAAAATTACTTACCACCCGAAGATGAACTTCATTTTCACTGCAATACTCATGGTATTTCGCCAGCGTAAAACCCGGGATTTCTTTTCCTGTTTCTTTTTCAACAAAACCTTTTATAAGGGCTGTTATTCCTGTATGTATTTTTTCGAATTGTACTGCGGGCAACAATGATGCTATAGTATACCCTTGTGCTGACCAGTCACAAAGTTCACAAAGGTTATCATCTTCGGCAAGCAATACCCGCTCTTCCCCAAAACAAGTATCGCCCTCAATATTCATTTCAATTATCTCTTCTTCTATATGAGCAATTGCTTTTATCATTTGGGTCATAAGTAACAAAAATAGAAGTTTGTGAGCAGATTTTTTTTTGCCTTCCCCATATTATTTAAAAACAAACAGGCGTTCGTCCTTTAATGCAATAATAACAGTATGCGGTTTACTGAATGGAAACTTTTCCATTTTTTCAGTAGTGACCGAATCGGCAGTAAAATTAAATTTTTGAGAAGGATAGTAAAAGGACAGGCTATCCAATGGTTTGTTATATATTTTTATTGCCTGCGGCAAAACAGTAACTTCTTTTGAAGATAACGCAACAAAGTGTGTACTGTCTCTCCCATAAAGATATCGCATATACTCATTAAGGGTAGTTACACTGTTAAGCGTATTGGCATTGAACCTGCTTTGTGCACGAAATAATAAAGCGCCGTGATATTGCGAAGGAAGATCAATAACAAATACTGTTTTATTGCCCCGGGTGCCCTCATTTACAGCAGCAATATATTTTTTTGAAAACCGCCCCGCATTATCGTAATGCCCTATCGTTTTAAAAAGTACTGCACAGTAATATATAGTTATAAGAAATATAGCCGAAATCAACACTTGTTTATTTCGAATTGCTCCTGTAAGTAATACCGACAACAGCATAATTGCAAAGCAGGACGAAAAGTAAATATATCTTTCAGATTCTGAATCATGAGAATCTATACCTATAATTGCGGCCGCTAAAAAGCCGAGCAGCGTAAGCAGCAATAATAAAAGGGCAAGAAAAAACACCCGCTTGTTTATCCGGTATAGTCGTATAAAAGCAATGACGGCTACTGTCATAAAAATACCGCAGCCAGTTAAAAAGCCAGAAAGTTGCCGGTAAGGAGGAATAAAATTCCGAAACAGCAATACCATACTATTTTTGATGACAGTGAGGAGATCAATTTTTAAAAACTCGTCATCTTTATAATCTGAAATAACGAACCTGTCCATATATCCAATCTTCAACAGGAACCAGCTTGCAAAAACGGCCAGGTATAGCAAAGCTATCAATATAGCTTTTTTAAAAGACAATATTTTTATACGCCAATAGAACAAGGTGATCGCTAATACCAGGGCGGGCATTGCCCAGCTTATTTCGTAAGAAAACAGTGAAAATGTAAAACTGACGAGGCTGCAAAGAATAAGGAACTTATTTTTAAACCCGGACCTGAGCAATAATAAAACAGTACCCAAACAAAAAAAACTTACCACAAGCGCATCCCTTGCTAAAATATAGCATAATGGTTCGCTGTGTATGGGGCTTATCAAAAAGAGCAATAAAAAAACAATAGGAATAACTGTAAGCTGAAATGAATTTAAATAAGCTGTTGCCTGCTTGAGTAATTCTTTCAGTACGGCGGTAGCTAATAACGCATCTATAAAATGGAGTACTAAATTAGTAAAATGATATCCTACAGGCCGCTTGCCCCATATAAAATTATCCAGTTTAAAAGACAACTGGCAGGTAAGTGATCTTTGCCATTCACCGCTCATGAAGCTATTCCTGCTATCAGTTACAAAAATATCTTCATCAAAAAAGAAAAGCCGCCTTGTGACAAAAAAAATCGCTGCTGCAGCTACAAGAAAAATACTGTAATAGATATACCTCCTGTTTATGATAAGTTTTTCTGCCATTTACAAATTTCTTTACTCAAAAAATTTCCCGATCAACTGGCAAATATGCAGGATTTTTTCTTCCGTTAATTCTACATATAAAGGCAACCGGAGCAAACAATCTGAAAATCGTTCCGCATTTTTTAATGTTATCTTTTCTCCACCGTGTTCTAAATAAAATGGGCTGGTATGAAGGCCGGGATAATGAAACATGGATTGCACCCCGTTCTCTTTTAAGAATAAGATCAGCGCATTTCTTTGCGGGAGGTTATTGCAAACAATATAAAATATATGTGCATTATTAGTGGCAAAAGCGGGTAGCAGGGGCAACATGATTTTTCCGGCAGTTTGCAAAGGCTGCAGCGCTATCGCATAGATTTGCCATAATGCTTTGCGTTTCTTTTGGATTTCGGGCAAGGCCTGTAACTGTGCATATAAAAATGCTGCAGTAATTTCTGAAGGTAAAAAAGAAGAGCCTATATCTACCCAATTATATTTGTCTACTTTACCGCTGAAAAAAGCTGCCCTGTTGGTACCTTTTTCCCAAATAATTTCTGCACGATCTTTAAAGCGGTCATCATTGATCACCAACATCCCTCCTTCGCCACACTGAATATTTTTTGACTCATGAAAAGAGAACGCACCCAGATGACCGATACCACCCAGCGGATATCGCTTATTTGCCGAATCAGTATAAAAACTATCAATCGCCTGCGCAGCGTCTTCTATGACGAATAAACCAAACCTGTTAGCAAGGTTCATTATGGCATTCATATCACAAGCCACGCCCGCATAATGAACTACTACGATCGCTTTTGTTTTTGGCGTAATCAGTGTTTCCAGGCAGGCGCTGTCGATATTTGGATCGGACGCTGTACTATCTGCCAAAACAATCTTTGCGCCCCTTAAGATAAACGCATTGGCAGTTGAAACAAAGGTAAAAGAAGGCATGATAACTTCATCGCCGGCTTGTATATCCAGCAGAATAGCGCACATCTCCAAAGCATCGGTGCAGGAAGTAGTGAGCAGGCTTTTACTGAAGCCGTAATTCGTTTTGAAAAAGTCATGGCAAAGCATTGTATAACTACCATTGCCGGATAAATGCCGGTTAGCAATGGCTTTTTCGATAGCCTTAAATTCTCCGCCCGTGATGTAAGGTTTGTTATAAAAGATCATTTGTAATTACAAATGTACATGGTAAATATTAACTGCTTCCGTCAAACTAAAACGATTTGAAAGAAAAAAATGATAAGCACTATCGTTAGCACGGTGAATTTCTGTAGTTACATAGCCGGGACCGTTACCATAAACTTCTTCCATCATTTTTTTAAGCAGTGCCTTACCGATACCTTTTTTTTGATACGCTTCATTAATAGACATGAATTCTATACGGTAACCTTCATTGATGATCTTATAAGAAAGAAAACCTGTGATACCAGCTGTTTTTTCATCTTTATGTTTAGCCACAATGATCCTGTAGTCACTGTCATTTAGCATAGCTGTTGTCCAGGTAGTATACAGCTCTTTAAAATAGCTATCATCCAATGCGGCATCTATTTTAAATCTTGAAAAAGCGCCGGCCTTAATGGTCAATTGAAGTAATTGTTCCCGGAACAAGGGATCTGTCTTTAGCTGGCCTGCATTAACTACCGTAAGTGCAGCATCCAGGTGTGCATTTATTTTACCGGGATCAAGATCCGTGATTACAAAAATGAGTTTTTCATTTATTGGTTCGCCCAACCTGTGAGTTAACTCAGCAACCATAGCAGTGTTTATTGCATCTACAAAAAAATACAGGAATTTATACCCCTTACTTTTGCAGTTTTCCAGTACCTGCTCCATCTCTACCTGTTCCACTGCATCAATACTAACCTTTACAACAGGCCTTTTAAAAAATGCAGTATCCCATTCCAGCAACTTTATTTCCATGCCTACTTACAATTTATCTTTTCATCAACAATATATAACGGCCTGTTCTTAACACCGGAAAATATTTTAGCAATATATAAACCAATAACACCCAAAATAAAAATAATCATGCCCCCAAGGAACCATACAGAAATTACAATACTGGTGTAGCCGAGCACTACAATTTGCCCACGGAAATACCGGTATAATAAATTAACGGCCGCAAGGAAAGCGCCTAAAGAAATCATAAATCCTATAGACACAATTATTTTTAAAGGCTTGTCTGAGTAAGACAACATCATATCCAACGCAAGATTGATTTTTTTACTTGCTGTATTTGAACTTTTACTTCCAACTCTTTCGCCGTGCTCTACTTCAATACTTGCTTTGGTAAATCCCACCCATCTTGCCATAGAAGAAAACGCCCGCATTGGTTCTTTCATACTTTTTATTACTGCGATTACTTTATGGCTGTATATCCCAAAGTTAGCAATGGCGGAATCCTGTTTTATACCGGTGAGGTAACTGTATAAACGATAAAATAATTTTGAAAATGTTTTGGTCCAGAAGTTGTCTTTCCTGTTATTGCGCTTTGCAAAAACGATATCATATCCTTCCAGGGCTTTGGTATATAATTTAACGATTTCTTCCGGCTGATCCTGCAGGTCGCAATCCATTACGATTACCCAATCGCCGGTACAATGATCCAGGCCCGCAGTGATAGCGTGTTGCTGACCAAAGTTCCTGCTTAATTTCAGCGCCACTATGCCAGGGTTTGTTTTAGCCACTTCGTTTATTACCTTCCATGATCCATCCCTGCTGCCATCATCAACCAATACAATCTCGTAACTACCAGTAATGGTGATTACCACAGCTTTCAGGCGGCTGATCAATTCCGGGATAATATCTTCAGCCTGGTAAACGGGAATAACAACAGATAGTAACATAAGTGGTTGCTAAATAATTAAACAGGGTTAAATATTCTTGGTAAAATAATACTTTTAAAATGATTTTTTATCCTGTGAAGGAATGTTATTTTCTTTTAAGAGCGGTGTTCTTTTAAAAAATACCAGCGCCAGGATGACCAAATATGGCGTTAGTGTTAAAAAGAACCTGTTAGACCAATCATCACAGGTAAACACCACCGACAACCAGTAAATAAGGATCACGGACATACAATAAATAGCAACAGGGGATAGTTTTTTCCTGAACTTAATAATTGTAGCGATACAAAGTAAATAGACAGGATAGAAAAAAGCCATCAGGAACAAATTATGCATATTGGAGTAGTAAGCCCTTTTCAGCCCCCAAAAAGCCTCGGATTTCAATATGGCTAACCTAAAGAACTGCCCGGTGTGTTGCGACAAATAAATAGCAAGCATTACTATCGAATTATTGTCAGACATTTTGCCTTCTTTCACTCCCTGCAGGTTGGATATACCACAAATCACATGCTCTTCTTTAAAAGGTATAATAAAATCATACCCGTTACCACTTTTTGTAACATAATATATCCCAAGCAACCCAAGCATTGTACACATAAAAAAAATAAAAGCCGACAGTATAGGTTTTAATTGCCTGGTGAATTTTACAAGCAGGTAAAGCACTGTTGCTGCAAAGAAAAAGAAACCGCTTGGCCGGGTAATACAAAGTAAAACCAATAATAAAACAAGCAACCCTATTTTGTTAAAAGTAAATTTTTTGGTTTGCAATAAAACACAACTATACACACTGCTGATACTAAAATACACTGATTCTGTAGCCAGGTAGTTATTGTGAAGTTGGTATGGGTAACAGCAAATGATCAATACTCCAGCGATAAAAGCTAACTTTTCAGAAGCATAAAATTTAACCAGAAAATTATACCAGCACCATAGTGCTATAAGATTTAAAACAAGATGAACCGCCACAACAAAACCATATCCCAGTCCCAGCTTTATTTTGCTTATTACAAGAAAAGTTTCGGTAAAATATAAGTAATTCCTTGAGCTGGCAAAGTGCCCGCTATGTACAAAGTTGCCTGCATTGTATATTATTGTTTCTGCCTCACTGTTAATATTAATACCGTAGCCGTAAAGTAAACAACCCTGCATTACGGACCAGATAAGTAAAAGAATTAAAAAATTACGTTCCTTAATTTTACTCATTTCATTTTATTTTTTCCAACTGAAAATATTGATTGGAGATTAAAATAGTTCCTGCAGGTACAGCACCGGGTAAATTTAAAACATGAGTATATCCCGCCTTATTAACCCGGTAATAAGGTACAATATACCTTATCGGGTTTCCGGAAGCGGTTTTCAGCGGTACACTGACCAGATCGAGTGTACTATCGGAGGGATAATAATTAACCAAAACAGTGGCACTATCGTTTAGCTTTCCCGCTATCTGCTTAAATGCAGCCCCGGTATTTTCGATCACTTCATTACTGTGTATATTCCTTTCGGCGATCATGGTTTTTGACACTGGTAAAGTAAACGCAAAAAAAACAACTAAAATAAAAAGCAGCGAAAACTTAGTTCTATTGTTTATTTCAAATAGTAAGAAGGGAATACAAAAATAGAAAAAAGAAACCAGCACCCTTGTTTCTCTCCACATAAATACATCGTACAGAAAAAAGAGAACAAGAAAATTTATGAGCCCAATGAATGCAATTGAGATAAACAACCTTGTTTTATATAAGTACGCTTTTGCACTAAAAAAAATAAGCATCCCTAATATGGAGCATTTAACAAAAAAGTAGACCAGGCTGTTATCATTTTTAAAGAAATAGGCATACCCATTATAAGTAAAATGTCTTACTACAGAATAAAAAAGCCCTTTAAGGTCGCCTTTGGCGATTAAAGCAATCACTGATGCGAAATAGTTAGGCAAGGGCTCATAAAAAAAGTACATCAGCAATACTGACAATACGCCCCCAAACAGGAAGATCAGTATGAGCCACCGCTTCTGTAACGCGTTTACTGCAAATGGAATTAAGCCAATCAGCCAAACCAGCCAAAAAGGCCGGAACAATGCAGCAATAACAACAACGAGTATAAAGTAACAGTAATCTTTTGTTTTCCCTTCCCTGTTTATTTTGTAGATCAAAATACTGCAGGTTATCGCAAAAAAAATATGCACTGCTTCCTGCATATACGTAAAATTGTAAATGGCCAAAAAAGGGAAGAGTAAAACAAATAGAATAATTAAAATCCTATTTTTTTTTTCAATACTTTTTTGAAATAAGATGAGCACTAAAGCAACAGCAACAAAAAAGAAATTTGTATAAATAAAATTTAAATTATGCCATCCAAAAATTTTGGCTATGCCTCCATTTAACAATGGATAAGCGAATCCATGAGCATCGGCGCCTCCCAGCCTGCTGCCAGTGCCATTAAATGTTAAAGCGGCTTTTAAAGTAGTATTCTCAAAAAACGAATTGGAATTAGTGTAATAAAAAAATTCGTCATTCCATGCAGGAAGGTAGTGATCGGTAATTTGCAGAGCAAGTAATAGATAAGTTGCCAGTATTATTAACAATACTGTTATTGTAATTACTGATTGCGGATCTTTAAATTTTAATTTAGGCATTAATTTTACAAGAATTAGTTGGCTACTTTTTGTCCGCTTCTTTCAAAACCTGATGCTGTTATATTCCACGAAATTTTTCCATGTTTTCTCCTTTCATGGATTTACCTATTGCAGTATCCATTATTCTTTCAGCATAAGGCCTCGAAATATTATTCAGTTCTTCTGATTTGGCCTGAATCAGGTTCTTGTCTTTCATCTGTAAAGCCAGCTGCAAAGCCTGCATAGCCAGTGAGGTTTCACTAAGCTCCTGCCCTGTTAACTCAGCAATATTTTTTTGAATGAATTTTTCTGTGGTTTCCAGTAATTGTTCTCCTTCGGTTGTTGCTTCCGCCAATGCCCTCGCTGCAATATCCTTCTCTGCATTTTGCATAGAGTCTAACAGCATTTTTTCAACATCTTCATCTGTTAATTCGTATTGTGGTTTTACCTGTATTGCCTGTTCCACTCCGCTACGTAATTCTTTGGCTTTAACTACCAGTATGCCATCTGCGTTTATCAAAAAACTCACTTCTACTTTTGGCATACCCGAAGGCATTGCCGGTATCCCGGAAAGATTGAATTCTTCCAGCTTGCGGTTATCCTGCACCATATCTCTTTCGCCCTGGTATACCGCGATCTTCATCCCTGATTGTCCATCTTTATAGGTAGTATATTGGCGGGCAGCTTTTGCAGGTATCTTACTGTTTCTTGGCAACAGCACATCCATTAAGCCACCCATTGTTTCCAGGCCTAAAGAAAGCGGTGTTACATCCAGCAGCAGGAGGTCTCTTGTGTTACCCGCTAAAATATCAGCCTGTATGGCTGCGCCTAAGGCTACTACCTCATCGGGGTTCACACTATCATTGATTGGTTTATTAAAAAAATCGCTGACCATTTTTTTTACTAATGGTATGCGGGTACTCCCTCCTACCATAATTACTTCTTCGATTTCTTTTTTAGCCAGGCCCGAATCTTTTAAAGCATTGGTGCAGCATACAATTGTTTTATCAATAACAGGTGTTATAATTGATTCAAATTCATTTTTGGAAAGCTGCAGTGCTGTATGTTGAAAACTGGTTTCAAAATCATCATTGGATGATAAATGTTTTTTTGCTTCTTCTGCCTTTAAGCGCAGTTGCTGCTTTATTTCATCAGGATCACCGGTAAAATTATTTTTTTCCACCCAGTGATTAACGATTGCTGAATCAAGATCATCTCCACCCAAAAATGTATTGCCATTGGTAGACAATACTTCAAAAACGCCGCTGGTAATAGTTAAGATGGAAATATCAAAAGTGCCGCCGCCGAAATCATACACCGCTACAGTTTTAGATTCATTTTTATCAATCCCCAATCCATAGGCCAGGCTCGCCGCAGTAGGTTCATTAATGATACGCAACACATCCAGCCCCGCCAGTTTTCCTGCATCCCTTGTTGCCTGGCGTTGTGTATCATCGAAATAAGCAGGCACGGTGATCACGGCCTTATTAACAGTAGTTTTTAAAATATGCTCCGCCTTTACTTTAAGTTCTTTTAAAATAAGTGCCGACAGATCTACAGGAGAATAGAATTGATCATTTACCTGCACTTTTACCAGCTTGCCTTCATCGTCAATAATTTTATAAGCAAAAGCGGCCGTACCTGTTGCAATATCTGCATAGGTTTTCCCCATTAATCTTTTAGCAGAAAAAATGGTATGCGCTGCATCAGCTATTAAAAAAGGTTTAGCTTCCTCTCCTACTATCACTTCTCCCGCATTGGCAAAATGAATCACAGAAGGTATCAGCGAACTGCTGTTGTGTTCCTTTAACGCTACCGGTTGTTTACTCTCGGGATGAATAATTGCCACCAGGCTGTTTGTAGTGCCGAGGTCTATCCCTACAATCATTTCGTTTTGCTGTAAACTGCCCGTTGCTATATTGATAGCTATTTTAGCCATTTATTTTTTTTGCAAAGTTAATGAATAGCACACGTGTGTGAATTGCTATATTTCCGAAAGACGGAGATTATTTTTATCACGGGTATACACAAATAAATAAGGCCGGCTAAACGCCGGCCTTATTTATAACTTTATTGATATGTGGTTAACGGATCAATACCATTTTTCCGTAGCCCTTTGTAAAATATTTATCTGTTTTATCTCCATCGGCCCTGTATTTTTCCAGGGACTGACCATTAAAATTGGTTAATACCCTGTACAGGTACACGCCGTTGGCCAGTTTCTGCCCATAGGCATCTGTACCATCCCATTTGAATTCTGTAATGTTTCTTCCGATATGAATTGGACCAAGTTCATCTTTGGTGATCTCCCTTACCACTTTACCGGTAATGGTCAATATCTGTATCCTGATATTCTGCGGTACTTCACTACCCGTTACCGTAAATACAAAGGCAGTGGATGAGGTAAATGGATTAGGATAGTTAAGCAGGTTGGAGATCATGGCTTTATTAATTACACTGAATGCCATATGGTATTCCAGTGCACCCGCCTTATTACCTACCACATCTTTACCCGTTACGATCAATTCATAATTGCCATCGATAGGGAAGTAAGGCATGAAGTCGATACTGGCACTGTTATCGCCGGCTGAAGTATTTGCCGGGTTGAAGCGCATGGTATCGCCAAAATTATAATTGTGCAATGTATTATCAGGATAACGAACCTGCACTTTCAGCAATGCGGTATCTGTTAATAAAAGGAACCTGCTTTCATCTTTTAACTTGATATAAATATGAGGCTTGGCCGCAACGATATCTTTGTTCAAAATATGTACGCCATCAAAAGTCACATCCAGCAATGGATTAAAATTATCCGGTCTTACATAAAAATCCTTAAAGAGGATGTTATTGAAATGCGACTGCTCGGGCTGGTGATTATCCGGGTTTATATCCAGGAATAAAGTATTGTTACCGGGGTAATCTTTCGTTTCAATCTTATATTGTGCTACCAGCGTATCGCCTGCCATCAAAATTTTACCTCTCGGTACATTCACAGGATGAGGCACATTACTGTTGTCGGTAATGGTCAATTTAAATTTCATGGTGCTGTCAAAACCTGCAGCACTGATATTTTTAAAGGCTACTTTAAAATCAATTATTTCACCCTGGTCAACAGTATCCTTCATTTGGTACACAATATTAGGTGCAATGGTACCTTCGGCAACAGACTGGCCATTGATACGCCAATAGGTGAGTTGATATGGTGTTGCCAGGCTTAGATCGCTACTGTAATATTGTAATTGTATAAAAGGATACTGCGCTGCATCTACAAAATTTAAAGTGGTATCCCTTGCTGTAGTTATTTTTTTCAAAAATGTAGAAGTACCCGCATTGTCGATCCCGTAAACAGACACATTGGCGACATCTATAGTAGGTGTTTCCAGACTTACCCCATTCCAATGCAACATATCCCATTTTTTTGAAGGCCCAAAAACAGGTGAACTGATCGTTCCTTCTGCCTGCTTACCAGAAATGGTGGTTTCATAAGTATGCTTTTCTGTTGATAGATTAAACCCAAAATTAGGAGTGTAACTGTTATCATTTTTTTTGTAAACAAAAGTCCATAAACGCGGCCTGCTAAAAGAATCCACATCTGTAAAACCTGCATTTTTAAGTTTGGTTGTTAAAGAATTACCTGGTCCATATGCTGCTTCGTCTTGTACTTTCCAATCCTGTGCATACGTCCATGGATAACTTGGGTAATAATTAGGATCTGCCGTTGCAAGTCTTAACACCACGTAATAACCGGAAGGGATCGAATCCATAAAATCCCTTATTTTTTTTCGGTTTAAAAGGCCGGTAGCCGGAGTAGGATTATTGGAAAATGGAAATTCGAAATCGTATTGCGTTGTAGTATTACATGGATTTATACTTCCCCATCTGCCGGGTGAACCAGGCAGGGCATTTATTACAGGGTTCAGCGAAGCAGGATTGAATAAAGTAAAGATAAAACTTTGCCCGCTACAGTTATTCTGGATATACTGTGCACCATTAATTTGCAGATTAAATTCATTCGCTTCCTGTAAACTTGTGGGATACATACCATTATTGGTAATAATAATGGAGCTTCTTGGGTTAAACTTAAACAATCTTGATGCACTATCCAACGCTATACTAGTGGTATAACCTGATTTGAAATGCTGGTAAAAATGAGACTGGTTCCAGCCTGAAGTACTATTGGCCAGGTATACAAAAGATGCCGTATTCCAGATAACCGGGGCATTGCCGGATGTAGGCATAGATGTTCTCCAGTAGTACACGGTATTGTCAGTAAATGCAAGGTTAGTAGGTTTAAATTCTATCACCCCGCCATTACCGGTTAAACTATATGATTTTTTAAACGCGGAGTTAAACAATTCTGTGGTATCAATTTCCATTGTGTATTGCCTTTGCTGCGCCAATGGATTAGCGGTACTTGCCGAGTAAGTAATGTTTTGAGTATTAACAATAGAAAAATTAGAAGGATACACCGGCCTTATCTCATCTTCGTAAATATAAAATTGTTTTTCTGTGGTATTATTGGATTCTGATAATTCAGTTATCCTGTTATCTACGTCCAGTGTAACTATGATCTTATTCAACCCTTTATCCGTTAGCGGATTTATCGGCACTATAAAGTTCAGTGAATCACTGTGTTTCATTGCCGGCATCAACTGGTTGAAAAGTATTTTAATAGTATCATTGGGCAACTTACGTTTTACGATAACCCTTATGGAATCTTTAATGGCTTTACCGATGTTCAACATTTTCACGTCTATAGTAAAACTGGGATCAGCAACCGAAATGATGGAAGGGTTTATTTTTATAGATTGTTCTTCTACAACATAATCCGGTTTTGCATGCGCATTTATCCTTAAGGCTGGATCACCCTGCAATAACAATTCTTCCAGGTGTATCCTCGTATAATAATCCAGTGATGATGGTACGCTTCCAATATCGGCAATCACTTTCTTCATCTGGTCGCCGATAGTACCGCCATAATTATTTTTAGAAAATTCATTGTATAAGCCGGCATTATAGTAGTTCAAAAATGGTTCAATACCAAAATGCGAATCTGCTAAAAAGCCAATACTTCCTTTCTGGCTGGTGAAAATATATTTTTCAGAAAGTGACATACTACCGACTAAGCGGGCGGGATCAAAATAAAAGTAGTTTCCCGCACTGCAGCCACTTACATTGAAAAATGGATATTTACCCTGGTTCTGGTAACTTTCCGGTGCGGTAAGGTTAAAGGCCAAAGTATTGGCTGAGGAGTGACCAAAATACGAAATGAAACTGGTACCCTCTTTTAACAATTGTTCTATTCTTGCACTGCTGGCTTCCTGTACGGGACCTGCACTTGATTTGGCAAAAGTTTCTACATGCGCCCCGAATAAAGTATCCTCGGCTATTTGCTTGTATTGGTTTAAATGACCAACAAAACTTGCGGTTTCCAGGCTATCGGCGCCGCCGGAAATATGAATGATATTTTTCATCCAGCCTTTGTCTGCGATAGTTTGGTTGGCAGACTGCTGTGCCTGCTCGTACAACTTCATTTTTTCAAGATAATTGCCCACTTCATTACCTGATACGGCACCAATGCGGCCCACCGGAATAACAGGTACCAACTCGCCGGGATTACTTACCAGCAAAATATCAGAAGCCGGCCAGCCAAATGTAGGCACCAGGCTAAGTTTATCCATATCAGGATTAGTCGCGTTGGAATTATGATCTGTGTATGCCACTGCCCTGCCTATTAAAAAAACAAACCTGGGTTTAACAGCAAAATTCTGGCTGGCGTAACGTGCAAAATCTCTTATAGCAAGCGGGTGGTTGGCTATGCCATAACCAAATTGCTCTGTAAGTTCATCGATATTATACACTTTTGCATTATACCCACCACCTACCGCAGAACTCCTGTACTGGCGGTATTGATCCACATAATTTACTCCTGCGCCATTATTATACAACCGCTGGTTACTGATGATAATATAATCCCCCTGGTTACCGGTATTGCTTAAATTTAAAAATGTTTTACTGCTTAATGAAGCTACCGTTATAAAGTTAGATGGGTCCTGGCTGATCAGTCTGAACTGACGTACAGGATCCGATGAAGGAGGTAGTGCAAACTTTACCTGCCCTGCAGTATTGATATCGCCTAAATACCTGCGACCACTGGTCATATCATATAATACAGGTTCCAGGCCGTTATTGGTAAAATTATTGATCACCACGAAATTACCCGTTGCTGACGCAGCAAGCTCGAAATAAAAACTTTTTTGAGCATTAAAATTAAATGTAGCGGGATAGGTTACACTAAAAGTTGGAACAGTAATATAATCGCCGGCAGGATTTTGAGAATTCTCCGGTTTGATAGACACAGCAATAAACGTGTTGCTGTTAAGTATAGAGAGCGGGAGATTTCTAACGGTATCCTTACGATAAGAAAAATAAGGCATAGGGTTTACCGCCGGCAATACTGCTGTACCATTCAGTTTTGCACCAAGGTTCCTGGTATACAGGGGATGGTTACCAAATGCATGCACAGTGAACATTACATTATTGGCTGGACCACCCGTGTATTTATTGATATTCTGAAGTACATTACTCAGGGCGCAGCAGGAATTAATGTTGGCACTTGACCAGCCCTCTCCTATATCAAACGCTGAAGAATATACATACTCGGTAAGATCTGCTGCATAACCTCTTATGATATTGTCCTTGTAATGCACTTCAATCCTGCGCATAAAATAAGCATCTGCGGGTAAAATATTTGTACTAACCGGGTTAGCGCTTTGCGTATACCTTAAGTTTGAACCGGCAGGGTTAACCGTTAAGTAATAAGTTGCTGTATCTGTAAATAAGCTGTATTTATCATCCAGTTGAAAAGCCGGATCCCTGTACAGGGTTTTATCCGGTTTGCCATCATTCATCTCTCCCCAAAACTCAATAAAATCAGACGCCCCTAAAATGCCACTTGCTACAGAAGTATATAGCCGCACTTCTTTTCCATTACGCCACAATTGAAAATTTTGAGCAGGGGTATTTTGTAAGCCGATACCAGCTAACACAGGCTGGTAAATACGGCAAAGGGTATCTTTATTGATCTTGAATTTATAATAGGTTTTGTTATAATCAATCCAGCTGTTACTAAATTGCGAAAAGCCTGCTAAAGCAAACATTGTTACAACTACAGTAAATAAAAATTTTTTCATAATGAATTCTTTTATCTATTATTCGTTTTCTTTTTTCACCAGGTTGATCCTTAATGAAAATATATAAGTGTACAGGGGATTAGATTGATTGGCCAAATTGGTAAACGCAAAATCTACCATTACATTTTTCACTTTGATGCCGGCACCTACACTGGGCTGATAGATCCACACTTTTTTTTGATTCAACGTATCTCCATCCGCCAATGCCCTTTGAAAATTGCTGATACCGCCCCTTACAAAAAATACGTCTTTGATACTGGCTTCAATACCCAGGTGCGGATCAGCACTAATGGTATTACCACTTAATACAGTATTTCTTTTTCCATCAAAGGTGACATCAATATTACCTTCCGCCATAAGATTAACCGATTTCCCCAGTTTGAAATTATAGCCCCCGCCAATGGTTACACGAGGCGCAGTAAGTTCGGTGGATTTAACAGGTATTTCATTATTGGTAAGGTAAAGTACTTCTTTTTCCTTGTCGGTGAATTTAAAAGACCAGGCATTGAATGTAGTGGTTACATCTTTGGCCACTACACCAAAATGAGCTTTTTTACCGTGTACCTGCAGTCCTGCATCTAAACCAAAACCCCAGGCCGTAGCAAAACTACCCACCTTGCGATAGATCACTTTGGCATTGACGCCAAAACTCACAGACCTGTTTTCTGTAGTTTTTAAATTTTGTGCAAACGAAAAAAGAAAGGCCCAGTCGGCTGAGGAAAAACTTTTTATATTGCCATAATTTAAACTGCCGTCAGGTTCTACCAGGTATAAGGTATTGGGTATATCATCTACGGCAAAACGCAATACCGAAAGGCCAATGGTTCTTTTATTATCATTTACCGGGATAGCCAACGCCGCATAATCATATTTTGCAATGCCGGCAAAATACTCGGCATGCATTAAATTAAGGTTGGCATGATCCTTAACGCCAACGAGACCTGCAGGATTCCAATAACCGGCGGTAGCATCTTTTGCCGAAGCCACCTGGGCACTACCCATTGCAAGTCCTCTTGCACCGGCACCAATATTTAAAAATTCATTGGAATATTTTCTGAATTGAGCAAACCCTATGGCAGGTAATGACAACAGTACCAATAAGCATGCTTTAAAGTAAATTCTCATAATATCTTTGGGGCTAGCCTGAATTTTAAAGGATATAATCTTACAAAACGTAATTCTACTTATATAATTGTGGTAATATCCCAAATAAAATTAGTTAATCTATGCTTAACTAATGCCAAATATTTCAAATATCAGCCAGTTTTACCCTTAAGACTTCCTAACTAAATAAAGGGATGCTTGCAATTAAATAATTTTTTAACTACAGGATCTTCAATTGCTGGTTTTTATCGTTTTTTATACCCATTTTTGCCAAAAATGGCGGCTTTAGTTACGAAAAGAAACCGCTGACAGTTTTATAACTACTTTTTATGCAAGATTTAATAGCAGAACTGGAATGGAGGGGAATGATACAGGATATTATGCCCGGTACAAAGGAACAACTGAATAAGGAGATGACCAGCGCCTATATTGGCTTTGACCCCACCGCCGACAGCCTGCACATTGGCAGCCTGGTACCGATATTGTTACTGATTCATTTGCAAAAAGCGGGGCACAAACCCGTTGCCCTTGTTGGCGGCGCCACCGGTATGGTAGGCGACCCGAGCGGTAAAAGTGAAGAACGTAACTTACTAAGTGAAGACATTTTAAACCATAACGTGGCCGGCGTAAAAGCACAGCTGGAAAAGTTTTTAGACTTTGACCCCGCAAAGCCCAATGCCGCAGAGATGGTGAATAATTACGACTGGTTTAAAGGCATTTCTTTTTTGAATTTTATAAGAGATGTAGGTAAACACCTTACCGTTAATTACATGATGGCGAAAGACAGTGTAAAGAAAAGACTGGAAGGAGAAAACGGCATGAGCTTTACCGAATTCACTTACCAGCTGGTGCAGGGTTATGATTTTTACTGGCTGTATAAAAACAAGAACTGCAAATTACAGATGGGAGGCAGCGACCAATGGGGCAATATCGTAACCGGCACCGAACTGATCAGAAGGAAAGATGGCGGTGAAGCATTTGCCTTTACCTGCCCGCTGATAAAAAAAGCCGACGGCACTAAATTTGGCAAGACTGAAAAAGGGAATATATGGCTGGATGCGGCCAAAACCTCTCCCTTTGAGTTTTACCAGTTTTGGTTAAACGCTACCGACACGGATACAGAAAACTGGATCAAAATATTTACCTTTTTAGATAAGCCAACTATTGATGCGCTGATTGCCGGGCACCAACAGGATGCAGGCAAAAGGCTTTTACAAAAAAAACTGGCCAAAGAGCTTACGATTTTTGTGCATGGGGAAAGCGAATACGGCAAAGCGATAATCACTACCGAAAAATTATTCGCCAATCAAAATGCCGCTGCTGAAGATCTGAGTGAAGATGATTTAAACAATATGGAAGGTATCGTGAAAATAGACTATAGTGCTGCCGACATTGCCAGCGGAATTGATGTAGTTTCGTTTACTGCGGCAACAAATATTTTTGCCAGCAAAGGCGAAGCCAGGAAAATGATACAAAATGCCGGACTCAGCATCAACAGAAAAAAAGTGGAAACTATTGACCTTACAATAGACAGTTCTTTATTACTGCACAATAAGTATTTATTGCTGCAGAAGGGAAAGAAGAATTATTACCTGGTAAAAGCAGTTTAATTATTTTTTATAAGCTTCCACATTTCATCAGCTACCAGCTGGTTGCCTTTTGCATTTAAATGTACACCATCCGTAGTAAGAATGCCCTTGGTTTTATTCTCTGGATTATTTTTTACATTATATTCTAAAAACAATTTACGCAGGTCTACCAATGCCAAACTATTTTTTGTAGCAAGCCCACGTATTACTTTACTGTATTCATTCAAATCGCCATCCTGGCTATTACTGAAATCAGCTTTTTCTCCTATCGTGGCCGGTGTACATAATACTACTTTTATATTTTTTTCTTTCAATTTTTTAATGATGGCCGTATAAAATTTTTCAAACTTATCCAGGTCGGTGCCGGTACCAAACATACTCTTATGCCATACATCATTTACACCCACGTAAATAAATACCATATCCGGGTGCTTTGCCAGCACATCATCTTCCATACGTAAATACAGGTCGTACACTTTATTACCGCCAATACCGGCACCTGTAAATTCGTAATTTTCTTTTAATCCTTCTTTGGTACACATACTATCTATACGCATGATATAACCGCCGGGATTAACACCCGCCTGTGTAATGGAATCGCCAAAGAAAATGATATGCCGTTTTTTTTGTTTAGGCATAAATGCAAGTATTGAAAAAGCAAATGCAATCGCTATTAATTTTTTCATATTGAAGTGTTGAAATTATTGTATTGTAATAAATGTTTTCTTTCCCTGTATACTTTCCAGATAAATTCCCCAAATAAGGTATTGGCCCAGGCAAACCATTTTCTAGTAAATTTAGTTACGTCATTTTTATGAAAGGCCTCATGCATAAAACCTGTACCGGCATTACTTTTCTGCAGCATAGCCAGGCAGTTTTTTATTTCTGTATCGTCTTTACTGGTGATACCTCTCATGATAATACTCAATGGCCAGATATAGTCCACTCCTACATGTGGGCCACCAATACCTTCACCAGCTTTGCCTTTAAAGAAAAATGGATTTTCTTCACTCAATAACAAACGTCTTGTATTGATGTATTCCTCCTTTTTACTCATATGGTCGCCCACCAGGTAAGGTAATGAAAGGATAGAAGGCACATTGGCATCATCCATAATATTGTAACTACCAAAACCATTGATCTCGTAAGCAATTATCTTACCCGCTTTTTCATGTTGCACAATGGGATATTTCTCCAATGCCGCAGCTATTGTTTTACCCAGTTCGTAAGCCGATTTTCGCAATTCCATACTTCCTTTTGATGCTTCCAGCAGATCGCCGAGTTGCTCCATCGCTTTCATCGCAAATACATTGGACGGGATTAAATAAGGATATACAGTGGCATCATCACTTGGCCTGAACATGCTGTGAATTAAACCGGTCTTTTTGGTTGGGTAACCATATCCTCCCAATGGTACGCCATCTGTTGCCCAACTGGTAGTACGTTCAAATTTATATGGCCCGTTATCGTGTAAGCGTTGTTGTTCTTTAAAAGTTTTTACCACCAGTTCCATTGCCGTCTGCCAGTTTTTATCCAATACAGTAATGTCATTGGTAGCTTCCCAATAGCCATGCGCCAACCTTATAGGATAGCATAAACTGTCGATCTCCCATTTACGTTCATGTATACCGGGCTTCATTTCCGTTTTATCAGCCGCCCATTCGCTGATCTTCGTTTCATCTTTATAAAATGCATTGGCATAAGGGTCCTTTAGAATACATTTTACCTGCCGGTTGATCACTCCTTTAATTAATTCCTGCAGGTTTTTATCTTCTTTCATCAAAGGCAGGTAAGGCCAAACCTGTGCCGATGAATCACGTAACCACATGGCATCAATATCGCCTGTTATTACAAATGTATCCGGCTTACCGTCTATTATTTCAAACTCCACCGTAGTATCCAATGTGTTGGGGAAACAGTTTTCGAACAGCCATGCCAGTTCTTTATTGCCGATATTCTTTTTTACTTCAGCGATTAATTTTTCTACTGCCGGACTGGTGAATTTACGTTGGCTTGCAGGTACCCGTACCAGCGGAAAATCAGCCTGCCCTTTTGCAAAAGCGTACTGGCCTAAAAAAATACCTGCTGCTGATAATGAAGATTGTTGTATAAATTGCCTCCTTTTCATGAATCACTTATATTTACGATTAAAAATAAACAAAACCTTCAGCAATGAGCCAACTATTTAAACTGCAAAACGAAAAGACCTGGAAAACATTATTACTTAATGATGATAACCTGATGCTGGTAAATAAATCTTACAATACTATAGAAGAGTTTACAGAAAAATACAATGAAAAAGGCTTGCTGAAAGAGCGCCTGGAGATAGCTGTAGCCGGCATTACTAAAATTGCTTACCCTGAAAAAGAATCCTGGAAGGCCAGCATTACCTATACCATAAATAGTAAGGAAAAAACCCTGGAGTTAGTTTTTTCATCTGCGGAGGAACAAGACCAATTTGTAACAACGGTAAGCAAAGCACAAAAATTACTGGCCTCTACCACACAGGTTAGTACATGGAAAGCGATCAGTCCTTTTGTAATTGGATTGATAATAACAGCATTTTTTACTTTTCTTACCTATGCCGATGCAGCCATAATTGAAGCGGGTGACGAAGTAGATACCAGTGGCAGAAGATCTCTATACAAAAAGTTGTTTGCCTGGTTGGGAGGCGTATTAGGAACGCAGGGCGCCATAGCCGTTGGTGCTGTAATTGGCCTGGTATGTATCTATTTTATTTATAAAAGGCTGCAGTCAAAACCAAATGAGATTGTGTATTCCTGATTTTATTATTCTACATCTACCCGTTTTTTCACCACGGCACCGGCTGAAACTTCAGGAATAAATTTTTTCGGTTCATATTGTACCTGGAAGCTCCGGCTTCCAGTCATTTAATTTTTTTTGAAAGCTGGAGCTTCCAAACTACTAAGTCAAATAAGTCCATTTCCAGTCTTCCCGGTTTTTAACCAATCCCGCTTTTACAGGGTTCATCAAAATGTAATTTACAATTTTATCATATTCGCCGGCTCTAACAATATGATCATAAGATTCCGGTTCCCAAAAAGGGCCTTCTCTTTTTAAAATTAGATTGCATTTTTTTGCTGTGAAACTTTTATGCGATTGCATCACTTTATACAGCTCTTCTTTATCATTTTTTATAGAAAGCAACACATGTACATGGTTGCTCATTATAGTAAAGCAATCAAGGTTGATCTGTGTTGTATTAAGAAATAATAAAGAATCGTAAACAACCCGGGCTATTTCACTTTGACCTAACCAATATGGTTCATTCATGTTCGCATCAAGAAAACAATCATACTTTGCAAAGCATTTCTTTTGCAAGGTATATTCGCTTGCTGCGTTATATTCTTTGTTACGAATGAGTTCATTTAAAGATTGCCGGTAACTATTTTCAACCTCCTGTATCACATGTATTGGTATAGAACCATATAAACGATACGTAACAAAATAAACGGCGTTATTCGCTTGAATATGAGGGAGCCGTTGCCTATAGAATGGCTTTTGCATTTGTATCTGGAAGCTCCAGCTTCCAGTGTTTTAAGGGTACAGAATTCATGAAGTTAAACCATTATATACAAACTGGAAGCTGGAGCTTCCAGGTACTACTCTACATCCACCTGTTTTTTCACCACGGCGCCGGCTGAAACTTCAGGAATAAATTTTCTTTCATTCACTAAATAACCATTGCCTTTTTCGCAGATATGTACTTTAAGATTTTCTAAACTATAAGGATTGCCATCAGGTATATCAGCAATATTGCTGAAACTCACATCGTGGCCATCGATAATAATTACACAACCGCTGCCGATGGCTTCCATCTTATTGCCTTCGGTGATCAGCATACCCGTATCTTCTCCCAAACCAATACCAATACAACTGGGGTTGCAGGCAACTGCCTGCGCCAACCTGCCAAACCTGCCCCGTTTTTCAAAATGCGAATCAATGATAACGGAATCTAAAAATCCCAGGCCGGTGGTCATTTTCACTTCCCCTTTAAGATGCGCCCTGGCAGCATTACCTTCATAGATCATGGTGTTGCTCATGGCCATGGCACCTGCAGAAGTACCTGCTACTATAAAATTTTCTTCCTGGTAACGTTTTTTGATGATGGATAAAAATTGGGTGCCTCCATCTGTTACGCTCAACCGAAGTTGATTACCTCCACTGAACATTACTGCATCACATTCCTGGATACGTTTTAAATAATCTGCCTCATTGGTATCGGCACGGTTACGGATATGCATGAGTCCGATATTGGTACAACCAATCCTTCCAAAAGCATTCAGGTAATTATCGCCTACTTCGTAAGGAATGGTACTGGCGGTAGTGATCACTTCTATGCGGCTGAGGGGGCCGCCGGCTTCTTCCACGATCCTGCGGAGAATTCCCAGTTCAAAAAAATTGAGGTTATTGCGGTTAAAATCTTCTTTGTCGGTTCCTTTATCTTCTGCCCCACCTATCGCAATTAATTTTCCTTTGGCATATTGCATTTAATCCTTTTTGTTATTAACGCAAAAATAGGGAAAAACGTGTAGCTGGATAATCAACTACTTATCAACTGCTGTTGATTACATCAACTCTTTGCAAAACTTTCGATACCTTCTATCAAACGGTCTAAATTTTTGGTACTGGTATACACATTGGGCGTAATCCTTACTACATGTATATTTTCCCACTCAATACCTACGGTATGGATCTTATAATTGGCCCATAAATAACTATCTAACTCCGCAGGCTTTTTCCCTTCTACACTTACACAACCAATGGCACAACCAAATTCTTTTTTAAAGGAAGTATGCAGTTTTACCTTAGGCATATGTTGCACTCTTTGCATCCAGTAATTTTTTAAATAGAGTAACCGCTCTTCTTTTCTTTTGGCGCCGATCATATCAAAAAAATCAATGGCTTTGTCAATGGCTTCTTCAATAAAGAACGGCCTGGTGCCCAAATGTTCAAACTTGCGGATATTATCTTCTTCTTTTTCTCCTGCGCCAAACAACGGCCATACATTTTTTATTTTTTCTTTGCGTATGTATAATAGCCCGGTGCCAATGGGTGCGCCCAGCCACTTGTGCAGGCTGGTACCAAAATAATCACAATTCAATTCAGGAATTAAAAATTCAAACTGGGCAAATGTATGGGCTCCGTCCACCAGCACTTCTATATTTTTTTTCTTTGCGGCATCAGCAATTTTTTTCACCGGCAATTTTTGTCCAATCCAGTTGATCATATGCGTTACCTGCACTACTTTGGTTTTAGCGGTAAAGGCATCGGTATATTGTTTCACTAAATAGTTATCGTCTTCGCTTGGCAACTCTAAATTGATCCACACTAATTTTATCCCTTCCCTTTTTTCTCTTTGTTTCCATGCACCGATCATATTGGGATAATCCTGTTTGGCTAACACTACTTCGTCTCCTGCTTTAAGGTCAATGCCAAATATCACCGTCTCCAATGCTTCGGAAGCATTGCGTACCATGGCCAGTTCTTCTTTATCACAACCGGCCAGCTGCGCTAAATTTTTTCTTAAGGGTTCTCTTCCCTGGTCAATCACCCGCCACATATAATAACTGGGCCCTTCATTGCTGATATCATAATATCTTTTCATTGCATCTGCCACTACTTTCGGCGCAGGCGATACCCCTCCATTATTTAAGTTGATGAAATTGGAAGAGATCGTATAGGATTGCTGTACATAATACCAGAATTCATCGTCGCTGGCTAAATCGCCGGGAGCAATATGTTCCACATTTTTAAGTGCGCTGTTCAAATCACGGCTCCATGCCGGTTGAAATACATTGGCGGTTAATGCAGCTCCGGATAATAAGCTTATTTTATTAAGGAAAGAACGACGACTGGCCATGCTTTTAGTTTTAGGAATACAATTTACTGATTTTGTTTTTTGTAAAGCAAGATGATTTCGCTAATTTCCAATTTATAAGACTTACACAAAGAGCACAGAGGAAAAGAGCAACACAAAGTTCTCTTTGAGTAGCTCAGTGGTTACTTTGCGATACTTTGTGGCACCAAAAAACTGCATTTATGAAGATTCTAGAAATTAAAGTATTAAGAGGCCCCAATTACTGGAGTGTGCGACGCACCAAGCTGATACAGATGAAACTGGACCTGGAAGAGATGGAGCAGCGCCCTACCAATTCCATTCCCGGTTTTCGTGAACGATTGGAAAAAATGTTTCCTACCATGATCGAACACCGTTGCAGTGTGGGTACAAGAGGTGGTTTTTTTGAACGGATAGACGAAGGCACCTGGATGGGCCATGTAATTGAACATATTGCTTTGGAATTACAAACCCTGGCCGGCATGGATACCGGCTTTGGTCGCACCCGTGGCGCCAATGAAAAAGACGGTGTATATTATGTATGCTTTACTTATATGGAAGAAGATGCCGGTGTGTATGCGGCAAAGGCTTCGGTAAAAATTGCGCAGGCATTGGCAGATAACATTCCGTATGATCTTACAGAAGATATCCAGCAATTAAGAGAGATCAGGGAGGATACCCGCCTGGGACCTTCAACAGGTTGTATTGTAGATGAAGCGGCTAAAAGAAATATCCCTTACATAAGATTGAACAAACAGAGTTTGGTACAACTGGGCTATGGCGTGCATCAAAAAAGAATACGTGCCACCATTGCTTCTACCACCTCCAACATTGCGGTGGATATTGCCTGTGATAAGGAAGAAACCAAAATGCTGCTGGAAGCAGCCGAAATACCGGTACCAAGCGGAACGGTAGTACGTACCGTAGAAGGCCTGGATGAAGCCATAGAAAAATTCGGGTACCCGTTGGTGATAAAACCTATTGACGGCAACCACGGAAAAGGCAACACCACCAACATCACTACAAGGGAACAGGCGCTTAAGGCCCTGGAAGCCGCCAAGCAATATGGCCGTAGTTGTATTGTAGAACGTTTTATCACCGGTTTCGATTTCAGGATTTTGGTAATCAACCATAAATTTATTTGTGCGGCCCTGCGTACACCGGCGAGCGTGGTGGGTGATGGTAAAAACAATATTCAGTACCTGATCGATGAAACGAATAAAGATCCCCGCCGTGGTTATGGGCACGAAAAAGTATTAACGCAGATCACTGTTGACCACAGCACCATGAAAATGCTGGAAGAAAAAGGTTATACATTGGAAACAGTTCCCGCAAAAAATGAACTGGTATTATTAAAAACGACAGCCAATTTATCTACAGGCGGTACCAGCACGGATGTTACCGATGAAGTGCATCCTGCCAATGTGGTGATGTGCGAACGTATTTCAAAGATCATCGGGCTGGATATTTGCGGCATTGATATTATGGCCAGCGATCTGCGTACACCCGTAAGCGAAAATGGTGGTGCTATTTTAGAAGTAAATGCAGCACCCGGCTTCCGTATGCATATTGAACCTTCGGTTGGTTTACCAAGGAATGTAGCGGAACCGGTGGTGGATATGTTGTTTCCTAAAGGAAGTGAAGGAAGAATTCCTATAATCGCTGTTACGGGTACCAATGGTAAAACAACCACAACAAGATTGACCGCACATATTGCAAAGAGTGCCGGTAAAAAAGTTGGTTATACCACCAGCGATGGCGTATACATCCAGAACCAATTGATGATGAAAGGCGATTGCACCGGCCCCATCTCCTCTACTTTTGTTTTAAAAGATCCTACGGTTGATTTTGCCGTACTGGAATGTGCAAGAGGGGGGATTTTGAAAAGTGGTTTGGCTTTCCAGCATTGTGATGTAGCCGTGGTAACCAATGTTGCGGCTGATCATATTGGCCTGGGAGGTATTTACACTGTTGAACAAATGGCTAAAGTAAAAGCCGTTGTTCCTGAAACTGTCTTCCCACATGGTTATGCTATTTTAAATGCTGAAGATGATTTAGTGTACAATATTAAAGACGGTTTGAAATGTAATATTGCCTTATTCAGTATGGATGAAAATAATCCACGCATCAAAGCACATTGCGCCAAAGGTGGTTTGGCTACGGTATATGAAAATGGTTTTATCAGCATTATGAAAGGCACCTGGAAGATCCGCGTGATGGCAGCAAAAGATATCCCGTTGACTTACGAGGCCAAAGCCATCCATAATATTGCCAACTGTTTACCTGCGGTATTGGCGACCTATTTATACCGTGATATTTCCATTGAAGACATCCGCCAGGGTTTACAAACCTTTATGCCGGGTGAAAGTTTAACACCGGGAAGATTAAATTTTTTCCATTTTAAGAACATCACCTTTCTTGCCGATTTTGCACATAACCCCCATGGATTAAAACTACTGGGCGATTTTGTAAGTAAGCTGGATTATAAAAAGAAGGTAGGTGTAATAAGTGGTACCGGCGACAGAAGGGATGAAGATATTCGTGAGCTGGGAGAAATTTCTGCAAAACACTTTGATGAAATTATCATCCGTTGTGATAAAAATTTAAGAGGCAGAACTGCAGAAGAGATCATTCTTTTATTGCAGGAAGGGGTAAATAAGGTAAATCCAAAGTTGCCCACCATGGTTATTGCCAATGAAAATGAAGCGCTGGAATATATTTATGCCAATCAACAACCCGGTGCATTATACACCATTATGTGTGATGTTGTAGCCGGTGCTTTGGATAAAATAAAAGAATTGAAGGCAAGGGAAGAAAAGGGACAATAATATGTAATACGACCAATTGCTGCATCAGTAATAAAAACTTAATGCAATGAGGTTGATTACCTGTTTATTGATTTCCCTTGTACCAGGCAAAATGATCAATGCACAGTTAATGGATAGCTTGAAAAACTATCCATTAACTGTTGCAAAAGTAGATAGTATTTGTAGTTCCATTGATTTAGGTAAAAACAGCCGCTGTACCATTGCCTGCGGAAGTATTGCTTCAAGAGAAAACTGTTATACAGCAGACAATGACGATATACTTTTGAGCTGCAATGGCTTTGTATATCTACGTGATACTTTTTTCAATTATCATTATTATTACTTAGATAACCAACCAATAAAAGCGACACTCTCATTTCGTCCACGCACTAAAGGAAATCCATATTCAGCTACTTATTATTTTTCCGGCAACAGGGCCATTCAAATAACGGGGGAAGACGAAAAAATATCCGATACCGCATGGGCATTCTCATTTGCAACAGCCCATACCTATTGGTTTCCTAAAAAGAGAAAACAAGGTTATGAATAGTTTATAATAATGCCCACACAGCAAATAAAATATACTCGGTAAAAAAGAACACCCAGAACCGCAAGTAAAATTTTTTAATCGATAATTTATCCTTCAATTGCACTACAAAATAATTGGCCAAAAATAAAAGGAATAAAATGCCGTGCGTAATTACCAGGACCCATGGATGCTTTACCGCATAAAATAAACTCCATAATAAAACGGATATATAGGCCAGACCAACAATGATCATTCCTCCCAGCAATGCATTTTTTTTAGAATACAATACGGCTAATGTCTTCACGTGAAATTTTTCATCGCCTTCTGTATCGGGCAGATCCTTAAACCAGGCAATGGCAACACTGAATGCCATAATAAAAAACGTAAGGCACCAGATATGTCCAGGTAAAAAATAATTACCATTAATTATTTGTTGAAAGTGAAGGAATATACCCAGGTTCACCAGCACTCCTCTTACAATTGTAATAGCTAATGCTGCCGGTAAATGATGTTGCTTTAAATATAAAGGAGGTAATGAATAGGCAATGCCAATTAAAATAATGATGAGGATCAAAGCAAAATAAAAAAGCGATGCTATAAAAGAAAAGATCAATGCAATAACCAACGCGGTAAAAACAATTACCAACGCATTTTTCCGCGACAATGTTCCTGCAGCCAATGGCAGGTAAGGTTTATTGATCTTATCCATTTCCACATCAGCTAATTGATTAATACCTACAATAAAAATATTGCAGGCCAATGCCGCTATTAAAGTGGTTGTATATAAAGCTACATGCTGTAACAAATCAACTCCATTGCAGGCAATAATATACAATGCGGTAATACTGCACAGTGATCCGATGATAGTATGTGGCCGGCTGAATTGCCAGAGTGTTTTTAGTGCTGCCATTTTTACTTAAGCAGGTTACTGCTTATGATTGTAATTGACTTAATTTACAGTTTTAATACAAGATAATGCATTTATTAAGACAGGATATTTTTACCGGCCTGACCGCAATGGTAGTAATAGCATGCGCATTAACTTGTATGGAATGGCTTATTAAAAACAAAAGACTTGCCAGTTTTTGGGGTAGAAAATTATTACATTTTATTGCAGTGGGCACTTGTGCCGTAACTATTTACTATTTTCAAAACAGGGTATTGCTGGGCAATATTTTTTTACTGTTCTTTTTTATACTGTTTATAGTTGTAAAAAAACAATGGTTGAAAATAAATGAAGCTGATTCTTATGGCATGGCATTTTTCCCGTTAGCTTTTGCAACGCTCCTGTTCATGCCGGTATTCAGGATCAATTATATTTTATATGCAGCTTTAATTTTAGCTATCAGTGATGCAGTTGCCGGCCTTGTTGGGGAATTCTATGGCAGGCAAAAAATCATCTTCCTGTTCGAGAAAAAATCATGGGCAGGTTTTACCGCATTCTATTTATCCGCTTTACTCATATCCCTTTGTTATTATAGTTTTTCTCCGCGCTATATATTGCTTTCGATCATCCTGGCCTTGTTGCCCGCCATAACAGAATTATTCAGTTATAAAGGCAGTGATAATTTTACCGTACCGGTTTTTGCGGCGGTATGGATCGCCCTTTTAAACCCACTTGTGCAGGAAGGACATTTACAAACCCTGCTGTTATTCATTCTCCTTTTCATTTCTCTGTTTATAGTTCTTTCCGTCATTGCTGTTTACAAAAAATGGCTTACCATAAGCGGTGCTGTTGCTGCCTGCTGGGTAGCATTGCTGCTATTGATCACCGGCGGGCTGAAAGCTTTTATTGTACCCGGCATTTTTTTAATCAGCGGCAGCCTTTTATCCAAACTTAATAAAGAGCAAAAAGAAAAAGAAGGCCGCAATGCGATACAGGTTTTTGCCAACGGCATTATCGGCGTATTGTTCATGATCAGTTATAGCCTGGCACATGAAAAGATATATTTAATTACTGCGATCATTTCATTTTGCATCAGCATGAGCGATAGTTGCAGTTCGGAGACCGGGGTATATTGCAAAGGCCGCACTTATGATATTTTATCTTTAAAAAAAATGCAACCCGGTTTATCAGGCGGTATTTCATTACAGGGTACTTTGGCGGGATTAGCCGGGGCTATAATTATTTCTTTAGTTGGCACATATGTGTACCATCTTTCTTTTAGTCTTTTTTGTTTGATAACGCTGGCCGGATTTACCGGTATGTTAACCGATAGTATATTGGGTAGCTGGCTACAGGTAAAATACAACACCCTCAACAATATACTAGCCGAAACGTATGAACCAGGTGCCATAAAAGCCAAAGGATTAACCTGGTGCGATAATAATGCCGTGAACCTGCTCAGCAATATTATTATTACATGGCTGTTTTTTTATATTTTAAAACAAATAAACTAAAATCCATTTGGCTGAAAAGGGCTGAAACCTTATTTTTGCACCCCAATTGTGAGTTTTTCTCACAATAATGATTGGGTTATGGTGTAACGGTAGCACTACAGATTTTGATTCTGTCTGTCTAGGTTCGAATCCTGGTAACCCAACTGGTTAAAGGAAAGCTAATTCAGCTTTCCTTTCTCTTTTTTCCGCTGAAAGCCTTTACTGTATTAATTTTAAAAATTTCCCTCAACTACCTTTTTCACCAATTAATTTATCATCCTCGCTTTTGTTTGTGTCAAAAAAAACTGTCGAATCACCTGAAAACTTGCAAAGCGTTGATTCTCTTTGTGACCATCGTAAATCTAAAATAACGGACCCGAAATTTACAGAGGCGGACTTCTTTAAAATTGAACCACAGATTAAAAATCAATAAGAGATCAGCAATTCCATATTCGCCATTTCTTTTAATAGCTGAGTAATTTCTTCAGTTGTAGTTGGTCAAAAATCATCCATTTTTTCCAAATACCAGCTTTTTCTACAGGTACTTTACAAAGCTTTCGGTAACGCAGGCTTATCCGGTACCGGCGGCGGAAAACCTGCGTGGCCTTTAAAGCATGGCCTTATTAACATCCGGTTTCTACTGAATTTTTGCCATATTACATTGGTTGCCAACAACGGTCACAGAGGCGCCAGGGATGCTGCATCCGTAGCTCGAAATAACCTGGTAGGTATACGTCCCTTCATTTACGTACAGGTATCCACCAAACTGATTGATGCAATTGGCGGGAGCTGTAAAATAATAACCGGTGATATTAGTTTGCTGGCCGTTGCTGAGCTTTACAGTTAATACTCCACATGTACTTAAAATTGCAGGATTGTTTATCCAAAACAGCAAAGCGCCCTGTTTTGCCTGCGGCGGATTAATGTTAGTAGTATTTCCATCGGTGGCATGATCTTTTTTGCAGGAAATAAACTGGAAAATAAATGAACCTGCAAGAATTACCAGACATAGTTTCTTTTTCATAAAAAGCTTTTTTAAATTAGTAAAGAATAAAATTTAAGTTGTGGACGAGGAGCGTCCTCCTTTTAATCAGTTATGCTGATACAAACTTAATATGGAAGCTTCCCTTAGATAAGAGTATTGTACGGTAGCTGAGTACCGGATTTTTACGGTAGGCGGTTCGGGTCAAACCCCATTGCTTAGCAATGAAGAATTGATGAATTTGCCACGGAATTTATAAGACGTAAATTCTTCAATATATAACCGCCTAAAAAATGAATCATGAAAAATTATTTGCTTTTATTCGCTACTTTTATCGCATTGAGTGTAGCAGGCCAGACACCTTGTTCCATTACAGAACTTGGCCCGTTGATGGGAACATCCAATTCTGAAGCCAGGATCAACCTATATGCGAAGCTCAAAATTAAAGCGCTGCCGGCTGGTACCGATAGGACGACTATCTCTGTTACAGTTCCGGCATTAATTGATCTGTTAGCTAAGATCAACGACGTTCCCGACTGTAATGGCGTGAGAGCCTATTTTGCAGTAGATCTTACACCCGGAGCAGCTGAAGCAGGAAAAATGACAGTTATATTTGTTGCAACGACCAGCCAACCAGAAGGTAATGTTGATAATTTAAAATATTGTTTTGTATTAAAGGAAAATGCGCCAGTCGCCACTTCACTTTCGTCAGACGAAGCTTCTAAATGGGTCAGTAATTTTCAAGACGGTGAGAATAGTAAGTACTCCCAATTTAATAGGGATGGCGTTGTCTATAACAGCGGTAAGAGCTATACTGAGACCAAATCGCTCTGGTATGATATTAAGACCTTTACAGACCAACCAGGCGGACTCCTTTACTACCTGCGTTGCCCGGATACTCATTTTAAATCAGCAAACATAACATTCGGAGCATTTGGGATCATTACTGAAAATAAAAATTATGAATATCACCTCACCATTCTTTTTTGCTTTGAAAGAGATAAAGTACCTGCGGAAGAAAAAGATATTAGACTATCTTTTACACAAAAAAGGAATGGCTTTGCAAAATCTGGGATAGAGCCACGGGATCTATTTAATTCAAGTGATTATGTTGACACAGGAGTTCCCTGCCCACCCTACCCGGATAGTTCAAATAAATGCCCAGGATCATCTTTACCATTAGAATAGAACATGTTTAGTGCACCGCAAAAAATATATTTCATTGTTATAGGTGTGGCTTTCTTATGTAGCCTGATAAGCTTCAGGCTACACTATTCCAGGCACTTACAATTTTTTTCAATTTTTATTGGCATAAGCGCTATCACAGAGTTAATTGCAAATCGATATCTTAAATTGTTCAACCTACATGTCAATCATCCAGTTTATAATGTGTTCTTTTTAATGCAGCTTTTTTCAATGGGATATTTTTATGATCAGTTGATCAGATCGAAATGGTTTAAAAAGATAATGGTTATTTTGATAGTTGTCTATTTAGCGTTCTGGATCTACACCTGTGTAGGTTTGCATATGATAAATCAATGGAATCCCTACGCCGCTATGTTCGGTAATTTGATCACGATCATTTTCGCCTGCCGATACCTGTTTGAAATATTTACCGCCAACGAACTCGTTCCATTAAAAAAATATTCAAATTTTTGGATAACTATAGGCATTTTGCTTTTTTACTGTTGTTCACTACCTATATTCGGAGCAGGAAGATTTGTTATTTTTCATATTAAAGATAACAGTCTTGCTAAAAAGGTTTTTAGCCCGCTGCCTATCCTCGCTACATCAATGTATTTAATTTTTATTTATGCTTATATATGCCAGATAAATTTTACGATAAAGAAATCTATATCCTGATCCTGATAGGGATCAGTGTTTTTTTAATAGTGGTCTCTTTGCTTGTATTTATTATTTTATACTATCAAAAGAAAAGGTTTCAGCACAAGGAACAACTTGTGGCAAAAGAAAAAGAATACACACAACAATTACTCGAATCAAAATTAGAAATACAGGAACAAACTTTCAATACTATCAGCTCGGAAATACACGATAATGTTGGACAGATATTAAGCCTTGCTAAAGTGCAATTGAACATTATTGCGCAAAGAAATGTTTTGGATTTAGCGCTGCTGAATGAGGCTAAAGAAAGTGTTGGCAAAGCAATGGCTGATTTACGTGACATTGCTAAAAGCCTAAGTTCAAGCCGCATCCAGCACTCGAGCTTATTTGATGCAACACAGCACGAGTTGCAGCGCATTCAGTGTGCAGGATTACTGAATGCCATTGCCGTCCAAAAAGGAGATGAGGTCAAGATAGCAGATCAAAAGAAATTGATCATATATCGAATAATCCAGGAAAGCCTGCAAAATATCATCAAGCATTCTAAAGCAAGTGAAATTGATGTCGAATTTACTTATCAAAAAGATCAGATAAATATTACGATTGCTGACAATGGTAAAGGATTTGATTCAAGTGAGCTTGCCGGGAAAGATGGCCAAGGACTACAAAGCATTATGAACCGCGCCATGATGATCGGCGGGTTTGCTTCAATTGAAAGCCAGCCTGGCAACGGTACTACAATAACCATAACTTCACCTTATGAATGAACCTAAACATATTGTCATTGTTGATGATCACGCTATGTTCCGTAAAGGCCTGGCTTCATTAATTAATCTATTTCCAGGGTACACGATATTATTTGATGCCGGAAACGGAAAGGAATTCATAAGCCAACTGCAAAAAAATAATTTACCTGAAATTGTTTTAATGGATATTACCATGCCTGAAATGGATGGTTATGCTACTACAGAATGGATTCATGAAAATTATCCTGAAATAAAGGTTTTGGCACTGAGCACTATGGACGCAGAGACAGCAATTATTAAAATGATTAAAAGCGGAGCCAAGGGCTATGTATTAAAAGACGCTGATCCACAGGAATTAAAAGAAGCGTTTGATGAAGTATTGAGCCGTGGATATTTTTACAACGACCTTGTTTCCAGAAAGGTGCTAAATGCTGTCCATCAACTGACAGCTTCTAAAAATACAATTGCAACTTTTGCCAATCTTTCTGCGCGTGAAGTTGAGTTCCTAAAATTTTCCTGTACAGAATTAGCCTATAAAGAGATAGCTGATAAAATGGGGGTAAGTGTACGCACCGTGGAAGGTTATCGTGACAGCCTTTGTGAGAAATTAAATTTAAAAACCCGTATCGGTTTAGCAATGTATGCAGTTAAAAACGGGATAGGAGGATAGCTTGGTCCTATATTGCCCTGAAGAATTTTTTAACCCTTTTTAAATAAGATTTGCCAATTTCTTTAAATCTGAAATAAAAAGGTTCGAAAATTGTACTGGAAGGGCAACAGTTAAAAAGGAAAGCCATTTCAGCTTTCCTTTTTTTAATCGTTAATTCGCTCTTCCTTTCTCTTCCTCAGCACTTCCACTATCATTCTTTTTTCGGGCATTTGCCGAGGTTTTATTTTTTACTTTGTTGGAGCTACTTATGTATCAATTGCCAACGGTGCTGGAATAGATCAATACGGTACAACTATAATAATCATTGTTATTGCTACTGTGTCGTCTTACTTAACATCTTTAAAACTAAACTAAGCCAAAAAACAGCTTTATTAGACCTGAAGGTGCTTACTTACAATTAGACACATAGCAAGTTTAAGTAAACTTGCTATGTAAGATGTAAGTGGTAATTTTAACAGCCCGCAAAAACATGACTGAACTTCTCAAACAAAATATTGCCCGACATATTTCTCTTTCTGAAAATGAAATAGCTTCTTTTTGTAATTTATTTCAGCAAAAGTTAATTAAGAAAAAGAATTTTTTATTGCGTGAGGGTGAAGTTTGCAAGTTTGAAGGATTTGTTACAAAAGGGATTTTCCGGGTATATCATATTGATAAAAGCGGCGCAGAGCAAATACTCTATTTTGCCATAGAAAATTGGTGGATCACAGATATTGATAGCTTTACTACTGAAACGCCATCACAACTTTTTATTGAAGCACTTGAAGACAGCGAGGTGCTTTTAATTTCAAAAAAAGACAAAGAATTTGCTTATACAAATTTGCCCCAGATAGAAAAGTTATTCAGGGTAATGACTCAAAAAACACACGTTGCCCTGCAAAGAAGAATGATAGATAATCTGAGTAAAACTGCCGACCAACGCTACCTTGACTTTATCGAAAAATATCCTCAGCTCCATCAAAGACTTTCTAATCTTCAGATAGCCGCTTACTTAGGCATCAGTCACGAATTTTTGAGTAAAATAAGGAATAAACTTGCCGGTAAAAGATAATATCGGTGTTGCATTTTAGACAGACTAATTCTATTTATGGACCATTATAGTACAGTAATTAAATAACTTATTGGAATGTTTACAACCAAACAACTATCTTTCTTATTTGTAAATTCGTTTAATTACAAAGCAAGCTATCAATTTTATTTCCCCCCGATAATTATTTTACGATGTTGTAGTCCCCATTTTTGCATCGCAATAATTACATCCGCCAGTGTTTTGCTATATTCAGTTATGGCATATTCAACGCTAACAGGTTTTGTATCAAGGACGGTTCGACTCACCAGGTTATTCATCTCCAGGTCTTGAAGTTCTCTAGAGAGTATGCGTGGGGAAATTTCAATAGCCCTTGATAATTCCTTAAACCGCATTTTTTTTTCGAACAGGGTAACAAGTATAACGAGTTTCCATTTACCATTGATTACTTCCATTGTATCCTTGATGGCCATTCGGGAAGACTTACAGTCCTTTTCATCATTTTTATATTTCATGCAGTATCCTTTTTGTAACCAGTATCCTTTTGGGAATCAGTTGCAAACCAACATAATTTTCTTCTACTTTTGAAATAATTATTCATAACTAATTTATAAAAATGAAAAAAAATATTTATCCGGCCCTTGCCTTTGTTATACTAATTGCATCAGCTTTCACTTTTGTCAAACAGCAAAACTGGAATATTAATCCTGGATATGCTGTTAAGTTTTCAGGCAAGCACGCCGATGGAATTTTTAAAACATTGAAAGGAACAATTGTTTTTGACGAACAAAAAATTTCCTCATCAAAGTTTGACATAACAATCGATGTAGCTTCAATAAACACGGGAAATGGCTTAAAGAATAAACATGCTAAAAGCCCAAAATGGTTTGATGCTGACAAATATCCTGTAATTCATTTTGTTTCTTCTTCTTTCTCCCAGACGAATAATGGTTATGAAACTAAAGGCGAATTGGAAATGCATGGCATTAAAAAGAATTTAACCATCCCATTCACTTTTACCAAAAATGGAGACATGGGAATTTTTAATGGCAAATTTAAAGTTAACCGAAGTGAGTTTGGCATTGGCGAAGCCAAAGGAGACGAATCTGATTTCACTATTCTTGCAGTGTCCGTTCCGGTAACTTCAAAATAACAAAATACGAATTTAGTGCGCTATTCACATTGGAGTATTCTATCATTATACTCTATAATAGTGTCGCTTATTTTCATAAAACTATTCCAAAACACATGACAAAAAACATATTCTCTCTAGGCCTGCTGTCAGGCCTATTATCTGGTATTGCGTCTTATGGCTATGCCAGGATGTACAAGAGTTTCCTGGGGGCAGACTTTTCACAAGTAGTTTCTACTACCCATATTTTTAGTGCCTGTTTATTTGGATGCCTACTTATGGCAATCTTGTATTGGCAATTACAGAAGCGATTAAATAACAGGAAAGAAATAACATTTAACCTTATTGCAGGAATACTCTCCTTTCTTAGCATAGCAGGTCCTTTTTGTGCACAACTTCCTTTGAACATGGATGCACCAGAACTATTTCCCGGATTAACAGTACCCATGCATTTTTTTCCTCTTATAGTTTGGTTTGTATTAAAACCGGTTTTTGTTAAGTCACTATAAGCCATCCCCCATTAAGGCAGGTACGAGTACCACCATCAGTCTTTACGAACTATTTTTATTAAGTGAAGCCAACCTTATTCAGATAATGGATCTCATTTATTGAACTTGTTCAATGTTTTTAAGCATTGTATGATAGCATCTTTGCATCATCATTTAAAAACAATACAAATGAAACCAATTATTTCAACAATATTCTTAACTATCTTAATCTTATTAAAAATGGGCTCACAGGCACAAAGTTTCAAAACCATTGAAGCAAACAATTTAAAACTTCAGGTGTATAACGCTTCAGAAAATAGTTTTGGTGTAGCATCGGTAATTGTATCAGGAAAAACAGATGCCGTTTTAATTGATGCACAATTCACATTAGCGGATGCTGAAAAAGTAGCCCAGGAAATTAAAACAAGCGGCAAAAAACTAACCACTATTTATATTTCTCATACCGACCCTGATTTCTATTTCGGATTAGAGGTATTCAAAAAATATTTCCCGGAAGTTACCGCTTATGCCTCACCGGCAACGGTAGAATCCATTAAAGCAACAGCTCAAAAAAAATTAGATATTTGGGGCGGAAGATTGGGCAAAGCCATTACTTCGAATGTTGTTTTACCGCAGGTCTTAAAAGGCAGCAGCCTTGAGCTGGAAGGACAAAAATTAGAGATCGTTGGCATGGAAGAATTCCCCTCTAAGACTTTTGTCTGGATACCTTCTATTAAAGCAGTTGCAGGTGGCATCAATGTTTTTGGAACTACTTTCAATCTTTGGATGGCGGATGCTCAAACCATAGAAGCCCGTAAAAACTGGATCTCAGTTTTAGATAAAATCGAATCATTGCATCCTGCAATCGTAATTCCTGCCCACGCTAATAATAATAGCCCATTCGATATTAGTGCCGTAAAACATACCAAAAATTACATCCAATTTTACGAAGAAGCTTTAAAAACAAATAAAACTTCGGAAGCTTTAATTACCGCTTTAAAAACAAAATATCCGACACTAACTTTTGAAACAGCCTTACAAATAGGAGCCAAAGTAAATACAGGAGAAATGAAATGGTAAAACTTTCAATCATCTTCAACCTGGCAATACTTTTTGTATTGCCGGGTTGGTCTTTAAATGAAAAGAAAATGACAAATCTTGAAATTATCAAAAGCACTTACGAAGGAAAAACTTCTGAAGAAAACGGCAAGAACTTAGCTAAATATGTAGCCGAAAATATCAGTTGGACGGAAGCCAAAGGTTTTCCGTATGCAGGAACTTATGTTGGTTTGGAAAACATAACCAAAAATGTTTTTATAAGATTGGGTAGCGAATGGATAGATTATAAATTCACTCCTGAAGACTATGTAGCCAGCGATGATAAAGTGATAGCTTACGGAACATACACAGGCAAATACAAAATCACAGGCAACTCATTTGAAGCCAGGGTAGCTCACGTTTGGAAGTTGAAAAATGGAGAAATTATAAGTTTCGAGCAGTTTGCAGATAGCCAGCCTGTAAATAATGCAATGAAATAAAAGAGGCTTAATATTACACAGGGTCATTTTTTTTAAAACTTATATTCTCCTCAACCGATCAGGCGTCTAAAAAATTCCACCTTCATCATCAGCCACTTACTTTTTTTTAATACATAATATCAGCTTGTCAAGCTGCTGAATAACGCCTGTTTAACAATTCAAATCTTAAACATTATCATAGAATATACTACTTTCACGGCTCGAAATGAAACGCATAGTCACATTAATTTTTTTGCTGTTTTTTGCCCTTGCGGGCTGTTGTAATGACGTCCATGCAATTGTTCATACTGATGGCAACTATTTTTCTACGCATGCGCCCATTAAAAAAATACAACCGCTGGAAATTACTCCTCCCCTGAACTACTATACCAGCAATTCATCCCTTAACAGTACCCAACCAGTTGATTTTTTATGCATTGAAGAAGACGATGACCAGGATGATGTTAATAAGCCAGTATCCGCTTCCCGTTATTTTATCGCATTTTTTTTAAGCAACCCGAATAGTGTTTTTACAAACTCCCTTCCTTTTTACAGATCCCTTTTTTACACTGCTCCAGGGAAATATATTACGCTCAGGTCATTACGCATTTGATCTGACCACTTACCTGCATTATCATTAATTATCGCCATTGTATCCGGGATGCCTTTGCCGGTATCCTCGCTATATCAACATTTTCATTTTAATATTTCATTTACCAACATGAACAAACCTGTAATGCTTATCGGCCTGTGTGCCATCTTATGCTATACCAGTTGCAAAGAAAAAAAAGAGGAAAAAGCCGAATCTGGTAAGTATACTGTAACAGCTCCCTTAAAGGTAGACACCAGCTTTACCAAAGAATATGTATCTCAAATCAAGTCCGTCCGCAATATCGAGATCAGGGCCCAGGAAAAAGGCTTCCTGGAAAACATTTATGTAGACGAAGGCCAGTATGTAAAAGCCGGGCAATTATTATTCCGCATCATGCCCAAAATTTACGAAGCCGAATTACTGAAGGCACAGGCAGAGGCTAAAGAAGCTGCAATAGAAGTAGACAACACACAGATCTTATCTGATAAAAATGTGGTGTCTAAAAATGAACTGGCCATGGCAAAGGCCAAACTCGATCATGCGAATGCAGAAGTAGCATTGGCAAAAGTACACTTATCTTTTACAGAGATCAGGGCACCTTTTGACGGCACCATTGATCGCCTCCCTTTAAAGCTGGGTAGCCTGGTGGATGAAAGCGAATTACTCACGACGCTTTCTGATAACAGCCAGGTGTTTGCTTATTTCAATGTATCTGAACCTGAATACCTGGAATATAAAGCACATTTAAAAAATAATACCCACAGTACCGTAGGTCTTTTGCTTGCTAACAACCAAACGCTTCCTTACAAAGGTGTAGTAGAAACCATTGAAAGCGAATTTAACGGCGAGACAGGCAATATTGCTTTCCGGGCTAAATTCCCTAATCCCGACGGGTTGCTGAGACATGGTGAAACAGGCAAGGTACAAATGACTGTTCCACTCAGCAATGCGCTGGTGATTCCACAAAAAGCGACTTACGAAATACAGGATAAAGTATATGTTTTTATTGTAGATAATAATGGTGTAGTGAAGTCGAGGAACATCAGCATCACAGGTGAAATGCCCGACCTCTATGTTGTTGGCAGTGGTCTTACCGAAACCGATAAGATTTTGCTGGAAGGTGTGCAGGCGGTGAAGGAGGATAATAAGATCGAAGCCGTCTTCGTGTCTCCGAGACAGGTAGTTACAAATCTTCGGTTAAAAGCAGAATAGCCTTCACCTAAAAATCAAATCAATGTTCAATAAGTTTATACACAGGCCCGTCCTGTCAATTGTTATATCGCTCATTATTGTTTTAATGGGCGCACTGGCCATGACAACTTTGCCGGTCACCCAGTTTCCTTCCATCTCTCCGCCTAAGGTAAATGTTACAGCCGAATATCCCGGTGCCAATGGAGAGTTAATGACCAAGGCCGTGCTTATTCCACTGGAAAGAGCCATCAATGGTATACCCGGTATGAAATACATGGCATCCGATGCCGGTAATGATGGCGAAGCTTCTATACAGGTGGTATTTAACCTGGGTACCGATCCCAATGTAGCTGCGATAAACGTACAAAACCGTGTGGCGTCCGTGGTGAACAAATTACCACCGTTGGTTGTACGCGAAGGGGTAAAGATCACCCGTGAAGAATCGAGTATGCTTTTATACATCAATCTCTTCAGTAATGATCCTAAGCTGGACCAGAAATTCCTTTTCAACTTTGCCGATATAAATATTTTATCCGAATTGAAAAGGGTAAATGGTGTAGGGTATGCAGACATTTTAGGTAACCGTGAATATGCCATGCGCATCTGGCTCAAACCCGATCGTATGCTGGCTTACAAAATTTCTGCTGATGAAGTGATGAAGGCACTCGACGAACAAAGCCTGGAAGCTTCTCCCGGGAAAACCGGCGAAAGCTCCGGTAAAAGATCGCAGGCTTTTGAATATGTATTAAAATACCCGGGCAGGTTCAGCAATAAAGAAGGCTATGAAAATATCGTTTTAAGATCAAGCGCTGCCGGCGAAATATTACGTTTGAAAGATGTGGCCGATGTAGAGTTTGGCAGTTCGATGTACGATATCTATTCCAACCTGAACGGCAAATCTTCTGCGGCTATCGTATTGAAACAATCTTATGGTAGTAACGCCACGCAGGTAATTAAAGATGTAAAGGCAAAACTGGCAGAGATCAAAGCCACTTCTTTTCCCAAGGGCATCGATTACGAGATCAGCTATGATGTATCCAAATTCCTGGATGCTTCCATTGAAAAAGTAATCCACACTTTGGTAGAAGCGTTTATCCTTGTGGGTTTGGTGGTGTTTCTTTTTCTCGGCGACTGGCGCTCTACATTGATTCCCGCTATTGCCGTTCCTGTTTCATTGATCGGCACCTTCATCTTTATGCAGTTCTTTGGTATTACGCTTAACCTCATCACTTTATTTGCATTGGTGCTGGCCATCGGTATCGTAGTGGATAATGCCATCGTGGTAATTGAAGCGGTGCATGCCAAGATGGAAACAAAACATTTGTCGCCCCTGCAGGCTACGGAAGAAGCGATGCACGAGATCAGCGGCGCCATCATTGCCATCACTTTTGTAATGGCCGCCGTATTCATCCCGGTAGCATTTATGTCGGGACCTGTAGGTATCTTTTACCGGCAGTTCTCCATCACGATGGCTACTTCAATCATTTTGTCGGGCGTGGTAGCGCTAACGCTTACGCCGGCACTTTGTGCGATCATGTTAAAGAATACTCATGGTAAGCCGAAAAAGAAGAATATACTCACTGCAATATTATCAGGTTTCAATAACTGGTTCAACCGTCTTACGGGAAGATACCAGAAATTACTCCGGCTAATCGTGAACAGGAGAGTGATCACTTTTGGTATGCTGATCGCTTTTTGTGTGGGTACTTATTTTTTGAGCGCCAATATCCCTTCTGGTTTTATTCCCAATGAAGACCAGGGTATGTTCTATGCAGTTATCCAAACGCCACCGGGTTCTTCTTTAGAAAGAACCAACCAGGTAGCAGAAAAGCTGCAAAAAATTGCAGAGGGTATTGAAGGTGTACAATCTGTTTCTTCTCTTGCAGGATATGAAATTCTTACAGAAGGAACAGGCGCCAATGCTGGTACCTGCCTGATCAACCTGAAAACATGGGAATCCCGCAAACATTCTGTGCAGGAGATCATGAAGGAACTGGAAGAAAAATCAAAAGACATTACCGGTGCCACCATCGAACTCTTTCAACCGCCTGCGGTGCCGGGTTATGGTGCTGCCGGTGGTTTTGAATTGCGCTTACTGGATAAAGCAGGATCCGGCGACTACAAAAAAATGGAAACGGTGAGCAGGGATTTTGTTGCGGCACTAAGCAAGCGCCCGGAACTATCTTCTGTATTTACTTTTTACAGCGCCAGTTTTCCGCAATACATGTTGCATATTGATAATGACATAGCGCAGCAAAAAGGCGTGAGCATCGACAATGCTATGAACACTTTATCTACACTTATCGGCAGTAACTACGAAACCAGTTTCATTAAATTCGACCGCCAGTATAAAGTGATCGTACAGGCCTTACCGCAATACCGGGCATTGCCGGAAGACATTCTAAAGTTGTATGTTAAAAATGATCATGGCGAGATGGTACCATTTGCTGCATTTATGACAATGGAAAAAGTGTATGGTTTATCAGAGATCACCCGGCATAACCTATATAATGCATCAGAGATCAGCGGCGCTACAGGGCCGGGATTCAGTAGCGGATCAGCCATCAATGCGATCACGGAAGTAGCGAAGAACAGTTTGCCGAGGGGATTTGGTATCGACTGGGCCGGCATCTCTGCTGATGAAGTAGCCCGTGGCAACGAAGCGATTATTATTTTTCTTATTTGCCTTGGTTTCGTGTATTTGTTACTGTCAGCACAATATGAAAGTTTCCTGCTGCCGCTGGCAGTTATTCTTTCTTTACCAGCCGGTATTTTCGGGGCCTTTGTTCTATTAAAGCTATTGGGACTGGAGAATAATATCTATGCGCAGGTGGCCATGGTGATGCTGATTGGTTTACTGGGTAAGAATGCCGTATTGATAGTAGAGTTTGCCGTTCAGGCACACCGCTCAGGTCGTTCTGTATTTAAAGCCGCCGTTGAGGGTGCCACTGCAAGATTTCGTCCCATACTTATGACCTCCTTTGCTTTTATTGCGGGATTGATCCCGTTGGTATTTGCTACAGGGCCCGGAGCCATTGGCAACCGCACCATTGGTACTGCTGCTGCAGGAGGGATGCTTTTTGGAACGATATTCGGCGTTTTAATTATACCCGGACTGTATTACATTTTTGCAAAAATATCGGAGAAGAATATCCTTGTTAAAGACGAGGAAGAAAACCCCCTGAGTGAGGTTGTTGATAGTCACTTTGAAAAACTGGATAACAATGATGAAAACTAAAATTAATTTTTATGCTGGCCTGTCGGTAATGATTATGGCCGTAGCCGGTTGTGCTGTACCTGCTGTTGTTCAGCAAATAGAAAACAAAAATGTGCCGCAGGCTTATATTGATAGTAAGTACGACAGCAGCGCAACTATTACCAGTTGGAAAACATTCTTTACTGATCAAAACCTGGTGAGCCTTATTGATACTGCTTTACTGCATAACCAGGAATTGAATATTACTTTGCAGGAAATTGAGATCGCTAAAAATGAGATACGTTTAAAACAAGCTCCATTGCAACCTGCTGTAGCTGCAAGGCTAGGTGCAGGAGTTGAAAAAGTTGGCCGGTATACCAGCCAGGGCGCAGGTGATGCTTCTACCGAAATTGAACCGGGCAAAGAAATGCCTGATCCGCTAACAGATATCACGGCAGGATTGTATGCCAACTGGGAAATAGATACCTGGAAAAAATTACGCAATGCAAAGCAGGCCGCCTTAACACGTTACCTGGCAACAATAGAAGGTAAAAATTTCATGCTTACTAATTTAGTTGCTGAAGTAGCTACCAGTTATTATGAACTATTGTCGCTGGATAACCAATTAGAGATCGTGCAACAAAATATCGGTCTGCAAAAAAATGCATTGGAGATTGTAAAGATCCAGAAAGAAGCTTCAAGGGTTACCGAATTAGCGGTGCAGAAATTCCAGGCTGAAGTATTGAAATCACAAAGCCTTGAGTTTGATATTCTGCAGCAAATAAAAGAAACGGAGAACAAACTCAACTTTTTGCTGGGCCGTTATCCGCAAACCATACCAAGGAGTAAAAGCAATTTTTCTACATTGATCCCTGCAGCGGTGAACACAGGTATTCCATCGCAGTTGCTGGCCAATCGCCCTGATATTAAACAAGCCGAACTGGAGTTAACCGCCGCAAAGCTCGACGTAAAAGTTGCCCGTGCCGAATTCTATCCATCCTTTGGCATTTCTGCGGCGATAGGATTCCAGGCATTCAAACCCTCCTATCTTGTAAAATTCCCGGAATCATTACTCTATTCTTTAGCCGGCGACCTGGCAGGCCCGCTAATCAACCGCAATGCGATTAAAGCTGAATTTTACAGTGCCAATGCCAAACAGCTGCAGGCCATGTATAATTATGAAAGAAGTATTTTGAACGGGTATATTGAAGTGGCTACGCAGTTATCCAAAATTGATAACCTGGGTAAAAGTTATGCACTTAAATCACAACAGGTGGATGCACTTACAAGGTCTATTGATATTTCGAACGACCTGTTTAAAAATGCCCGTGCAGATTACCTGGAAGTGTTGATGACGCAGCGTGATGCACTGGAAGCAAAACTGGAATTGATTGAAACAAAAAAAGAGCAGCTTACTGCTGTAGTAAATATCTATCGCGGGTTGGGTGGCGGATGGAAATAAAAAGAAACCCGCAACCGAAAGAATTATAAACACCGGTGTAAACAGATGATTCCATTTGCACCGGTATTTATTTTATCCATACTTCTCCCTGTTTTGCGATTACCCCTTCCCGAAAACCATGGCGTAAAAATAATTATAGGCTTTCTTTAACAGCAGCTGTTCTTAGTTTTGCGCCATGCGGTTTTTATCTACTTTAATATTATCCATCTGTTGTCTTGCAATCAGTTTGCAAAGCAGTGCTGGTAATATACCGGTAAAACAACTACAGGCATCCAATGCTTATTATAATACCGCTGAAGCCGCACTTCCCAATGATGCCCTCAATGATTACTGCCAGCTAACGTCGCTGCTGCAACATAACCACGCTTCTTCTTTACAAAAAGAAAATGTTTTTCATCCGTGTGGAGGCAACAATAACAATACCGCAGCTTATATTTTAAACGACGATTTTCAACATACCCGTTTATTTTTCTCCGGCCATCACGCCAAAATTTTCAGGTCCAAACTGATCTTTCCCCAGCATTATTATTGGTAAGTAGCTGACATATTATTTCTTCCCGGTTAATTGAATAACCGGCTATTTACTCATTCCTAAAAAATTATTATGTCAACTATATTTATGGCAATATTGATTATTGCCTTTACTGTTATACTTCCATGGATATTGATCAACCGTCATAAAAAAGCGCAGCAAAAAAAAGAGCGGGCTCATTTTCACCGGTTCAGCAATGCAGGGTCCGAACGTCATTTATCTTTTTCCCGGCAGGAGATCATACAAAACAAGATTATTGGTTTTGATGGCATTCAACAGGTGCTGATGATCATTGAGATGGAGCATGATTACGATGTTACCTGTATTGCTATAAAAGACCTGGTAAAATGCAGCATTACCAAAGTTTATCATACTGTTGGCGAAAACCAGGACAAAGAAAAAATCTGTAAGGAGATCAATTTGGTGTTTATTTTTTCAGATGACAGAACCCCTGTACCTGTTTTATTTTATAACAACGATACCAACAGCGTTTACCTGATGGCAGAGATGGAAGCAAAAGCAAAAGAATGGCAAACGTCTATTTCAAGAATGATACCCAGGCCGGTAGTAATGAAATAACGTATCTATCATCAACATATAAAAATCCCCCTATGTGCTGTGGGGGGATTTTATTTTATTGGTTATTTGATCAATTCCGTTATCACTTTTCCTACATTACCACTGGGCATTTGTATATGCAGTAAAGCAGCAACAGTAGGCGCAATATCTGTCATATAAGTTTCGCGGTTGGTTTTACCTGGCTTTACACCCCAGCCAAAAAACACGCAGGGAATATGCGCATCGTAAGGATTCCATAAACCATGCGTGGTACCTTTATTACCGCCATCAAAATAGCCGGGCTTAAAGGTAAATTGTATATCGCCGCTGCGTTTTGGATTATAGCCGTTGATCATCATTTCTTTTTGCGGCGAGGGTAAAGTAGCTGTTCCGGCTTTATCCAGTTCAATAGCAGCAATGATAAAATCTTTTTCTTTCAGCAAATCGATGAGTAATTGCTTTACTTCTGCCATTGTTTTACCAGCTGTTGCAATATTATCTTTATTGAGATAGAGCTGGTAATTCATAATTGTTTTAATGGCGGTTTTTACATTTAATTTTTCTTCTACCGTTTTATTCAACTCCTTTGTCAACGCAGTTTCATCAAATGTACCACCAGGGATATTATGCTCATTTAAAAAAGCCGGGATATGTGCTACACCATGATCGGCAGATAAAAACAAGGTATAATTGCCTTTACCGATCTTCGTATCTAAATAAGTTAAGAAATTTTCTATATCCTTATCCAGTCTTAAATAAGTGTCTTCTATTTCAATGGAATTTGGTCCGAATGCATGTCCCACATAATCTGTAGAAGAAATGCTTAATGCTAAAAAATCGGTTACGATATTCTTTCCCAGGTTTTCGTTTTCTATTGCAGCTTTGGCAAAATCAAAACTAAAGGTATTGGCAAATGGCGTGGTGCGGAAAGACTCATACTTATAACCTGCATCAATAGCCGATAATTTATGAGGGAATACCGGGGCTTTTTCGCCGCGGATCACATTTTCATAAGGTTTATCATCTGCTGTGCTCAGGTCATATTTTTCTATCGGTAATAAAGTATTCCAGTCCTTACTCATATAACTACCCGCCACGTCTTTATCATTAAAGCTGTTTACCCAGGCCGGCAAACTGGTCATATAATGCGTACTGCTGATCCATTTACCGCCATCATACCAATAAGCAGCATTGGCACTATGACCTGCGGGCAAAATAGCGCCCCTGTCTTTTAATGCAATACCAATCACCTTGCTTTTAAAATTATTGCTTAACCTTAATTCATCGGTAATAGTAGTAGTCCATAAATTAGCGGGACTCATTTTTCCTGCTTTACCCGCATTACCCACAGTAGATACGGTAGAGTCATCGGTACAATACACAAATTTATCAGCGCCTTTATCATACCAGTTATTACCAACAATACCATTTATAGCAGGTACACTTCCGGTGTAAATGCAGCTATGCCCCACCGCTGTATAAGTAGGTAAATAAGGTATCAATGTATTTTCTGCAGTAAAGCCTTCTTTCAATAATCTTTTAAAACCGCCATTGCCATATAACTGATTGTAACGGTAGAGATAATCCCAACGCATCTGGTCAACTACTAATCCAATTACCAGTTTTGGTTTTTGTTCCTGCGCATTTACAGAAAAGCAGGTAGCTATGAATGCTATAAAAAGAAAACGCTTACAATTCATATATCTATTTTAAGGAAAACAAATGTAGGCAGATTATTGCTTTTAAACAGGCTCCCACAATTAACTACCTGTTATTTTTTAGGTTGGTAAAGATGATTATAATTTTATATTCATGAATATGACAGTGGCATTTTTAATGCGGCTTTAATATACTTCCCTGTGTTTTGAATAAACCTATATTTCCTGTATTTTTGCCAGCACTCTGAATAGAGTGGCTATTGTTACAATGCAGTAGCAGTTTGAAGTTTAAACAACACATAAAACCATATATCAGCATGGATGTTTTTGAAAAATTAGTGAAAGACGGAGGCCCGATTGGGCAGCATATGGACAGGGCTCATGGTTATTTTGCATTTCCTAAACTGGAAGGCGAATTAGGTCCGCATATGAAATTCAGGGGGAAAGACGTATTGGTATGGAGCCTGAATAATTATTTAGGCCTGGTAAATCATCCCGAAATAAGAAAGGTAGATGCAGAAGCTGCTGCGAAATACGGCATGGGTAATCCTATGGGTGCAAGGATGATGAGCGGTAATACCAGCAAGCATGAAGAACTGGAAAAAGTGATCAGCGAATTTGTAGGCCGGGAAGATACCATGCTATTGAATTTTGGTTACCAGGGTGTGGTAAGCTGTATTGATGCATTGGTAAACCGCCGCGACGTGATTGTTTATGATGCAGAATCTCATGCCTGTATCGTTGATGGTGTACGCCTGCATATGGGACACCGTTATGCGTTTAAGCACAACGATATTGAAGATTGCGAAAAACAATTGCAACGTGCTACAGATATGGCCGCTAAAAACGGCGGAGGTATTTTAGTGATCACCGAAGGTGTTTTTGGCATGGATGGTGAACAGGGAATTTTAAAAGAAATTGTAGCCCTGAAGAAAAAATATGAGTTCCGTGTTTTTATTGATGATGCACATGGTTTTGGATATATGGGACCAACAGGCGCCGGCGCTGATGAGGCACAGGGTTGCCAGGAAGGTATTGATTTGTATTTTTCTTCCATGGTAAAAAGTTTAGGCAGCCTGGGTGGTTTTATCTGCGGACCAAAAGCAGTGATCAAATATTTACGTTACAATACCCGTTCGCAAATATTTGCCAAGAGTGTGCCGTTGCTGGTAGTGGAGGGTATGCTTAAGCGTATGGACATGATAAAAACCATGCCGGAACTGAGAGAAAAATTGTGGCACAATGTTGCCCGTTTACAAAATGGCTTAAAAGAAAAAGGATTTGATATCGGCGATACCAACTCTCCTGTTACGCCTATCTATATGAAAGGCGATGTACCGGAAGCTACGCAAATGGTAATGGACCTGAGAGAGAATTATGGCATCTTCTGTTCGATTGTGGTATATCCTGTAATACCAAAAGGCGATATCATTTACAGGTTGATTCCTACCGCATCGCATAGCGATAATGATATTGATATTACATTAACCGCATTTGAAGAAACGAAAAAGAAACTGGATGCCGGTGCTTATAAAGCCGTGGATATCCCGGATATGGCAGAGAAAAGTTTTGTGTAAATATTTCAACCGTTTATAAAAAATCCCACCAGCAAACCGGTGGGATTTTTTTATGATTCAAAAACAATTTCACTTCTGCAGTGTTCTTACAATTCAATAATTTTACTTTTCAATTTTTAAACAATAAATTTTTATTATCATGAATAAAGTGTGGTTTATAACAGGCTGCTCTACCGGATTTGGCAGGGAGTTGTCGCAACTGGTATTATCACTGGGATATAAAGCTGTTGTGGCTGCCCGTAAAACAGCAGACGTAAAAGATATCGTAGAGAAATATCCGGACAATGCACTTGCTGTAAAATTAGATGTAACCAAGGCTGGAGAAATTACAACAGCTGTACAGGAAGCCTTTACAAAATTTGGCCAGATCGACATATTGGTTAACAATGCGGGTATCGGTTATTTTGGCGCTATTGAAGAAAGTGAAGAAGATGAAGTAAGACGTATGTTCGAGATCAATTTTTTTGGTCTCGCCAACATGACCAAAGAAGTACTACCCATATTTCGCAAACAACGCAGCGGGCATGTAGTGAACATTTCTTCCATTGGTGGATTAGTAGCTTATCCTGCAGTTGGTTTTTATAATGCTACAAAATTTGCAGTATTTGGTTATTCGGAAGCACTGGCAAAAGAAACAGCACACTTAGGCATCAAGGTAACGGTTGTTGCACCAAGCGGTTTCCGTACCGACTGGGCCGGCCGCTCTGCCAATAACAGCAAAATCGTTATTGCAGATTATGAACCTTCGGCCCACGCCAATAAAAATAATATCCGTGGTTACAGTGGCAACCAGCCCGGCGATCCTGTTCGGGCAGCGAAAGCTATCGTTAAAGCAGTGGAATCAGAAAATCCACCCTTACGTTTACTGTTAGGCGCAGCAGCACTTAAAAACGGCAGGCTAAAACTGGATGAACTTAAAAGAGATTTTGATACCTGGGAAGAAACTACGGTAGGTGCTGATTTTCCGGCGGAATAAATAAAATGGATTGCCCTAATAAAAATGGCCCCCAGCAGTACTGGGGGCCATTTTAGGACTAGTCATCATATTGATTGAATAGTTTAAATTAGTTAAACAAATACCTTATACCAAACTGCATCTGCCAGCGTGAAGCAATTGCGGTGCTGTTGGAAAAACTATTTACATAAGGAGTTAGGTTAGCTGCATCCTGTTGAGTAAACGAGAATGCCGGTGTTTTGCCATCTGCTCCCAAACCTTCATACCGTAAGAAGTTAGTCACAGTAGGCGATTTTACTACACCCCAGTATTTATTCAATAAATTACCTACGTTTAAGATATCCAGTGATAATCTTAAAGTATGACGGTCCGCATCTGGTTTCTTACTGGTTTTAATAGAAAAGTCCTGGGTAATATTCATATCCAGTTTTTTAAAGTAAGGCAATACCACGGCATTGGCTTTTGCAATTTCTCCACGGTGAGAAGACAAATAATTATCCTGGTTGATGAATGCATTTAACTGAGCCCATTGCTGTCCAGCAGTACGAACATCAGTACTTGCTCCTGTACCTAAACCTCCTGAACCGGATTTAACCAATACAATTTCATTGGCAGCGTTAGGAATATAGATCAGGTCGTTGGTATTACCATCGCCGTTTAAATCACCATTGTAGATATACGAAGTAACGCCGTTAGGTGCTGCTTCAAAATATAAACCAACACTGGTAGCAAAATATTTAGCATAGCTGAATTTGTAAGATGCAAAAGCAACTACACGGTTAGGCTGGTACCATGATGCATTGGAAAGATTAGCAGCATTGGGATCGGTTCCTGAAACATACCTCCCACTCCACAAGCTACCTGCTGTACTTCCGCCTTCAGCAGTATTCTTCGATTTTGAATGGGTGTAAGCAGCACTCACGTATAAGTTCCTAACGGTTTTCTGTACCCTGAAAGTTGTAGTGGAAGAATAACCTTTGCTGGTATTCTTCATCAGGATGGCATTACCAAGGTTAGGGTTGGCAGCTGAAGTACCTGCAAAATAATATTTGTTCGAAGTTGAAACCGTAGTTAAATAACGTAACCTGTTATCAGCACCACCCAAAGCATAAGCATTGGTTTCATTCAGGTTAACATTGGAGTAATATACTGCGTTGATATCTTTTGTATAAGTACCTTCCAATGTTAATACCCAGTCGTGGGGTAATTTTTTATCTATCGCCAGGCTGGTTTTTAATACAGATGGATATTTAAAATTATTATCAACAAGGGCTACACTATAAGAAGTATTGGCAGCTCCTGCAGTTGGCCTGTTGGCATTGGGATCTGCACTAAACCCTACTGCTGTTGCACCTGTTCTGATAACAGAGCCAAACTGTACTCCATTATTGCTGGCCTGGTTGCTGATCCATACAAATGGAGGAGCACCGGAAAAAATACCTCCGCCACCTCTTACCTGTAAAGTTTTATTACCTAACACATCCCAGTTAATACCCAATCTTGGAGAAACCAGTAATGCGCTTTTAGGTTTTTTACCTACATCATATTTTTCGCCATTGGCAAAAGTTAAAGCGGCAAAGTCAGGGTTTTGATCAAAGGTTCCTGTATAAGTAGAATTATCAAACCTGATACCGTAAGTAAGAGTAAAATTCTTTCTCAAACTCCATTTATCCTGTACAAATAAACTGATATCATTGGAACCTGCTTTTGCATAAGGAAAAGAACCATCCTTTAATGCAGAATACTGTACAGCATAACGAAGCGCCTTAGTTGCACCATTATCATTTACACTGTTATAAAATTCAGCAAGGCTCGAAAACTGGTAAGCGCCCTGGTAAGCAGGTGCAAATCCATTTAAGTATTTCTTAAAAGAGTTTTGTGTACCTGCAGTTATTTCATGACTGCCTTTATATATGGTAACGATATCCGAAAACTGGAAATTATCCGTATTCAATTTGTTATTGTAAGTAAAAGGTTCGTATCCAAAAGTAGTGTAGATATTACCACCTGATAAAATGTCTACCAATGGCAAATCAGAATTACCCTGTGTTGAACGGAAATCACGTAGTTGTGTAAATCCAACCTGGAATTTATTTACAATCTTATTACTAAACCTTGTATTTAATTCTGCGATAAAAATGTTGAAGTTGTTATTAATTACATACCCTGCACCCTGGAAAGGCATACCGTTATTACTTGGCTGGCCTTGTCCTGTTCCACTTACAAAACCTGCAAATCCATTCCTGCTGGTACTTGGAAATTGATCAGCACTTGATTTAAGGTAATTGTATTTTAATGTTAGCGTATTCCTGCTATTAATATTCCAATCCAGCTTTACAGTTATTTTATCACTTTGTGTTTTTTGATTGTAGCCCTGGAAAGGTCCGGCATCATAACCAAATTTGGTTTTTAAGAAATCGGCTAGTTTTCTTAAAGTATCTGCATTTGCCTGCGATACACTACCCGCTGCTGCAGGATGGCTGGCATCCGATGCTATCAGGCTGGTGGCAGGCAATTCCTGTCTTACCTGCTCTGCACTTACAAAAAAGAATAGTTTGTTTTTAATGATCGGGCCTCCTACTGCAAAGCCCAGCAGTTTAAAATCAATGGGCGTTTTAGTAAGTTGGGTATTGGCTACTTTATATCCCTGGTTATTTTCATTTTTTGTATAGCCATATACTGTTCCTCTTACCTTGTTGGTACCGCTACGCGTAACGGTGTTAATACCTGCGCCTGTAAAACCACCCTGGCGGATATCATAAGGAGAAACGTTAACCTGTATTTGTTCAATGGCATCCAGGCTGATAGGCTGTGAACCTGTTTGACCACCTAGTGTACCCGATAACCCGAAGGAGTTATTAAAGTTGGCTCCATCCACAGTTACGTTATTATACTGGTTGCTTCTTCCACCAAAACTAAGCCCGTTTGAAGTAGGCTCCAGTTTAGTAAAATCCTGCAACGAACGGTTTATCGTTGGTAATCTTTCAATCTGTGTGCGGTTGATCACTTCCTGGCTTCCCGTTCTGTTGTTACTAAACGTTTTATCCTGCCTGGTTGTAGCGATTACAATTTCATTTAAAGTGGCTGAAGTTGAACTGAGTTTAAAATCTGCTTTGTAAGCTTGTCCAAGCAGTAACGTAATATTCTCCTGCTTATCTTCTTTAAAGCCTACAAAAGTCACCGTTATGGTATACGGACCACCAACACGAAGATTGGGAAGGTTATAACGGCCATCTTTACGGCTGGTGGTACTGTATTTTGTGCCCGTTGGCAGATGAACGGCAACGATAGTGGCATTGCCTAATCCATTTGATCCGTCAGTAACAGTCCCCTGGATCTCAGATGTGGTTTCCTGTGAAAAGGCAGCAGAAAAAAATACGCCTAAAACAAGGGTAAGTAAAAATTTTAATTTCATTTTGTAGTTGGTTTTGTTTTGCAAAGATGCGCCAATTGTGGGGATGGGAATTTAAGAAATTGTTAACAAATTCCTATTGGCTCCTGCTATAAATAAGATTTATTTAATACTTTTTGCTGTATTCAATAAAAAAAATTAAACAAAAGAAAAGAATTACAAATATGCTTTATTATCTTAATGCAATATTGATTTTTTATTTCTCAGTCTGCATAAAGCTTTTGCATAATATAAATAGTTAGATTTGCCCAATTTTGTATCATGAAAATAACTGCTTACCTAGTACTGTTTTGCTGCCTTATTCTTTTCCAGGGCTGTTTTGAAATTATTGAACAGGTATTTTTAAAAGCCGATGGCTCAGGCAATTTTCAACTGACCGTTAATCTTAGTAAAAGTAAGACCCGCATCAATTCACTTATTAAGATGAAAACGGTTAACGGGCACGATATCCCAACCAGGGAAGATATTAAAAACAAAGTAGCGGAGATAGAGAAAACGGTTTCCAAAACTGCCGGCATCAGCAATGTAAAAACCACGCTTGATTTTGATAATTACATTGCAACCCTCAACTGCAATTTTGCTAAAGTAACGCAGGTAAATGCAGCCATAAAGAATGTGTATGATAAAGAAAATGGCAAACTGAAAGGTGTGGAAAAAACCTTTGATTTTGATGCCGTAAATAATATTTTTACGCGGACCAACCGGTTTTCGCTTAAAGATGATTATAAAAAAATGAGCAATGCCGATAAGGAGATATTTGCCACTGCCAATTACACAGCTATTTATAAATTTGAATCCAGCGTAAGCAACAGCTCCAATGCAGCAGCAAATATATCACCCAGCAAAAAAGCAGTGATGGTAAAATTAAATGCGCTGGACCTGATCACAGATAAAAAATCTATAGAAAATAAAATCACCCTAATCAAATAAGAATGAAAAAGATCCTGTTCAGCGTAGTCATTTTTTGCTTTGCTGTTTCTATTGCAACAGCGCAAAATTTTTTAATCAAAGTGCCTCATACCGCTTCGGCAGTAATAAAATACTCCGGGGAAAACCTGGGCAAAAATGTACCCCTGCAAAAAATAGATGGCTACAATTTTATGAAGCATAGTTTTTTTAAACTTTTGCGTATTGATACCCTTACCTCACTGCAGCATATAGGAATAGATTTTACACAGGATACCTACCAATATGTTAGTACAGATGATTCTTCATTGAATTTTGTAACCTTACTGCATATCAATAATACCGCACAGTTTTTACAGTTGATCAAATCATCTTACGGCACCACAATAGCGACAGAAAAGAAAAACGGTTTCGACTTCTTAGCGGTTTCAGCAGATACTTATATTGGCTGGAATGCAAGTACAGCAATAATTGTACATACCAGCTACCAGAACAGGAAAAATTATTATGATTATTTATATCGTTCGGATAGTACTGTTGTAGTGACAGCAGTAGATAGCGCTGTAGCAGTTTATGATGCTCCTGTACTTGACACCGCCGTTACATTCACGCCGCCTAAAATTGCAAAAAGCAAAAAACCGGTAGTAACAAAAAAACCGGCAGTAAAAGGAAAGATCACTGCTAAAGCAAAAGCAAAGCCTCCGGTAAAAAAGCCCATATACAGGGACGAAGAAGTAGCAGTAGATACATACAAGTATTCGGCAGAAGACAGCATTGCCAACTTAAAAAAAGAATTATGGGAACAACAGCAGGATATGTATACTAAGAAGAAACAACAGTCAGTTGCAGAAAATATAATGCTGAATAGCTTTACCGGAACCATTCATTCCATTGAAACTGATGCCAGTTATAAAAAGATCATTGATCCTGCTGCGCATACAAGCGTGTGGCTAAACACAGAAAGTATTACCACCCAGTACTATAATTATTTTAACAAAGGCGTTTATAATTTTCTGAATAAAAATAAATTTCAACAGGATACTACTGAAGGTTATAAATCGGCAGTGAATATTTATTTTGATAAAGATAAAGTGAGGATGGAAAACAAAACCTATGCTGCCGATAGTAAACTGACCAGGATGGGTAATGAAGTAATGAACAGTAAACAAAATCCTTCTTTTGCAAAATATGTAAACCCGGGCAATATCGGTTATTTTTCCATGAGTATTAATACCGAGGCAATGGCGAATTATTATTATGGGGTGATGAAAAAATATTTATCCAATAATGCCTACATGAGTGAATTTTCTGACCTGGTGGATATTTATATTGACCTGGTAGAGATCATGATTGATGAAAAAGGAATTGCCGACCTGATGCCGGGCAATTATTTATTTGTAATGCACGATTTGAAACCAAGGATTGTGACCTACACTGATTACGATTACGACAAGGAATTCAACAAAACAGAAGTAAAGAAAACCAAGAAAGAATTATCTCCCAGCTTTACTTTTATAATGGAAACCAAAAAAGAAGGCTTCATGGAAAAAATTGCCCGGCTGCCTTTAAAATACGCCGAAAAAGAAAAATTCAATTATAAAGATAAAGGCGGTTTCTATGAATTTACTTTTGAGGAAGGCAAATTTCCGATCAGCAGTTTGTTCTTTATTATCAAAGATGGCAAAGCCATTGTAACTACTTCCCGCGAAGTAATTGATATGACATTGAATAATAGCGGTTTTGCAACAGATGCGGATTCAAAAAATTCTATACTGAATAACAATTACTCTTTAAAGATCAACTCCAAACAACTGCTGGAAAGACTGGGAACCGAATTTACTACCGATGTAAACAAAAAAGTTAGTGATTACCTGATGGAAAACCTGGGCGACATTAAAATGGAAAGCAGCCTCAAAGATGGTATGATACAGGGCACCAGCACCATGAATATTAAAGGTAATCACAGCAATAGTTTAGAATTTTTCTTTAACATGATCGATGCTATTAATACCATCATTGAAAAAGACAAACAGGAAAAAGATAAAATAATGAACTAAATGAATAAGAAGAGATGGGCTTTACTGGTATTTTGTATTGCATTGATAGTGGGGTATATAAAATTATTTTACAAAACCTGGAATATAAATGTTGTTGCAAAAAATGCAGACTGTATCGTTGCCATTGATGTAAAAAGAATTACTAATACAGTTATCTGGAATATCATTACCACGCCCAGTCAATGGAAGTCGGGCAATGTTTTTTCAGGCAGTAAAAAAAAGCAGATCAGCTGGAAAGATATGATCGAAGTACCCGATTATATCCTTCCGTTCCATATAAGCGGCCAGCCGGCAAATACCTGGTTTGTGGTATTAAAAATAAAGGATGACAATGATTTTAATGCAGGGCTTACAGTTTATCATTTTGAAAAACTGAACAGCAATGAGTATGTAAGTGATGAACTGGGTATCCGGTTTTTTAGAAACGGCGAACAGGTACTGGTTACACAGCAACGGGCAGATACTACTAATTACCTTGCTGTTGTTGCCAATGAGCTGTTTACTGAAAAAGCTTATGTTGAAAAGAAAAAGCTGGAGAAAGCGATAGCAGCAAAAAGTCACCTCGCTGTATATATCGCAGCAAATAATTTTTTACAGGAAGCTGCTGTAATCAAAGCAAATTTTGATAAGAAAAAAATAGAAATCACTTCAACATTGATACCAGCCAGGAAATATGGATTTACAGAAAATATTTTCCTTTATTCGCCCAATTCACTTTTTACCGGAGGTTTTACACAACCGTCTTCATCGGTTTATAATTTACTCACTGATAGCACAAAAAACCACATTTCAAAAGCGGTAGGCTTTAATATCGATTCTTTATTGCTACCTGATAATAAGTATTATGCTTTGGATATTGAATCTATAAAGTCTCGAATAGATTCCGCCATTACTTATACTTATGATGATGACTTTAATAAGGTAGAAAAAAAAGTAGTGAATAATATCCAGGAACCTGCATTTAATTTTTATGCGTCGGGAGAAAACGCTAAAACATTTTATACTTATTGCTTACACAATAATAAGATAGAACAAACTGATTCGAAACAATTTTTCACCGGAATACCATTTGTAAAATCATACTTTGATACAACAATTTTTAAAGGCCTGAATATAACTTCGGCTAATTATATTTTACCTAAAACAGAAAGCAAATTTGCAGGCATTTTATTTTTAAATCTATCACTCAGTAAAATTCCTGCTGATTTGTTTAAATATTTCCCTGACGATGCAACGAAAGTCTTGTCAAATATTGAAAGCATTCAATTAGAGGCCAATAAAAAAGATCAACAGCTGATCATTAATTTTTTTATGCAGAAAAAGAAAAACGATCTGCCGGTAATAAAATTATAACAGATGAACCAACATATCGCACATATTGCTTTAGTGGTTGACAATTACGATGAAGCCATAGAATTTTATACTCAAAAGTTAGGCTTCATCCTTCTTGAAGATACCAGGCTAAGTGAAACCAAACGTTGGGTAATGGTTGCTCCAAAAGGTAACGGGCAATGTTGTTTATTACTGGCGCAGGCCGCTACCGAAGAACAAAAGTCCCGTGTGGGCAATCAAACCGGCGGAAGGGTATTTTTGTTTTTGTACACTGATGATTTCTGGAGAGATTATAACAACATGATCGAAAAGCAAATCAATTTTGTACGCCCGCCAGTAGAAGAACCTTATGGAACCGTGGCTGTATTTGAAGACCTCTATGGTAATTTATGGGACCTGATCCAGCCGAAAAATAGTAAATAGAAAATGTCGGATATCTAATGTTACCTGATCCTGGTTACATTAGATATCCGACATTCGCAAATTCAACATCCAATTATTTAATCAATGTGTTTTTCGTGTAGTTGCAACTTGTTTTAATGCTGGTAAAGATATCCGGCATATAATTATTTTCCTGTTCCACTATATAGTATTTAACTCCCGCAAGACTCGCATTGTCGAATATGGTTTTAAAATCAACCGTACCATTACCTACTTCGGTGTTTTTGGTTTTATCCGCTTTATCCATATCCTTTACATGCCATAAATGAAAACGACCCGGGTGTTTTTTAAATAATCCTACAGGATCGTAACCAGCCCTTACTACCCAGTAAATATCCATTTCCATTTTCACCAGGTCTTTGTCGGTATTATTTAAAAAGATATCGTATCCATGTTCTCCATTGATATCAATGAATTCAAAATCGTGGTTGTGATAAGCCAGTTGCAGGCCGGCCGTTTTGCATATTTCCCCTGCTTTATTTAACCTGTCGGCCAATACTTTGTATTGATCAATGGTTTTACGCCTTTCTTCCTTCATCCAGGGTACAATGATATATTTATTGCCCAGGGTATTACCTACTTCACAAAAATTCTTTACATCGTCGCCATTGCCATTTTCAAAAAGGAATTTTTCGGGAGCATAATGCCCGCTGGGGCTTTGCAGGTTATTATCTTTTAAAACCTGGGCCAGTTCGGCTACGGTAAGCCCGTAAAATTTATTATCGGCGCTTAACCCAAACATTTCTACTTCTTTATACCCTGCCGCAGCAACCTGTTTCAATACGCCTTTGGGATCTTTTACAATTACATCTCTTACAGAATATAACTGGATACCTACTTTTTTTGCACCTTTTAACAGGTTGGCAGGATTTGCCACTAAACCAGCGGTAAGCAATCCTGATTGTTTGATGAATGTTCTTCTTGTATTCATAATAGCAAATGCAATTTGGTTAAAAACTAAAGTTAGTGAAAATAAAAAAGCCGTCCTTAAAAAAGACGGCTTTATGAATATATTTACATTTGTTAGATCCTGAAGTGAGCAAATGCTTTGTTGGCTTCAGCCATACGATGTGTATCTTCTTTCTTTTTAAAAGCAGCACCTTCACCTTTACTTGCAGCTACGATTTCATTCGCTAATTTATCAGCCATGCTACGACCGTTCCTGTCGCGACTATACTTTACCATCCATTTAATGCTTAAAGAGATCTTCCTGTCGGCACGAACCTCAGCAGGAATCTGGAAAGTAGCACCACCAATACGACGGCTTCTTACCTCAACACCCGGGGTAATGTTTGACAAAGCTTTTTTCCAAACTTCATACCCATTTTCACCTGTTTGCTTAGCTACTTTATCCAAAGCATCATAAAAAATGATATAAGCACCACTTTTTTTACCTTCCCACATTAAGTTATTTACAAAACGCGTTACCAGTTTATCGTTAAACTTTGGATCTGGCGCTAATGGAATCTTTTTCGGTTGTGATTTACGCATTGTTTAATTTTGATTTTAGGCTGAATTTCTTCAAGTATTAAAACTTTACTCAACCGTTTTTTTAATGTTTATACTAATTACTTCTTAGCTTTTTCTTTCTTGGTACCGTATTTACTGCGGCTCTGCTTACGGTCTTTTACACCGGCAGTATCCAGACTACCACGTACGATATGATAACGTACACCTGGTAAATCTTTCACCCTTCCACCACGGATCAACACGATTGAGTGCTCCTGCAAATTGTGTCCTTCACCCGGAATATAGGCAATAACCTCAATTTTATTGGTTAACCTTACTTTAGCTACTTTACGCAAAGCAGAGTTTGGTTTTTTAGGTGTTGTGGTATATACTCTTGTACATACACCACGGCGTTGAGGACAACTATCTAAAGCCCTTGATTTGCTTTTTGCAGTGATAATTGTTCTTCCTTTTCTTACTAACTGTTGAATTGTAGGCATTATTATGCTTTTATTTTTCGGACGGCAAAGGTAGGGGAAAATTTGAGATTTTAGATTTTAGAAGTAAGATTTTTTTACACTCTTAAGAAAAAGATTTTTTTTAAGAGCAATACTCATCGCTCAAAATCAGAAAATTCTTTTTAAATGATTGTCTGTCAATACTCTTGCTGTATTTATAACAAATCTAAAGTTGTAGACTTAAAATCTTAAATCCTATACATCCAGCCATGATTATCAGGGGCAACACCCGCCTTGATGGCATCCATTCTTCTTTTTACTTCCGGTGCTGCTTTCCAGCTCTCCACGTCAAAATTCATTTCAACATCTTTATAATTCAGCGTTTTGATCATTGAAATAGTAGCTGCGGTGCCTGTTCCAAATACTTCGCTCAATTTTCCCTTGCTGTAAGCGTCCGTAATTTCATCAATACTGATGGGCCTTTCTTCTACTATAAAACCCATTTCTTTTAACGTAACGATCACGCTATCCCGGGTTACTCCCGCCAGTATGGTCCCCTCTTTCAGGTCAGGAGTTATTGCGGTATTTCCAATTACAAAGAATACGTTCATCACGCCGCATTCCTGCACATATTTATGTTCCAGTGCATCCATCCACAATACCTGGTCGTATCCCTTGGTTTTGGCCTGCGAAGTGGCATACATGGCACCGGCATAATTACCGGCTGCTTTTGCAAAGCCAATTCCGCCCGGCACAGCACGAACATATTTTTCTTCTACATTAATACGCATAGGCGCAGCATAATATGGCCCTGTAGGACTTAAAATAACCAGGAACTTGTATTTTTCACTCGGGCGAACGCCAATCATTTCGTCGCTGGCAAACATAAAAGGACGGATGTACAGCGAATGGTTTTTTTGAGCAGGTATCCAGTCTTTATCAATGTCGATCAGCATACGCATACCTTCAATAAATATTTCTTCGGGCACCTGTGGCATTTCCAGTCTTTCTGCCGAACTATTAAAACGTTTAAAATTATCATAAGGCCTGAAGATAAAAGCTTCCCCATCCACGTTCTTATACGCCTTAATCCCCTCAAAAATAGCCTGGCCATAATGCAATGCCGCCAAAGAAGGCGCCAGGGCCAGTGACTGGTAAGGCTTTATTTCAGGTGTTTTCCATTCACCGTTTTCATAATCCACTTCCAGCATATGATCTGTAAAATATTTACCGAAGGGCAGATTTTCAAGGCTGATCTCCTTTAATTTACTTTTCAATGCCTTTGTAACATTTATATCCGCAGCTGCTGTCATATTCATTAATTTTACAGCAAAGAAACAAAAAAACGGCGTATAAAACTGGCTTTTATGAGTTTGGATCATCTTCAATTACCTGCGATAGTATTACAGGATCTTTATAAAAAATCACTCATTGATTTGGGAACTGCGGTTGCTACGCCTGCAACAGGCAAGGCAGGCATTGCATTTTTAGGAAATAACCAAAAGCAGATCGCCATTATTGTAAATGATCCTGCAACAATTTACCTCCCTGATGAAGACCTGAATTTTTTAATGGGGGTTTTAGGTGCCTGCAAATTATCCATGATGGATGTAGCGCTGGTAAATATTACCAAAAAAGAACACCTGGATTACAAACTGATTGCTGAAGAATTACATGCTGAGAAAGTATTGCTTTTTGGCGTAGAACCATCCGGCATACAACTGCCCCTGCAATTTCCATTTTACCAGGTACAGCAATACAATGGCCAGGTATACCTTTCTTCGCCGGCACTTAGCTTAATTGCTGCAGATAAGGCAGAAAAGACCAAACTCTGGAATTGCCTCAAACAAATTTTTTTAGGATAATCATTTCAGATGAACACACTCATTTTTGCTACCAATAACCAGAATAAAGTGGATGAAATAAGACTGGTTTTAGGCAACCGGTTTAAAATTATTACACTTAAAGAATCCGGTATCGATATCGATATTCCCGAACCTCATGATACACTGGAAGCAAATGCTACGGAAAAATCAACTGTGATTCACCAGCTTACCGGTAAAAATTGTTTTAGTGAAGATACCGGCCTGGAAGTAGCCTCTTTAAATGGAGAGCCGGGCGTAAAAAGCGCACGTTATGCAGGAGAGCACCGTTCTTTTGAACAGAATATCGAAAAACTGTTACAACAATTAACTGATGAACTCAACAGGGCCGCACGTTTCAGAACAGTGATTTCGTTGATACTTGATGATAAAGAATTTTTATTTGAAGGTATTTGCAATGGCGTGATCACCAAAGAAAACCGGGGCACTAACGGTTTCGGCTATGATCCCGTTTTTATCCCCGACGGAAGCTATAAAACTTTTGCGGAAATGAATATGGAAGAGAAATCTTTATTCAGTCACCGCAAAAAAGCAATGGAAAAGCTGGTAACCTTTTTAAATACCCGCTAATTATTTACTGTTTTTTATACCCGAGAAATAATATGGCAAGAATTAAATTAGACATCCCGGAAAAAATAATTGCGCAGGTAAGCATTCCTGTAAGGATCACCGATATTAATTATGGCAACCATTTAGGTAACGATGCCTTTGTTGGTATCATTCACGAAGCCAGGATGCAATGGCTGCAACAGTATGGCTATACAGAACTGGATATTGAAGGAACTGGATTGATTTTAGCTGATCTAGTTGTAGAATTTAAGGCAGAAGGTTTTTATGGCGATATTATTGAAGTTAGTATCGCTGCAGGCGACATTTCGAAAGTAAGTTTTGAATTATTTTACCGGCTTACTGCAAAAAGAAACGAAGCCATAACTGTATTAGCCCTTGCCAAAACAGGAATGGTTTGTTATAACTACAGTAATAAAAAAGTAGTAGCCATGCCTGGAAATCTACATACAGTGTTGACTAAATAGATCAGTCATTATTATTCCAGATGGCCCAGCTTTCATCTGCCTGTATCCCCAGCATATCGTAACCATTTTTTATTGCAGCGCCTTTACTTTCTCCTTTTTGTAAAAACAATGTTTTGGGCGGATTATATACCAGGTCGAATAAATAATGTTGTGAAGTTAAAAATTCATAAGGAATAGCAGGGCAGCCATCTGCATTGGGAAATGTACCTAATGGTGTAGTATTAATAATAAGCGGGTGAAATTTAATTATCGCTTTGTCAACATCTTCGTAAATATAATCCGTATCATTTTTTAAAGACCGGCCAATAATTTTAAAATTGATCTTTAATTTTTTCAACACAAATTTAACTGCTTCGGCAGCGCCGCCATTGCCTAATATCAGGGCATGGGTATGATGCGGTTTTAATTGTGGTAATAAAGATTTTTCAAACCCTATAACATCGGTATTGTAACCGGAAATTTTTCCTCCGCTGATTTTAATGCAGTTACAGGCGGGTAATCCTTCGGGAAGATGACTGGTATCAGTTACAAAGGAAAGTATGTCCTGTTTATATGGGATGGTAATATTCAATCCGCAAAGCTCAGGATGCTGCTGCAACAACTCTTCCAGTGCAGCAATATTTTTTAAGGAAAAGGTTTTATATACGCAGTCCCTGATATCTTCCCTTGCAAATTTTTCGGTAAAATATTTTTCGGAAAAGGAATGGCCCAACGGATATCCTATTAAACCATACAGTTTCATTGCCATTATTTTTTATCCAGGTACAATTCAAAAGTATCACCGCGCAAACCAATACGCATGGTTTCCAGCGCAATCACTTCATTAGGGGCAATATTTCCAAGATTTACATTACAGCCGATCAATTCCAGGAAATATAATTGCTGTGCTTTTTGAGGAGCTTCCCATAATATTTTTCCTTCAGGTATTTGCGTAAGGATTTCCTGAACCAGTCCTTCCCTTACTTCGCCCGTTCCCCTGTAAATACCCACATTTCCCGCTTCTCTTGCCTCGGCAATTACATAGGTAGCGCCGGCTTCCAGTTCTGCACGCATCAATTCAATCCATTTATAAGGCGGAATGATATGCGCCGCATCCTTGCTGCCCACTTCACTTAATACCGTTCCGTATTTGGTTAATTTTTCGATATACCCACATTTTTCTGCGTGGGGAATAGTGATGGATCCATCACTTACTTCCATATAACTGATGCCAAATTCTTTACAGGTATTGATATAATCTTCAAATTGATTTCTGATTAAAAACGCTTCAAATAAAGTTCCTCCAAAATATACCGGGATATCGTATGAACGATACACTTCAAGTTTTTCTTTTAAATTAGGGGTTACATAAGAAGTACCAAATCCCAGCTTTACCACATCAACATGAGGGTGAGATACACTCATAAAATTTTTGGCTTCCTGTACACTCAAGCCTTTATCCATCACCATTGTTATACCATGCGTACGTGGTTTTTTATGCCTGTCAGGAATTTGAGAAAGATTAAAATTCATGCTTATTGGTTTTTAAAATGGCTGCAAAGATAACCACTGTAAGGCAAAAAAAATCGCACATAGCAATCTAAGGGGCTGCTGCAGGAAGAAGGGATATTTTTAAATGGATCTTTTCTTTTTAAACCTGGCCAATACATCTACCACCTGCTGGTTTTGCAAAATAGAAGGGTTCAATTCAATGATCTTTTTGACCAGTTTGGGATTTTGCTGCATGCCTTGCTCCAGTTGCAATACGGCTTCTTTTGACTTACCCATTGCAAACAATATGGCGCTTTTATAAAAAAGAAAAATAGCTTTTCCTTCTGTTTGTTCATACGCAAAACTGGCATACTCCAATGCTTCATCAAATAACGCAGCTTTATATAAACATTTTAGTAATTCAGTCCAGCCAGTCAGGTTTTTAGGTCTCACCCTTACCACGTTTCCAAAATAAGTGATCGCGTCTTCCAGTTTACCCAACTCTATAAAGCATTGTCCCATGGCGAGGTTATATTCAGGTTGCAAACGGTGCATGCGCATAGCGATCTCTAAATTTTTAACTGCACTGTTCCAGTTACTTTCATTCATGTAAGTACAGGCAATTTTGTAGTGCAGCTGGCTGTCATTTTGATTGAGGTGCGTGGCTTTTTTATAATTAAATCTTGCCTGTGCAAAATTGCCCATTTTGTCATAACAGTGGCCAATAGCTTCGTAGATCACATCTTCGGGCCTTGCCAGTTCCAAAACTTTTTCCAGCACTTCAATGGCTTCCTTATATTTTCTTAAGCGTAAAAAAGCATCCCCCATATTACGCCATGCATAATCAAATTTATCGTCTATGGCTACTGCATAATTGTATGCGTCGATGGCTTTTTCATATAGCTTTAAACCCTGGTAAGCCGCTGCCAGGTTAAACCAGGCCAGTTCATTAAAAGGAAAATCCTCGATGATCTTTTGATGTAACCGGATCCCTTCTTCATTTCTTCCCGTAAAATCTGTCCAGAAACAAATTTTATATAGTGCCTCTTCGTTATTGGGTTCCTGTTCCAGTATCATCTGCAGGCAATCAAATACTTTTTCAAAATTTTCGTAATCATCATACACATCTGCCAGTTCAAACAGGAGGTCAATCTTTTCTTCACCATCAAAATCTTCGATAGCTGCCTCCAGAACGGCTGCGGCTTTTTCCTGCTGGTCCAGGGCCAGGTAGGCATCAGTTTTTAAAATATAAAGATTGGTGTCTTTGCCGCCTAATAATTCTGCATGCTCCAGTACATACAATGCTTCTTTGTAATGCCGAAGGGCAATAAGCAGATCCGCTTTTCTTATTAGAAGTGAAGCCGAATAGGGGTATTGAGTGATGGCGTATTCCGATACCTCGAGTGCATTGGACAGTTCTTCCTTTTCATCAAAATGATCAATCAGCCGTTCAAAAGCATCTTCCTCTATAAAGGAGTTGGATTTGCCCGTTTTGAGATTATCAAATTGTTGCAATAATTCTCTTAGTTCATCTCTGTCCTGACGGTAAGGATGTTTACTCATACGGTATAAGTTATTGTAAATTACCCCCTTTTAAATAATTCTACAAGTTTTTGTAACTTTTTTTTCCTTAAATCGTTAAAGAATTGCAAAAAGAATGTATGAATGGTATACAAATACCGGGAAAATTTTAATATATTTGTAACATAAATTAAACCAATGGTAAAATTATCAAAATTAATGCTGGTGTCTGCTGTGCTTTTTGGCGGCGCACTAAGTGCTTTGGCTGATAGGGGCATTGGGAAAAAGACCAAATCAAAAGTTGCTTTAAATATCAGTACACCTACAACCTTAAGGAATTCGGTTTCTTTAAATCTTAAAACCGGTTTAAGATATACCGGAAGTGTGGTGGTAAATCAACCTGTTACTACCAATTCAATGTCCAGTACATTGGTAACTTACCAAAAGGGGAATACTGTTTACATTATTCCTTACAAACAAAAAGTAGTAATGCCGGAAGTAAGACAAGGCTATACGGGGATGAAACTGATCATCAGACCTCAACACTAATAAAATCATTATAAAAAAAGAAAACCTTACAATGTGAGGTTTTCTTTTTTTATGTAAGACTATATCTATATAAATAAATTAACTCCCTTTCCTCATTTGTTGATTCTCTTCATAGGTCATCACCCTATATCCTGATTTAGGAAAATCAAACTTAGATGCAGGAATAGGATCAAAGCTTATTTTAGATAATGTGTATTTTGATTTAGTTGCGCCGGACTCATATTCGTACTGCATAACGAGGCCGGGTAAGTTTTTAAACATTGTATTATAGTCTTTGTTAAACATTACCAGGTCGGGAGAATAAAACACTACAAAACTTTTACCATTACCAAGATTGGCTATTGCTTTTTTACAGGTATAGCCTGCAATTACAGCCGTTTCGTTGGTAATGTCGAATTTAGTATCATTGGAAAATTTATTCTTATCTGCCCAGTCATCTTTATTTAAAGTGATCATTAATTTTTGACCGCTATATTCTTTTAAGATGACCGCGTTGCCGGTTTTTGTTTCGTGAATGGTAGTTTCCTTACCTACTGCGCTGGACTTATCAGAACGGCTCTGAGCACCTTTAATGTAAACAGTAGTAGTACCTGCATCGGAAGTTACTGTAGCGTCTTTTTTACCGGTAGATTCAATCACAATATCGTACACCAGGGTAGCTTCAGAAACTACTTTTTGTGCAAACGAAAAAACAGTAGCTGATAATGCCAGCATCAACAACCCCGTTTTTTTTAACCATTTCATTTTATTATAAGTTTTACTAAAGATAATACAATCCCGTGCCAAAGATATTACTCTTCCAAATCAAACGAGGGCCATAAGCTGATCGTCAACTTATGGCCCTCGTTTTTAACGAAAATTTCTGTTTTATCTTATTTCTTGTTACGTTGTTCCTGTAATTTTTTCTGGCTCTCCTGCATGGCCTGTATCCTTTCCTGCAGTTTACTTTGTTTCACCGGCTTCTTGCGGTTCTCTGAGATTTCTGCCAATAACTTCTCGTGGTTAATGATGTATTTCTGTATTACAATCTGCAGTATCAATGTAATGGTATTGGATACAGTATAATACCAGGTTAGCGCAGAAGGTAAATTATTGAATACACCCAGTAACAATACCGGGAAGATATAAGGCATATACTTCATTACTGGATTGGTATTATCCTGCATATTACTCATGCTATAAATAGAGATCAATAAACTGGTTAATGTAGCAGTAATGGTAAATAAACTGATATGATCGCCATAAAATGGAATACTGAAAGGCAATTGATAAATAGAATCATAAGCCGCAAGATCTTTGGCCCATAAAAAATTCTGCCCTCTTAATGCAATATTAGACTGGAAGAAATAATATAGGGACATGAAGATGGGAATTTGCAGTAAGGCCGGTAAACAACCGCCTAATGGGCTAACGCCTGCCGATTTCCATAGCTTCATCTGTTCCATACTGAATGCCTGCTGATCCATGGTGCCGCTTTTATCAGTAAATTTTAATTTTAATGCATCCACTTCCGGTTTTAATAATTTCATTTTGGCACCACTCAGGTAACTCTTATATAATATCGGGGATGTAATCAAACGAATCAATAAAGTAAGCAACAGAATTACAATACCATAACTGGCAATATGACTACGGATAAAGTCCCAAACAGGTAATAAAAAATGACGGTTGATATATTTTACAAATGCAAACGGACCACTTCCGTAAGTAGTGATCTGGTGCATATCATTATGATACTTATCTAAAATGTTGTAATCATTAGGGCCATAATATAACTGCAAAGGAACTGTGCCGTTTGTAACAGCGGCTACAAGGTTAGCCGTAGACTGTGTAATGATCCGCAATGAATCTGCCGGCGTGGCCCAGCTTATTTGTGCACTTTGAAATTTATTTTTTGCTACTAAAGTGGCCACGAAGAATTGTGGATTTACAGCCAGCCAGTCAACTGGTTTATCAAACTTTTCATTGCCGCCCTTACCCAAATGTTCAAAATCGTATTTACCATTGTGCAGGTAGCTGATATGCGTTTGTTCCTTCTCGTAAGAAAGCGTTTTTTCTACCTGCGGTATTTCTGTTTGCCAGGTAAGGTTAAGCATATTCTGCGATACCAGTTTATCTGATCCCTTCATGTTGATATTAAAATCGATCATATAACCGTTGGTACCAGGTGCCGGTAAAGTAAACTGGTGGGTTACAATATTACCCAACGAATCTTTTAAATTGTAACTAAGGGTTTGCGATTTGTCGGCATTAACCTTTGTTTCCTCTTTGGTAAACAGGAAATCTGAAGTAGGTAAAGTACCTGCACCTGCATTGATCCTGTAAGAGATCGTGTTGAAATTTCCCTGCTGTAGTAAAAGTGGTTTATTATCAAAAGTTTTAAAGTTTTTAAGCTCTACTGTTTTAGGTTGTGCGCCTTTATTCGTAAACGTTACTTTCAATACATCATTTTCTATTGTGATTAACTGCTCAGCAGAATCAGTTGCAAAAGCTGCCACCTGCTGTGTTTTTTTAGTATTGATGATCGTGTCTTTAATTTTAGTATCAATTTTTGTTGCATTAATACTATCTATCTTACGTTTAACTGCTTTTGCAGAATCTTCTTTACGTAATGTTTCTGCCTGGTATGCCTGGCTACTCCTTGAATTAATTACAAACATTGTAATTAATAAAGCCCCAATCAATACAAACCCTATAATCGTGTTCCTGTCCATGCCCATGGTAAAAATAATTTAAGAGCGCAAAGGTAATAAAACTTATGAGTAAAGCCCTTTTAGTTGTTGAATGGAAAAAGGGCAAAAAAAGTCCCCATAAATGGGGACTTTAAAAATATATTTAAAACAATTTGACTTATTTTTTTGCAGCAGGAGCTTTTGCGGCGGCGGCGGGAGCGGCAGCTTTGGCAGCAGGCGCAGCAGCAGCAGCTTTAGGAGCAGAAGCTTCTTCCTGTTTCAACTGACGTGTCATTGTGATAGAAGCAATAGGAATACGTGGTGAGTTTAACACTTCGATATTTTCCAGTTTAACATCTTCTACCCTTACGTTTTCGTTCAACTCTAAATTAGTAAGGTCTACTTCGATGAATTCTCTTAAGTATTTTGGTAAAGTTTTTACTTTAAAAGATTTCATTTTAGTAACTAATTTACCACCCGCTTTTACGCCTGCCGGAGAACCGGTAAACTTTAAAGGCAAAGTAGCAATGATTTTTTTATCTCCTACCAGTTCCAAAAAGTCAACATGCGTAAGCAAATCTGTCACTTTGTTGAATTGCAGGTCTTTTAAAATGCAGCTGTAAGTATTGCCGTCAATTTTAATTTCTGCCAACATAAATTCTGATGTGTAAACGATGTCTTTAAAAGCAGTAGCCGGAGCAGAGAAATTGATCTCTTTTTTACCACCATAAATTACAGCTGGCACCAGTTGCTGAGAGCGAAGTTGGCGGGTGGCTTTTTTTCCGCTTTCGGTCCTCAGTTGTCCTTCGATTGTAATTGATTTCATTTTATAATTTTTTTATGAGGCGCAAAGGTAAGTAAATAATGGATAATTGTATAACCTAATAATGGATAGTGAATAAATAATGAGGCTTTGAATTGAACACTTATTATCCATTATCCATTAGATAATTATTCATTTATTTTTTATTGGCCATACGGCTTCTCATAAAAAGACTGTTAATACTCTTGTTTTCAACGGCATTACGTATGGTAACTGCAAACAATTCGTCTGTAGATAATACTTTTATCTTACTGCATTCTCCTCTTAAAGGTATAGTGTCGCAAACCACCAGTTCTTCCAGCACGCTGTTTTCTATATTACTGTAAGCCGCCCCGCTTAAAACCGGGTGTGTACATAGCGCCCTTACACTGGTAGCTCCTTTTTCCTTCATTAAAGCCGCAGCTTTAACCAGTGTGCCACCGGTGTCGCACAAATCATCTACCAATACCACATCTTTCCCGCTAACCTCGCCAATTACCACCATGCTGGCAATTTCATTGGCCCTCTTTCGGTGTTTATCGCATATTACCATTTCGCATTCAAAATAAGATGCGATTTCGCGAATACGGTTGGCACTTCCTACATCCGGCGCCGCAAACGTGAGGTTGGCCAGGTTAAGCTTTTCAATATAAGGTATAAATATGGCCGAAGCTTCCAGGTGATCTACAGGAATGTCAAAATAGCCCTGTATCTGTGGGGCGTGCAGGTCCATGGTGATCACCCTGTCGGCACCTGCTGCAGTAAGCATATTGGCTACCAGTTTTGATCCTATTGCAACCCTCGGCCTGTCCTTTCTATCCTGCCTGGCAAAGCCATAATAAGGAATCACGGCAATCACTTTATAGGCAGAAGCTCTTTTGGCCGCATCTATCATCAGCAACAACTCCATTAAATTATCAGTAGGAGAATAGGTACTTTGTATCAAAAACACAAATTTGCCTCTTATGCTTTCCTGGAATTCTACATAAATTTCACCATCGCTGAACCGTTGAATATTAACCTTACCTAAAGGTTCCCCGTACTTTTGTGCAATTTTTTCGGCTAAGTACTGAGAGCCTGTTCCTGTAAAAATCTTGGCTGATGGTTCCATATAATTATTTGAGAATAAATGAGAATAAAAAAATTAAGCTGGCGCAAAAATATCGTTTAGTTTAGAGTAATAATATTTGTACCAATGAAAAATTTCAACAAGCCATCCACATCTATAAAAAATTGGTCGGTAGATGACAGGCCGAGAGAAAAATTATTGCACAAAGGTGCTGAAAGTTTAAGCAATTCAGAATTAATTGCCATACTCATCAACAATGGCAGCAAAGATAAAAGTGCAGTAGACCTTGCAAAAGAAGTATTAAAACTGGGAAGTGATAATTTAAATGAGTTGGGGAAACTCACTTTAAAAGAATTACAAAAAGTAAAAGGCATTGGTATTGCCAAAGCTATCAGTATCGCAGCCTGCCTGGAATTAGGCAGACGAAGAGAAGCCGCCCCTACACTGGATAAGCCCGTTATGCAAAGCAGTAAAGACATTGCACAATATTTAAAAGCGGTGCTTAAAGATTTTACTTATGAAGTTTTTGCAGTATTATTTTTAAATCGGTCCAACAAGATCAATCATTTTGAAATTATCAGCCGTGGAGGAATAACGGGCACTGTAGCCGATCCAAGGATCATATTAAAAAAAGCCCTGGAAGAAGATGCCGTTTCCATTGTGTTGAGTCATAATCATCCTTCGGGTAGCCTAAAACCCAGCCGGGCCGACGAAGAATTGACCCGGAAAATTGCAGCTGCTGCTAATTACTTTGATATCAAAGTAATTGATCACATTATTGTAAGCCAGGAAGGATATTACAGTTTTGCAGATGACGGCATCCTATAATCCTTTTAATATAAACTATGCCTGCGCTGTAGGCCCACCAAAATTAAAAGGGATCTCTACCGTTTCCATATCCTGTATGGTGCCATTGGCGGTTTCAAATTTCTTAATATTATCCATCATGGCCTTCATAAATCTTTTGGCATGAAAAGGCGTTAATATGATACGGCTTTTAACCTTGCTTTTAGGGGTACCCGGCATTACATTCACAAAGTCTATTACAAACTCTGCGTGGCTATGAGTGATAATGGCCAGGTTAGCATATTCTCCTTCCGACACTTCTTCGGATATTTCTATATTTAATTGGTTCGGTTGCTCTGTATTTGTCATGATCTCTTTTTTACAAAGGTAAAAACAAAGAGCCCCTGAACGGGGCTCTTTGCAAAATATATTTGGTTGTAATGATTATCTTGGACCAGTATACTCCCATTTTTCATTGAAAGTAGTACGTGGAGCTGTACCTGTAGGCTGATTCGTTTGAATCATAAAGTATTTGATCAAAATATCTTTATTAGCCTGTACCGCATTTGCTCCACTAGGATCCAATACAGCTGAACGGGTGTTACTTGCCGGTTGTCCATAATAGTTTGTTACGCTGCTAATAGTGTTATTTGCAGGGTTAAAATTAACCACCAAGGCAAAAGAACCATAGCCTGAGTTAGCTCCGGCACTTCCAATTGGGTGAAAATAATCTCCCCAGATAGTGTTATCAAACATTAAACACTGCGTAGCACCAGTTGTGATTAAGTGCAATTCCCACGCACCTCCGTGCGCTACTACAAATGGATCAGTTAATGGAACAGTTATAACGGAATTATTCCATTGAACCAGTGTAGGAGCAACTGCATCGATCATTGGGCCTGTTACAGCATAAACGCCATCCCATGCATTTTTAGCCCCGATTTCAACTACCACAGATTTTTGTCTTACAGATACACCGCCATCAGCAGAAGTAATGGTAAAACCCAAACCATACAAAGCACTTGGATTTAATAAAGTAGCATCCGGAACAGTGATATAAATCTGTTTTGCAAATTCACCTGGTTTAAAGGTAAAAGTGTAAGTACCGCCCTGTCCACCTGTTTTTACGCCATCGCCTGATATGGTATACCATGCAATAGGGAATTGAACATAAGCAGCATTAGCCGCTTTTACTGCATTGGTATCATCTTTAATAGTAACATTTACTGTTTTATTTAATTCAGCTGAAGTAGGTACTTCTCTTCTAAGATCTACTACCAATATTTTGGTAGGTGTTGGAACGAAATCGATCGGGTTTTTTACAACCGGGGCCGGATTTACGTCACCGCCTTTTAAGATCTTGATATAGGTTTTACCTTCGTTGGTTGTTGGTGTTACAGTTTTAACCTTATCGCAGGAAGTAGCCAGTAGCACTACTGCGGTTAAAGCCAGTAACAGGTTGTTTTTTATACATTTTTTCATAATTATATTTATTTTATCTTCTGATTTATATTATTGAGATAAAAGGGTATTATTCATCCCACCATACCGAGTTTTCCTGAACATCTTTACCAGGTTGTGCTCCGGGGAAAGATCCTTTTAGTCTTGCAACAGCGGCAGCAACACCAGCAGGATTTAATGTGTATTCGTCAGTAAAATAAGTATATCTTCTTGGAATTGTAGCATGAGAAGCAGATAATGGAGAAGCTGCCGGAGCTAACACAGGAAAACCTGTTCTCCTCCATTCGGCCCATCCCTGCGCACCATCAGGAAAAGTAGCGATATAACGTTGTGTAGCGATTTGCTTTAAATTGGTACCAGCAGCACCCAATACATTGGCAGTTTGTGCAAAGTAAGCTGCAGATGGTGCAGCAAGGCCCCACCGTGTAAAGCCTGCAGTAACACCGGCAACATACATGCTGCTTGTATTTTCACTTGTCCAGCCACGGTCAGCTGCTTCTGCTCTTGCCAGGTAAACCTGGGAAGCATTCATGATTGTCATTGGATAGGTTTCAGTACGATATGCATCACTAAATGCTCTTGACCATCCTGGATTAGCTTCTCTCCAGGTATTAATATTTCCTTCTGACCAGCCATAAGGAACACCAACACTTGATGACCCATAAACTGACTGACGTGCATCACCAAGGCTGTTCAATAAAGTAACCAAAGGTAAGCTTTCGCCTAAATCACGCGCTGTAAGATGTGTTTCATAATATGGATTCCTGTATGTGCTACCAGGATATGCCAAAGCACAATTATCACTGTTTGATTCCATCACACCACCACTTGCAGGAGCTATCGCATCTTTAAATTGCGTAGCTGCATATTCAGTAGCACCAGGGTATCTTTTAGATAACCTTAATGCCATAATTGCCCTCATTGAATTGGCAAATTTGATCCATTTGGCATTATCACCGCCATAGTACAAATCGCCACTTGGAATTCCACCTGCAACAAAAGTAGCGGTAGCCGCTTTTAATTCAGCGATCATGCCTTTGTAAATATCTTCCTGCTTGTCATATGCAGGAATTACAGCAGATCCTTTTAGTGCCTGTGAATAAGGAATATCACCCCACAAGTCGGTCATATACCAGTATACGTATTGCGTTAAAATTCTTGCAACAGCTGCTTCATTTTTATTAGCGGCCTGGTTAATTACAGTTTGCAGGTTACGCAAAGTTCCCGAATAGTTACCACCGAAAGAAACCTGCGGTATCGAATACCTTGAATTACTTGGATATTCTGCTTCTGAAAAGTATTGGCAGTACATAGCTGCACGTGTGTTATTAGCCATGCCCACAATACCTACCTCTGCATTAGCCAACACCGCAGAGGTGGAAAGTGAGGTTACTTCCTGTGGATTTACGTTAGTATTTCCAAAATCCTTAATCTTGTTACAGCTGCTTACAGCAAATGCTGTAAGCGCTATAAAAGAGTAAGAAGTGAATTTATTAAGTTTCATATTTTTATGTTTAAACATTAAAAGAATTAAAAGCCAACTTTAAGATTAACACCAAGACCTCTTGTACCTGGGAAACCACCGGCTTCACCACTTAAGTTAGAGATTTCAGATGGATCAAAATCTTTGTTCTTAGCATAGATCAACAATGGTTGTTTGGCAAGGATAGAGAAATTAGCCCTGGTAATCCATTTGCCAATACCCAGTTTAGCTACAGGCAGATCATACCCGATGCTTACTTCCCTTAATTTAACGAAAGTTAAATCATAAATGAAATCATCATATACTTTATTACCATATAATGATTCATAGTACAACCTTGTGTTAACATAGTAATCTACTGGTTTGCCAGTTGTTTGATCTACACCAAATACATGCGTACCACCACCCTGAGCTACTGGATCTCTCATTGGATTTCCTTTGTCGTTTACACCTGCAGTACGGGCCAATACACCTGTGTAAGAACCCCACATATCAGATAAAGAGAAGAATTTACCACCAAACTGGTAATCAATATTCGCCCTGATGGTAAAGCTGTTAAATACCCTGAATTCGTTTTGAACACCACCTGAATACTTAGGTAAAACGTTACCAAAGTTTACGTTAGGATCGGTTACAAAGAAACCATTAGCATCCAATTTAGGATTACCAGCAGCATCTCTTGCCTTACCATTACCAAACATTGTACCCCATTCCTGTCCATCTAAATGAACTAAGTAAGGAGCGCCATTACCCCAGATATTTTCAACTACCTGGCGACCTTTGTTTGTTGTTGGATCACCATCAATATCCACTACTTTATTACTTAACAGGTATGCCCATGTAGCATTGATTTCCCAGCTAAGGTTTTTCATTGCCAATGGTCTTGCATTAAACTGTACGTCGATACCTTTTTTGTTGATCTCTCCAGAGTTAGTTGTATAACTTGAAGTACCTGTACCTAAATAAACAGGAACGCTCTGAGGGAAATCCTTACTTACATATTTATAATAAGAAACTGAGAAACCTAAACGGTTTTTGAAGAAGCCCAGGTCAATACCAACCTCAGCCTGCCTTGCAACCGCACCATGCAAATTTGGATCAACACTACCACTGTTCACACCTTCCAGGAATTGTCCGGCCCATAAGTTGGTTGCACCAAAGTACAGAGGACCTGGGTAAGTATAAGCACCCTGTGTTCTTTTACCATTACCCAATGACTGAGGAGTTTCACCCCATGAAGCCCTTAATTTACCAAGAGATAAGAAAGGCGCTTTAACCAGGTCGCTGAATACAAAAGATCCACCCACTGATTTAGAAAGGATATCATTATTATTAGCAGGGAACACAGATAACCAGTCATTTCTAAGCGTGAAATCAACGTTTAAGAAACGACGGAAACCGATTTGACCGGTAAGGTAAACTGCGTTATCCTTTGTTCTGTACCTTGTATCACCGAAAGAAGCAGCAGTTTTTGAATTGGTTAAAGTATACAAATTAGGAATATTTAACCCCCCGTTTGTATTACCAGAGTTACCCAATACAGTGTAGCTGTGAATATCAACACCTGCCACAGCACCAAGGGTAAAATCTTTTACAATTTTATTGAAATTAAGCTGTAATTCAATATCCTGGTCTTTTACATTTGCTGTACTGCTTCCATAATAACCATAACACTCACCGCAGTTTGAAAATGTTTTCACACCGCTTTCCAGTAAGTCTGAGCTATACTTGGTTTCGGCATGTGCAAATGAATTGGACATCCTGTAAGTTCCTTTAAGCCTTAAATCATTGCTTAATTTGTAGGTTAAAGAGAAATCACCATATAATTTGTTGTTATCGGCTACATTAGTAACCAAATCCTGCCATGTATCAAAGTTATACCAGTAGTAAGCACCATAGAAATCTTTCAAGCTAGATGCTTTGTAGGCACTTGGATTTGAGTGATTCCAGCTGGCACGGATACCAGTTGGTGTTTTCAGGTCTTTTAATTCTTTAATAATACTCATGTCAAGGTCTCTGTGAAACCATTGGTTAAAAGATCCTGAAGTATTATTAGAATAACCATCATCAAAAGAACCATTGTTAACCTGGTTGTAATAGTTCAGGTTGATACCCAAAGTCAATTTACTTGACAGGTCAATATTTGAGTTGGTAGAGAAAGAGTTTCTTTGTAAGCTGGTATTTGGTAAAATACCTTTAACATCAATATTATTGTAAGTAAACCTGATATTATAATTATCTGTAGCTTTTGTTAAAGTAACAGAGTTATTTAATCTCTGGCCAGTGTTATAGAAATCTCTTGCATTGTTTGGCTGAGGTGTAAGAGACGCTGTTTTATAAGATCTTTCATGACCACCATACCATGCGTACCAAGGAATATATTCCTGTCCTACCATTCTTGGACCCCAGCTAACATCTTCAGCATAGTCAGAATAATATTTACCGTCTAACGCTTTCCATTCTACTGGTTGACCAGCCTGCCATGTATATTTATACATATCAAAACCTTCGTACCCCATATCACCACCAGCATAGCTGTTCTGGTAATTAGGCAGAATGTATACTTTATCGAATTGAGCACCTGTGTTTATTTCAACACCAATTCCTTTTTGAGTTTTTGTACCTCTCTTGGTAGTAATAACGATCGCACCATTTGCACCATCCGGTCCAAATAAAGCTGCAGCGTTTGGTCCCTGCAAAACAGTAACGTTATCTACATCATCCATGTTAACATCACTTGAGCTTACCCTTGTTCCGTCAACTACATATATTACAGTAGATCCACCACCTAAAGATCCTTCACCACGTAAACGCAGGTTACCATTATCACCCAGTTTACCAGAAGACTGGCCCCTGAACTGGATACCAGAAACTTTACCACTCAAGGCATCGTTAATGTTAGTACTACGTACAACATTCAGCTTTTCAGCTGATACTACCTGTGTATTAGAAGACGACCTTCTTGCACTTGTTTTTATACCGTATGCACTTGTAATAACAACTTCGGTAAGTTCGGCATTAGTGCTTCTTTCCAATACAACCTGGATAGAATTCTGATTTTCTACAGAGACAGTGGTTAATTTATAACCAGATCCTGTGATTTCTAAAAAATCTCCCTGTTTAACCCTGATAGAATACTGCCCGTTTGCATCAGCAGCAACACCAGTTTTAGTGCCTTTTACTTTAACAGAAGCAAAAGCCACAGGAATGCCATCTTTGTCAGTAATTCTACCGGTCACCACCCGGTTTTGAGCAAATGCAAATACCCCACAGAGCATCAGCATTGTGAACAGTGATAAAAATCTTCTCATGTGCGTTAATTAAGTTTAATGATGTGTAAAAATAGGAATATTTATTTAAAGTCAAAAAAATGTTAAATAATTAAATCTTCCTGATTTCTATGGACAATTAATGGAAAGAATAAGCTGCTTTAAACACAAAAAAAATGTTAAAAAATTTTTAGCAACTGGAATTTAATTTCTGATTTACTTGCCCCATTTATCTCATCTAATCCGCTACCAATAAGGGTTTTGCCGTTATAAAAAACCTGCGCCCATTTTATCCAAAGAGATGTCTTTTTAGTTATATCACAATTTATATTAACATAATACTTTATGCCTTTATCAAAAAAAACCGGCACCGCATAACTGAATAGTACATCTGTTTCAAAAGCATACAACCTGCTGTTATAACCACCCGTTTCAAAATACTGGAGGCGCATATTGATTGCCCATGGTTTAAGCGGGGGCTTGTAGAAAAAATCCTGGTAAATCAAAAAACCCTGCTCCTTTTGTGCTGTTTTTGCGCCCACCCAACATAGTTCTATCCTGCTCCTTAATTCCATGGCCTCATTTATTTTGAAACTAAATTGCGTACGCCAGTTTTGCCGTTGCAGTTGTACAACAGGTGATAGTACTGCAAAAGCTGCGATATCATTATTTGGTTTTGTACCGGTAACAAAGCGGCAGTACAATTCCAGTAGTTTACCCGGCCTGTAAGTAAGTTGCATCAAATAATCAGCCCCGCTGGAAACCTTGTTCACCCTGTATTTGAGCCATGGGAAATGGAAGATATCTATATAACCGTCTATTTAAATTTTCCGGCGGGGTGTAACGATATGCCCATATAAAAACCCTTTTCATTGGAAGGGGCACCGGATTCCGTAAAAGCTGCAGCATACAACGACTGATAGGCAGGCGCAATATTCCTGTATAAGAAACTCATGTCAACTGTGGCCGACATACTTACCAATAACCCATTTATAAAAGCCAACCGACCGTTATTGCAAGCAGCTGCTTCTCCAAAAAAGTGCAGGTTCTTTAAAGTATAACTGTAATCAATGCTTACATTTCCCAACGATCTCCCCGACATTGCATATAAATTGTAGGGTTCGTTGCTTTTAATCAATGGCCATTTAAATTTATACTGAACGGCATTTACCCCAACGGAAAACCGTTGCTGTTTGAATGAAAGGTTGCCTCCAAAAACCAGCTGTTGCTGAATAGCTTTATCCTCTATTTCGCTTTTGCTGCGGTGGTATCCCGAAGTTTGCAGGGAAGACACATGATCCGGCGAATATTGCGCGGTATCGGCTATAAAATTGGCATCCACCTTTTTGCCGGAAATGAATACTGTAGCCTGCCATGATCTTCTTCCCAATGTAATGCCCGCTCCCCTGTGAAAGTTTATTTCGCCGGCTGCCTGGTAAGGCTGCAATATTGCGGCCTCTCTTTTAATACCGGCAATCTCCGCGCTTTTTTTAAAAGCAAGGTTTTGCCACTGTATTAACCCCTGTCCCATATTTACCGTAAAATCGCCGATGGCCAGTGATTGTATAATACCGATCTGCCGGGCAAAAAAATGCAACGAATAAAAATCAAATCCCTGTGGCTGACTGCCTTTAAAAAACTGTTCCCCGGCATCTTTTTCAGCCACCAACCCGTATTGCAATAATTTTTTAAACTGGTACCTGTATCGCAGCAGTATTTTTTGCGGGGATCCTGTATAAAAATTACCGGTATCAATCAAATAACCTTTAGATCTTTCCAGCGTTTGCCCTGCCCGCAACAGCAGCATATGTTCGCCCGAACGAAAGCGTTTATTGAAGAGTGTGAGTACATCTGTACGGGCATCCACTGAAATATAAGGCCGGATCTTTTGTATCAACGCAATGCTCCAGCCCGGGATGGCCTGTAGTTCATAAATGTTCAGCAGGTTGCCTAACAATTTCCGGTATGAAAGCAGGCTTTGTACCTGCAAAGGATTTAATAACCGTAGCTCTTTTAATTCGTTTTCGCCGGCATAATTAAGGTTGAGAGGATGTTTTATAAAATGATACAATTGCTGCAGGTAACTGTCATCTTCACTTTCTGTATCAGCATTATTTTCGGTACTGTTTTCTAACTGCTGTTCCATACTGCCAGCGGTTTTGTCGGGGGTTTGAGAAAAACCAGTATAGCAGAAAAATAAAAAAGAAAGTATCAAAAAAATGATTCCTGGTTTAAGAAATTTTATGGAGCAGTAATTTTGATTAACTGTATACTGTTTCATGGGTACAAAAAATAGAGTTACCGGGCCCGTTAGTTAATGCCGGATTATTTGTTTTCCTTTTTAAAATTTCCGATCAATAAAATGCCCGGCGAAAAACCCAGCTGGGGGTGATAGCTTGCCGCCACATCAATACGCAGCTCTTTCCAGGCGATGCCTGCCCCGGCAAATACTGTTGACGACTCACTTACAAATCCTGCCTTTATAAAAAACTGCCGGGCAAAATGATATTGAAATCCTGCGATTACAGTAACTGGCTTATCCTCCTCCTTAACTATTCCGGCAGCTACAAAAAAATTTTCTGATGCATCATAGCCTAATCCAAATTGATACATGGCAGGCAGTTTTTCTTCGCCGGATTTACCCAGTTTACTTCCGGTGGGATTATACACCTGGATGCCTCCACTCAACTGATCGGTAAAATGATACAGTATTCCTGCTTCAAAGTTTACCGACGATGCGCTGCTGTAAGCAGGAACCCTGTAGTTATAATAATTGAACTGGATACCTGCATCAACTTTTTCTCCCAATTTTCTCGCATAGGCGAGCCCTGCCCTGCTTTGGTTAAAATTTTTAAACCCACCATAATTTAACTGGACACCAAAATTTCCCTTTGTTGTAGGAATAGCAACCGCGGCAGCATAATAACCGGTTGCAACCAGTAAAAAACGCTGGTCCCCATAAATGCCCACAGCTATTTGTTGCATACCGGCAAGTGCACCCTGGTTTGCAGTAAAGGAAAAAGCATCTTTTTGATGGGTTGAATAAGCCGTCAGGCTGAGGTAAGGAAGTGATACCGGATAACGGATAGATTGTGCATGTGTATTGGCTATACCCAATACCAGCAGTATGGAAGATAGTAGTGCTTTCAACAGAGTTACGGTTAGGCTTAGAAAGATAAGTATAAATATTAAAAATATCAATAGGTGGCTAACTTATTAAAATACACAATTGTTAATTACTTTTGCGGCATGCAAATATTAGATGGGAAAATAGTATCACAGTCTGTAAAAGACCTTTTAAAAACTAAAACCGAGCTACTTAAAGCCGAAGGAAAAAAAACACCACACCTGGCTGCAGTATTAATTGGCAACAACGGAGCCAGCGAAACTTATGTGGCCAGCAAAGTAAAAACCTGCCATGAAATTGGATTTAAAAGTTCACTCTTACGTTTTGATGAAAATATTGCTGAATCAGACCTGGTTGCTGCCATTGAAAAACTAAACCAGGATGATGATATTGATGGCATTTTAGTACAACTGCCATTGCCCAAACAAATAAGCGAAGACAGGATCATTGGATTGATTGATCCCGATAAGGATGTAGATGGCTTTCACCCGGTAAGTATTGGAAAACTGGTACAGGGATTGCCCACTTTTATTCCTGCCACACCCTATGGCATTATGCTGATACTTGAACATTACAAAGTAGAAACCAGCGGAAAACATGCAGTAGTGATAGGCCGTAGTAATATTGTGGGCAGGCCGATGAGTATCCTGCTCAGCCAGAATACTTACCCGGGCAATTGTACCGTAACGGTGTGCCATAGCCGTAGTAATAACCTCAAAGAAATTTGCCTGCAGGCAGATATCATTGTAGCCGCATTAGGCAGGCCTGGTTTTTTAAAAGCGGATATGGTAAAAGAAGGTGCCGTAGTTATTGATGTGGGTATAACAAGAGTGGCGGACGCTTCAAAAAAGAGTGGGTTTGCCATAAAGGGTGATGTTGATTTTGAAAATGTAGCCGCAAAGTGCAGTTATATTACTCCAGTTCCGGGCGGCGTTGGCTTAATGACCATTGGCGCGTTGATGATGAACACTTTTAATGCAGCCCAACAAAAAAATTAAATGTTGACAATAACAGATCTAAATAGTAGCACGCTTCCTGTAGTAGAGCATTTTTATACATTGCAGGGCGAAGGTTTTCACCAGGGTAAAGCAGCGTATTTTATACGCCTGGGTGGTTGTGATGTGGGTTGTGTGTGGTGCGATGTAAAGGAAAGCTGGGATGCAGCTGCTCACCCTAAACTATCCATTGAGCATTTACAATTAAAAGTAAAAGAAACACCATCCCAACTGGTAGTGATCACGGGTGGCGAACCTTTAATGCATAACCTGGACCTGCTGACTGAAACACTTCGTGCAGCAGGTTTACAAACCAATATTGAAACTTCTGGCGCACATCCTTTAAGCGGCACCTGGGACTGGATCTGCCTCTCCCCAAAAAAATTCAAAGCCCCTTTGCCAGGCATACTTCCTGTTGCCAATGAATTAAAAGTAGTGATATTCAACAATAGCGATTTTAAATGGGCCGAAACCTATGCCAGCCAGGTATCGCCGGAATGCAAATTGTATTTGCAGCCGGAATGGGATAAGGCAGCTATTGTAACCCCGCTGATCATCGATTATATAAAAGCCAATCCCAAATGGGAACTTAGCCTGCAGATACATAAATATATCAATGTGCCGTAATTATAACTTTGCCATGTGTATGATATAATAATGTTATAATTAAACCATTCAAAATAAAAGCAGTTCCTTTTCGTTCTACCTTCACCTACTGAAATAAAACAAATGCTTTTAACAAAGAATATTTTTAAGATCCTTCTTGGTATAAGTTTACCATTTATGTTGTTTGTTTGTTGCACTGCCCAATCCTATGACCCGGATAAAGTAAATAAAAAAGCAGCTGACATTTACGGCCACGCCTATGATGAAGCTACTGCCGGAAATTACAGCGCCGCCATTAAACATATTAATGAGGCCATTACAATTGAACCGCGTTTTGTAGATGCCTTTTTATCCCGTGCAGGTATCTATGCCAATCTTAAAAAATATGATTCTTCTATTATTGATTTTGAAAAAGCATTTGCACTGGACAGCCTTTATTCAAAGGATTATTTTTTACCTTATTCCATTTCACTGGCGTCGCTGGGCAAATTTTCACCTGCGCTGGATGCCATCAATAAGTTTTTGAGCAACCCTAAACTGAATGCGCAAAGTATAAAAGCCGGAAACTATCGTAAAAGCACATACGAATTTGCGGTGAACTACGATAAAACCCACCCTGTCAAGAATTATGTATTTGCGCCTCAAAATTTAGGCGACAGTATCAATTCTGCTGCATTGGAATATTTCCCTTCCCTTACCATTGATGGAAGTAAAATGGTTTTTACAAGAAGAATAAACAGTGACGAGGATTTTTATGAAAGTAATTTCATTGATGGCAAATGGAGTAAGGCAAAACCACTGGCAGGAAAAGTAAATACCAATTTTAATGAAGGCGCCCAATGCATTTCACAGGATGGACAATGGATCATCTTCACCGGTTGTAATTACCCTGAAGGAATGGGCAGTTGCGACTTGTACATTTCTTTTAAAAGAAAAAATGGCTGGAGCGAAGCAGAGAATCTTGGCCCAATGGTGAACACCGATTTTTGGGAATCCTCACCTTCCCTGTCTCCTGATAAAAGAGACTTATATTTTGCCAGCGCTATTGCAGGCGGATTTGGCGGACGCGATATTTGGGTAACCCATCGTCAACTAACGGGTAAGTGGAGCCGCCCCGAAAACCTGGGCGCCGCGGTAAATACCAGCGGCGATGAAAGTTGTCCATTTATGCATGCCGATAATGAAACTTTATATTTCAACAGTAATGGAAGGCCTGGTTATGGATCAACCGATTTGTTCTTCACCAAAAAAGTATCCGACAGTTCATGGCTGGAAGCCGAGAACCTGGGTTATCCTATCAATACACTAGATGACGAGGGTTCTTTAATTGTAGCAGCCGATGCAAAAACCGCTTATTATGCCAGCGATGGCGGCAACGGAAAAGGCGGGCTCGACCTGTATACTTTTCAGCTTAGGGAAGATATCCGTCCTTTAAAAACATTATGGGTAAAAGGAAAAATATTTGATAAAAAAACATTGGCGGGTCTGCCCTCTGCTGTAGAGCTTATTGATATAAAAAGCCGCCATATCATAAGTAAAATACAAACTGATGAAGAAGGGAATTATTTAACCACGCTACCTCTTGGAAAAGATTATGCATTTAATGTAAACCGTAAAGGCTACTTATTTTATTCAGATAATTTTTCGTTAACCAACAATACCACCGATTCGGTTTTTAATAAAGATATTCCATTGCAGCCTTTGGAAACCGGCGCTGTAATCGTACTTAAAAACATTTTCTTCGATAGCAAGCAATTCAATCTTAAATCGGAATCAATTGCCGAATTAGACAAAGTAGTGCTCTTATTAAATGACAATCCGAAATTGAGAATTGAAATTGACGGCCATACAGACAATGTAGGTTTGGCAAAGGATAATGTTGCTTTATCCAATAACAGGGCAAAGACCGTAGTGGATTATTTACTGGGTAAAGGCATTGCAACAACAAGGCTGATCTATAAAGGATTTGGTGCTGCTAAACCTATCTCAGATAACAATACAGAAGCGGGAAAAGCATTGAACCGGAGAACGGAACTTTCAGTGATCAGTAATTAATTTTTTATTAATATTGTTCATTAATTCCCCTTATGAACAATGACCTGCTTTACCAGATCGCACTTACACTTGTGCCCAATATCGGCGATGTACATGCCAAAGCACTGGTACATATTTATGGTGATGCACAATCCATTTTTAAAGCCCGCAAAAAAGACCTGGAAGCCATTGAAGGCATTGGAACAGTTAGGGCAAAAAGCATCAGGGATTTTATAGATTTTAGTCCCTGTGAAGCAGAGATACAATTCATTGAGAAATATAAGATCGAGCCACTTTTTCTTACCAACAAAAATTATCCGCAGCGTTTATTGAATGCTTATGACAGTCCTGCCTTATTATATTACCGGGGTAATATAGATTTAAATTACACTAAGATCATTTCCATTGTTGGTACCCGAAACAATAGTGAATATGGAAAATTGGTTACTGAAAAATTAATAGAAGAACTGGCCGAACAAAATATACTCGTAGTAAGCGGACTTGCCTTTGGCATTGATACCATTGCACACAAAGCAGCATTGAAAAACAATTTACCTACTATCGGCGTGTTGGCGCATGGGTTAGACAGGATCTATCCCTTGCAAAACAAAACGCTCGCCAAACAAATGACGGCGCATGGCGGATTGCTTACCGATTTTATGAGCAATACCAATCCTGACAAACAGAATTTTCCAAAGCGTAACCGCATTGTTGCCGGCATGTGTGATGCTATTGTGGTGGTTGAAAGCGGTAAAAAGGGCGGTTCACTCATTACAGCTGAATTAGCCAATGGTTATAACAAAGATGTGCTGGCTTTTCCCGGCAAAACAACAGATAACAAAAGCGAAGGCTGCAATTACCTGATCAAACAAAACAAAGCTTCTTTAATAACTGCTGCTACCGACCTGCTGGAATTGATGAACTGGTTGCCTAAAGAAAAAACAGCGCACAGCAAACAAAGGGAATTATTTATTGAACTTACAGCCGATGAAAAGATCATCGTTGATATCCTGCAACAACAGGAAAGCATCAGCATCGATCAATTATATTTTAAAAGCGCCCTCAGCAGCAGCGCGGTGGCACAGGCATTATTAATGCTGGAGATGCAGGGAATTGTAGCTTCCTTACCCGGTAAGGTTTATAAACTGCTTTAAATTATTTTTATTCTCCAACAGGCAGATTTTTCAAGATCACCGCATCTGTAATTATGATTCACCCTCAATTGAGGGGATTTAACGTTTAAGAAACAGCACTACATTTGTTGTATATTGACAGAGCGCAATTAAATCAGAGCAGTAATAAAACTTGCTATTGGCGTCTTCAAAATTTATACAACTCATTTTTTCAATACCGCTGTTATTACTACACTATAACAGCATGGCACAGTTATATTTTAAAACCAAAAACCTTGGTACCGAAAACGGGCTTTCAGACAACAGGATAACCTGTTTTCATAAAGATAAAAAGGGATTTATGTGGATCGGTACCCGCAATGGGCTGAACAGGTATGATGGTCACTCATTTAAAATATTCCGACCGGCACCAGGTAATGCTATTTCCAATGAAATAATAAATGATATTGCGGAAGACAGCAGGGGGCGAATATGGGTAGCCACTATGGAGGGACTGAATATTTATGACCCGGACTCCAATAGCTGGGCTTGTATGATGCCAGATCCCGAATCATCAGTACGAAAAATACCAAACTTTATAGTATGGGATATCATGATCGACAAAAACGACCTGGTGTGGATAGCATCTGATGTTTTTGAATTTTGTAGCTATGATGCCCGCAGGGATAAGTTTACTTATTATGACTGGCCTCGTTTTGCACGGAGTAATCCCATTACTAAACAATACAAATACAAGTCTATTCAAAAATTTTCTACAAAAAACGACCATGAATTTTGGCTGGGTACCACAACAGGCCTGGTATTGCTTAACACCAATACAAAGCAATTCCAGTTTATCGGTAGTGGCGGCTACTATGCGCATGTGATGGACATAGCCTATGATCCCAATTATAAAAAAGTATTTATTTCTACCGAAGAAAATAAACTGTTTAGCTATGATGAATCAGGAAATAAATACAGCGAAGTTTTTGCAGGTGAAGCACAATACCCTTCTACCAGTTTCTTTCAGCCGGAGCAAAATGAAATATGGATGCCTTCTGAAAAAGGGCTGATAAAAATAAGTAACGATAGAAAAAAAATAAGGGTAGAACAAAACATTCCACAACTTACCGGCACACTGCTTCCCGGCGGTACCATGTCCGTTTATACAGATGATAAAAATATACGCTGGGTGGCTACAAAAAACGGCATTTCTGTTTTTGATCCTTCGGAAAGTCATTCCTCTTTCCTGCCTTTGCTACCGGTATCAGATAAAGAAAGCATCAACACAATGGGTGGGGTATTTTATGATGACAGCAGTCAATGCTATTTTGTGTGCAGCTTTAATCCCGCAGCCGTATTCATCATCAATAAGATAAATGGACAGATCAACAAAATAGTAACTGACGCAAACGGTAACCCGCTGCCATTATGCATAAACATCAAAAAAGACCGTAACAATAACCTCTGGCTGCTTACCGATACTCGTGTTTACATTTATAATAGGAATACCCGAAAATTTATATTGTTCCTTACCCCCAATAAAGAAACAAGTATAACATTCCGGGATATGCTGCAGGACGAAGAAGGCAACTATTGGTTTGTGCCTTACAATGCCAGGTTATTGTATTATAATACGCTGCAAAAAAAATTTATCATGCCTAAAGACAGTTCTCTGATGCGTATCAGGAATGTTACAGGAATCAGCACTATTGACAATAAAGGAGAACTATTGATCGGTAGTTTTGGAGAAAATGTTTACAGTTATAATTTGTTTACAGGCAGGAAAATATCTTATTACAACAAAAAAGGAGCAGAGGCATTATTTCTTATTAACGATATTGATAAAGATGCCAATGGAACACTATGGGTAGCCACATCTTCCGGCGGAGTTTTTAGGTATAACCCCGGTATGCCTTCCGAAAAATCTTTCACAGGGTTTGATATGAGGACCGGCCTTACCAATAATAATATCCTTTCCATATGTAGTGATGATGATACTACCCTCTGGCTTTTATCGGGCAATGGGCTATCGGCAATGAATACAAAAGGTCGGTTTTTATTTGATCTGAAAGATGAACTGGCATTCAGTTTTACTTCTTACACTTCTGATAACATATACCCGCATGATATTTTTTTTAGTGCTCCAAACAAAGAATTATTAGTGGGAGTTGGCGGCGGTTTATTAATTCATTCCGTGAAACAAAAGGATAGTATAGCTTCATTCCCGATAGTAATCACCAATATAAAAGCATCTGGCAGAACCCTCACCGATCTCGGGATCAATGAAGCATCAGTTTTACGGATTCCTTATAAATCCAATTCCATACTATTTGAATTTGCAGGTTTATTTTATGGTAACGATGCCACTCTCGTTTTTGAATATAAGCTTGATGGCTATGATAAGGATTGGATAAATGCAAATAAAAATTTTGAGGTGGGCTACCAAAACCTGCCGCCTGGGAAGTATAGTTTTTATGTAAGAGCAAGGGGACCTGGCGGCATGCTTGTAAGCGAAATGCAAGGCTATTCATTCAGGATAATTCCTGCATTCTGGCAGACATGGTGGTTTTATTTTTTAATAGCGACAAGTCTAATTACCGGGATCTATTTATTATTCCGGTACCGGTTGAATCAAAAACTACAACTATTTGAAATGCGCAACCGCATCAGCCAGGACCTGCATGATGAAATTGGTGCTTCCATGAGTGGTATTAACCTGCTGAGCCAGGTGGCGGCTGAAAAATTACAGCAAAATAAACCTGGCGAAGCTGCGGAGTACCTGGTTAAAGTAAAAAATTATACCCAGGACGTAATAGAAAAACTAAGTGATATGGTGTGGATATTCAATCCGCAAAATGACAGTATTGAAAAATTGTTACAACGGTTAAAAGCATTTGCGCTTCCTGTTTCGGTATCAAAAAATATACAGATCCACTTTGCAACGGATAAAGAAAGTGCAATGATACTTTTATCTATCAATCAACGCAAAGCCATTTACCTGGTGAGTAAAGAAGCCATGAACAACAGTTTTAAATATGCGGGCTGCAGCAATATTTATTACAGTCTTAACAGCATAGGTTCCAAATGGCGGCTAAGGATACAGGATGATGGTATCGGTTTTGAACCGGCCGAAAACAAAAACGGTAATGGTTTAAGAAATATGCAGGCCAGGGCATCCGAAATCAATGCAACATGCAGTATTCAATCACAGCCTGGAGCAGGAACCACGATAATACTGGAATTTTAAATACCCCTTTTTGAGGGTTATAAAAACAGCAACCAATCAACCTACATTTGTACTATGGATGATGCAAAAGAAATAAGGGTCGCTATTTTTGAAGATAATCCCATTATGATAGATGCTTACCGTTCTATCCTTAATGGATCGCCTGGTTATACCTGCGCCGGAAGTTTTACCCATTGCAATAACTGGAAACATGATATTGAAAAAAGTCAACCGGATGTGGTGTTGATGGATATTGAAATGTCGGGCATCAACGGTATTAAGGCAACCGGGTTAATTAAAAAAGAATTTCCTGAAATAAAAATATTAATACAAACCGTTTTTGAAGACGACACAAAAATATTTGAAGCCCTTTGTAACGGGGCCAATGGCTATATTTTAAAAAACACCTCGCCGGTAAAAATGCTGGAAGCATTAACTGATGTACATAATGGAGGGGTAGCATTTAATCCAGCAATAGCAGCTAAAGTAGCCAGGCTTTTTCAACAGTTTATTGCACCGATAGTTACAATACCGGATTATCAACTCTCCAACAGGGAAAAGGAAATTTTACATTTACTTACCGAAGGCACTCCTATGCCACGCATTGCAGAAAAAATATTCCTCAGTTATCATACCGTAAGGGATCACGTAAAAAGTATTTACCAAAAACTACACGTAGCATCTGCTACCGAAGCGGTGGCCAAAGCGTTAAAAGAAAGACTGGTGTAATTTCTTTTGTAACAAGCGCCTCATTTTATCAGCAATTTTTTTCTGCTTTAATAAAAGCCTCAATTGAGGGATTGTGATACCCTGCAATTGACGGTAGGTTTGTTGCTGTAAAAATTATACCATTAAAATATTTTTTATGAAGCAGAAAATTATTTATACCGCCTTACTGATTGCCATTATTTCAGTTTTTAATTTTTCCTGTAAAAAAGAAAAAACATCCGAAACCGAAAAAATTTCAGCAAAAGAAAACAATGAAGGCCTGCCTGGTCTGAATGGCCATTTAAAACAAACCAAAACATTTTCATCCGATGTAGTCATACAATGGCTGAATATGCAATTAATTATGCTGAAAGTTCCTTTGCCTGTTGGCACCGGGAGCCAGAGTACGGAAAGATGCCAGGCTTATTGCGGTATTGCAACCTACGAATCGGTTGTTCCCGGTATGCCTGCTTATCAAACCTTATATGGTCAGCTCACTGCTTTTCCTGCGATGCCATCAACTGAGCCTGGCAAAGCCTATCACTGGGCAGCCAGTGCCAATGCAGCGCTTGCAGATATGAACCGCAAACTTTTTCCAACCACATCGGCTGCCAACAAAATAAAAATGGATAGTCTTGAAAACGCACTGCAAACAATTTATGCTGCCGAAGCGGATGCTGAAACATTGCAACGCTCCATCGCTTTTGGAAAAGAAGTATCTGCAAGAGTGTATACATGGGCGGCTACCGATGGGTCTGCAAATGTAAATCCCCCGTATGTTGCCCCGGTTCCTACACCTGCTACTCCCTGGTATTGGATACCAACAGCACCGCCACCAGCACCGGCTGTTAACCCCTACGCATGGCAGCGCAGGCTCCTGGTGCCTGGTGTAGCCAATGGCACTGCACTGCCGCCGCCGCCCACCTATTCCACTGTTGTAGGCTCCGATTTTTGGAATATGGCAAAGGATGTGTATAACAAGCGGAATAATGCAACCCCCGATCAACAGGCTGCGGCTATTTATCACCGTGATGTTCCGGGCTATTCTCCCGGTGGAAATTTTGTTTCTATTTTATCTCAAACCCTTAATAAGGCAAAGCCTATGCTTGATATAGCTGCGCTGGCCTATGCAAAAATAGGAATAGCTCAAAGCGATGCTACCATTATATGTTTTACCGATAAATACATCTTTAACCTGGTGCGCCCTGTTACTTACATTAATCAATACATCGACCCTGCCTGGACTACATTCATTGCGGTGCCTAACCACCCTGAGTTTCCATCAGGTCATGCTACCATTAACTCGGCAGCAACTACTATGCTTGCTGATATGTTTGGCGATAATTTTCAACTCACCCTTCACACTTACGATTACCTCGGTTATCCTCCACGCAGTTATAATTCATGGGAAGAGATGAGCATAGAAATGTCGAACAGCAGGGTATTTGGCGGGCTTCACTACCAGGCCACCCAGGAGAAAAGCAGGGTGCAGGGTAAAAAAGTGGCGCAGAATATTTTGAACAGCGTACATTTTAAAAAATAATACATGCTCCAAATTTAGAATTGTATTCATCAGTCCTGCTGTAGAAAATCTACAACAGGGCTGATATTTATTCACTACAAAAAATTAAAATGAAATACGCATTATTAATTTTATCTACATTCGTCTTTACATCCCTTTCCGCTCAATCATGGCAATTAAGCGGCTCCGCAATGTCTACCTCGCAGGCAGAAAGACAATCAGCCAAAAAAGTGTATCTAACGGTTGCAGATAATAATGGGGTATTAATTACCGGGTTAAAAGCCGCCAATTTTACAGCATTTGGAGAAAATTGTAATGGCCTTGGCAGGAAGTGTATTTTTTCTCCGTTAGAAATCGTTAAGCCAGTGGAAGGAGTAACTTCGTTTGAAGAAAATGTACCAGGCCTCTATATCATTACTTATCAAATTAAAGCAGACCCCGGGATAAGTATATCACATATATTCATCCAGGTTTTTTCGCAGATCGTTACACCAGGACCAATAAAGGGGCAATTGAAAATCTTAAGAACCCAGCATGCCCAGATTTTATTATAAGGTAATATTTTAATTAAGTTATGGAGTGCTAGATCCCTATCGGTACATAATTTTTCATTTAGCAGGACGGAAATTCCGGCCCTGCTTTTTAATTATCATCACTCCCTGCCTGGCCGGCCAAATTTTTAATTTTTAATTTTTAATTCTGTGCCATACCTTTGCACATGGCAACAATAAATTACTCCGCTAACAAATCAACAAAATTTTTCGGTGAAGGCTTAACGTTCGATGACGTGCTGCTGATGCCTGCGTATTCCCAGATTTTACCACGGGATGTGGTAATTAAAACGCAGCTCACCAAAACCATTACACTCAATGTTCCCCTGCTTAGTGCAGCGATGGATACCGTAACTGAAGCCTCACTGGCCATTGCGCTGGCTAGAGAAGGCGGGCTGGGTATTTTACACAAGAACATGAGCATCGATCAGCAGGCCGAACAGGTACGTAAAGTAAAACGTAGCGAAAACGGGCTGATCCTCGACCCGGTTACCCTTTCTCCCGATGCTACTATTGGCGAAGCCTTAAAACTAATGAGGGAAAATAAGATCGGCGGTATTCCTATTGTGGATGCACAACATAAATTAGTAGGCATATTAACCAACCGCGACCTGCGCTTTGAAACCGGCTATTCACAAAAAGTAAGCACGGTAATGACCAAAGACAACCTGATCACTGCTCCGGAAGGCACCGACCTTAAAAAAGCCGAACTGATCTTCAAAAAAAATAAAATTGAAAAATTACCGGTGGTGAACAAGGCCGGTAAACTTATCGGGCTGGTAACTTTCAGCGATATATTAAAATTAAAAAGTCATCCCAATGCCGTTAAAGATTCTTTCGGACGACTGCTGGTAGGCGCCGGCGTTGGTATCACCAAAGATACTTTACAACGTGTAGAAGCCCTGCACAAAGTAGGCGTGGATGTGATTTGCCTCGACAGTGCTCATGGCCATACCAAAGGAGTGATGACTGCCCTGAAGGATATCAAAAAAACATTTAAGAACATACAGGTAATCGGGGGTAATGTAGGTACAGCTGCCGGTGCAAAAGCATTGGCCGAAGCAGGGGCAGATGCGGTTAAAGTGGGTATCGGCCCGGGTTCTATCTGTACCACCAGGATCGTTGCAGGTACAGGTGTACCGCAGATCACGGCGGTGATGGAAGCGGCCGCAGCATTAAAAAATAAAAATGTAGGTATCATCAGCGATGGTGGTATCCGTTATACCGGTGATATGGTAAAAGCACTGGCCGCCGGAGCCAATTGTGTGATGATGGGTAATGTATTTGCAGGCACAGAAGAAAGTCCGGGTGAAACCATTATTTACGAAGGCCGTAAGTTTAAGCAATACCGCGGCATGGGTTCTTTAGGCGCTATGGCACAGGGCAGCAGTGACCGTTACTTCCAGGATGTGGAAGATGATGTGAAAAAATTTGTACCTGAAGGAATTGAAGGCCGTGTAGCATTTAAAGGTAACCTAAGTGAAGTGGTGCATCAATACACCGGCGGTTTAAGAGCGGGTATGGGCTACTGTGGGGCAAACAATATCAAAGAATTACAGAAAGCCGTATTTGTAAAAATTACCAATGCCGGGATGAGAGAAAGCCATGCACATGATATTGATATTACGAAAGAAGCGCCTAATTACAGCAGGTAAAAGCAAAATATTCAATAATCAATATTCAGCGCTCAATGTTCAATAAAAACGCATAGTGTTATACTTTAGGATCCCTGCCGGAAATAAAGCTCCTGCATTTTTATTGAACATTGAGCGTTGGACATTGAACATTTTGAGCAACGTACATTTATAATGCGCTAGATAGCCAATGAATAAACTTTCTAAATCTTTCTTCTTCATTTGCCTTTTTGCACTATTGCGTATGAGTAGTTTTGCACAGGATTCTTCTCATTTAAGAATATCCCTGCTTACCTGTTCACCCGGCGATGAACTCTATTCAACCTTTGGGCATAGCGGCTACAGGATCGTAGACAGCAGCAAAGCTTTTAATGATGCCTGGCGAGATGTGGTATACAACTACGGCACTTTTGATTTTGACGACCCCAACTTTTACATGAAATTTATAAGGGGGAAATTATTGTATTATGTGTCTACGGAAGATTTCAACGGGCCGTATGGTTTTAAGAATATTTATCAATCCACCAACAGGGGCATGGTGGAACAGGTATTGAATTTAACTGCAGCACAAAAGATCGCCATTCAAAATTTTCTCAATAATAATATTAAGGAAGCCAATAAATTTTATCTATACGATTTCTTTTTGGATAACTGTACTACCAGACTAAGGGATATTCTTAAAAAAAATGGCGATTCCACCTTTGTTACAAAACCGGTAATGCCGCTGGGCACCACGTTCCGGCAGGCCATATATCAATACCTCGACAAAAATGATAAACAATGGAGTAAACTGGGCATTGATATTTTACTGGGCCAAAAATGCGATGGCATAATGACTGCGGCGCAAATGCAGTTTTTACCCGATAACCTGATGATAAGTTTAGACAGCGCTGATCATAAACTTATCCTTTCGCATGAGAATTTATATCCCGTAAATGACAACTCAAACAACAAATCAATATTTAACCCCCTGGTAATTTTTAGTTTGCTCCTTATAATTATTGTTGTGCTGGCCCAGTTAAAGAACAGGACTGTACAAAAATTTCTACAGGGCTTTGATGGTATCTTGTTTTTTGTAACGGGTTTACTGGGCTGTATTTTAATTTTTATGTGGTTCGGTACCGATCACAGCATGACCAAAAATAATTTCAATTTACTATGGGCATGGCCAATGCATATGATCATTTCTTTTTTTGTAAACAGCAACAAAAGCTGGGTAAAAAAGTACTTTGCTTTTACAGCGGTGGCCATGGTATTGGTATTGCTGGCATGGTTTTTCTTACGACAACACCTAAATACTGCACTGATCCCCTTTGTATTACTATTGATACACCGCAGCGCAACAAAAGTTTTTTTTGAAAACAAATAAATGCATACAAAAACTATCGATTTCAATGGCGCCAGTCTTTTTTACCGTGTAACCGGCACCGGTAAACCTGTGCTATTGATACATGGCTTTGGTGAGGATGGCGAAGTATGGAACAGGCAATGGACCTTTCTGCAGGATTATTTTACCTTGATCATTCCCGATCTTCCGGGCAGCGGCCGATCCGGAATGATTGCCGACATGAGCATTGAAGGCATGGCCGAAGCAATAAAACATGTACTGAATACTGAATTGCTTGCATTAAATACCGGCAACATGGAAGGTATTTGTGTGATCGGGCATAGTATGGGCGGTTATATTACTTGGCACTCGCCGAAAAATACCCGCAACTCATCAACGCCTTTGGCTTATTTCATTCTTCTGCATTTGCCGACAATGAAGAAAAGAAAGCCGCCCGTTTAAAATCCATTGCCTTTATACAAAGCAATGGCAGTTACGAATTTTTAAAGACGGCTATACCCGGTTTGTTTTTGAGCGGCCAGGATACTTCAAAACCATTAACTCCCGAAATAGAAAGCCTTGTTGCCAAAGGCGGCAACTTTGCGCCTGAAGCATTGGTGGCTTATTACCAGGCAATGATCGACCGGCCCGACAGGACTGCAGTGCTTAAAAGCTTTCCTCACCCCGTTTTATTTATCGTTGGCCAGCATGATAAAGCCATTCCCTTTGACCAGAGTATGCAGCAGGTTTACCTGCCTGCCCAATCTCATATCCATATTTTACGCAATAGCGCCCATATGGGCATGTGGGAAGAAACGGATAAAGCAAACACCACACTTTTAGATTTTTTGAAGCTGGTATACCCGTAATAATCTCTTCGCAGCTTTCTCAAAAGTAATAACATAAGCCTTTTAACGTTTTCAAAATATATTAACGCTGTTAAAAGACAGCGTTTTGCACTATTTTTAGGTCATATTTCTGAACATGTTCCCTTTATGAAGAAGTTTGCATTACTAATTGTTTTTGCGCTTGTGTTATGCAAGGTCCAGGCAACGCATATTACCGGCGGAGAAATGATCTATAAGTATATGGGGCCTGGTGCCGCTGCCAATACCAACAAATATGAAATTACTTTAAGACTTTTCAGGGATGAAGCTTCCAGTTTAGCTATACCCCCGGGCGCAGATATGCCTACTTATGTTTGGATCAGCCTTTTTAACAATGATAACCTGCAGCAATTCCCTGGCACTGATCAGCATTATGTTGTAAACAGGGTTAGTCTTCAAACTGTACCTGTTGCACCCTTTCCCCCCTGTATGATCAATGCGCCTTCGCTTAATTACACAGTAGGTTACTTTACATTTACAGTTGACCTTCCGGTTAACCAGAAAGGTTATACCGGCACCTATAATACCTGCTGCAGGGTTCACCCTATGATAAATGTTGATTATCCACTGGCACAGGGTACGGGTTCAACATACATTTGCAGGATACCCGGCACGCTCACCGTACCCAACGGGGATAACAGCAGTCCTGTATATGATATGACACTTTCAGCAATCTGCTTTAATAAACCTTTTACTTATAGTTTTCACGCCACTGATCCCGATGGAGATTCTTTAGTATATAGTTTTACTGATGCATTTGACAGAGGTACTTCTCTGAGTGCTCAAGATGCAGATCCTCTTCCGCCAGGTGCAACCTATCCTTATTATCAAACGGTACCCTATATTAACGGTTTTACGGCAGCAAAGCCATTGGGCAATAACGCTGTTATTAATCAATTCACTGGCGTAATATCAGGTACTGCTCCTTCCCAATTTATTGGCGGTAATCCCGAAAGATATGTGGTAGCTGTAGTGGTAAAAGAATATAGAAATGGGGTGTTTATTGCTGATCATCGTAAAGATTTTATTGTAAACATAAGCGATTGCGACCTTGCTTCCGCGGGTTTACAAACCCAATATGTTAATTGCGATAATTTTGATTTCAATTTTTCCAGTACCAGTTCCACTGCAAATATTCAAACTTATTATTGGGATTTTGGTGATGGAGACACATCATCTTTACCTACGCCTGCACATACCTATGCTGCCGCTGGTGTGTATACTTTAAAATTAGTGATTAACAGAAATCTTTCCTGCTCAGATTCTTCTATTTCAACAGTAAAAGTATTTCCTGGCTTCAACCCCGACTTCACCGTTGCCGGTCAATGTAAAAACACCCCCATACAATTCAACGATATTACTACCGCCACTTATGGTGCAGTTAACAAATGGCAATGGAATTTTGGAGATACTGGTTCACCAACCAATACCTCCACTATTAAAAGTCCTACGCATACTTACGCTACTTCCAATAGTTACGATGTGACCTTTATCGTTTCTACCAGTGTGGGTTGTATTGATACGGTGCTTAAAACAATCCAGGTTACTGACCAGCCTGCTTTAACTGTTTTACCAAAAGACACGTTAATATGTATTGTGGATACACTACAACTGAATGCTGTTGGTACAGGCAGTTTCGTATGGACACCCAATTATAATATAAGCAGTATAACAAGCAATACGCCATTAGTAAGCCCGGATGTAACCACCACTTATCGTGTAACCCTTACCGACCCCTTTGGTTGCGTGGGCAAAGATTCTGTAAAAGTAACCGTGGTAAGCCAGGTTACGCAATTTGCACCCGCCGATACTACCATTTGTAAAACCGATGGTATCGTACTAAAGCTGGTAAGCGACGCCGCTAATTTTTTATGGACAGAAATACCAGCAGGGAATACCTTAAGCAATCCCGGGATAAAAAATCCTGTGGCTACGCCGGTGACCAATACGACGTATCATGTGGTGGGCAGCATTGGTAAATGCATTGCACAAAGTGATATCCGGGTAAACCCGGTGCCTTATCCCGATGCGGATGCAGGAGCTGATCAAACCATTTGCCTGGGTGGTTCTGCACAATTGAATGCAACGGGTGGCAGTATTTATTCCTGGTCTCCGGCAGCATTTTTAAACAACCGGTTAATACCCAACCCGGTTTCCATTAATCCCACGGCCAATATAAAATATGTGGTAACGGTTACAGACATTTTAGGTTGTCCCAAACCGGTAAAGGACACGGTGATCGTAACTGTAGCAGTAATAAAAGCCGATGCCGGCCCTTCGGACACTTCGGTTATTTTAGGGCAACCCTTGCTGTTACAAGCTACCGGAAGTACCAATTATTTATGGAGCCCTGCACAATGGCTCACCAATATCGGTGTATCTAACCCGGTTTCTTTACCGCAGGATGATATCAAGTACTTTGTAAAAGTATATAACGACCAGGGCTGTTTTGATATCGACAGTATCCGGGTACATTTATTCAGGCTGGAATCGGGCATGTATGTACCTAGTGCTTTTACTCCCAATGGCGATGGCAATAATGATTACCTGCACCCGATCATAATCGGCATGAAATCGCTGGATGTTTTTATGGTGTACAACCGCTGGGGCCAGTTGTTATACCGCGGTACCGATGCCCAGAAAGGCTGGGATGGTACATTTGCCGGCAAAGGACAGGATCCTGCTACTTATGTATGGTACGCCGAAGGCACCACCTATAAAAATATTAAGATCAGGAAGAAGGGGTATGCGGTGTTGATACGGTAACGCTCAAAATGTTCATAGTTAAAACGCTGTCTCCTTTGAAAAGACAGCGTTTTTTGTTAATTTGGGGTCCTTTCAGCCATAGTTTTCTTTTTATGAAGAAATTTTTACTACTTATTTTACTTTCGATTGTTTTTTTACAGGACATTAATGCTAATCATACTAAAGGAGGATGGATGTATTATGAATATCTTGGCCCGGGCATTAATGACCCAGCTAAACTGAGGTATAGAATAGGTTTAAATCTTTATATTGATTGTAATTCCACATTAATAGAAGCTACCTGGAATTTTTCCATTTTTGCAGCAAGGGCACCCTTTCCATTTTTACAGGATGTAGTGGTAAGTGCCGCGCCTGATTTTTCAGTACCCGGTTGTACTTCTTCTTCATGCTATCCTTGTATTACCAATGTGCCTGTTCGTTGTTACAAGATTATTAAATACGAAACTGTTGTTGAACTTGATCCTTCCACCGATGGTTATATCATATCAAAACAAAGATGTTGCAGAATTGGCGGTATAAGTAATATGCAACCGCCTTCTACTAATTTTGGGGCTACATATACTATTAAAATACCCGGAAGCAATATTGCACCAACAGCCCCGATGAATGCAAGTCCATTATTTGTTTTTAATGATACTGCTGTAGTATGTGGAGGTAGCCCCTTCTCCATAGATTTTAAGGCTACCGATCCTAATGGTGATTCGTTATCCTATTCCTTTGTAGATGCTTACGACGGAGGTAGTACTTCAAATGCAAATCCTGGATCTGCAAGCCCACCCCCATACAGTACTATTCCCTATTTAAATCCATATACAGGAACGCAACCCCTTGGAGCAGCAGTCTCCATTAACCCGGTTACAGGAATTGTTAGTGGTATTGCTCCCCCGGTTGGAGAATACGTTGTATGTGTGTTGGTAAAAGAATTCAGGAACCAGGTTTATATAGGCGAATCGAGGAAAGAGTTACATTTAAAAACTGCTTCCTGTATTCCACTCATTGCCATACCTAATTTCAGTCCCATTACCTGCGATGGTTTTACCGTAACATTTAATCAATCCAGTTCTGGTAATCCCGATACTTATTTCTGGGATTTTGGAGATCCGGCCAGCGGTGCAGGCAATAACACCTCCAATCTACCTACACCTACACACACATTTAGTGTAGCGGGTATTTTCAATGTCAAATTAAAAGTATCTCTTTCCGGTCAATGTGTAGATTCCATTACTAAACCAATAAGTGTGTTCCCAGGCTTCTTTCCCGGCTTTGTTAACTCACCGGTTTTGTGCGTAGGTCAGCCAGTTCAGTTTACAGACACCAGTTACACTGCTTTTGGATTTGTTGATAGCTGGCGCTGGGACTTTGGCGATCCCGCCACATTAGCAGATACCAGTCATTTACAAAATCCCATTTACACTTATAACCAGTCTGGCACTTATACAGTAGAATTAAGAGTAACCAATAGCAAGGGATGCCAAAAAACAGCATTTATTCCGATCACTGTTTCTGATCCACCTTTGGTGGATGTTTTTCCCGCTGATACCATTTATTGTGCGCTGGATAGCCTTCAGCTAACGGGTACCGGTACCGGTAGTTTTAACTGGACGCCCAATACTAATATTATCGGAGCCAATACCGCTACACCCACAGTTTTTCCAGCGACTACCACAAAATATTACGGCACCCTGACCAGCGTTGCCGGCTGCAAGAGTACTGATTCAGTAACAGTTCATCCCAAAAGAGACCTGACCAATGATTTTACCGGGCCAAGCCCGATTTGTGAAGAAGATACCATAACCTTAACGGGCACCAGTAATTATGCGCCCAACGTTAGCTGGCAATGGAGCCCGGCGGCATCAATAGAATCACCGGCAAACGGAACAACAAGGGCTTTCCCAACGGTAACTACCAATTATACTTTAACTACAACCTGGGGCAAACATTGTATTGCTACCACCAATAAAACCATTACCGTAAAACCACTGGCTATTCCCAACGCAGGCCCCAGCAAGGCAATTTGTGATAACCAGCAAACTGCACAGTTAAATGCCAGCGGGGGTAATACCTATACCTGGTCGCCGGCTACGGGCTTAAGTAATCCAAATATTGCCAACCCGGTGGCTTCTCCTGCTGTTACCACTATTTATACCGTAGCTGTTGGTGTAACCGGTTGTGCCAAAACAAGGAACGACAGCCTGATTGTTACGGTAAAAACACCACCACCGCTTACTTTAATCAATGATACGCTCATTTGCAATATTGATACACTGCAACTCACTACTACGGGTACCGGCAATTATAGCTGGAGCCCCAACTATATGATCAGCAGTATTACCGGCAGCAGCCCGTTGGTAAGTCCGGATGTACCTACCACTTATTATGTCAGCCTGTCTGATGCATTTGGTTGCGTAAGTAAAGACACTGTTTTTGTAGATGTAAAAGATCATGTTACTCTTTTTGCGGGTAACGATACTACGATTTGCCGCACCGATGGTTTTTTATTGACCACTGTTAGTGATGCCTTGCATTACAAATGGACTCCTTCCACTTACCTGGATTACGATACATTGAAGCGGCCCTTTACAAAACCATTGACTACTATTACCTATCAACTACTGGCCAATATCGGCAAATGCCAAAGCACCGATGATGTGACCATTACCGTGGTACCATACCCAGCTGCCAATGCCGGTTTAGATACGGCCATCTGCCCCGGTTTCTCTACACAATTAAGCGCTTCAGGCGGCAGCAGTTATCTATGGACGCCGGCTACTTTTTTAAATGACAGAAACGCACCAAACCCATTAGTGATCAATCCTACTGCCTCTATACGGTATATTGTTACAGTAACTGACATGCTCGGTTGCCCGAAACCGGTAAGAGATACGGTTTGGGTAAACGTATATCCCAAAGTAATTGCCAATGCAGGTCCTTCGGATACCAGCGTAGTATTGGGTGAGCCGTTGATGTTACGTGGTACAGGTGGAGCCACCTACTTATGGGATCCTCCAACATGGCTTAATAATCCGTTTGTACAAAGGCCGGTTGCCTTACCGCAAACGGATATTAAATACCTGCTTACCGCTACCTCGCCCGGTGGTTGTATCGGAACAGATACTATCCTGGTACATTTATTTAAGATCGATCCGGATATGTATGTGCCTACTGCGTTTACCCCTAACGGAGATGGTAACAATGATATATTAAGACCCATTTTACTAGGCATGAAGGAATTGCGGTACTTCAGGGTATACAACAGGTTTGGCAACATGGTATACAGCACCACCGATATCGGTAAAGGCTGGGATGGTACTTACCAGGGTAAAGGTCAGGATCCTGCTACTTTTGTATGGATGGCCGAAGGAGTAACTTATAAGGGAGAAAGAAAACAGAAAAAAGGGTATGCCGTGTTGATCAGGCAGTAATGTGGCACGCTGAGGCGCAGGGAATGCGGAGGGAAATGCAAAAACATATTCAGCCTGTAACTGTCTTTTAAACCCTCAAGTTTAGCTTACCACTTATTACTTAATAAAAATAGAAATCTTTTCTCTGCGTTCTCTGTGCGGCTGCGTGCAAAATATCTCTAATTTGCATCTATGAATAACATCGTATTAATAACCGGTGCTACATCCGGTATTGGAAAAGCCTGCGCGCAAAAATTTGCTGCTGCAAAACATGACCTCATCATTACAGGAAGAAGAAAGGAGCGATTACAGCAATTACAAACTGAACTGGAAGCTGCATACGGTATTAAAGTATTGCCTTTATGTTTTGATGTGCAGGATAAAACGGCTGTTTTTGCCAGCTTAACCAACCTGTCGTCCGAATGGCAGGCGATTGCTATTTTGATCAACAATGCGGGGCTGGCACTTGGAAGGGACAGTTTTGAAGATGCGGATATGGACGATTGGGAAACCATGCTCAATACCAATGTACATGGATTATTATATGTAACGCGGGCGGTTTTGCCTTTTATGATCGCACAGCAAAAAGGGCATATCATTAACATGGGATCAGTAGCCGGTAAGGAAGTGTATGAAAAAGGAAATGCTTACTGTGCCAGCAAATTTGCGGTGGATGCCTTGAACCGGTCGATGCGTATTGACCTGTTGAAACACAATATAAAAGTCACGGGTATACACCCCGGCGCCGTGGAAACCGAATTTTCGCTGGTAAGGTATAAGGGTGATGACGCTACGGCAGCCGCTACTTATAATGGTATTACACCGCTCACCGGGCCGGATGTTGCTGAAGTGATCTATTACTGCGCCAGTTTGCCTCAGCATGTTTGTATCAACGACCTGGTGATAACCCCCACCCAACAGGCTGATGCTTTTTATTTTAATAGGAACCAATAGTTTATCCTGATAACATATGTTAGTTTAAAGGATATGCTTTGTTTAACGGTTCCCGCACAATATTCCAATTACCTCCGGCGTTCAAGGGATGTACAGGCAGTTTTATGCCCAAAAATTATGTAAAGCGGACGAAAGTGCGTAAACTTGTATATCCTTATTACTTTAACGAAAGACCAATGAATCGCCTAAGCACTATATTAATTCTTCTTTTTTTTAACCTGCTTTTTTGTTTACAGCTTAATGCCCAGGATGTTATACGCCAGGCGCCCTGCTCCAGTGCAGCTATAATGCACCAGGCAGACAGTGTAAAACAGGAATTGGCCAAACAGGGTTTTATCGTAGTAAAGGAAGCCTCCATGGAAATGGAAAGCGAATATGAAATGCCTGTAATTGTTCCCTTAACTGAAGGCAGCTGGTACCAGTTTGTTTTTATCGGCGATATCAGTTCTAAATTATACGAGGTAAGAATGTTTGACTGGAACGAGAAACAGGTAGTATACCAGAAAAAAATGTGGGGCGATGTGGATGGTAATGTGATCAGTTACTCCTACATACCGCAATTTTCTGAATACCATATGATGAAACCCGTACAGGTAAATAAAAAGAAAAAGAATTTGTGTGGTTATGTAATGCTGCTGAAAAAAGTGAAGCAATAACCTTTGCCTTTTAATTATTGTTGTAATAGTGTAATGTACTTTTAAAAATTCCGGGCACATGACCTTCAAACCCTGGTTAACATAAGTTGTTTTTGCTTGGTTATAACGAAAGAGTTCTTTGTGGAACTCTTTCTCTTTTACCGCTGTATTCCCTGCCCCCCTAAAGATCACATTATCGATTTCTTCCCCCAATAAAAAAGCCTCACCGGTTGATGAGGCTTTCCTGGATTATTTTATTGCACTATTGTGCCAGCGATACATTTACCTGTACTCCTGCCCTTGTGTTTGTTATAGGTGCACTGGAAGAAATATAAGGTATTACCCTTCTTTGATCGTAATAGAATTTGATCTGCACCCGGTTACTTAAAGTGTAATCTATTGTAGGCATGATAGAGATCTCTTTACTACCTAATGTAGCAAAGCTATTATCCTGGTCCAGGCGGCTATTGGAAGTAACGTTATCCCTTATCTTGAAATCCATTCTGAAATTAATTTCATTCTCTAGTTTGCTTTTGCTGGCATTGGCATTTTTACTTTGTAAAAACTTAGGCAGGTTAATGCTGAATGGCATGCGCAATCCTCTTTTACGGTAACCGAACCCGATATTAAATTCAGTAGTACGTACTTCACTTAATTGAAAATCAATCAAACTTAAACTCAACTGCCTTGATTTCGAGTACTCAAATTTAAACTGCATCTGGTTGGTGAACATCATATCAATACCCAGTAACGGCGCAAACTGTTCGCCAATAGTTACATTCGGTACAAGGAAGTAAGGAATAAAATTCTTCGACAGCGTGTCATAGAAAGATGGGTAACCATATTTAGATTTATCCTCGTAGAATAAAGCAGAAGTAAAGCTATTCATAGCCAGGTTACCGGTATAGCCATGTGATAAAGAGAAATTGGTAAATATTTTTTCAAATGCTTTAACACGGCTTAACCCATTATAATCCACTTTCCAGTTTAGTTTTGGAATAATGGCACGGAAAGGATTGGATTTAATGTTCGGGTTATTTTGTTTGATCAGCGAAACCGACTTAGGATCCTTACCAGTATAAGCGGCTATAAAGGCCGGTACCAACACATCCACCGCGTATTTACCATATCCAAAATAATAACCGTCTGCACCTACCTGGCCGTTGGTATAAGGATTGGCTTTACCCAGTCGTTCGGATAGTATTAACCGGTAGTCCTGGAACTTTTTAAACGTTTCAGAAACTCTGTTAGGATCAAACTTACCAAACAATGTTTTGTAAGAAATATAACTTACATCAAAACCTCCACCTGCATATGGGTTAAGGTGACCGAATTTATAATTGGTTCCCAGGCCGGTGGTATCTGCAAAACGGAATGTTTCGGAATAATTTTTATTGAATGTTTTTTTCAGGTTCAAAGAAATGGTGAGGTCTTTGATGGGTTCTACCTGCGCCGTTAAAGTAATAGTTTGATTAAAGTTTTGCGTAAACAGGGAATTGAACGTGGTATCCCTCGTGATCAATCCTTTTTGCGCCGCTTTATTCAGCCAGTTGGTATCGGGTTGTCGTCCAAAAACAAAATCTAATCCCGGTGCCATACTATTAAAGTTCTGACCAACCAATTGTGTACTGTCTGTATAACCCGGTAAACGTGTATTGGCATTTTCAGAAATTGTAGCGTTTACCTGTTTTACACTCGTCAGTAATTTACCAAAGAATTTTTCTACACCACCTACATAAGGTACGGCTGTACGATCAACGATCTTACGTGTTTTAACGATCTTCTTACCAGCCTTGGTGGTTACCGTATCTTTTACCTTGGTGATCCTGTTCCTCCATTTTTCACGGTCTTCTTTATTGGAAGGTTGTTCCAGCTGGCGCATCCATTTTGATTTTTGATACAATCTTGTAAAATCAAGCAATGCCGTTGCTTCCTTCTGCTGCCCGTTCTCAATAAAATTACCCAGGTTAACTGCCAGGCGTGATGCTCCTATCCAGCTGTAAGTGGCCTGGTACGTGATATTCATCGTGGTCCAGTCGAGTAAAGGGAATTTGTTAGTAGGCAATGCATAGGTAAAATTAGCCGTTTGATTGTAGAGGGTATTTCTGCCGCCTTTCCAGAAATTACGCCACATACTGTCTTTCTTTTGTTTGTTATCCAGCCTTCCTGCAGGTTCGTCTACCCGTGAATTATTTACGGCGTTAAAATCAAAATTCAATGAGCGGGTAAAATTCCAGCGCAGGATATAATTTCTCTGGAAGATAAAATACTTGTCATAAGTTTCGGGAATAGCATATTTGGAAGCGCCCACGCTTCTTGGCCGTATGGCCCCAAACTGCCGGTTGATATCTGCCCTGAAACTTAAGGTTGAAGGCACCAGGTTGAAATTAAAATCCTTTACAAGGTCTAGCCAATGCGTTTTTGATTTACGCAACATCTTTTTGAATGGTTCAATATATTTTGGCTGCGGACTAAACAAATAGCCCAGGCCACCATGATGTTTGGTTACCTCATCACTTTCTATCAACGGATTATGCCGCTTGGTATTGAGGTAAGAATAACTGATATCAAAGTTGGAGATATCGTAGATCTTCGGCTTTTTAGTGCTCGTCCTGTTTTTACGCACGTTGGTAAAATTCACCGTAGTGGTAGAAGTAAAATCGATAGCATCGTTCCGGATAGAATCCCTGGTCTTTTTATCTGCTGCAGCTTTTAATTTATCCTTCAATTTGATATCCTTGTCATAAGGATCGTATTCCGGTTTACTTACCGATTGAGAATAGCTTGCAAAAACAGGGATAGACATGGCTGCTTTTTTAGGCAGTAATTTGCCCAGCTCCAGTGTTGCCGATACATCAAACTGGTTAAAGTCATCACGGTATCTTTCATTTACCCTTTGCTCCAGTGTTCCAAAACCTGCTGAATGCGTATTACCTGATAAGGAAATGGTACCCAGGTCGGCAAGGTTAAGATCAACACGACCCAATGCCGCATAACCACCACTTTCATCCAGTGAAATCAAACGCAGTTCGTTTACCCATACTTCTCCGCAGGCGCTGGCATTGTTGGTATTTTCTACACCTATTAATATACCGGTAACTTCAGCAAGGTTAGGACTTCCGATCACCCCATACTGCTGACCGTTAGCCTGCGCCTGGCTGTACATTTTTGTAACCAGTGCCAAAGGATCGGCATTACGGTTTTGTTTAAGGCGGATCAAACTCTGCAGTTCAACATTCAGTTGATTGGTGGCTAACCACAAAGTATCATTGTATTCATCCGAATTGGGATTCATACTGGCCGCTCCAAGACTGGTTAAGTTCAATGGTATCCTGATCTGGTAATAGTTATTTACAAAATCTGTTCCGATACGTATTACTGCTGTAAGGTCTTTATCAGCAAGGTTTGTAGTAAGATCCTTTTTTTCTGCATGGATATACATTGCCATCCTTTTGTACTGCCTGAGATCCCTGTTGCCAAATGCCTGGAAAACGCCTTTAGCATCTCCTTTAATCACATCACAAAAACGCAGGCTCATACTTTGTTCATTCTGTAACAGGTTCACCCCGTTGCTGCTTAATGTTTGCTGGCGTTGAATTTCTCTTGGTGTACGGTAAGGCAGCGGCGAACGTTTATCATTCTCTTCAATATTAACTGCACCCACTGAAAAAGTAGATGTACTTGAAGTAACGGGAGAATATATTCCTAAGGTATCTATTTTGTATTTGAATGTACGCCATACATTTCTTGCGAGTTGTAATTCCGCAAAACGAAGGGTTACACTATCTTCAAAATCGGTAAGGAACATTCTTATAAAACGTATGGATTTAAAATCAGGGATATTGCCAATCTTTTTATCGTATTCGCTGATAGGAATACGGAATTGGTACCATGTTTCAGATCTTGGGGTGCCATCGGGCAGCCCGGTTATATTCACTAATTTTTTATCCACGATCCAGTTGGTACCGATCTGCATTTCCGAAGCATTGGAGGGTTTAATATCCAGTATATATTGAAAATATTCTTCGGTTTGATTCAACGTATTATCCCTGTTCAGGTCTTCTGCATCAGGATATAAAGTGGCGGCCGTAGTAAATGTTTCATTACCCGCTACAGGAGAGTTCCCTTGCGGATTGTTGTAATTCTTATACCGTCCTAAAATACCCAGTCCCTGCTGATCATAATCTGCACCGCGGTAATTATGATAGTTATCGCTGGAGGGATCTCTCACCGCATCAAGGTATACTTTAGAAGTGGCTCCATAAGTTGTTCTTAACTGGTTAAGGTAATTGTTTCTTTTATTTACTTCTGCGGTATCATCCAGGCCATCCAACCCAACGTCCTGGTATACACGATCATCGGCATTGCTGCTGAATGCATTGGTAACCTGTATCGGGTTGCGGGGAACCTTGCCCCAGGTGGAAGTACTGATCTGTGCAGGCGCATTAGGTGTACTCAGTCCGTTTTCGTAAAAACGTTTACCGTCTTTTAAAATATCTTCCGATACATTACCGAGGTTAAAATATAATTTACCTCCGGTTGAAGCAGTAGCATTGGGCCGTTTGGTAGAATTGATAAAAGGATCCTGTAACCAGAACTCCACGAACTCAATATTGGCGGTTTCAAAATCTGTCTGATCCAGGCTTCTCATTAAACCACCCCAACGTGTTTTGGGATTGGTTAATTTACCATTCACATCTACATTGGTAGCGTCAAAATTATACTGCCCCTTGGTTTCGGGATAATAAGAAAGATCGAAGGTTTGTAAAAAGCTTTCGCCAAAACCGGTAGTTCTTTGCGGGAAAATTTCTTTCTGGTACACCTGCCTTACCCTGGGATCACTCAGTTCTACCCTGTCGTTGCTCAATGGATTATTCTGTCCTTTATATTGTTGTAAGGTTTGTTCAATCTGGTACCAGGCCAGTTTAGCCCTGTTCTTACCATAATCCACACTGTCATTTAAACTCGCTTCAGGAAAGAGGATAATATTACCTGTTTTGTCTGTTGCACCCAGCGGTGTGGAGGCCATCGTCCATATATTTTGCGGAAAACGGAGATCGATACCCGATTTACTGCTTTCAAAATCATCAATATAAGAAGTACCATCTGACCCTTTACCAATTTGTGGTGCATGACCCGGTTTTAAAATAGCGCCTTCGCCAAATACATTAATGGTGGAAGGAGCAGTAGTACTATAGAAGGGCAGTTTATCGAGTAACTTAGTCAGGCGGGGCACATCTTTACGATAGTTCACATCCAGACCATACATGGTATTGCGGATCGGATCTTCGCCCAGGTTGGTTTTATTAAAGAAAGGTCTTTCGCCCAAACGTACAATGGTACCACCCACCGACAGTTGTTCTTTCAGGGTATTCTTAATATTGTAGTCGAGCCTTAAGCCCATATAATTACGTTGCTGCAAACCAAAGGAAGCGTTATTCTCAAAATTCACCTGCACCGGTAATCCTGCATTAATAATGGCAGAATTGATGATCTTGATGGTACCGAGATCGTAATTGATATCATAGTCGATGCCTTCAAGTAAGGTTCTGCCACCCGCAGTAACAGTAACGGAGCCACGCGGAATATTGTAGCCAATTGAGATATCAGATGACCCGGATATTTTTGCCGAGCCTTTTAATACAAAACGGTTAAGGTTGGGGTATTGCTGCGCCACCGCCTTTATCGAATCATACAACGCATAAAACAGGGTATCCTTTATAGTGGGCGAGGCAGGATTGGTATAAATGCCCTGCGCCAGGTCGCGGCCAAAAGGTTGCAGCACGGGGAATACCACCCTGCTGTATTGCGAAAACACGGTATAATTTTCCACGTAATCAAACACCCCATCAGGCTGGGGATCCAACTGGTTATTCAACCGGTCTAAATTAATGAGCGATATGATAGGGAAACCCAGGTTTTTATTACCAAAAGGCACATAACGTTTTAAGCCAAGGCCCGGTTCCTGGTACAATACATCCAGTTTAAAATCGCTGGGCGTTAATGTACCATACCCAATGGCATACACGTTCTTCATCATCAGGTTCCATATCGGTAGCGTAGGGCGTTGCGAAGTAGCTTTCAATAATTTTAAAAACAGTACTTTTTGTGTAGCGGTAGCACTATCCGGCGGAAGATCCTGCGAAAATTCACCCACCTGGAAGATCTTACCATTAAAAGAATACTGGTAAGCCACAGCCAACACTTCATCAGGTTGCAAAGGCTGGCTTAAAGAAATATAACCCACTTTACGCTGGTAGGTATATTGGGTAGAATCGAGTTTACGGGCAAATGTTTTTTCAAAATCCTCAACAGGTCTTAGTCCTAAAGCACCACTGATCAAATTATTATATACCAACGAAGGATCGCGGTTAGATGGGTTGGAAATGATAGCAGAGTATAATGGATTGGATCCGTTTGTTGGTATACCGGGATTAACCAGGTTACCATCTTCGCCCAGGCTGGCCAAACCCACTACATCCCTGGTATCGGTAGTGATCCCGGTTTTATTGGTTACCCAAACTTCCATTCTTAAAATCTCGATGGGCGCAGTTATTGCAGGTAAGTTCTGCATTACTTTATTATAATTGGCCCTGAAATATTGTGCGGCCAAAAAATGGCGGTTCTCCTCGTATTCGTCTGCTTTTACTTCAAAGGTTTGTGCCGAGGTATTACCCTGCAGGTTGGCAGTTTGCCGCTGCGATTTTTGATTGGCCAATACTGCGGTAATAAATAATTTACCAAATTGCAGTTGTGTTTTCACCCCAAATAACTGTTGTGCGCCGGGTATTAAAGTGCTGCGGCTAGGGAAAGCTACGTTACCGAGTTCAAATCGTTTTACAATCTCATCATCCAGGCCGGTATAATCCAGTTTCAATTGATTGTCTTGCCCAAAGTTGGCCTGTGTATTATAACTGATAGGAAATTTTAGTTTACCCCCGATATCTGCATTTACATTCAGTATCGCCTGCATGTCAAAATCAAATCCACCATTCTTTCGGGCCCTTTCGGGTAAAGTAGGGTTTTTGATATTCTGCCCCTGGTAACCTGCCGTTACTGTTACATTTCCCTGCGGGGTGATATTGATCTTACCATTACCAAAAAGCCGGTTAAACAACCCATCATAAATGGATAATTTAGGTTTTACGGTGCCGCGGTTAAGGATAGACGTGGTATTGGCCCTTTTTCTAAAGTAGTCCGACTGCATTTGCTTATCCCTCAGTTTCCAATATTCTTCAAATGAATAACTGGTAGGGGTACGATAATATTTATTGCCGATCTTTTCAAAAACGATATAGCGTTTGGTTTGCGGATCATACACCACAGAATCCCTTAAGTTGGAAGGGTTTTTTAAATCATACGTGCTTTGCCTGTAATTGGAGACAGGATCGCCTCTCCTGTCGTTAATGGGGAATTGTAATTTTGTAGGGGCCTGGGCCGATGCCTCATTGACAGCAAATGCCGACAGCAGTACTGACAGTAACCCACAGCAGATCCTTCTCGGAAAAAATTTTCTAATAAGCAACATCCGGTAAATCAATTAACGTAGAGTTCTGTCAAATGGCTTTTAAGGCTTTTTTAATTAAATCTTCTAATTTAGATACAGATGGTTCTGCAAGGATAATTTTTTGGATGGATTGCTCTGCCTGTTGCCTGGAAATACCCAAAGCAACTAAGGCATTTAACGCATCCTGTTGTAAACTATTGCCCCATTGCGGCGAATTAGTTTCCTGGAGTTGCTGCTTGCCCAGCTTGTCTTTAAGTTCCAGTACCAGTCGTTCGGCAGTTTTTTTTCCTATGCCTTTGACACTCTCCAGCAACTTAACGTTGCTTTGCACAATCGCCCTGCTCACTTCTTCGGGTTTGAGGGAAGACAGCATCATCCTTGCAGTAGCTGCTCCAACCCCCGAAATGCCTATCAGCATTAAAAACATTTCTTTTTCAGCCTTATCAAAAAAACCATACAGCACATGACCATCTTCCTTTACCTGTAAATGGGTGAATAATTTCCCTTGTTCCAGGTTTTGAATATGCGAATAAGTATTAAGACTGATATTTACTTCGTATCCTACTCCCTGCACATCTACATATACCTGTGCCGGTGTTTTATCGATAAATTTTCCTTGCAAATATGCGTACATTACTTAATTGCTGTTACGGGTTATTTTAGTTACGGGTTAAGTAATCCTGCAGTTTAATGCCTTCGCCACATTCTTTTACTTGATATAGCGAAAATAGGAATATTTTACCAGCATCGCGGTTAAAATAACAGGAACTTGAATTGCGTGTAATGAACTCCGGAGTACAAAGAATATACAACAGCCGCTTTGTTTAACTGGACGGGTATTTTGTCCTCGTCAGCGGCAGCAGCAATGGTTAGTAAAAATATTTTTTTTAAGGCGTTAGTTACCGTTGAATACCAGTTTTGTATTGCCGTTATCAATACGGTATAAAATAACTATTGATGTTTTTATGTACTTTTACCGCCGATAACTATTATAACAACAGACTAAACAAATATCCGATCTAAATGCAAAAAGTTACTGCTGCTATCACCGCTGTAGGTGGTTACGTACCCGAATACAGGCTTACCAATAAAGAATTAGAAACGATGGTGGATACCAATGATGAATGGATCCGCACCCGTACCGGTATTGAAGAAAGGCGTATTTTAAAGGGAGATGGACTGGGCAGCAGTGATATGGCCGTACCGGCAGTATTGGAATTATGCAAAAAACGTGGCATTGATCCTTCCGAGATCGATTGCCTGATATGCGCCACGGTAACTCCGGATATGGTTTTTCCTGCCACGGCAAATATTGTATGCGATAAGATCGGTGCCGTTAATGCCTTTGGATTTGATATCGGCGCAGCCTGTTCCGGCTTTTTATTTGCCCTTACCACTGGTGCCAGCTTTATTGAAAGCGGCCGTTATAAAAAAGTGGTGGTTGTGGGCGTAGATAAAATGAGCAGTATCATTGATTACAGCGACCGTACCACCTGCATTATTTTTGGTGATGGCGCCGGCGCCGTGTTACTGGAAGTTAGTGAAGAAGGCAATGGCATTTTAGACAGTATATTAAAAAGTGATGGCAGCGGCAGCAAATTCCTGCATATGAAGGCGGGCGGATCAGTTAAGCCTGCTACCATGGAAACTGTATTGGCTAAAGAACATTATGCTTACCAGGAAGGCCAGGCAGTGTTTAAATTTGCCGTTAAAGGGATGGCTGATGTTAGTTATGAATTAATGCAACGCAATAACCTGGGTGCCGATGATGTAGCCTGGCTGGTACCGCACCAGGCCAACCTGAGGATAATTGATGCCACTGCCAGCCGCATGGGTTTGCCTAAAGAAAAAGTAATGATCAATATCCAGAAATATGGCAATACCACTGCCGCTACCATCCCATTATGTTTATGGGATTGGGAAAGCCAGTTAAAAAAAGGCGATAATATCATATTGGCTGCTTTTGGAGGGGGATTTACCTGGGGTGCCACGTGGTTGAAGTGGGGGTATAATGGGTAGATAGTAACTAATAAAAATGTATACTAAACAGGCCCAATATTATATTGGCCTGTTTGTATTTTAAGCATAATGGTTACAGTTATGATTAAAACTGCACAGTTATAAAATTTAATATAGATATTAAAAAATAGTAATTAATTTTACTTTATCCGTATTATGATGTGAATGCCTGCTGGCTTGCATTATTATTCGATAGTTCCCCCCATAGGAAATATTATTGTTAATAATATCTATATTAATTGTAGAGATATTTATACCCGAACCAAAATTACCCGAATTATGGCTTATATATACCCGTATGCCCATCGTAAACCTGCGATCCTGGTATGTTTTATTATCCTTTTTCAGTTCATTTCATTGGCTACTCATGCACAAATGCGTCAGGCCTATAATGATGCACCTGGCAATGATATTAAAAAGATCAGTTTTTATACTGCGAAAGAAGGCTATGTTGCGTTTACCAATTGGGTAGGTTACACAGTTGACAGCGGAAAAACATTTGTTCAGAAACCGGTTACATTCGGCAACGTTAACTTTAACGGGTATAGTGTAAACCTCACTTTCGGGTTTGGGATGAATGGAGTAAAAGCCTTCGACCAGAACAATATTATCTTATATGGTGATTATGGCCTGGTTCCCTCAATCTTATATTCCTCTAACGGAGGTACATCTTTTACTTTGATTTATCATTCCCAGTACAGCGCTACCCAACTTAGTACAGGCATCACCGATATGGTATTTCCTCAAAATGGAACAACGGGTTTTGCAGTTGATGCGGACCGTATTCTAAAATCTACCGACCAGGGTCATACCTGGAATGTAATACGGACAGACCCGGGAAGTTTTTTCGATCATCTTGAGGCTGTTGATGTAAATAATATTTTTGCATTAACTACTGGTTTTACAGTTAATAAATTACTTAAAACTACCAATGCAGGCACCAGCTGGCAATTGGTTAATTTTCCGGCATTAGCTGGTGGTAAGATGAACTATGCAACTTTTCTTACAGCCTCTACAGGCTGGTTGAATATGCATGATGATAACGGTGATAAATATTTTTATAAAACTACCAATGGCGGCAATACATGGGTGTTGCAGAATGATATAATAGCTACTCCATTTGAATGCACCAAAATGACTTTTACTGATGTGAATACCGGCTATGCGTTAAAAGATTTATATATTGCTTATAAAACGACTAACAGCGGCGTAACATGGGAACCGTTACCCAGGAATAATAATTTTACTTACCTTGGTTATTCACATGATGATCTTTTCTTTATTTCAAATACGCAATTTTGGGCGGGTGGCGGACATGGCTTTTTAGAGATCAGTACCAATGCCGGCGGCACACCATTGCCAAAAGCTTATTTTAAATTTGATACAGTAGGTGTTGCGGCAACCAACAATGTAAACCTGTTGAACTATTCAAAAACCGGTTATACCTATAAATGGTTTTTAAACGGGGTACAGATCAGCACTGCATACAACACTTCGTATACGCATAATATTTATCGTTCTGTTGACTCTGTTAAACTGGTTGTATCCAATGGCAGTACAACAGACACTACGCTTAAAATGCAGTATTTTGTTCCGGCTCTGCCTCCCAATTATCCCACAATCACCAGCTTTACACCGGCTTCAGGGTACCCGGGATCGGTAGTAGCTATAACAGGCACCAATTTTACCGGTACAACAGCGGTAAGCTTTGGTGGAACGGCAGCCGCATCGTTTACTGTGGTTTCTAATACACAAATCAATGCTGTAGTAGGCAACGGCGCTACCGGAAGTATTACTGTTACTACTCCCATTGGCAGCGCATCCAAAACAGGATTCACTTTTGCTACCAGGCTTAAAATAAATTCCTTTACGCCTGTATCGGGCGCTGTAGGAACATTGATCACGATCAATGGTACCAATTTCAGTCCGAATATAAATGACAATATTGTATACCTGGGCGCCGTTAAAGCAACGGTAATAACTGCGGGTAGCAACCAGTTGGTAGTTCGTTCCGAGCCCGGTTCTTCTTATCAATCCATTAGTGTTACGGTAAATGGGCTCACGGTATTTTCAGATTATTATTTCCTCACTACGTTTGATAATGGCGGAACTATTGATACCAGTTCATTTGCTCAAAAAGTATCTTTCACAAGCAATAATTCCACCATGCTTTTAAGGAGTGACCTTGATGGAGATGGTAAACCCGACCTGATTTCCGGAGATGAAAATGCCCAGAAAATAAGTATATTAAGAAATACCAGTACTATTAATGCATTATCGTTTGATCCCAAAATAGATCTTACTGTAAATGTTGAATCTGCCATATCTGTGGGCGATATGGATGGGGATGGTAAACCGGATCTTGTAGCCAACGTTTATACCGGCCTCACCACCGGCTTCCATATTTTAAAGAATACCAGCTCAGCCGGGAATATTGCTTTTGCTACCCCCTTGTATATTCCAAATACGTTCAACATGTCACCTGACTTTATGTCGATCGCCGATTTTAACAGCGACGGTAAACCGGATATCCTTGGCGTTTCAAATAATGTCAATATCGCGGTACTTAAAAATACAAGTTCGGGCAGTTCGCTGTCCTTTAATTTAATGCCTTACATTCATATGAACTGGTTTTGGATCAATGAATGTAAAGCCGCCGATTTTGATGGTGATGGCAAACCGGATATTGCGGTTACCAACACTTCCTATACAACACAGAGGTATATTTATTTCTACAGGAACATTTCAGTCAATGATTCTATCATGTTTCATGATCCGTATCCGCAAATAACTGCTGAAACTTTAGGCAGTTTGGGTAAAATTGCTTTTGGCGATTACGACGGAGATGGAAAACTTGATATCGCCATGCTTGATGGAAGTAATGGCATTGGTAAAGTTTCCATATTCAGAAATACCAGCGTTATAGGCAGCATATCATTTGCATCAAGAGTCGTTTTTGATAGCAATCAAGGATCAGCATCAATTTCAACTGATGATCTGAATGGCGATGGTAAACCTGATATTGCTTTTACCAACTTTAACGAAGATTCCGTATCCGTACTGGAGAACATGAGCACAGCAGGTAATATTTCTTTTGGAAATCATGTGAAATTTAAGATTTTTTCCACTGCCGTTGTCTATCACTGCTCTACTGTAACCAATGACCTGAACGGAGATGGAAAGGCAGATATCGCAGCGGTAAACGGCAATAACCAAATAACTGTTTTATTAAATAACGGCGGCGCTACATTGGTTGAACTTTGCCAAGGCAACGGAAGCATCACTTCTGATATAACCGGCAGCATCTATCAATGGCAGCAGAACTCAGGAAGTGGGTTTGTAAATATCAGCAACAATATTAATTTTTCAGGAACTACCACAGCAATACTACAGTTAACCAGTGTTCCAATTGCCTGGAATAATTACAAATACAGGTGTGTTGTAAATAGCACGCTTAACAGCAAGACCTTTAAAATAATGGTGACTACTCCTGTATTACCTGCCATAGCGATTACTGCACCCAACATTACTATTTGTGCGGGTAGCAGTATTACTTTTACGGCAGCCATTACCAACGGAGGTACAGCTGCTGCTTACCAATGGCAGGTAAACGGCGTGAATGCAGGAACCAATAGCGCTACATTTACAACTACTACTTTACTTAACAGCGACCAGGTAAAATGTATTCTTACCAGCAATGCCAACTGTATTACAACTGCTACGGCTACAAGCAATGTAATTATCGTTACTGTAAATCCAACAGTGGTTCCAGCTGTAACTACCAGTACGACTACACCGGTTATTTGCAGTGGTACTGCAGTAACTTTTACTGCTGTACCTACCAATGGAGGAACTTCCCCGGTGTATCAATGGAAAGTAAATAATATCAATGTGGGTACCAACAGCGCCACGTTTACCAGCAGCAGCTTAATTAATAACGACCAGGTAAAACTGGTACTTACCAGCAATAGCGCGTGTGCTGTTCCAACTACTGCTACCAGCAATATCATTACGATGACGGTAAATGCAAGTGTCACTGCATCCGTGAGTATTGCTGCAAATAATACTACCGTTTGCGCCGGAAGCGCCGTAAATTTTACAGCAACCGCTGTTAATGGTGGTGCTGCACCCATATATCAATGGCAGGTAAACGGAATAAATGCGGGTACCAACAGCTCAACATTTATCAGTAGCAGTTTAAATAATAACGACCAGGTAAAATGTTTGCTCACCAGTAATGCCGGCTGCGTTACAAACCCTAATTCAACAAGCAACGGTATTACTGTTACGGTTAACGCTCCTGTTACACCAACAATTGCTATCAACAGCAATACAACCACTATCTGCAGCGGATCGGTAGTAACTTTTACAGCAGCAGCCACTAACGGCGGCACTTCCCCTGCTTACCAATGGCAGGTAAACGGGGTAAATGCTGGAACCAATAGCGCAACCTTTACAAGCATTGCTTTACTGAACGGAGACCAGGTTAAGTGTATCCTTACCAGCAATGCAGGATGTGTTACTACCACCAGTGTTACAAGTAATATCATTACGATAACAGTGAGTGCTACTGTTACGCCCGCAGTTTCTATTACTGCTTCAACAACCAATATTTGTGCGGGCAGTACCGTAAGTTTTACCGCTACCGCAACCAATGAAGGCAGCAACCCGGTTTATCAATGGCAGGTAAATAGCAGCAATGCGGGCACTAACAGCAGCAGTTTCAGTTCTTCTTCTTTAACAAATAATGCACAGGTAAAAGTCATCGTAACCAGTTCGCTTTCCTGTGCGGTGCCGGCTACGGCTACCAGCAATATGATTACTATCAATGTTACCCCAATACCGGTTGCCAATGCAGGTAATGATGTTAGCACATGCGCCGGTACAGGTGTACAGCTAAATGGATCCGGCGGTAGTAATTATTCATGGTCGCCTGCCACAGGATTGAGCAATCCCAATATAGCCAACCCAATTGCCAACCCCGCAACAACAACCACCTATACATTAACAGTGTCAAATGGCAGTTGCTCTTCTACCGATGCTGTTATAGTTACTGTTACAGCATTGGTTAATAATCCTTCAGTAAATATTACAGCTTCTGCAAACAATATTTGCGCAGGTTACCCAGTAACATTTACTGCCCTTGCAGTTAATGCCGGTACGGCGCCAATATATCAATGGCAGGTAAACGCGGTTAGTGTCGGTAACAACAACAGTAGCTTTACAAGCAGTACGATAAATAATAACGATCAGGTAAAAGTAATGCTCACCAGCAATAGTGCCTGCGTTACCAACAATACCGCTACGAGTAATATTATTACGATGAACGTGCAGCAATTAGCTATACCACTGGTTTCATTAAACAATAAAGTGTTTACCGTTTCCAATCCGGATGCAGCCGCAGTTTATACCTGGCAGGTGCTAACTAATAATGTATGGGGAGATATAATACCCGCAGCTTACGGCATTACTTACACTGCGTCGCTGGCAGGCGAATACAGGGTAAAGGCAACTAAAGGGCTATGTACGGAATATTCGGTATCTGCAATAACCAACCTTGCCGGAAGAATGGCTTCCAATAATGCGTTTGGCATTTACCTGTACCCCAACCCAGTAAGCAATGTTGTAACATTAGACTCGATAAAACTTACCCAAAACTGGGAAACACTAAAAATAATCAATGCCGACGGAAAACATGTATTACCTGTTATCAACATTAAGAATCAAACCAGCGTTTCAATAAATGTAAGCGTGCTTAAACAAGGTACTTATTTTATACAGCTCAGAAAAAAAGATGGTGAGTTTACCACTATCAAATTTGTAAAAATATAAAAGAAATAAAAAATCCACCAACAGATTGTTGGGGGTCTTTTTTATTTGACGAATTATTATCAGGTTACAGCCTGCTGTTATCATCACCCCGGTTTGGCTGGCAGATTTACCCCTGATCTGGTTAAATCCGCATATAACAGCAACAAATTCGGGCCTGCATTTTTTTTGATATATATGGTCTATTGACTACTGTATCAGCCTCATTTTAATGAGAATTTAATTATAAAAAATTAGAATTTAATGTTATTTTTATCCCCTGAAGATGATAATACCCTATTAGTTTGCTCACTGCTTTATGCCAGCTTACATTTAGCCGTATTATTCCCCCAACACAAAACCAAAGCAACAATAAAAACAATATTTGTTTTATTAATATCCCGCCGATATTTTAAATAAACATGTCGGTGTTAAGTGTACCAAAATTATCCCTGGTCAATGAAAAAAATTGCATTGACTTAAATATTATCTGCATGAAACTAACTTTACCGCATTCTAAAACCATTCTTTGCCTTTTATTTTTTTTTATGTTTCAAAGCCTTAGGGCACAGGTTATTTTGAGTGAAAGCTTTGAAGGAGGTGTTTATCCTTACGGAGTTTTTCCGCCTGCAGGCTGGAGCGTTGTTAATGCCGGGGCAGGCGATAACTGGAAACTCCAGGCCTATCAACCCCAAAGCGGCCAGTATTCTGTGTATTGTACAGAAGGTGCCTTCGGACAATCAAATTCATGGCTTTTTACACCCTTATTAAATTTAACAACTGCTACTGCTTACCGCGTTTCTTATTGGTATAAACTGAATTTACCTAATGTACCTTTTGCTCTTAAGGTAACTGTTGGAAATGGCGTAACAGTAGCATCTCAAAATACTGTTATTCATAATTATCCTGCAGTAATCAACGATGCGAGTTATATGGAAGGGGTTGATTATTTTACTGTGCCTGCTAATGGCAATTATGCTGTTGCTTTTAATTGCCTTTCAGGAACAGGGGGTAATTCTTCCCATTCGCTCGAAATAGATAGTATTGTAATACAACAAATCCCTTTGTGCTCAGGTGTACCACCTGCTTTAACAGCCACTCCTGTTACATCTACCATCTGCGGGGGAGATACGGCAACAATAAAACTAAATGGAAACTATAATTTTTATGGCTTAAGCTTTCAATGGCAATCATCGGCAGTTGGTGCTAATACCTTTACCAACATTCCAAATGCTACAGATACCTCTTTAATAATAGTTCCCGGAATTTCTAAGGATTACCGTTGTGTAATCTCCTGCTCCCTAAGTAGTTTAAGTAATAATTCAACTATTGCAACTGTAAATGTAGACCCTACATGCTATTGCCATTTGGCCCCAATAAGTTGCCAGTACGCATATATTGCCAACGTTACACTTGGTGGAATAAATAATACCAGTGCCTGCAGCCCGCAGGGCTTTATGTATTATTCTGCCGTTACACCTGCAAGCATTTATGCAGGCGCCAGTATACCCATGACCGTTACTGTTAGTCCTGGTGCTATTAAACACGTTGGCGTATGGATAGATTTTGATAAGAACGGCAGGTTCGATTCTACTGAATTTACAAACCTCGGTAGTTCGAACGGAGGCATAGGCAATAATATATTGATACCTTCAAACGCTGTTTTGGGTACTACAAGGATGAGGGTAAGAACAAGATATCTGGGTCCATTTATTAAAACAGATGCCTGCACTAATTTACCAGACATGACAGAAACCGAAGAATACAATGTAAATATTCTTCCTTTAACTGCCTGTACCATTACGCCTGTTGGAGGTACCACTACCTCATCTTCCGCAAGTATCTGCCCGTTAACTAATTTTACATTAAGTGTAACGGGGTCGAGCATAAATGGCGTAGTGGAATCGTATCAGTGGCAATCTTCTTTAAATAACATTACGTGGACAGATATTCCCAATGCTACCAATGCTTCGCTGATTACACAGGAAAGTGTAGCAACTTATTTCAGAAGAAAACTCATTTGTAACAATAGTTTATTTGCTTATTCCACTTCGTACCTGCAGGTGCTTTCTCCATTTGCCAATTGTTATTGTACACCCAGTATTTCTGGTTGTGGTAACATAACTATTACCTCGGTGCAATTTGGCACTATAAATAATACCTCAGGTTGCGGCCTTTATACCAATTATACTGCAACTGTTCCTGCAGCAGCTATCAATGCAGGAACTTTCGTTCCTATCACAGTAAGCTTTACTGCCAACGCTGTTTTTTTTGGTTCGGGATATGTGAAAGGATGGATTGATTTTAATCAAAACGGTGTTTTTGAAAATGAAGAAAGTTATAACATTGCTTCTTCGGGATCAAACAGTACGCAAACCTTTTTGATCCGTATTCCTTTTGATGCCAAAGGAGGAATAACAAGGATGCGATTAAGAATTGAGACGGGTGGTTTTGCACAAATGGATCCCTGTGTGGCAAGAACATCGGGAGAAACTGAAGATTACGCAGTAAACATTACAGCTGCTGCAAACCCCAATCAAAAGTTTGTAGTATATGTAAATAAAATTGCAACCGGTTTAAATAATGGCAGCAGCTGGGCCAATGCTTTAACAAGCCTTGCTAATGGATTTGCAATTGTAAAAACGACTGACACTATTAAAGTAGCAAAAGGCACTTATACTCCCGGCTATTTATTAACTGATGGAGTAGTCTACCATGGCGGATACCCGGACACAGGCAATCCTACTGAGGCCGATAGAAATTTTTCGGCTAATCAAACCATTTTAACCGGCCAGGAAATATTTGGCAACCAGCTGCATAGCAATACCATTTTAAATGGTTTTATTTTTGACAACCTTTCAGCCATAGCAGGTTTCCAGGCAGCAATAAGGCTTGAATATGCTGACCCAAAGATCACAAATTGCATATTCCGTAATAACGAACTGCGGGTGATATATATGTACAATTCCAGTCCATCAATATCCAATTGCTTCTTTATAAATAATACGGATGAATATCTCAACAAAGGACAATTGCAATTAATGTCTAACAGTAGTCCTAAAATAACAAATTGTGTATTTACAAAAAACACAAGCGCCAGTATCATTAATACAACGGCCAGTTCTTTAAATCTTACTAACTGTACGTTCGTAAATAATAAACTACGTTACCTGGGCAGTTCGATCAAACAAGCTGAAATAGTTAGCCTAACTAATTCAACTGTCTCAGTTAATAATTCTATATTTTCTGATAACTGGAACGGCAATAACTACATGATCTATTCCAGGTTAACAGATTCGTCCAATGTTATTACTGATAATACGTCAACTACCAGTGTTAATAATTGTATTACCACCTATAACCAGGCCGGCACTAATTTGTTACGCCTGGCAGATGCAAAATTTAAAGACAGCAGTAATGCAGCCGGAGTTGATAATTTATTTTTCACGAATGATGACGGATTGCAAATCATCAATCCATGTTCTCCTGCAATGAATGCAGGATCAAATTCGGCAGTAACACTAAATACCGATCTATTAGGCAATCAAAGAATTGTTAGTGCTGCTGTTGACCTTGGTGCTTATGAAATACAAACTGCACCTGCTGCAGTGCCTGCTGTGCTATATGTAAATGCTGCAGCTAATGGCACTAAAGATGGCAGCAGTTGGGTAAATGCTTTTACCGATCTGCAAAAAGCAATGGAATACTGTTCCGATACTATTAAAGTTGCTGCAGGCAATTATTCTCCTTCCACTAATAATCAACAGGCTGTTTTTCAATTACAAAATAACAGGGCTATTCTTGGGGGATATCCTGCTTCAGGAAATCCGGCCAACAATTTGAGAAACCCTGTATTAAATCAAACCATTCTAAACGGTCTTTTACCTAATAATACAAATGCTGACAATACTGTGCAGGGTGTTTTGCTTGACAGTACAGCGGTACTGGATGGCTTTGTTATTAAAAATGCACAATCGGCAGGCATTTACCTTTCTTTTGTAGCATCGCCATCAATAAAGAATTGCGTAATTAAAGATAATACCGCAGGTGCCTTTGTGTATAAACTCAGTAAGCCTAAATTATTTAAATGCACATTCACTACAAATTTAAGTTTGGGCGGAATAAGTATTGATAATTCTTCCCCGGTAATTGACAGTTGCAGCTTTAGTAAAAATTTTGGCAATAGTGCCATAATAAATAAAAACAGGAGTTTATCTATTATAAAAAATTCCAGTTTCTTTAAAAATTATAATGAAGTTATTGGTGGAGATATTTACAATGACAATTCAGACCCACAGATCAGTAACTGTAGTTCTGATAGTGCTTATTCCTATTTTGGAGCTTCCATTGCTAATGTGAATAACAGTAAGCCGGTAATAACAAAATGTATATTTACCAATGGGCAAACACCTAATTACGTTTCTGTTACAGGTGGTGGGGTTTGTTATAATAATAATTCAACACCATACTTTTTAAACTGCAGTTTCATCAATTCCAAAGGATCTTATGGAGGCGCTTTTTACAATGTAAACAGTACCGTTAAATTAGAAAATTGTTTAGGTTATGGTAACCGCCCTTCAGCGCAACGGGGTACGAGTTTTATGCGCAACTCAGGCAGTACGGCGGATATTATTAATTGCACAATTATTAAAAACACCGATGGAGCCGAAGTTTTTGGCAATGAGAACAACAGTATATTAAATATCAGAAACAGTATTTTGTGGAATAATAATTTCAATTATACAGGTGATATTTATTACCAGATCGTAATAAATACCTTTAATAATGAGATACTCAACAACCCAGGTTCCTCAACTAATATCAGCAACTCTGTTACGCGTATCTATAATAATGGAGGTACAGGTAATTTAGTGGCCATAGATCCCAGGTTCATTAACTTAGATAACCCTTCGGGTGCCGATGGGATATTTGGTACCAATGATGACGGTTTACAACTCTGCTCCTGCTCACCTGCTATAAATACAGCAATTAACACAGCCCTGTCAAGTAGTATAGATATTACAGGAAGTCCCAGAATTTTTAATACTACAGCTGATATGGGATCGTACGAATATCAATCTGCGGTTACCACAACTTCAAAAACAACTTATGTAAATGCTGTTGCTTCGGGTGCACATACCGGTAGCAGCTGGGCTGCTGCATATAATAATTTAACAGAAGCCATCAACAATCCATGTTCAGACACGGTAAAGATCATGCAGGGGATATATAAACCTACAATGGGAAATAACAGGGACGGTGCTTTTGTGATCAATAGGAAAATGATATTGCTGGGAGGATATGAGCTTACTGCCAGCCCCTCTGAAACCAGCAGGAACGCCGACGACTACCCAACAGTTTTAAGTGGAGATATTGGTGTTGTTGGTGACACTACCGATAATAGCTACATTATTTTGCAGGTAAACAATACCGATACTACTGTTAAGGTGGACGGGCTCACTTTCACACGTTGTTTCAGCAATAAACAATCTGGGAATACCATTATTCCCGGTGGTAGTATTTTCAGCCAGAATAACAAGAACCTGTTAATTAAGAACTGCAGGTTTTACAATAATGCAACCAAATTATCCAGCAGCAGCCTTTATTCTTACGCCAGCACACTGGAAGTAGCAGGTGGCGTTTTCTCAAATAATTGCAGTGCTTCAGGCGGCACCAATTCAGGAAATGTTATGCGGGCGTCCGGTGCAACAGTAAAGAACTGTGTATTTGAAAAAAATATAAATACAGGTGGATCAACAGTTGTTTCAACTGGCAATTTTGATTTTACCAATTGCATCTTTTATAAAAACAAAGCTGCCAGTGGTGCAGGTATTTTTAATGAAGGAGTAGCAACGTTGGTAAATTGTAATTTCATCGAAAATACCAGCAGCATCCCTGGATGGGTAGGCGCAGGTATATACAATATCTCCAGGGCCTATTTACTGAATTGCATTTTTAATGGTAACTATACCGGCAATGGGCAATATCCGGATTGGTATGATTATAGAGGCGCCAACCAGGGAACCAATTATTATCCCGACTGGAACTACTTCGCTATAAATAATTGTGTTTTGCAAACAACTTTCCCTGGGCAGGGTTCTGTTACTGCAAGTGGTAATGAAAAGTTCGTTAACATTTCCAACCCGATCGGCCCGGACAACAAATGGTTCACAGCTGATGACGGATTAAAATTATTATCCTGCTCGCCGTTAATAGACAAGGGCAATGTTGTTATGGGCGTGGTATTAGAAAACAGGAACCTGGTGATGCCCACAACAGATATAATGGATAGCTTAAGAACTGTTGGCGCTGCACTTGACGTAAACGCATACGAATACCCGGGTTATTATAATCCTATAGTTAAGATCACAGCAACTGATTCTATTATTTGTGCCGGGTCTTCTGTTACATTTACTGCAGTAGTAACCGGAGCTGGTGCCAATCCAGTTTTTCAATGGCAGGTGAATGGTATTAACGCCGGTACCAACAGCAGCAGTTTTACCACTTCTCTTTTAAATAATAATGACCAGGTGAAGGTCATTTTAACCAGTAACGACCCCTGCGTAAGTAATACAACTGTAAGCAGTAATATTATTACAATGAATGTTAACACCGCTTTTATACCATCAGTTACGATTGCCACAGGCAATACTACACTTTGCGAAGGAACATCAACTGTATTCACTGCAACAATAATAAATGGCGGTAATACACCTTCTTTTCAATGGCAGGTAAATGGTATCAATGCCGGCACCAACAACAACAGTTTTACCACAAACTCTTTAACAAATAATGCATTGGTAAAAGTTACCTTAACCAGCTCATTTACCTGTGCTGCTCCCGCATCGGTTACAAGTAATATCATTACTATGACAGTAAACCCTAAACCGGTTGCCAATGCAGGGAATGATGTTGCCATTTGTGCAGGTTCTTCCACCCAATTAAATGGTTCCGGCGGCACTAGCTATTCCTGGTCGCCTGTAACGGGTTTAAATAGCGCTGTTATTGCTACACCTGTTGCAACCCCGGCTGCAACTACCGCCTATGTATTAACAGTTGCCAACAATAGTAATTGCACTGCAAAAGATACCGTGGTAATAACAGTACAGCCAGTTGTTGCGTCGCCAACAGTTACTATAACTACTCCCGCCTCCGCTATATGTATGGGCACCACTGTTACATTTACTGCTTCTGCGATCAATGGGGGAACCAATCCTACCTACCAATGGACTGTAAATGCAGTTAACGCAGGAGCCAATAGCAACACATTTACAAGTGCTTCGTTTAATAATAACGACCAGGTAAAACTCGTATTAACCAGTAACGCTAACTGTGTAATCAACACCACTGCAACAAGTAATATTGTTACAATGAATGTGCAGCAATTAGTTATACCCCTGGTTTCATTAAATAATAAAGTGTTTACGGTTACCAACCCGGATGTAGCTGCAGTTTATACCTGGCAGGTACTAATTAATAATGTATGGGGAGATATAATACCCTCAGCTAGCGGCACTACGTACACTGCCTCAACAGCGGGAGAATACAGGGTAAAAGCAACTAAGGGAGCATGTACGGAATTTTCTGTACCTGCAATAACCAGTTTTACCGGCAGGGTCGCTTCCAATAATGCATTTGGCATTTACCTTTATCCTAATCCAGCTACTAGTATAGTAAAATTAGATTCAATAAAAATTGCTCAAAAATGGGAAACCATTGAAGTAATTAATGCAAATGGGCAACACGTGTTACCTGTAATAAATATTAAAAACCAAACTGCTGTTTCAATAAATGTAAGTAGTTTGGGAAATGGAACTTACTTTATACAGCTAAGAAAAAAAGACGGGGATTTTACCACAATAAAATTTGTGAAAGCACAATAGATTAAATATAGAAACAGATATTATTAAAAATGGCCTCATTACTGAGGCCATTTTTAATAATATCTGTTGTTGTAAAATATTACCACCTGCTACCACCACCGCTACGGTTGTTAGAATAACCACCGCCGCTGCTACGTCCACCACCTGAGTAACCACCACCGCCACCGGTTCTTGCTTCTCTTTCTTTAGCTACAGAAACAGACATTGCTCTTCCTTCTACTTCTTTATTGTTAAGGCCAGCCATTGCAGCTTTACCTTCTTCGTCGTTGCCCATTTCTACAAAACCAAAACCACGGCTTCTGCCTGTTTCCCTGTCTGTAATTACTTTGGCAGATGATACATCACCAAATTTTGAAAAAAGATCCTGCAATTCTGCATCAGATGTGTTGAAACTTAAATTTGAAACATAAATGTTCATGATAAAAAAAATTAAAAATTAAATAAATAAAATGCCTTTTGCATTAGGGGAAAAAGCAAACTATCAAGACGGGAAAACTATTGCGAGAGAAAATTTGAAAAATAGAATCTATCAATGCTGTGAGCTAAATACGATAATACGGTGCAAATATAGGCTATATTTACCAGAGCCCTGCTTTTATTTTTTGAAAATGCTTTACCAGCTTAACTTATAGGTGATTAGCTCATTGGGCAATATTGACTGACCCATTGCTTTTTGCAAAGTAATGCCCATAACTGTATCAGCTGATATAATTATATTTGTGTACTGAAATTGAATCTATGAAAAAAATACTACTGCTTTTTTTGATCCTTCTTTCTATTTCTTTCAACAGTTTTTCACAATCCACCAGGTATATAATTCGTTTTAAAGATAAAGGCAATAATCCTTTTACTCTCAGCAATCCATCCGCTTTTCTCAGCAGCCGCGCTATTCAACGCAGAACAAAGTATACTATCGCGATTGACTCTGCCGACCTTCCTGTTACTCCGCGGTATATCGACAGCATACGCCTGTCAGGGGCAGTAACGATATTAACTATATCCAAATGGCTGAACCAGGTAGCCATACAAACCACTGATGCTGCAGCATTAAATAAAATAAATACATTTCCCTTTGTGATCAGTACCAATCCCGTTGCAGCTTTTGCCCAACCTGCTAATGATCCGGTAAATAAAAAACTGGATGCCGCCGGCAATTTTTTACCCGACGAACAAACACCGCAAAATCCATTGGGTGATTATTATAATTACGGGCAATCTTTTGGCCAGGTACACTTACACAATGGAGAATTTTTGCACAATCGGGGTTTCCGTGGCGAGGGCATGCAGCTGGCAATACTGGATGCCGGTTTTTATCATTATTTAAGCTTACCAACGTTTGACAGTATACGAAATAACAACCAGGTATTGGGCACCTGGGATTTTGTTGCCGGCAATGCCAGCGTAGATGAAGATCACCCGCATGGCATGAATTGCCTGAGTACTATCGCCGCCAATATGCCCGGCGTATTTATGGGCACCGCTCCTAAAACAGGGTTTTATTTATACCGGACAGAAGATGCTGCAACAGAATACCCGATTGAAGAACAGAACTGGGCAGCGGGTATTGAAAAAGCAGACAGCATTGGGGCCGATCTCTGTTCCACTTCTTTGGGTTACTCTACTTTTGATAACCCGGCTTTTAATTACAGCTATGCCAATATGGATGGCAATACCACGATGATAGCAAAAGCCGCAGATATCGCAGCGAAAAAAGGAATGCTGGTACTGGTGGCTGCAGGTAATGAAGGTACCGGCAGCTGGCACTATATTACCACCCCGGCCGATGCAGATAGCGTATTGACGGTTGGTGCTGTAAGTATAAACGGCGTGATTGGCAGTTTCAGCAGTTATGGTCCCAGCAGCGACGGGCAGGTAAAACCCGGCATTGCAGCTGTTGGGGTGAACGCGGTAATTGCCAATACCGGTAACGGGCAACCTACATTTGGTAATGGCACTTCATTTGCCTGCCCCAATATAGCTGGATTGACCACCTGTTTATGGCAGGCTTTCCCGGAAGTGAATAATATTGCCATCATCAATACTTTACAACAGTCGGCCAACAGGGCCACTAACCCGGATACACGAACCGGCTATGGTATTCCTGATATGAAAAAAGCATTTGTGATGCTCATCAACCAGCTGCACACGCAACAGGTTAACCTCAGCAGTTGCAAAGCGGGTTTAAAATGGAATGTAAAAACAGATTCTGTGATCAGCCTGCTGCTGGAAAGAAAATTAACTACTGATAATAATTATGTGCCCGTACATACATTTACTTCTACGGGTGCATTTACTGCAAAAGATTTTATTTATACCGACGATCTGAACACGATCAGCAGTACACTTATTAAGTACCGCCTTAAAGTTACTATTGCTGCCGACACCAGTTTTTACCTGGATTCCACCAGCATCAATTTTATACCCAAACCAAATTTTGGTGCAGATAAACAGATCACACGCTGCAGCGACAGCAGCGTTAACCTGAATGCACAATACACAACAACCGGCCTAACGGCATTGTGGACACTAAACGGAAATACTGTAGCCAACCCGGCAGCGGTAAATGTATCGGGCATCTACCAATTAACAGGCATCAACAGTTCTACCTGTTCGGATACAGCATTGCTCAACCTTACCATAATTGCCAAACCTAACCTGGGTGCAGATAAGCTGGTGGCTAAGTGCACAGACAGCAGCTATAACCTGGCGGGCTTATTTACTACTACAGGATTAACCGCTTCGTGGACGATTGGCGGAACACCTGTTACTAATCCTGCAGCGGTAAGTACATCAGGAACCTATCAATTAATTGTTGTCAACAGTTTTGGCTGTTCAGATACCGCATTGGTAACGGTAAACAACGATGCGCAGCTTTGCCCTGTCATCATCGAAAAGATTACGATCAGTCCAAACCCTGCAACAGATCAACTTACTGCAACTATTGTAAAAAAGAATGCTTCAAAAATAGAGATCCTGATACACAATACTGCCGGACAAAAAATTTACAGTGTAATCAAACAGCAATTGCCGGGAACACAGCAGTACAAGCTGCCAATTAAACAATTATCGGCGGGTATTTATTATGTAAGTGTTTACGTGAACGACAATAAGGAAGTAGTTAAGAAAATAATGAAGCGATAATTATTTTTTAAACACCGCTACAAACATACAATCGGCTTTTTTATCGTAGCCTTTCAGCAATTCCATATGCAGAAGCTGAAGACTGTATGTTTCTTTTATCAACTGCGCTACGTCTTCATTTTCTTTTTTAAATACCGAGCAGGTAATATAAAAGAACAGGCCGTCTTTTTGCAGGTAGGGTATGCTGTTAGCTACAATCTGTCGTTGCCGTTTTGCATACTCCTCAACGATGGCGGGATCAAAATAAAATAACTGTTCGGGTGTACGGCTCCAGGTACCACTGCCTGTGCATGGTGCGTCGCAAATGATCAATTGATAACTATGTGCTGTTGATGTTGCTTTTGCACCTTTAGTGGTCATTGCAGGAAAGGCAAATGAAGGCGTATTGAGATCGGCAATAAAATAGTTATAGTCTTTTATACCTGCTTTAGCAAACCGCTGGTGGAGGTTTAATAAAACAGATAGCCGGATATCCGAAACGGTTAATTCCACATTTTTTTTCAATGCATCAAATAACAGGATAGATTTACCGCCACTGGCAGCACAGCAATCCCAGGTAGTAACCGGGCCCTTAGCCAAAGCAAAATTGGATAAAAAATTAAACACCTGCTGTGAGTTGTAATCCTGTATCACCGCTTCCCTGTCGGTTTCAATGATATCATTCAATTTTGTTCCGTTAGGTAATGCAATACAATCCTCATCAATTAAAGCCAGTGGAATTTTTGCTTTTTGTAATTTCTGAACAACAATATTTTTTTTATTGGGCCTTATCCTTAAAAACAATTTAGGTTGCTGTAAAAAAGAATCGCAAAATGCATTATGGTTTATTGCGGCACTCAATTGATCTTTGAAAGGAAAAATACCTTTTACCTCAAGGCCCAGCAATGCAATTTTTTCTTCGTGATTTTTTCCCAGCCACTCTTCCCATTCAGGTTTAAAAAAGAGAATGATCTCGTTGTAAGTTATTTCGCTTAAAAAAAGTGCAGTGATGATATTTTCTGCAATTGCCCCGTTGGCACAAGCCTTACCCAGGCGAAAATAGGCGTAGCATAAAGTGGAGATGTATTTCCTGTCTTTGGACCCGTATTTTTTATTGGCCGCAAAAAATTTTTTGAGGTAACTGGCTAAAGGTTCTTCGCCTTTATACAATTCAATAATCTTTTGAGCCGTATTTAAATAGGATTGGTAACGCATTGGTAAAAATTAAAGCCTGCCGCTTTAAACGACAGGCTTTAAAACGTTTAAAACGATGTAATATTATAATTCCAGTAAACTCTTTACCGGGTCTTTTCCAAATAATAATAAGGCGGGGTTTTCCAGTAATTCTTTTACCCTTACCAAAAAACTAACTGATTCCCTGCCATCAATGATACGGTGATCATAACTCAATGCTACATACATCATTGGTTTAATAACAACCTGGCCATTTACAGCCATTGGACGCTGTAAAATATTGTGCATTCCTAAAATAGCCGACTGCGGAATATTGATGATTGGCGTACTCATCATCGAACCGAAAATACCGCCATTGGTAATAGTGAAAGTTCCACCGGTCATTTCTTCAATGGTCAGTTTATTGTCTTTGGCTTTCGTGGCAAGTTCCACTACCTTCTTTTCAATTTCTGCCATGCTCAGGCTTTCTGCATTTCTTATTACCGGTACCACCAAACCTTTTGGTGCACTTACCGCAATGGAAATATCGCAGTACTCATGGTAAATAATATTTTCTCCATCGATATACGCATTAACCGATGGCCATTCCATCAACGCATAGGTACAGGCCTTGGTAAAAAAGCTCATGAACCCTAAATTAACCCCATGCCCTTCTTTAAATTTATCTTTATACTTAGCCCTTATTTCCATGATGGCACTCATATCCACTTCATTAAAAGTGGTTAACATGGCGGTAGTATTTTTGGCTTCCACCAAACGGCGGCTGATGGTTTTGCGGAGGTTGCTCATTTTCTCCGGCCTGTCATTTCTGCCAAACAAGGCAACACCAGGTTTTCTTCCGGGGTTGTTCAATGCTTCCAGTACATCCTGTTTTACGATTTTGCCATTTGAGCCTGTGGCGGTAACTGTTTTTACATCTACCTTTTTATCTGCTATGATCGCTGCGGCTACAGGAGTAGCTTTAGTATCGATTTGAGATTTGGGATTGCCGGTTTCAGATTTAGGTGACTCAGCAGGTTTTGCCGCTGCTTTTTCCGGTGCTGCAGCCGCTCCTTCTGGTTTTGCGGCATCAGTGTCAATACTGCATACCACATCACCGATCTTTAAAGTATCACCTTCCTGTGCAATGATTTTAATCACACCTGCCTGTTCAGCATTCAGTTCAAAAGTGGCTTTTTCACTTTCCAGTTCTGCAATCACTTCATCGCGATTGGCATACTCACCATCCTTTTTAAGCCATTTTACTAAAGTAACTTCACTAATACTTTCTCCTACTGTAGGAACTTTTATATCAATTGCCATTAATAATTTTTTATAAGTAGTGCAAATTTCGGGGAAAATAAAGGATTATTAAAATTGATTTACAAAAAATCAGTTTTAATAAGACGATAACAGCAAAATGCTGTGGGATAAATATTTTATTCGGTTAGATCAGGTGCCCAGGTAGGTCTTTAAGATCTTGCACCTTGAAGCAGTTCTCAATTTGGTAATGGCTTTGTCTTTGATCTGTCGTACTCTTTCACGGGTAAGGTTGAACCTTTCGCCAATATCTTCCAGGCTTAATGCATGATCGATACCAATACCAAAGAAATAACGGATCACATCTTTCTGCCTTTCGGATAAAGTGCTCAGTGAACGTTCTATTTCTGTTTTTAAAGAGGCTTTAAAAGCCAGTTCATTATCGGTGCTGATGGCATTGGGGTTGATCATCACATCCATCAAAGTATTATCCTCTCCATCGGCCAAAGGCTGGTCCATACTCACATGACGTATACCTGCACCCAATGTGGCTCTTACTTCTTCAATATCCATTTCTAAAAAAGTAGCCAGTTCTTCTGCACTGGGCTCTCTTTCAAATTCCTGTTCCAGTAAAGAATAAGCTTTGCTGATCCTGTTGGAAAGGCCCACTTTATTTAACGGTAATCTTACAATTCTTGATTGTTCGGCCAATGCCTGTAAAATACTCTGGCGTATCCACCATACGGCGTAGGAAATAAATTTAAATCCGCGGGTTTCGTCAAAACGTTGTGCAGCTTTGATCAATCCTAAATTACCTTCATTGATCAGGTCGGGTAAGGTGAGTCCCTGGTTCTGGTATTGTTTGGCAACAGATACCACAAATCTTAAATTAGCTTTCGTTAATTTCTCTAAGGCAGCTTCATCTCCATTTTTGATACGGATAGCTAATGAAACTTCTTCTTCAGGAGTAATTAATTCCACTTTGCCAATTTCCTGTAAATACTTTTCTAAACTCTGACTCTCACGATTGGTGATGGACTTGGTGATCTTTAGTTGACGCATGCTCATAAGCCTGCAGTTTTAAAGTTTTTATTAGAAATTGGTTAGCGGTTAAAGAATTGTTAAAAAAAGCTCGCAATTATTAACGTAATTTATACTATTTAAAGTATCTCACCAAAAAACTTTTTATAAGAAACTGCTGCTCAGTAGCTTTAAAACCCATTTTTCGCAATAAAATATGTTAATAAGTATGCGTAAAATAATTACATATTTATTTTGCCACGGGAAATATTTTGTTATTATTGCAGCGTTGAAAGGATTTTTTAAAATATTAGGATGAGTAAAAAACAATTATTTACATTGGAATACCCGGTTAGATGTTCACCAACCATATTATATGAGTTTTTAAGCACCCCTGCCGGTTTACAGGAATGGTTTGCTGATAAGGTAGACGAACGTGACGGCGTTTTTAGTTTTTCATGGAATGGTACCACTGATAAAGCAGAGTTACTGGAAAGCGAAGAAGATAAATTTGTACGTTTTCATTGGTCGCATATGCCTAAGGGTGAATTTTTTGAATGGAGTATCGAAAAATCTGAAGTGACTAACCAGACGATTTTGATTATAAAGGATTTTGCAGAAAAAAAAGACATTAAAGATCAAAGCCAGCTTTGGGAATACCAGATCAAGGATCTTTTTCACCGCATCGGTAGTTAATTTTTCAGCAGTTGCAACATTGCTGAAAAAGATTTTTCGAGCAGCACATCTATTTCGTTCCATTGATGTAATTCAAATTTTGCAGCCACTTTAATAAAGTGCTGTTGTGATAATAATGCCTGTAACTTTTCTTCCGTTATGGCATTTGCTGCAATATAATTATCCGCCTCAAAATGATGCTGCCATTCATCCTGGTTGATACAGATGTATAAATTTTGTTGCTGTATTACTACGGCATTTTGTTGCAGCAGTTCCACAAACGTTGCTTTATACTTTCCCGAAAGCTGCAGGCTGCAGCTGAAAAAATTACCCCACCAGAACATCGTGCGTATGGCGAAAATATGTTCCTTATCAAAACACCTGGGATAATCCAGTATTACATAAGGCAACTGCAGGTAATTTTCTCCCTTTGCAATTTTAGCTGTGGAATGAATAACTGCGTCGGGTAAATGCTTATGTTGCGTGCTGATCAATTGCTGCATTTCTTCAGCCAGCTGTCCAAACAGCAGTGTAATGGTATCGATAATCTTACGTTTAGTTAAAATCCACCCGGTATTAGCCATCAATTGTTTTTCCCCGTCAGAAAGTAGTAATTTTGATTTGTCGATCATTGTACAATTTACAATAACTTTTTAAGGCGGCATCCACCGTTGCATTGGGAGTATGATAAAGAAATTAGATAAGCTCATCATTAAATCTTTCCTGGGGCCATTCATTGCAACCTTTTTTATTACGTTGTTCATTTTGTTAATGCAAACCTTATGGAAGTACATTGATGACCTTGTAGGCAAGGGATTGGATTTTGTGACCATCATTACTTTCATCTGGTACATGAGCGCCACCCTGTTGATGCTCGCCATGCCTATTGCTATTTTATTATCTTCCATCATGACCTTTGGTAACCTGGGCGAAAGCTTTGAGCTGGTAGCCATAAAATCTTCCGGCATTTCATTGCTACGTTTTATGCGACCCCTGTTATTTGTAGCCTTGTTACTTTGCGGTGTCACTTTTATTTTTGCCAATTACTTAATTCCCGTTGCCTATTTACGATCCACCGCTTTATACAATGATATCATGTTTAAAAAACCTGCACTCGATCTGAAAGAAGGGGTTTTTTATACCCATATTCCAACTTACGCCATCAAGGTGGGTAAAAAAGATGCCGACGGAAAAACTATTCATAATGTACTCATCTACGAACAGGGTAATAATTTCCAGGACAATTGCATTGTTGCCGAAAGCGGCGAGATGAAAACTTCTGACGATAAAAAATACCTGGAATTTAATTTACAGAATGGCTTCCGTTACCAGGAAAGAGGAAATTCCGGCGATACGGCTACAGAATTCATCAGGCTGGGTTTTAAGACGTTTAAAAAGTTATTTGACCTGAGTGCTTTACAGATGAGCAAAACATCGGAAGATGCTTATAAAAGTAATTTTAAAATGAAAAGCGTTCACCTGCTTAGCATTGGTATTGATTCTTTAAAAAAGATAGATGACTCGTTACATAAAAAAACAGCGAGTGAAATAAATAATTTCGTGCATTATTTTAACCCCGGCGACAGCAACTGGAAAAAAAATACTGCAGTAGCCGCCAATGTCCAACGGGATAGCCTGGATATGTTATTACCCGACAGTGCCCGTACCAATGTGTATGAAGCTGCCATTAACACGGCTACCTTTATGCGCAACAGCGTTCAGAGTAATGTTGCTGAAATCACCAATAAAGAAAGCGAGATCAAATTTCATAAACTGGAGTGGCACCGTAAATATTCCTTATCGCTGGCCTGCCTGGTATTGTTCTTTATCGGTGCCCCTTTAGGTTCTATAATAAGAAAAGGAGGACTGGGTATGCCATTGGTGGTAGCCATCGTTTTCTTCCTGATCTTTCACCTGCTGAATATGTTTGGCGAGAAATTTGTGAAAGAAGAAATCATGCCACCTTATATCGGTATGTGGCTGTCGATCTTTGTACTGGTGCCGGTGGGTGCATTTCTAACTTATAAAGCCATGCATGATTCACAGTTATTCAGTAAAGAATTTTATGGCAGGTTTTTTAAAAGGGTCAGGCGGTTTTTTGTTACATTTAGGAAAGGAAAAAACAATGTTGCAGAGGTACAATAAAATTATTCTAAAAAAATATTAGCCATCTTTTAAATACGATCATCATGTCATCAATATCAAACGGGCGCCGGAAATTCATTACTGATTCTGCAAAAGGCGCCATCGCAGTAACAGTGGGATTAAGTAGTATCGGTTCATTAATACCGTCAGCTGCTGATGCAGCCAACAAATGGGAAGGGTTAACTTTTACCAATTTTGATCAGCAGCCACTACCCTACAAATACGATGCGCTGGAAAATGTAATTGACGCTATGACCATGGAAATTCATTACAGCAAACATGCTTCCACCTATGCTAAAAATTTAAAAGAAGCGGCTACTGCAGAATCTGTGGATGTAAGCAAACCATTGGAAGATTTGTTGGTAAAGGTTTCTAAATACAGCAGCAAGATACGCAACAACGGAGGTGGGCATTATAACCACGAATTATTCTGGCAATGTATGCGACCTAAAAAAGAAAACAATGCGCCTTCGGGAAAATTAGCGGCAGCCATTGATAAAACCTTTACTTCTTTTGCAGCATTTAAAACACAGTTTGGCGATGCCGGCAAGAACCGATTTGGCAGCGGCTGGGCCTGGTTATATATTGATGCCAATAAAAATTTAAAGATCGGCAGCACTCCCAACCAGGATAATCCTTTAATGGATACCAGCGATATCAAAGGAACGCCTTTACTGGGGCTGGATGTTTGGGAACATGCTTACTACTTAAAATACCAAAACAAAAGAGCTGATTATATTGAGAACTGGTGGAATGTAGTGAACTGGGATTTTGTACAGCAACGTTTTGAAAAAATCTAACTACGTATTGCAAGCTTTTCATGAAAAAATATTTCCTGCTGTTATTATTGGCCGGCACCGTTGTAATGATAGTGGTAATGACAAAAACGGGTGCTTCTTTAAAAACAGTGGCAACGCCCAAAGGCATTCTCGATCTTGAATTTGCCTACGACAGTGCTAAAGCTGCTACTGTTATTGCTGCCTGGCAACCTACATCGCCAGGCGCTATCGATAATATTAAAGTTGCAACACACAATACCTATCTTGATTTCATCTTTCTCTTCTTTTATTCGCTGTTCTTATATTTTACTGCTAAAAAAATAGCCGGGATAAGCGGTGGAGGTTTTGGTAAGGCTGGCAGGCTGGCATACAATGCAGCGCTACTTGCAGGCATTTTAGACGTATTGGAAAATGCCGGTATGCTGCGTACGCTTTCCGGAAGTATTGATGGTATGATTGCTTTATCCACCGCAATATTTGCAGGAATAAAATGGGTATTGGCTTTACTGGTGGTGGGATATTGTGTAGCAGGAATTTGTTACGTGATCAACATTGGCAAACTGCGCTCACTACTGGCCTGAATTGGCTCAGCCTTTGCCGGGAAGCACTCACCAATAGATGCGACCAGACAAAGGCTGATAAATTGACAAACAATCTACCACAAATGTAAAGGGAAGCAACGGCATAAAAATCATGATTTGCATAAAATTTTGATAAAACAATTTCGATTAAAAACGCCTACTTTCGTAACCCAATAACAGGACTGTTTCATTAACAGATTAACTAATAAACTATTTAACCAATTAACTATTTATGCAAGCCTGGAAAGATTATCAAGCACAAAATAAAGACCGTTTTTTAAGTGAATTGTTAGACCTGTTGCGCATACCCAGTGTAAGTGCAAAGAGCGAACATAAAGCAGACATGCAGAAATGTGCCGAAGCTGTTAAAGCAAGATTGCTGGAAGCGGGTGCCGACAAAGCCGAGATCTATCCAACCGATGGACATCCACTGGTGTATGGTGAAAAAATAATCGATCCTTCCAAACCAACCGTATTGGTATATGGTCATTACGATGTACAACCTGCCGAACCATTGGAATTATGGAACAGCGGGCCATTTGATCCATTGATAAAAGATGGTAAAATATATGCCAGGGGAAGTTGTGATGATAAAGGACAGTTTTACATGCATGTAAAAGCATTGGAAACCATGGTGCAAACCAATACACTTACCACCAATATTAAATTTTGTATTGAAGGCGAAGAAGAAGTAGGTTCTCCTAACTTAGGTAAATTTGTTGCCGCACATACCGACCTGCTGAAAGCAGATTGCGTATTGATCAGCGACAGCGCCATGATAAGCCTGGATACACCCAGCATAGATATCGGCGTACGTGGTTTAAGTTATATTGAAGTGGAAGTAACCGGCCCCAACCGCGATCTGCACAGCGGCGTGTACGGGGGAGCGGTAGCTAATCCTGTTACCATCCTGGCAAAGATGATCGCCAGTTGTCATGATGAAAATAATCACATTACAATTCCCGGTTTTTATGATGATGTAGCAGTATCAACTGATGAAGAAAGGAAGTTAATGGCCCTTGCACCTTATGATGAAAAGGAATACAAGGATGATTTAGGCGTAAAGGAATTGTGGGGAGAAAAAGGATTCAGTACCAATGAAAGAACCGGCATACGGCCAACCATTGAACTGAATGGCATCTGGGGGGGGTACCAGGGTGAAGGTGCTAAAACTGTATTACCATCCAAAGCAACAGCAAAAATTTCAGCCAGGTTAGTACCCAATCAAAAAAGTGAAAAGATCACTGAAATGTTATTGACTTATTTCAGGAAGATAGCACCGGCTTCTGTAACCGTTAATGCTTTTGAACACCATGGCGGCGAACCTTATATGACACCGATAGACAGTAAAGCCTATAAAGCTGCTGCCAAAGCAATGGAAACCACTTTTGGAAAAACGCCTATCCCTGTACGTGGCGGTGGTAGTATTCCTATTTGTTCCCTGTTTGAAAAAGAACTGGGCATTAAAATTGTGTTTATGGGTTTTGGGTTGGATAGCGATAACCTGCACAGTCCGAACGAGAAATTTAATTTAGATAATTTTTACAAAGGGATTGAAACCATTCCTCATTTTCATAAATGTTTTGCAGAAATGAGTTGATGAAATAAACAATCATTGAATAAAAATCCTGGTATAAAATGCCGGGATTTTTATTTATAGCGTGAGTCCTGCGTTTAAACCGAATCGGGCATACAACGGGCTAGGCGCAACGCAAATAATTAATTACCTTTAAGCAACATCAGTTTAATTGTTTGCATCATGAAAAATACACTGCTTTTATTTTTACTTGCTGTTAGTTTAAATATAACAGCACAACCCATTGGCTCAGGCGTTTACCATTGGAATGAATTAACAGTTAAAAAAGATGCACAACGGGAAAGCCGTAAACTATTGCAGGGTTCCACTGCGGAATTTGAGTATTTTGAAATACATGCGACCACGCAGTTAAAAGGCGCTATACCAAAGCCGCCACATACACAAAAAGATATTGAAGAATTGATCATAATAAAAGAAGGCAGTATGAAATGTACTGTAGGCGCTCAGACTGCTATACTAGGTAAAGGTAGCGTGATATTGATTCCTCCATTGGAAGCACAAACATTTGAGAATATTGGCGACGGCCCTCTCACCTATTATGTATTGCAGTTCCGTTCAAAAAAAATGAATATGGAAAGAAGTAAAATAGCAGGCGGCGCATTATTACTGAATTATGATTCATTGCCCTACACCGAAAATACTACCAAAGGCAACCGAAAATATTTTGACCGGCCCACTGCCATGTGCGATAACTATGAAATGCACATCACCTACCTTAAACAAAAAGGACCCAGTCATGCACCACACCAACATGTAGATACTGAAGTAATACTGATCATTGATGGAGAATCGACAATGACCATTGATGGCAAACAATATACTGCCGGCCCCGGCGATTTGTATATTGCAGAAAGCGGTAAACTTCATGGCATTGGCAATGCTACCGATAAACCCTGCAGTTATTTTGCATTCAAATGGCGATAATTGTTATGCATAAAAAATCTCCTACATGCTCAAATCATTCTTTTCATTACTCAGTTTACTAATCCTGCTTACTGGTTGCGGTACTATGTTTGATATTTACGGGAGGGGGAGTAAAGACAGGAAGATATATTATGATGTACAGACCAATACAATCATCAATACCTATAAAACACCGATCAGCAGTATCTACATCTGGAAACGTAAAAAAGATAATTCTTACACGGCAGACAGGATCGTATTTGATCAACCCACAAATAACATACAACTGCGGGTATTGAAAGACTCACTTTCCTTTTACAATTTTGAGCTCTCTTTACATTTACAGGACGATCATTGGCGAATGATGTACCATATTGATATCACCCGTGATCTGGTTGAAAAGAAAAAAAAGATCTATTCCAGGTTTACCAGCCATTAATAATTTTTATTTCGCTTTAACCTCAAAAGACTGTTCTCCATATACTACATTATCATTGGTGATACCCTGCACCACGACCCTGAACTTACCTTCAATATCGCCGGTATAAAAAGTTACTGTTGCTTCGCCATTAGCGTTGGTCAGTATCGAATAGTTCCAGTAAAGGGTAGATAAATATTGCGGGTCGCTTACGTCAACTTTGGTGAGGTCTGTAACATAAAATTCTTTGCGCTTGTAAATACCATTCATCGCAAACAGGTATTCATTTTTAGCTTCCTGTGTAAGTGCCGTACAGCCAAAATATACTTCCTTTACCATGCTGCTGCCAAACCTTTTGCTGTAGATTTTTCCAACAACGGGTTCATAACGGTCGTTGGGATGATTGCTGCAATTTAAAATACCGTTCATGCAAATATAATCACCGCAAATATTCATTCCTGCTTTAAGTGCGCCAAAAAAACTATCGTCTTTTTTTGAAGTTACCACTACTGTTTTTAATACTTTAGCCACTTCCCCATTCTTCAACACAAATGCCTGGCTGTTTTGAGCAAAACTCACCGGGCTATAATCCGCAAACAATAATGATGCGGCAAGTGATTTACTGTTACTTTTATAAGGATCGTTAGCAGTCACCGTATATTCTGACTGCCGGTCGCTGCGTACCGTTAGTTCAAACCTGCGTTCTTGTTCACTCACTATTTTTTCCGGCAGCAATTCAAAATTGCCTGTACTGTCGGTAGTAATGATCTGTAGCTCTGAAAATTTAGGCGTTACAAAATTTTTAAGATTTAATTGTACCGGTTTTTTCAATGCCTTTTTATTCAATGATACTTTTCCTGTAAACCGGAGCGACGTTGCAGGCAGGGTATCGGTTGATTGTATCATCATCATATCCTGCCAGGTATATTTACGCCATCCTTTTATCAATAAAACCTGTTCCAAAAAAGCTTTACTTTCTGCATCATTACTCAACAGGTTTCGTTTCGCAGGAAATGCCTGCAGGTCGTTGGTTAAATAAGCATAGCTTTCGATATTCATTGTTTTTCCAGGTTCCATACGGTTATGCTGCACACAGGCTACAGAAACCAGGCCTGTTACAGGATGATGACCGGCATCTTCCAGTTTCAGCTTCATCACTACCTGCTGCCTTGGAGCATACAATGTACTATCAACACTGATATTCGCCATTATCCTTTTATCAAAATGCGCAAAAAACAATCTTTCGGCTACCGGCCTCGCCAGGCTGTCCAGTAACGTTAGTGTGGTCAATCCCCTGGGAATTTCCTGCAAAGGAATTTTCAGCAGCATAGTTTTTCCTGAAGTGACAATAGGTGCATTAATGAACAACTCCCGGTAATCGTGTACCAGCAACTGTAAGGTACCAGCTATGCCCTGTGTATTTACGCTTACAAAAAGGGTGTCGCCGCTCAAAGCGCTGAGCATATTAATCACAGGGCCGCCGGGTAAACTTGCCGGCACTCTATACAAACTATCGGTTCCGGCGTTTTGCAATTTCACATAATAACGGCTGCCTTTTTCCGGCGTCAGTAAAAAAGTACCCATACCATATACGTTACTCCTAATAGTTTGTACCAGCAGGTCGTCTTTGTATAAACCTGCTTGTACTGTTAAAGGCTCACCTTCGGTATCAGTCACCTCCCATCCAACAGTGCTTGCAGCTGCATCAACCAGGTGACCGCCCTCGGGGTAAAATTTTACCAGGGTAGTCTTTTTATAAACCGGTAGTTTTATGCTGAAACTTTTGACTTCTTTACCATTGTTGATCTCGGCTTCTAACACATTATTGGCCGGCGTGATCTCTTTTACGGGTACACGAATGGTGGCTTCACCAAAATTGTCGGTCTTTAACAGGCCGGTATGTGATGGATGCGCCCTGTCGCCCAAAAAATATTGTACTGCAGCTTTTTTTACGAGGGTATAATCTTTTGTCATGGCTTTTAGTAACACCGTAGTGCTGTCTTTACCAGCCGTAATGCCATCCGTCACATTCAAAGTAGCATTAAAACTCCCCGCATCACCCGATTTAATAGTAACCGGTTGCACAAATAAAGACGTGGGATGCCCGTTCAGGAACAGGTTGGTATAACAAACCAGGCTGTAATTACCTGCCGGTAAACTATCCGGTAATACCAGGTTGCCAAAAGCCAGTCCATTATCCATCACGTATTTACCTTCTGCCAGTACAGAACGGTCATAATTTCTTATTACAGCCACACAAAGAGTATGCTGTATACCAGTGGTATTGGTTTTAATGATATATCCCGTGAACCACACATTTTCATTATTGGAATAAATGGTTTTATCAAAATGCACGAACAAACTGGCAGAAGGCTGTTGCCGGGCAGTCCATACTATACGTTGTACAATAGAATCAGCGGGCGTTTTCGATTGCTGTGCGAAACCGGTAAAATGTACCCCTATAACAATACAGCCAATAAAAACAGCGTAAGAGGCCAGTCTCATGAAAATAATTTGACTAAATATATTACATTTTAAAAAACGGGCAGCCATTAAATACATCTCCGGTGCTATACTAAATGACAAGGTAACTGCTTATCAGCGACAAATTGGTTCTCAACAGTGAGTGCCGCAGTAGTTATTTGTACAAGGGCTGCTAATGTGGCAAAAAAACTGAGGCAAAATAAATGCCTCAGCCCCGCCTGCTGATGGCAACGATTGAGCAAGTGGCGGCTTATAGCATATAGCAGGCCCGCTGCTGAAGATTCTCACATAAATCAATTGTTATATATTAAATAAATTCCACTTACAGGGTATTTTATTTGCTTTTCCGGGGCGCTATTTTTATGGTTTCCCGCAAGCGCTAATTAAAATTATTCCCTAACTATTAAATAAATAAACATGGACAAAATCAACAATGTAATCCCTACATTCAGGGATTCGCAATTTGCTAAGTTTGATCGTGGAGAGTTAATGCTCCCCTTTTTTCTCCGCAGGGCCAAGGTTAAAATTCTCATTGTGATCGACAATGCAGGAGGATTTTTATCTGGCTCTTTTAACACCGCTTACTTTGGTTTATCCAAAGTATTAGACACCTTACGTACTGAGGCTGATTATTACGTGGAATATGATGTTAAGCGGGCACATCGTTCTCTCGATCCTTTTAAGCCACCGGTTGCTGATGTAACCGCTACTGCCAACTACGCACCGCATTATGAAAATTTCAGGTTTACCGGCGCAACAAAACCTGCCGACTTTAACCTGGACGATTATAACCAGGTATGGTTTTTTGGTTTAGCCACCACCGGTGTTGGCCTGGATAATAATGAACTGGATGTAATTGCCAAATGGATGGATGAAAAAAAAGGCGGCGTATTTGCAGTGGGCGATCATGCGGAAATCGGGAAGGCATTATGTTCCAATATTCCAAGAGTAAGAAAAATGCGCAAATGGACGGCAGCGCAAGGAGTACCCAGCAACTCGGGTACTAACCGACACGACACTTTAATCAAAGGTCATAATAACAAGTATACTTTTGATGATGAATCGGATGATATCCCCATGAATATTGATGTACGGTATTATCCACTCCGTAGCTTCTCTCCCTTCTTCAGCAGGAGCCAGCCGCATCCATTACTATGTGGTAAACATGGCGTGATCAAAGTTTTTCCTGATCATCCACACGAAGGAGAAGTGATTGAAGAAGCTGCAGTGGATATTACACAGAATGTAAGTTTTGTTACTTACCTGAACAAACCCGAATTTCCTACGCATAACGGTCACCAGGAAACGCCGGATGTAATTGCGCACAGTTTTGTGCAGGGGGATCATACCGAAGGTCGCGGCGGCGCCACCGGTACCGATCAGAATAAAGGTCCGGCTAATGCCAAACGTTTTCCCATTGTAGGTGCGTATGACGGCCACAAATCAAATATCGGCAGGGTGGCTGTAGATTCTACCTGGCACCATTGGTTTGATGTAAACTTAGTGGGCAGGCATTACCCCGGTGATGGTTCGTTTACAGATACGGGTGATGCTTCCAAACATGTAGGCTTTTCATTTTCCGCATCGGGTACACAGCATTTTGAACAGATCAAATGTTATTACAAAAACATGGCCTTGTGGTTAAACAGCCCTACCAAAATTGCACAATTGTATTTAAGGGCCTGCTGGGGGTACGTGGTTAGATACCCCGCAGTAGAAAGATTTACTTTGGATACCGCGATCTGGGAATTAGGCGAATCAGCACTGGATGCCATTGGCAGGCGTGTAGGAAAATGCACCGTTAAACAATGGATACTCGATCTTATAGAACTGCCCGACCGCATACGCATATTAAAAGAACCTTGCTTAGGTTGTCCGCCGCCAGAGTTTTTCGAGATCATGGTATTGGGCGGCACCATCAGGGAAATGCTGGCGTATTTTTATGAACAGGAAAAAATAAATGAAAAGATCGATGAAAAGAAATTATTGAAATACGCCAACACCGGCTTACAGAAAGGCATGGACGAAGCGATTTCCTTAATCGAAAGGTCGTATGCCAATAATAAAGAACTGGTGCCCACTTTAAAAAAAGAGATGAAGGCGAAAATTAAACTGGAATTATAATACGCATGATTAAGAAAAATGGTTCGTTATAAGCGAACCATTTTTTTATTCCTAAGCAGCACTTCTATTTCATAAAGAATAATATACCATAAAGATAAACTGGCAGAAACTTAAGAGTAGAGAAAAAATGTTGAAGCTACAGTAGTACAAAAGTCTATTAAAGCTGCCTGGCAGAAAGGGGATGTAATCCTTTCTGCCTTGATTTTTTTCGTTTCTTTTTTTTATCAAGAAAAAAAGAAAAATGAAATGACTTTAAAAAAAGTTACAAAAACAAATACAGTGGGACTGAGATCCGGCATTTTAAAGAAGGTCTAGGTTTCTGTTATCCATATATGAAAAACCAGGTATCCTATCTCAAAAAGTATTACTTTTATTCTACTCATTTCTTCATCATTTAATCGCACATCATGTTATCAAAATCAATGCAGGAAGCTTTAAACAGACAGGTACTAATGGAAGCACAATCTTCGCAGGCTTACCTTGCCATGGCTAGCTGGGCCGAAATACAACCCGGGTTGAAAGGCGTTACCGAATTCTTTTTCCGCCATAGCGATGAAGAAAGAATGCATATGCTGAAACTGATGCACTTTATAAATGAAAGAGGGGGCTTTGCCATCATCCCGCAACTGGCACAACCTACGCTTACTTTTGTATCTTTAAAAAAAGCCTTTGAAGAATTAATGAAACACGAACTGGCAGTAAGCGCCAGCATTAACGAACTGGTTGACCAATCACTGAAAGAAAAAGATTATGCCACCCATAATTTTTTACAATGGTACGTGATGGAACAAATGGAAGAAGAAAGACTGGCCAGGGAATGCAATGATAAACTGGAAATGATCGGTGATGATAAGAGCGGCCTGTACTTATTCGATCGTGATATTATGACCATGGATGCGGGCGGTGGGGGTAAAAAAAGATAAGCTATTGAACAAACTTTTGTGAACTGGCTGGGACTCAAACCCAGGGTCACGAACTTAGTATATGCATCGGAAAAGAACTTTGTTTTTAATGATCGCAGTTTTCAGTACTTATTTTGCCTTAAGTCAGGGCGCTCCTGTGCAATTATATCAAAACGGATATTATATAAAACAATACACAGAATCAAATGGACTGGTCAGTAATAAATGCAAATACCTGTTTGAAGACTCAAAGGGTTTTTTATGGATATCAACTTTCCAGGGGCTTAGTAAATTTGACGGCCATTATTTTACCAACTTCGGTCTAAAAGATGGATTACCCAGTTTAAATATTTCCCAGGTTTGTGAAGATTCAGCAGGCATTATTTATGTAGCTACTGCAAAGGGGATAGTACGCTATACCGGCAGGCGGGCAAACAGCAATGTTTTGTTCTCACTTTATAAGGAAACGACATCGCTTAATTCCATCACTTCGGGCATGCAGGTGATCGATTCTTCAACCATTATATTTCAACAGATCAATCAAGGCTTATTCCTGCTTAAAAATAACAAGCTCTCAGTTTTATCTGGCAAACAGCTCCCGTATGAAATGAGCATTTTTAAGGATAAAAAAAATAATATCTATGCCTATTGCAGGGATACTTTTTTTGTTTATGACAGGAATTTAAATAAGATAAGAAATATCAACTTCCGTGATTCGGGGTTCATTACCTTTTATTATGATAACATCAATAATCATTTCAATGTTTATTCCAACCGCTATTTATCCGAATTAGATGCAATAGGATTTAAAAATAGCCGGAAAGCCCCCGATAGTGTTGCATGGTTTTGGGCTACAGGTGAAGAAAATAAAATGTTTTATTCAAAAAACCGAACTGATCTATGTTACTATGATGGTAATATAACTACAAACATCCTGGATCTGAAAGCTTTGTCTCTTTATTCAAATGACCTAAGACAAACAGCAGACGGAAGTGTATGGATCACGACTAATAATGGAGGAATTTTTAAGATCACGGCTTTACCATATAGAGCAATTGAAATAAAAACATTTGCCGCTTTTGAAAATGCCGGCAACAAAAATGTTCTTAATCCCGACACCGAATTAGCAAATGTTGCCGATATCAAGGACATTTATACCACACTTAAAAACACTTCTATAAAATCAGTATTTATAAGCAGGGACAAAACTGCATGGTTTTGTTGCAGTGATGGTATCTATAAAAAAATGCCGGCAGCTAAAACTGAACATTATGTATTTCCTGGCAATGAAAAATTATATGGCCCGGCTTCAAAAGAAATCAGGGGTGTAGTTGAGGATAGTAGTGGGAACCTATGGTTTTACGGATATTGCGGGCTTGTTTGTTACAGTAAGGGAAAATTTAAACAATATACCAATCGGGATGGCCTGCCCGAAGATGTCCTGGTGCGTCAATTAGTAAAGGGAAAAAATGATATCATTCTGTTAACGGACTGGTATAATATATTCAAAGTACGTGGAGATACAATAATACCCGTTTCTTTCCGGTCAAATTTCCCTTCTTACATTCCCAATAAAATTGAGACCGATATTCTCGGGGCCGTGTGGGTGGATTATAATAAGAAGTTATACAAAATTGAGAGCCTGGAACAACCGGATTTCAAAATTACTGACAGCATTATACTTTCCCCCGTAATTCCGGTAAATGATATAGCAACATTTAAATTTGACAATAACAATAATTGTTGGGTAGGCTATAACGGAGGAAAAGTACAAGTGTTTATAAAAAATAAAGATGGCCATTATTCCCCCGATAATACTGTTTCTTATACTATCGGGGATGGACTTGCTCCTGTAACAGGAAATGGCCGGTACGATTTCTTTAATGACCCCGATGGGAATATTGGCGTTCTTTCAGCACAAGGCGACAATGGGAAGCTATTTATATTTTCCGGCGCATCTGTAATTGAACAGAAAAAAATCAACATCCCCCGTGTTTACATCACGGAAATACTTATTACCCAAAATACACCCGTAGATCCCGGATCCAATCCTTCCAATTCGCTGGTTTTGACTTCAGAAAAAGATGATATTGCATTTGAATATACCGCAATTTCATTCAGGACCCCTGAAAATATCATCTATCAAATTAAGCTGCAGGAATATAATAAGGATTGGATCACTACAACACAAACCTCTGTAAATTTTGCCAACCTGGCTCCCGGTGATTATACTTTTCTTGTACGGGCTGCTAATGTTAATGGAGTATGGAGCGACCCAACTGCATATAAGTTTTCTATTCTCCCTCCATGGTATAAATCATGGTGGGCGTGGTTACTTTGGATAATACTGGCGGTATTATTTATCCTGTTTATACTACTCACTACACTCAGGATAGCCAGGAATAAGGACTCTTTAAAACATTTAAAAAGAGATAATGAGTTTAAAACACTTCTTATAAGTCTGCTGGGGCATGATATGATGATCCCTTTACAGTATATAGGAAAAGTAGCCTTTCAATTAAGAAAATACAATCAAAAAATGGATACTATGGTGTTCGAATCTCTTGGGGATATTTATCATACTGCTTCACAATTGCAATTATATAGTGAAAGCATCATTCATTGGATCAAAGCAAAAAACAACGAACTCAAAACGTCCGAAGATAAACCCATTTTTATTATTGCTATTTTAAGGGAACTGGTAACATTTCATTCTCCTTTGTGTAATGAAAAAGGGAATACCTTGTTAAATGAATGCGACACTGATCTGTTATCCTCATACAATCCTTTCCTGATAAAAATTATCTTACACAATTTGATCTTAAATGCTAATAAATTTACTGCTAATGGTAAAATTCTCATTAAGGCCAGCCAGGAAGATAATTGGCTTATATTGACTGTTGCTGACAATGGCAGAGGAATGGATAAGGAGAAAGTAGATTTCTTAAATAACCTGGTGCCTTTGGATTCTAACCCTGGCACAAATATGGAACTTGGATGGGGACTTGGATACATTATTATTATTGATCTCATCAAGTTTGCAAAAGGATCATTGCATGTTGAAAGTATATTGGAGCAAGGCACAGCTGTTAATGTAAAATTACCTGTACTACCAAATAACGCTACCATAAATATCACGAAATAAACGTAAGGATAGTATTACTTGATATTTTTAAAATACTATTTTCTAGCTATAAAACGGATCGGTAAGCAGTACTTGTTTAAACATTCTTTTTATAATTATTAACGAGCTGGTTGAGTTCCAGCACATTTTTTACGTTAAGCTTTGTAAAAATATTTACTTTATGTGTTGCTACTGTACTCGATTGAAGATTCAATTCCTGGCAAATATCCACCGGCCTTTTGCCTTTTATTATAAGGTTGAGTACTTCCATTTCGCGTTGCGTTAATTTATCAAATGGATTAGACAGGTTGTTTTTCTTCGTCACAAGAAATTCTTTAAAACTCTCACTCATGTATCTTCGGCCTTCCAATAATTGAGTTAATGCAGAAATAATTTCTTCATCACTGCTTTGTTTACTCAGGTAACCTTTTATCCCCTCATTATACAATTTTTGGGCATATAGCTCTTCGGGATTTGCAGAAAATACCAGGACGTTCAGTTTACTGTATATATTGAGTATAGTGCCTATCAGGTGTAATGTATCACCATCTTCCAGGTGAAGGTCGAGTATAGCCAGTTCATATTGATTATTCTTAAGTGTTTTCATAAGGTCAACACTGTTATGCACAATATCAAGTGAATAATCTTTAAACTCCCTTTCAAAAATCATTTTCATCCCTCTTATTACAATGGAATGATCTTCTGCAAATAGCACTTTCTTCATAGTCTTGATTTAGTCAGTTTTTCGGTACAATTTATTCTTTTAAGTTAATCTATCCTGGTATGTTTTACAAAATTAATCTTACCCGCAAACATGCGGCATAGAGAAAACTCTATGCACTGCTCCCTGTTTTAAAGAACATCTAAACCTTACCGGCAATATCTTTAAAACTTAAAACGAAAGTAACCTGTTCTGGTATAAAAAGTCTTTTTATGCACTCTATAAAAGAATAGGAATACCTCGATTAGCAGAAAAAAAAGTTGGCCCGGAGTGGGCCAAACTTAATTTGCAAAAGAACCCTTTACTTTACCTCATATAGGGCCTCCTGGCGATTTGCGTGTGGTTTCTGATTCTTAAGGGGTAGTTTTCAAAAGGATTCCTGAATCAAACGGCTTTCATAGAACATAGGATTGGTTTGGATAGGATTGGATTTTTAACACAAGAAAAATTTTTCATTATTGATTTTGGATCTCGATCTTAATATTTTATAATTTTTATACCCTGTTATTCTTTCTCTCAATTGCTATGCAAAGATGCAAAACATTACTGCCACTGTTATTAGAATACGAGTTAGAGTTTTATAGAAGAAACTCTAGATGGAATAGTAGTGCTGTAAAGCATTTGTATGGATCTGCATTGTTAACCTGTTAGTATACAGGACCTTCCGGTAAATAAAATTTACAAAACTGAGTTTTTCAAAAAAAACTGCTGCACTTTTTCAAGTGCAGCAGCAACATCAAAACTAAAACAGTTAATTAAAACACCTGTAAAACCTGCTTTTAAAGCATTCAGTTTCCTTTTACGAATTTGCTGTAAAACGGCAATTCATCTTTAAATGAAATCCGTATCATATACAAACCATTTTTGAACCCGGTCACATTTATTGGCACCCTGCTTATTATATTTTTTTGCTTTAATACCAATTGGCCACTGGTATTGAATATCTCCAGTTCATTATACTGGTGTTTATCAAACTGGATATATATGTTTTCTTTTACCGGGTTAGGGTATACCAGTATATCTTCCCGGCTATCAATAATTAATTTTTGAATTGCGGTATAAGTATATTGTCCATTATCCTCTACCTGTTGCAATCTATAAAAATGAATACCTGGTGAAGGATTTAAATGCACATAGCTGTATGCTTTGGTACTATTGGGATTACCGGCACTATTTATAAATGTAAGTGTTTGCCAGTTTATGCCATCAATACTATGCTGTACATTGAATCCTGCATTATTTATTTCTGATGAAGTTTGCCATGAAAGCAATGCATCTGTGCCTTGTTTTTTTACGTTAAAATTGATGAAGCTGGTTTGCAAAATGGAGGCTGGTTTAAAATAATCTTCTGTTTCGCTGTTTACCAGTATTGCATTATAATCGCTAAAACCAAGTGGAGAGGCCGAAGCCCTTATCCGGATATATATTTGTGATAATGTGGAGATATTTGATGGGGCAGTGATCACTTTATTTATAGTTACCGGGCTACCAACCGTAAAAGAACCGCTATAAAATTCGCCGGAAGTATTTTGAAAACCATCTGTATTCCAATCGATCCATATTCCATAGTACCCGGTTTGCCCATGTGTGTTTCCGTTACCAATAAAACTAATGGTATTATTGCCAGGCAAAAAGATACTGGGAGGCACAAAACCATCTTCATCATTTATTCCATTACTGTCATCTGCCGAGGCAGCCATATCATTTAAGGAGGTACAGATATCAGCGCCATCAGCAGCCTGGCAGGTAGCTCCAAGCCAGATAGCCGTTGGCTCGTTCGGCACATTATCATTATTAACATCAGCGTATACTAAACTTACAGGTATGCCATATAAGCCAACAGGTGCATCTCCATAATCAGCGCCAAAGATCTGAATACTGTAATCTTCCACCTCTCCATCTGAAGCAACGCCTGAAGCTCTTTCATCAACACTGGTGGTAGCCGCATTATCGGAAAGCACCGCAGTTGTAACCCTGAACCTGCAATAGGTCTTACCCGGCGGCAGGTTGCCACAGCTTAACCCGGTCCAGGTAAGTGTATAATTATTACTGCCGGTGAGGTTAACCACAGCAGAAGCGAATTCTGTATTTTCGAATACCCCATTCCGGTTAAAGTCAACCCATCCGTAAATTACAGGCGCTGTAGCCAAAGATGCATTTCTGAAAGCACTCACTGTAACTGAATAGGAATTGCTTTTAACACTTAAAGGTTGTGCTGGAAATGTTACACCATCTTCATCATTGATAACAGATGAATTGGTATAGCTGTTGTCATCACCTTTTGCATTATCAGAATAAATGCTGCCGGATTCATAATCAACGGAATTACCCAAATAAACTTTTTCAGAGTTAACGCCACCTGCACAATCGAATTTATGCCTTGCCTGGCCATAAGAGGCCGGTGCATCACCAAAATCTGATGGTTGATTCGGATTAATTGTTGCATCATTATAACTTCCTGTAGGGCCAGCTGAAACCAACGTAAATACAACAGTTCCTGTAGGGGCTGTGGCAAGGGAAGTTTTAAATATGTCGCCTGTCTGGCTATCTGAAATATACAGGTCACACTTGTAATCCATCCATTCTGCCCCATAACTTCCCTGCCCACCGGGTATGGTTGCATTATATTTAATTATGGCCCCCGTTACCGGATTCATTTTATAAAGTTGCGTACCGGAAACTCCATATACCATTGAATCACATTGACTCCATGCAAAATCCCAGGGATCAAAAGTTCCCCCCGACGCATTGATCTGGCCGGCAGAGCGCATATACGTAGGCGATAGCGGATCCATATCCATCACTTTAAAAACGGCATCACCCTGCCCGGTTGCCATATACCATCTGCCATCCGGCGCAGCGGTACCCGCAAAATAATAACTCTGAAAAGAGGAAGCATCTGCTGACACGCCCAGGTCTACCTGTTTACCGGCAATATCCATTGCATAGATATGTTTAACAGGAGAATTACCTTCTGCCCAGCCATAGATCAGGTTATTACGGTAGTTATAGCATACAGCATCCATTGAAGTTAGTGTACTGGATACTATTGTTGTTACTTTGGTAACAAGGTTATATTGGTATAATTTATCTGCATTGGTACTTCCCGAACCTTTTACCATGTAAGCATTACCGCCATCGCAGGATGCGAAACAGGTCATTTTCTTTGTTTTGAGTGTATCTTTTGAAACACAACCATTCTGATCGGTGGCAGAAAGGATATATAATCCATCTTCAACCGCTGCATTTGCAGCAAGCACCGGTGCTTTTAAAGTACTGCTGAAACCAGCAGGGCCCGTCCAGCTATATGTAAACACATAACCTGTAGTATCGCCAGTGAAGGGTGCAAAAAGAGTGGTTGGCTGCGTATTACAAGCCAGTAGAATGGACGAAGGTACATCTCTTCTGAATGATGCACCACCGAGGCGAATCAGGTACTGCGCAGTATCTGACAGGTAACTATTACCTGCATTATCAATAGCCACATACGTGAAACTAACATTACCTGTAAACCCTACAGTTTTTTGAAAACACAGGCTGGCTCCCTGGGCGGCTGTAATTGTTTGCCCCACACTAATTGTAGTGGCCCCGCTTTTTAATGTTCCGCCAGCGGGTATTGTAATGATCTTGTAATTATCAATAGCATAAGCGCTGTTACCGGTTGCCGCTACTCCATTTAATGCAGGTATTGCAACACAACCCGATGGGGTACACGGAAAATTCTGCGACTGCACATCCCCGGCTGTGGGCAATTTCCTGATAAAAAAATTATTGACAGTATTGTTGCCATTGCCTGCAGTTTTCCACAGGTTATCGCCCGGGTCCACAATGCTCCATCCATTTGGGATTGTAAGAAAAGAATTATAAGCAGCTGTACCACCCGTGAATACCGTACCCGTTGAAATACCGCTATTCCCTATGCCCACTATATAGTTTGCGCCTGATAAAGCCGTAACAGTAAAAGAATAGCTGCCATCTGCATTAACCGCCAGGGCCTGCAACACAATATTTGTAGTATTATTAATCAGGTAAACGCTTAGCGAATTACCCGCATTGGTACCAGGTTCCCCGGCGGTTATTCCACGATTGCCATTATAATCCTCATACACAATTCCTGATTTTGTATAGGTTTGTGAAAATGAAGTGTAGCTTAAAAGGAATAAAAGGCAAAAAATAATCCCCCGGGCACCTGCTGCAATTTTAATGTAGATCTGTTTCATTTGCAATAACGTTTAGCGTGATTTAATAGCAGTAACTTATACGTATACCCTATCAAAAAACCACCGCAAACAAAAGATCACAATCAGCTACAGCCGGAAGATCCCTGGTGCAAGTGTATTTCATAGATGGACAGGATACAAATAGATGGGCCGATTGTAAAACAACAGGCTTCAAAAGTTAGCGACACAAAGATGCTGACTTGCGGGATCTTATACAGCAGAGTATTATCTATTGACACATAGAGATACTTCGATTTGAACCATCAAGGCACAAAGTTGCGAAGTAATACAAAGAATCTTTGTGAAACCTTGGGGTCTTAATGATTTTGTGGTTCAATACTATGGGACGATAGAGTTATCGCTATGCATACTTAGAGCCTAATAAGATGGCGGTTAAGATCATTTAGCGCACTTTTACAAAGTAACAGTTATGAATAAACTCAGCAGTAAAAATCCTGGCAGACAGATGCACTTCAACTTACCCGGCATAAACCCGGATAAAATTCCAGTTTAAAAAGCATAGTGAACCTGATTTACAAATTCATTATTTAAAGTGGTTTAGTAATGAATGGTGTAAATATCCATATTCTTATGGGTTAATCAGTACCCCTGCATAAGCGGGGGTACTTTACATTATGGATCGTAGGTTTCAATTACAACGCTAAGATCAGTAAGATCGCCGGCACTTTTATTAGAATACCAATTAGAGCTTTATAGAGTAATCTCTACTTTACATAGCTATTTGCTTTAGTGTTCTTATTGCAGTTGCATAGCCGCTGATCTAAATTCAACTCTGGTTTTATAATAGTTTACCTAAGTTATACATTGACAGAGAGGCATAACCCGGTAAGGTTTATTAAAAAAAACTGCTGAACCAAAAAAGATTCAGCAGCAACCTGTAGCTAAGAATAGCCTTATCAATAAATCCAGACAAATGTAAATTATTGCAGCATTAAACAAGGGTTTTTGCACTCTATGGAGTAGTAGAAAGAGCTCTATTAACGGATACGATCTAAAAAGATCTTTGCAGAATATTGTTCTGATGGATACAGATATGCCAGATATGAATGGATACCAGGCAGCATCATAGATGAATCAATATTATCCTGCCATTAGTATTCTTATAGTTTCAATGTTTGAAATCAAATCATTGATCTAATAGTTCCTATTTGATCAATTTATAAAATGATAAAGGAGCAGAATCGAACTGATACAGCAACTGACGGATATGAATCCGATACAAAGACATCAAGTGTTTAAAATAAAAAAGCCTCAATTAAGAGGCTTTGTATCGGGGAGCAGACTTGAACTGCCGACCTTCGGGTTATGAATCCGATGCTCTAACCAGCTGAGCTACCCCGACATCCGTTTTACGGGCTGCAAATGTAAGGCATTTTACCAAAAAGGAAAAGGTTAATAGTTTAAAACTTACCTGGTCCGCAAAATCTTTGCCTGGATATAAAATCACTACCTGCAGATTACTACTTTCCTCCACTTACTAAATGGGTGGTAACACTTACTAAATAAGGTGTAAAATACTTTCCTGTTTCAGAATAATGAATTAATTTAATATCTTCTTTGCTAATTGCTTAGCCCACCCCTTATCATTTGAAGAACCTTCCTGTAAAAAAACCCGGTCACTCACCATAAAAACAACTATATGCAGGAATTAACCACACTGGATTACATCAATATTGGCAAAACAGGAACTTTTGCTGACTCGGGTAAAGTAAAGACCAGTGCCAAACAGGTGGATGAAATATTCGAGCACCTTAAAGAAAAAGATATTGAAAAATTAATCGTGTATTTCCATGGCGGATTGGTATCTGAAAAAAGCGGGCTGGAAGCCGCCGCCGTGATGCTGAATAATTTTACCAAAAACGAGGAAAAAAGACATGTGGTAAGTTTTGTTTGGGAAACAGGACCCAAGGAAGTGATCTTACAAAATTTTGCCAGTATCATTGATAAAACAAAGTCTGAATTTTACCAGGAAGCACTGGATTTCGTGATCAAGCTGGTAGCCAAAAAGCTGGGTATCAAAGATGGTAAAGGTGGCGGAGGCGTGTACCTGAGCGACCAGACCATTACCACAGAAAAATTAAAACCCCATCCTTTTGACGACCTGGACAAAGAACTGGATGGTAAAGGCGGACCTGAGGATTTATCTATAACACCTGCAGAAGAAAGATTGTTTTTGGCCAAACTGGAAATGGATAGCAAGGTACTTATAGACAACCATGCCAGCGAAGCATTTAAAAACACCACAACTGCAGACGATCCCGCACTTACCCATGAACTGGCTTCCAAAAAAGAGGATGATGCCAGGGGAGGTTGGCTTTCCGTAATAAAAGTAGTAGCGCAGATCGCCTTTAAAGTATTGAAAAGGTATTTCAATAAAACCCATCATGATTTTTATCCCACTGTGATGGAAGAAACATTCCGTAAATTTTATTTGGGCAGTATTGGTACATGGGGTTGGAGCCGCATTAAAGACAAAGCCGAGGCGATGTTTAAAGAAAATACCGGCTTAGCTGATGATGACCTGCATGCCGGTACTTATTTTTTGGATGCACTGCAAAAACATTACACAGAAAGAATAAACAGCGGAAAAAAATTCAATATACACCTGGTGGGGCATAGCGCCGGTTCCATCGTGATATGTGTTTTAATGAAGGCGGTGATGGAAAGATATAAAGAGCTGAAATTTGAAACGGTATTCTTCCTGGCGCCTGCATGTCGTATCGATCTCTTCCTGGATCATTGCAAACCCGCAAAAGATGCCGGTTACTTTAATAAGTTCAGGATGTTTACCATGAAAATGGAGAATGAAAAAAAAGACCATTGCATTCCTTATATCTATACGCATTCACTTTTATACATGGTGTCTGGTTTATTTGAAGTGAATGATGAAGATGCAGGAGAAACAGATGCCAAGATCATGGGACTCAATGAACATTTTAATGCCGAAGGCCGTTATGCTGAATTTGAAGAATTGAAAGCCATCAAACAATTCCTTTCCGGCCACACCTTAATACTATCGGATGATAAAGACAATGCAGACCTTAGTCTACGGTGTACCGCATTAAAGCACGGCGATTTTGACAATGATGTACCTACGCTTACTTCCATATTAAACTCGTTGTAATTATGAACTACGCAGTGGTAATAGGCATTAATGATTATTTAAAACGCCCGTTAAAAGGTGCAGTGGCTGATGCTACGGAATTTTCGAATTGGCTTATTCAGAATAATCATGTAACAGCAGCGAATTTAAAGTTGCTGGTTTCTGCCAGCAGCAACCAGGTAGCTGCTACGCATGATATAGACAAAGCATTTGTGAGTATTTTAAACGATGCCGAGGCGCATCGCGAAGAAAAGAACCGGTTGTATTTTTATTTCTCCGGTCATGGTATCGGTGTCAGCTACACGAATACCGGCTTATGCCTTCGCTTTTGGGATAATGATCTGCCCAACTATAATATCTCCACCCGGGAATACCAGGATACCTTAGTGAATAAAGCAATCTTTGATGAGATACTGATCTTTTTAGATTGCTGCAGGGATTATGACTTTTTAATAGAGCCGCACAAACCATCACTCGACAGAACCCGTATTGGAGAAAGACAAACCAGTGTGCTTACCTGTTATTCCACCGCCTATGGAAAACTAAGTTATGAGATACAAAAAGAAATTAACGGTGAAGATTCCAATAATAAACGGGGTGCTTTTACCTCCTTTCTCCTGGAAGGATTAAAAGGTGATGCCGATGTGGACGGCGATGGTTTTATTACAGGAGATGATCTGGTCAATCATATTTCAGCTAACTTTAAAACCTATGCTTTAAAATATAATAAGGAACAGGCCGCAGAAGCCACCGTTAGTAACAATGGCAACAAGATCAATATCTGCAGTGTTGCCAAAACCACGGCCAAACACAATTATACAATAACATTCAAGCGCCAATCGAACATCAGTATTTTCGATGGCGGCAATAATCCTGTTGCCAATGCTACAGGCATTAATGTGGTCATCGGGCAGGAACTTAAATTAGTATTACCTAAAGGCCTGATAAAAATGGTAGACAATACTACAAAGGAAGAAAAATATTTTACCAATTATAATCCAGACACAGAAAGCCATGAGCAATTCTGAGCATTATACCCTGCATATAAGTTTTAATCAACCGATTTACGGGATAAAGCTGGAATTGATTAACGGTAATCTTGAGGTTGTTTACAACGGACTGGCTAATGAATTGCATTTGCAATTACCGCAGGGGATCTATCACCTGAAAATCGTGTACATGGATTATTACCAGGAGAAATTTTTTTCTATGTCTGGTGATACCGAGTTGAAACTGGATTTTAATTATCCGCTCACCATACCAGTTTTAGGATACAGTACCACACATCAATATTATTCCGAAGACGCAGAAAAATACAGCCGCGCCGCTACCATGGGCAATACTGCAGAGCCCCCCAATTTTTTCTTTTTTGCGGCCCTGCATGATAAAGACAAACCTGGTATTGCAGCACCCAGTGAATGGCTTACACACTACCGCATTTTTAATATTGATAAAACAGTCGATACCCGGTTCAACAAAACGAATTCGGTATTTGATGATGAAGTGGGAAAACTATATTTCTCGGTCTTTCTTAACCCGGGTTTATATTTCTTTAGCTATGAAAATGAGCTTAACCCCAGGATATTTCCATTGTATATTTTCGATGGTCATCAAACACAGTTTTTTATACGCTATACCAACCTGCCCGATTTTAAAAACTGCCGGTTCTTTATTTCCTCCAGGAAATCTTTTAATGAGTTGGCCATAGAATATTTTGTGCTCGAAAAAATATTATACGCTTATGCAGATTTCAACAATTTTGAACAGCTTACCCCCGAAGAGATCAATGTGATAAGGGGTCATCCGTACCTCGTTTCGTTGGTAAACATATTATTTACAGCCGTGCAGCAAATGGTAGCTGCGGATCATAATAAAACCATTTATTCTCCTGTAAAAGATTGCACCGAACTGGCATTACCGGATATCGTGTATTGCAGAAGTGATAGAAATGAAGTATATCGGCTGTCAGACAAACCACCATTATTGTCTTTCATCATCACTAAATATACCCACCAGCTGGAGAACGGGCACCTGGTATTTGAACCTGCGTCTATCCTTGACCGGATAGTGGATAACGCCAACTACGATCTTTTCTGGAATAACTTTTCAAAAATTGACGAGCCCGATAACTGGACCAGTATCTATAGGCCTATTTTAAGAACGATCGACCAATCTTCCAACGCCCTGATACGTACTGTAGCCAATGCCAAACATGCGGTGATGAATTATTGGAAACCTCAATTTGACGACAACCTCAAACACCTGACAGGCAAAGCCAACCTGTCGGAAGAAGAAGTGGATTCTTTTAATGGCACTATCAGTAAAATAAAAGACCTGCCTGAAATGGCAAAAGAATTTGGACTGGCCCCCACTACCATACTAAGGAATTATAAAAAATACTATAGCTATTATAACCAGATCAAACAACGGGAAGACAATAAAAAAACTACCGGGAAAAGAAGGCCTATTGTTATATGGTCCGGGGCTTTGGCTTTGTTAATCGGCATCTATTTTTTTGGGTATCTTCCCATGCAGCAAACTGATAAAAATGCAGAAGTAGTGGTTGCCATGGCCTCCACCACAAAAGAGGAAACTCCGGCAGCAGCTGTTGCAACACAGGATACAATGGTTAGTGCCGATCTGGGAAATGATATTACTGCCGCAATACCCGATAAAGAACCCCTATCAACTGCTTCATCAAATCAAACATTAACGCAGGACAAAATGATTGCTTCCAATCAGCCCGCTACCATCATTCCTGCTGCTCCTCCTGTACCTAAATATAACGATTACGCACAAGCTAAATCTGCTGACAGTTATGGCAGCGCCACCAGGGATGATAATAATGCAGGTATAGCTTATGAAAAAGCAACTATAGGCAAAGGCGAAAAAGCGGGCTCCTATGACGGAGCAGGCAGTATATCGCGTGAGCGATCTGCCAATAACATACCCTGGTCTGAAAAAAATCCGAAAGCCGAATTGCTAGTGATGAAAAAAAAGGATAGCCTGAACAGGTATCATTTATTGACTACCCTGCTCAATAAAAGCCAGGCCATCAATAATACGGTTAAAGACAGTATATATACTTACGAATCAGCCAAGACGCTATTCCAGGTAAATTCCGATATACTGAAAATGATAAACGCTGATCCCGGTTATTTTTCACCGCAGCTCAGCATTACTGAAGTAAATACTTTACAGGAATACTGTAAAAGCTGGATCAGGGATTATAATTCGAAGCAGGTATTTAAAGAAAAAAATATAATCTCCACCACCGGTCTTACATTAAATAATCACCTGCCTTTTCCGGTTGCCATTACTAAAAAAATAAATGCTTCCCTTAAACAAATGAAGCTGCAGGTGAACAATACATTTTGATAAGGACTCATTAATTCAGTAAAAGTTGCCGCAGCCTTTCTGTTACTTTATCTGCATTGGGCAACATGGCTTTTTCCAGCACCACATTCATCGGTACAGCCGGTAAATTTAAGGCACCCAATACTTCAACAGCAGCATCCAGTTGTTTAAAACAGGCTTTGCTTATTCTTGCGGCCAATGCTTCGGCAAAAGAATTATTTTCTTGTTCTTCTGTAACAATTAAACATTTACCATGTTTTTTTACTGTAGCAAAGATCAATACTTCATCCAAAGGAAATAAAGTACGCAGGTCAACCACTTCCACTTTACCGGCAAAGTTTTTTGCAGCGGCTTTGGCCCAGTATACGCCCATACCATAAGTGATCACGCAACAACTTTCTCCGGCTTCCACACAATCAGTATCTGCTGCCAATACGATATTCCCCTTGCCTAACGGGATAATATAATCTGCTGATGGTTCCACCGTTTTGGCTTCTTCAGTTCCCGGAACTTTGCTCCAGTACAACCCCTTATGCTCCAGCATTACTACCGGGTTAGGATCCAGGAAAGCTGCTTTCATCAATCCTTTCATATCAGCCGCATTGCACGGGTACACGATCTTTATGCCCTTAATAGAAAGTAAAGTGGTTTCAATACTGCCGCTATGATAAGGCCCGCCACCACCATAAGCCCCGATGGGTACACGTATTAAAGTTTGTACTGGAAATTTACCGCAGGTTAAATAGCAACTCTTGCTGATCTCTGTTACCAGCTGGTTTAAGCCCGGGTAAATATAATCCGCAAACTGTACTTCCACGATGGGTTTTAATCCCACTGCGGCCATGCCCACCGTACTGCCAATGATATAGGCTTCCTGTATAGCGGTGTTAAATACACGATGATCGCCAAACTGTTCGGCCAGGGTAGCGGCTTCCCTAAAAACGCCACCGAGTCTGCGGCCTACATCCTGCCCGTATAAAATTGATTCCGGGTATTGTTCCATGATCTCCCTTATGGCAAATAAGCCCGCATCCACCATTAATATTTTTTCTTTATTGGCCGGAGACCGTTCTCCTTTTTCTTCGGTAACCGGTGTAGGTACAAAAACAAAATCACTTACTGTTGCAGGATCGGGTTCAGGTGCTGCAACAGCGCCCTGAAAATCATCCGCTACATGTGTTATGGCTTCTTTTTCTATTTGTAACAGCGTTTCTTCTGCAATACCTGTTTCGAGTAACCTTTGTCGTAATTTAGGTCCGGGATCATCGATACCGTGTTTGGCTAGGTCTGCCGCTGTTCTGTAAAATTCTTTTCTTACGCCGCTGGTATGATGCCCGAGCAAGGGTACTTTGGCATGCACTAAAAATGGGTGCCGTTCCTTACGCACTTCATCCACAACATTTTTCATCACTTCATAACTCTGGAAAAAATCGCTGCCGTCAATGCTGATCCTGTGGATACCTTTTAAACCTTTCACCATTTCACTTGCGTTTACTGTCCTGGCTTCTTCAGCCGTTACACTGATGCCCCAGTTATTATCCTGTACCAGGTAAATGATCGGCAACTGGTGCAATGCAGCAAATTGAAAGGCTTCGCTTACTTCACCTTCGGTTACGGATGCATCACCCAAAGAGCATATAACAACAGGAAAGGTTGAAGGTTGAAGGTTGAAGGTTGGCTCGTTAGAATTGTTACGGGTGCCTTGTTCATTATTCTTTATCCTTTCCAAATACTTAATCCCCTGCGCTACTCCTGTAGTTGGTATCGCCTGCATGCCGGTAGCACTGCTCTGGTGAATGATCGTAGGTTTGTCATCGCCTTTATAATTCGGGTGCGAATAATACTCTCTCCCACCGGTAAAAATATCATTGCCTTTGGCCAGTAACTGCAGCATCATTTCGTATGGGGTAAAACCTAATCCGAGTAATAAACTTTCATCGCGGTAATAGGGACTTACATAATCGCCGGGTAATAATTGCATGGCAGCAGCCAGCTGTATTGCTTCGTGCCCACGTGAGGTAGAGTGTACATATTTACAGGCTGCCCTGTTGTTTTCGTAAATTTCGGCCATGGCTTTGGCGGTACACATTAAACGATAGGCCTTTAATAAAATCTCTGTTGCAATCATTGGTCAAAAGTAAAATATTTTTTGGAGGATGACACGGAGATTCGCAAAGCAACAAAGTTCACTAAGATAAAAGAAAACAATAACACAGAGATACACGGAGTAACAGCGTTCACTAAGATTACTTTGTGTTCTTTATTGCTTTGCGAATCTTTGTGACAAAAGCATAAAAAAATCGCAATTAAAATTGCGATTTTTATAAGTAGTTATTAATGGTGGCAAACTTATTTTACTTCTACAGTAAGTAAATTATCTTTTTCCAAAAACGCTTCCAGTACATCCCCTACCACACATTCGCCTACGCCTGCAGGTGTGCCGGTAAAAATTAAATCGCCAATGTTTAAAGAGAAATAATTCGATATATGAGAGATCAGTGAATCGATGCTGAAGATCATGTTGGCGGAATTGCCCGTTTGCACCAGCTCTTTGTTCTTATAAAAAGTGAACCCGATATTTTTTCTATTGGTAGCCGGTGTAACATCCACAAATTTTCCTACGGCCGCAGAATTATCAAATGCCTTGGCTTTTTCCCATGGCAAACCTTTCTTTTTTAGTTCATCCTGTATATCCCTTGCAGTGAAATCTATCCCTACTGTAATCCCGTTATAATAGTTGGCAGCATGCCTTTCCTGTATATATTTACCATTTTTACAAACGCGTAAAACCAATTCACATTCATAGTGCAGTTCATTGCTGAATTCCGGGTAGTAGAAAGGTGTATGGCTCTGCAGCAATGCACTTTTCGGCTTCATAAATATTACCGGTTCCTCGGGTATGTCGTTGCCAAGCTCCTTGGCGTGATCCGCATAATTGCGGCCTACACAAATTATCTTCATTTAGTGCTTTTTTAGAGGGATAGGTTTCAGCCACGAATATAGGCAAATAGGATATAAAAAACAACAATGTAACGTACTGGCGCTGATTTCCCTTAAGGCTTAACCGAAAGATTATTGAATGCCGTCATGGTTTGATCAATACCAGTTACAATAAAATTTTCTATAATATCAATGCATTTTTCTATTTTCAATAACACCGTAGGCTCTTCTGATTTCAACCATTTCCCCAATACAAAATCGGCCTGCATGCCTTTAGGATAATTGTTGCCTACCCCAAATCTTAATTTCGGGTACTGGTCAGTGCCAATCGTTTGTTGAATATCTTTTAAACCATTATGACCACCCGCACTTCCCCCCGGGCGTAACCTTATTTTATCAATGGGCAGGGCTACGTCATCTAAAATGGTAAGGGTATTCGGTAACGCTACTTTTTCTTTGTCCATCCAGTACTTAAAAGCCTTACCGCTTAAATTCATAAATGTGGTAGGACAAATACAAACAACAATCTTTCCCCTGAATTTTACTTCCGCCACATATGCCAGGCGGCCTACACTAAAATCGCCGCCATGTTTTTTTACAAAAGCATGTACTACATCAAAACCGATGTTATGACGGGTGTTGGCGTATTCGTTACCGATATTACCTAATCCAACGATAAGAAATTTAGACATGTGAGTGGTGAATGGTGAATAGTGAAGATGAATAGTAAAAGGCCGTATTGTATTGACCATTCACCATTACCCATTCACTAAATTAGTGTATCAAATATTTGTTGCAGATCAGCTTCTGTTTTTATTAAAACATCTCTTGCTTTACTTCCCTGGTTAGTGCCTACCACACCGGCGGCTTCCAGTTGATCCATCAATCTTCCTGCACGGTTATACCCCAGTTTCATCCTGCGTTGTAATAAAGACGTACTACCTACCTGGCTGGCCACAATCAATCTTGCGGCATCTTCAAATAAAGAATCCCTGTCGGTAAGATCAGCACCTTTTGCTTCCAGTTCTTTTTCATCAATGTATTCCGGTAACAGGAAGGCCTGCGGGTAGCCGCGCTGTTCGCCAATAAAATCGACGATCTTATCTACTTCAGGAGTATCTACAAAAGCACATTGCAAACGTACCAGCTCACCATTATAACTGATGAGCATGTCTCCCTTACCGATCAGTTGCTCCGCACCACCGGCATCTAAAATGGTACGACTATCGATCTTACTGCTAACCTTAAACGCAATACGTGCCGGGAAGTTGGCCTTGATAGTACCCGTAATAATATTTACCGATGGCCTTTGTGTAGCAATGATCAAATGTATCCCTACCGCCCTTGCCAGCTGCGCCAAACGGGCGATCGGCATTTCCACTTCCTTTCCTGCCGTCATGATCAGATCTGCAAACTCATCCACTACTAAAACAATAAAGGGTAAAAACTGGTGCCCTTTTTCAGGGTTGAGTTTACGTGCAGCAAACTTTTCATTGTATTCACGGATATTACGGCAACCGGCTTCCTTCAACAGGTCGTAGCGATTATCCATTTCTATACACAATGCATTTAAAGTATGCACTACTTTTTTGGTATCGGTAATGATGGCATCTTCTTCGCCAGGTAATTTGGCCAGGAAATGTTTTTCAATCGCCTTATAAATACTCAGCTCTACTTTTTTTGGATCTACCAATACAAATTTTAGTTGTGAAGGATGTTTTTTATACAGCAGTGAAACCAGGATTGCATTTAATCCTACAGATTTACCCTGGCCGGTAGCACCTGCCATTAATAAATGCGGCATACTTGCCAGGTCCACAATAAAATTCTCATTGTCGATCTTTTTACCAATGGCAATGGGCAATGAAAAATTATTGCTTTGAAATTTTTCGGCAGAAAGTAAGGTCTTCATACTTACTACCGATTTTTTAGCATTCGGTACTTCAATACCAATAGTTCCTTTACCGGGTATTGGTGCAATGATACGGATACCCAATGCTGCAAGACTTAATGCAATATCATCTTCTAAATTTTTTATCCTGGAGATACGTACGCCCGCTGCAGGAATAATTTCATACAAGGTAACGGTGGGGCCTACCGTAGCAGAGATCTTCTGTATCTGTATATCGTAATTCTTAAGTGTATTGATGATCTGGTTTTTATTATTCTCCAGTTCATTGGCATCCTGTACAATTTTATCACTGCCATGATTTTCCAGCAGGTCGAGTGTAGGATATTTATAATCCCTAAGATCCAGTATCGGGTCGTAAGGTTTGGCGTTGGGCAATTTGGCATTCATCACAGGCGCTTCTTCCTCTTCAACAATCTCCGGAACGGTTTTTATTTCCAGTTCGAGCGGTGTAATATCTTTTTCTTTAACCCTGGGACTGGTCACCGGTTTTATTTCTTCTACCACCGGTAAAATAATTTCTTCGGGCTCTTCTTCAGGCTCAGGCACTTTATTAACCGGTAATTCTTTTTCTATTAACGTGATCTCGTGGTTTAATCCGTTCTCCTGCGGCGGCGTGATCAATACATTGCCTTCGCTTTTTAATGCATTTTTTAATTTTGAAGCAGCTGTTTCTTCTCCAATGGGCAATTCTATTGCAGCTACTTTTTCTTCTTCCGTTACTGCGGTAATAGGCGGTGCCAGCAGGTCTTTTTTTGAAGGGAATGTAAATACCGGGTTAAAGCGCCAGATAATGTAAGATAATACTGCAACCAGCAACACGCCAATAGTACCCACCTGTCCAATAGTTTTGTACATCCAGTTCTTTACCATATCTCCTACTGCACCACCCCATGGAAAAGCTTGTGAACTAAACAGCACCGCAGCAGCTACACTGAGCACGGGTAAACCGGCAACCAGGTATTTGATATTCTTTGATACTGAAAAAACTTTCTTACCAAAAAAAAGGTTTACGCCCACTACAAAAAACAAGGAACAAATCAGGTAACTGGCAATACCAAAGCCTTTGCGGATAAATATTTCTGCAATAAAAGCACCGAAGGTGCCAAGGAGGTTTTGTACTTTAATATCATTGGCCAGCAACATACGGTAGCTGAACTTGTCCTGGTCTTCGGCCCAGGTAAATAAATAAGAAGAAAAGGCCACAAAAAGTAATACCGCAATCAATATTAATACACTGCCTGCAATCTTATGGGTACGTTCATCCTTCAACAGTTGTTTTACTTCAACTGTTTCTTCCTTTTCCTGCTTTAAGTCGCCAGGAGCTGCTTTTTTTGTTTTTTCAGATTTTGATTTCGTTGCCATTAACGACAAAGATAGCAAAAACCAGTAGTGCATAAACAGGCCCAAAGCACTAACCTGTTATTTATATTAAAAAAATTTGTAGGTTTGGTTACAAACTACCGGATGCTTAAGAGACCTTCCTTTTTAATCCTGTTTATTTTATTGCATTCAGCTGCATTTTGCCAAACATTACCCGACAGCAGTTATATTGATATCAATGACTTTAAGGATTCGGCACTGACCGCTAAAAAAACCTTCCTGTTTTTAGATAGTAATAATGTTGCCCGCCTGGATAACCTGTTACAGCAGCCATTTGTGCCTTTCTCACAAACCAGGTTTGAGAAAAAAAGGCGGGTACCTCCTGAACTGGTATCCAGTTATGCCTATTTGAAAATCGCTTTATTCAATAGCAGCGACAGTGCAAAAAACATCTATTTTTTCCCGGGTATCGTATTCAATGAAATTCTTTGTTACAGGATTGCCGCCGGTAATATCGTACAATATGAAGGGGACGGTTCTTTACAGGGCTTATGCAATTTTAACCTTGGTCCCTTTGAAAAGAAAGTTTTTATTATCAAATTATCTTTTTGCAGGCACGATTATAACAGCCTGCAACCCCAACTGATTCAACCGCAGTATTTAGATCGCTATAAATCCTTTTTTGGCAACAGGGATGAGAACATGCGGAATGTGGGTTTTTTATTGAGTGGCATGCTTTTTTTAATGACCCTTTTTATACTGGTAAATTATTTCCTTACGCCTAAAAAGGAATTCTTATATTACCTGGCCTATGTCGTTTGCATGTTTTTACTGATGTTGTTCTTCGCCATTTTAGGCAATTATTCCTGGGGAAGTTTTACCAGTTTTTTTAGTGGCTACCTCGATTTATTTTTACTGATACTGGGCAATGTATTTTACCTTGCTTTTACGCGGCATTTTTTAAATACTTATCACCATTACAGGCTACTCGACAAGGCATTTAAAGTAGTGGAATTGTTTTTATTATTCCTGTTGGTAGTGTTTACCGTGATCCATTATTTCACCAGCTTCTATTTAATTGAGCGCTTACTGGAAAACCTGATGAAGTTTGTTGTACTGGGTATTGGTATTTTATTTATCGTGATCGCCTTTAAACAAAAAGAAAAACTCATCATGTTCCTGGCTGCGGGAAGTGCTTTTGCCATTATTTTTTCCGGTATTGCGCTCGCCCTGATATTGCTGGATGTATCTGTTACCAGTATCTTCAGGCGTGCTTTATTTTATCATGATATAGGCCTTGTTTTTGCCCTGGCCTCTTTCTTATTAGGCTTAACTTATAAAAACCGCAAAGAGCTGGTAGAAAAGATACAGGAACAGGAATCTTTAAAAATGGACGTAGAAAAAAAGGATTTTGAGAACCAGATCGCCATCATTAAAGCCCAGCAGGAAGAGCGCAACAGGATAAGTGCCGACATGCATGATGACCTTGGCGCTGGTATGACCACGATACGCTTGTACAGTGAACTGGCCAAGAACAGGATAAAAGATAACCCGATCCCGGAAATTGAAAAGATCTCTACTTCAGCCAATGAATTGCTGAATAAAATGAATGCCATTATCTGGAGTATGAGCAGCAGCAATGATTCATTAGGTAATATGATCGCTTATATCCGTAGTTATTCGCTGGAATATTTTGAAGACAGTGGTGTTCACTGCCGAATCAGCATCCCCGAAAACCTGCCCAATATTGTGGTAAGCGGCGAAATAAGAAGGAATGTTTTTTTAGTGGTAAAGGAGGCGTTGAATAATGTACTCAAGCATTCGCAGGCCACCGAAGTATCCATCACACTGGAACGCATGCCCGATGGTTTAAGATTGTTTATACAGGATAATGGCAAAGGAATTGATTTTGATAAGCTACGCCAGTTTGGTAATGGCTTAAAGAACATGAAAAAAAGAATGGATGATATCGGCATCAGTTTTTCGATAGAGAATAAAAACGGCACTTTAATTACTTTATACCGGGCTATAGATAATTTTACTTCGCCCGTTTAAATGCCATGGCCAGTAATATCCAGCCGCTGATAAAACACAAGCCGCCCAAAGGTGTGATGGCGCCCAGCCAACGCATAGCAGACATGATACACAACAGGTATAAAGAACCCGAAAATAAAATGATCCCTGCAACGAAGAAGCGCCCTGCCCATTGCATTAATTTGCCGGGAAATTCTTTGTACAACATACCTGCCAGCAATAAGCCCAGGGCATGATAAAACTGGTAGCGCACTCCTGTTTCAAATATTTGTAAAGCAGAAATTTCTAATCTCGATTTTAAGAAATGGGCGCCAAATGCGCCGAAGATAACGGCAACGGCTGCCAGCAAAGCCCCTGTTGTTAAAAAAGCCTTATTCATGCTGCAATATTTTTTCAATGGAAGAAGCTGTAATGTCGCTTACCGGCAAAATAATTTTTGCCTGGCTATAAAATGGCTCCCGTTCTATTAATTTATTTTCAATGAAGGGTAATAAATTCTCACCCGTCACATCCCTGAATACCGGTCGTTTGGCCCGTTCGTCAATAATTCTTTTTATAATCTGGGGAGCTGTTGCTGAAAAATAAACGGTAGTACCAGTATCATTCATCCATTGCATATTGTTGTTGAAACAGGCTGTACCACCGCCACAGGAAATGATGGCATTTGTCTTGCAGGAAAAAGATTCCAGCACTTCAGTTTCCCTTTGCCTGAAATAATTTTCCCCGTCCTGTTCAAATATGGCGGCAATAGTCTTGTTTTCCTGTTCTTCTATCACTTCATCCAGGTCGAAAAAAGGCAGACCGGTTTGTTGGGCCCATATTTTACCCCAATGCGTTTTTCCACTGCCCATAAACCCGATGAGAAAAACTATCATTAACCGCATTTAAATTTAAGGTGTAAAAATTTACGCAAATATAAACCCTGCAATTGATTAGCTACAAGAAAACAGGAACAGACTTTCCGGCAAGCCTTGTGCAACTTAAGACAGTGTTTAATCGCCGCAAAATTTAATGTAGGTATGAACTTCGCCCTGGCTTTCTTTTATCAAATCAAGAATTTGCACTATTATGTCAATTTGATTGACTTCAATTATTTTCAACTTCTCAAAGTCAGCCTGCAAATCGTCAAGTTGCAGGGTATTAAATGTAGTGTCACCGTAAAAATCTATATATTTCAAGAGAACAAAGCTATTCAAATCCAATTGATCTAATTTGTCATAATCAAATTCTTTTGGAAGCGTTCGAATCGATTGCCCATTTTCATCTTCTAAAACAATAGTCCAACCCATATTTATTCGTAAATTTTGGAACCTTGTGAAACGTCTGCAAATATCTGCCAGGATGCTTTGCTGGCAATTATGTTTTGATTGATATCATCATTATCTCCTTGTATGTCGGTTATATGTTTTGTAAACGCTCCTAAAAATCCTCAAGAGTTTTGTTTTCCCGTGTTGGTCAATTGTCAAAAAAACTTGGTCTATTTCTCTTAAAAACTTGATAAAAGATTGTCGGTCTGTGACTTTGTCATTTAAGGATTGAGTCCTCATATGCTTTGCACCGACGCTATTAATGCCTTGGATTATAGATATCGTTGGGCGTTGGCGTGGTGCTGGAGTTGGAAGAAGAATTGGCCGGTCGCACAGTGCTTTTCTTTTTAAAATCGCCCCGCTTCCATGCTTTAATGAACTCGGACCATGCAAAAGGATTAAAAATATTCTGAGGTGCTACCTGGCCGGCATAGTAAGCCTTTGTACTGGCTTGTCTTAAAAACTGGTTACTGGCTTCTCTTCCGTCCACCGGCATATTGGCCACCAGTATTCGACGGGTAGCCGCATCATTATTTTTTCTTGCCACGGTAATATAATCGTCCGGCACCGGGTTATTTAAAAAATCCCGTTCAAACTGCGTACGTGTGGGCCGGGCTTTTATAATAGTGGCGGGCAAATAAACCGTATCATTAACCATTAACTGGATAATGCTTTGCTGGTTGTCCTGTAAATCTTTTGGAATTAATACCGTCTTTGTTTTATACCCGATACTGCTGAATTCAATTTCATCGCCTTTTAATACCACGATGCTGAATACCCCTTTCTCGTTGCTCACTGTTCCCCTGTTTTGGCCTTTTACTACCACACTTACACTTTCCAGGCCTTTTAAACTATCGGCCGTCATTACAATACCATAGAGCTGTACCACCGAATCTTTAAATGATTCAAACTGTGCTTTGGACTGCACAGGTTTTATAAAACAAAAAATAAAAAATATAGGTACAAGTCTACGCATCAAAAAAAGTTTATTCGGGTTGTTGAATATTGGTATGCGGTACAAGTGAGTGACACAACTATGATGCCATGAAAAACAAATGTCCGTCCCCAAAAATAACAACATTCCTTAATTAATAAACAAAGTAAGGGCATGGTTGTTTAAATTTGCAGCTGTATTGGTTTTTTAACAAATAATTGAACGATGACGAAAGAAGATATTTTAAAGGCGCTGGGCAATGTACAGGAACCTGATCTGGGCAAGGACCTGGTTACTTTAAATATGGTAAAGGATATTAATATTGAAGGCAATAAAGTGTCTTTCACCATTGTATTGACTACGCCGGCCTGCCCCATGAAAGATATGATGCGGATGGCCAGCGAAAATGCGGTAAAGCTTTTGGTGAATAAAGAAGCGGTGGTAACGGTAAACTTTACCGCCAATACCAGCAGCAACCGGAAAGACGGTAAAACTATTTTAGCCGGTGTAAAAAACATTATTGCCGTAGTAAGTGGAAAAGGCGGCGTAGGAAAAAGTACGGTAAGTGCCAATCTTGCCTTAGCCTTATCGGCTGGCGGTGCCAAAGTGGGTTTGATGGATGCGGATATTTACGGGCCCAGCCAGCATATCATGTTTGGCATTCGTGGCGAAAGGCCAATGATGACCGATGATGGCAGTGGCAAAGGATTGATCGTTCCGATTGAAAAATTTGGTATTAAAGTGATCAGCATCGGATCATTGATAGATGAGAAACAAGCCGTGGTATGGCGCGGCCCGATGGTGAGTAGCGCTATACGGCAGTTTGTAAGTGATGTGGATTGGGGCGAACTGGATTACTTAGTAATTGATATGCCACCGGGCACCGGCGATATTCATTTAACAGTGGTACAAACCATACCGGTAACAGGTGTGATAGTAGTTACTACACCACAACTGGTGGCATTGGCCGATGCCAAAAAAGGTGTGGCGATGTTCGGGCAGGCGCAACTGAAAGTACCGGTAATTGGGTTGGTAGAAAACATGAGTTATTTTACGCCTGCTGAATTACCTGACAATAAGTATTACATTTTTGGCAAAGACGGAGGTAAGCATTTGGCCGAAGAATTTGACCTGTCTTTCCTTGGACAAATACCCATTGTACAAAGCATTCGTGAAGGTGGTGATTTGGGTATACCGGTAATGGTAAGTGATGATGCTATCAGCAAAAAAGCCTTCGAAGAATTTGCAGGTAATGCAGTAAGAGCCATCGCCATGCGCAATGCTAACATAGAGCCTACACAGGTTCAGGAAGTATTTGCTTAAACATAGTTTTCTTTATACGAATAACAGCAGGACCAGCTTCTGCTGTTATTTTTTTGTTAGGTACACCATCTTCCTGTCGCATTACTTTGCAGTACTGTACATTTGTATCGCTATTAACAGGCATATACAGACATGAAATACATTTCCATATTCTTTGCAGCAGGCATTTTTATTGCCTGCGCTGCAACACAAAAAAATAAGGTTATGAATAGCAGTATGCAAAAGTCCCCTTCAGGGGATTTAGGGGCATTTGATAAACAAGGTCATCGTGGTTGCCGCGGATTAATGCCTGAAAATACCATTGCAGCAATGGAATATGCATTGGGCCTGGGCGTTACTACTTTGGAAATGGATGTGGTGATCACCAAAGATAATCAGGTGATCTTATCGCATGAGCCATTTTTTAATCATGATATTACTACAAAAAAAGACGGTAGTTTTATTGAAGCGAAAGAGGAGAAAAAATATAATGTCTTTCAAATGACTTACGTGGAAACACAACAATTTGATGTAGGATTAAAACCGCATCCCCGTTTTCCGCAGCAACAAAAAATAGCCACTCACAAACCAAGGCTCGCAGATGTGTTTGACTCGGTAAAACTGAGTATGATGACAAGGAGGCGTCCTTTCCCTTTTTATAATATTGAAACCAAAACCAATCCTGCAACGGATAATATATACCATCCTGTTCCGGCAGAATTTGTAGAGTTGCTGATGAAAGTGATCAAAGAAAAACAAATGGAAGAATATGTGATCATACAATCTTTTGATTTCAGAACATTGCAATACTTACACCAGCATTATCCTGCTATAAAAACAGCGATGCTGATTGAAGATTATGATAAGCGCACTATAGACGAACAAATTAAAGCATTGGGATTTACACCAACAATTTACAGTCCGGCTTACGTTTTAGCTACAGCAGCCACGATAAAAAAATGTCATGATCAAAATATCAAGATCATTCCATGGACGGTAAATGATAAAAAAGAAATAGAACGATTGAAAGGTTTGGGTGTGGATGGCATTATCAGTGATTACCCGGATTTATTTAATTAGGAAGTTCACGCGGCTGTGTTTTTTGAGCGCCGGTTTAATATTTGAGTATCATTTCTATTGCTTTATGTTCTTTCTCGAAAATGATATCTCTTTCGCCTGCCTGAAAGTCCCGCAATTTGTAAGGGTATTCCTGCTTCTTTTTTTCAAGATTACTATTATCGCGGCAATATTTCACCCAGCCCTGGTAGAGATATACCAGTTTTTTATATTGAAATAAAATACCCAGGTAACCTTTATAACGTTTTTCATCCTGCATATAAATATCCTGGTAATATTTTATGCAGGAATCAACCGTTCTATTAAGTATCCTTGTATGTGTTGCCATCCATTCAACGCTGTCTTTATCATTAGGGCGATATATAAAAATCATACTTCGCTGACCTTCAATTAAGCTACAGCCTTCATTGAATTGCCTGACCACTCTTCTTGTTTCATTTCGTGAAGATATCCGTGCAACCTGCCATATTACAATAGCCGATAAAAGAATGATGCCTATCACACGGGTTGGTTTCATAATAGAGCTTAGCTGGCATTTTTGGCAAAGAGCCAATTTTCAGCATTTTTAAACAATAATTTTTCTTTCAATTCTTTTTCAAGCTGCATCTGCTCAATTAATTTCCCAGGGTGATGTTCGCCTAGCGGAAAGGGGTAATCGCTGCCCAGGCAGATCTTGTCTTGCCCCATTACGTCAATAATATACTGCATGGCTTTTTCATCATGCACTAAACTATCGATCCAGAATTTGCCGATATAGTCCCTTGGATTAATGGCATTATCAATCGCCACCAGGTCGGGTCTTACGGTAAACCCATGTTCAATTCTTCCAATGGTTAAAGGAAAACTACCACCGCCGTGTGCAAAGGCGATCCTTAATTTTGGAAAAGCCTGCAATACCCCGCCGAATATCATCGAACAGATCGCTCTTGATGTTTCAGCAGGCATCCCTACCAGCCAGGGCAACCAGTATTTGGTCATTTGTGTTTCGCCCATCATTTCCCAGGGATGAATGAATAGCGCACAACCCAGTTCTTCTGCCCGTTTATAAAAAGAAAAATATTTTTTATCCGATAAATTTTCGCCATTGATATTACTGCCGATCTCCAGGCCCGGCATTTTTAATTCGGCAATACAGCGTTCCATTTCTTTTATTGCCAGGTCAACATCCTGCAAAGGCACCGTACCAATACCAATAAACCGTGTAGGATCTTTTACTACCGTATCCGCAATATGATCATTAAAAAAGCGGCTGGTCTCTTCGCCATCTTTTGCCTTAGCCCAGTAGTTAAACAATACCGGGATGGTGGACAATACCTGTATGTTTACATCGGTAGTATCCATTTCTTTTAACCGCAGGCCGGCATCAAAGCAATTGTCTTCCACTTCCCTGAATAACTTATCACCTTTCATCATGCAGGCTTTACAATTGCGATGCTCTAAGTGTATAAATTCTCCATAACCGAATTTATGCACCCAGTTGGGCATTTTATCGGGCATGATATGTGTGTGGATGTCGATTTTCATATTTTTCACGCCAAGCAGGTAAGATGCAAAGACGCAGTTTATTTAGATAAAATGAATTTAGTATTTTCTTTGCGCCTTATTTTCTTTGCGCCTTTGCGTGAAAAATTCCACTACCCTTTTCTTACAGGTGGTGCCATGACTGCTCCACATGTAGAGCAGGTACGTTTATGTTCATCGCTGTAAAATCCTTCCATTACAGGAGGTAACTGTTTTACAATATCCGTGATCACTTTATACTCATCATACAATTTATTCCCGCAGTTTTCGCAATACCATAAAAAACCATCTTCCTCTGTTTCCCTTACTTTTTCTATTACCAGCCCAACGGTATTGGGTCCACGTTGGGGACTGTGTGGTGTTTTAGGGGGCAGTAAAAACAGGTCCCCTTCATTGATCGGGATATCTTTTTGCACCCCTTCATCAATGATCTTTAATACAATATTCCCTTCCACCTGGTAATACAACTCTTCACTTTCGTTGTAATGATAATCCTTACGGCTATTAGGGCCGCCTACCACCATTACAATAAAATTTTCAGCATCTTTATATACGCATTGATTGCCCACGGGAGGCTTTAATAAATCCCGGTGTTCATCGATCCATTTTTTTAAATTGAAAGGCGCTGTAACTGGCATAACAATAGATTTAAGCCGGTAAGTTAATTTTTTTTTATCAATCAGCCACCGACACCTGTAATGTATTACCATGAACTATGAAGCATCAACTATTACCCATGAAACATTAACTTTACAACATGAACCTTGCCATTCCATACCAGCTGGAAAATTATATCGGGGGATATTTTACCGCGCCCTTAAGTGGTGTTTTTTTAGACAATATAAATCCTGCTACTGCCGAAGTGTGCGGGCAGATTCCCAACAGCAATGTTAAAGATATTGATGCAGCAGTAAAAGCAGCGCAACGGGCTTTGCCGGAATGGAGCACCCGTTCAAACGAAAAACGTTTTATTATCCTCAATAAAATCGCGGAACTGATTGATGCCAATGCCGAAACACTGGCACTGGCGGAAACCAATGATAATGGCAAACCTTTATGGCTCTGCAAGGCAATGGATATAAAAAGGGCTGCTGAAAATTTTCGTTTTTTTGCTACTGCCATTATGCATTTTGCTTCGGAAAGCCATGCTATGGAAGATAAGGCGATCAATTATACCTTACGCCAGCCGGTTGGTATTGTAGGTTGTATCTCTCCCTGGAATTTACCTTTATATTTATTTACCTGGAAGATCGCACCGGCGTTGGCTGCAGGCAATTGTGTAATAGCAAAGCCCAGTGAAGTAACACCAGTGACTGCGTTCTTACTGGCAAAAATTTGCGCAGAAGCCGGTTTACCACCCGGTGTGTTGAATATTGTGCATGGTGATGGGGCCAATTGTGGTGAAGCCATTGTACAACATTCCGGCATCAAAGCCATCTCCTTTACAGGCAGTACCAGGGCCGGCGAACGTATTGCTTCCATTGCTGCGCCGATGTTTAAAAAATTGTCTTTGGAATTAGGCGGAAAAAATCCCGCCATCATTTTTGCCGATTGCGATTGGGAAAAGATGTTGAAAGAAACGATCCGCTCTTCTTTTAGTAACCAGGGACAGATCTGTTTATGCAGCAGCAGGATATTAATTGAAAAACCGGTTTACGAAAAATTTAAAACTGCTTTTGTTGAACAGGTAAAACAATTAACTGTGGGTGATCCTTTAAATGATAGTTCGCGACAAGGCGCCATCGTAAGCAAAGTACATTTTGATAAAGTAATGCATTGTATTGCAGTTGCAAAAGAAGAGGGTGGAACAATTTTATGTGGCGGTAACGCAGTTAAATTGGAAGGCCGGTGTGCCGATGGATACTTTATTGCACCAACTGTAATTGAAAATCTTGGGCCTGGTTGCAAAACCAATACTGAAGAAATTTTTGGTCCCGTGGTTACTTTACAATCTTTCGAAACAGAAGAAGAAGCGTTGCAATTAGCCAATGCTACTTCATATGGGTTGGCAGCAACTATCTGGAGCCAGGATACCAGCAAAACAAATCGTATAGCTGCAAAAGTACAGAGCGGTATCATTTGGGTGAACTGCTGGCTGGTAAGGGATTTGCGCACCGCCTTCGGCGGTGTAAAGAACAGTGGTGTGGGAAGAGAAGGCGGCTGGGAAGCCTTGCGTTTTTTTACAGAACAGAAAAATGTTTGTATACAGTTCTAAAATTCCAGCGCAGAGACAATGAGAAGCAGTAATATCGCGGAGATCCCCTGCGTAAACTCCTTTTCTCTTTTTCTCTGCGCTAAAAAATATAACATGAGTGAAATAATAAATACTGAAACTGCTGCAAAACCTTTGGGTGCTTATCCCCATGCCAGGAAAGTAGGCAATCTCTTATTCCTTTCGGGAATCGGTAGCCGCAATGCAACAGATAATGCGATACCCGGGCTTGAATTAGACAGTGAAGGCAATATTATAAAATATGATATTGAAGCCGAATGTCATCAATGTTTTGCCAATGTAAAAGCAGTTTTGGAAGCGAGTGGCAGCAATTGGGATAAAATTGTGGATGTAACGGTTTTTCTAACCAACATGAAAAAAGATTTTCCTGTGTACAATAAAGTGTATGCAGACTATTTTACAACAGTGCAGGCCTGTCGTACAACGGTGGAAGTAAAAAGTTTGCCAACACCAATAGCAATCGAATTAAAAGTGATTGCAACTATAGACTAACAATGGGCTAAAGCCCCGAAATATAAATAATCAATTGCCCCGGGCTTAAAGCCCGGGGCAATGCTAAACAGCTGAAGGGCTTTAGCCCACCACAACTATATGCAATTTGAAAACACATTAGCTTTTACCAGTGCGCTGGATGATAGAGATGCTTTAAAACATTTCAGGGATCAATTTTATATTCCCCTCATCAATGGAAAAGAATCCATCTATTTTACCGGCAACTCTTTAGGCTTACAACCTAAAACCACGCAGGATTATGTGTTGAATGAACTGGAAGACTGGGCCAATTTTGGTGTGGAAGGACATTTTCACGCCAGGAAACCCTGGATGCCTTACCACGAGATCTTTCCTGCACAATTAGCAAAAATAATCGGGGCCTTACCGGATGAAATTGTGGTAATGAATCAACTCACCGTTAATTTACATTTACTGATGGTGAGTTTTTACAGGCCCACCCCGCAACGATATAAAATTATCTGCGAGGCAAAAGCTTTTCCTTCTGATCAATATGCTATGGAATCGCAGGTAAAATACCATGGTTTTAATTATGCAGATGCCGTTATAGAAGTAACCCCACGGGAAGGTGAACACGCTATACGCACCGAAGACATTTTGGCTACTATAAAAGAACACGGAGATAGTGTAGTATTGGTTTTATTCGGCGGTGTAAATTATTATACCGGTCAATATTTTGATCTGAAAAAAATTACTGAAGCCGCGCATGCGGCTGGCGCCTTTGCGGGGTTTGATCTGGCACACGCAATAGGTAATGTACCATTACAATTACACGACTGGGACGCCGATTTCGCCTGCTGGTGCAGTTACAAATATTTAAACAGCGGTCCTGGTGGGGTATCAGGAATCTATATTCATCAAAACCATATAACGGATACCAGCATTCCGCGGTTTGCGGGCTGGTGGGGACATACAAAAGACACCCGTTTTAAAATGGAAAAAGGTTTTGAACCTATCCCCACTGCAGAAGGCTGGCAATTGAGCAACGCCCCTATTTTATCTATGGCAGCACATAAGGCAGCACTGGATATTTTTGACGACGCAGGTATGGAAAATCTATTTACTAAAGGGCGATTACTGAGTGATTATTTATTTTTCATCCTGGATGAAATCAATGCGGCATCTCCAAAAAAATTAATTGAAGTAATCACGCCACGTAATACCAATGAAAAAGGTTGCCAGGTAAGTATGCTAATGCTGGAGAAGGGAAGGGAAGTATTTGAAGCGTTGAAACAGCATGGCGTACTCGCAGACTGGAGAGAACCGAATGTGATCCGTGTTGCTCCCGTGCCTTTGTACAATACGTTTACAGACGTATTTACATTCGGACAAATTGTAAAAGCCATTTTAAATAAATAATGATGCCACAAAAAGATACAGTCATCATCGGTGCAGGTTTAGTCGGCTCTTTATTGTCTATTTATTTAAGCAAGAGAGGATACAAGGTAAAAATATATGAGCGCCGGGGAGATATGCGCAAAGAAAAGATAGTTGCAGGACGTTCTATTAACCTGGCATTAAGTGACCGTGGTATTAAAGCTTTGGAAGAAGTAGGCATTATGGAAGAGATCAAAAAGATCGCCATACCCATGCACGGCAGATATATCCACAATGCAGATGGCAGTACTGCGTATCAGCCTTATGGTAATGAAGGACAGTTCATCAATGCGGTTTCCAGAGGGGAATTGAATAAAATGCTCATGGATCTTGCCGAAAAAAATGGCACGGAAATTTTCTTTAACGAAAAATGCGATGCTATTGATTGGAAACAAAAAGAAATTACATTCGAAGATGCCAACCATGAACTATCAGCCATTAACTATGAACTCGCCTTCGGTAGCGATGGCGCTTTTTCTGCAACCAGGCTCACCCATCAATTACAACACGACCGCTTTCAATACCAGCAACATTATATCGACAGTGGTTATAAAGAATTAACTATTCCTGCCGGGCCAAATGGTGAATTCTTAATTGAGAAAAACGCTTTGCATATCTGGCCAAGAGGCAATTATATGCTGATCGCTTTACCGAATATAGACGGCAGTTTTACGGGCACTTTATTTTTCCCGTTTGAAGGAGCCGCTTCTTTTGCCGCGCTCGACACCAAAGAAAAAGTAACTGCATTCTTTAAAAAGAATTTACCCGATACAATTGACCTGATCCCTAACCTGGAAAAAGATTTCTTCAGTAACCCCACTTCTTCATTGGTTACGATAAAATGTTTTCCGTGGATAAGAGATGGCCATTTTGCGTTGATCGGTGATGCGGCACACGCCATTGTTCCCTTCTTTGGGCAAGGCATGAATTGTGGCTTTGAAGATTGCCGGGTATTGAATGGATTGATCGGTAAACATAACGACGACTGGAATAAAATTTTACCTGAATACCAAACTTTACGCAAGCCTGATGCAGATGCTATTGCGGAACTGGCACTGAATAATTTTATCGAAATGCGTGACCGGGTGGGTGATCCTAAATTTTTATTGCAGAAAAAAATTGAAGCGGCATTCAGCAAAAAATATCCCGATAAATGGATACCTGCTTATAGCCAGGTAACCTTTAACCCGCAGATACGATATAGTGAAGCACTGCAAAATAGTATCAGGCAGGAAGCGATCATGAGGGAAGTAATGGCATTACCGGATATTGAAAATAATTGGCAGAGTGAAGAAGTGGAACAAATGATATTGGGCAGGGTCGGGTCGCTTTAAACAACCTGCACCCTAAAAACAGGTTCTTGCAAACCAGGATCCAGGTCGCCCAAAGCGCCCTGGCGCAAAACAATAATTTATGTACAAATTTTCTTACTACACCGAACAGGACGACGAAAAAGTAATTGCCTTCATGAAATCAAATGCCTTTGCATTAATTACCGGCTTTGGCGAGCAATATCCTGTGGCCACACAAATTCCATTGGCTATAAAAGTAAAGGAGGGCAAAATATTTTTAGAAGGTCATTTAATGCGCAAGACTGATCATCACCTGGCTTTTGAAAAAAACAACAATGTGCTGGTATTATTTACCGGTCCGCATTGCTTTGTAAGTGCCAGCTGGTATACTACTCCTTCTGTAGGTTCCACCTGGAATTATATTACCGTGCATGCAAAAGGGAAAATCAGTTTCATGGATGCAGAAGGTACTTATAATGCGGTAAAAGCAGTGAGCGATAAATACGAAGGCACTACTTCGGCAGGCGCATTTGATGGTTTACCTAAAGACTATATCGATCATATGATGAAGGCCATTGTAGGTTTTAGCATTGAAGTGGAAGCCATCGACAATGTGTTTAAATTAAGCCAGAACCGTGATGAAGCTTCTCAAAAAAACATTATTGAACAATTAAAAAAACGCGGTGATGATAATTCGGTGATGATAGCAGAAGAGATGGAACGCAGATTATTATGATGATTATGATTTTCGCTGATTAAATTTGTAACATGACAAGAAAACAATTAGTAGAACAGGTACAGCTCAAAAAATCTTACTTAACGGTAGGACTGGATACAGACATTACCAAATTACCCAAACACCTGCAATCGCATCCTGACGCAGTATTTGAATTTAATAAAGCTATCATTGATGCTACGCATGATTTGTGTGTGAGTTACAAGATCAATACGGCTTTTTATGAATCGCAGGGATTGAAAGGTTGGCAGGCGATGGAAAAAACAGTAAACCATATTCCAAAAAATATTTTAAAAATCGCTGATGCCAAACGTGGCGATATCGGCAATACTTCTTCGCAATATGCCAAAGCATTTTTTGAAGCCCTGGATTTTGATGCAATCACTGTGGCACCTTATATGGGAGAAGACAGTATCCGTCCTTTTTTGGAATACGACAATAAATGGACGATCGTATTGGGATTAACCAGTAATGCAGGCAGTAAAGATTTTGAACAACTGCGAATGGTTGGCGGAGATACTAACCAGGGCGGTGGAGATTTTTTATACGAGCAGGTACTAAAAAAAGTAAGTGCCTGGGGCAATAAAGATAATTTAATGTTTGTAGTAGGTGCTACAAAAGCAAGTGATCTTGCAGGTATAAGAAAAATAATTCCGGATAATTTTTTACTGGTTCCGGGTGTGGGTTTCCAGGGAGGAAGTTTGGAAGACGTGAGTAAATATGGTATGACTGATGATTGTGGCCTTTTGGTAAATGCAAGCCGTGCGATAATTTTTGCGAGTGAAAAAGAGGACTTTGCAACTGAAGCAAGACTGATCGCACAACAATACCAGGCAGAGATGAGTAGCTATTTAAAATAATTTATTATGCAACGCAGAAAATTTCTTCGGAACATCAGTGTATTAACTGCTGCAGTAAACCTGCCTGCAATAACTACCGCCAACAACAACTCGAAAAAGAAAAACAAATTTACATTAGCCTTTATCAGCGATATTCATGTAAAACCTTCCCCTGTTGCAGAAGCCGGGATGAAAAAAGCATTGCAAAATATCAACCAGTTAAAATCAGCTCCCGATTTTATTATTAATGGCGGCGATTGTATCATGGATGCACTGGCAGCAGATAAAGAAAAAACCACTGCACAATGGAACCTGTTCAACAGCATTATGCAGGCTGAAAATAAATTACTGGTCAAATATGCTATTGGCAATCATGATATATGGGCATGGCAATTAAAAGATGCGGTAAAAACGGATCCGCTATACGGCAAAAACTGGTGGCTTCAGCAAACCGGTTATGCAAAAACCTATCACAGTCATTCGCATAACAACTGGCATTTTATTTTTTTAGACAGTGTGCAGGAAAACAATGGCGGCTATATTGCCTTACTGGATGAAGAACAATTTAAATGGCTGGAAACTGAACTGGAAAATAATAAAGGGAAATTCATCTGCATCGTATCGCATATTCCTATTATGTCGTTTTGCAGTGCGATGTTCTTTAAAGATATGTTGCCCAATGGCGATTGGAAATTATCCCGTGCTTTACTACATACTGATGCAAGAAAAATAAAAGACCTGTTTAAAAAATATCCCAATATCAAAACCTGCCTTAGCGGTCATATACATTTACAGGACGAAGTGGATTACCTCGGTATAAAATATTATTGCAATGGAGCGGTTAGTGGCAACTGGTGGGGCGGTGCCTTCCAGGATTTTGCGCCTGCCTATGCATTATTTGATTTTCATACTAATGGTTTAGTTGAAAGAACTATTATAACATACTAGTTTAAGTAAAGAAGTCAGGATTAAATCCTGACTTCTTTATAACAGGAAAATTACTTAAATAATAATTATGAAATTGCCGGTTGTTATTGCCTTTATTTTTATAAATACAAATTTAGTGTTAGCACAAAGCCGTTTGCCAGCCAGCTATCTTGTTGATTCTGTATTTCAAAAAGCAAAAGCTGAAAAGAAAAATATTTTCTTATTATTTACAGCTACCTGGTGCGGGCCATGTAATGACCTAAAAAGAGCAATCTATGATGAATATAATAGGGAATTTTTCGAAAATAACTATGTAATACTTGAATTATATGGTTCTGAAAAGGGCAGTAAGAAAAAAAACGAAAACCCCGGTACTAAAGATGTTATTTTAAAATACGATGGCGACACAAGTACTTTACCGTATTGGGCAATTTTAAATGCCAAAGGAATAAAACTCCAGGATAATTATATAAAGATTGACAGCAAAGCAGTAAAAAAAGAGAATATAGGATTTTCCTACATGCCTCAGAATTTATGGCAGTTTTTAGATTTTATAAAAAAGACATCTAAATTAAATAAAAGTGAATTGCAAATGATCTACGACAGGTGTCAACAATTAAACAAAATGATCCCCGGAGATTAATCAACTAACTGAATATATTTTTATAATTCCGTTAACCAATTCCTTTGCCCACTTTTCATATTCTTTCCCTGAGGGATGCAATTTATCTCCCGCTAAAAATTCATCTTCATCGCCGTGGGATCTTTGCGCTGCAGTAATATCAAGATATTGAGTATGTAATTTGCCGGCTATGGATTTACATACGGTATTATAGGCGTCAATTTCTTCTGTAATTTTTTTATGATCTCTCCCTGCAGCAAAAGGCGTTACGCCCCAATCGGGAATGCTTAATACAAAAACATGAGAGGGAATATTGTTTGCAAAACCAATGGCGCGTTGTAATAAATTTTCAAATTCCATTTCAAAATTTTTCACATCCCTGCCGCGGTATTGATTGTTTACACCGATCAATAAAGAAACAATATCGTAAGTAATTGAGATTTTAGCTGCGTCGATGGCGTCATTTAACTCATCAGTTGTCCAGCCGGTTGTAGCAATTATTTCCGGTAAGGCGAAGCGATAGCTGTCGGCTGTTTCGTTAAGCAGGGCTACTGTTTGATGAGGGAAATTTTCTTTTGGTAAAACATCTTCTCCAATAGTGTAACTATCGCCTAATGCTAAATATGATTTATTGAAATTCATTTGCCTCAATTAAACAGCAGCACTGTCCCTTTGGACCCACAAGCCCATCCATGTGCAGCATCAGTAAAATGTAATTCAATAAGTGATGCTTCTCCCAACGCCACTATAACCGTCCAGCTAACCCCTGCATCGGTAGTTTTATAAATTCTGTTTCCTGCACAAACGTAACCAGTATTATTATCTATAAAATGAATGTCGCAATAATTATGAATTACCGAAGGGAAGATTTTTATTTGCGTAAAGCTCGCGCCTCCATCAACAGACTTATATAATTCGCCAGTATAAGTACTTGCATATACAGTATTATTTGCTGTAGCATAAACAGCAGTAAATTCACCTGTTGGCGCAATACCTGTATATGTTGACTTCGTCCAGGTTGACACACTACCATTGGTTTTGTATATACCGCTGGGATTAACTATCCAGCCGGTATTGGCAGTTATGAAATACGAAGAGGCATAACCAAATGTAGATCCCAGACCAGTAGTATTTATTTTTGCCCAGCCTGCGCCTGCATCTATGGTGCCATATAACCCTGTGATCGTAATAAAATAGCCGGTATTATTATCAGTAAAAAAAACATCCATGCCGTATACAGCCCCCGGGATCCCCAAAGCGGTTACGGCAGTTCCGCCATTTGCATATCTGTAAACAGAATCATCAATACCCCTGCTAAAAAAGGCATTCCCATTAGGGGTAGCCGCAATATTCCCAAAGTCGCCTTTATTGGAAATAGCCGTCCAGCTAAGCCCACCATCAATAGTTTTGTAAGCTTTGTTGCCTGCAAGATACCCAACAGTATTATTGTTGAAAAAAATATCAGAATAAATAACTGAAGTATCCAGTACTACTTTTTTCCAGTCTGCAGCAAGTGTATCAGGTTTAATTATAGCTGGTGGAACCGGATCAGGACCATTACCGTCTTTTTTGCAGCTATTTAACAGCAAAAGAAAAAAAATAATTACAAGAGTTGCAGTAGTTTTCATGTTAAGACTATAAAAGAAATCAAATATAGTTATTTAAATTATTTTATTACTGTTGTACTTTTCTCTAATTGCCCGATCCATCTTTTACAAATCAATAATGGTATCAACCCGATAATACCAAAACTGCAATCGATGATCACATGAAATAAAGGAATACGTCTTATCGGTGCTGCAATAAATGCCAAAGGTATGATCGCAATGCAGGCCAGTATCGCCCAATCGATGATCCACTTATTTCTTACCGGGTCTTTTAATGGGCCAATGAATGCCATCGCAATCACAATATGCGCAAAGGCCAGCCAATCGAAACCATAGGCCAGCATAGGATACTTCGCATTCGTTTCTACCAATGCCGCATACACGTCTTTTAACCATTGCTCCGCAAATGACGGCACCAGTGACGGATGATCGAGTAACCAGCGCAATTCTGTTTCTACCGGGAAAGCAGTAACACCGCTTAATATTAAAGCCACGATAAAGAATACAATAAGGAGGCGGATCTTTTTAAGTGTTGTCATTGCGGTTTATCGGGTTTACCGTGTTTAAAACTACCTATGGATGAGGAATACCAGGGCACAATATCTACAATAAACAAACCGGCTGCAACTGCAGGATCGCTTTGCGCAATTTTTTCGGCCTCTTCTTTTGTTTTGCAGTCAAATACAAATAAGCCACGCCATTTGAGGTCGTTCTTTCCAAACGGACCGGCCACTTTAATAATACCGTCATAGTATAACCGGTTGATATTCGCCATATGCCCTTTGAACAGTTCAGCTTTTTGTGCAGAATCAAAATCCTGTTTAGGCCCGGTTTTGAGCAATACAAAAAAGTATTGTTCAATTTTATCTTCGGCCCGTTCCTTTTTCTGATTGGTACTATCCTGCGCCTGCGCAAAAAAGCAAAGTGAGAAAAGCACGACCAGGAATAAAAAATGCCGGTATATAATTTTCATACAATTAATTTAACCGAAAATACAAGAGGTCCGTAAATAATTACGAACCTTTTATCTTTTCATGACTATACCATTATGATCAGGCTGTTCTGCCTTTTGATTTATTTTTTTCCTTGTCTTTCAGATCCTCCGCTGTTGGTTCTCCTAAAATCACTTTTCCAAAACTTGATTTTATCTTAATCTGAATACCCCCGCTACCCGATTTACCATTGTAATTATGATCGAATTTTGGCCCCTTGTCGTCATCATCTTCATCACTATCAAATTTTACATTGGTGCGGTTTTTAAAACTGCCAAAGCTGGTGCTGATAGTATAACTTACTGCAGGCTCTCCTACCGGTTTTAAATTCAAGGTAGAATAAGATACTTTAGCATCAAGGCCGGTAAGGCTGTTATCGATATTGATCTTTGTAGCACTGCTGAATTCAAGATTCAGTTTAATATTACCGGAAAGTTTACCGATCTCTGCAGAAGAATACTTAATAGTTATCGGGCCATCTACCACGCTTTCAATTTTAGCTTTGCCAAATTCTACATTGATGGCTTTTACATTGCTTAAACTGCCGGTAGTTAAAGAACCGAATTTACTGCTCAGGTCCACTTCACCTTTAAAATCGGGAATGATGGTAGCACCAAATTCATTTACAATATGCAGCGGGCTGGATGCAGGCATTGAAATATCATAATTGATCCGCATAGTGGTTTTTTCACCTTTGGAATTATTATTGCCTTTCATGTTTGTTTTAAAACTGATATCCCCGCTGCTTTTTGAATCCGCAATAGTGATGCCATCAATGATCTTTTGTGCAGTAGTTTCCACGTTGGAAGAAACTTCAATGCTCACATCTACTTTAATTTCATTCTTCGTCCAGGTATGCACATTCACTTCCCCAAAAGAATTCTGGATACTTAATTTATCCGATGAAGAAACATTGTAGGATTTGTTTACGCTTTTGTTTTTTACAAATTCGTATTTTTTATTGTTGTCGTTATTATTATCGTTTTGCGCAATAATAGTTTGCTGAAAAATCAACAAGGGCAGCAATACATTAAATAGTCTGGTTATCTTTTTCATGGCCTTCTTTTTTTGATTGTTTAATTTGATTAATGATATTCAATTGCTGATTCAATACGTTCAGCTGCAGCTGCAGGTTTTGAATCATGGCTTCCAGCAGCAACTCACGGTTAAGTGTACTGTCAAGCTGGCTTTTCAGGGATTTATAGGAACTATCCAATTGGGTAATATCTGAAGTGAATTTCTGATACAAGGCCGGTTGCTCCGGCGCCAGGGCTTTTAATTCTTCCTGTTTCAACAGCACCAACCTGGCAAACTCGTTTACTTCGGAAGAATATTCCGGCGCAATGGCATTGCTATTGGTATCAATCCCCGGTGTCTGAACTATTTCAACAGGGCCTTTTTTTGTTTGGTTCACCAATATAAAAGCAGTGATACCCGCAGTAATCAAAATAGCGGCCGCAATACTCCATTTATACAACGGTGTGAGCATTGTTTTTTTCTTTTTGGGTTCGGCAAAACCGGCTGCAATATTTTCCCACACTTTACCAGATGGTAGCTGATCATCAAATTCGTTGCGGTTATCACCGATAAACTTTTCTAACTTCCTGCTCATATACTTTCTTTTAACAACTGTAATAATTTTTGTTTGGCACGCATATATTGTGTGCGTGTGGTGGATTCCGCCACATTTAATATTTCCGCGATCTCTTCATGATCGTAGCCTTCCAGTAAATACAAACTCAATACGGTCCGGTACCCATCGGGCAAAGCCATTATGGATCTTTTTACAGTCTCCACTTTTAGCTGGAGTTCATTTTCGTCAACCATTTTTTCCTCTTCCCTGTCGGCGACATCCGTTCCGTCTATATCCACCCAGCTAACCTTTCTTTTTTTAAGCTGGTTGATGCTGCGGTTGATGCAGATCTGCTTTAACCAGCCGCCAAAACTGGTGCGATATTCAAAGCGATCCAGGTTTTTGAAGGCTTCGGTAAAGCTTTCCTGCAACACATCTTCCGCCTCGGTAGTATGATTTACAATACGTAAACAGGTATTGTACATAGCCCGGGCATAGCGCTGGTATAATTCCTTATAACCAGCCGCCTCGCCCCTTTTGCAGCGTTCTATCAGTTCGTCGTGATGTGGCAATACCGTCAGTTCCAAAAAATCAGGTTTTAATAATAGAGACAAGAGGGTTTCAACAATGTTGCATCAAAGGTAAAAACTTATATTTGCGGGAGGATAACATGAATTAAAACGAATTCTTTACCCCTTTGCTTCTTTGCAGCTTTGCGTGAAAAATATCGACTCAGATTCCTGTTAACCAATTAACCAATAAACAAATTAACCAATTAACGATTCCATGGCAGCTAAAACAGATAATTTTCAAAGTCCGGATTATTTTAATGTAGACGAATTATTAACCGAAGAACATAAGTTGATAAGAGAAAGTGTGCGCAACTATGTTAAAAAAGAAATTTCTCCTATTATAGAAGAGTATGCACAACGTGCCGAATTTCCGCAACAGATTGTAAAACAACTGGGCGACCTGGGCTGCTTTGGTCCAACCGTACCCGAACAATATGGTGGCGGCGGACTGGATTATATTTCTTACGGATTAATGATGCAGGAACTGGAACGAGGCGATAGCGGCGTGCGTTCTACAGCCAGTGTACAGGGATCATTGGTGATGTTTCCTATTTATCAGTATGGCAGCGAAGCGCAGCGCAATAAATATTTACCTAAACTGGCCAGTGGCGAATGGCTGGGCTGCTTTGGATTAACGGAACCCAATCATGGTAGTGATCCTTCCAGCATGCTGACGAATATTAAAGACGCCGGCGATCATGTGATCCTGAACGGTGCAAAAATGTGGATCAGTAATGCGCCTTTTGCGCAGGTAGCTGTGGTGTGGGCAAGAAATGAAAATGATGAGATACAGGGTGTAATTGTGGAACGTGGTATGGAGGGCTTCAGTACGCCTACTACACATGGCAAATGGAGTTTGCGTGCAAGCGCCACCGGTGAGTTGGTTTTTGATAATGTAAAAGTACCGAAGGAAAATATTTTACCTAATGTAAAAGGATTAAAAGGCCCCTTGGGCTGTTTAACCAAGGCCCGTTATGGAATTGCATGGGGCGCCATTGGTGCAGCAATGGATTGTTATCATATTGCATTGGAGTATAGTAAAGAAAGAGTACAGTTTGGCAAACCCATCGGCGGTTTCCAGTTACAACAAAAAAAATTAGCCGAAATGGTAACCGAAATTACCAAGGCGCAATTATTGAACTGGCGTTTAGGGGTATTGATGAACGAGGGAAAAGTTACGCCGCAACAGGTGAGTATGGCCAAGCGCAATGCCTGCGAGGTAGCGACCAATATTACCAGGGATGCGAGGCAGATGCTGGGCGGAATGGGTATCACCGGCGAATACCCTGTAATGCGCCATATGATGAACCTGGAAAGCGTGATCACTTATGAAGGGACGCACGATATTCATTTGCTGATAACAGGAATGGATGTAACGGGCATGAATGCGTTTAAATAAATTTCACGCAAAGACGCTAATAGGGCAAAGGCGCAAAAGCACCAGTTCTTCTTTGGTATTTTTCTTTGCGTTTTTTGCGTGAAAATAAAACAGGAGTACGAACTTTGGTCCGCAACGAAAATGAATACCAGGCAATTCAATGTTCTTTAATAATTTCTTTAAATGAAAAAGGAAATAAAGTCTGATCTAAAATTTATTTTAATTGCATCAATAATAGGATGCGTTATAATTTATTTTTTAGGAGTATTTATTTACAAAGTCTACCAGGCAATGTTTCCTCATAAATAAATATGTTATGATTAAAAATATCAGCGTAATTGGCGCAGGCACTATGGGCAATGGTATTGCACATGTATTTGCACAGGCAGGTTTTATCGTAAACCTGATTGATTCCAATCCTTCTCAATTAAGAAGGGCACAGGAAACGATCACCAAAAACCTTGACCGGCAACTCGCCAAAGAAACGATTACGGAAGCACAGAAGAAAAGTACTTTAGCCAATATTTCCCTATTGTCTGATATTGCTGAAGGTGTAAAAAATGCCCAACTGGTAGTAGAAGCAGCTACAGAAAATATTGAACTGAAGCTGACGATTTTTAAACAGGTAGATATGTTTGTTCCGGCAGGATGTATACTCGCCACCAATACATCTTCCATTTCCATTACCAAAATTGCGGCAGTAACCAAACATCCCGAACTGGTTATTGGCATGCATTTTATGAACCCCGTTCCGGTAATGAAACTGGTAGAGATCATTAATGGTTATGCCACCAAAAAAGAGGTGACGGATACCATCATTGGATTAAGCAAACAATTAGGCAAGATCCCCTGCGCAGTGAATGATTATCCCGGCTTTATTGCCAACCGCATTTTGATGCCGATGATCAATGAAGCGATTTATTGTTTATACGAAGGCGTTGCCGGCATAGAAGAAATTGATAACATAATGAAACTCGGTATGGCACACCCAATGGGGCCATTGCAATTGGCCGATTTTATCGGGCTTGATGTATGCCTGAGTATTTTACATGTATTGCATGATGGATTCGGCAATCCCAAATATGCCCCTTGTCCTTTATTGGTAAATATGGTGGCTGCGGGTAAACTCGGTGTTAAAAGCGGGGAAGGTTTTTACCAGTATGTTGCGGGAAGCAAGGAGTTGGTGGTGAGTGAAAGATTCAGGTAATCTGGAATAATATTTGCCCTATTCTATACCATGAAAGAATTAATTGGCAAATTAAACAAGCTGGATGATGGCAGCTGGCAGACCATGGTATTGGTATATGCCATTAAAATTGTACTCGCTGCAATTATATTATTTATCGGGTTCTGGATCATCAACCGTATCAGTAAACTGATCAATTCTTTTTTTGATCATCGCAAAATAGACAATACGGTAAAAAGTTTTCTGAAAACATTAATCAGTACCACGCTTAAGATCGTACTCATTATTATCATCCTTAATTTTATTGGCATTCAGACTACTTCCATTGTAGCGTTGATTGGTGCTGCAGGACTGGCCATTGGTTTGGCATTGCAGGGCACTTTAACCAATTTGGCCGGCGGCGTAATGATCTTATTATTCAAGCCCTTTAAAATAGGGGATATTATTGAAGCGCAGGGTAAAAAAGGAAGGGTGAATGATATACAGATATTCAATACCATTTTAATTGCCGATAATAAAACCATTATTATCCCCAACAGCATTTTATCAAATGGTATTATAGAAAATTCGGGTAAAAATGCACCGCCGCCTGTTATAGATAAAAAATAAAATACCCGTTTACTCCCGCTATTTATTCACAAAAGAACAATATTCATTTTAACGAAAAAGATTTATGTACATTCATTTTTAAAAAATTGTAATGCAGCAAATACGCGTAATTGTAACAGCTATACTCATTTTAATTCCTGTAATTATTTTTGCACAGCCAGGTAACGTACAATCCAAACTGGCAGGCAAATGGTTATTGGTAAAACATACTTTAACAGAAAACAAAAAAACAGAAGACCTTCTTACCAGCAATGAAACCTATACGTATCATTTTAAAGCAGATGGAACTTACGAAGTAAGCTATACCAGTAAAAAAACAGAAAGTACCACCGTATATAAAGGCAAATGGCAGGTAGTGAACAATGGAAAAAAACTGAAGTTATACCAAAACCATTTAGCTGGAGATGATGCAACATTGGTGGGTGATAAGCTATTGCCTGTTGTACGCATTTCGGTTACTGAATTTGTAACCAAGGAATTGTTATTTGGTATGGATCTTTTGGGTACCAGTTATTACAAGAAGCTGTAAAATTTTATGCAGGATCAAAAACTATTCTTCCTCCTTCTTGGCTGCAGGCCCGCCGGTAGAAATACCGAACAGCATGATGCTTTTTTTGGCATTGGCTGGTCTTTAAAAGACCTGGTTCCGCAAATGAACAACTTCTGGCCCAACGGGGGAAATATTCATATTGATTCCTGGAGGGAAGTAACTATAGTAGACGGCTACTCGATAAACATCATCCCGAAGGAAAAGGCATCCGCAATACGGAAAAATAAATTATTCTTCATTAATCTTGGCGGGTACAAACCAAACGACCTGGAAGAATACCATTATAAATTAATTACCGTTTCCACTAATAAAGCTGGTGCTATAAAAGCTGCCAAACAAACGGCCTTCTATTTACATACCGGTTTTAAAGGCGCTCCTTCACATATTGATGATAAGTACGGGGTGGATATAGATGACATCCATGAAATCCAGGACATTTTACCACAATCGCTAAAAGAACAATTTACAATAGCAATAGAAAAGACCTCCGAAACCAGGGAAGATGAACTGCATATCAGATATGTTAAATTAAGCAGCCTTTAAGCACTTCTTTGTATTTTAGCAGTGATGCTTTTCTCTCTCCATAGCAATAATAAAATAATGAAAGCCTTTTTATGGCTGGTATTTTTATTGTACATGGGTATTTTGACCAAGCTTATCATTTTTAAAAAGCCGCTGGGCTATGTCAAAAATTTTTTATTGCACCGCTATAGCTGGAGCCAGGCCAAAGCCAATTTCCATAAAGCCAATCTTACCCCATTCGCTACTATTAAATTATACTTAAACAGTCACCTGCGTGCCGAATATGCTGTCAGTAATTTATTGGGCAATTTTATCGGTTTTATTCCTTTGGGTATCCTGTTACCTTTACTTTTCAACAGGCTGAATTTTATATCTACTGTTATTTGTGTTTTTCTTTTCAGCCTGGGTTTTGAAACTTTCCAGTTATTCAGCATGCTCGGCGCTTTTGATGTAGATGATCTTTTATTAAATACACTAGGCGGAATGTTTGGCTATATTTTATTGCGGTTGCTGATCAAACGGCCCACGCTACAAGCGGTATAAATTTGTTGGATATTTTTTTTATTTTAGTTGCCTAATACAATAAATGATGGCTAAAAAAGAAAAACTTGTTGATGCCTATATTGCAAAATCGGCCGACTTTGCAAAACCCATTTTAAATCATATCCGTGAGCTGGTGCATAAAACCTGTCCCGATGTAGAAGAAAAAATGAAATGGAGTATGCCTTTTTTTGATTACAAGGGAGAAATGTTATGCCATATGGCAGCATTTAAACAACACGCGGTAATGAGTTTCTGGAAGGCCTCGTTGATGAAAGATCCGATACTAATGGCAAATGCCAGTTCAGAAGTATCGATGGGGCATTTGGGAAAGATCACTTCTTTAAAAGACCTGCCTGCTGATAAAAAAATAATCGCCTGGATAAAGGAAGCCATGCTGCTGAACGACAAAGGCATTAAGGTAGCCAAACCCAAACCCGCAGAAAAAAAAGAATTGGTTGTACCGGATTATTTTACCAAGGCGCTGAATAAAAATAAGGTAGCGAAAAAAAATTTTGAAGCCTTCGCCTATTCACACAAAAAAGAATACCTGCAATGGATCACCGAGGCCAAAACTGAAGAAACCAGGGGCAAACGCATGGCCAGTGCTATTGAAATGATAAGTGAGGGAAAGAGCAGGAACTGGAAATACGCGAAGAAGAGTTAATGGTCCGTGGTTCATAGCTTATGGTTTGTGAATGGTCAATGGGGAATGGTGAATAAAACGTTTTTAACTTAGGTACCTCCTGCTATTGACCATTGACTATTCACCATTGACTACTTCTTTTTCCCCTTAGCCACCAGCGCATAAGAATCATCGATCATTTCTTTCAATAATTTCTTGGGCAGGCCGCTATCAACGATGATGGTGTTCCAGTGTTTTTTATTCATGTGGTAGCCGGGTAAAATATTATCAGGATATGCTTCCCTTAATTCAATGGCTTTTGCCGGATCGCATTTTACATTGAATTGCAAAGGCGCACTGTTCAGTCCGGTTAACAAAAAAATCTTTTCATTCACCTTAAATACCAAAGTATCTTCCCCAAAAGGAAAACCTTCGGTTACCAACGGCTTTTGCAACACATATTCCCTTAATGTTTCAATATCCATGTTATCAATTTATGGTATGATCCTTTTGGCTTCATCCAGTTTTTTATCGATCTGCCCGGTAAGCATATGCCAGAACATTACAAAATCACTCCCCAGGCTGTATAAAGGATAAGTGAAGGTAGCCGGTTTATTCTTTTCAATAAAAAAATGCCCTACCCACGCAAACCCATAGCCGCAAATGGGTATTAAGGCCAGCATCCACCATTTTTGCAATGCTACTGCGGCTATCAAAATCAGCAACAACCCGGCAGTGCCCATAAAATGCAGCGTCCGGTTTGTTTTATCACCGTGTTCGGTTAAATAATAAGGATAAAAACTCCAAAAGCTTTTGTATTTTTTTTCTGCAGGCATAGCAATCATTTTTAGTAAGGTACAAAAAATATTTATTTTTCTTTTCTTGTAGTTACATGTTGCAGCTCTTTTAGCCGGTACAGGGTTTCTTCCAAACGGTTTTTAGGTATCCCAGTTTTTATCATGCAGAACAATTGCATTTCCTGTGCTAATACGGTACAGTTAAACTGTTTAAGCACCATCATCACTTCATTCATTTGTGTATAATCAAATTCAATGGTGTAAGTTAATTCCACTTGTTTTTGAATAACGGGTGTAACCTGCAAAGCCAGTGCAGTACTGGTTTTATAGGCATTGATGAGGCCCGGCACGCCCAACAGGGTGCCACCCCAGTAACGTACCACTACCACGGCCACATTGGTGATGCCTTTGCTATCTATCTGGCCCAGCATGGGTTTACCTGCAGTACCGGAAGGCTCGCCATCATCGCTGCTGCGAAAATTATTGCCGTCGGTTCCTATACGGTAAGCAAAGCAATGGTGCACGGCTTTTGGATGTTCTTTTTTTAACAGCTGTAATTGCTTTTTAAATTCATCCGCTGTTTCTACCGGGAACGCATAGGCAATAAATTTACTGCCCCTGTCTTTAAATTCAGCATTGGACGGTTGCGTGATGGTATTATAAAATCCTTGTTCTTCCATTATAATTTATTTATTACACTAATCAGACGAATTATTTTCATTCGTATAATGCTTCATTCTATAATTAGTGTAATTCGTTCTAATTCGTGCAATTTTTTACTTTTACCCGTAAGCGATCAACGCAATTGCTGCAATGGCCAATACTATTCCTATCCAGTTAATGAGCGATAATCTTTCCTTAAATAATAACCATGCAGCCACAGCACTAAACAATACAATACCCATATTATTTACCGGTATTATCCTTGATGAATCACCCTGGAAAGCGGTAATTACTTTACCCAGGCACCAGATGGAAAAATAATTGGGTATACCAATAATAATTCCGGCCAGGATAGCTTTGCCTGAAAAACGCTGTTTACCTGTGGCTACCTGTATACTTAAAATAATGAGGCCAATAGTTCCGGCAACAGCAAAAGCGGTGATGAGAAAATTATTGAAATTAGCTGAGGCGGCACTGAAAAAATTATTCTTTACATATACGATCAGGGTATCCAGTAAACCGCTGCTGATGAATAACAACACCGGCAACAATAATAACAATTGTTGTTTTTTATTTGCTGTATCATTATTTTTCTGAGATGGGTAACAGGTTAATACCACGGCCAGCAATGCAATTGCAATACCTGTTATTTTTAATGCAGTTGAACTTTCGTTGTAGAGGTATAATGAAAACACAAAGGGAATTACCATCGATAATTTATTGGCTACCGATGCTACTGCCACGCCTAATTTTTGCGTGGTAAAACCGATCACGTTAAATATACTAATGAACATAGCGCCCATTACAATGGCCCATACAAACCAGGGAGCGCTGATATTTTCTTTGTTTACAGGAAAAGCCCCATTAACCACAGCACCGGTAAAAACGCAGGCGATATAATTGAATACTATAGCCTGCAGGGTATTGATATGAAGCCTTTGCAGCACTTTAAAAGAAAGGGTTAAATAAGAACTGAATAAAATGCTGCCAAATAAATAGATCATGAGCTGCTGTTTGTATAATAGTCGATGTTGTCGTTGAGTAAAAGTTGTGTGCTGATCAATCGTTGCTGATGCAATACAGGAGCGTCGATACCACTAGCAATTTCCATTGTAGTATTAGTAATGATCCTTGCTTCGTCCCACAGACCGGCATCGATAAAAGATTGCAGCAATTTTGCGCCTCCTTCAATTAATACAGATTGGATACCTGAACCGTATAATGCCTGTAGCAGTTGCGGAATTATTTTTTCTTCTTTATTGATCTTATAAAAAGTGATCGTCTCTTTTTCTTCCTGCCTGAGGCCATTAAAAACAATTGTTGTAACACTGCCATCAAATAACTGTAAACCTGCGGGTAATTTCAAATCCATATCCAATACAATTCTTACCGGGTTTTTTCCCGGGTAAAGCCTTGTAGTTAATGCAGGATCGTCGTTTAGGGCCGTATTTGTACCTACCATTATCGCTGCTTCTTCGGCCCGCCATTGATGCACCAGCCGGTTGCTGATCTCATTGCTGATAAAAGTTCTGCCGCTGTCGGCGGCTATTTTTTTATTGCTGCTCTGTGCCCATTTTAAAATAATATAGGGCCGCTGCCGGGTATGAAAAGTAAAAAAACGTTTATTCAGCTCCTTCGCTTCCTTTTCCAACACCCCTACGGTTACATTAACGCCGGCGGCTACCAGCTTTTCAATGCCTTTGCCGTTTACTTCGGCGTAGTTATCGGTACAACCGATAACCACCGCAGGAATATTATTTTTTATGATAAGATCAGCACAGGGTGGCGTTTTACCAAAATGCGCACAGGGTTCCAGAGAAACATACAAAGTGCTTTTCGCAACCAGGTGCCGGTTATTTTCTGCTACATTATTGATGCAATTCACTTCCGCATGCGCATACCCGTACTTTTGATGGTACCCTTCACCTATTATTGTATTTTCAAATACCAGTACCGCACCTACCATTGGATTGGGCGCTACGCTCCCCGCTCCCATCCTGGCCAGCTGCAGGCAGCGGTTAATATATATTTCATTTTCAGTCAAGTGGCAAAAATACGTATGTTTGCAAAAATGACGAGTAAGGAATTATACAGGAATTTTTTGGTGGAATTACAATCGGTTTACGACTTAAGTGAAGCAACGGTAATTACTGACTGGGTTTTTGAAAATGTGGCCAATATCAAAAAGGCTGACCTTATCAAGAATCCATTGCAAACTATTCCGCCTGCCATACTCAAAAAACTCTCCCAAAAACAGGAAGAGCTGTTACAGCAAAAACCAGTGCAATATGTAATGGGAAATACGACGTTTTACAATATGCAGTTCCAGGTGAACAATAAGGTATTGATACCACGACCTGAAACAGAAGAACTGACCAACATGGTGATCAACAGTTACCGCTTCGAACAAAAGCAGGTAAGCTTCCTGGATATTGGTACCGGCAGTGGCTGCATTGCTGTTGCTATTAAGAAAAATTTACCCTCGTCAAAAGTTATTGCATTGGATATAAGTGAAGATGCACTGGAGATTGCCAGGGCCAATGCCATCAGTAACAAGACCAATATTCAATGTACTTTGTTTGATTTTTTAGATGAAAGCCGCTGGCCCGAACTGATGTTATTCGATGCCATTGTAAGCAATCCCCCTTACATACCAGATAAAGAAAAAAGTTCTCTCGATAAAAATGTAGTGGATTTTGAACCGCATAGTGCCTTATTTGTGCCGGATGACCAGCCTTTATTATTCTACGAAAAAATAGCCCGGTTCGGCAGGTCGCATTTAAATTATAATGGAAAGGTTTTTATGGAAACGCACGAGGATTATACCAACGCTGTAGCCAAACTCTTTGGCGAAACCTACCAGCAGGTGATCGTAAAAAAAGACCTGTTTGGAAAAGAAAGGATGGTGATCGCTACTTATTAATTTTATTTGGCATCCACTCCCAATGATGCTGAAGTAGCTCCTGCTCTTTTAGCTTCGCCCATTATCATCACCAGTTTATTAATAGAGAGAGAAGTATCCGCATTCACCACTACAGACTGTTTAACCGTAGTATCCTTTTTATCAATTCTCTTGCTTAATTCTGCATAAATAGAATCAAAAGGCACCTGCTGCTGTCCTATAAAAGTTCTGCCATCACTTTTTACACTGATAATTATACTCTGCTTGGTTTTAGTCTCGGTTTTATATTTTGGATTGGTAACTTTAATCACGTTAGGATTTGCCAATGTGGCAATGATCAAAAAGAAAAACATAAGGATGAATAAGATATCATTCAGCGGACCGGTATCCACTTCGCTGTGCTCTTCATTAAATTTTTTTCTTAAACTCATAGAATTTATTTTATGACACTAATTTTTAAGAATTACACTAATTCTTTTTCATTCGTGTAATTCGTTTAATTCGTGCAATCAATTATCGTGTGGGTTCCTGTAATATATCAATGAATTCAGCACTGGCTGCCTCCATTTTGTTTTCGATCTTTTTTATCTTGGTTTGTAAAATACTATAGCCAAGATAAGTTACAATACCAATGATTAAACCGGTAGCCGAGGTGATCATTTTAACGTAAATACCACCTGCCAGTACATTGGTACTAAAGTCAGGACTTTTATTGATACTATCAAACAAACTCAACATACCTACAATAGTTCCTAAAAACCCGAATAATGGTGCGATACGTACTATGATATTTAAAATATTGAGGTTCTTTTCCATTTTGTACATTTCCAGCACGCCTACATTTTCCATACTTTTTTCAATCGCTTCAATGGGTTTTCCAATACGCTGAATTCCTTTATCAATCATACGGGCAACAGGATTGGGGGTGTTTTTTGCGAGGCTGCGTGCAGCAGAAATATTACCACTAACTATATTATCCCTGATAATATTCATAAAATTATCTTCTATCTTTCCAAACTTCTGCAACAGGATAAAACGTTCGAAGAAAAAGAAAAGTGCTACTACAAAAAGAAGTGCCAGTGGTACCATTAACCATCCACCCTGAATGATAGTACCGCCCACCGACTGGAATCCACTTGTTGTTTCAATTGCTGATTTTGCTGTGTCAACCTGTAAAAATAAAATATCAAACATAGTTAAGCTGATTTAGGAACAAAAGTAATTGTTTTAATTTTTAATTCATTTCTTGTGCACTATAATTGTGCCAATTGGCTGCAAGATTAAAACCTAAACGAACACAATGCGCAAATGCTGCTTAAAGAATTGTTAATCTTGAACGTGAGTGGTGAGTCGTCAGTCGTGAGTGGTACCCTTAAAGTTTAATAGCTTTTCAATAGTAGTAATCACTCACGATTTTAATCGCATAAAAAAAGAGTGCCATAAAATCACGGCACTCTCCAGGTATTTTATAAAGTAATTACACCGTTTTTTTACTGCTTTCCAATTGCTGCATCCCCATAATCTGCTTCATGGTTTTTTCCATACCGTCGCTTCCGCCATCCAAAAATATCACATTGCCTTTTCCATACTCTGCAAAATTCTTGATCGCTTCCACCCACATACTGAATAAAATTACATTGGTATCCAGGTTAGCCTGTTTCATTTCGCTTGCGGCCTGGCTCATACCTTTGGCTACTTCTTCTCTAAATAAAGCCACACCCTGTCCGCGTAATTGCGCCGCCAGTCTTTCTGCTTCTGCTGCAATCTTTATCGCATTACCTTCAGCTTCTGCCGCCTTTGTTTTAGTGATCAGTAAAGCCTGTCCTTCATTTTCTGCAGCTGCCTTCAGGTTATTACTCGCCACCACTTTACTCATACTGGTAATGATGGCTTCATCAAAAGTGATGTCGTTGATCTGCAGATCCTGCAGGTGATAACCCCAGCTTTCCAAAGCCACATCCACCTGCTCTTTTACATTCTCTACAATATCGCGGCGTACGTTCAAAACTTCTGCCTGCTTTTTGGTAGAAACAAAAGCACGGATACTACCTTCTACGGTGCGAATCAAGGCCTGCATCAGGTCCTTATCACTAATGAATTTAAACGCTACCTTCTGTATCGTTTCTTCCTGTTCGTTCTGTACTGAATACAGTAGCATACTTTTAAAATACACATTCGCCTGGTCAACGGTTACCGCCTGGAACTCCAGTTCCACCGAACGGTTTTGAATACTTACTTTTTTGTAGATCTGCTCCAGGAAAGGAATTTTAAAATTCAATCCCGGTCGCATGATGCGCTGGTATTTACCAAACATGGTTACCACGCCAATCAACCCCTGGTTAATGGTAACAAAGCAGCTTAAAACGGCCAATACAACAAGTATCACCCACCAGTAATCTTTTAAAAATTCCATAGTTGTAAAATTTGAGTTGAAGATATAGATTTTTTATATAGACAACCGAAAATCTTTATATCAATTAGCGAACGGCTGTTTTGGGTTAGTAAAGGTGGTATCAGCAAAGAGACAGTGGCAAGGATCTCTAAAAATTTAAAATGTTTTTTTGTAACTTAACACAACAATACGAGCCCGGCTTACCCATTCATTTGTAAAAGCCAAACTTTTATCATGCCTGCAAAAGAGGATATACTCATCATTAAAAACCTTTCTGACTTTGAAAAAAAGATCAACAGGGACAACCGCCCTTATGATATCAATATGATGGTAATGCCCGGCACATTACAGGATAAACATAAAGATGTGGATCCGGAAAAAGGGATACCCGCCTTACGCCGGCAATTCAATTTGATCTATATCCTGGAAGAAGGTGTACATGACGTGTATCTCGGTGCCGAATACCGCTGGCTAAAACCCAACGACCTGGTAATCGTTCCGGAAAATATTATTTATGCTTCTAAAAATGTACATAGCTGCAAAGGGTACTGCATGCATTTTAAAACAGAATTCATTCAACCTGCATTAAACAAACCGTTGGCAGAAGAATTCCCTTTCCTGGATATGGAAGCCGAACACATTATTAATGTAACTGCTGAAGAAGCGGAACTGATCAAACACTGTTTTCGTGATATTATTACCGAATATGAAAGGTTCTCACCTGAAAAAGATTACCTGCTCCGCAATTTCATTCATATTTTACTACTGCGGATAAGGGAGATCTACCGTCCGCATGCAAAAACGATCAATGAAAATCATACCCGTTCAATGAAAATTGCCAACCAGTTCAAGCGCCTGGTGGAAAAAAACTTTATTACCATGCGTGAAGTAGCGCAGTATGCAGAAACATTATGCATTACTCCCGGCCATTTATCTGAGCTGGTAAAAACCAATACCGGTAAATCTCCCAGGGAAATCATTAATGATGTATTACTGCTGGAATCAAAAGTATTGTTAGGTTCCAGCGACTACACCGTAACTGAAATTGCCCACCGGCTTAATTTTAGCGACCAGGCACATTTTTCTCATTTCATCAAGCAGCATACGGGCTGCTCTCCCCTGCAATTGCGCAAAAAGATATGATTTATACATACAATGCCGAAGTTGATACAAGTAACTGCCCTTGCATTAACCCCATCTTTGTAATGCCTTTAGTTATACATGGCGCGTGCGTAACAAAGTGCAACAATTAATTCACACAAAAAAATATTGAAATGAAAACAGTAATCGTCATTGCAGCAATAGCTGCAACAGTCATACTCATGTCGCATAAAGTGCATGATAACAATATTTCCAAAGAAAAAGCTGAACTAAAAGATTTTTCCAAACCCGATGAAGTGAGGGAATTTCCCAAAGGCAAAGTAGAATTGGTTAAGATTGGCAACGCCACTGTCGGCAGGGCCACTTTTCAGCCTGGCTGGAAATGGAGTGAAAGTGTGCAACCGCTGGCAAAAACAAAAAGTTGTACTGCGCCGCATTTTCAATACCATGTTTCAGGAACAATAATGGTAAAGATGGATGACGGCACTTTACTGGAATGCAAACCCGGTGAAGTTTCTTTATTACCTATGGGACATGATGCCTGGGTAGTTGGGGATGAACCTGCTGTAGTGGTGGATTTCCAGGGCATGATCGATTATGCAAAAACAAAAAAGAATTAAACCGATTGATCATCCTAAAAAATAACCATTATGTATATTATCCGTGATATTTTTCAACTCCGTTTCGGTGCTTTTAAAGAAGCCAAAGCCTTACTGGAAGAAGCGTACAGCAAGGGTTTATTACCCGATGCAAAATCGGCAAGGGTACTGTCTGATTTTACAGGCGACAGTTACCGTTTGATTTTTGAAGAAGGCCATGATACATTAGCCGCCTACGAGCAATCATTAACCGAAAGCATGAATAAAACCAATTGGAAAAAATGGTACGATAATTTTAAACAGCATGTGGTAAGCAGTCATAGGGAAATTTTGAAGCAGGTGATATAAAAACAAATTCCGGCAAGTAACTTGCCGGAATTTTATAACACTCATCCTGAGCGTAGCCGAAGTGCAACCTTCAACTTTCAATCTTTGACTTTCAACTCCTCTCCTCCCAAATCATTGCAACATGCACGATCGTTTCAGCAGCTTTCGCCATATCTTTTGTACCGATCCATTCCAGTTTGCTGTGTATATTCTGCATACCGGTAAAAATATTCGGGCAGGGCATACCAATATAACTGAAGCGGCTGCCGTCTGTTCCGCCGCGGATACTTTCCATTTTTACGGTAAGGCCTGCACGTTGTATGGCTTCTTTGGCGTAAGCTACTACCTGCGGATGTTGATCCAGCACTTCTTTCATGTTGCGGTACTGGTCTTGCGTGGTATATTCCATAGCGGCACCGGGGAACTGCGCTATAACTTGTTCAGCAATCGCTTTCAAACGCTGGTGGTGCGTCGCTAACCCGGCATTGGTAAAATCCCTTACGATAAATTGTATCGTAGCTTTTTCTGCAATACCATTTACAGCAACAGGGTGTACAAAGCCTTCTTTCTTTGCTGTTGTTTCGGGGCTCCATTCCTTTTTGGGTAAGGCATCCAATACGGCGCCGGCAATCTTTAATGCGTTCACCAGTTTATCTTTTGCATAGCCGGGATGAACGATCACTCCATATATTGTTATTGTGGCCCCATCAGCACTAAAAGTTTCATCTTCCAGGCTGCCGGCTTCACCGCCATCTAAAGTATACCCAAAATGCGCTCCCAGTTTTTGCATATCCACTTTGGCAGTACCCTGCCCTACTTCTTCATCAGGCGTAAATAAAATTTTTATATCGCCGTGTTTTATGGATGGGTTCTGCATAAAAAAAACAGTCGCTTCCATAATGGCCGCCACACCGCTTTTGTCATCGGCACCCAATAGGGTTAAACCGCTGGCAGTAATCACCCCGTGGTTGATATGTTCTTTTAAGTAGGGCGAATTAGTCACGCTTAACACCTGTGCATTATCATCAGGCAATACAATATCGCTGCCATCATAATAACGGTGATGGATAGGCTTAACATTGGTACCGCTGCAATCGGGTGCTGTATCTACATGCGCACAAAAGCAAATGGCCGGAATATTTTTTTTATCGCTGTTAGCGGGAATAGTAGCATACACATAACCAAATTCATCGGTAGTAGCATCCGTAATACCTAAACCCAGTAATTCACGGTGCAATATTTTACTAAGGTCTTTTTGTTTTGCTGATGTAGGATGCGAAGTACTGGTGGGATCACTTTGCGTATCTACCTGCACATAACGCATAAAGCGTTCGGCGATGTTATCGGGGCTTATTTGTATCATAGGCAAATTAATGGATAATTTTTTAATTGATAATAGATAATGCCTGGTTATTGTAATCGCTTTACAATAAAAAAGCAGTAAGCACAGGGCCAAAATAAAAAGCAGCCTGCTATTGCAGACTGCCCTATTATCCATTAATAAATTTATCAGTTATCCATTAATCTCCACCAGTTCAATATCAAATACCAGTTCCTGTCCGGCTAAAAAATGGTTGGCGTCCAAAACGATCACTTCGTCTTTTACTTCCACTACAATTACCGGAACAGGATTGCCCTGAGGATCGGTTAAGGTTAATGGCATACCAGGTTCCAGTTTCATATCGGCCGGTACGTGCTCTTTAGGAAATTCAATGATCGCTGAAGGATCTTTTTCACCATAGGCTTCTGCCGCAGGGATATTGATGGTTTTCTTATCGCCGATAACCATTCCCGGTATAGCCGCATCAAAACCTTTTATCATCTGCCCGGCACCCACTGTAAATCCTAATGGTTCCCTGCCGGCAGAAGAATCAAATTGTTCGCCATTCACTAATTTTCCTGTATAATGTACTTTAACATTATCTCCGTTTTTTGCTTGCATTATTGTCCTTTTTTGTCCCTAAGCTCCGGAGAGTTTAAAGAATGTTTATAGAATTGAAACTGCAAATTTAGCCCAATAAATGATACATTACATGCAAAAACTTTTAGTGAACTTTACTATATGGAAAAGATATTGATCCCGTTAATTATATTAACATTTTTCAGTTTTAGGAGCTTTAGCCAGCCGGGAACTGTAAAAGCCAATCAAAATAGCAGCGTGATAACGGGTGCCGACAGGATCCCGGTATACCTGCCCTACCTCAAAGGCAAGGCTGTAGCGGTTTTCGCCAATCCTACCAGCATAGTTAACGGGGTGCACCTGGTGGATACATTGCTTAAAAGCAATATCAAAATTGTGAAAATTTTTGGCCCGGAACATGGCTTTCGGGGCGATGCAGATGCCGGCGAACATGTAAATGATGTAACCGATAAAAAGACCGGTATTCCCGTGATCAGCCTTTACGGCGATCATAAAAAACCTACTGCTGACGACCTTAAGGATATTGACGTACTGGTATTTGATATACAGGATGTGGGCGTAAGATTTTATACCTATATTTCTTCTTTGCAGTATTTTTTAGAAGCTGCGCTGGAAAACCATAAGCCTTTACTAATACTGGACAGGCCCAACCCCAATGGCTTTTATATAGATGGCCCCGTACTGGACATGAAATTTAAAAGCTTTATTGGTATGCAACCCGTTCCCATCGTGTATGGTATGACGATAGGAGAATATGGGTTAATGCTGGCAGGAGAAAACTGGTTGTCCCCGGCAGCCAACGCGATCAATGCGTATAATATTACCACTGAACCAACAGCCGATACGCCGTTTCATGTAACTGTGATCAAATGCAAAAATTATGATCATACTACCAAATACATTTTACCCGTTAATCCTTCGCCTAATTTAAAACAGATGCAGTCCATTTATGCTTATCCTTCTACCTGCTTTTTTGAAGGCACGGTTTGTAGCGAAGGCAGGGGAACTGATCAACCCTTCCAGGTTTTCGGGCATCCTTCGCTACCCAAAAACCTATACTCCTTTATTCCCAAACCCAATGCCGGGGCCAAAAGCAGCAAATGTTTTTATCAAACCTGTTATGGCTGGAATATTTCGGGTAGCAATGAAGAAGTACTACAGCAACTGAACGGTAAAATTCAACTACATTATTTTATAAATGCGTATAAATTATTCCCGGGCAAAGACAGTTTCTTTTTAAAAAATAATTTTATCAATAAACTGGCAGGTAATGATATTTTTCAACAACAGATCAAAGATGGCGTACCGGAAGAATTGATCCGTAAAAGTTGGGAACCCCAATTAAGCGAATTCAAAAAAATCAGAAAAAAATATTTGTTGTATCACGATTTTGAATAACCCAACAGGTAATATTCCTTCTTTATGTGTACTTTTAAACATGCTAAAATCAGCATGTTTTTTTATTACATTGATCTTTCCGCTTTGTATAAAAGCACAGCAACTGCCATTGGAAACCTATACTCCAGCTAATGGTTTGGTAGATGCCAGGATCAATAAAATGTTCCAGGACAGTAAGGGCCGAATTTATTTTTTAACACGGGAAGGCTTCAGCATTTTTGACGGGCAGCGGTTTGATAATTATGGCACGGCCAATAATTTCGGAACAGAAATCTTCAATGATATTACTGAAGATAAGAAGGGCGTCATACATATCTTTAGTTTTAGCGGAAATGTATACACCGTCAAAGGTTCAACCGTAACCTCCGATAGCAGCAAAAAAAATATTTTACAGGAAACGAATACCGTTTTTGATATCGGCAATGACGAAAAACTGTTACTTACCAACTACTTTGTACTGAAAGAAAAAAACAATACGTATAAAAAATTAGCGATAAACATTCCTGCAAAAAACTATCACGATATAGAGAATGCAGTACGCTTCCGCCATTACCTTATATTCTCGTCATCAACCGACAATAATCGCTTTAAAATCTACCTGTACAATTACCAAACAGAACAGCTGTCTGATTCAATTATTAATAAGAGGATGCTGGTAACGGCCGCCAATAAAGAGAAGGTCTGTTTTTTTTCAGGCAAATGGCAGCAATTTGATACGACTGCTTTGAATAATGGAAAACTTAAACCAGTCCCCTTTTTTTTAGAACAGCTTATTCCCGGAAATTTCAACGCTTCCTATGCCCAGTTTGACAATGATAATAATTTATGGCTGGTGAGCAGGGAAAAAGGTTATTGCAGGATCAGTCCTGCCAATCAAACAGTAAAGTATTTTACTATTGAAGATGGCATATTGAGCAGTGCCAATGCCGTTTTTGAAGACAATGAAAAAAATTACTGGTTTATTTCTTCCGGCAGGGGTGTTCAAAAGCTGCAACGTTCGTCTTTGGTTAAAATAGACAGCATTGACCATAGTGAGCTGGATTTTGTTTCGGGGGTAAGCAGTAATGAAAATGGCGAAGCCTACATTAATACCTCAGCTGGCGTTTTTTGGGGCAATAAAAAGATCAGCAGCAGCAGGATAGCAGACCGGTACTCCTTTTACTGGCAGGGCCAATATTGGCAATTTACCGATTACAAAACATTGGTGAGCAGCGAAGGAATTGTTTTTCATATGGAGCAATTGATCGATAATTTTGTGCCGTCGGATATTCAAACCTCTTATACATCCATTGATAAAGAAGGCAGGTTGATCATTGCTGGCAACACCGTAATAGTCATCAACAAAAAATATTTGCTTAGCGCTTATAAGCTACCTTATTTCTGCGATAATGTAGTGGCTGATAACAACAACAGCTATTGGTGTTTTTTAAGAAGCAATTATGTATTACAGCTTACACTTCAGGATAATATTTTAAAAAAGACCTACTCTCAATACCTTGAAAATTTAAATCCCCGCTATGCTATCAAATGGGATACTGCTACTTTCATGATAGGTACCAGGACAAGTGGTATAAAAATACTACGATATCAAAAAAATAACGGCTTTACAATCTTAAGAAATCTTGATAAAAAAAACGGCTTATCCAATAATTTTGTCAACGTAATTTTAAAGAAGAACAGTACCAAATTACTTGCCGGCACCGGTACAGGACTGGATATGATCAGCTTTACAGCCGGGGATACTATAATCGAAAATCTATCTGCACGTAACAACATTTTTTCTTCATTCAACAACCTGGTAGCAGTAAAAGATTCATCTGTATTATGCCATACCCTGGATGGGCAATTATTTAAACTGGAAAATGCAGACCGCCTTTTTGCTAATTTTTCACCTAAAGTATTTATTAAAGATATTTTGGTGAACAGTAAGCCGGTCAATTTTGAAACACAGGATCATTTTACTTATGGCAACAATAATTTTATTTTCCGCATCAGTGCACCTTCATTTTTGGATAACCGGAATATGAAATTCCGGTTTGTGCTTTCGGGTAATAACGGGCAATGGGAGCAGCATACCACTGCAGCGGATTTTCAAACCAATAACCTGTTACCGGGCAATTATCAACTCAACGTTACGGTACAATACCCCGGAAAGTTTTATCCTGATCAGCAATTGCAGTATGCATTTGTTATCACACCTCCCTTCTGGAAGCAATGGTGGTTTATTATCATCGCTGTAGTAATGATCACCGGTATTATATTTTATGCCATAAGACATTATTTTCAACGCCAGCTGGAGAAACAAAAAATCGTATTGGAAAAAGAACTGGCTATTGAGCAGGAACGCACAAGAATGTCACGCGAGTTGCACGATGGCCTTGGCAGTATGCTCAGCGGCATCAAACATTCTTTTGTTGCGATGAAGAACCAGCTGGAGTTAAATGACAGTGATGAATTGAAATTTCATCACAATATTGATAAACTTAATGAATCAATAAAAGAATTACGCAATATTTCTCATAGCATGGCATCGGATAGTTTATTGAAATACGGATTGGAAAATTCATTACGCGATTATTGCAGTAATACCAGCGAGCCAGGCGTGCTGAATATTTCCTTCACAGCAATTGATACCGATCATATTCAGCTAAGCGAAGAACAATCTTTTCATATTTTCAGGATCGTACAGGAATTGCTGCAGAACATCATCAAACATGCCGAAGCAAAAAATGCTATTTTACAAATCAGTTACAATGCGCACCGCCTATACATCGCTGTGGAAGATGACGGAAACGGTTTTGATATGAATGGCATTAAACACAAGAAAGCATTGGGTTTAAAAAATGTAGAGACACGGGTAAAAATATTGAAAGGCCGTATCGATTACCAAACTGCGCATTTGAAAGGCACTTCGGTTTTAATTGAAGTACCCTGCAAATAAATAATCAGGGTAAAAGTATCTGCAGCTGCATGGCTGTTTTAATGAGTGCGGCTATATTGCGACATTCAAATTTGGCGAGTAAGTTTTTGCGGTGCGTATCTACTGTTGTTACGCTGATAAAAAGCTGTTGTGCAATTTCATTATTGGTCATTCCTTCTGCAATCAGTTCCAGTACTTCTTTTTCGCGGCGGGTTAATATGGGGATATCACCTGTTACATTCTTTTTTAACGACTGTGCCGCTTCTTCACTTAAAAATGTTTTTCCGTGGGCAACGGTTTCAATGGCTTCCATCAATTCTTCCTGCGTGGCATTTTTTAATACGTAACCGGAAGCGCCGTTATCCATCATTTTCTGAATAAAACTCTGCTGGTTAAAAGTACTTAGCCCGATCACATAAACAGCGGCATATTGTTGCCTTACTTCTTTACATAATTCAATCCCGCTTTTATCGGGCAGGTTGATATCCATCAGGATCACATCCGGTTGCTGCTGTTGCAAAAATGCATGGCAGGAAGCAGCAGTAGAAGCATGCCCTGCCCATTCGATCCCTTTTTCATTTTGCAATAAAGAGCGGATGCCTTCAATTACCATGTAATGATCATCTACTATAAAAACTTTTGTTGCCATTATGTATTTAATTCAATGTGAACCGAAGTGCCCCTACCCGTTGCCGATTGAATATCCAGTTTGCCCTTTAAAAAATCTATACGGCTTTGAATATTTGTCCAGCCAATACCTTTTGCCTGCTGCAGTATCACCGGGTCAAATCCTTTACCATCATCTTCTACAGTTACTGAAAGTTGCCCGTTCGATTTTGTTACCTGCACAATCGCCGTGGAAGCAGCCGCGTGTTTCATGGTATTATTGATCAGTTCCTGCACAATACGATAAATGGTTATAGCCGTTGTTTGATCGATATGGCTGTTCTCCAGCCCTATCGACTGGTAATTTACTTTTAATGCGCCACTTTGATTGATATCATTGCAAAAATCTTTTAATGCAGTATCCAGCCCAAACTTTACCAGGGCTTCAGGCATCATATTATGTGCCACACGCCGCATTTCTTTGATAGAACTGTCCAGCATATCCATGCTGCGTTCAAATGCCTGTGCATTGTCAGGCGTCATGATTAAATTTCCTTTCATACTGTTCATTGAAAATTTTATGCCGCTGAGCATGCCGCCCAATCCATCGTGCAGGTCTTTGGCCAATCTTGTTCTTTCCTGTTCTTCTCCTTTTAATACAGCTTCGGTTGCGGTTAGTTTTTGCTGGGTTTCCAGTTCGGCTATACGTTGCTGCTGCAGTTTTTGTTTTTGTTTGTAATTGCGATACGTAAGCAAAGAAATAAGCAACAGTACCAGGGCTCCGCCAATCAAAATATAATTCAGTGTTGTCTTCTGGCTAATAGATAGTTGCTGTACTTTTTTATCCGCTTCCAGTTGTGCTACTTCATTTTGTTTTTTCTCATAATTGTATCTTGCCTGCCTGAATTCGATCTGGCGGATATTATCTGCCTGGTATAAAGAATCCTTGATGACCGCTACGGAATCCTTGTAAGCAAATGCCTTCGTAAAATTGCCCAGTTGCTTATATACTTCCGCATAATTTTCAAAATACATTTGTTTGGAAGCAGAGATCAGTGAATAGTCGAGGTATTTGGCAGAAGAATCCAGGTGGGCTGCGGCAAGTTTGGGCTTTTTTAATTCTGCTTCATTGGCAGAGATATTTAAAAAATTATTGCCGATGCCCGCAGCGAAATTATATTTCCTGGCAAACTCCAGGCAGGCGGTATAATAGTCAATGGCTTTTTGATATTGTTTCGTATTATAGTAATACATTGCACTCATAAAATCGCAGGAATATACCATGTTTTGATTATTCATTTCGATAGCCATCTGCCTGGCAGTATCCAGTATTTTCAAACCGCTATCTCCTCCCCGTTTTGCCGTGACCAGGTTACCACCATAAGCATAGAGTGCATTTAAAAGGTTGCCTTTATCATTCGTTCGCTTCGCAAATGCCAATCCTTTGCTGCTGTACTTAATACCCTCGTCAAATTTATTTATCGTTCCATAGGCAATGGAAAGATTGCTGTATAAAACAGCGAGGTCATTACTTTGCGGATTATCCTTTAAATATATTTTCTCCGCTTCAAGGTAATAATAGGTGGCCGTTTCGTAATCGTTGTTATTATTATGCAGTAACCCTAAATTAATATAAGCTGAGCCAATTGAGATACTAGCCCTTTTATTGTCAGGGTATTTTAAAAATATCTTTATTGCTTTTTCATAGTTATCGATAGAAGGAATGGTTTGATTATCCAGCTGGATAGTAGCCGCTAAAAAATATGCCAGTCCATGAAAGAGATCATTTTTTAAAACCGCGGCAGTTGAATCAATGACACGATAGCAACGCCAGGCTTCCGCAGTATCCGTCTGTCTTATTTTATTTCCCAACTGTACCAGTCGCCGCACTCTTTCAGAATCATTTTTTTCCATCCTGATACCGCTACGCAGGCTGTCAAAATAATGATCCTGTGCATTGCAAACAACAGGTATGATACCAATAAGCAACAAGATTATTTTTTTCATACAAGAATTATAAAAGCATCCCTTAACAAATAAACTACATCGCCTCATCATCGCTGCTCCCCTTTTTCCATGATTTTTATCTTTTTCCGTAATCTCCTGTTTTTACGGGATAGCATTTTTTTTATTACAGGAGTAGGTTTGCTACTACAAAAAACTATTTTATGCGATCTACAATACTACTCCTTTTTTTACTTTCCTGTTCTACCATATATGCACAATGGAACAGCAACGCGTCAATAAATAATCCTGTTTGCAACTTTACCGGCAGTCAAACTAATCTACAAATGGTTTCGGATGGAACCGGTGGTGCCATTACAGTATGGCAGGATAGCAGGAACGGCGCTACCGATATTTACGCACAACGCATCAGTGCTACAGGCGCATTACTTTGGGCTGTTGATGGCGTGCCTTTATGTATTGCAGCTTTCAACCAGCAAAACCCAAGGATAGTAACCGATGGCACAGGCGGTGCCGTTATTTCGTGGATGGATGACAGGAATGGTGCCGGTGCAGGAAACTATGATATTTATGCGCAGCGCATTAATGCCAACGGAATAGTACAATGGGATATTGATGGGCTGCCAGTTTGTACTGCAACAGGTATCCAAAATAACCATCAAATGCTGGCCGATAATTCGGGCGCCATGATTGTTTGGAGCGATGGAAGAGGGGGAAGCAGTAACGCCGATATTTATGCGCAACGCCTTAACCAGGTCGGCACTCCATTGTGGACGCTTGATGGTATAGCAGTTTGTACCGCTACTTCATTGCAGAATGTACCACAGATCATAAGCGATGGAGGAGCCGGCAGCGCCATCGTTGCATGGGAAGACTGGAGAAATTTCAGCCAGTCGGATATTTATGCGCAACGCATTTCAAATGGTTTTACTACCTGGGCATTTAATGGTGTGGTAATTTGTTCCGAACCCAATTTTGCACATCAGTACAATACAAAAATGGTGATGGATGGCAGCGGTGGTGCCATAATGTGTTGGGAAGATAAAAGAAATTTTGGTTCGAATACCGATTTGTATGCACAGCGTGTAAGCAGCTCCGGTATAGTACAATGGACTGCCAATGGTGTTCCTGTTTGCACGGCAAGCGGCATACAGTTCTCTCACCAACTTATCACTGATGCATCTGGTGGTGCTGTTATTGCATGGGAAGACAGGAGGGCTGGCAGGGATATTTATACGCAAAAGATCAATGCCTCAGGTGCTGCACAATGGGCTGCAAATGGTATCGTGGTTTGCAATGATCCGAATACACAGGAAGAACCTCAACTGGTTACAAGAGCTTCGGGCGGTGCTGTTTTTTTATGGACAGATTCAAGAAATTCTTTTCAGCAGGACATTTATACACAGGCCATGGATGCAGCAGGCAATCCTTTGTGGATAGCAAACGGCGTTGCTGTTGCCAATGAAGCACATGCGCAGTTTACCGCACAACTCATCAGTGATGGTGCCGATGGAGCCATCATTGCATGGCAGGACCTGAGAACCACTTTGGATTATGATATTTATTCTTCAAAATTATTTGCGAGTGGCACATTACCGTTGCAGCTACTATCATTTACAGGTACAGCTGAATATCAGCATGTATTATTAAGGTGGAATACAGAAAATGAAATTAACACAGCGCACTTTGATATTGAATTTTCCACAGACGGTATATCATTTTATAAGCTGGGAACAGTTAATGCAAAAAATACCAGTGGGTCTAATCAATACAGTTTTACAGATGCATCCCCTGCAGCCGATATTTTATTTTACCGCCTCAAACAGGTAGATATTAATGGAAGAACAGAATACAGCACATCAATAAAAATCATTCTGCAAAAAAATACAGCATTATATGTATACCCGAATCCTGCGACAAACTACATACAGCTTAAGCATAACAGCGCTACAACTTTTAAACAACTGCAGGTAATAGATGGGACTGGCAGAATTATATTGTCGCCTGTCATCAATAACATGCAACAATATAACGTGACAAGCTTAAAAGCAGGTACTTATTTTATCAGGATTATTAAACAGGATAGATCTACTACAGTAATTCCATTTACAAAACAATAAATCCTTCTTTTAAGGGATTGTATAACGGCTTTATTAAAAACATATTTGTGTTATAAAATTTATTTACATGAAAAAGATAGTATTACTGGGCATTTTTTCTTTTACCCTTGCTGCAATTTTTGCACAGGGCGGCAGGATCCGTATTTCATTCGCGGGCTTTGAGTGCTACAGGGAAACCTGGGATGATATTTTAAACAGTGATGGAAAAGGCGATGAAGTTTTTTTTAATTTTTCTTTTTTATTAGCTGATAAAAACGGGAACTCAAAACTCAGCTACGAAAAACGTACGGGCGTATACGGTGATGCTACAGGGCGATTCTCCAACCGCATTAGTGCAGGTAGTTGTGTGGACCTGTTAGGCAACTTAAAAGGAGGGATCAAAGGTGGTGACGTATACCGTTGCAACGACCTGATAGGCGAATTTGATATGGCTGATGCTGATATACTCACCATTATTCCTACAGGATGGGAGCATGACCCTATTGCCGACAATTCTATTTCCTTTTCCTCAACAATGAAAAGTTTTTATAACAATATCAATCAAAAGATAGCGCCGATCATGATTGGCTTCAATGTGCTTACCGGTAATCTTGGAGGAGTTATTTTTCAATCCACCAGTTTAGGGTTATCAAAAATAAAGGCCGGTGGCGAACAGGGAGAATTAGGCAAAGCGGGTACACGCCCCATTGGCATGGAAAAGTTTGGCGATTTTGCCGCTAAACTGGTAGCGTTAAATACACCTAACCTGGTTAGTATCTGCAATACGGATATGGGTTTTGGCAAAGGTGTGATCGCAGTAAACTATGACGAAGCCGCTGTTGGTAACCTGCGTGACCACGGCAATTACACGATGTTGATCAGGGTAGAATATTTTCCCAATCCTGCTACGGCAAATAATGCTTCGCCGGCACCGCCCATTGTAAATAAGAACGTAAAACAATTCAGCACTCCCGTTACAGGAACCGCCGTTACCGGTATATGGACAGGCACTTATGGTACCGGGCAAAACGCTACACCCAATTTCTATGCTTTTAAATTAAATACGGATGGCAGCATGCAAGTGGTTGATGCCGCAGGAAATGCCATTGCAAAAGGAACTTATGCTTTTTCGAATAACCTGCTCAGTGGTACTTATACATACAATAGCAACAATAGTCCATTCTCCTTTGCTGCTACTTTATCCGGCACTCAATTAAACGGCACCTGGGGTAGCGGCACCAATACCTCCGGTGGAGGAAAATGGTTGATGAATAAAACCGCACTTAGTGCAACAGGTAATATCAGGTAAAAAAATCAACATGAAAAAATATTTAATTGCCGCTATATTTTCAATGTCACTCGTTCAAACTTTCGCACAAAAAAAACTGGTTCCTGTTACCCAATCCATAGTAACTGCCTTACAATTACCCGCAGGAAGTATACAGGATAAAAGAGCATTAATAGAAATGAGTGCCAAAGCCTTATTGCAAATGGAGAGTAAAAAAGCGGGCACTACGATATCCACTACCGAAGTATTGTATTTACCCAACAGTGATGTAGCTGGCTTCAATAGCGATTCGCTTGTTAACCAGCTTACCACATTGGGATGGAATATAATTCCCGTGGCAGAAGACAACAAATTTGTTTGGCTGCAAAAAGACAATCGTTCTGTACTCACGTATTTTTCAACAGGTAAAAAACAAATGGATCTTTACTTTGGCGAAACAGTCAGTCCGCCTGCAATAGGCAATACCATGCCTCCACCCGCCAATAGTGAGCAGCAGCAGCAATAGACGGTAAAATCCTGTTTTTAAGGGATTGCACCCCTGTGCATTTGTACGCATATTTACAGTGGCTAATTGCTACTATTTAAATCTTAAAAAATAAAATTTCATGAAAAAAATAATTATCTTTTTTACAATCGCGTTGTTTATAGTAGCTACAATACAGGCCCAGGTCAAGGTCGCCCCACAACCTGTTGTAAAACTTAAAACAGTTGCCCCACCGCCGCCACCTCCACCTGCTGCAACAAACAAAAGCACGGTTACAGGTAATCCAATTACGCCAGTGTATTCGTTAACATCTGCAAGAGTAGTGATAAGAACAGGAAATGATAATAAAGAATTCCCCTCCAAAGTAAATGTAACGTTAATGGCTAAAAGCACCCCGCAAAACTGGCGCAACTATATCCAGATTAACCTTGGCAACGAAATGAGAATTAATTCAGATACCGAATTTGGACTTGACCTGGAAGGCCGTGCGCCAACGCCGCTCGAAAACTTCCAGGTGGATGGATTAAAATTATCTATTGGCTATGAGCCCAATTTCATCATGGATGCATGGAAAATAGAAAATGTCAGTTTAATTGTAGAGTTTAAAGATCAAAATGGCAACCTTCATCCAACATTGGGTAGAAAAACAATAGCGTTCACTAATGCCTATGGCTTTCTAAACAATGAATACCGTTATATGCAATGTGTAACTGACGGGTCTTTTTTGCCGCTTACCGCCGTTATAAAAAAAACATATTAACCTGCGACCGCTCATAATAAACTATACAAAATGAAAAAGTATTTTTTCTGTATCGTACTGTTGTTTGCAACCACTATGGTAATTGCACAACCCGGTAAAAAGAAACCCGAAAAAGAACAACCTCCTACCCAAAAAGAGATGGATGAAATGATGAAGCAAATGCAGCAGGCAATGGGAGAAATAAGCGCGGAGGATAAAAAAACCATGGACAGCATGGGCATCAAAATGCCTGATATGAAGAGCATACAAAAAAATATCTCCGGTATCAGTGATGCACAATTAAAAAAAGCATTTGATGATGAGAACAGAATTGTTCCTGTAAAAGATGCCGCAAGAATAAATATAGCCATGGCAACAACACTCAGTAACGGGGAATTAAATGCATACATCAATAAAACGCATGCGGCAGTTCTAGGTCAATTACCAGCCAATACAAAAACAAAAGCATTGCAAATTCTACAGCAGGCCAATAAGCTAAAAGCATCACTGGCCAATACAGCAGTAGGTTTATGGATGGATGGCAAACCCACACTTGCCTTATACCTCATGGGCGAAGCCTGCAAGGCTGATCCTTTGAACGGAATAAACCTAAATAACTATGCCGCATTTTTAACCATGGCTGGTGCCGAACAGTTAGCCCTACCCGCTTTAATGAACTTAAATAAACGCTATCCAAAAAACAGCAGCATATTGAATAACATCACCCAGGCCTGGCTGGGCTTAGGTGATATTACCAGGGCAGAAAAATATACCGATAGTACAATACGTATCTATGCTTATCATCCGCAGGCCAATATGGCCAAATGCCTGATCGAAGAAAGTAAGGGCAATATCCCCGCAGCCATTGAAGCGGCAAAAAAAGCCATCGGCAAATCGTACAGTATTGAAAAAGAAAATAAATTAAAAAAACTAGGCTATAAATTAAAGGATAAAGACATTGAGTGGGACAGGCCCATGCCCAAAGACGCCATGGGTTTGGGAAGATTTAAATGGCCCGAAGTACCACTGGATGTAGAACAAAATAAAGCACTGGAAGCTGAATGGAAAATTTTTAAACAGGATTGTGAAGAGGAACTGGTTAAACTGAAAGCCAAACAACAGCAGGCGGAAATTATAGCACAGGAAGTAAATGCCAAACGCATGGCCACTGTACTCAGCGAGGGGCAGCAAGGTCATTATGTACAATTGATTCCTGGTTATGCAGCCAAGGCCATACAAAAATTAGGTCCGGGCATCAATGATGTCAATGGCAATATGTCGTTCGTTTTTGCCAAAGAGCTGGAACCCGTTGTAAAAGCATTGGCTAACGTTGCAGGATACGAGCAGTTACTAAGCGAAAAACAGGCCTTGCTGGATAAAAAATACGAAGACCAGGTGGGCGAGGGAAGGCCCAATCCTTTTGCAGCAATATGCAAAGATGAAAATGAAATACGCACTGAATTTTTAAAATCTGCCAATGGCGGTTTGCAAACTGCGTACAAAGGGTATTTGGCCTATGCAGCCCGGAGAACCAGCGACCTGCTTTACTATTACCAGTATACGATGTGGCCCGAACAATTTGAACTGGCAAAGATCAACGCACAGGCAGCATGGCTTACCATGATAAAAGACCAGCGTGTATTTTTTAAAGACAAAAGTACCTGGTGTAATGCCATCCCGAAGAAAAAAGAAAAAAAAGATTCCCTTCAGCAGTTTGATGACGTGCATTGCGATTATGTAAGTACAATGAATTTAGGCGTGTATAAGATCACTTCCAGCTGCAGCAACTTAACTGGCGAATTTAGTTTTGGCGGCGTGGATATTAATTTAAAAGACAACGTGGAAACAGGTCGTTTTTCCGGTTCGGCAATGGTAGGTGTTGGTAAAGGTATTGATGGCCCGGCCGGCAGCGAACTGGAAGGCAGCATTGCGGCATTGGTGGAATGGGACAACAGTGGTATCACCGATGTAGGCGCAATCGCAGGTGTATCAGCTAACGCAGGTGGACAAACGATTGCTGGTGGCGATGTAAAAGTTACCGTCAACAGCGGTGTAAGTACATCGGGCAAAGGCATATTGCAGGGAATTAAATAAAAACTACCGGTGTTAAAAACAAATAATGAAAAAATTAATTTTAATTCCTGCATTTGCATTATCCGTCGCCTTTATTCATGCGCAATCGGCTACACCCATCAAAACGGCAAAAAGTACAGTTTCGGGTATATTTTACGCACCGTCAGGCATTGGAATTACTTTGCAGGATAATGCTAAAAACAATTTGACATTATCAGCCAAAAAAGAAAACGCACAATCATTTGCGATAACCAATTTTGTTTTTCCAACCACCGTTGCTAAAGGAGCTATATTTAAAATAACGGTAAAGAGTAATCCGGCAGGGCAAACCACTTATATGTATCCCGGAGCGGAGAGCATATTTACTCCTGATAGTAAAATACAGGTCGCTTCCGATTATACTTATGACCTGATAACACGCAGTTCCAATGATGCCGGCTTCAGTAGTTTTTATGAAAGCAGCGATGCAGCTGTGGGTGGCAACCCGGGAGAAGAAGGTCGCTATGTGGCTTTTATATCCTCCGCTGCAGGCTTTGCCAGCAACACTGGCAAATACCGCCAGGTATTTTGGCGGGATAGAAATACCGGTATCAGTAAATTAATCAGTACTGCCATCAATGGTGAAGCAGGTAATGGCGACTGTTATGCGGTAGCAATTTCGGGCGATGGTAAATCGGTTGCATTTGAATCACACGCCAGTAATCTAGTTACAGCCGACAAAAACGGGGTGAAAGATATTTTCATCTGGCATTCAGTTTCCGATAAAATAGAAAGAGTAAGCATGGGTAATAATAATACCGATGCCAATGCAGAAAGCTATGAACCATCGGTTTCAGGCGATGGAAACCTGGTTGCTTTTACTTCTACCGCCAGCAATATTTCAGCAACAGAAAAAGGCACATCCAACAATAATGTGTTTTTAAGGGATATGCAGCTGGGTACTACAATAATGATCAGTACCGATCGGGCATCTAAAAAAGGCGGCGGTGGCTCCAATGCTTCCATCAGTTATGACGGAAAGCGGGTGGCTTTTTATTCTCATACTTCAACATTGGTTAGTGATGATAAAAACGGGCTCTGGGATATTTTTTTATGGGAGCAAAACACTCCGCAGTTAAAGCGGATCAGTCTTACTGCCGATGGCAAAGAACGCAACCAGGGCATTGAAAGTGCCAATCGCGTTGTAGCGCCATCGATATCAGGCAACGGCAGGTATATTGCGTTTTCTACAACGGCAAGCAATATGGTGCCGGGTGATGCCAACGGTTTCCAGGATGTTTTTATTTACGATACCCAAACCAACAGTACCGTGATTGCAAGCACTGCTGCCGATGGAAAACCAGGTAACGCCGATAGCCCCATTGGGCAGGGAGAAAAAATCGCCATTTCTTTTGATGGCAATTATATGGCGTATTCCACCAATGCCAGCAACCTTGGTGCACCTGCTGCCAATATTGTACTATATGATATGACGGTAAAAAAGAACAAGGCTGTTTCCAGCATTACCGGAAGCAGTGTAGGCCGGGCCGTTATGAGCTATTCAGGCAGTTATGTAATATTTGGTATCGGCGCTAAACTGGACACTCGCTTTTCATCATCCGGCATATTTGCTAATTACACCGGCCTTGGACTTTGCCGGTTTTGTACGAAATAAATTGTCCATTATTTTTTTAATACCCACTTATCAATTAAACAATGAAGTATTTTTTTTTACATACGCTGCTGCTGTTTTCATTAAACGCTTTTGCCCAGGATTGCAGCAAGGAATTATTGCGTGAAAAACCGGGCACCTGGAAAACAAATCCGCAAGGTTCCATCGTAAATGTAAATGCCGCAGCACTTGCGAAAGAGAAATCTGTGATAGCGGATATTCATAAAATGATACAAACAAATTATTTCCCCAAGGGTTGCCAGGTTTCGTACAGCACCGTATATGGGAAAAACCCAGGTGCTGGTGAAACCTATATTGCAGATCCCTATCATTATGCGATGTATATACTTCGTTTTTTATGCGACCGGAACAGCAAGGATAAATCAAAATTTTATGTAGACATTTCCACTCCTACCACTGTGAACATAACAGCCAATGTGATCTTTTCCTTAAACAATCTATATGCAGCCAATATGCCTGCTGATGATTTCAGGGGTTATTTAAAGCTGGACAAAAGGCCACAAAAAAAAGACGGCTGCTGGTTTATGGGAGACGAGATCGTTGGGGACCGCGGCACTCCATCCGAAATAAAAGAATACCGCTGGCTGATCACTTACAATGATACGCTTCCTTTTTATTATGTATCCCGTAAAGAATATTTACTATTAGAAAAAAAACGTTTGGAACAGGACCTAAAAGATAATCCCGGCGAAAAAGAGTATACTAATAAGTTCATCAGCAACATAAACGAGTATTTAAAAAAACCGGAAGCCGAATTAAATAAACCTGCTGTTTGCATGTGGAACCAGGAACAAAGATTTGAAAAATTTGTGGAAGAGGGCACCAATGGTTCTTTCATTGCCATAAAACCCAACCTGGAATATTATCATAAAAAACTGCCCCAGTCATCGCCGCAGTTTTTTACTGTAGTATATAAAATAGCTGCCGGTGATGACGTGTTTGAATACAATATTGATCACATAAAAAAAGCAGTTGACTTCAATACACTAAAAAACATGTTGGGCAGATAAAATTTTATACCATGAAAAAAATAGCGCTGTCTTTTTTAATATCTTTTTTATCGCCGGTATTATTTGCACAATCTACCAAACAAATTATTGCTGACAGCAGTTTCGGCTGGATGAAAGTATATCACTTTAAAGGCGCAAAAGCTCCCCGTACATTAGGCGATCGTGCTTTTAGCATTGCACAGCTTTCCCTATGTGATTCATTTGCCAACTGGATACAGGCCAGCTATATTCCCAAAGGAACTATCGGTGATGTTCGCAAAGTAATTATGCCCGAAATAGGATTGTACAATAAGCACCAGTTGTTTTCACCGCAGGGCTGGGGTGCCACTTCCTATACCTGGAGTTTGGAAATGAAAAATGGCAAGCCCACTCCCATACAGGAAACAGAAATCCCCTGGGGCATTACAGCCAATGAAGTTCCGGGCGTATCGATGAGAAAATTATGCAGCAATGGCGATTACTATTTTTTTATGGAAGAGACCGATCCTTTTGATGCAGGAACCCCAAAAGACATCATCAATAAATACAACATTAAAACCTTACCGCAATTCAGTGCATTTAATACCGCACACAGCCTGGCTTCGCGTTACGACAGGAATGCAGGTTTTGTGGAAGCTGTATTGCTTTGTAAAAACAACCAGCTGCCTTTTATAAAAGTTACCATTGGAGACCTATTGGACAAAGCAGGAAAACTGATACAGGAGGAACATGAAAAAAAACTGAAAGATATCAGGGAAAAAGATAAAGGCAATCAAAAAAGCATTGACTATTTTACCGGTTATGAAAATGAAAATTACCGGAAAGCACTGATCACTTATGATAAGCACAAAGAAAAATACAAAAGCCGGTTGAATGACTGGGCTGCCATCAATTCAGACTTCGATTATATTGATTTTACAAATGGATACGACATTTTTACCCGCATGCAGATGAACGAAGGTCCTCCATCTGTAAAACTGTTCCCGGTTTATAAATTCGCTCCCGGTATTGTTGAACAATCCAAACAGGACAAGCCACTCTGGATAAGGGTAACATGGAGTTGGTGGCTAGCCGATGAACGCACCCGCCACATGCACGAGTCTATCATCAACAATTTTAATTTTCAATACCTGTATGATTTTTTTTATGACGCAGAAAAAGTAAAGGGTAAAGTTTACCAGCCACTGCATTCACCTTATACAAAAGAAGCTGTAGTGATAACTGAAAAATCAGCAACAGCAAAAAAAGCTGCAGCAGATAACAATATTCATTTTTTTGAAGATTTCTCTTCCAATGCGATTGGCCAAAAACCAATCGGCTGGTATTCCGGAACAAATTCACAGGGAAGTTATAGCAAGGTTGCCGCCATAACTGGTGAAGAAGGAAAATGGCTGGAACTAAAAGGCCACAACGGTTTGATCCCAAATGACCTTAAAAAACCTTTACCTCAAAATTTCACGCTTTCTTATGATGTGGCTGTACCAAAAGATTTTACATGGGGTGGAAAAGGTTTGGAAATGTTCATTGCCAAAGAAAAAACTGCCGGCAATATGGAATATTTTATCCGCTTTAGAATAAGGCCAGGCTATGGTGGAAGAGGAGGTGGGGCAGAACTGGAAACAAAATTCCCGGCTGCCTATACAAGCGGAACAAAATATTATGAACTCGCCGGTTTTTCCAATGACAAAAACATCAACCGCATTACTGTAATCATAAAAAAGAAAGCCGAAATACTGGAGTTGTACATGGATAAAAAATTGATCGCATCATTCAACAATGCCATGCCTGCGGATATGCTATTTAACGCCGTTTCATTTTTTCATAGCAGGAGCGATAGTGAAACAGAAAAATATTTTATCAGCAATATTAAGATCACAAAAGATCAATAAATATTTTATGAAAAGGATATTACGATCAAAGGGGTTATGTTTTAGTATATCACTTTTAGTTTTTTATTTGTCAATAGCACAGTTAAGTTTTAGCCAGGACTGTAAAACGCAAGCCGCAAATAAACTGTCCACATACGATGCCAGCTTCCAGAATTTTATGAACCCGGCCGGGAAGCCAGTTTCATGGGATGTCAGTAAAATGAAACCCCGGCTTACAAAAGTGGAAAGCTGGATGAGAACCATGCTCAAAGGTTTTACGGGTGCTAAGCTGATGTACGGAAACTATTACTTTCTCGATCCTCTTCACACCGATCTTTTTTACAAGACATCGGGTTTAGAAAGATATTACGAGAGCAATATGTTGTTTTTTGCTTATTACTGCTACGAGAACAACAATAAAATATTTACCGAAGGTGAAAGTGGATCAAACATAAAGGTAATTTTCAACAATGTCTTTAGTTGCGGTCTTACCACGGATGCCGGTGTTTATAGTATTAACGGAAAACCTGCATTCAAGATCTTTCAAAAAAAACGCAGCGAAGGAAGAATTGATTTTTATGAACAACGGTCACAGGATAATGCAACAGCCAAAATGTACACGGCAAATGATTATATCATTTTAAGAAACAGTGATCATCCCGTTTTTATCCCGGTTACACGCCAGGCCTACCTGCAGCAAATGCTTAAAGATGTGGAAAATTCCGGCTCAGGAGACACGAAGGCTATGTCTGACATCTACCAAAATAATATAAAGCAGTTTGAAGCAGAAATGAAAGCGTATAAGCTTGATAAAAATTACACCGCAGAAAAAGAAGCGAAGCGAAGAAAATGGTTTGAAGAAGACCAGGAAAAACTTAAAAAAATTACCAGCAAAATAAATCCCGACACAGAAGCCGCCAAAGCCGTAATTCTACAGTATTTAAAAAAGCCGGCAGCGTGGCTTAGCCGCAGTTTTAATAATTTTTATCCTTATTCAACATATACAGCAAATGCGGTAAGTCAGTATTGCGAAAGTCTTGATAAATCTTTGCTGAACAAGGAAGAAGAGACACAAAATGAGATTGTCTCCATTAACCCTGCCTACTTCAACAATACTTTGGGTGCCGATGTACCTCAATTAATAACGGTGCATTTACAAAATGGCACCTATGCACACATGTTGAAAGTAGCCCGGCTCATCATACAGCCCGGTGCATTAGGCCCTTTGGAAGCTATGTTAAACGGGAAAACAACAATACAGGAAACAGAATCCATTCCTGTTACAACTGCTTCAAATTATGCAGTATCGTATTTGGCAAAACTGGATAAACTCAGTCCGCTAACGATACCGGCCGATATGAAGGTTACTGTAATTCCTGCCATTAATAATTATAATAACCCTCCTGCCAGGCCATTCAATTTTACCGTGCCTGCACTTTCTCCAAAAGTTGCAGTATTACCTGCAGCCTTAAACACAACCACGTATCCAACTTACATACAGCAATTGCATACCAATATTTCCAATGCTGTAAAGCCCAACGAAAAAAAGAAAGCAGACGACTACATTAAAAACAAAAAAATAACCCGCACAAAAGAGATGACCAATACAGCCACAGCTGCATGGCTACAAAATGCGCCCGGGATAAGTTTGTATTTACATAGCAAGGCAGTAAGCGCAAATCCTTTAGACGCCCTGGCTGCCAATAATTTTTCCGCCTTCCTCATTATGGGTGGCCTATCCGAAAAATCAATTCCAATTTTAGAATACTGGAACAAAGAGAAACCCAAAGAGGCAACCATACTTTGCAATCTTGGTAATGCCTATTACCGGCTAGGTGCCATTGATAAAGCCATGAAATATTTAGAGGACTGTGTACAATATGATACCTTAAATCCAACTGCCAATAAGATACTTTGTTTGTTATACTTAAAAAGAGGCGATACAAAAAAAGCAGGAGATCATGGTACAAGATCATTAACCGGCAGCCATGATGAACAGGTAATTGCAATGCTTCAACAACTCAATACTAAAACAAAGGCGGGAGAAATAATGAGCCGTTTACCTGTAAAAGAATTCCCAATGCTCAAAAGAATACAACTGCCGGCAATGCCCTCAAGCCTTGAGGATATGAAAAAATTTGAAATAGAACTGGACGCAGCAAAAAGATCATTGGAATTAACCATAGAAAATATTGATAACAAAACTCCAAAAATAAGTACCGATGTTCAGCAGCAATTATTGATGGCGAGTTTTGGAAAAGGCATTTCTTCGATACGTGTAAAAGCACAGTACATCATTATGGATGGGATGCAAATTTACCAGGAGCAAAAAATCCGGGAAGCGGAAGTATTCAATTATAATTATAAAAAACTGGCAGCACCCTTCAACATAACAACAAGAGCCATCGCCAGCAAATACGCGGCGCTATTAAAAAACCTTGAAGGCGGCGAAGCTGGCGATGAAGATAAAATTCAAGCCCTTGAACTGGCCAGGTGTAAAGAGATTAATGCAGAAAAAGAAAAATATTTGGCCGGCTTATCTGTATTGGTGAATACTTATGCCCAGCGGCAGGAATTTATTTCGCGTAAATTTTACAGGGACTATGCTAACTGGGCACCCTACTGGATGCCGGAGACAACCATTTCCTTTCCAGTTATTGAAAGAGATTATTTAAAAGATATTATAAGTATACTTAGTGAATATAAAACTATAACCAAATCCGATTGCTCCATATTTGAAACGCCGCAAAAAAAAGATGCAACTTTGCAAAAATGGGAAGATGAGTATTGCGCCAACTTTAAAGGCATGATAGGTTTAGGTGGCGCAAAGATATCATGGACATGTAATTCCTGGATGGTGGAAGGAGGCGAAGGTTTAGTGGGTGAATTGGGCGTAAATTATTCGGACGATGGTGCGTTTGAAGATTTCATTATTAGTGCAGGTGTGGGTGAAACATTCAGCATTGGAAACAGCCTGGCTAATATAGAAGCAAGTACATCAGTTAAGGATTTTATCAGGATAGGGGCTGATAAATCTTCGGGTAAATGGACTGTAAAAGACTTTGGAGTAAAAGGAACGGTATCAGCGGAAGGAAATATCGGCACTAAAAATGTAGAGATAAATATACTGGAGTTATCAGCAGCTGTAAACGCAGGCGTTAGCTTGAATAGTGAAGTGCCGGCATTATTTCATTTAAACTAAGTTAGTGGATGATAGCAATAAAATACCTGTTTTACAGGATAGTAATGCAACATCCCGCTCTATACTTTTGAAGTATACTCATACAGCATGAAAAAAATATTTCTCTTCTCATTTTTTTATTTTACAGCTTTCCTTGTAACAGCGCAACAAGAAAGTTTCGACATTATTAGTTATACGCCTCCTGCAGGTTGGATAAAAGAGGTAACGGCCACCATTACCAGTTATAGTATTTACGACAGCGAGACGGGTAGCTGGTGCCGGATAGGTATTGTAAAAAGTACTGCCAGCCAGGGTGACATAGCAGCTGATTTTAATCATGAATGGCAGGAACTGATTGTAAGGAACTATAAAATAACCGAACCACCGCAGGTAGAAGAAGTAAAGGAATTAAATGGATGGAAAATAAAAGCCGGTGGGGGAAATTTTGTTTTTAAGAATAGTAAATCAATGGCCATACTTACCACTGCAAGCGGTTACAATCGTTGCGCCAGTATCGTAGCCACTACCAATAGCCAGGATCATATAAAAGACATTGAAGCACTGCTTGGTTCTGTAGACCTGGCAAAACCCACAGCTGTAGCAGAGCAATCCAGCACAGCTGTTGAAGAAAACAATTCTATCCTTGGTACCTGGATTGTAAGTGCAAGCGACAATTCCAACTACAGGATAAAGAATGGTATTGGCAATTATATCAAGCGGCAATATACTTTTTATGAAGATGGTAGTTACAGCTTTGTAAGTAAAGCTTTTGATCCAATGATGGATAAAATATTACTGGGCAAAGAAAATGGTACTTACCAGCTTAATGGCACTAACGTTACACTTAACCCGAAAAAATCTGTACTGGAAGGCTGGAGTAAAAAAGACGGTACCGATAAGTGGGGCAAACAGTTGAATACGCAAAACATCGCTCTTGAAAAAGTAACCTACAGCTTTACCAAACATTATTTTTCGGGTATACAGGTATGGGCACTGGTATTAATATCAGGCAAACCTACCAACCGGGATGGCCCCTTTAGTAATAATAAAAGTTTTGACAATGCCTGGTACTATAACAGCATTTCGCCCAACAGCCAGGCCATTGAATTGCCCGGCGGACAGCCATCTATAAAAGAACCGGCGCTACAAACTACGGCAGCAATTAACCCTGCAATTGTTGGCACCTGGGGTGTAGGCACTACTGTAGCATCTGCTTACAATATGCATATCAATGAAGGCAGCATTATTACACAATATATTTTTAATGCCAATGGTACGTATAGTTTTCATATTAAAACCTTCAGGTATCAACTCGATCGTTTACTGTTAACCAGGGAAACCGGCACTTATCAAATCAACGGTAATACGATTACTGTTATCCCGAAAAAAGCAGTAATAGAAGCATGGAGTAAAAAAAACGGAACTGATAATTGGGGCAAACTATTATCCAGTGATAAAAAAGAATTAGAAAAAACGACTTACCAATTTCTCGTTGACGACTTTGGTTCGGGAAAGACTTTGATATTAAAGGCGGCCGCCATAACCAAAAGGGATGGACGCTTTAACAACAGTAATAACGATTCGTGGTTTTATCCTTCCAAATCAAAAATAGAAGAAATTATTTTACCGGATTAATAAGATTCCTTTCATTCAATAAAAAAATCATGAAAAAAATATTGGGCTGTATAGTTTTCCTTTTCACATCTATAGCTGTATCCGCTCAAAAAGAAACTTTTGATCTTACCACCTATACAGCTCTAAAAGCATGGAAAAAACAACCTGCTGAAACAGCTATCCAGTTTACAAAAGAAGATGAAAAAAAGGGAACTTATTGTGTAATCACTCTTTTTAAAGCAGTACAGGCTGTTCCCGACTCAAAAGAGAATTTTGATATTACCTGGAATTCCATGGTAAAAGAAATGGTAGCGGTTAGTACTCCACCAACAATGGAAGCAGCAGAAATTAATAATGGCTGGGAAGTGCAAAGTGGTTATGCCTCATTTGAAAAAGAGGGCAATAAAGGCGTTGTTATTTTAATAAACTCCAGCGCCTCTAATAAAATGGTAAATATCATCATACTCACCAATACAGATATATATGAAAAAGACATGACTGCATTTATAAGATCCCTGAGTTTAAAAAAGCCTGCTTCCATTCCTGCTGAAACGAAAGCAGCACCTGCTCAACCTGTAACAGGTTTTGCATTTACCTCTACCAATTTTGATGATGGGTGGACTAGTACCGTACAGGAAGACTGGATAGAAGTAACAAAAGACAATATCAAAGTATTGATTCACTATCCCAATAAAAGTGCAGATGAATATAACCCGGTTGTAATGGATGGATTAAAAAACGCCTGGAATATTTTAGTGGCTCCAAAATACAGCAGTGCTGCCAATTTTGAATTTAAACCCATCAGCGGTTGGCAATCCATTGAATTTGCTGAGGCCGATGCAGTAGAAAAAATAAGCGGTAAAACAGTGCATGTGGTACTGTTTAAAATGAATTATTCCGGTGGTACTGGTAGATACCTGGAATTTATTACAGCAGATAAAGCATCTTTTGAGCAGGAATTTGATGTTTACCACAAGGAAACCTACGGATGGGAAAAAACAGAAAAAATGATTACTTATAATAAATTCGCGGTAGCCGCTTCAGATCTTAAAGGGAAATGGACCAACAACTTTACCGGTACACAACAATACGTAAATGCCTACACGGGAAACAGCGCTGGTATGGATACACATGCGTCTGCCCAAAAGTATGAATTTGCAGGCAATACTTACAAATGGGAGATTGCTGTAGCCAGTGGTTTTGTTGGCAATATTAAATTTCAAGGGGCAAAGTCAGCAGGCAAATTTTCTTTACCCAATAATTGGCAGGTACATTTTTCCGACCTGGAAGGAAAGCCTAAAACTTACAATACTTATTTTTCCTGTATTAAAGGCGGGAGAATTTTATGGATAGATGATACTGCTTTTGTTAAAGCAGATTAAATACATTAACTCACTTTAAACAATATAACAACATGCGCAACATTATCCTGATACTATTACTTACCCCCGTTTTTTCATTTGCACAAACCAGTACGGTATATATCAAACTAACTGATGCCAGCGGGCAACTCATCAAAGGCGAAGCCATTGCCAAAGGCTTTGAAAGAACGATCCAGGCTGGCTCCACCAGCGCTGCCGGAAAAAACAATACCCAGTTTAGTTTTACCAGCACCGTTAGCGGTGCATCAGCCGACATAAAAAAAGCCATGGCTACGGGACAACTGCTAGCAACCGCCGAAGTAATAGCAGTAATTCCCAATGGCATGGGGGCTCCACAATTATCTTATACTATAAAAATGGAGCAGGTATCCGTATTGTCATGTACAGAATCGATGGGCTGCAATGGTATCATGAATACTGTAGTTTCCTTACAGGCTACACGTATTGGCTGGACTTATTATACCCAAAACCGCAGCGGTGCTGTAGCAGTATCCCGCAAATTTGGATGGGATACCGCAGCAAATGCAGAATGGAATAATTTTTAATATGAAAGAAAAAAGATAATATATTAAGCCTCTTCCTTTAAAAAGCCAGGGGCTTAATATATTATAATCATTCAATGTACATTCATTTTTTGTAGTCGTTTGTTTACAAAAAAAAGCCGTCGTATAAAAAGGGTTTTTAATATCAGGAAGTATTTTTTTAATACTGCATACTAATCGTAAAGCAGCTGCGTTTCCTTTAGTAACCTAATAACCTACTATGAAGCACTTTACCCTTACAGCCGCATGTATTGCGCTATCTTTTTTTGCGATAGCACAGCAAAAAAAATCTGTTACCCCTAAAAAAACGACCAACGACAGTGCCGCCAACACGGTACTGAAACAGGAAAAGATATGGCCGGGTTTCAATAAAAATACTACCGCCGTAATAAAACCGCCAGCTGTAGTTAATACCTGGAATAAATTATGATTTGATCCGTACCCCCTATTACAAATGCCGCCTGTGAAATACCGACGGCATTTTTTGTTTCACCCATACTGGTAATAATAAAAAGTGTGCAGGAATTTAACCCACACACATTCCTGCTTCGTTCATTCTGTTATGTTATAGGAAGCCTATCAATTAATTCGTTCGTTTCACATGAAAAAAGCCATCTATCACGTGCGTTTGCCACATGGTAGTATTACCATTTAAGTAAGACATACCGGCTTTTTCAAGAATGAATATCCCACTTAAATATTCGCCCACAGCACCGTAACGGAATATGTTGATTCCACCCGTACTTGTGATGATGCTATTTCCCTGTGCATAAAACTGCCAGTAGTTGGTTGTACTTCCGGGTGAATAGTTAAAGGAAGGCAAAGTGTTTTCCCATTTAATGTTTTCGAACATCGCATAGTTGCTCCATTTAAGCGATATCATGCCGGCCGGGCTATTGTTTATTATCGGCGTACCTGTCACCTGTTTTATATTCCCCGACGACGTAAAACCAAGCGCACTTGGAGCATATATCCATGGTCCATTGTCTATACGGAAAGTAATACCATCGCCCCCGATATAAATATTGGCTACCAAAATAAAAACGCCGGGGCCTTTTGTATTTAGTGTAACATTAACCGCTACAGGATTACGTGCAGGTATTTGTGAAGGTGCGGTATAATATGCGCTGCTGCCATTAGGTGCCAATAGGCCTTCGCCGGACAATGTCCATTCTTTAATACTGGCTGCTACAGAATCCTTTACCGGCGTACCCACCGGTGGCACTTCCAGTTGATCATCAAATTCAACGGTACGTAAAACATTCAGTTTTATCTTTCCGCCTGGGGCAACGTAATTTAAGGCAGGTGATAATATCAGTTTTTTAAATAAACTCCAGTCGCTGAAGTGATCAGTATAAACGGTTACTTTTCTATTGGTAGTATCATTACTTCCGCCCCCTACTGCCTGCCATATATTTTGTGCATCCTGGTAGGCGATTCCCATTCCTGACGGAATCGTATTCACCAGGTCAGAGTCGCCGTAATTAAAAGTGATCTTTACAGGAAGGTCGAAATTTAAATGTGGAGTAATACGGTATCCATTACCCGCAGCCCCGGTTACAGTATTGGTAATAGGTTGAATGCTGATGGTTTTATCCGTTTGCAATGCACCTGCAGGAAAATCGATTGTCAACCTCTTGTCTGCTGTAGTGAAAGAGCCCCCACCTGCGCCAATCAGTTTTGTTTCTGCATTACCGATGGCCGTTCCGATAACGGAAACCAATCCTCCCCCATTGCCGGTATTGCCACCCGCACCAGTATCAGTACCGGGCGTGGAATCATTTTTTTTACAGGAAACCAGTAAGAGTATCGCTACCCCGATGGCTATTAATAGACTTATTTGTTTGTGTAATATTTTCATGGCTTTATTTTTATGGCTGCGAAAGTAGCTTTGGGGTGAAGATCCCGGAATACTGAGATGAATGAATTGATGAAATTGCCGGATTAACTGGGATAGCCCGGAGGATTTAGTCCGTCGATTATCCTAATGTCTTTATCAACGTATTCCTGTAAATTTTACCAATGGGAATGGTGGCTTTGTCTATCTCTATCAACTCATGGGTAAAGGACTTGATCTTTTGTATAGAGATAATAAAGGAGCGGTGTGTACGTACAAATTTATTTTCAGGCAGCATTTCTTCCACCGAACTGATAGACTGTTTGGAAATGATAGTGCCTGATGTGGTGAAAACCTTTACATAATCCTTCATACTTTCTACATACAGGATATCCTGCAACATTACTTTCTGCATTTTTCGGTCGGCCCTGAAATATACAAATGGTTCGCTATGTACCTGTTCATTTAATACTGTTGCTGTTTCGGGTAAGCCTACAGATTCGGTTAATTTATTCACGGCTTTTAAGAACCGGTCAAATGGAATAGGTTTTAATAAATAATCGAGCACATCCAGCTCATACCCTTCCAGGGCGTACTCGGGGTAAGCCGTAGTAAAGATCACGTTGGGCGGATTCTTAATCGTTTTTAAAAAATCATTGCCATTAAGCTGCGGCATCCTGATATCGAGTAATAGCAGGTCTACTTTTGTTTGCTGTAAAAAACTTAGAGCCTGCAATGCGTTGCTGCATTCGCCGGCCAGTTCCAGCATGGGCAATTGCGCTATATAACGAACCAGTATCTCACGGGCCGGCGGTTCATCATCCACGATAAGGCAACGTATTTTTTTATTGTTGTTCATACGTTAGCATTTTTTGTACAGCAGGTGTAGCAGTTGTAGCTGGCTTTCCATCCAGTTGCAGGCTGAGTTTTACAATAAATACTTCCGGTTCGTTGGTAATGCTGAGTTCGTAGCGCCCAGGGTACAATAATTCCAGCCTGGTTTTTACATTAGCAATACCAATTCCGGCTTTATACCCGGCAGCAGCCTCTTCCAAAGATTTGCTGTTCACTACTTTCATTTTCATCCGGCTGCCTTCTGTAGTTATGCTGATACTGATCCAGGCATTATCTACCTGGTTGCTGGCACCATGTTTAAAACAGTTTTCTACAAATGGCAGCAGCAACAGCGGGGAAATATACAGGGCGGTATTTTTTTCGGGTACACTTAATTGTAAGTCCAGCGCTGCATCGTAACGCACTTTTTCCAGTGAGCAGTAATCCTGCAGCAGTTTTATTTCCTTATGCAAGGGGGTCAATGACTGGTTACAGTCATACAGCATATAACGCAGCATATCCGATAAACCTGCAACCAGTTGTGCTGCCTTCGGTGCAGTTTCCTGTGTGTAGGAAAAAATATTATTTAGCGTATTGAATAAAAAATGCGGGTGTATCTGTGCCTTCAGCAATTGCAGCTGTGTAGCTACGTTTTCTTTCTGCAGCTGCAGGTTGCGCTGCTCCTTAAGATACCAGAATTTCATTAGCTTAATAGTACTACCAATACCTGCAATGGTAATAGCACCGCGTAAGCCTGCCATTAAGCCTAAAAATATAACCATGGTCGTGCTTCTTGGCGGACCTTCATAATGTAGTTTCATGGCTTCTTCCCGCACATAAGGAATAAGGGTAACAGATAAAAGGGAAGACACGGCAGCCGTGATCAAAAATAATACTATGGTTATGCTAACTGCCTTTAAGTAAAATTGTTTGATAACATAACGGGGAATAATAAAGTACATCAGCGCATACGTTAAAAACATATGTGGCACCAGGTATATAAACGATTCGGCAAAAGAAGCCTGCAACCTTACCCAATACGCAGTACCGCTATTAATGGCCACAAAAGAATAAAGAAATCCCTGGAAGATCCACCACACCAGCCAGAAGCACAAATGGCGTTTTATGCGGTACGACCGGGCATCAGAAAATATAAAGGGGTATTGCTGCATGATAATTTGTACTCAAATTAATATAGAAAGTGCATTTTTAAAAGACATAATGGTTAAAAGTGGCTATACAGTGAAAAAAAATCGACCAAATCATTTTGTCTACAATAAATAAAGCCTGTACACGTACAGGCAGGGACAATAACATTCCGCTCATCTATTGTTACAGGGTACGAGTTGCGGTTAAAAATTATTTGATTGTTGGTTTGAAAAGAAGACGCATTATTCGCAAACAATCAAATAACCTGCAACCCGTAATCTATAACTATGAATTGGGTATTGCATCGCCGGATATTCATGGCTATCCTTTATCTTGTTAAAATGGCTACCCACTGTTGCTGTTGTTGTTCGGCTGCAGCTGTCTCCCTCGCCTCCACCACCTGTTCCAATACTTTTTTCAGGTTTTTCAATGTTTTTCTTCTTTCGGGGTTCAGGCGCTTTCCTACAACACTAACGCTGGACAGTAGCTGCTTGCCGTTATCATAAAAATGTACCACCGAATTTTTGGGTGTTTTAACATTAGACTCAATTACCCAGAACCCTTTTGGAGATATCCATTTTGAGGAACGGGATTGAGTATATGTTTCGTCTTCCTGGGCCAGGGCGAAACTGCAACTGATCACAAATACGGCTACCAAAGCGATTGATTTAAAATTTTTCATGTTGTTATATATTTAATTGATGAATAAATTACCACACAAAACTATAGCAGGCAGCGAGCGGGCATTTTGATAATAGACGGGTAATAATAACGGGATGACAGAAAAAGAAAAACTGTAGACTAAATTATTTTGACATTGCAGGTTTTCCGCCTTATACTACCTTTACCACTATGCTGGAATACAAACTCAAACAAAAAGAAAACAAAGTCAGCACTTTTAATATGACGATCCATCCACTGCGTATTGTTTTTATGGGTACGCCTGAATTTGCCGTAGCATCTCTTGATGCATTGATAAAAGCGGGCTACAATATTGTGGGAGTGATCACCGCACCAGACAAACCGGCTGGCCGCGGTATGCAATTACAACAAAGTGCAGTAAAGAAATATGCCGTAGAGCAGGGACTGCATATTTTACAACCCGAAAAATTAAAGCATCCTGGTTTTTTAACCCAACTGCAAGCCCTAAACGCAGATTTACAGGTGGTAGTAGCCTTCCGTATGTTACCCGAAGTAGTATGGAACATGCCGCGAATGGGCTCGGTAAACCTGCACGGTAGTTTATTACCGCAATACCGCGGTGCAGCACCTATTAACTGGGCAGTGATCAACGGCGAAACCGAAACAGGTGTAACTACGTTTAAGTTAAAACAGGAAATAGACACCGGTGATATCTTATTACAGGAAAGTTTTGCTATAGGCGAAAATGATACTGCTGGCGAAGTGCATGATACCATGAAACTAATTGGCGCCCAGCTATTGGTGAAAACAGTAAAAGGGCTGGCAGAAGGGACTTTGGAGGAAAAACCGCAAGCGTCAATGGGCAATGGTCAATGGGCAATGGAAGAACCTAACCTTAAATTAACTGATTCACCATTAACCATTGACCATTCACTAAAACATGCTCCCAAAATATTTACCGAAACCTGTAAAATAGATTTTACAAAAACCACAACTGAAGTACACAATCTTATACGCGGCCTCTCTCCTTTTCCCGCTGCATTTACTTTGTTGCAGGGGAAAATGCTGAAGATCTTTAAAGCAGAAAAAGAACTGGTACCGGTTGCCTCAGCGCCGGGAGAATATGAATCGGATGAAAAGACTTTTTTAAAATTTGCCTGTGTTGACGGCTATATCAACATAAAAGAATTACAACTGGAAGGCAAGAAAAAAATTACCGTGGAAGAATTTTTACGCGGCTACCGCTTTAATAAATAAAAAATGCATTGACCTGGTCAATGCATTTTTTATTACTTTTTTATACTATTATTTAAGTTTCAGTTTTTCCAGCAACGCTTTGCTTAAAGACGCTTTTGGTACTACCAGGCTAACGGTATTGATCTCAAAATACGGTTCGGATACATTGATATAGCCGTGGTAAGGACCAATATCACCCCATGAATTTTTTACCAGGAAGAAAGTAGTTCCGCTTTTGGATTTTTCCAATCCTACAATATGCATCAGGTGGTCATCCTGCGTAGTTAAATTTTCAAATAATTCCTGGCGCTTAACTACTTCTGCTTTTCCTTCTTTAGCGGTACCGTTAAGAAGGCTGGCCTTTGTTTTTAATCCCGCAGGTTGGTTATCCATATACACTGCAGCACCGTTTTGTTGCTGAAATCCATCATTGCTTACATCAGCATCCCACAATATACTATAGCCTTTATTTAAGGCATCTTTGGTTAACTGAACCATTTCATCCAGTGGAATATTGTAATAAGCGCCATTGCTGAAATTATCGGGTACTTCCAATACAAATGGTTCGTAATAATTATGATGGGTAAAAGAAGTAATGTTCACATAATCATCCGCATTAAAATGCAACACTTCACCGGCAAATGTTTTAGCCGTGTACAGCTTGCCGTTATAGCTAAATTTTTCGGGCACTTTGCCTAAAGTGGTATCCAGGATATTCTTATACCCTGCCAGCCAGTTCTGCGGTAATGGTTTAATATTTAACACACTGTCTAAATATTTTTTAAGGTCGGCCTGTAATTTCTGGTGGTTATGTTGCTGCTGCCCTTCTTTTAACCCGCTGTAAGCTGTTTCGGGCATTGCGCCATAAAGGCTGATAGCCCTGATCAGGTCATGCCCCAATCCACCTTCTCCAAATTGTGTATGCCCCTGGCGCAACAGGTAGTTGCGGGCTTTTTCAATATAGATATTTCTTACGGTAAACATTTCACTTAAATCCTGGTCGCCCAAATTACTTTTAATGCATTGGCTTTCTATTAATGAAGTTGCCGAAAAACACCAGCATGTACCCGTCATCGCCTGGTTTTTTACAGGGGTAGCTGCTACTCTTTTTTCTATGGTAAAAGCTCCCGATTCATTTTCTTTTGGATCTGCCGCTTTTCCGCCTTCTTTTGATTTGGGTTTAGGGCTGGATATTTCTGCATCTGTTTGTGCCTGGCCTAACATAAACATTGCAGTACCTACTGCAAACAAAAAAACTTTCTTCATAATTTTTATTTTGAATAATTGATGGTACATTCTATTTTATTATCTGTAACGCCCAATGCATCTGCAGCAGCATTACTGATACGGATGATCAATCCATTGTTCTGCTTGATATCAGTGATCAGGTCGAGCACTTTTGCATATATTGTTTTACCTGTAGCATTACTGGTGATCTTTAAAATTGTACCGGACGGGGCACTGTTGTGCAGGCAATAATATTTGCCGTCTTCCCAGCCACTCGTACTTTTAAAAACGCCGCCGCTACCGGTTTCGGTTACCTGCCTTCTATCCCTCGACTGTTCTTCGTATACATTTTTAAAAAAGCCGCCTCGGAAATCTGCTGCCTTCGCCGGCACTTCCACTACCTGTGCATTTTTTACCGGCACTGCAATATCTTTTTTATCGGCCACGGGTTTGGCTTCGACGGGTTCAGTTTTTTGAACCACCTCTTCTTTTTTAGGTTTGGCCACTTCAGTAACAGCTGTAGTTTTAGCTGCAGCAGTTTTAGCACTACTATATCCCACTATAAGTTTCGATCCTTCACTCAATGCATCACTCGTAAGATTATTCCATTTTTTTATATCTGCAACAGGCACTTTATTATACAATGTGCTGATGTGGTACAAGGTTTCTTTTTTTGCTACCGTGTGATAGATTGGTGTGCCCTTTTCCTTTGGAGCAACTGTTACAGGTGTCTTTACGGCTGGTGCTTCTTTTGCCGGCACAGCAACTTCTTTAGTTGTTGCCTGTGTTGCGGCAGTATTCACCGGCACTTTTAATACCTGGCCGATAGTGAGCCCTTTTTCGTACTCAATTTTATTATAATTCGCCAGCTCACGCCCGTTAATATTGTACAAGCGACCGATACTGCTCAGGCTTTCTTTGGGCCCTACTGTATGGGTGATCACTTTTTGTGCTACTGCAAAAAAAGGTATCATCAACAACAGGCCAAGTAATTTCTTCATTTGTAAAATATTGTAGCTGCAAATATGCAAAAATAAGTTGGTTTATCGTGCCATTTACTTGTTAACAATATCATTAACAGCTGAGCCGCGGCCATAAATGAATAGGCGCTTATTTATTCAGTATCCGCCATTCTTTGGGATAATAATTATTGATGCGGTTGGGTAATGCCTTTATCCAGCCCAGTGCCAGTCCATTATATTTTATTAAGGCCCAGCCTTTTACTGTGGTAACTGTTTTTACATCCTGCTTACGGAGGTATTGCAAAGCCATTTCCAGGTCAGCTTCATATGCAGGAATGCTGTTGCTGATGATGGTACTTACAGCCAGTTCGTGATGCGGGATCAACTCATTTCTTATTACAGTCCCCAACCTTACCCCTGCTTTTTTAATATACAGGTTAGCCTGTACCAGCGGCCATTCTTCCTGTAAATGTAAAGGCAGGGCAATGAGTTCATCATTTTGTTTGATATAAAAAAACCGGTCCGGGTCTTTTAGCCAGGGACTGATAACGTCAATTTCATTTTTACTGACTTTTTCTGTACTGCTTCTATTATTCTTTGATGAGGGATAGTCCGTATCAGCCTGTATTTTTTTAAAGGCGGCAATAAAAAACCCTTCGCCTTTTACTTTGTCGGGGTAAAAACGATAGCCATAACCCTTTTCATTTTCGGAAATAGTTTGCACAATACCCCATTGATCATCCACTTTCAATGGCAGACTTTCTACTTTAAACTGTTGCATCAGCCAATCCACCACAGCTTCGTCTTCTTCCTGCGAATAGGAACAGGTGGAATAGATCAGTATCCCATTCTCCTTAAGTGAAGGCATGATATCGGCTAGTATCCTCTGCTGGCGTTGGCTGCAGAGTTGCACATTATTTACACTCCATTCGTCAATGGCAGCAGCGTCTTTACGGAATAAACCGCTACCGCTGCAGGGTGCGTCAACCACTATTACATCAAAATAATTTTGCAGGCGCTGAAAATCTTTAGGATCATTATTGGTGACAATCACATTAGCTGACCCCCACTTGGTAATATTCTCGGTTAAAATATTTACCCTTGTTTTTATTACTTCATTACTTACCAACAATGCTTCATCAGTAATAAGGGATTGTACCAGGGTCGATTTTCCGCCGGGTGCGGCGCAGAGGTCGAGGACTTTTATCGGCTGGGCGCAATCGGTAGTTTGCTGTAAAGCCTGTGCAAGGAACATACTGCTGGCTTCCTGCACATAATAAGCTCCCGCATGAAACAATGGGTCGCTGGTAAAGGAAGGCCGTTCCCTTAAATAGAAACCCTGTTCATTCCAGCCCACCTTATCATCAAAAAATAATGCCGGTAACAATGACTGCTTTGCAGGATTAATTCTTATTGAAGTGAGGGAGGCCGCATGCTCATGTGCTTTAACAAAGGCATTTTCATCAAAGCCTTTCACCTGCTGCAGCGACCGTATAAATGATTCGGGTAAACTCAAGTAAAAAAATTATAACTGAATATATTGATGCGGTACATTATAATTCCACAGCATCATACACTACCACTTTTTCCCAGAGATGGGCGCATTCCTTTACAAAATTTAAATGAATGGGATCCACCTGATAACTATCCTGATCGGCAGCAGTAGCAAATGTAATTAACCAGGAAATGGAATACGTAGTATCAATTACGCCGCGGTTGGTAGCCGCCGGTTTACCAATATGAAAGGATTGTATGGTACTTACTGCAGCTAATTTTTGTAAGCCTTCTACCAGCTGGTTTTTATTTTGCTGACTGGAAGGATCTTTTAACCAAAAGAAAACATGATGTATGAAAGCGTGTTGCATGATAGCTTTTTTTTGTAAAGCTATTCTAAAAACGGGATTATAAAAAAGGTTCATAATAACGAACCCTTATAAAGATATGTTCAACTTAGTTTAGCGGACACTTTCAAATCGCTTACTCAGGATCTCATTATTGATCACTGCCTGCATGGTGTAGATGCCTTTTGGCAGGTCATGCAGGTTCGCTGCCGGTATGGCTATCATATTATCGCCTTTAACCAATATCGATTTTTGCGTATAAATCACCTGGCCCAATGCATTAATGATACTAAGACTCATATCAGCTGCTACATCGGAGTTGATCTTTGCCTTCACATTATCCTTTATAGGGTTGGATAAAACGGTAAGCGATTTTTGCCGCCCCTGGTCGTTTTTTACGGTAACGGCAGCACTGTATTTATAACCGCCATTGGCAGCGACCTCCTTTAACCGGTAATAACTAACTGCTGCGCTTAGTGGCTTTTCGTCGGTAAAATAATATTGTTTTTTTATTGATGAGTTACCTGCTGCGGTTACCTGGGCAATACTTTCATACAAAATGCTATTGCTGCTGCGTTCTATAGCAAAAAAAGCACTGTTTTGCTCTGTTGCGGTGATCCAGCTAAGCAATACTTTACCAGGTTGCTTTTGCGCCGTGAGGTTAATGATATCAACAGCCAGCACAGCAGCGCCTCCTAATTGTGATGACCCGCAAAAATTATAGGTACCGGTAGAAGTCCGGTTGGTAAGATCGCTGGAAGAACCAAATACCCTGAAGTAATAGCGTCTATTAAGGGTAAGGCCTGTCAGCTGCAATATCTCCGTTTCACTGTTACCTCCTTTATCTGCACAACCGATATCAGTAAGTCCGGGGCAGGCATCTCCCGAAAAAGCCTGGATGGCTACATTAAAGGAAGCCCCGGGATTAACTACAATAGTAGCGGTAACATCCTGTGCAAAAAAGCTAAACCATACATCCGCACCGCTATTGCCGGTACCACAGGCGGGTATAGGCGCACAGGGATCCAGTGTTGCAGTAGGTTCATAGGCCAGTTCATTACTAAAAACAGTTCCTCCCGAAGGACAATTACTGGTCCACGACTGGTTAAATAATACTGCGTTGGAAAACTGTGTTCCACCACCCAGTACCTGGGCATTGGACAACAAAGAAAGCTGGCATATTGCCAATAAGGCAATGGTTCTTCTAAACATTGGGTACAGGTTTTAAACCGTAAAAATAAACTACCTACAGGCTGGCCTCATAGGTCAATCACTACATGCTTTGTAGTAATTCATTTATTTTAAAACGGCGGGTATTAAAGGGTCGCTGGTAAAACGTTTTTTTGGATGGATTATTGCCTGAAAGCTGCGCCCCTGCCTGATTTCATCAATACAAGCATCGCAATTATGTAAAAAAAACCTGGCTGTGTTATCTGCCGGATGCTGAACAAAAAGATAATCACAAAGTTCTTTTCACGTTTGGGTTGTTTAGTTCATCTATGGTTAAGCAACCTATTAAGTTCAAGGTAAAGTTATTTTATGCCATCACCGATATCATCTGCAATGCAACAGCACCCAATGTTTTATCTCCCGAAATATCAACGTCTGGTAATGCTTCTGCAGGTGATATGCCTTTTGAAAAAAGTTTCCATGCCGTTTCCGGGGAGATGACTACTATAGCAGCGGCTGCATTTACAGTACTCCCTTCGGTAAGAGACCAGCCTTGTTGTTGTTTTTCAATATGCCATGCACCGCCGATATCGCCAGGCAGCTTTACCTGTACTATAGTGCCGGTTGCTGCTGCCATGTTACGGTAAGTATATGGCAGCGCATACATGAACGTATTGATAAAAGGATAAAATAATTCTTTTGTAAAGATCCCCGGCTTGTTCACTGCATCCCTGATCTGTTGCTGGTGAATAAATTTCTCCGTGTACTCCCTGGCGATATGAAACCAGTTGGCTGATCTTTCTTCTCCTGCCCAGGCCACAGCGAACAGGGCGTCAGCAAAGGGGTCTAATTTTTCCAGTTGTGCTATATATTGTTTACCGGTTGATTCCAGCAATTCAATGAGTAATTCAGGGCTCACTCTTTTTGTGGCGTTTGTCCACGACATATTCAGTTCATTCAGGTAAGCTACCAGGTCTGCATATGAATTAATATGGCTTGCAGCAACCGTATAATTATCCCTGTAAAAACTTATCGCTCTTAAATTACCATCCAGCAAATGAGATGCAATATCTTTTACGGTCCATAATTTTGCAATGGTGGAACTTTGCCATTCTGCCGGGGTTAAAGAACGCAACAAGCTGATCAATGCCACATCCAGTTGAGGAAAAAGTGATAAAGTGGGTATTGGAATAGTAGTTTTATTTTTCATTATTACAGTGTTGACTACAAAAATATTAAAGCTGGTTTAAAAATTGCTTAAATAAATTACAGGTTAACCTGGCCAGGTTTTAAAGAGTTATTAACTTTTTACCCGGGCTGGTTGTTATGTAATCAATAGCTTCCGGTCATCAAAACAGAAACAAACACCGTGAAAAAATTTTTGTTATTCCCCGCAGTTGCATTTTTTATATTGCAAAGCTGCAGCAACACTAAAAAAACTACCGATACTCAAAATAATGTATCTGCCAGCAGTGGCTCCGAAAAACTATACCAGCAGCAATGGAACCTGGTGGAATTAAATGGCGCAACAGTTACGGAAAATGTAAAAGCCCATTTATTATTTACGGCCGGCCAGGTAAATAAAGTTACAGGCAACACTGGTTGCAATATTTTAAACGGCAGTGTTGAGCTAAGCGGCGAAAATAATTTGAAATTCTCTCCCATCGCCACATCGCGAAGGGCTTGCCTGGATAATGGTATCGCCGATACAGAAAAAAATTTCCTGGCCGCTTTAGCCACAGGCAATAACTGGAGTATTGATAACAATAATTTATTTTTAAAAAATGGAAAAGTGGTCATCGCAAAATTTTCAGGTGTAAAGATTTTAACGTCAGGAGAGAAAAAATTGAATGGCAACTGGCGCCTGAATTTTATTGCCGGCTCAACCGCAACACTGGATTCTTTATTTCCCAATAAAAAACCAACGCTGTTATTTAACTTACCCGGCACCAATGCAGGAGGCAACAGTGGTTGTAATGGCTTTGGCAGCACTCTTCAACTGGAAGGCAATAGAATACATTTCAGCAATATCCTTTCTACTATGATCGCCTGCCAGGGTTATGGTGAATCCCTGTTTTTTAAACAACTGGAATTGGTCAGTTCTTACCTTGTTGATGATACCACATTGCAGTTAAAAGCCGGAGAAACGGTAGTAATGCGTTTTGTGAAACAATAAATAAAACTGTTCGCCTAAACATAACCATACAGCTTATACAAATTAATTTTTTATGAGACTATTTTTAGTTGTTCTATTACAGTTTACCACTGCCTTATTATTTGGCCAAAAACTACAACCCGGTTTTGATAAAGCAGAATATGCCGAACTGATGAAAGTGTCTTCCCGTACTACGGCTAACGTCAAATACTACACTACGGTACCGGCACCGGAACGTTTTAAAATGATTTACCAGTCGCCGGTGCTGGGTATAGATAATCTTTGGGACCTCTGGACAGACGGGAATGGCATTGCCGTGATCAGTATCAGGGGCACTACCGAGAATATGATCAGTTCCATTGCCAATTTATACACAGCCATGGTGCCTGCAAACGGCGAATTACAATTATCAAAAACCGAGACCTTTAAATACGAATTGTCTACTAATCCACGGGCAGCCGTTCACGTGGGTTGGCTCGCCTGCACTGGTTTTTTATCCAAAGATATTTTGCCTAAACTTGATTCCATTTATAAAAAAGGCACAAAAGATATATTGATCATGGGACATAGCCAGGGCGCTGCCATTGCGTTTTTATTAACGGCTTATTTGTATCACTTGCAAATAAAAAACGCATTGCCAACAAATATCCGTTTTAAAACCTATTGCAGCGCAGGACCAAAACCCGGCAATATTTTTTTCGCCTACGATTATGCGGCATTAACACAAAATGGCTGGGGATATAACGTGGTAAATTCGGCAGACTGGGTACCGCAATCGCCTATTTCCATACAGGCATTGCCGGATTTTAATATCACCAATCCATTTACCAATGCAAAGCCCATGATAAAAAAATTGCCCTTTCCAAAAGACCTTGCAATATTGTATGGTTATAACCGGCTTGATAAAAGCACGAGGAAAGCAACGAAAAAATACCGGAAATACCTGGGCACGATGATGGGCAAAATGATCAAAAAAAATATACCGGGATTTTCACCTCCCGTATATGATAAGAGTATGGATTACGTAAGTGCAGGCAACACGATCGTGTTATTGGCAGATGAAGCCTATTACAAAATTTATCCCGACAGTGATACGAATATGTTTGCCCATCATTTTCATAACCAGTACCTGTACCTGCTGGAAAAATTGAAGTAACCGGACTTATTGCCATTTACCTTTTTTCTTATCCCATGAAGTAACGCCGATTTTAAATTGAAACCCATTTCTAAATTGGTTAGCAGCCGAGGCAACTATATATACACCTAATTTAAATTTACCCAGCTGGTTAAATGGATATTTAAAGACCTTTTCAGCACCCACAAAAATTTCGCCATACCGAAGATGATTTCTTTCAGGTACGTACAACAGGCCAATTCCTGCAACCTCCCTGAGCCCGATCTTTTTAAACAAGGGAATTTTATTCAGGAAAGCGCCATTAAATTCGTGCACCCAATGACCTTCGTAAAAGCGTTTAAAAACAGGAAAGGTGGAATCCAATGATTGAAATGCTTCATTGGGATTGGAGAAAAAAAGCGTATCCCCCTGGCGCTGGTATTTATAATCGATAATGCGCAGATCCCTGGTATTTAAAAAAGAGCCCGTTTTAAATGTATAGGCAGAAGTACCGAATGTGCCCAGTTTCAGGGATTGCTTCATCCCAAATTCCAGGTAGTCAAAATTAACGTCGCTATTAAAAATACCCGGAATTCCTTTTTTCCAGGACGCATAAAAAGTAGGCCACGACGATCCGAGAATTACCTTTTCTTTAGGTTCCCTGATGTAGCGTTGGCGCGGTGTATATTCCAATCTAAGGCTGCCATAAAAAGCATTATGTGGTGCAAAGGCTTTTGCATTGTTATCGGGCAGATAATGAATGCCAAAATCAGTACTGTCTATCCAGTCATTGGTTTTATAATCACTCAAGGAGCGGCGATAGGCCATATCCACATCTGAGAAAAAGAATAGTCCATTTGCAATTTCAAGTCCATGCCCAAACCCTATCGCTTTATTAAGGTACATATTGTTGCGACTGAGTTGCCTTGTCCATGCATCGCCGCTGAAAATGTATTCAAAATCTTTTTTTATACGAATATTATAAAACCCGCGGTTAAAAGGATTGTACATCCGGTTGACCTGTATACTACCATTAATGTCTTTATTTCTGAATCCATAACTGGCATCAAAGAATATAGAAATATTTTTTCTTGATTGCCAGGTTTTAAAATAAGCGAAGTTGGGTTGTATTCTTGCCCCGCCAAATTGAAGCGGTTGATAAAATGCAGGCAATGCAGGAATATACCAGTTTCGTCTTTTCTCGTGGTTATTAAAATTCTGTCCTTTATACAAAATATTCAACAAGGTTATTTTATTAATCTTTTTATCTATTGAATCAAGGTAGGCCTTGGTATGCGTGGCACTGTATACACTGTCTTTGTAATGAATAAAACGCACTTCCTTCTCTGTGAGTGGCTCGGTACGGTTGACCTGCCAAAAACTGCTGTCGCGTTTATACGCTTCCGTGGTAGAAGCACTTACCTCCACGCCAAAATGTTTTTTATCAAATTGTTTATGCAGTTCAAAATTATTGTAAGTCACCACGGTTCTTCCGGATGATTTCCTTTTTCCTGAAGCGGCATTATAAGTAAACTGTTGGCGGGTGATCATCCATGCGCTATCATTGATCAAACTATATTGCTGATCCACTTCAAAAAAATCATATTCAGGTAAATGATATTTGGGTAAGTGCCATGTAGTATGTAATACCACCCATATGCTGTCTGCAATGGTTATTTCTCCCTCTACGGTTGCATTGCTTAACGAGCGTGGTTTAACGCTGATGGTAAATATTTTTTTACCGTTTATTATTGCTGTTTTAATTATTTTGTACCGGTAGGCCAATAAACCGCTATAACTCAAAGGTGATACAAAAGTGGTTTGAGAGATCGATGGTATCGTTATCAAATTATTGTAAATACTAAAATCGCCTTCTGTTACCGAAAGAAAGAATAAATTTTCTGCATTCCCTTTTCTGCTGATACCCGTTCTTTCTTCTTTTATCTTTTTTCCACTGCCTTTATCCAGCTGCAACACAATTTCTGCCATGGCCATTCCATTATACATGGTTTTGGCCTGTTTTATTTTTAATAAAGAATCGCTGACCGTTTTTTTACTTTTCTTTGCCGGCATGGAATCTTCCTGTAGTGCTTTAATGTAAACTTTACAGGAATAATCGCCGGCTGCTTTTTCAATCGTTTCTTTATTGCGGATAATATTACGAATGTATTCTTCTGCCCTGTCGCGGCTTTTAGCTTTTACTACTACTTCGGATAAGTTGCCGGCATCAGCAGCTTCCATAATGATATCCTGTTGCTGGTTGGCCTTACGCATGATCACAGTTATAACCTGTGGCTTATAACCTACCAATGTAATGACCAGGTCATATTTACCTTCATCCAATTCGATTGAAAAACTGCCATCTTCTTTGGTAACAACGCCCGATTTAAATTCTTTTACCTGTACACTGGCAAATGGAAGCGGATCCTGTTTACCATTAACTACCTTACCATATAATTTATACGATTGACAAAATACTGTTGAAGAAAACCCCAATGAAATAAATAGTAACATTGATCGCATAGGCTGTAGTAAAGGTTATAAAACCATAAAAATGCAACAAAACCGGCAAAGCTTACTACAGTGATAGATGTATTGGATTTTAATTAACAAAATGCTTATTCCTTAATGGCAAATTCCTCCAATATACCATCGTCTTCGGTTTTGGCAGGATCAGTATTTTTTGCCTGCAGACTTTTAACCGTGGTCATGATAAAAAAGATATGCCCTATAAATAATAAGCCGCAAATAATATAAAAACGTATGCGGCTAAACGGAAGGAGGAATAAACTATAATCAGTTGCAGAAAAATAATTGGGTAAGATCATCATTATCGCCATCGTAACAAATGGCGCCAGCACCATAGCAAAAAAAAGTGCCCACACATGCAGGCGCACCCACCAGCGGTTAACTATCCTGTACCTTAAATTCCAGTATACGATTATTTCTATGACCAGGATAGCAATCACCACCATTTCGTAGATCACAAAACTTTTTACTGAATACAGCTGGTACCCGTTAGCGGGATGCAGTTGAAATTTATAATAGCTGACCCCTAAAAACAATGCGTGGAACAACAGCACCACGCCTAATACCCAGATGGCCAATGTATATTTTTGCTGCTTTTCCATAACTGCTACAGCTTACTCATTTTTGGTAAGAATTATTTTTATGATTTGCGAAATTTCATCAGCCCTGTTCACCACCATAAAATGACCGCCGTCTTTAACCATGTAATCAGCCGTTGCGTTTTGTAGTGGTAAAACCCTGTCTTTACTGCCATGGATACGAATGATATTTGCAGGAGCGGTACTTCTTTTCCAGTTCACAATTTCATTGATGGCCCATTTGGAAAATGCAGTGTTGGAATCGGTGAGGATCTGTTCCAGGAGTATTTTATCTTTTTCGGCAGTGATACCAAAGAGCCAGTTGGTAAAAGGATTGCTTTTGTTTACCGATTTTGAAGGAATGAATTTATTCAACCCTAATCTTCCTGTTATTCTAAAATGCAGGGGTAACTCCTGCCGCCTTGCTGCACTTGATAAAAGGATCGTTTTTTGGGGTTGCACAAATTCCATCACTTCTGTAGCCAGCATACCACCAAAGGATAAACCGATCAATACAAAAGGTTTTGTAGTATCTATTTTCTCAGCGATCTTTTTGGCATAGCTGCTCATGGTATCATTTGGCGCAGGTGTTAGCCAATCAATAAATATAGTTTCCACCTCCTGCGGAAAGGTTAAGTATTTAAATGCCCTGTTGTCGGCACCCAATCCACTAAGAAAATAAATGGTCACCATGCAAATTAGCTGAAGCTTTCCATTCTTACAACTTTAGTATGTTGCATAATTTTTGCATGCACCAGGCGCTCGATATTTTCGGCAGTTTTTTGCAAACGTTTATCTTTAATATACTTTTTCACATCAATTACTTCGCTTATTAATTCGGGATGATACACTTTATGAAATGGAAAATACTCCAGCGTAAATTGCCAATGAAGTTTAAGCTGATCAAAAACAGCTTTGTCGTTTACTGCAAGACTTATATAATTGATCAGCATATATTTATTTTCCGGCAGTGCATTGATCAGCAATAGTAGATGCTCGTAATAATTGATCCACACTTTAAGCAACTGATCTGTTTTGGTGGTTACTATTTTTTCCAGGCTTTTTCTTTTAAACAATATCCATTTCAGTTTAGACAATCCTTTCTTGGTAAGAAAACGTTTTTCCTGCATCTTAAACTCCCTGGTTACCAATGAACTGATGGTGGAGTTAAAATCACGGACCACGATACAATAATGGGCACCTGTTAACAGGCCACTATATGCCTGTAAAAAAAGACAGGTTCTCGGGTCTTTCCAACCCCATTCTTTATGATCGTTGTTTCTTTTGGCGACCAGTTTTTCCATCTCCTGCAGTGCTGCTGCATTTAAAGCAGGCAGTGCCGAAGTAATTAAACCCGTTTCCGGCTTCCCTTGTTTTTGCAGCAGTTGTTGATGCAGCTGCAAAAAATCACGATCTTCAAAATGCCCCTCCATATTCCCGATAGCGGCGCCTTCCAGTTCATCGCCGATAAATAATCCGCAGCGATAGAGCCACTGTGTTACCAGGGATGTACCGGAGCGATGCATGCCTGCTATGACGAGGGTTTTATTTTCCATAAAAATAGTATTGCATGAATTATCCTGTTTTGGCCAACGTTACAAAACGTTGCTGTGTAATGCCGGTTACCTGTTGCTGTATATAAAGCAAAATTTTATTTACGCCGTTATGTATCGTGGTATTATCTGTGTTAATATAGATATCAGGATTGACGGGAATATCAAACACATCATTTACGCCGGTAAGATTGCTGATATGTGACGGATGGTTTACAGGTAAAAAAGCTTTTTGATACAACCCCTTGGTATCCCTTACCGCAAGTGTTGTAATAGAGCAATCAATATGTGCAGTGATCACCCCGGGATAGCTTTGCCGCACCAGTTCCCGCATTTCTTCATAAGGATTAATAGCACAAATGATGGCTACAATACCATGTTTGGACAATTGGTAAGCTACAAAAGCCATGCGCCGCATATTCTCCATGCGATCGGGTTTGGAAAACCCAAGCCCCTTGCATAAAGAATCGCGGTATTCGTCACCATCAATCACTTCCACTGCTACGCCTTGTTTTTGTAATACCGCAGCAGTGGCTTTTGCCAGCGTACTTTTTCCTGACCCCGACAGGCCGCAAAACTGTATGATCATTCCATTAGTTTAGAAAATGATTGACGATGATTTAAATAAAAAGTTTAAACCATTTACAATGTTGATGGAAAATGATTACATATGGTTGGGTACAAACTTAGGGTAACCGCTATGGTGATTAAAAATTAATTCGGGATTAATATTTTTTTAATGCAGCTTTAATCTAATGGTGAAAATCACACGGATTTTATTTCGGCACATAAGTCCTGTAATACTTTTTTAGCATCGCCGAACAGCATACTTGTTTTAGGCTGAAAGAAGAGGTCATTTTCAATACCGGCATAGCCGGGTTTCATACTGCGTTTATTTACGATCACAGTTTTGGATTGTTCCACCTCTAAAATGGGCATTCCATAGATCGGTGAGGCCGGGTCATTTTTTGCGGCGGGATTTACTACGTCATTGGCGCCGAGTATCAATACCACATCGGTGGTTTTAAATTCATCATTGGCCTGTTCCATTTCCAGCAATTTATCATAACTCACATCCGCTTCGGCCAGCAATACATTCATATGCCCGGGCATACGGCCGGCAACGGGATGAATAGCATAATTCACTTCCACATTTTTTTCATTCAGTATTTTTTCCAGTTCATGACAGATATGTTGTGCCTGTGCTACCGCCAAACCATACCCGGGAACAATCATTACTTTATTGGCATAGGCCATTACCATAGCAGCATCGGCCAAACTGATCTCTTTATAATGACCTTGCGTACCGTTACCCGAAGCCACAGCAGTTTTATTGCCACCAAAAGAGCCGATCAGTACATTGCCTAAGGAACGATTCATGGCCTTGCACATTAATATGGTAAGCAAGGTGCCTGCAGCACCCACTAAAATACCTCCGGTAAGCATTACTTTATTATCGTATAAAAATCCACCGCAGGCAGCAGCTACTCCTGTAAAGGAATTGAGCAAAGAAATCACCACAGGCATATCAGCACCACCAATGGGCATTACGAATAAGATGCCATACAATAAACTCAACACTAAAATCACATACAACAAATAGCCCTGCGCCGGGTCAATTACCAGGTAAACCGCAGCTGCAATCGCTAATCCCAAAAAAATAAGGTTGAGAATATTTTGACCGGGAAAACTAAAATCCTTTACACGGCCATTTAATTTACCCCATGCGATCATACTACCTGCAAATGAAACAGAACCGATGATCAATCCCAATACAATAATTAAAACAGTGGGTTGAATACTGCTTACGTCAACCAGGTTTTCTGAAAGTTCTTTATTCAAATGATTGAACTCCACAATCGAGATCAGCATCGCACAGGCACCGCCCATTCCATTGAACAAGCTTACCATTTCCGGCATAGCCGTCATCTTCACTTTTTTTGCTGCTAATGTTCCCACGACGCAACCAATTAATAAGCCCCCGAATATCCATCCGTAATTGTGTAACTTTTGCCCCTCACTTTCATACAAAAAAATAGTACCGAGTATCGCTATCGTCATCCCGAATGCGGCCACTAAATTCCCTTTACGTGCAGTAGCCGGGTTGGATAACATTTTAAGTCCGAGAATAAATGTTACCGAAGCAACTAAGTAGCAAAGTGTAAGTATGTTTAATTCCATCTGAGTTTAATTCGTTTTAGTATTTTTCACGCAAAGGCGCAAAGGAGGCAAGGTGCAAAGATCAATTCGAGTAATTCGTTTTAATTAGTGTAATCATTTCTTCTTCTTAAACATTTCCAGCATCCTGTCGGTTACCACAAATCCGCCTACCACATTCAGTGTTCCCAGTATCACGGCTAAAAACCCTAATATCAATGCCAGGTAATTATCTGTTTCTGCCTTGCCCATTACAATGATGGCACCGATGACCACCACACCATGTATGGCATTGGCACCACTCATTAAAGGGGTGTGCAATACACTCGGTACACGACCGATAATTTCTATCCCCACAAATATCATCAGTATCACGATATAGATAATCTGTTGATTGGTGGAGATGAAGTTTAAAATGCTTTCCATGTTTTAAAAATTTAAGCGAGTCTTTTTATTTAGGATTCAGGCCCCCGCCGATTGCCGGGTTCCCGCTCTACCATTGTCCATTATTAATTAAGGTATTCACTCTTTCATTAGTCACCACACCGCCATGCACCACACAAGTTCCTTTTACCAAATCATCTTCAAAATTCAAATTGATATTACCTTCTTTGGTAATGATGAGTTGTAAAAAATTCAATACATTCTTACCATACAATTTGCTGGCATCACTGGGCATAGTACCCGCCAAATAAGAATTTCCTACAATGCTTACACCATTATGAATTATGGTGGTATCCGTTTTAGTTAATTCTGTATTACCGCCTGTTGCAGCAGCCAGGTCAATAATCACCGAGCCATTCTTCATGCCTTCGATCATTGCCGTGGTAATCAATACCGGTGCTTTTTTACCGGGTATCTGTGCGGTGCAGATCACAATATCTGCTTTGGCAACGCTCTCCGCAATTTTTTCCTTTTGCCGCTGTAAAAATTCCGCAGTTTGTTCTACCGCATAACCACCAGCCTTACTCGCATCTGCGGCGCCTTCCACTTCAACAAATTTTGCACCAAGACTTTGTACCTCTTCCTTTACTGCGGGCCTGGTATCAAATACTTCCACTACAGCGCCTAAACGCTTTGCTGTAGCAATAGCTTGTAAACCCGCAACACCGGCACCCAGTATCAGCATTTTTGCAGGAGGCACGCTACCCGCCGCCGTCATGAACATGGGAAAATATTTAGGAAATAAATTAGCGGCCTGCAATACAGCTTTATAGCCTGCAATATTAGCCTGGCTGCTGAGGATATCCATGCTTTGTGCCCTGGTAGTACGGGGCAACATATCCATACTGAATACAGTAATATTTGATGCGGCCCAATCTTTCATCAGTTGCGCATTGAACAAAGGCTGAAAAACACCGAGTACAATTTTAGATTGTAGATTTCCGATTTCAGATTTTTCGGGAGTATTTATAGATAATACGATATCGCTGTTCTGCAATACTTCCGTCCTTGATTTTATGGAAGCGCCGGCTTCGGCATATTTGTCATCTTTGGCAAAAGCAGTAGCACCTGCATTGCTTTCAATACAAACAGTTACATTCCATTTTTTAAGGGTGGCAACATGTTCAGGTAATAATGAGACTCTTGTTTCGGGGGTTGGTTCTTTTAAAACGCCAATTGTCATACGTAAAATGATTGCTGCGAAGATAAGCAAATGCCCCTTTACCCTGTGGCTGCAACAACATTTTATTATGAATGGATAGTATTTTTTTAAATCCTCAAAAACGTATGGTAAAATGTTGTTTTACTTTAAAACTATCATTTATGCAAACGATACCGATAAAAAAAAGATCAATAGTGAGCGTTACGGCGGGATGTTGCTGAATTTCGGCCCAGGCCGCCTCCATTTCGGCACTCCAGTGAATGTCGTCGAATATCAAGAGGGTTGAGGAGGTTGAGGAGTTTAGAAGTTTAGCAAGGTAGTCAAGTGTGGGTATTTTACGATGATTACCATCGATGAAAGCGAAGTCGATCGTCTTGAGTTGTGTTAATAAAGCAGGTAATGTTTTTGCAAAATCCCCTTCTGTTACAACAATATTTTTAATGCTTAAGTTATTGAAATTTTGTTTTGCAATAGCGGCAATATTTTTTGAGCCTTCGCAAGTAAATACCGTTGCTTTTGCATTGCCTTTGGCAAGATAAGCCGTGGTAATCCCAAATGAAGTACCTAATTCAATTATTGTTTGCGGCTGGTAATACCGCACCATTCGGAATAACAATTGTGAAAACTTTTTTGGCTTGAGAGAAGATTGCGCAATATTTTTTACTACACGTTGATTGGTTTTAATAACGGATGACCCGGCGCCAAAATCTTCCACTTCAATCATGGTAGTATCATGCAATAATTTTTTCCGCTGTGTTTCAATAACATCATAGGAACTGTATTGCTTTTTATCATTCAACACATTTTTTATAAAATCAAATACAAAAGGAGAATGTACGCCATGGCCTTTCCCATTGGAAGCGGTAAAATAATAACGCAGGTATTTTTTTGCCAATTGAAATTTGCTGTACATTATTTCAAAAATAAGGAAGGATAAGGTAATTTTTTTCTTTTATTGCATATCCAATAAACAGCAGTGATGATTAATAAAAACACCAGCCAGCTGATAATTTTAACCCTGACTGTTTCAGTATAGTATGTTGACCATGAAGAAGGAAGATAATCTTGGTATAGATTCGTAAGGGTGTAGAAAAATGACTGAAAGTTTTGTATCACTAAAAAGAAGATAATATACCACCTGTTAACTCTCAACTTTCGGATAAAAAAAAGTAATGCTGCACAAAATGTAATTATAGTTACAAGCAAAAATCTATTGTTATAAGCACCATGGTTTGAAAAAGCATACCATTCATAATTATTCTGACCATACCATGCCATAAATGCCTCGCCGGCATAGATCAACAAGTTGATAAAATAAAGCCAGGCTATTACTGTGCTTAAAATATATATCCAGTTAAAAGATTCTTTTTTAAATTCAGTTTGTAAGAAAAAAGAACAAACCAGGAGACCAATTATTACGATTAAATATCCAGTAAAGAAAGCGTTTTCAAAATAATAAAAATATGATACTACATTCATATCATTTCTTCTCCCATATTTGAAAAGAAAACGGGTAGGCGTGTTGCGCATCAAATTCAACGTCTTCATTGGAAATTAATTTCCATTTGCTCTCATCAATTTCAGGAAAGAAAGCGTCGGCTTCAGCAAAAGAATGATGCACCCTGGTCATATAAATTCTGTCGGTAATCTCCATACTTTGTTTGTATATCTCGCCACCACCAATAATAAAGATCTCTTTGCAGTTGGTGGCAGCAGCTTTTTGTAGAGCGTCATTAATGTCTGCAGCAAGTAATATGCCTTCTGCTTTCCAGTCGGATTGCCGGGTAATTACAATATTGATCCGGCCCTTTAAAGGTTTGCCTAAACTTTCAAAAGTTTTACGCCCCATAATTACAGGCAAGCCCCAGGTACTGTTCTTAAAAAATTTCATATCCTTCGGCAAGGTCCATAGTAATTCTCCTTCCCTGCCAATGGCATTATTTTTCGCTGCTGCTACAATTATTGAGATCATAGCAACAAAAATAGTTTTTTTGCCACAGATTGCACAGATTACACAGAAAAGGAAAATCAATTTGTGTAATCTGTGGCCAGCTGTATTTAATTCTTTAGAATTTTAAACTCTACACGACGATTGAGTTGGCGGCCTTCGTCGGTTTCGTTTGTAGCTTCAGGTTTGGTTTCGCCATAACCCTGCGATATAATCCTTGTTGGCGCAATTCCTTTTGATAAAATATATTCCCTTACCGATTTGGCCCTGTTATCACTTAAGGTAAAGTTATACGTATCCGACCCACGGCTATCTGTATGCGCACTCATTTCAATTTCTACATTGGGATAATCATTCAGGAATTTAACCACACGGTCCAGTTCCACATAGGATTCGGGGCGTAAATTAAATTTATCAAAATCAAAGAACACATTGTTCAGACGGAACACCTGTCCTATTTCAATCGGCACCAGGTAAAGGTCTTTATGAATTTCTTTATAGCCTGCTTTTATCAATGAATCGAGGTTCAAATTTTCGGAGATAGCAAAGAATTTATCTGCAGATGCCTGGATGCTGTAATTCTTATCATAAGGCAATACCATTTTAAAGGATCCATCGATCGGGCTGCTCACGCCATTGCCTGCCTCCACGCCGTCTGGTAAGGTTTGATAAATTAAAGACGCCGTTAAAGGCTGTTTGGTTTTGGCATTGTATACATTTCCGCTAACCAATACCACGGGATTGGGTTTTTCTTTCTCCAGTAATTTCACCCTAACGATATCGCTTGCCCCAAAAGCGCCGTCGCTGGAAGTAAGGTAGGCATATTCGCCACCGGCATCCAATGTAAAAAATGCTTCGGAACCTGTTGTATTTATTGGCGCACCCAAATTTACCGGTTCACTCCATTTGGTCCAGCTGTCATCCAGTCTTTTACTCATCCAGATATCGTTTTCACCTAATCCGCCGGGCCTGTCGCTGCTGAAATATAAGGTAACGCCGTCTGATGCAATAAAAGGACTCATCTCGTTATAATCGGGCAGGTTTATTTTTTTGCCTAAACTTTTTGGTGCGGTCCAGATATCATTGCCTTCCAAAAAAGAAACATACAGGTCGTTTTCAAAACTGTTCTTTTTATCAGTCATATAAAACAATAAAGTTTTACCGTCCTGCCCCATGGAAGCGCCGATCTGCTGCGTAAAAGAAAACTTTCCAAAATTGCGGATCTTCAGCATTTCAGCATTGGTCCAGCTGCCGTCCCTTCTTTTATGGATCATACTAACGCCCATGCCTAAGTACTGCCCGTCTATAAAAGAACCTTTCAGTAAGATGGTATTTAAATCAGGTGAGATCCAGTATACGGCATTGTATTGCGAGGCATTTACTTTGGCACTTAAATGTTTGGCCTTGCTCCATTTACCCGAACTATCCCGGGTAGAATACCAGATATCCTGCGAATTGGGAACGGTTTGGTATTGAATATTGGCCGGGTCATTCTGGCGGATAAAAAATAATAAATCGCCATCGGCAGAAATGGTGGGCCGCATTTCGGGATGCCCGGTATTGATCAGTTCACCCAGGTTTTCCACTTTTACGATCGTGGTTTCCCTGATGATATTTTCCTTCTGTTCTTTTAAAGTGGTATCAATGGCAGGCTGGGCTGCGGCGGTTAAAAAGAGAAATATAAATAAGCAAAAAGTAGAAATTTTTCTCATAAGATGGATTTATCTCATCTTACAACGAAAAATCGGGGGAAATAATATGTGGAGAAGCAAAATCTTGAACCACAAAGGCAGGAAGCCACGCAGTAACACAAAGTTTTCTTAGTGATTCTTAGAGCCTTTGTGCCTTAGTGGTTTATACCGCCACCGGCGCTTTTATCGCAGGATGACTTTGATAATCCTTCAATTCAAAATCTTCAAATTTAAAATCGAAAATATCCTTTACGTCAGGGTTGATTGTCATTGTGGGCAATGGAAATGGTGTACGGGTCAATTGCAGATTCGCCTGTTCAAAATGATTGCTATACAAATGCACATCGCCAAAACTGTGTACAAACTCTCCGGGCTCCAGGTTACAAACCTGTGCGATCATCATGGTTAATAAAGCATAGGAAGCAATATTAAAAGGCACGCCTAAAAATACATCGGCCGAACGCTGGTACAATTGGCAAGAGAGCTTGCCTTTTGTTTCCCCCTTCAGGGGGTTAGGGGGCGCAACGTAGAATTGAAAAAGGCAATGACAGGGCATCAGTTTCATCTTTGGCAGATCAGCCACATTCCAGGCACTGATGATCATGCGCCTGCTATCGGGATTATTTTTTATTTGATGAATAAGGTCTTTTACCTGGTCCACTTCCACGCCATCGGCACCCGTCCAGCTGCGCCATTGTTTGCCATAAACCGGGCCCAGGTCACCATTTTCATCCGCCCATTCATCCCATATTTTTACATTGTGTTCTTTTAGGTACTCAATATTGGTATTGCCCTGCAAAAACCACAGCAATTCGTAAATAATGCTTTTTAAATGCGTTTTTTTGGTGGTCACCAGAGGAAATCCTTTGCTGAGGTCGAAACGCATCTGGTAGCCAAAAACGCTTCTTGTTCCGGTGCCCGTACGGTCGCTTTTATCGGTGCCGTTCACTAAAATATGTTTAACAAGGTCAAGGTATTGCTGCATGGCTGCAAAATAAGTGAAAAGTTGAAAGAGGATAGTTGAAAGTTATTCAGAACAATCTAAAAACTCCCCAAATCGAAAGCCGCAACTATGAACCTTCAACCATCAACTATCAACTAAGCCTTATCTTTGCTGTGAAGAATTTTTAATATGAGTAGGAAAGGAAAAGTTTTGATGGCCATGAGTGGCGGTATTGACAGTACTGTAGCAGCATTGATGCTTCATAAGGAAGGCTATGAAGTTGTGGGTATTACTATGAAAACATGGGATTATGCCAGCAGCGGCGGAGGCAACAGCGGTAAAAAGGAAACCGGTTGCTGTAACCTCGATAGTTTTAATGATGCCCGACAGGCTGCGGTGCAGCATGGCTTTCCGCATTTTATTTTAGACATCCGGGAGGAGTTTGGTGATTTTGTAATAGAGAATTTTGTAGAAGAATATATTGCCGGCCGTACGCCCAATCCCTGCGTGATGTGCAATACGCATATCAAGTGGCGGGCACTGATGAAACGTGCGGATGCATTGGGTTGCGATTTTATCAGTACCGGTCATTACGCACAGGTGCATCAACATAGCAATGGCCGTTATTTTTTACGCAAAGGACTGGATGAGACCAAGGACCAAAGCTATGCGCTGTGGGGATTGCAGCAGGACCTGTTGAGCCGAACCATTTTACCACTAGGCACCTACCGTAAAACGGAGATCCGCCAGATGGCCCATGATTTTGGCTATCCCGAACTGGCTAAAAAAAGCGAGAGCTATGAAATTTGCTTTGTGCCCGATAATGATTACCGGGGCTTTTTAAAGCGTAAGGTAGAAGGACTGGAAGAAAAAGTGGATGGTGGTTTTTTTGTTGACAAAACCGGCAAGATACTGGGTAAACACAAAGGCTATCCTTTTTATACCATTGGCCAGCGCAAAGGCCTGGATATTGCCTTAGGCAAACCGGCATTTGTAACCGAGATCATACCCGAAACCAATACCGTAGTACTGGGCGAAGAAGATGACCTGAATCGCAGCGAAATGACTGTAGGCAAACTAAACTGGATCAAATATGAAGGTATTACCGAAGGTATGGAAGCGGTTACCAAGATCCGTTATAAAGATAAAGGCGCTGTTTCTAACCTGTATACATACGAAAATGGCATTGCCGTGCGTTTCTACCACGATGTTAAGGGCATTGCCCCCGGGCAAAGTGCCGTGTTTTACGAAGGCGATGATGTGATAGGAGGAGGAATTATCCAGCGTAGCGGGCAGCTTTTCACCTCGTAATGGCGTCTGAACAATAATACATTATGCGAAAATTATTTTTATTTACTGTACTTACCAGCCTGGTGATCATCAGCGCCTGTAAAAAAACTACAGAGCAATACCCTACTCCACCGTTGAGTGATTATTATCCTTTAACTGTGGGCAAGTATATCACCTACAGTCTGGATTCAATTGTATACTATCCCAGTTTTTATACCGTGGCATCAGTTAATAGCTACCAGGTAAAACAAGTGGTGGACGCACAAATTACAGATAACCAGGGCAGGCCTTCATTCCGTATCATCCGTTATATCCGTAGTGGCTCTACCGGGCCGTGGAACGCTGACAATACTTTTATGGCCACCAATACCGGCAACAACCTGGAACTGGTGGAAAACAATCTTCGTTTTATTAAATTAAGAGAACCTGTACAACTGGATAATACCTGGAAAGGCAATTCCTATATCAATTATAATTCGCAGGTACCTTATTTGAAGTTTTACTATGACTGGGATTACAGCTACGATAGTTTGAACATGCCTGCAAAGATTGGTGCATTAACTATCGACAGCACTATTAAAGTAAATGAAATAGATGACCAGACAGCGATTGACAGAACATTCAGTGAAGCCAAATATGCCAAAGGAATTGGTTTGGTATACCGCAGTTTTTTATACTGGAACAAAGGTAATGCCAATGGTACTTTTTCTGATGCTTCTTATGGTTATATTTTAAAGATGATTGATCACAATTAATTTTCTCTTACGGATAAATAAAAAAAAGCTGCAGGTTGCAGTTTTTTTTATGGCTTATTTTTTATCCTTGTAAAAGTGGAGAAGTCGGTAGACGGAATGACTGTTTCGCCCAGTTGCCTTAATAAAGTTACCAGTTGACCGCGATGAAAAGTAGCGTGGTTGAATACATGCAGTATCATATCATGCAGTACCATGGTAACAGGCTCATTATTTCTTATAAAGGAGAAGCTTTCATATAATTGCTCCTGGCCGGCCTTATCCATCCATTCTTTCCATTGTAGGTTTTGTGCAGCAAAACCTGTGGTTAATTCCTGGAAACTGCCCCTGAAACTTTCACTTAAAAAAACAATATTTTCTTCATGGTTCAGTCTCTGCCACCACACATGTTCGGCCTGCCACATATGCAATACCGTTTTGTACAGCGAAGGAAAACTGCTGGCAATCTCCTGGTGGATCTGCTCATCGCTTAAATTAGCTATTTTGTCCAATAGGGTTTTGTTGGCCCAGGTATTATACCCTGCATATTGCCGTAATAAATTTATCATGTTCTATTCTTTGGTTTTAAAATTAGAATTTATTTATTAAACGGGTTTATAAAATACATTTGTACCAACCTTAATAAAATGAATCCAACCAAAAACATTTACCTCGCGGTTATTTATTTTTTTCTTTCTACAGCAATTACCTGGTGGTTTGTGGCGGTATGCCCTTTGTATACCAGCCTGCAGCAGCAATTATTATCTACGGGTATTGCAGGTGCCAAGTGGAGTATTCAGATCATAGCGGCTTATTTTTTATTGACCGGTAAAAAATGGCTATTCATCAAAAATATTGGCAGCACCTGTTTGATTGGTTCGGTAATTTTATTGCCCTATGCAATAATGGCCAGTTCCGGCAGCAATAACTCAGGTGATTTTTTTGTGGGTTCTTTACTGGTGGCAGTAGCTGTTATGATCAGCAGCTATTTCATCAATGTAAAACGATCAGCTGTATCTGTTAAATGGTTTTGGGGCTGGATAATTTGCCTGGCCATTGCCATCAGCTTACAGCTAACGGTTGTATTTTCGGTAATAAAATTGTAACGATGTCGGTAATTATAAGAAAAGCAGTAAAGGAAGATTGTGCCCGCATGATGGAACTCATTCATGAACTGGCGGTATATGAAAAAGCACCCGAACAGGTAACGGTGAATTTCGATCATTTTGTGGAAAGTGGCTTTGGCCCCTACCCTATCTGGTGGGCTTTTGTGGCCGAAGAAAATGGGACAGTGGAAGGTTTTGCATTGTGGTATATCCGCTACAGCACCTGGAAGGGACAGCGGTTATACCTGGAAGATTTGTTGGTCACCGAAAAAATGCGGGGCAAGGGCATTGGTAGATTATTGTTTGATCAATTGATTGAAGAATGCCGGCAAAAAAAATACAGCGGCATGATGTGGCAGGTGCTGGACTGGAATGAACCTGCGATTAATTTTTATAAAAAATACCCGGAGGTGAGATTTGATGGGGAGTGGCTGAATTGCACAATCAATTTTTAATTAGCCTATTTTACCTAATTGCAATAACTTCATTTGATGATTACAAAGACCCTATTTAAAAGCTCAGGCATACTATTTCTTTTTTTAACTATCGCGACACTTTTTTCATGCAACAAGGAATTAAGTAACGAAAACGGCGGCAGTAAAGTTATTCTTACTAATGATTTCACAACAACAACCACTTCTTCTGTATCAGGTTTTGTAACCGACGAAAATAAAATTCCGCTTACCGGAGCAATAGTAGAATTTGCCGGATCAAATATTATTACTGATAAATATGGATACTTTGAGTTTAGCAGTATGGAGGTAATTCAAAATACAGCAGTGGTTAAAGTCGCCATGCCTGGTTATTTTACTTTGATAAAAACGTTTATTGCGACTAAAAACAAGAGTAGTTTTTTCAGGATAAAACTTAGTCCTAAAAAAATGGTGGGATCAATAAATTCAAATACAGGAGGCTCGGTTACGGTAGCAAATAATTTAACCCTAACTATACCTGCCGATGGCGTTATTGATAAAGTAACCGGCATAAAATATAGTGGTATAATAAATATTGCAGCTCTTTGGATTGATCCCACCTCTAATGAATTACAAAATATAATGCCTGGCGATCTGCGTGGTATTGACTCATCTGGAAATGTAAATCATTTAACCAGTTATGGAATGGCCACAGTAGAACTCACCGGAACTGCAGGGCAGCACTTACAACTGGCAGCAGGAAAAAAGGCCATTTTAAATGGGAAAATACCTTCTGCGATTATCGGTAATTCTCCATTAACAATACCACTTTGGTATTTTGACGAAGAAAAGGGGCTTTGGAAAGAAGAAGGAACGGCTGTCAAAAACGGGAGTAGTTATATTGGTGAAGTCAGTCATTTTTCCTCATGGAACTATGATGTACCTGCTAAGTGTGTTATTTTAAGTGGTTCCTTTATCAGTCTGAAAGGTCTTCCGGTACGCAATGCGCTGGTAAAAATTTCTTCTGTAACAAATCCAAATACATCCTCATTGGTTTACACTGATGCATTTGGCTATATCCGCGTAGCTGTTCCGGAAAATTCAGCATTAAAACTCGAAATTCTTGGTGAGTCTAATTGTAACACGGCCATTTTCAGTAAATTAATTACAACTACAAAGGACCATTTGTCCCTGGGAATAATAGACATTAATGCCTGGGCTGAAATGAGTTTTGTTACTGGATCGGTAACAGATTGCAACAACAGCCCTGTTTCAAATGGATATATTATAATGACAAAAGATAATCTGCTGTATAGATTTCCGTTAGCAGAAGATGGCTGGTTTAAATTTACATCTATTGTATGTAATGGTAGTGCCAATATTAGTTTAATCGCAGAAAATAGTGCTACGCAACAACAAAGCTATTCCGCTTTATATACTCTTAAAGCAGGAGACAATTCAATAAATAGCTTAATTGCATGCGGTTTATCCACGAAAGAATTTGTTCATTATATTATTGATGGCATACCTGGTGCTTTTGATACCCCTGCAGATACAATATGGCAACCCCCATCAAATTATTTTCATACTGTAGGAAGAAGAAAACTTCCGGTTGTCGAAAACTTCAGTGCTACTTTTGATACAGTAGGCATTCATTTAGGAAGTGCTCAAAAACTAATAGGTTGTTCTGGAACTTTGCTGCCTGGACCAAGCATTGTTCCTTCTCCTGTTATGGTGCACATAACTGAATTCGGAAAAATCGGGGAATTTGTAAGTGGTAATTTTTCAGGGAATATACAATATGTAAATCTACCTAATACTATTTTTCATGTTGATTTTAACTTCAGGGTGAAAAGGACACAATAACCAGGGCTTTATACCGGCTTTTCATTTGCTTTATTATATTTTTTCAACTGAATTTTAAAAGTCAACTGCTGCTGATTGAACTGCACAATCAATTTTAGTGCGGTACTTTTTACGATGGCGGCATTTGCAATTGAGGGAAGATATTTATACCTTGTAATATATTTTTATCTAAACTATATGCATGAATAAATTTTACCCTTCTAAAATATTCCCGGCTTTATTGATCCTTACACTTTTTTTGATTGCAGTTTTTATTGCCTGCAAAAAGAGCGACAGTAACAATAACGGTATACCCGCATCTCCACCCGACCTGGTAACCAAAATAAGTTCGTCGGTAAGTGGCTTTATAACAGATGAAAACGACCAGCCGGTATTAAACGCCAGTGTACAATTTGGTTCTGCTGTAATTACAACCGATAAGTATGGTTATTTTGAAGCCAAAAATATTGATGTTATAAAAGATGCTGCCACAGTTACGGTTAACAGGACAGGATATTTCAAAACCGTTAAAACCTATATTGCTACGGCAGGTAAAAGCGCTTTTTTCAGAATAAAACTGATCCCTAAAACTATTACCGGCACCGTAAGTGGAAACGCCGGTGGTACTGTTACTTTATCCAATGGGTTAAGTATAACGTTACCGGCTAACGGCATTGTTACTGCCGCTACCAATGCCGGCTATACCGGAACAGTGAATATTGCTGCATATTGGATCAATCCTGCAACTATAGACTTACCTCAGATAATGCCCGGCGATTTACGTGGCATAAATACAGCTGGTAATGTGCAATTATTAACTACCTACGGCATGGCTGCGGTGGAATTAACAGGCAGTGGTGGCGAACTGCTGCAGGTGGCAGCCAATAAAAAAGCTACGTTGGTTGTGCCCATTCCAACTGCAATCGCTTCAACAGCACCCGCTTCAATTCCTTTATGGTATTTTGATGAAGCCAAAGGATTATGGAAACAGGAAGGCGCTGCAACAAAGACCGGCAACAATTATACAGGGGAAGTAACCCATTTTTCTTTCTGGAACTATGATATACCCCAGAGTTTGGTACAACTAAATGCTACGATCGTTAATAATTCCAATCAACCCATACCGAATGCAGTAGTAAAAATTTCAGTTGTGGGTAACGGGGCTAATTATCGATATGGTTATACTGATGTATCAGGTTATGTAAGTGGCCCTGTACCAGCCAATACAGCATTGTTATTTGAAGTCTTTAGCAGTTTCAATTGCAGCACGTTGTTGTACACGCAGAACATTAGCGCTACAAATGCGAACATTTCATTAGGCACGGTAACGGTTACCAATGGAGCCAACCTGGCTACTATTACAGGAAATGTAGTGAATTGCTCCAATGCAGCTGTAACCAATGGCTACCTTATGTTTGCGGAAGGAAACCAATATACACGGTTAAACCTGGACAATACAGGCAATTATTCCGGAGTAGTGTTGGTTTGTAATACGGGCAATTCGGCCACATTAATTGCAGAGGATCTAACCAGCCAGATGACCAGCAGTCCGGTTGTACGCAACATTGGTCCTGGAAATAATAGTATGCCCCCGATACAGGTATGTGGCACTGCACAACAGGAATTTGTCAATATAGCCAAAAACGGTATCCCGCAGGCCTATCATTATTTACTTTTAACCCAGGGCACTCCTACCAGTTACGGTATAATATTTTTCGCGGACCCAACGAGGACCATTCCCGGGGGACATTTACAAGTTTCACAAACAGGAATAGCAATGGGTAGCACACAAATTTTAGAATCTATCTCAGCAGGTTCCAGCAACATGGTCATAAGCAATCCCCCGGTCAATATATCCATTACTGAATATGGTGCGGTAGGTCAATATATGGCGGGAAATTTTTCAGGCAATTTTACACAGCCCCCATCCAATACATCCTATGCAATAACCTGCAGTTTCAGGATCAAAAGAACTTTTTAAATACATGTTGCATTAAAAAGCTTCCTCTAAAAACAGGAAGCTTTTTCTTTTCGCATATTCGCATTGCCGGATGCTTTATTTTTGCAGCACCTAAAAGTTCAATAAAGATTTACTGTACAAGAGTGCGATGCCAATAAAGCTCAATACAGCTTCAAAGGCCCGGCTCAAAAAAAAATAAATTCAAATGGCAGAAAAAATTACAATGGGCGGAAATGGTATCTTGAATGTACCCAACGAACCTATTATTCCATTTATTGAAGGTGATGGTATTGGTCCCGAAATATGGAAAGTAGCAGCACATGTATTTGATACCGCTGTGGAAAGGGCGTACAATGGTTCCCGTAAAATAAACTGGAAAGAGATGCTGGCCGGCGAAAAGGCCTTTAAACAAACCGGCGAATGGTTACCTGCCGAAACCCTGCAAACAGCAAAGGATTATATCGTATCTATAAAAGGTCCTTTAACTACGCCTATTGGTGGTGGTATCCGGTCGCTGAATGTAGCCATGCGCCAGGACCTTGACTTATATGCCTGTGTGCGCCCGGTAAAATGGTTTAAGGGAGTGCCTTCTCCCGTAGTGCATCCCGAACAGGTGGATATGGTGATCTTCAGGGAAAATACCGAAGACATTTATGCCGGTATTGAATGGAAAGCAGGAAGCGCAGACGCACAAAAATTCGAAAAATTTTTGATAGAAGAAATGGGTGTAAAAAATATCCGTTTCCCCGGCGATTCCAGCTATGGCGTAAAACCGGTTTCTTCAACAGGCAGTAAACGGCTGGTAAGGGCAGCAATTGAACATGCCCTCGAAAACCATCTGCCTTCAGTAACGCTGGTGCATAAAGGCAATATCATGAAATTTACAGAAGGCGGTTTTAAAACCTGGGGATATGAAGTAGCGAGAGAAGAGTTTGGCGATAAAACCTTTACCTGGGATGAATGGGACCAGTTGAAAAAAGACCAGGGAGAAGCCTACGCCAACGAGGCACAACGCAAAGCCTTAAGCGAAGGAAAATTATTGGTAAAAGATATTATTGCAGATAACTTTTTACAGCAGATATTAATTGCGCCGAAAGATTTTTCGGTAGTGGCTACGCTTAATTTAAATGGCGATTATATTTCTGATGCATTGGCTGCAGAAGTGGGTGGTATTGGTATAGCACCCGGTGCCAATATCAATTATAAAACCGGTTATGCTGTGTTTGAAGCTACACACGGTACCGCACCAAAATTTGCCGGCACAGATAGCATGAATCCTTCCTCAGTAATATTGAGCGGCTGCATGCTTTTGGAATATATTGGCTGGAAAGAAGCGGCGCATTTAATTACAGAAGCTTTGCAGGCCACCATTATGCGTAAGAGGGTAACCATCGATTTTTACAATTTAATGACCGGTGCCACGCTGCTAAAAACAAGTGAATTTGGTAACGAGATCATTGCCAATATGGGCGTGGTAACGGCAGATTTTATGTTGAAGAAAAGTTCGGGGCTGTAGAAACCGGCAAATAACTATTGACAACGTTTCCGTAATTCGTGCTGATATAATATTTTGAATGATTTACATTTGCAATCCATAAAAAAACGAAAATGGCAAAAATAAAAGTAGTAAACCCCGTTGTTGAGTTAGACGGCGATGAGATGACAAGGATCATCTGGAAATTCATTAAAGACAAACTGATACTTCCTTACCTGGAAGTGCCGATTCAATACTATGACCTGGGCATGGAATACCGCGATGAGACCAACGACCAGGTTACCATTGATGCCGCGAATGCTATTAAAGCCTGCGGCGTAGGTATTAAATGCGCTACCATTACACCCGATGAAGCCAGGGTAAAAGAATTTAACCTGAAACAAATGTGGAAGAGCCCGAACGGGACGATAAGAAATATCCTGGATGGTACTGTTTTTCGTGAACCGATCGTAATGCAGAATGTACCCCGTTTGGTAACCAACTGGACGGCACCAATCATTGTTGGCCGTCATGCTTTTGGCGACCAGTACCGTGCTACTGATACCGTAATTAAAGGCAAGGGAAAATTAACCATGACCTTTACTCCTGAAGGCGGTGGTGAGGCACAGGTGTTTGAAGTATATAATTTTAAAGGTGATGGCGTGGCCATGAGCATGTATAATACCGATGAAAGTATTTATGGTTTTGCAAGAAGCTGTTTTAATATGGCGCTCAGCAAAAAATGGCCTTTATACTTGTCTACAAAAAATACGATCCTTAAAAAATACGACGGCCGTTTTAAGGATATTTTTGAAGAAGTATTTCAACAGGAATTTAAAGCTGCTTTTGCAGAAGCAGGTATCGTGTACGAACACCGCCTGATCGATGACATGGTAGCCAGTGCTTTAAAATGGAACGGCAATTTTGTATGGGCCTGTAAGAACTACGATGGCGATGTACAGAGTGATACTGTTGCGCAGGGTTTTGGTTCATTAGGTTTAATGACTTCTGTATTGGTTACGCCAGATGGCAACACCATGGAAGCAGAAGCAGCACATGGTACCGTTACCCGTCACTACCGCGATCACCAGGCGGGTAAACCAACTTCTACCAATCCTATAGCTTCTATTTTTGCGTGGACAAGAGGCCTTGCCTTCCGCGGTAAATTAGACAGCAACCAGGCATTGATCGATTTTTGCCTGGCACTGGAAGCCGTTTGTATCGAAACTGTAGAAAGCGGCAAAATGACGAAGGACCTGGCAGTTTGTATCCATGGTAATAAAGTTACCCATGGTGAACATTATCTTTATACCGAAGAGTTTTTAGATGCTATTGATACTAATCTGAAAAAGAAAATGGGACTATAATTAATCTCTTACATAATAACTTTTATTTAATTTTAAGCGCCTCTAAAAAGGCGCTTTTTTAATGCCTACTAATTTAACTTATTTATTTGGCGCCGGAGCCAGTGCTAATGCAATTCCAGTTGTCAATGGACTAACTAATAGATTTAAGATATTCTGCAATCACTTTTATTATTATTTAGAAAAGACAGAAGAAAATAGTTTAGAAAAAATCAGGGTAAAAACTCTTCAGAATAAATTAATACGAAATATAGAAAGTCATTACACGATTGATACCTATGCAAAAAAATTATTTTTCCAAAATCCTGTCTTACATACCAATCAAGACTATAATGATTTAATACGATATCTATCAGCTTACTTTATTTATGAACAGTTAAAAGTTGACAGAAATTTTGAATTCAACGATTTTTTGATAGGGAAGCATTTGGTTTATGATGAGATTGACACAGAATCTAAAGATAAAAGTAAAATTCTTATTGACTTTGATTATAGATATGATTCTTTTCTAGCTTCGATATTAAAAATTAATGAAGACAAAGAATTAGTAATTCCTGATAATATCAATTTTATTTCCTGGAATTATGACTTTCAAATGGAGAAAGCCTTCATGAATTTTAGTAGTTTAGATCTAAATAATGCTATGTGCAGTTTAAATGTTTACGCAACTCCTCATGAAACCTATGAAAGGCCAATAAACAAATCTCATTTAATAAAGTTAAATGGAACAGCGGGTTTTTTGGATAAAAATAAATTTGATACCCTATTTGATTTTAACAGAGATCTATTAAACAAATATTCATTTGAATTACTTAAGAATATATTGTGCAAAAAAGAAGAATCTATCCAAAATGGAATAAGATTTTCTTGGGAGGACAATCTTTTATCCAAAAATGCAATCAATTTGGCAAAAAACAAAATTGCAAATTCAAGAATACTTGTGATTATCGGATATTCTTTCCCTTACTTTAATAGAGATGTTGATAGAAGAATCTTTTCCGATGTTAACACAAATCATCTCAAAGTATATATTCAAGGTCCGCCCAACGATAGTTCTTCAATATTAAAAAGGTTTGAAGGAATATGTCCAAGAGTTGCAGTTGAATCGTTTACTGAGATTGATCAATTTCTTATTCCCAATGAACTTTCATAATTTCAATCGCAAGTTTTTACTACAATGGCCGATAATATTAATAAAGACCCTCTTCATGGAATTACTTTAAAAGCGATCCTCGAATATTTAGTCGCTAAATATGGCTGGGAAGAATTGGGTTATATCATCCGTATCAATTGCTTCATTGATAACCCAAGCATTAATTCTTCTTTAAAATTTTTACGCAAAACCGACTGGGCAAGAAAAAAAGTGGAAGAACTATATATCAACAGTATCAATGAAAACGGGTAATAAATATAATAAAAAGTGCCCCGGACACTCCGCGGCACTTTACCCAAAAGCCCTGTATGTAGAAAAAATTAGTATACCTAAGATCAGGATTCCAGCTGAAACCTAACGGGTAGTGTAAAACGCGTTTTTACATTCTTCCCTTTTATTTTACCTGGTGTCCACTTCGGCATTTTATTGAATACCCTCAAAGCTTCGTCTTCCAGTCCATCACCAATTTTGGTACCGGTAACTCTTGGCGCAGAAACCTTACCGGTTTCATCCACTATAAAATTAATATTCACCAGTCCTTCTGTATTATTATCAGTAGCCTGTTGAGGATACTCTACATTATTGGTAAAAAAATCTTCCAGTGCTTTTTGTCCGCCGGGATAAGATGGCCATACTTCTACATTACTATACGCACCTTCATTATCCACCGCCATTGCGGAATTGCTTTTTATTGTAGGCAATACAATCACGATCCTTGCATGCTTCTTTCCTACCTGTGTAACTTTCATGGGCAGTGTATCTTTTCTCAGCCCCATAGAATCTGTCATCATCCTGTTGGCTCCTGTTGAATCCATTGCTGCAGTAGAAGTATGATCTGCCATTGCTGTAACACTGGTATCAGCAGGAGGCGTATCGCCGGAAGAATAATCATTGCTGTTGCAGCTTACTGCAATAGCTGTAGTTAATAATAATCCACTTACGTATTTGATTGTATTTTTCATAACAGTTTTTTTACAACCTTTAATTTTCAAATAAGGTGCCGGTTTCTTTTTTATATGATAACTGCAAAACAATGGGTATATTTTTCTCACAGCGGGAAAGAATATCAACATAACCAGGGCTAATTCCTGTAAATGGTTTGTGCTTTGCTCACAAAATCACTACCTTAACAGTAACTTTATTGCTATGACTACATTTAGGCATTCCTCACAAAAAAATTATGCAGGTATCAGTGCAGTATTAGTATGGGCGGCATTATTACTACAATTATATCTTATCCTGGAAAACCGTATTGCAGCAGTACCAGAAACCGTCATTCGCTATTTCAGTTATTTTACTGTACTCACCAATATCCTGGTAGCTTTAAGTTTCACCAGTATATATCTTAAAGGGATAAGCGATAAAGGGCCTTTTTTTTCAAGCCCGCGAAACCTGACTGCTATTGTAATTTACATCAGCATTGTTGGGATTACCTATAACGCCATACTTCGTTTTCAATGGGCACCAGTGGGAATGAACCGGGTAGCAGATGAATTATTGCACCTGGTTGTACCGATTGTATATATTATTTTTTGGGTAAAATTTGTACCCAAAAAATATATGCAATGGAAATTTATTTTGCCCTGGGCTATTTACCCACTGGTATATTTTGGCTATACTATTTTACGTGGACCATCTGCACAATGGTATCCTTACCCTTTTATGAATGTTTCTGAATTAGGTTATGCAAAAGTATTCTTTAACAGTGCTATGGTAACCCTGCTTTTTGTTGTACTGGCCGCTATATATATCGGCATTGCCAAAAAGATGGCTTCAAAAGCAGTATGAATTAATGTTTACCTTGCAGGCAATACACAATTATGGAAGTACAAAAAGATCTACGGCTGGCAGTTTTAATTGATGCGGACAATGTGCCTTATTCCAATATAAAAGGCGTAATGGAAGAAATCACCAAGTACGGTACGCCAACGTTTAAACGCATTTATGGCGACTGGACAAAACCTACCGTAAGCGGGTGGAAAAACGTGTTATTGGAAAATGCCATCACCCCTATACAGCAATACAGTTACACATCAGGAAAAAATTCAAGCGACAGTGCGCTCATCATCGATGCAATGGATATTTTGTATTCAGGAAGGGCTGACGGATTCTGTATCATCAGCAGTGATAGTGATTTTACAAGATTAGCCACAAGGTTAAGGGAAGCGGGCATGAAAGTATACGGCATCGGGCAAAAGAAAACGCCCAATGCATTTATTGTAGCCTGCGATAAGTTTATTTACATGGAGATCATTCCTTTGTTTGAGGCTGAAGCAGAAGAAGCCACGGTAAAAACAAAGGCCAGCGTTCCCAAGCCCAAAACTTTAGTAGATAAAGTAAATAAAGAAACCATTAAACTAATTGCTACTACCATCAACGACTTGGCAGATGAAAATGGCTGGGCATTTTTAGGAGATGTAGGAAACCTGGTATTAAAGAAACAACCCAACTTTGACCCGAGAAATTATGGCTTCCAAAAATTAACGCCGTTGATAAAATCTTTGCCTCAATTTGAAATTGATAAAAGGGAAACTGATAAGGCGGGAATAAAGCTGGTGTATATTCGTAATCGTGAGGCGTCGTGAATAGTGAATGGTGAATAGCAGGTTTTGATTTGTAATATAACTTGTAATTTGCTGCTCTTTTTTTGACCATTGACCATTGACCATTGACCATTGACCATTGACCATTAACCATTAACCTTAACTTCCCTGCTGCCATCATACAATTCATACTCCAGTAAACGGCAATCAATCTTACTCGTATAAAATTCAATCCTGCGTTTCGGTTTAAGCCCGATCTTTTTGGCGAGTTCTAAATTACCGGTGAAAATATATCCTGTATACCCTTTGCATTTCTTTTTTAAAAAATCGCCAATGCGCTTATAGGTTATTTCCAGTTCTGCTTCCACGCCTAACCGGTCGCCGTATTCAGGATTGAAATACACAATACCTTTTTCTTCTTCCATCAATTTGGTTTCTTCAAAATCACAAACGCCAAATTCGATCATTTCTTCCACGCCTGCAATACCAGCATTGATGGTTGACACATTTACGGCATCTTCGCTGATATCGGTAGCAATAATTTTTAAGCCCGGCACAGCAACCACCTGTGCTTCCAGTTTTTTAAATTCATCCAGGTAAAACTGTTCATCATAATTTACCAGGTGCATAAAAGCATAATTATGGCGCAGCAACCCGGGCTTGCGGTTGGTGGCCAGTAAAGCCGCTTCAATAGCCACCGTACCCGAACCACACATAGGGTTGATCACGGCAGATTTCCTGTCCCAATTGGTAGCCAGCAATGTGGCGGCGGCTAAACTTTCCAGCATGGGCGCCTTACCGGGAATTTTTCTATAGCCATGCTTGGATAAGGTTTCCCCTGATGTATCAATAAATAATTCGGCGATATCTTCTTTCCAGTATAAATGGATAACGGCTTTATTCAGTTCCGGACCGGAGTTAGGCCGTTGGCCGGTTTTATTTCTAAACCGGTCTACAATGGCATCCTTCACTTTTACATTGGCAAATAAATTATTTGTAATGGTCTCGTTATCTACATTGCTGGTAATGGAAAAATACCCCTCAGCCGGTATAATATCCTCCCACTCAAAATCCAATAATGTTTTATATAATGCATCGGCATTAAATGCCTTGAATTCCTTTACGGAAAATAATACCTGGCTGGCGCAACGTAAATTTAAATTGAGTTGTATACAATCTTTCAAAGTTCCCAATAACTCCACGCCCGTTTTAAAAAGGCGTACCGGTTTAAGGCCAAGTGCTACAATTTCTTTTTCCAAATAAGGGGATAAACGGTTACTACAGGTAACAATAATACGGCTGCTGGTTTCAAAAATTTGCATAGGCAAAGATACTCTAAAAAACAGCTAGGCACTTGCAGTGCTTTTTTGGAACGTAGATTTTGATGATGGTCATGATCCATTATGATCTATCCGCGTAAATCTTAATAATCATAAAAAATCCGCGTTCCCCCTAACTGCCGCAGGCGATTCAGCAAGTCATCTTGTTGCTCCAAAAAATATCACAATCTAAGTTCCCCTTTAGGAGACAGGGGTTATCTTTGCGGCATGTTAACTATCAGCAACCGTGGCATACAGATGCCCGCCTCTCCAATCAGGAAATTAGTACCTTATGCAGAAGCTGCTAAAAAGAAAGGGACTAAAGTGTATCATTTAAATATTGGCCAGCCCGATATTGAAACACCCAAACAATGCCTGGATGCCGTACGCAATGCCGATTTTAAAGTATTGGAATACAGTCATAGCGCAGGTAATGAAAGCTATCGTAAAAAATTAGTACAGTATTATAAAAAAGTAGGCATTAATGTAACGCTCGAACAGATCATTATTACCACCGGCGGCAGTGAAGCCATCATTTTTGGCTTTATGGCCTGCATGGATGCAGGTGATGAAGTGATCATTCCCGAACCATTTTATGCCAACTACAATGGCTTTGCCGTAGAAGCCGGTGTAATTGTAAAACCCATTACCTCGGCAATTGAAAATGGTTTTGCATTACCACCGATTGAAGATTTTGAAAAAGCGATCACGTCAAAAACAAAAGCGATCGTGATCTGCAATCCCAATAATCCAACCGGGTATTTATACAGCGCTGCTGAAATGGAAGTGTTGAAGCAGATCATCATCAAACATAATTTATATTTATTTGCGGATGAGGCTTACCGTGAGTTTTGTTATGAAGGCACCCATACGAGTGCCATGCATTTAACCGGCGTGGATGATCATGTGGTGTTGATGGATACGATAAGCAAAAGATATAGCGCCTGCGGCGGAAGGATTGGCGCTTTTGTAACAAAGAATACTGCATTACTGGGTGCTGCAATGAAACTGGCACAGGCCAGGTTAAGTCCACCTTCTTTTGCGCAGATACTAGGTGAAGCAGCAGTTGATTTACCAGATGATTATTTTGATACTACCAAGGCAGAATATAAATTAAGAAGAGATACGATTGTAAAAAGGCTGAATGCCATACCCGGTGTATTTTGTCCTAACCCGGGCGGCGCATTTTATGCCATGGCTAAACTACCCATTGATGACAGCGATACTTTTTGCCAGTGGTTGCTGGAATCTTTTAGTTACAATAACCAAACGGTAATGCTTGCCCCAGCAACAGGTTTTTATGGTACGCCGGGCTTAGGTAAGCAGGAAGTACGTTTAGCTTACGTATTAAACACAACGGCAATCAATGCCGCAATGGACTGCCTGGAAAAAGCACTGGAGCAATACCCGGGAAGGAAGGCCTGAGCGGAGTAGAAGGTTTTTGGTACTAACAGCTTATAATGAAAATCATTTCTTCTTTTTTTTCTTATTCCAGTAGGTACCCTTATTAGTGAGTTTATCTTTAGTATAATAAGGGAAGTTTACCTGCAGCGTAACGGAGTTTTGGCTAATGCCTGCAACAGGAAATTTATTCGCAGAAATACTATATCCATAAGCCAGGTACATGTTACTTATACCTATACCGGTTCTCGGTGTAAACAACCAATCCTCCGTTCCTTTTGATTTGAGGTATTGCACTTCTGCGCCAAGAAAAATAATATTGCCGAAAAAATCGCCGCCCAATTTTATTGCTGCAGCAGGTTCATATGATTTTTTGAAGGCAGGAAAAAAATTTACACCGGCATATACATCAGAACCATACATACCATGACCGCTTCCGGTAAAAACAGTTTTTGCTATTCCTACTCCTAAAAACAACCGCTTTTGCACACCTGTATTAAAAGAGATACACCAACTCCTGTCATCAATATCGGGTTTTAAATGATTATGAACAATGGAATCGGCAGTTTGTGCATTAGTAAAATAAAAAGTACTTGCAAAAATTGTGGTAAGTATCATTTTCATAAGACCAGGTTTTAAAAATGATGCCGCAGGTCGGCTTAATTAACCATGTAACGATAATCAAAATATTAAGTTACTGCCGTTTTTGTAAATAAAATGTTATTACGATTGTTAAATAGTTGGTCCGTAAAATACTATTTCAGCTTGTTAACCTCTACCGTCCATTCACTACCGCTATACACTTTATACACTGAAGAAAAATTGCTCATATTCAATGCAAGCGAAACCTGTAGTAAACTATTTAAATACAACAGGGGCTTACCGTTGCCAACAGCGCCAAATGTTTCGGCATAAGGCATATTAGCTTCGTATTTTTTTATTTTATTATGATAGATCTCCACGTGTACATTATCACCAATCTTTACATCAAGCTGTTTAAAAAGTTCTGCCGGCATATTGGTCCAGATATTTCCATACTGAATATCCAGGATAGCGATAGTGCCTTTTAGTTTCTTATTTTCTATCGTTGCTTTTTGAAAGGGAATATTTACTACCTGCTCGGGCAATGCTTTTCCTACTTGCTCAAAACTGATCGTTCCTGCTGCTAACCTTGCGGCCGTGTAGGCATATACATCGCGCCCATGAAAAGTATAGGATTTTTCTGACCCCTTTCTTCGGTTTACGGCTTCATCAATTTCCCTTATGGCTGCAATACCTTCAGAAGCGGCAATTAAGGTTAACGTACCATTATCCGGTGTAACTATAAAATGTCCGGCCTTTGTTTTCAATACCACCGATTTTCTTTGGGTTCCTACTCCGGGATCCACAACAGAAACGAATACCGTTCCTGCGGGCCAGTACATAACGGTTTGCTCTAAACGATAAGCCGCTTCCCAGATATTGTATGCCGGGATCTCATGCGTCAGATCAAATAATTTAAGGCTGCTGTCCACTCCCATCGCTACGCCTTTCATTGCTGATACGGCGCCGTCCTTTAATCCAAAATCAGATTGAAATACAACGATCTTATTTTGACCGAAGGACGCAAGCGTAATAAACAACAAAGAAGAAAATTGTAACAGGTACTTTTTCATATGATGTAAATTTAAAAAGAGTTGGCAACATTGAGTGCCAACTCTTCAATAGTAAAATTCTGTTGTTAATTAAATTGCTCTCCTTAAGCCCTGCAGCATTTAGAGCATTAAAAATTAAATGCCAGTTTAGTAAATAATTTTCTGCCGTTAAACCCCATCTGCACACTGTCCCATGGACCTCCACTTTCATTATCACCTGCCCAGCCTTTAGCCTGTTGGTTTACACCCAGGTTTGGATGTACATTGAAAATATTATCTGCGCCTGCAAAAACAGTTAGTTTGCTGCACAATTTATAAGACACAAAAAGATCAGTAACCAGCTTTCCTTTGTAATCAAATATTTCGGGTACATACGTACCGTTAGCATCCGATGGTACCTGTGGATTAATACCCGAGTTGTATGGATTGTCAGGAGTAGAATCGCCAAAGCCCAATAATTTAATGCCGCCAAAATAAGTAAGGTGTGTGCCAAAGCCCAGGTTACCACAAGTGTATTCCAGGTTTAAATTAAATTTTGCTTTTGGCGCAGAGGCTTTTAAAAAGGCAATTTCCCTGTCGCTGTAAAAAGTATTTTTATTCAATGTTGTAGTGCTTAGTGCTGCAGGCACATTGATCTGGTCTAATTTAATATCCTGGAAGTTACCGGCGAGTACCGCTTTAAAACTATGTCCGCTCCATTTTTTTGTATAATCAGCTACTACGTCCAAACCATAGTTAGTGGTATTAACCGCATTGGTAAAAAACTGCGCTGTTGATACCCCTAAAGCAGCCAGACCATCATTAAATTCCTGGGGCAAAGATGGATCGCCTTGTGCAAACAAACCGGATAATACTACCCTGTCTTTTACTTTGATCATATAACCATCAACAGTAACCGTAAACCCGCTTGCAGGTTTCCACGCAAAACCCAGGCTGGCATTTAGTGAGGTTTCTTCTTTCAACTCAGGGATACCAATGGTTTTAGTGATAGGATCGGTATTGCGTAAAATACGTGACTGCACCAATTGACCATTACTAAATGAAGTAAGCGTATTGCTGAAATTGATCTGTGCGAGCGAAGGCGCCCTGAAACCTGTACTTACTGATCCTCTTAAATTAAAGTTGTCGGTTATTTTATAACGGGTGGCAAATTTATAGGTAGCCACCGAACCAAAATCAGAATAATGTTCAAAGCGCACTGCTGCATCTACTAACCATTGATCAGTAACTTTTAATTCGCCGTCAAGGTAAGCGCTAAAGCTTCTACGGGTTATATTAATAGTATCTAATGGACTAAAACCAGGGAAACCCTGTGCACCGGGTGCCAAATCAAAATTATTAGGATAAGCCGCATAAGAAGCTTCTTCTCCTGCATTGATGCTGTACTTTTCGTTACGGTATTCAAAACCATATCCCACATTTAGCCCCCGTGCAATTGTTGCAAATGTTTTACTGAAATCTAAATTTACAGTAGCCTGCCTGAAGCGGAAGCCACCATCATTAAAATAGGTTTTGGTAGTATTACCTACCAGGGAAGCATTAAATGTTTTATCGCCAAAATACTGGAAATCATTTTTACCATCTGTTAAACTGATATCCCAGTTCCAGTTTCTTGCACTGGTCCCTTTTAATCCAAATGCAAGGGAAGCGTCGTTGATATGCGTTCCGATATGAGGATTATAATAGGTTTCGCCATCGTTGCTTACCCGCATGATCTCCGGTACAAAAATGGGCTGGCCAGCAGCGTCGGTTGGAAACCGCTTGGGCCTTGCACTTAAATTTCTCGTATAGGCATAGGCGTCAGACTCCTTTGAATTAACGCCTGCAAAAGAATAGAAAACAGTCTTGGTATTTTTTATAGGCAGTTCCATATTATACATGATGCCATAGGTTTTTACCGAACCGTCGCCAAAAGCCCTGCGGCCACTGTTGATATAAGGCAAAGCATATTTATCAGACTGCCAGTCGGTAGTATCTACCTGTCGATAGGTTTTTCCCTGTCTTAAATAATCCAGGGAAAAATTTACAAAGCCGCCGCTCTTTCCCAAAGTCAACCCGTTGTTTGCAGATAAAGTAAAAGTTCCCCCGTCAATTTTATTGCCTGAATAATACTGGTTACCGGCATTAAATTTTGAAGTATTGAATTTTGAATCATAATAGCCGCTCCAGCCGGTATTGATCGTCCAGTGATTCACATCTCTTTTAAGAATGATATTCATTACACCGGCCATCGCATCACTACCATACTGTGCAGAAGCTCCGTCACGCAGGATCTCTATCCTGTCCACTGCAGATTGCGGAAAAGCATTCAGGTCTGTACCCGATGCCCCTCTTCCTCTTGTACCAAACAATGCGACAAATGCAGTGGAGTGGCGACGCTTACCATTGATCAATACCAATGTTTGATCAGGACCAAGGCCACGGAGTGTTCCCAGGTCTACGTGATCGGCTCCGTCGGCACCACTTTGTTTATTATAATTGAAAGAAGGTGCCGACATATTTAAAACAGAAGTGAGGTCCATTTTTGCCGTGGGCAATCCTACCTGGTTAATCTTAATAACGTCAACGGGTACCGCAGTTTCAGTTTTAGCCCTTGCTGCACCACGTGTACCAATGATTACAATATCGCCAAGATCTACCGCAATGGCTTCCAGCAATACTGTAATCTCTGTACTGCCTGTTACTGTTACCGACTGGGGTTTATATCCAACACTTGTTATTTCCAACACATCGCCTGCTTTAGCAGTAATAGAGAATACGCCATCGCTATTGGTGGAAGCGCCTTTACCGGTTGCTTTTACCAATACCGAGGCACTGCTTACCGGTGCACTTGTTTTGGAATCCTTTACTTTAACCGTTACCGTTTGTGCAGATAGCAGGTAGCTGGTAAAAATTACAATGAGGGTTAATAGATGTTTTTTCATAAAAAAGTTGTTTTGGTTAATGGAAGAGAAGCAAGCAGGACATAAAACTAATAAAATTATTTCAACTCTCTAAACCAGATAATTAATTAAAATAACCGTTAATAAAACGATAAGCCGGCTGTATACAAAAAAACCGCCACAACTATTGGGACGGTTTAATTTTTTATACGATAATTATTTAAGCTTCTTTACCGTGGCAGTTTTTATATTTCTTTCCGCTACCGCAAGGGCACTGATCATTTCGGCCCGGCATCTTTTCTACTTTTATGGGCGCCTGTTTAACACCTTCTGAAGGATCGTAATAATCTTTTTCATTGGCGGCATAATCATCACCGGCGGCATCAATTTCTGCTTTGTTGGCACGCATTTTACTTAAGTCCGTTTTCTTTTCACGACCTTCCTTCAAATTGCCCGCCTGCTGTTGTTCTACCGGTATATTACAATGGCAAAGGAAGCTCACAATATTTTTGTTTACTTCATCATCCATTTGTTTAAAGGCGCCAAATGCTTCTATCTTATAGATTACCAATGGATCTTTTTGTTCGTAGCCTGCAGTTTGTACGCTATGGCGCAGGTCATCCATGGCACGTAAATGTTCTTTCCACGCATCATCAATTAAAGCCAGGGTGATACTGCGTTCCAATGCATCATTCAGCTCCCTTCCTTCACTGGCAATATATTTATCCAGGTTGGCCAATGCCTGTATACCTTTTTTACCATCTGTAAATGGTACCGCTACATTTTCAATATGGTTACCCTGTTCTTTACGGATATTTTTAATTACAGGCAATGTTTGCTGTATCATCGTATCCGTTTTACGACGGTATTGCGTAACCGCTTCTGTATACAAACGTTCTGCTAAAGTATTTACATCGCCTTTGCTTAATTCATCTTCGGTAATGCTGGTATCAATACCAAAATTTACAATGGCGGCCAGTTTAAATCCATCATGATCGTTACCTTCTTTAAATGAATTTACCAGGCCATCGGCAACAGAGTAAAATGCATTATCCAGGTCAAGTGCCAAACGTTCGCCAAACAACGCATGGTTACGTTTACCATATACCACGTTACGCTGCTTATTCATTACATCATCATATTCCAGCAAACGTTTTCTTATACCAAAGTTATTTTCCTCTACTTTTTTCTGTGCCCTTTCAATTGATTTGGAGATCATGCTGTGCTGGATCACTTCGCCTTCTTTATATCCCATCCTGTCCATCAGGCCTGCAATACGTTCGCTGCCGAACATACGCATCAGGTCATCTTCCAAGCTAACAAAGAACTGGCTGCTTCCCGGATCACCCTGGCGACCGGCACGGCCACGCAACTGCCTGTCTACACGACGGCTTTCGTGACGTTCGGTACCTAATATGGCCAACCCACCAGCTTCTTTAACACCGGGGCCTAATTTAATATCCGTACCACGACCAGCCATGTTGGTAGCAATGGTAACAGCGCCTGCAAAACCGGCTTCGGCAACCACCTGTGCTTCTTTGGCATGTTGTTTTGCGTTCAATACATTATGCGGAATATTTTTTTGCTTCAGCATCCTTGCCAGCAATTCACTTACTTCAACGGATGTAGTACCCACCAGGCAAGGCCTTCCTTCGGTACGTAACTGTTCAATGGCATCAATTACGGCTTTATATTTTTCACGCTTGGTTTTATATACCAGGTCCTGTTCATCTTTTCGTATAGCCTTAACGTTAGTAGGAATATTTACTACATCTAATTTATAAATACTCCACAACTCTGCTGCTTCAGTTTCTGCAGTACCCGTCATACCACAAAGCTTGTGATACATACGGAAATAATTTTGCAAAGTAACCGTAGCGTAGGTTTGTGTAGATGCTTCAATCTTTACATTTTCCTTTGCTTCCAATGCCTGGTGAAGGCCATCGCTGTAACGGCGACCTTCCATGATACGACCGGTTTGTTCATCCACAATTTTTACCGCGTCATCAATAATTACATACTCCACATCTTTATCAAATAAAGTGTAGGCTTTCAATAATTGCTGTACCGTATGTATACGATCTACTTTTATAGAGTAGTCATTCAATATCGCTTCTTTGGCATGCAGTTTCTCTTCCGCGTCTATTTCTGATTTTTCAACATCTGCAAGTTTGGTGGAGATATCCGGAACAATAAAGAAATTAGGATCTTCTCCTGCCCTGGTAATTAATTGTATTCCTTTATCAGTAAGATCTACCTGGTTGTTTTTTTCGTCGATGTTGAAGAATAATTCTTCATCCACTTTGGGCATTTGTTTTTGCTGATCGGCCAAATAATAATTTTCACTTTTCTGCAATTTTACCCTGATACCCGGTTCACTTAAAAATTTAATTAACGCACCATTCTTTGGCAAACCACGGTGCGCACGCATCAATGCCAGGCCGCCATCTTTTGGATCATCATTACCTTCCGCAATTTTTTTCTTGGCTTCAATCAAATATTGATTTACGGCTTTACGTTGCGCATCTACCAGCTTTTCAATACGTGGTTTCAGGTCGAAGAATTGTTGCGTATTATCGCTATGTCCAACTGGTCCACTTATGATCAAAGGCGTACGGGCATCATCTATCAATACACTATCCACCTCATCCACCATGGCAAAGTGTGGTTTGCGCTGCACCATTTCATCGGGTGTATGCACCATATTATCCCTTAAGTAATCAAAACCAAATTCGTTATTGGTACCATAGGTAATATCTGCATTGTATGCATTGCGGCGGGCATCACTGTTGGGTTCGTGTTTATCAATACAATCTACACGCAGGCCCAGCCATTCAAAAATAGGCCCGTTCCATTCACTATCCCTTTTAGCCAGGTAATCATTTACGGTTACAATATGCACGCCCTGTCCGGCTAATGCATTTAAGTAAGCCGGTAAAGTACTCACCAGTGTTTTACCTTCACCGGTTGCCATTTCGGCAATTTTGCCGGAATGTAAAACCGTACCACCAATTAACTGTACATCATAATGTACCATGTTCCAGGTAACGCTTCCGCCACCGGCTGTCCAGGTATTTTTATAAATAGATTTATCGCCGTCAATGGTGATATGATCTTTTTTAACCGCCAGTTGCCTGTCCAGCTCAGTAGCCGTGGTTTCGAGCGTAGTATTTTCTTTAAACCTGCGGCTGGTTTCTTTTACCACGGCAAAAGCTTCGGGTAAGATCTCTTCCAGGATCTCTTCAATTTGCTTATCCTTTGTTTTTTTAAGCTCATCAATTTCTTTGTAGATGATATCTTTTTGATTGATCTCTTCAACAGGCAATTGTTCGGCAGATTGCTGTTTATCCTCAATCTCTTTATTTATGCTGGTGAGATGGGTGGCTATCCGCTCTTTAAATTCCACCGTTTTATTGCGCAGGGCATCATTGCTTAATGCCTGGTATTGAGAAAAGAACTGGTTGATCTTTTCTACCTGCGGTGAAATCTTTTTTACGTCCTTTTCACTTTTACTGCCGCCAAATAATTTTGAAATAATGCCTAACATAAATTCAGTATTGTTGGGTATTGTTAATAGTTATAAAGATTATTGCTTGTCAAATATGGTGCTGAAAACAGTTTATAGCCAAATTGACAGCGCTACCCCATTTATCAGGGCTGGCAAAGGTAGCAAATAGTTGGGAGTAAAAGATTGCTTCGCAGGCAATCTCCTTTATCGCTTTCCGGGTAGCGTGGGTAGCGTTACCGGAAAGAATGGCACTTGCCCGGTTCATATCAGTTCTGGCCAACAACCAAACCTTTTTTATTGCCGTATGTTAACTTAAAAGACATGAGGAAAATATTACTCCTAGTCCCTTTCATCGGTGCTGTGGCTTACTGTATTGCTCAAGAAAATACCCTGTTTTTCTTTGAAAAAAAGCGCATTGCCATTGATAAAACCGGGGTGACCATTTTAGGCAGCTGGGCTATTGCCAATATGGGTATAAGTGCATTTGGATTAAGCAGCGATAACCGCCAGGCGCATTATTTTCATGAAATGAACCTGGTATGGAATAGCTTTAACCTTGGTATTGCCGGGCTGGGTTATTTGGCTGCAAAAAAAGCGGCCTTTAATGATATCAATATTGCGGGCCTATTGAGCCGCCAGAATAAATCGGAGAAGACCTTTTTATTCAATGCCGGGCTGGACCTGGCCTATATCGCCGGCGGTGCTTATCTTACTGAACGAGCAAAGTCCAGGACCGACCCTGCTAAATTAACCGGCTATGGCAATGCGGTAATGGTAAATGGGGCTTTTTACTGTTGTTTGACGTGATCATGTATTCCGTTCATCATCATCATGGCAAGGAATTAAACGGCATCGTCAACAAATTGCAGGTAGCCGGAACCGGTACCGGTATTTCCGTTACGTATCATTTTTAATCGGTACAGCTTTTTATTGGTCCGCTTCAGTTAAATATTTGTCTGCATGCCAAAATCCGATGCAAAAAACTATTTGTTAATCATTTTATAAAGCCGCTGCCGTTTATATAAAAAAAACGGCGAATACCAAAACGCACGTTACTTTTGCACGAACACTTTCGTAAAACAAAACTAATTATGAGGAAACTTGCCCTGGTTGTATTATTAACCGCATGTTTTTTTGCTACAAAAGCACAGGTAAAAGGTACCGTTATTGATTCTGCCAATAAAAAACCGATTGATAAAGCCGTAGTAGGCCTGGTGATCAAAAGCAATCCAGGCGATACCAGTTATACTTTTACCAACGAAAAGGGCGAGTTTAGTTTTGATGTGGTGCCAGCCTCTAATTTTTCCGTAATCATTAGCAATAGCGGCTTTACACCGGTAGCCAAATTTGTACCTGTAAAACAGGCGGAGAAAACCATCAGCATTGGTACGGTTATTTTAGCCACCCGTGCGGTGTTGCTGGATGAAGTGGTGGTGGAATCTGCCCCTATCATTGTAAAGGAAGATACCGTGGAATACCGTGCAGACGCATTTAAAACCAAGGAAGGCGCCGTAGTGGAAGACCTCTTAAAAAAATTACCCGGTGTGGATGTAGATAAGGATGGTAATGTAAAAGCACAGGGCAAAAGCGTAACCAGGATCAAAGTAAACGGAAAAGATTTTTTTGGCGGCGATGTTAAAACGGCCACCAAGGAATTACCTGCCAATATTGTAGACAAGATACAGGTGATTGATGATTATGGCGACCAGGCTACAGTAAGTGGTATTAAAGACGGCGACCCTGATAAGATCATCAACATTCAATTGAAAAAAGATAAGAACAAAGGGTTTTTTGGAAGATTAACCGCAGGTGCAGGTACGGAAGACCGTTACCAGGCTTCTTTTAATGGAAACTATTTTAATAATAACCGGCAGATATCGATGGTGGCCAACAGCAATAACACCAATGCTTCTTTATTTAATTTCAGCGGTGGCGGCAACCGTGGTATGAGCAGTATGATGAACGCAGGCCGAAGCATGATGGCTGATGCAGGTGGCAATTTACAAAACATAGATGCCAGCCAGTTTGGTACCGGCGCTACGGGAATTACCTCCACCAATTCGGTAGGTTTTAATTACCGCGATCAATGGGGTAAAAAAGTAAGCGTATACGGCAGTTATTCTTACAGTCATAAAAACAGCAGCCAGTTACAAAATACCTCTACTCAGAGTTTTTATCAGTCCAACAGTTTTATCAATAACCAGGATGCCAATAATCTTTCCATTGGTGATAACCACAGGGCCACATTTAATATCGAATACCAGATTGATAGTTTTAACTATTTAAAGGTTACGCCTAATTTCAGTTATAGCAGTAGCAATGGTAACAACTATAGTGTATTTGATTACAATAAGGTAGACAGCGGAAAAACGAGTGAAGGCAGCAATAAAAATATTTCCAGTTCTACTTCTCCCAATGTAAGCGTGAATATTTTATACAATCATAAATTCCGCAAGCGGGGAAGGAATTTTTCGGCCAGTGCCAGCCTGGGTAGTTCCAACAGTAATTCTGACCAGGATATTACCAACCTGAGTTACCAGTATGTTACGCCGATTGGTACACGAAATACGTTCCAGTATATCGATCAGCAAAATGACAACCATAATTATGGTATACGGTTGACTTATTCCGAACCGATCAGTAAAGTCCGCAGCCTCGATTTTTCTGCTTCGCATAATTTGAATTATACGCGTAATGATAAAAAGAATTTTAACGTGGATTCTGCCACGCAGGCCAAGACCATGAATAATTTTTTAAGCAACAATTACGAAAATGATTTTTACAACGATCGTGTAGGCGTATCATTACGTACTACCATGAAAAAATACAACTATACGATTGGCATCAGTGTTCAGCCGGTTAATTTGCAGGGCAAATCCATCAGCAAAGACAGTGCTTACAAAACCATTAGCCGTGTAAATGTATTTCCTGTGGCAAGGATGACCTATAATTTCAGCAGGACCAAGGCGATCAACATGAGCTATAGCGGTACCGCCAACCAGCCTTCCTTCAGCCAGTTGCAGCCGGTAATAGATCAAAGCAACCAGCAGAGTATCTATGCTGGTAACCCCGACCTGAAGCCTTCGATCAATCACAACGTGAATATGTCTTTCAATAATTTTAATTTCATCACTGGCAAGGTATTATTTACCAATCTTACCTTCAGTACCATACAACACCAGATCGTTAACAAAACTGCTCGCTTAAGTAGTAATGGAAGTTCTATATCTGTTCCCGAAAATGTGGATGGTTATTATAACGTACTGGGATTTTATACCTATTCCAAACCGTATAAAAACAGGAAATATGTGCTAACCTATAATGGTTCGGCCAATTACAACCATAATGTGAGTTTAACAGACAGTATTGTATTAGTGACTAATACTTTAAAACAAAACCTGGATAAACAAAAAGTGATCGGCAGCAATTGGATACTAAGCCAGGGTGTTGTATTTGAATTGAACCTGAAAGAATGGTTGCAACTGGGTACCGGTGTAAACTTTAGTATCAATGATAATAAGTACAGCAACGTAAATAAAGCAGCGGCTTCTTCTTTCAAAAATACTTCCAGCAATGCCTGGAGTTTTACCCACAATATCAATGTGGACTTAACCAAAAGACTTGTTTTAAAATACGATATTGATTACACCATTAATACTGGCCTGGCCAGTAATGTAAGTCAGAACCCTGTTTTAATGAATGCTTCCCTGGAACAGCAATTATTTAAAAAGAAGAACGGCATCATCAAACTGGCGGCTTTTGATCTGTTTAAACAAAATACTAATATCAGCCGTAGTGTAAATGCCAATTCTATTATAGATACCCGTACCAATAAACTTACCCGTTACTTTATCCTGAGCTTTACTTACCGGCTGCAAAAATTTGCCGGCCAGAATGTGCAGGGCGGTGGAATGGGTCCAATGGGTGGTGGTAACAGGCAAATAAGAACGTTTTAATATCCACCACAGAAAGATAGCTACGGATTACACGAATTTTCACGGATAAAAGGCAAAAACTCCGTGTTAATCTGTGTAATCTGTAGCAAAACTCCCAGTTTTTCCCCACTATTTAATTGCCCTTGAATTTTAAACGCTTTTGCCCTACCTTTGCCCCCCGAAAACAGGTATTAATTCTCTAATTATTTCAATATGTCAGGTGCATTAAAAGAGGTTCGTAACAGGATTAAAAGTGTGCAAAGCACGCAGCAGATCACTAAAGCCATGAAAATGGTAAGTGCTGCCAAACTGCGCCGTGCACAGGATGCCATTACACAAATGCGTCCTTATGCTCATAAATTGCAGGAAATGCTGAGCAATATCGTTAGCAACAGCGATGGTGATGTAAAAGTAGCCCTGGCTGCAGAAAGACCCATTGAAAAAGTATTGGTTATTATAGTGACCAGCGACAGGGGTTTATGTGGTGGTTACAACAGTAACCTTATCAAATTAGCCAAACAGGTTGTTAAAGATAAATATCCTGCACAGCAGGCCAAAGGGAATGTGCAGATCTTACCGATTGGAAAAAAAGGATACGAGCATTTTACCAAGAATGGTTTTAAAGTAGTGGATCAGTACTGGGATATTTTTACCGGGCTGAGTTTTGATAAAGTGCAGGCCGCTGCAAAGTATGCAATGGATGCATTTGCCAATAAAGAGGTAGATGCCGTGGAATTGGTATTTAGCGAATTTAAGAATGCCGCAACCCAACAATATATTGCCGAACGTTTTTTACCGGTAGCAAAAACGGATAAACCTGCAGGACAAAAAAATGCTGATTTTATTTTTGAACCCAGCAAAGATGTGTTGATCGCAGAGTTAATGCCGAAGATATTAAACACGCAATTGTTTAAAGCTGTACTGGATGGTAATGCCAGCGAACATGGTGCAAGGATGACGGCCATGGATAAAGCCAGTGAAAATGCCAACGAATTATTAAAAGCATTAAAGATCAGTTACAACAGGGCAAGGCAGGCAGCAATTACTACCGAGTTGACCGAAATTGTAAGTGGTGCAGCCGCATTGAACGGATAAAACTGTTGGCCGTTGATGGTTGATCGTTTTTTAACGGCCAACGATCAACTTAAAAACGAACAACTTAAAAAATGGAGCTTTCTCAGATCATACCTCATATAGAAGCATTGGTTTTTGCCAGTGAAAAGCCTTTAACCAGGATGGAACTGGTAGAGCTGCTGAACAATGCCTTAGGTTTTATTGAAGACAGGGCAACAACTGAACAGATAGATGCAGCCCTGGATGGCATAAGAGAAAAATACAGCGCCGAATTTTATGCTTTTGAATTAAGAGAGATCGGTGGCGGATTACAATTCCTTACCAAGAAAGAATATTATAAAACAGTAGCCTTATTAAACGGCGATAAGTTTTTAAAACGTTTGTCTACCGCAGCGTTGGAAACACTGGCCATCATCGCCTACAAGCAGCCCATCACTAAAAGCGAAATGGAAGCCATCCGCGGAGTGAACTGCGATTATGCGGTACAGAAATTACTGGAAAAAGATTTAGTGGTGATATCAGGAAGAAAAGAAGAAGCCGTTGGCCAGCCGCTGCTCTACTCTACTTCAAAATCATTCATGGATTATTTTGGCATCAACAGTGCAGATGATCTGCCTAAGATAAGTGAAGTAATGATGGAAGAACTGGTGAATGCCACCAATGTTATAGAAGCAGAAGCAGAAAGAGCCCAGCATGATGCTGCTGCAGCTGCAGAAGGAGAACTGGAAGAAACCGTTGCTGATACTGCTGTTGAAGTGGAAGAAATCATTGCTGAAGAAGAAGATAGTATTTTAGCAGTTACTGAAGATGGCGAGATCATCGAGGAAAAACCGGAAGAAGGTAAAGAAGATAATGAAGCATAAAAAAAATTAGAAAATAACTAAAAGGCATGAAATATTTCATGCCTTTTTTTATAATCCTCGATAATCGTTTCCCCGGCGTGATTGGTGTTCCTATCCTTCGTATTTTCGCGATATGTCACTACAATTATCTACAGCACAATTAACAGCCCTCGCAAAAGAATTTGGCACACCGTTATACGTGTACAATGCCGACCAGATAACAGCGCAATTTCAAAAGCTGACCGCAGCTTTTGAAAAAACAGATACTAAGTTTTTTTATGCCTGCAAGGCACTTACCAATATCAATATCTTAAAACATATTAAAAGCATTGGCTGTAATGTAGACTGCAGTTCGGTAAATGAAGTAAAGCTGGCTTTACTGGCCGGCTTTGAGCCCGCCAATGTGTTATATACTTCCAATGGTATTCATTTCAGCGAAATTGAAGAAGCACAAAGCCTGGGCGTAAATATCAATATCGACAGTTTAAGTAATTTGGAAAAATTCGGTAAGAAATTCGGGCATAGTTACCCGGTAGGTATCCGCCTGCGCCCTGGAATTATGGCGGGTGGCAATATTAAAATTTCTACCGGTCATGATAAAAGCAAATTTGGTATTCCCATCGATCAGATGGATAAGATTTTAGCCCTGGTTGATGAACATCATTTATTCATCCAGAATTTACATATCCATACCGGCAGCGATATTAAAGATGTAGATGTATTTGTAAAAGGCATCGAAGTATTATTTGATATCATTCCTCAATTCAAAGAATTATCATCCATTGATTTGGGTGGTGGTTTTAAAGTGCCTTATAAAAAAGGCGATGCGGAAACGGATATTCCGTTACTAGCGCAAAAAGTAAATGAAGCATTCGCCAACCATCCCAATCCCAATGGCAAACATTTACAGGTGTGGTTTGAACCGGGTAAATTCTTAGTAAGCGCATCAGGGTATTTAATTGCCGAAGTAAATGTGCTGAAAGAAAATACCAACACTACATTTATTGGATTGAACACCGGTTTCAATCATTTGATTCGTCCTATGTTTTATGATGCTTATCACCAGATAGAAAATATCAGCAATCCCGGCGGGAAAGAAAAACATTACGTGGTTACCGGTAATATCTGCGAAACAGACACTTTTGCCTGGGACAGGGAATTAAATGATGTACGCGAAGGCGATTATCTTGTTTTTCATAATGCCGGCGCTTATGGTTTTGAAATGTCTTCTAATTTTAACAGCCGTTACAAACCTGCAGAAGTATTGGTAAAAGATGGTAAAGCTACGCTGATAAGAAGAAGGGATGTTTTTGATGATATACTTCGCAACCAGGTTATCTGAAAATGAAAAAGCAAATTATCATACTTGGTTTTTGCATATTATTTGCTGTTACTGCAATGTGCCAACCTACAGATTGCTTTAAATTTAAAGAAGGTAAATTCCGGATTGCCGATACAAGAGCAGGCGTGATAACTATTGCCGATCGCAGGGGTGGCTATCAAACGGAATCCAGTGAAACATTAAAAGCAGTCGTTCGTTTTAAGATCAGCTGGCAGGATAACTGCTCTTACACCTTAAAGCTGGATAAAGTAATCAGAAATGATAACAAGATCGACTTCCCTTCCAACCTGGAAATTCATGTAACCATCATTGCTACGTCCGGCAAATCCTATACACAAAAAACCAGTTCTTCCATTACCAACGGCAGTTACAATGTTGAAGTGGTTAAACTGGATTAGCGTAAACAATTGAGCAGGATACCTTTCACTAGTTTTAAATATCCTTTAACTAAAAATAGTTATCCACGCTATTGCAGAATCCAAAAATTCTTATAACATTTACGTCATCAAACCAAAAACAGTAAAATCGTCCTGGTTTTGCTGAACAAAAAAATTACAACTTTAAATTTATGGATCACGACCGTGCTCCCCGTTCTGAAAAGTTCAGTGCAACTTTTAGAACAATGCTGTGCCTTGCAGCAATTATCTCCCTGTTTTCATCCTGTAACAAAAAAGAAAAATGGATCGATGTAGATCCCGCATTCAGCAGGTACGTTGATGCGTACACTACAGGAATGATATCCAAAACAAGTACCGTTCGCATTCAGCTGGCTACCGATGCCAACAGCACCCATGCCGTAGGCGAAGTGGTAAAAGATGATCTTTTTGACATTTCTCCTGATGTAAAAGGAAAAGCCTTCTGGTTGGATGCCAGGACGGTGGAATTTAAACCTGATGCCTGGTTAAAGCCCGACCAGTTGTATACGGTAAAATTTAAGCTGGGTAAGGTAACCAAAGTGCCAGGCCAGTTTGCCGATTTTAAATTCAGCATGCAAACGGTGAAGCCTTCTTTTAAAGTAAGCAACGATGGGCTACGCAGCACCGGCGTAAAAAACAAAATGAGTTTGAGTGGAAATATTGAAACCGCCGATGTAGAAAAAGGCAATGAAGTGGAAAAATTATTATCGGCTACGCAAAACGGTAAGGTGCTCAAAATAACCTGGCAACATAATGAAGCGGCCAAATCACATCAATACAGTATCGACAATATTGAACGGGGCAGTTCGGTAGCTAATGTAGACTTGCGCTGGAATGGCAGCCCGATGGGCATGGATGTAAAAGGAGAAGCTGCGGTAGCCATACCATCCGCAGGCGATTTTAAAGTACTGGATGTTGTAGCTATTAATGATGCTCAACAATTTGCTTCTGTACAATTCAGCGATCCTATTGCCGTAGGCCAGGATCTTACCGGGTTGATCAGTATCAGTGGCCAATCTGATATTTCATATACCATCAGTGGCAGCGAAGTAAAAGTTTTTGGTAATGGCAAACTCGACGGCAATTATACAGTGAATATTAATGCAGGGATAAAAAATACCTGGGGAGATATATTGGATAAAGGTTTTACTTCCAATATTAATTTCCAAAACCGTTTGCCCTCAGTAAAGATACATGGTAAAGGAAATATCCTCCCCAATAGCGGCCGGCTGGTATTGCCCTTTGAATCGATCAATTTAAATGCAGTTGATATCAGCATCATCAAGATTTTCGAAAATAATGTCCCCCAATTCCTGCAGGAAAACGACCTTGGCGGCAATAGTGAATTACGAAGAGTGGCCAAACCAATTGTTCAAAAAACATTACGGCTGGATGACGACAAAACATTAGACCTGCACAAAAAGCAACATTTTTCTTTAGACATTGATAAATTTTTAAAAACAGAACAAGGCGCTATTTATCGTGTAACTATTGGCTTCAGGCCCCAGTATTCTTTATACCAGGCTGTGGATACCGCTGCGAAAAAAGACAATGAAGAAGAAGAAAGTGGTTACGATGAAGACTATGAATCCTACAGCAGGAATGGCGTAGATGACGATGATGCATTTTGGGAAAGATATGATCAATACTATCCTTACGGTTATAACTGGGAAAGAAGGGATGACCCCGCCAGCAAATCATATTATAACAAAGACCGCTGGGCAACAAGAAATATTTTAGCCAGTAATATTGGTCTTACCGCCAAACGCGGTAACGATAATAGTATAAAGGTAGCCGTAACAAACATCCTCACTACCGAACCGATGGCTGATGTGGAACTGGAAATAATGGATTACCAGCAAATGATCGTTGGTAAAGCCAAAAGCGGCAGCGATGGTTTTGCCGATGTTGACCTGAAAAGAAAACCTTACCTGCTCATCGCCAAAAAAGGCAATGAAAGAGGGTATTTAAAACTGGATGATGGCAATTCCCTGGCATTAAGCCGCTTTGATGTAAGTGGCGAAGAAGTGAAGAATGGCATTAAAGGATTCATCTTTGGCGAACGTGGTGTATGGCGGCCTGGCGATACCATGTACATTAATTTTATTGTGGAAGACAAGGAACAAAAACTGCCAAAGGATCATCCCGTCGAATTCAGCTTGTTCACCCCTAATGGGCAACTGTTCAAACATGCAGTGCAAAACAACGCGGAAGATGGATTTTACCTGTTTAAAACCAATACCGATGTAGCTTCGCCTACAGGTAACTGGCTGGCTAAGGTAAAAGTTGGTGGTGCCTCTTTTGAAAAAAGGATCAAGGTAGAAACGGTTATGCCTAACCGCCTGAAGATAAATGTTGATTTTGGGAAAGACGCCATTTTAGGCGAAGGTAATACCACAGCAGGAACCATCAACGCCAAATGGTTATTCGGTGCACCGGGGAAAAATCTAAAAGCAAAGATCGACGCCTCATTGTACGCACGTACTACGTCCTTTCCAAAATTTGCAGGTTTTGATTTTGATAATCCTACTGCCGATTATTCCACTTTGCAAAAAACAATTTACGAAGGTGCACTGGATACTGAAGGCAATGCCGGTTTAAAACCCGATTTCCAGATTGACCAGGCTGCGCCGGGAATGCTTACTGCCAATTTAGTGGTCAAGGTTTTTGAACCTGGCGGTGCTTTCAGTATTGATAATATGAGTATCCCTTACAGTCCGTATAAAAGTTATGTAGGTCTAAAATTACCCGATGGCCAGAAACCATTCGATTATTTATTGGCAGGAAAAAATCATACTACCCAGATCGTTAACGTAGATAGTAAAGGTAATTTAATCGCTGGCAGCAATGACGTGGTAGTGGAATTCTATCGTATTCAATGGCGTTGGTGGTGGGATGATAATGGAGACAACCTGAGCAATTTTACACAGAATGAGTATAATAAATTACTCAAAAAAGATACAGTACACTTAACTAACGGCCGCGGGCAGTGGACTTTTGGTACTTCTGAAAATGAATGGGGCCGTTACCTGATCTTAGTAAAGGATCCAAAGAGCGGGCATACTTCCGGTGCTACTTTATACATCGATGAACCAGGCTGGCAAAGCCGTGGCGGTGATGATGACCAAACTGCTGCTTCGATGTTATCTTTTGCTGCAGGTAAGGAAAAATACAATGTTGGTGATGAAGTATCGCTGACCATACCGAGCAGCAAAGGCGGAAGAGTATTGGTAAGTATTGAAAATGGCAGCAGGGTATTAAAATCTTTCTTCCAGGAAACGGTACAGGGACAAACGCTGGTAAAATTCAAAGCCGACAAAACAATGTCGCCGAACGTGTATGCCACGGTAAGTTTATTGCAGCCACATTCGCAAACCGTTAATGATCTACCTATACGCATGTATGGTTCAATACCCATTTTTGTAGAAGATAAGAATACGATCTTAAAACCGGTACTTAATATCCCCAACAGTATACGACCCGAACAGAATGTATCTTTTACCGTGAGTGAACAGAGCGGGAAAGAAATGACCTATTGTGTGGCCATTGTTGATGAAGGATTACTGGACCTTACAAGATTTAAAACACCCGATCCGCATGAAGTATTTTATGCACGGGAAGCCTTAGGCGTAAAAAGTTTCGACCTGTTTGATTATGTGATTGGCGCATGGGGCGGTGACCTTGAACGGATACTCACCATTGGCGGCGATGCCGACGCCAACGGCGGTAAACAAAAAACGGCCAATCGCTTTAAACCGGTCGTAAAATATTTAGGGCCATTCCATTTAAACAGCGGGCAAACACAAAAACAATCTTTCATCCTTCCTTCTTATATCGGTTCGGTGAGGACAATGGTGGTTGCGGCACATGATGGCAGCTATGGCTTTGCAGAAAAAGCGGTTGCGGTAAAAAAACCGTTGATGCTCCTGGCCACAATGCCTCGTGTACTCGGCCCCGGTGAAACCATAAAATTACCGGTAACCGTTTTTGCAATGGAAAATAATATCAAAAATGTAAGTCTGTCTTTGCAGTCCAATCCATTTTTAGAAGTGGTGGGCAGCAATGCGCAATCTATCAGCTTTACGCAGCCCGGCGAACAGATGGCTTATTTTGATGTGCGTGTAAAGCCAAATACAGGTATTGGCAAAATAAAATTAGTAGCATCCTCCGGTGGAGAAAAAGCAGATTATGAAGTGGAGCTGGATATAAGAAATCCGAATCCTCCGGTAACCAGCATCAACGAAATCACGTTAGCACCAGGTCAGCAATGGAAAACCACGGCATCACCAATAGGCGTAGCCGCAACCAGTACGGCAACGGTGGAAATTTCCAGTGTGCCCTCCATGAATTTGCAGAAACGATTGGATTACCTGATCGAATATCCACATGGCTGTATTGAACAAACTACTTCTGCAGTTTTTCCCCAGCTGGTATTAAACCAACTGACTGACCTGGATGATTATAAAAAAGCACAGGTAGATAAAAACGTGAAAGCAGGGATTGGAAAACTGCAAAATTTTCAACGCCCTGATGGCGGCTTTAGTTACTGGCCCGGTGGCAGTGAAAGCGATGAGTGGGGAAGTAATTATGCCGGTCATTTTTTAATTGAGGCACAGGCCAATGGTTATTTTGTAAGCGAATACCAACTACAGCAATGGAAAAATTATCAGCGGGGTAAGGCTAACAGTTGGGTGCCCAGTACTACTAATTTTTATGGTGGCGATCTTACCCAATCTTACCGGCTTTATACTCTAGCATTAGCCAAGGCCCCGGAACTGGGTGCCATGAACCGGTTGAAAGAATTCAAATATTTATCTCCGGAAGCAAAATGGCGTTTGGCAGCAGCCTATCAATTGGCCGGGCAAACCAATATTGCATTAGACCTGGTTGGGGGCTTACCTGTAACTTTTGATATCCGTACTAATCCCGGATTCACCTACGGTTCTGACGTAAGGGATGAAGCCATGGTACTGGAAACTTTGACGCTCCTGAATAAAAGAGATAAAGCAAAAGAACTATTGACGCTTATCGCTGCCAAATTATCGCAGGATTATTGGTACAGTACGCAAACCACTGCGTATAGTTTAATTGCCATTGCCAAATTCTGCGGTAAAAACCCAAGCGGTGCCAAGATCGTTTCCTTGGTTACTATTGATGGTAAGCAAACCGACATCAATTCGGCTACTTATATCCGTCAGTTACCGGTAGTATTTAAAAATCAAAATGCCAGCAATGTAGTGATCACTAATAAAGGCAGTAATACTTTGTATGTTCGTATGATCACCAAAGGGCAGCCATTGGCGGGAGACAGTTTAAAAGTAAATAACAATCCTGCGGTATTAAACATGAGTGTAAGTTATGTATCGCAGGATGGAAAAGCCATCGACATTAATAAACTTACACAGGGCAGTGATTTTGTCGCGAAAGTGGTATTAAAAAATCCAGGCGGCCGTGGGTATTATTCGCAGATGGCTTTATCACAGATTTTCCCCAGTGGATGGGAAATATTGAATGCCCGGATGCTGGGTGGCGAAGGGGCTTTTAAATCCTCCAATTCCACTTACCAGGATATTCGTGACGACAGGGTATACACGTATTTCAATATTGGAGCGGGTGAAACCCTGACTTATTATATTCAACTGAATGCATCTTATTTAGGAAGGTATTTTCTTCCCGGTACTTTTTGCGAAGCCATGTATGATAATACGATCAGTGCTGGTGTGAATGGCAAATGGGTGGAAGTGGTGAATCAGTAATTTTTTACAGCCCCGGTATCAATGAACAGATTTCCGGGGCTGTATTTTTAACGGACTTCTGCAATAACATTTAACAGCATTGCATTTTGAAAAAAAGAAAATTATTAAGTCAAAGACATCCGTATTTATATTTTGCGGCGGTGTGGACAAGGCGGTTGCAGCGCTGCTTTAATTGGTATTTTGGCAACAAAAAATACGCATCAGTAAAAATCATTTCCGAGCTTCCCTTTCGCATTAAAAAACACCAGTCGGTTCTTTTAAAAAAACTTGGCGATAGCGATATGCAGTTGCAGGTGAATAAAGTGACCAGTTTAAAAATAGCAGCTAAGAAAATCAATGGTATAATAATAAAGCCCAAGGAAACTTTTTCATTTTGCAAACTGGTAGGTTTGCCAACAAAATCAAAAGGCTATTTACCTGGTATGGAATTATCATTTGGAAAAGCCCGCACTGGAATTGGCGGAGGTATTTGTCAAATCTCAAACCTTATTCACTGGCTGGTAATGCATAGTCCCTTAATTGTTACTGAGAGGCATCATCATTCTTTTGACCCTTTTCCCGATGATGGAAGAGTATTGCCTTTTGGCAGCGGAGCAACAGTATTTTATAATTATTTAGATTACCAGTTTTTAAACAATACGGTACATACTTTTCAAATCAATTTATGGTTTACTGATAAATGCCTGGAAGGTGAGCTAAGAATTGATGCAGAATTGGATTATGCATTCCATGTTTTTGAAAAAGAACACCAGTTTGTTAAAATAAACGACCAGTTTTACAGGAAAAATGAGATCTGGCGTAATAAAATATTAAAATTTAAAAGCGGCAAAATTATCGCTACAGAATTGATTACTAAAAACTTTGCAAGAGTAACTTATACTCCTGAAAATTACAACCCATCATAAAATAGAAATTGATATCCTCTTCCTCTATACTATCCAAATTAAAATTATCTCGCACATCAACCAAAATAAAATTGTTGATCGCATTCGGTATATTGACATGGTTCTGGCTTTCCCTTCCCAAAACATTATTTAATGCTCCTACCAGTTATGTAATAGAAGACAAAGATGGCAACCTATTAAATGCCACTATCGCCGCCGATGGACAATGGCGTTTCCCTTATAATAAAAACGTACCACAGAAATTCATCGACTGCATTACTACGTTCGAGGACAAACGCTTTTTTAAACACCCGGGAGTAGATCCCGTTTCAATAGGCCGGGCGCTGGTAAAGAATATAAAAAACAAGGGCGTGGTACAGGGTGGCAGCACATTGACCATGCAGGTGATACGGTTATCTAAAAAAAATGATAGCCGCAGCATCTGGAATAAATTAAAGGAAAGCATCCTTGCATTAAGAATGGAAATGTCTTATTCAAAAAAAGAAATCCTCGCTCTCTATGCCAGTAATGCACCCTTTGGTAGCAACGTGGTAGGCCTTGATGCAGCGGCATGGCGTTATTATGGAAGAAGCGCTGATAAATTAAGCTGGGGCGAAATGGCCACCCTGGCGGTATTGCCCAATGCACCTTCATTGGTGCATCCCGGTAAAAACAGGGAAGTACTGTTAAAGAAAAGAAATACCCTCCTCGATAAATTAGTGGAAGCAGGTAAAATAGATAAAACCACATCGGAATTAGCCAGGCTGGAACCTTTACCAGGAAGCCCTTTGGCATTACCACAATTTTCGCCGCATTTATTACAGCGATTTATTAAAGACAATAAAAAAGAAAAAGGCATTACCAAAATAAAAACTACGCTTGATGCCACATTGCAAAAAAATGTAGCCACGATTGTGCAGCAGCACCAATTGGTTTTAAAAGGCAATGGCATTAATAACGCCTGTGCATTGGTGTTAGATGTGGAAACAGGCAATACATTGGCCTATGTAGGTAATATTTATGCCCCATCAAACAAAGAAATGGAAAGCGATGTGGATGTGATCGCGGCGCCCCGCAGCCCGGGCAGTGCATTAAAGCCTGTATTGTATGCAGCAATGTTAAGCGATGGATTGATCCTACCCAATTCTATCATTCCTGATATTCCTACACAGATCGGCAGTTATGCGCCGCAAAATTTTGACCTGGGGTATGACGGTGCCGTACCCGCCGGCAAGGCATTGGCAAGAAGTTTAAATGTGCCCGCAGTAAAATTATTGCAGCAATACAAGTACCAGCGTTTTTATGAAACCTTACAACAGGCGGGCATTACTACTTTAAACCGCAGTGCAGATACCTATGGGTTAAGCCTGATATTGGGTGGTTGCGAAGTAACGATGTGGGATATTGCAGGCGTATATGCAAGCATGGCCCGTACACTCAATCACCAAACAAAAAACCGTGGTAAGTTAAATGGAAAAGATTTTCATGCACCCAATTATATCGCGGATCAAAAAACATTCAACATTCAACATTCAACATTCAACATTCCTCTCGATGCCACTTCCATTTACTTTACTTTCCAGGCCATGCAGGAAGTTATGCGCCCGGGCGAAGAAGGTTTATGGCAGCAGTTTTCTTCTTCACAAAAAATTGCGTGGAAAACGGGCACCAGTTTTGGTTTCCGCGATGGCTGGGCCATTGGCGTTACCCCAAAAAATGTAATCGCCGTTTGGGTAGGTAATACTGATGGTGAAGGCAGGCCGGGATTAGTGGGTATACAAACCGCAGCACCAATCCTATTTGATATTTTTCGGCTATTACCCGGCGTTAGCTGGTTTGAAAAACCGAAATACAATTATGTTTACGTACCGGTATGCCGGCAAAGTGGCTACCGCGCCAATATCGATTGCCCGGATGTGGATACATTATTCATGCCGCCTAATGGAATAAAAGCGCCATTATGTGTGTATCATAAAATCATTCATTTAGACGCTACTGGCACTTACCGCGTAACAGAACAATGCGAAAGCCCTTCTGTAATGCAACATAAGAGCTGGTTCATTCTTACCCCGGCCATGGAATACTATTACAAGCAAAAAAATGCGGATTATAAAACATTGCCTTCTTTTAAAGCAGGTTGTGAATTTGCCGAAACAGGAAAAGTAATGGAGTTGATCTACCCGCAACCTGATGCAAAAATTTATGTTCCATTGGAAATAAATGGCGAGAAAGGTAAAACGATTTTTACTGCAGCGCATAGACGGAGTACTGCAAAAATTTTCTGGAGTCTGGATGATAATTACGTAGGCACTACACAAAATTTTCACCAGTTGGCACTAAACCCTTCGCCCGGCATACATATTATTACGCTGGTAGATGAAAACGGATTAAGCGTAAGCCGGCAGTTTGAAATACTGGAAAAAGAACATGCCGTTTCTTCCCACTAATTTTATGTAATGATTTTAAAGCCTGCATCATGATAAAAAATTATCATGATTATGTTATACCCTAAACTAGTGCTTATCATTAATTGCCTGTTCTTTTTCCCATTACTTAATGCCCAGGTAAACCAAAAAACAATTGATACAAAGATTGAAAAGGCCACCGTGTTCCTGAACGGCGCACAAATTAACCGATCCGGTAAAATGGCAATTTCACCAGGTAGTACAGAAATTATTTTTAAAGGCATTTCTCCTTATATAAACAAGCAAAGTATACAGGTAAAAGCGGAAGGAAATTTTACAGTACTATCAGTATTGCATAAACTAAATTACCTGCAGGAACAGGCTAAACAGGCTGACCTGCAAAAAGTAGAAGAACAAAAAGAAATTATCCAGGACAAGATCAATACAGAAAATGACATGCTTGCGATTTACCAGAATGAAGAGACCTTATTGTCGAAAAATCAGGCCATAGTGGCACAGAATACAGGCTTAAAAACAGCAGATCTGAAAGAAGCTGCCGACTTCCACCGTCAACGCTTAACCGAACTCAAACAAAAGGAAACTGAAGTAAATAAAATGCTGAAAAAATTATACTATGAAATGGCTAAACTAAAGAAACAGCAGGATGACCTAAGCAAACAGGCAACCACAGCCACAAGTGAGGTAGTGGTTACGGTACAAGCCAAAGAAACATCTAACGCAGATTTTATATTGAGTTATTTTGTTGATAAGGCGGGCTGGTATCCAACCTATGATATAAGGGTGAAAGACATCAGCCAGCCCATTACCATGGCCTATAAAGCCAATGTATACCAATCATCAGGTGAAGACTGGAAAGATGTTAAACTGACTTTATCTACTGCAGATCCAAAACAAAATGCTGAAAAACCAAATTTACCCACCTGGTACCTGCACTATTTTACACCACAGTTTTATGGTACTAATAATTACGGAAGCAATCCCTACAATCCTGATGTAAGAGAAGTGGCCGGCAGGGTGACCGATGTAAATGGAATACCGATTCCTTTTGCAAGTATTACGATAAAGGGTACAAAGACAGGTGTTTCAGCTGATGCCAATGGGTATTACAAAATAACAATACCATATAACTCATCCACACTTGTTTTTTTGTCATCGGGTATGCAAGCCAGGGAACTGTTTATCTCTTCCAATCAGATGAATATTACTTTACAGCGGAGTACCATGTCGGAGCTAACAGAAGTAGTGATAACCAGCGCCTATGGTGTAAAACGTTCCGATGACGATTTTTCAGACAACTATACCAAACCAAAAAAAGAAACCAGTATTCCGCTGACTGTATTGGAAAGACAAAACACGACCAGTTTTTCTTATGATATTGAAACGCCTTATACCATTTTAAATGATGGTAAAATCACTACTGTTGAAATGAAACAAATGGAAGTTCCTGCACTGTACGAATATTATTGTGCTCCAAAACTGGAACAGGATGTTTTTCTTACTGCAAAAATTACTGACTGGAGTGATCTGAATTTACTGGAAGGCGAAAGTAATTTATTCTTTGAAGGTACTTTCATAGGTAAAGCACTGATCAATCCAAAAACTGCGGGTGATACGTTAAGTATTTCCTTAGGCCGTGATAAAAATATTATTGTAAAAAGAACGAGGGTTAAAGAATTCAGCAAAAAACAATTCTTTGGAAATAATAAAATTGATTACCGGACTTTTGAGATCAGCATACGGAATAATAAAAAGCAATCCATCAATCTTGTAATGGAAGACCAGTATCCCGTTAGCACCATGAAAGAAGTGGAAGTAGACCGTATAGAAAATAAAGAAGCCGACCTGGAAAATGAAACCGGCAAACTAAAATGGACCATCCAGCTGGAAGCTGCCAAAGAAAAGAAACTAAGTTTTAAATATTCAGTAAAATATCCCAAAGGCAATACCCTGGTATTGGAATAAATTGATCGGACAACTTTAAACCTGGAATAAATTTATTCTGGTAACTTTAGTTAAGCAAATTAAACACCTGGCTAAAGTTACCAATGACTAACAGTACGAAATTCTTGCAACTCATCAACAGCGGATTTAAATTCAGGATATTTTTATTGATGAAATTACCCAGTGCATTTTTTTGCGGGGTAAGGGTCCGATCAGCTGATGAAAATAAATGCATCGTCACCGTTCCTTTTAAATGGTTCAATCAAAATCCTTTTAAGAGCACCTACTTTGCCTGCTTAAGTATGGCCGGCGAAATGAGTACCGGTGTGTTAGGCCTGGCACATATTTATAAAAGAAATCCCGGAGTAAGTATGCTGGTAGTTACTATCAGCGGTAATTTTTTTAAAAAAGCGGTGGGCAGAACAACTTTTATTTGTACTGATGGCCTGCTGATCAAACAAACCATTGAGGCAGCCATTGCCAGCGGCGAAGGCAAAACCGTAGTTGCCAAAAGTACCGGCACCAACCGGGATGGTGAAGTAGTAGCAGAATTTTTTATTACCTGGAGTTTTAAAGCGAAGCAATAATATTATAATATAAAGTATCTCTCCTCCTATTTTACTAAATTGCAGCCTCAAAGTTCAATAGCTCCGGCAAATGTTAAAATAAAGATTATTGCTATTCATAGTAAAACCGGTATACTACCCGCTTTATTATGAACAAAGAACGATGAACCATCAACCATCTTTTATGCAAAACGACGAACTACGCAGACAACAAGCTTTAGAATATCACTCCAAGGGCCGTCCCGGTAAAATAGAAGTTGTACCTACCAAGGAGGCCAAAACACAAAGAGACCTTTCATTAGCATACTCGCCCGGCGTTGCGGTACCCTGCCTGGAAATTGCCGCCAATCCCGAAGACGTGTATAAATATACTGCCAAAGGAAACCTGGTTGGCGTGATCAGCAATGGTACTGCCGTATTAGGACTGGGAAATATTGGCCCCGAAGCAGGAAAACCTGTTATGGAAGGCAAGGGGGTATTATTTAAAATATTTGCCGATATCGATGTATTTGATATTGAGATCAACGAAACCGATCCTGAAAAATTTGTACAGATCGTCCAGGCCCTGGAACCCACTTTTGGTGGTATTAATTTAGAAGACATTAAAGCGCCTGAATGTTTTTACATTGAACAGGAATTAAAAAAACGTTGCAAGATCCCGATCATGCACGACGACCAGCATGGTACCGCTATCATCAGCGCTGCCGCCCTGCTGAATGCCCTGGAATTACAGAAAAAGAAAATAGAAAAAGTACGCTTTGTGGTAAATGGCGCCGGTGCCGCAGCCATGGCCTGTATTAAATTATACGTATCGCTGGGCGCAAAGGCTGATCATTTTATGATGTTCGACCGTAAAGGTATTTTATATAAAGGCCGCCCGGATATAGAAGAACAGAAAATGGATTTTTGTGTGGATCCAAAATATAAGGATTACGACCTGGCCAAAGCATTTAAAGATGCTGACGTATTCATTGGGTTAAGTGCGGGCAATACAGTGAGCCCCGAAATGGTAAAAAGCATGGCCAAACACCCTATCGTTTTTGCCATGGCCAACCCCGACCCGGAAATTACCTACGAAGCGGCTACAGCAGCCCGTAAGGATGTAATCATGGCCACCGGCAGAAGTGACTATCCTAACCAGGTAAATAATGTACTGGGCTTCCCGTATATCTTTCGCGGCGCATTGGATGTGAGGGCTACCACTATTAACGAAGCCATGAAACTGGCTGCTGTAAAGGCTTTGGCCGAACTCACCAAAACACCGGTACCGGATATTGTAAACCTGGCTTACAATGAAAAGACTATTGTATTCGGCCCCGATTATATCATTCCCAAACCTGTTGATCCAAGGTTACTGTCAACCGTTGCACCTGCTGTTGCAAAAGCAGCTATGGAAAGCGGGGTAGCTAAATATCCTATTGCAGACTGGGAGGCCTACACGCTGCAACTGAACAAGCGGTTAGGACTGGATAACCAGCTCAGCCGTATCATTGGTAATAAAGCCCGGAAAGATCCTAAACGCGTAGTATTTGCCGATGCAGAAAATTTAAAAATATTAAAAGTCGCCCAGCTATCGCAGGAAGAAGGTGTGGCCTATCCTATTTTATTGGGTGATGAAATAAGGATACAGAAACTGGCGCTGGATAATGGTATCGACCTGGAAGGTATTCCTATCATTGATCCTAAGTCGGATGAAATGGAAAATCACCGCAAGGAATTTGGTGAGCTCTTCTTTAAAAAACGCCAGCGTCGCGGGGTAAACCGTTACGAAGCCGCCAAGGCAATGAAAGACCGTAATTATTTTGGCTGTATGCTGGTGGAAACCGGCGATGCCGATTGTATGATCAGCGGCCTTAGCAGGAACTATCCCGATACCATAAAGCCTGCTTTACAGGTAATTGGCACGGAAGATGGAGTAAAGAAGATCGCTGGAATGTATATTATGTTCACCAAGCGTGGGCCATTGTTTTTAGCTGATACCACTATCAACTTTAATCCAACCGCAGAAGAACTGGCAGAGATCACTTTACTGGTAGCAAAAGAAGTAAGACAATTTAATATTGTACCAAGAGTAGCTATGTTATCTTATTCCAACTTTGGCAGCAGTGAAGGTGAGGAAGCCAAGCTGGTACGCAGGGCAAGGGAAATTGTAAAACAAAAGGACCCAACGCTGATCTGTGATGGAGAAATACAGGGTATAATGGCTTTTAATAAAGATATTTTAAAAGAAAATTATCCCTTTAGCGAACTGGTGAAAGGAGAAACCAATACGTTGATCTTCCCTAACCTGGCTGCAGGTAATATTGCGTATAATTTATTACAGGAAGTTGGTGGTGCCGATTCAATTGGCCCGATTTTATTAGGATTGAATAAACCGGTACACGTATTACAATTGGGAAGTTCTATCCGTTCCATCTTTAACATGGTATTGATCGCTGTAGTGGATGCACAGTTAAAATGCAAGACCGATACACAGGAAGCGATTAAGAAAAGTAAATGGTGGAAAAGGTTTAGGAAGACGAGCCATGATATGTAGAGGTTACGGGTTTGGAGAGTTACGGGTGGAGAAGTTAGGGTTTAGCCATTAATATCAAAAGGAAATCTATCTTCGTCAGGCATAAGGTTAACAACAAAAAGCAAACAGGAACAATACATGAGTTTTTTCACCCATTTCGGCCGTTATCTTTTAATGTTGAAGGGCATGTTTACCAAACCGGAAAACATGCGGATGTACTGGAAGGAATTTATGCACCAATGCGTGGAGATCGGCATCGGTGCATTGGGCATCGTTGTCATTATTTCTGTTTTCATGGGTGCGGTGAGTGCCGTACAAACTGCTTACCAGTTGGTAAGCCCGATCATTCCCAAATCCACCATTGCACAAATTGTAAGGGACACCGTTATTTTAGAATTTGCCCCAACATTGGTATGTATCGTACTGGCCGGTGTTATCGGCAGTAAGATCGCCAGTGAACTGGGTAATATGCGGGTAAGCGAACAGATAGATGCGCTGGAAATAATGGGTATTAACACCAAGGCTTACCTGATAATGCCTAAAATTATTGCTGCAGTAATTACCATTCCGTTATTGGTTATACTTGCCATGGCTTTGGGTATCTGGGGCGGAAGATTGGCGGGTACAGCTTCGGGTATTTTATCTACCGATACCTACGATCGTGGATTGATAGAAAATTTTACGCCTTATAACGTACAGTTTGCCATGTACAAGGCCATTACATTTGCCTTTATCATCAGCAGCATACCGGCTTATTATGGCTATTTTGTAAAAGGCGGTGCTTTGGAAATTGGCCGAAGCAGTACTAAAAGTGTGGTGGTAAGTTGCGTAATGATTTTATTTGCGGACTATATTTTGGCAGCGATATTCCTGTAAAAAACTCATTTCACGGATTTTATCTAATTATACTAATTATTCAGGTTTGATAGTTTTATAATTCGTGTAATTTCAAATAATTGGTGTAATCAATAACAGTATGATTGAGTTTAAAAACATAAAAAAATCTTTCGATGATAAAGTGGTGCTCAATGATGTAAGTCATGTGATGCAAACGGGTATGTGTAACCTTATCATTGGCACCAGCGGCAGTGGTAAAACCGTATTACAGAAATGCCTGGTAGGATTATTTGAACCCAATGAAGGCGAAATCATTTACGACGGCGTAAACTTCACCGACATGAATGACGAGAACCGCAAAGAACTACGCCAGCAGATCGGGATGCTGTTCCAGGGCAGTGCCTTGTTTGATAGTATGACGGTGGAACAGAATATCATGTTCCCATTAGATATGTTCTCTGCCATGAACCACGATGAAAAACTGAAACGGGTAAACGAAGTTTTGGCCAGGGTTAATTTAACCGACGCAAATAATAAATACCCGGCCGAAATAAGCGGTGGTATGAAAAAACGTGTGGGTATTGCCCGTGCCATTGTACTCAATCCAAAATATTTATTCTGCGATGAACCTAACTCTGGTTTGGATCCGCAAACCAGTATGGTGATAGATAAACTCATTTACGAGATCACCAAGGAATTTAACATGACCACCGTGATCAATACCCATGACATGAACAGTGTGATGGAAATTGGCGAGAATATTTTATACATGTACCAGGGCCAAAAAGAATGGGCTGGGAATAACAAGGAAATCATCTTTTCCAAGAATGACCGTTTAAACAGTTTCATCTTTGCATCAGAATTCTTGCAGGATGCCAAAGACATGCGTATGCTGGAAGCCAAGGGAAAAATTGATAACGACAGGAATATGGATGAGATGATGAAGAATGATGATAAGATCGTGTAAATATGCTTGCGATTTATTTTTTGTTCGCTGGTATATTGAAAGTTTCCAGGCCTTTTTCTTTTTCCAGGTAAATTATTGTACCGGAAAACTGATCAGGATCTGATATATAATTCGTAAGTCTTAAGGATTGATAGTTTTCCTTTCTTATAAGTAAGTTAAATGTTCCTTTTTCAAACAGCAGTACAAAGCTTCCTGCAGAATCAGTAAAGACTGATTGATTATTTTCTTCCACTTTTATCTCTACATTTTTTAGAGGAGTTAATGAATCTTTTGTTTTTATACTTCTATTCAATTCAAATACCTGCCCTCCCAAACTGGCATACAAAGTATCCCCATAACCTCCGTAGTTAAAATAAGCTACCCTGCTTTTCAACTGCTTTGAGCGGCTCAAGCAACTAAATAAAGAAACGGCTACTAAACCCGTAAAGAAAACAGTGCGCAATATCATAAATATTATTTCCCAAATATACATGACCTATACGCTTCAATAAAAGTCCAGTCAACGATATACCTTTGAACGGAGCGTCGCCACTTCCGTCCCATCAACGTCCAAATGCCGGTGTCCAAAATATCCCTTTCTATAATAGCCCATCTACCCTATCTTTGCGCCACATTTTTAACCAATCAACTCTTATTTGAACCATGTCAGTTCTCGTAAACAAAAGCTCTAAGATCATTGTACAGGGTTTTACCGGTACAGAAGGTACATTTCACGCCACGCAAATGATTGAATACGGCACCAACCTGGTAGGCGGTGTTACCCCTAATAAAGGCGGCAGCACGCACCTGGAAAAACCTGTATTTAATACCGTTGCCGATGCGGTTAAAGCTACCGGGGCTGATGTGAGCATCATATTTGTACCACCGGCTTTTGCTGCCGATGCCATTATGGAAGCTGCCGACGCCGGTATTGCACTGGTGGTTTGCATTACAGAAGGCATTCCTGTTCAGGATATGGTGAAGGTGAAAAACTATTTACAAGGCAAAAACACGAGGCTGATTGGCCCTAACTGCCCGGGTGTGATCACTGCGGATGAGTGTAAAGTGGGTATTATGCCGGGCTTCATATTTAAAAAAGGAAGAATTGGTATCGTTTCTAAGTCGGGAACTTTAACCTACGAAGCAGCCGACCAGGTAGCCAAAGCAGGTTTAGGTATTTCAACCGCGATCGGTATTGGTGGTGATCCCATCATTGGTACAACTACCAAAGAAGCGGTGGAATTATTTATGAACGATCCTGAAACCGATGCCATCGTAATGATCGGTGAAATTGGTGGTGGAATGGAAGCTGAAGCAGCACATTATATCAAGAGCACAGGTAATAAAAAACCGGTGGTTGGATTTATTGCCGGCCAAACTGCTCCTCCCGGCCGTCGTATGGGTCATGCCGGTGCTATCGTTGGCGGTGCCGATGATACCGCCGCAGCTAAAATGAAAATCATGGAAGAATGTGGTATTCATGTAGCGGCCAGTCCTGCAGATATTGGTAAAACAATGGCTGCTGCAATTAAAAAATAATCCTTAGACTTCGCTCAGGATGAGTTTGTCGAGACATAAAACTAAAAGCCCCCAACATACCATTGGGGGACTTTTTATTTAGCATCAAGGGTAATCTTTTAGTGACGGTCGTTATCCCACTTATCATTCCCTTTCCTGTCGTCTCTGCCATAACCATAACTGTTATTGAACAATTGTTTTTCGCTGATGTTCACCTGTGCATAGTTGTTGATGCTGATAAAAGTTTCCACACCAGGTTTTAAAAACATCGTAGCGCAATACACTTCTCTTTGTTTTTGTTTACCCCAAAAACCGATCTTGTTTTCCAATATGGTGATCGTGTGTTTACCTGCACTTATCGCACCAAGGTTGATGACATTATCACGACCACGGCCATAATCGCTGTTGAGCGTGTACTGCATCTTGTCAACCATTACGATGAAACGCTTTTCTGTAAATGCTTTAAGTACTAAAGCACTGCTCCTGTAATATTCGATATGCCCCTTACGGTCATCATCCCTGCGGCTCCTATCGCCGCCATTTTGAAACTGTGCAAATCCTGAAGTGATAATTCCCACCAGTGATAAAAGAGTAAAGATTTTTTTCATTGTACTAATTTTTAAAAGTGATTAAATACTGTTAGCAGTTTTATTTTTTCTGCTTGTCCTGTAATATTCAAACGGCATGCCGCTGCGTATTAAAAAAAAGTTAAAGAAAAAATGATTAGTCGTTCCTTTATGAAAAAAGCGTTTTGTTTACATCTGTTACCTGAATTCGCATAATTCGTGTAATTCGACTTATTCGTGTCAACAAATTGTATCTTGTAATTAAAATAAGTTCCCATGTTTTTAAGAAAACTTTTTCTGATCATTTTTACTGCATTATCTTTTACTGCAATGGCACAAACCAATAAAGACTATACCAGCAACTGGAAAAAAGTAGAAGCCTTTGAAAAGAAAGGCCTTACCAAATCTGCTTTAACGGAAGTGCTGAACATATACCAGTTGGCGGTAAAAGACAATAATGATGCACAGCAGGTAAAGGTTAGTATGTACCAGTTAAAATACCGCAATGCCGTAGAAGAAGACAGCCGGGAAAAGAATATTTTTTTTGTAGATACGCTGATCGCAAAAGCCAAAGCGCCTGCAAAAAATATCTTACAAAGTATGCAGGCCGAAATGTTTTGGGAATACCTGCAAAACAACCGCTGGAAATTTTATGACCGCACCAAATTACTGGAAGAAAAAAGCAAGGATATCAGCACCTGGAGTATCGATAAGGTACACCAGGTGATTACCGGCTTGTACAAAGCCTCTTTACAAAAAACAGAACTCTTAAAAAACACCAAACTTGATCCCTTTGCCGCTATTATCATTAAAGGAGAAAATACCAGCCAGTTACGGCCAACCCTATACGATTTTTTAGCGCATCGTGCATTGGATTATTTTAAGACCGATGAAAATAATCTCACCAGGCCTGCTTACGAATTTAAAATAGACAATTCCAAAGCATTTGCACCGGTAAAAGAGTTTATTGCAGCATCTTTTAAAACGAAGGACACAGCCTCATTACAACAGCAGGCAATTGTATTGCTACAGGATATTTTGAAATTTCATATCACTGATACCAAACCAGACGCATTGATTGACGCAGACATTATACGACTGAGCTTTGTACATCAATATGCCATTATTGAATCCAAAGAAAAATTATATGAAGCAGCATTGACCGATATTGAAACAAAATATGCTGCTTATCCTTCTTCGGCGCAGGCAGCTTATTTGAGGGCCGGTTTGTATTACGAACGCGGGCAGCAATTTGAGCGTAATACCAAAACAGCCAATCAATACGAAATAAAAAGAGCGAAGGAATTATGTGAAGCCGTAGTGAAAAAATTTCCAAAATCTGAAGGCGGTATCAATTGCAGCAGTTTGATACAGCAGATATTGCAGCCTTCTTTGAGCATTGAAACGGAAAAAGTAAATACCATTAAAGATCCTTTCCGCAGTTTGGTAATCTATAAAAACGTAGCCAAGGTATACTTCCGTATCATTAAAACATCAAGGGAAGAAATAAAAAAACTTGATGGCAGTGATTATGAAAAACTATGGAAAACTTATGTAGCCATGAAACCGTTGAAAACCTGGAGCCTTGCCCTGCCCGACCTGCAGGATTACCAGCAACATGCTACAGAAATAAAAATTGATGGTTTGGATAACGGCATGTATTTTATTCTGGCCAGCATTGATGAAAAATTTTCGCTGGATAAAAATATTATTGCCCGACAGGTTACTTATGTAAGCAATATCAGTTACCTGCACAATAATAACGGGGAATATTATGTATTGCATCGTGATAACGGCCAGCCATTAGCCAATACGCTGGTGCAGGTGTGGGATAGCAAATACAATTATCAAACCAGCAGGAATGAAGAAATAAAAGCGGAGAAATATACGACCGATAAAAACGGCATGTTTAAAATGAAAACGGTTAAGGAGTACCGTAATTTTTTATTGCAGCTAAAGCACAGCAACGATGAACTGTTTATGAACGATACCGAAGGATCCAATACCTATAACAGTTATGAAAAACCTGGCGACAAACCGCTGACCTTTTTATTTACCGACCGCGGCATTTACCGTCCCGGGCAAATAGTTTACTTTAAAGGTATTGTGATACAACAACAGAAAGATGCCGGCAAATCCGCAGTGGTAGCCGGTTATAAAACAACCATTCTCCTGCGTAATGCCAATGCGCAAAAAGTAGCGGAACTTAGCTTAACCAGCAACGACTTTGGCAGCTTCAACGGGTCGTTTAAATTACCCGAAGGTGTATTGAACGGGCAATTCAGTTTACTGGACAGCAGCAATAATACGCAGCAACAATTTAAAGTAGAAGAATATAAACGTCCTAAATTTTTTACAGAAATTGAAAAACCTAAAGGCACGTATCGTTTAAATGACAGCGTAAAAGTTACCGGTACCGCAAAAGCCTATGCAGGAAATAATATTGATGGAGCCAGTGTAAAATACCGCGTAGTACGTAAAGTACAATATCCCATCTGGTGGGACTGGGGTTATTATAAACGTGGTGGTTATGGCCGCAATGAACAAACCGAAATTACTAATGGCGAAGTAACCACTGATGCAAAAGGGGAATTCAACATAACTTTTAAAGCATTGCCTGATGAAAGTGTAGATAAAAAAGATCAACCCACCTTTTATTACGAAGTAAGCGCCGATGTTACCGACATCAATGGCGAAACAAGAAGCGGTACTACTTCTGTTGCAGTAGCTTATCAAATGTTGCAGTTAAGCATTGATATACCTGAAAAAATAAAGGCAGACAGCCTGATTAATTTAAAGATCAGCAGCACCAACCTGAATGACATTTTTGAAAAGGCGAATATTAACGTAACCATCACCAAAGTAAAATCTCCTGATAAAATTTACAGGGAACGTTATTGGGATATGCCTGACCAGTTTGTAATGAGCAAAAATGAATATGAAGGTTATTTCCCTTACGATATTTACAAAGATGAAGACCAGATGAATAAATGGCCACTAACGGACAAGGTTTTTGATAAGACTGATTCTACCAATGAAAATGGTGAATGGCGGGTGGGTAATGGAAAATTTGCAGCAGGATTGTACAAAGTAATTGCTACAACAAAAGATAAATATGGCGAAGAAGTAAAAGCAGAAAAGTTCATTGAGGTGCCGAGCGTAATTGATAACCCAATTAATATTAATGTGGTTAAACGATCCGTAGAGCCGGGAGAAAAAATTGAGTACAATATTGCTACAAGTTTTGATAATATCTGGCTCATACACTCCTTATCTAAAATTGACAGCTCAGTAAATACAACTTATCAAACCATAATCAAAAATAAACCGCTATCATTAGTGCAATCTGTGACAGAACAAGACCGTGGCGGCATGGCCATGAGTTATGCTTTTGTACAACATAACCGGGTGTATAAAGGCAATGAAAATTTTACTATTCCCTGGAGTAATAAAGAACTGAATATTACTTACTCCACTTTCCGTGATAAATTACTGCCGGGTGCCAATGAAAAATGGACGGTAAAAATTTCCGGTAACAGAGGCGAAAAAGTAGCGGCAGAAATGCTGGCGGCAATGTATGATGCTTCACTTGACCAGTTTCAACCACATGGATGGAACAGGATAGACATATGGCCAAGTTTATACAATACCGTATTCGAGATAGATTACGGATTTGAAAAAGTGGAATCGGACGCATATGATAGAACCGAAGCTGATGTAGTGGAAGAATTTGAAAAATCATATGATAGGCTAGGAATTCACAAAACGGATAATGAAGTAGAACCTTTATGGTGGTTGAATCCTTCAGTTTATTATTATGCGTACAATGATGCGGCAGGAAAAATGAATAGAGACAACGACCGTAAAAGTGCCTTAAAACCTGGCCGGGAAAATCTTGAAGCGACTGCCTTAATAGTGCCCATTTACGATTCAAATGGAGCTTCATTTGCTGGCAATATTAGTTTTGCGGCTACAAAGCTTTCCTACACTACAAATGAAAGAGGCGGAGCCGCGGAAAAAGAAAAAGAAGAAACTCCAATCACAAAAGAGGCCGTTCAGATCCGTAAAAACTTCAACGAAACCGCTTTCTTTTTTCCTTCATTAAAAACGGATGCGGAAGGCAACGTTAGTTTTGAATTCACTATCCCGGAAGCACTAACCAAATGGAAACTGATGACACTGGCACATACCAAAAATGCGGCTAGTGGTTACAGTGAAAAAACAACCATTACACAAAAGCCCTTGATGGTACAGCCCAATGCGCCACGTTTTTTACGCGAAGGCGATGCTATGGAATTCAGTGCTAAAATTGTAAACCTCGGCGATAGCGAAGTTACCGGCACTGCCCAACTGGAATTACTGGACGCTGCTACCAATAAGCCTGTAGATGGCTGGTTTAAGAATGTTTTTCCCACACAATATTTTACCGTGGCAGCGGGACAAAGTTTTGCAGTAAAATTCCCGATGGAAGTACCGTTCAACTTTAATAGTGCCATGACTTACCGCATTGTTGCAAAAACAACCAACGCCAGCGATGGCGAAGAAATGGCGATACCGGTCTTAACCAATCGTGCACTGGTTACCGAATCTATGCCACTAAACCTGCGTAATCAAACCACAAAGAATTTTAAGTTTGATAAATTGCTGGCAAGCGATAAAAGCATAACGATAAAAAACCATGCGCTAACCGTGGAATATACCAGTAATCCTGCATGGTATGCGGTACAGTCGCTGCCTTACCTAATGGAGTATCCTTACGAGTGTGCAGAGCAAACCTTTAACCGGTATTATGCCAATATCCTGGCCACTTATATCAGCAACAGTATGCCAAAGATCAAATCCGTTTTTGAAAAATGGAAAACTGTTGATACTACTGCGCTGTTGTCCAATCTTGAAAAGAACCAGGAACTAAAATCAGCCTTGCTGGAAGAAACGCCCTGGGTATTGGATGCACAAAACGAAAACCAGCAAAAGAAAAATATCGCCTTGTTGTTTGACATGACAAAGATGGCTGCTGAAACAGATAAATCCTATAACAGGCTGGAAGAGATGCAGAGCAGCAATGGAGGTTTTGTATGGTTTAAGGGGGGACGGGATGATCGTTACATTACACAATACATCATTACCGGCATTGGGCATTTAAGAAAATTAAATGCATTGACCGGCGATCGGTATCAAAAAATAAAACCCATTGTTGATAAGGCTATTGTTTATCTCGATAAAAAATTAAAAGAAGATTATGATGCGCTCGTGCGTTCAAAGGCTAAGTTAATTAATAATAACCTGGGTAGTAGTGAAATTCAGTATTTATATATGCGCAGTTTCTTTCCTGAATATAAAATTGCTGCTGCTACTCAAACTGCGTTTACCTATTATCGTGGACAATCACAAAAATACTGGTTGGCAAATGGTAAATATATGCAGGCAATGATCGCTTTGTCCTTATCCAGGAGCAATGATGCCATTACCCCTAAAGCAATTATTAAATCATTAAAAGAAAATGCCATCGCTAATGAAGAAATGGGCATGTACTGGAAAGAATGGACCAACGGCGGGTATTACTGGCAGCAGGCACCGATTGAAAGCCAGGCAATGATGATTGAAGCCTTTACTGATATTGATAAAAGCAACAGTACTGTTGATGACCTGAAAACATGGTTGCTGAAACAAAAACAAACGCAGAACTGGAGAACCACCAAAGCAACAGCCGAAGCCTGTTATGCATTATTACTTAATGGCAGCAACTGGTTAAGTGAAGAAAAAGAAGTAGCTATAATTTTGGGTAACACTACTATAAAAAGTACTGATGATCGTACAGAAGCAGGTACCGGTTATTTCAAAAAAAGAATTGAAGGCGATAAGGTAAAAGCTGAAATGGGAAATATTTCTGTAACACTAAACTCCTCAACTTCTAAACCTCTAAACCCAACAACAAGTTGGGGAAGTGTATACTGGCAATACTTTGAAGACCTTGACAAAATTACCATCGCTGTAACGCCACTGCAATTAAAAAAACAATTATTCATTGAAAGAAATTCCGATAAAGGTCCTGTACTGCAGGCGATCGCTGATGGCGCTACATTAAAAGTAGGCGATAAAATAAAAGTCCGTATCGAATTAAAAGCAGATCGTGATATGGAATATGTGCACATGAAAGATATGCGGGCGGCCTGTATGGAACCGGTAAATGTTTTAAGTGAATACAAGTACCAGGGCGGATTAGGATATTACGAAAGCACTAAAGATGCGAGTACCAATTTCTTTTTTGGCTCTTTGCAGCGTGGCACTTATGTGTTTGAATATGCCTTGTTTGTTACACATACTGGTAATTTCAGTAACGGTATTACCACGATACAATGCATGTATGCACCGGAATTTACCAGTCATAGTGAAGGCATAAGGTTGAGCGTGGAATAAATTTATTGCACGAATTTTAAAAACACGAATTACACGAATTAGATTACGGCTCAATTCGTGTAATTCGTATAATTCGTGTAATTTGTATGCTTAGAAAAATCAGCGCTATGCCCAACGACCAAAACTACGCCATCCCTCTTCGTTTTAGAAAAATGGAAAACCTGCATATTGTTTTCTGGCTGTTTAAAGATATCAGCTGGTGTATGATGTGGCGGCCACTCGGCATCGTCATGATCATTCCTACATTGGCCATTGCCATCTGGATCGCTTTCAAAAACAAAAAATTCATGAGCGAGGTTTGTCACAATTTCGCGATTGTATTCTGGATAAGTGCCAACAGTTTCTGGATGATCAGTGAATTTTTTCATTTTGATGAAAAAAATTTGCTCTTTGGATTAACAGGAAAACAAAGCGCCATGATTCCATTTTGCATCGGCCTGTTGTTTTTAATGTACTATTATCTCATCTGGAAACCACGGCATAAAAATGCGCCTGAAACCATGTAGTAAATAAACTGTTGCCCATTTACTCAATCCTCACCTGTTTCATTTCATTCCTGCCATAAAATGTAGGGAAGTACATCAGTTCCGCCTTTGCAGGATTTAACGTGTACGTTCCATTGTATCTTGGTTCCAGTTCTATTTCAAAATAATGTGTGCCTTTATTCAATTGTTCGGTAAACAATAACATCTTATCCTTATAAAATTCACGCCAGGTCGTCCAGTCATTATTTTTCTTAGTGGCATAAATACAGCCGGCGGGTATGGGCACCTGTAACATCACGTATTGCGCATCTGCATGTAGTTCCACTTTGATGATCATTTTTGTTTTTTCCCCTGCTTTAATATTGTTGATGAGCTGCCCGTTTTTTTCGAAATAAGTATGTATGATGAAATTACTATCAACCGGTAAGGGTGCAGGATTAAATGTTTTTTCGTAAGCCGTAAAATATACTAACCCTCCACCCGATTTTGTGATCTGCAGATTTTTTATGTTTTCACTTTGCAGTTTTATTTTGTAAGGAAAAGTGGAGGTGGCAATTGTTGTATCTCCGCTAATACTGATCCTGGCTTCCTTATTAAAATCATGTTGCTGCTCCAGTATGGTTGGCAATATGGCATTCAATATACTTGCCGATTCTACTGTATTTCGCCAATACCCTCTTCCCTTCCTTCGTTCTAAAAAAAACTGGATGATACGGGGCAATAAATTTTCATATTGTTTTTCGTGCCGCAATACTTCAAACGCAATAACCGTTGCTGCAATATTATTACTGTACCAACTGTAATTGTCTTCTCCCCAATGTATACCACCGAGGATAGTGCCGGTTTGTTGTTGTACCAATTTTTTTAATGGTTGCTGGTATTCCAGGTGTTGGCCCTGCTTTATTTTTACCCATTGCCATTGTTGCAGTTCGTTCAATGAATCATAGGCAATCCTGTTCAGCCATTGGTCATAATTCATTTCGTGATTGCCATTATTCAGCGTAACCAATGCAGCCAGCAATTCGTGCTTTTGCAGAAAAGGCAATTGATTCTGCAAATACAAATACGCATTGCGAACGTTAGTCTCCACCAATACATTTGTCCTGAACTGCAGCAATGCATTAGTGATATAGTTGGTAATATAAAAATTACTTTTGCCATTTTCCCACCACGCCCAACCTCCATCAAACTGCTGTGCCTTTTGCAATTTGGTCAACAGCCGGTTCATTTCTTTTTCATTGGTGAAATGTTGTTTCAATTGTGTTCTTATTTTTTGTTCCATACCATAGCCCAATAATTTACTCGCTGTTTGTTCCATACAGTAATAAGGATAGGATTTTAAATGTTCCAATTCATCGAGCAACACATCCAGTGCATTATTTTCTGCATAAATGGTCACTTCTTTTGCATGTGCAGGTAAACTATAGTTAAAGCTGGTATCCTTTTGCAGCAACCAAAAATTACCCGATGTTTCCTCGATACCTTTTTTAAATACGGGTATCTTCTTTTCTTCCCCGTCTTTAAATCCGGTAGTAGTGTGTAACTGGTACGCCAGCAAAACGGTATCCGTGCCGGCAATAATATCCTGGGCTTCAGTCACCGATTCATTAGCCTGGATAGTTTTGGTAAAACTATTTTTATTAACTCCATTGATCGTAAATGAAGAGGTAGCGGTATAAATATCAGCACTGTAATTTTTTGATTTCCCTACAATAGTGGCTGCATCTCCTTCCAGTAAAAATTGCGGTATTGCCAGTTGCGCTACAACAGGTTTATAGGATTGTATCAATGTGGAGGCTTTTCCTATTCTTCTTTTTTTATCCATTCCAATTACAAAGGTTTTCCAGCCGGTGATATTATCCGGGTAAGTCACTTCAAAAGATGCTTCACCATTTTTATCGGTGAAAAAATTGGGTTGCCAAAAGGCATAGTCCCTGAATTGGGTACGCAAGGTTTTTGTTGTGGTGGTGATTACGATTGCTCCATTTGCTCCATCTTGTCCAAATAATGCTGTCGCATTTTCGGCGGTTAAAACAGTTACATCGCTTACATTGTCCATATTAAACCCGACTGGTAACTTGTTGTACACAATCCCATCTATTACATACATTATATTACTGCCTCCATTCAAACTGCCTTCTCCTCTCAGTCTTATTATGCCACTACTGTCGAATCTCCCCGAAGACTGTCCTCTTATCTGGATCCCCGGCACTTTACCTGCCAATGCATTATTAAATGATAATTCTTTTGAGCTGATCGTACTTATACTTCCTGTGAGTGATCTTTTTGAAACCGTACCATAACCTACAACCACCACTTCATTCAAAGCATTAGACGAAACCGTTAGATACACATTTATAACACTGCTATTTCCTTCTGTTACCGTTACACTTACTTCTTTGCCCATATATCCCACTGATGCAATCACCAGTACATGTTTACCTTCTTTTAACCTGCTGAAACTAAAATTACCGGCAAGATCAGCAACAACGCCGGTTTTGGTTCCTTTTATCACTACTGATGCACCGGCGATAGGGTGTCCCCCTTTTTTATCTGTTATTTTACCTGTAATTGTAGCGCCACCTGCTTTTACAAACACCGCTTCATCAGGCAAAGTATAAATCGGCTCTGGCATTTTTGGCGCTTCTGTTTTAACAGGCTCTAACGGCTCCTTTGATTTTTTTATCAACTCATTGATAAAGTCATTTTCCTTTTCAAAAGCTTTTACATTGATACATAGCGTACCGTCTCTTTCAATTTTTACCGGTTGTACCGCAGTATAAAATGCTGTGGTCAGCAGGTACAGGGTATAGTTACCCGGGGCAATATTGTTGATCCTGTTATTGTAGCCATACTCATTCGATAATACCAATGCCGCTGCATTTTCATTTTCGGATTGCAATACCAGGTAACGGATACTGGTATCCTTAGGCAAGGTAAATTGTATTCTTCCTTTACCACTTATCTTCCTGGCGTAATACTGGTAATCAGCAACGTCTTTACTTAACCGCAGGTATGGAATTGTTTTTCTTTCAGCAAAACGGATAGCTGGGGGTTCTGCAAGTGTATCACCTAACGGTAACATAGCAACGGGATAACCAGGTAACCAGTTATTAATATCCCGGTGTGGAAAGATCGCTTGCTTCTCCAGTCTTGATACCTGTTTGGCTAGACTATATTCATATCCCGGTTCAAAATTAAATTGCAGGTCAAAACTATTGGGATTAAAGAATTGCAGTTGATTAAAAGCAGTAAAAGGCCCTGCAATATGCCTGCGGTTACCGGAAAGCTTAACCACTTTATTATATTGCCATACATAACCATCATTATTATAATAATCATTTTTCATTTGCCACAAACTGTTTTCCAGCAAATTCATTTCAGTGGTACTCCAGCACTTTTCTGCCGTGTTGATCGTACTATGTTTAGGCAGCTGATCCAGGTCAAAACTCAGGTCATGCTTATAATAAGGCTGCATATACAAGCTGTCAATTTCAATGAAGCGATCTTTTAAACGTATACCCAGCTTTACATTTTCGGGCATGGTTTCAAAACTATAGGCCATTTTATCGGTAACGCCATTATAATAAACCAGTTGCTGGTTGACATACAGCAGGTAAATTTGTTGCGGTACCCCGTTTTGCATCAGCTGTACCGATAGCTGGGGGATGAAACTATTTGTAAGTGGGGTGACCGCATCAAAATAACCATTGGCCGGAAATAATATTTTATAATACAACATGGTATCAAGATGAAACCTGCTGATCCATTTTTCGTTTATCCCCAGCCGGTATTGTTTGGAAAGTACATAGTCCCCATCATTTTCAAATCCTTCCCTTAGTAAATATTTTTTGCCTTTGTAACGGGCCAGGTAAGGCGGCTGTGCTACCCTGGTATCCTTATTAAACTGGTTATTATAACTCACTGCAGTAAGATTTACATTGGCTGCAGGTTTGCCCATAAAATCCTTTACAGTAATTTTTACATTGTCGTTTTGCCCCGGAAAAACCGATTCACTGGTATTGATTTTTATGTCCAGTAGTTTATAAAACAAGCCAATGCTTTCTTCGCCATACTTTTCTTCGCCTGCCCATATATACTGCCAGCGTACTTTATAACTACGACGATAATGATCCATTTTCTTTTTCCAAACAATCAATGCACTGGTATCCTTACCTGTTGCAATAATTGTCTTTCCAAAAAACACCGTGTAATAAACAGGCACCTGGTAAGGATTACCGATCATAAAACCAAGCGTATCACGTTGGCTGGTACGATCAAAATCCACCCGGTAATCATTTCCAATTTTAAAATTCTTGTCAATTGTTTTACCTGTGGCAGCATCGGTGTAATAAAATGTATAGTCTTCCGCAATGGGATCAATTTTTGCAGTATACGGAAAGCGGATCTTTTTAGGCAGTTCGTCATTCATTTCCATTTCTCCCCCGGCATTCACCTGTTTTCCATTAACAAACAGCAACACTTTAATACTATCCCGTTGCTGGCTAACTGTTAAACTGGTTGCCTGGTATATATAGTCGAATTTTTCATATTCCTGGTGCAGTTCATTATTGCTGTTTTTAAAGATCAGTACAGCATTCAATGTAAGGTTGGCTGCAGGTAAATTATTGGTAGAGAAGGAAAATTTAGTGTCGGCATTCGTTAACAGTTTTTTCTCTTCGTAATACAAAGTATCAGTAACCAATACACTATCGCGGTAAAAGCTACTGACCTCAGTAGTGGTGATTACCAGGGTTGCTGTCGCATCGAGCACATGCAGGCCATTGGCATCTTTACTGCTTGCAGTAAAACCGATGCTATCATTGGCATACACCACGTCCTCATTGGCAGAAAATGTAAAACTTCCCATTTCATCCAGTACATAATCTTCCAATTTAAAATTATTGCGGATGATCTCTTTACCACTAGCTGTTTTAAAGGAAAGGGTACAGGTAACATCTGAAGGTATCGTATCTGCCAACACAAAGCTGCCTACAAATGCGCCATCTGAAACCGGTTTCAATACCTGTATAAATTGATTCACATATTTGCCTTTATCCGTATAGCCTAAAAATACCTGTACCGGTTGCTTATATTGTTTCCATTTTTTATTTACTACGTACCCTTTAAATTTTACCGTATCCAGTGGTTTATATTTAGGTTGATTGAAAATAATATAACCCAGTGCACCAATGCGGTTACTTTTATATTTACGGGTATGCCTGGTCCACTGTTTTATTTTTGCCGGCAGCCAGTTTAATATCCTGTAGATTTTTGTATAATGATAATTCTGGCGGCGTTGTTCGCTGATCGTCCTGCTCTCATCATCCATCCCGGCCAGTTCAATAAAAGTGGTATCACCCGGTGTACAGATCTTTACCATTGCCTCATCCAGTTGATGCCTGGTGATCCAGAAAGTTTTTGATGAAGCGTTAAACGGTATAGCTTTCTCTTTTAAAAATGCAGTCGGCATTGTTTGTAGCGCACCGTCTTTGGTACGTACATCCAGTTGCAGGTTATTTTTATTATTGATGGTTAGTACATGAAGACGGGTATTATTGAATGCTGTTGCCTGCACGTTATTTTCCATCACCCGTATTTGTACATAATGCCCAACTGGCAGGGTATCAGTATCTGCAGAATCAGCCAGTGCAATTAAGAAAGGTTCTGCTTCGATAAAACGGCTTACCGGGATAGAATCCCATTTAAGGAACTGTTCCGCATCCGCTGCAGTAATTTTATATACAAAGGTTTGCCAGCTGCTGTGGCGTATTTTTTTAAGGTTTTGCTGGCAAAAACTATAATAGGGTATGGCTAAAAATGCCATCAACAGAAATTTCTTCATGAACAGGGTTTGCAGCTATGATGAACAGTTTTTACAAAATGCACAAATGGCTGGCCTGATTAATCGGATTTTATTTTAAAAACTGGTTCAACCTGCCAAAATAGCTTGCCGGCGCTGATTTTCCATTTTCCCAAAACCCTTATTCACCGTATATTTGCCGCCAATTCTTAATACTATAATATCAATCAATAATGTATAGAACTCATACCTGCGGCGAATTAAGATCAACTGACGTAAACAAAACCGTAACCCTGGCCGGCTGGGTACAAACCGTGCGTAAATTCGGCAGCATCACCTTTGTAGACTTGAGAGACCGTTACGGCATCACCCAGTTATTATTTTCAGAAGCATTGAATGCCGAACTGGATGCCAATCCATTAGGCCGTGAATTTGTATTACAGGTGAACGGTACCGTTAACGAACGCAGCAGTAAAAATGCGAATATCCCAACGGGTGATATTGAAATTGTAGTGAGCAGTTTTAAGATATTAAACAAATCCGCTGTTCCGCCATTTTCCATCCAGGATGATACTGATGGCGGTGATGAACTGCGGATGAAATACCGTTTTTTAGATCTGAGAAGAAATATTGTAAAGAAAAATTTAGAACTGCGTTATGCCGTTGGACGCAGTGCAAGAAATTATTTACATGAAAATAATTTCCTGGATATTGAAACCCCTTTCTTAATTAAGTCTACTCCCGAAGGTGCGAGGGATTTTGTGGTACCAAGCCGAATGAACAGCGGGCAGTTTTATGCTTTACCGCAATCGCCACAAACTTTCAAACAATTATTAATGGTAAGCGGTTACGATCGTTACTACCAGATCGTAAAATGTTTCCGCGATGAAGATTTAAGAGCTGATCGTCAGCCTGAGTTTACGCAGATCGATTGCGAAATGTGTTTTGTGGAGCAGGAAGATATTTTACAAACCTTTGAAGGGCTGGTGAAACGTATTTTTAAAGATGTAAAAAATATCGATTATACCGAAACGGTACAACGCATGACCTGGGAAGAAGCGATGTGGAATTATGGCAATGATAAACCAGATATCCGTTTTGATATTAAGATATTGAACTTAAAATTCCCTGCGCATACTTTCCTTGCAAAAGAAAGTCAATCTGCATTAATTGATGGTGCTTCGTTCGGCGTGTTTGATGATGCTGAAACTGTAGTGGCCATTGCTATACCTGGTTGCAGCGAATATACCCGCAAGCAAACGGATGAACTAACGGAATGGGTAAAACGTCCGCAGATAGGAATGAAAGGTTTGGTATTTATTAAATGCAATGCAGACGGAACTTTTAAAAGCAGCGTAGATAAATTTTACAATGAAGATAAATTAAAAGCCATCGCCACTGCTGCCAATGCAAAAGCCGGCGACCTGATTTTAATTTTAGCCGGTGCAGAAGAGAGAACCAGGAAAGCGATCAGCGACCTGCGTATGTACATGGCCGATAAGTTAGGTTTACGCAAGCCTACAGATTTTAAATTATTATGGGTATTAGACTTCCCCTTATTCGAATACGATGAAGAAGGAAACCGTTGGGTGGCACGCCATCATCCATTCACTTCGCCCAAGCCAACACAGATCACAGAGATGATCAATAATAATCCTGTGATTGAAAATGCAGCAGAATATTTAAAACATCCTTATGCCAATATCAAAGCCAATGCTTATGATATGGTGTTGAATGGTAATGAAATTGGCGGTGGTTCTATCCGTATCTTCCAAAGAGAATTACAGGAAAAAATGTTTGCAGCCCTGGGCATGGATGCAGAAGAGCAGCAACATAAATTTGGTTTCTTACTGGGTGCTTTCGAATATGGCGCACCACCACACGGTGGAATTGCCTTTGGTTTCGACAGGTTATGTTCCATTTTAGGAGGAAGTGAAAGCATCCGTGATTTCATTGCCTTTCCTAAAAACAATAGCGGCCGCGATGTAATGATTGATGCGCCAAGTACCATTGATGCCAAACAGTTTGAGGAATTGCAGATAAAACTTGACCTGAAGTAATCTATTAAAAAATATAATCTCTCTAAAATAAAAAGCCATTTTCATGGCTTTTTATTTTATCATCCAGGTAATTACAATTTCTTCTGTATGATCAACCCAATAGACGTCGCCACATATTTATCGATCTGCAACTTCAAATGTGTTTTTTGCTCATAGGGAACGGTATCCACCATAAAATCTTCGGGTAAGCCTCCAAGGGAGTAATCAAGTTCTTCGACAAAATGCCCGTCATTTCTTAGTTCATTTACAATATGATCAATATCCCGCTGGCGATAAATTACCGTATTCACATCTTCCAGCGTTTCATCGTTGCTGGAAACATTATACTCAGTAGTGTGCACGGCCCAGCCACCGGGTTTTAATGTTTTTAACTGGTTCTTCAAAAAAGCAAAACCCTTTTCCAGCGATCCCAAATGTTCGAAGGAACAACTGCTCCAGGTAAAATCAAAATCCACTAGGTCATCCGGAATATCGTTCATATCCACAGGCCGGTAACTCACCAGTCTTGCAAAATCACCATCATCACAAAGCTGCCTGGTATTTAAAGATTCTAGTCCAAAGCAAAGCTGGTTGCCATTTGTCCAGCCTAGTTCAATACCCTTCTCAGGAAAAATATCTGTAGCTACAATAGTGCAGCCAAAGCTGGCGAACATAGAAGGTAAGGGCTCTTCGCCTACGGCAAACACCAATCCCTTTTTTCCTTCAGCAATGCATTTTCGTTCCCACAAGGCCTGCATGATAAACGTAAATTCCCATTGTTTACGATGATACCTGGGCAATTCACCCAATTGGTTACACCAATGTGTGTACCAATAGTTATGAAAATCCTGCGCTTTGCATAATTCCGACCTTCTTTTACCAAAATCATTTACCAGGCTGGTATTCCATTTTTTTACAGGTTGCTTTAGCGTGATCATGTAATAATGTTTTTAAAATTTTATATTAAAGAACGATACAGCTGAACATATTCTTCCGCTTTCTCCTCCCAGCAAAATTCTTTTCCACGTTTAATGATTTTATTCACTAAACCATTTCGCCGGTATTCATTCATTCCTGCATTAAATACATCCAGCATATGGTCGGGTTTAAAACTGTTGAAATAAAAAGCTACATCGCTGCCGATCTCAGGTAAAGAAGTAAGATTAGATAAAAAAAGGGGCTTTCCGAATTGCATCGCTTCCACCACCGGTATACCAAAGCCCTCTGCAAGCGAAGGCAACATAAAAGCCAGGCAGTTTTTTAAATACCAGGATTTATCGGCCTCACTAACGGGACCAAGTATATGTAGTTTATCAGATACCCCCAGCTTTCTTGCCTGCAAACGCATTTTGTTGATATAATCCGGGTCATCCAGTTTTCCTGCTATAATGAGATCGAAATCACTATTTTGTAAAAGTGGCACCAGGGAATGAAAATTTTTTTTCCGGTTTACATAACCCATAGTAAAAATAAATGGCTTGGCGGGTTTATAGCCGGCAGGTTTACCCGGTGGAATGCAGCTTTCGTTTGAACCGTTATGGATGACACGCAAAGGCTTATGTTTAATATCAAGGTAAGTCATCACATCATTTTTACAATGGTTGGATACGCATACCAATGCATCTGCCCTGTCTATCAATTTCTGTGTATGATGTAAACTCTCCACCCGCTCATTGTCCGAACGTCCTTCATGTAAACAGTTGAGATCGTGTATGGTCAATACAATTTTTGTAGTGCTATTCCTCTTTGGCACTACGATCCTGCCCGATTGAAAAGGTGCATGCCATATATCACAATCCCATAAAAAAGGCTTAAAGAATTTATGGTGCCATCTCTTTTCCGGTATACATTTAATATCCCGGCTAAAATTCTTATCTACGTTTTTAGGTGTATATAAAGCAATATTTCCTTCAGCGGTACGGGCTAAAATCTTTTTTACATGCGTTGCCAGGTTAAGGCAATAATAATATAAGCCCGAATTTTTGTGCCGCATCAGGTCACAATCGAGTATGATCTTATACATACCTGTATTTTTTGTAAAAAAAATAAGGAGTCTCAAATTTTATGCCCTTTAATTATTTATGTTGAGAAAATGATTAAAAAAAATCTATTTTTTAAATGCAACGATTTGCACAGTATTTGTATCAATAGTTACGTCCCGTACAAAAAACTCAAACCGGTATTCACGCTAAATAAAAAAATTTATGTTGAACCGGATAATATTCGACTGTGAAAGAATGAAGTATGAAAACACAGGACTCTACCATTATTGTTTAAACCTCGGCAACCAGCTCCAGAAAATAATAGACCCCGGTACTGAAGAACTCAGTTTTTACACGCCTCCCGGTATGCAATATGCGTTCGGGGGAAAAAGTAAACACATTGCTCAAAGTCCCCTGCATAAATTCTATATGCCGGATTTAAAAAATTACCAGGTATGGCATGCCACTTACCAGGACAGTTATTATTTACCTGTAAGAAATAAAGGCATTAAAGTGATCCTCACCATTCACGACCTGAATTTCCTGTATGACCCCATGAAGTCTGAAGAAAAAAAACGAAAGAACCTGCATCGTTTACAGGAACTGATCAACCGTGCTGAAATATTGGTATGTATCAGTGAGCACACCAAAAAAGATGTGTTGTTTTATTGCGAGATTAATAACAAATCAATACATGTAGTGTATAACGGCACCAATACATTGCATGATCCTGCGCTATACAACCAATCATATAAACCCAAAAAGCCATTCCTTTTTTCTTTAGGCACTATTACAAGAAAAAAAAATGTACATGCTTTACTCCCACTCATTAATAATGATCGCTCCTTTGAACTGGTGATAGCCGGCCGGCCCGATGACAGTGATTATTGTAACCAGATCATCAATACAGCAAGGGAAATGGAAATTGTTGATAAAGTGCATTTGCTGGGACAGATCACTGAAAATGAAAAGTCGTGGTACTTTAAAAACTGTAGTGCATTTGTATTTCCTTCTACAGCTGAAGGATTTGGGCTACCCGTTGCCGAAGCCATGTCGATGGGCAAGCCATTATTCTTATCCAACAAAACAGCTTTGCCGGAGATTGGTGGTAAAGTGGCATTTTATTTTAAAGATTTTTCAGAAGATAATATGCAGCAAACTTTCGACCATGGCATGAAGCAATATTATAAATTAAACATGCGGGAAATGATCATCAAAAAAGGGAAAGAATTTTGCTGGGAATATGCTGCCATGGAGTATCGTAAAATATACCGGTCATTATACTAATATAAAGCACCTATTATGAAAATATACAGTCGTTTACTGGCCTATGCAAAACCTTACCAGCGCTTTGTTGCCCCCTTTTTTATATTTACGCTCATTGCTGTTTTTTTCAGCGTGTTCCAGTTCACGTTATTAATACCATTATTAAATTTTTTATTCGACCCGGTTGTTACTGCTTCAGCAGGTAAATACAGCACAGTTCCTGCATTTTCTCTATCAGGCAGTTATTTTACCCATGTATTTTATTATTGGGTGTATTATTTAAAATCCATCAGGCCGGTGTATGCCTTATATTTTATTGCAGCCATAATTGTAGCGTCTGTTATACTAACTAATATATTCCGTTACCTCGCACAACGTTCGCTGGTAAAAGCCCGTACCTTTTTGGTAAAGAAATTACGGGAAGCTATTTTTGAAAAGATCAATCATTTGCACCTGGGTTATTTCACTAAGGAGCATAAAGGCGATCTGCTCAGCAGGATGAATTCGGACGTATTTGAAATTGAGGCAGTGGCGTCTAATTCTTTGGAGGTATTATTTAAAGAACCCTACATGCTTATTGGCTATTTTGTAACCTTATTTATCATCTCTACAAAGCTTACTTTATTCACTTTACTTATTATTCCTGTTTCTGCCATTGGCATAGCACTGGTTACTAAAAAATTAAGAAAAGAAGCGCAGGATGCGCAGGCATCTATCGGCAGGTTATTAACCATCATTGATGAAACGTTAATGGGTATGCGCATTATCCGTTCTTTTAACGCTACAAAATTTATTCTAAAAAGATTCAGTACCGAAAATGATTATTACCGTAAAGCCAGTTTGCAGGGCTTTGCCAAAAGGGAACTGGCCCCTGCTTTTTCCGAGGCATCAGGTGTAATAGTGGTGGCAGCTATTTTAATTTATGGCGGCAGCCTGATTTTGCAAAACCCGGCACAAACTGCCGAGGGTTTAAGAGCCAGTGAATTCATTGCCTTTATTGCTATTATTTCGCAGGTGATACGGCCTGCTAAAGCAATGGTAGTAGCGTTGGCGAATATCCAGAGAGGGCAGGCTTCAGGTGAAAGAATCCTACAGGTAATTGATACGCCGATTGAAGTGGCAGATAAAGCTGATGCTATTGAATTGAAAACATTTGATGAGGAGATCACCTTCAATAATGTTGATTTCAGGTACACCGAAAAAACCATCCTCGAAAATATCAGCTTCACTATTCCCAAAGGAAAGACCATTGCATTGGTAGGGCCATCAGGGGTTGGAAAATCCACCATTGCCGACCTGGTACCACGTTTTTATGATGTATCAAAAGGCTGTATTACAGTAGATGGAAAAGACATCAGGGACTTTACGATGGAATCGTTAAGAAGTCATATGAGCTTTGTTACGCAGGATACTATTTTATTCAACGATAGTATTTTCAATAATATCGCCCTGGGCAAACCGGATGCTACACTGGAAGATGTGATGGCTGCAGCAAAAATTGCCAATGCGCATGATTTTATTATACAGACTGAAGAAGGGTATCATACCAATATTGCGGACAGGGGTTTACGTTTGTCGGGCGGGCAGCGGCAACGCTTAAGCATTGCCCGTGCGGTATTTAAAGATCCGGCAATATTAATTTTAGATGAAGCCACTTCTTCGCTGGATACAGAGTCGGAACGACTGGTACAGGATGCTTTAAAAAAATTAATGGAAGGCAGAACTACTTTAGTGATCGCTCACCGCCTGAGCACTATTGTGGAAGCAGATGAAATACTGGTAATGCAGGATGGCCAGATCGTAGAACGGGGCAGTCATAATGAATTAACAGAAATAGAAGAGGGCATATATCGTAAACTGACCTTACTACAAAAGATAGCCTGATGAATTTGGTATTTGTTAACACAAATTTGAGTATCTTTTCGTGCAAAACTGGTTACTATGAAACGTAATATATTATGGGCTTTTACATTTGCGGTCATATTTTTTTCTTCCTGCAAAAAAACCGATACGGGTACCGGAGATGCCAGTGCTGCACAAACTATTACGAATGTATCCTATGGTACTGATGGCGCACAAAAAATGGATGTATATCTTCCTGCAAACCGCAGCACGGCCACTACCAAAGTAATTGTTATGATACATGGCGGCGGCTGGACCAGTGGCGATAAATCTGACTTTGCTGCTTTTATAGATACGATCAAAAGAAGGTTTCCCGATTATGCGGTATTCAATATTAACTATCGTTTATCAACGGGTACGGCTAACCTTTTTCCTACCCAGGAAAATGATGTGAAAGCTGCCATACAGTTTATTTTTGACAAAGGGAATGAATATAAGATCAGCAATAAATATGTGTTGATCGGTGCCAGTGCAGGCGCACATTTGGCAATGCTGCAGGGGTATAAATACAGTACACCGGTAAAAGCAAAAGCTATCGTTTCTTTTTTTGGTCCTAGTGATATGACGGAGATGTATAATAATCCTGTCGGTGGTAATCCGCTATTATCCCTCCTGGTAGCACAGGCGATGGGTGCAACTCCTGCAACCAATGCGGCATTATATACCAGTTCCAGCCCGGTAACTTTTATCAGCAGCGCTTCTATGCCTACTATTTTGATACATGGTGGTATTGATCCCTTGGTGAATGCTTCTCACTCTGTAGCGGTAAAAAATAAGTTAACTACCGCCGGTGTTGCCAATCAATATGTTTTTTATCCCACAGGTGGGCATGGCGATTGGGATGCTGCCACTTATGCCAATGCATTTAATAATATACAGGCATTTTTAACGGCCAATGTGCAGTAATGCATTTTAACTCCTGTAGAGAAAATATAGTGAAGAAAATAATTTACCTGCTATTAACGTGTTCCTGCAATTGCATTTTTGCACAGCAAACAGTTAAAAAAGCTGACTTAAATAAAGACGGCATTATTGACTTTGTGATAATCACACAGGATTCCAGCAATGATCATTTACCTTATCAACTACAAATTTATTTCGGACAGGCTAATGATAGTCCCAGGCTAATAGTTACAACAATAAAAGCCATACAGCCTCAGTTCCCAAATGGAAGGGACGGATATACGACCGGCAATGAGTTTAATGATATCAACATCAATAAAGCTGTGATCAGTATAAGCAATCAATTATTACGGGGTCATTTTGAACATAAGTTCAGGTTTCAAAACGGAAATTTTGAGCTTATTGGTTGTTCACTTGTTTATTCTGATGGAATGGGAACCATCACAACAACGGATTTTAATCTTTCAACAGGTGTACAAATTGTAACAAAAGAAAGGTACGATACTGATAAAGTTTTAAGCAGAACAAAAAAGAAAATTCTAATCAGGCCATTACCCAGGTTGCAGGATTTTACTCCTTTTGAAAATGAGTTGTATTAGCTAAGCGCATAACTATATAAATCTGTTTAACTGTAAACATTAAATACGGTAAATTTGTACCATGAGCCTTCCCCCTCTTGCAGAACGTTTACGCCCCACTTCACTTGATGAATTAACCGGGCAACAACACCTTACAGGTAAGGGAAGTATTTTGCGCAAAGCCATTGAACAGGGCAAAGTACCCAGCATGATATTGTGGGGACCGCCAGGTGTGGGCAAAACCACCATCGCAAATATTATTGCCAATACATTGCAGGTGCCCTTCTATACATTAAGTGCTATCAGCAGTGGCGTTAAAGAAGTACGTGAAGTAATTGAACTGGCCAAAAAACAACAGAACGTAATTTTATTCATCGACGAGATACACCGGTTTAATAAAGGACAGCAGGATGCTTTATTGGGTGCCGTGGAAAAAGGTATCATCACATTAATAGGCGCCACAACAGAAAATCCATCTTTTGAAGTGAATAGTGCCTTACTAAGCAGAACGCAGGTATATATTTTAAAAGCGCTGGATGAAAAAGATTTGATCTCATTATTGCAGCACGCCATACAAACGGATAAGGTACTGAAAACAAAAAAAATAGACTTAAAAGAAACCGAGGCACTCATCAATATTTCCGGTGGCGATGCCAGGAAATTATTAAATCTTTTGGAACTGGTTACAGACACGCTGGGTGAAAATGTATTGATCACCGATGAAGCCGTAATGGAAATTGCGCAGCAACGCATTGCCCTATACGATAAAAAGGGAGAGCAACACTACGATATCATTTCAGCATTTATAAAATCCATGCGGGGCAGCGATCCTAACGCTGCCGTGTACTGGCTGGCCAGGATGATAGAAGGTGGCGAAGATGTAAAATTTATAGCAAGAAGAATGCTGATATTGGCCAGTGAGGATATCGGTAATGCCAATCCCAACGCCTTATTATTAGCCAATGCTACATTTGATGCTGTAAATAAAATCGGTTACCCCGAATCGCAGTTGATCTTATCGCAATGTGCTATTTATTTAGCCTCCAGTGCAAAGAGCAATGCCGCTACCGTTGCAATAGGCGCCGCCATAGCGGCTGTAAAGCAACAGGGCGATCTCCCGGTTCCGCTACATATCCGCAATGCCCCTACCAAATTAATGAAGAAAGAAGGTTATGGAAAGGGATATGAGTATTCTCATAACTACGATAATAATTTTTCACCGCAGGAATATTTACCCGATGCCATAAAAGGCACGGCTTTTTTTACACCCGGCGCCAATGCCAGGGAAGAAGAAATGAAAAAACATTTGAAAAATCTCTGGAAAAATAAATATGGTTATTAAATCAGCACTTATTTAGGATACATGAAATATTCACGCTTCTCTTTGCTTATATTAATGTTGATCAGTTTCCTGTATGCAACGGCGCAGTCCGTTCTTAACCCCGTATTTAAAGGTGCAACAAAAGCTAACCGTGATAAAACCTATCAATATATTATAAAACAATCTATCACAGAAAATCTATCAGTGCCATTAACTGACAGTACTGAAGAGAATTGGGAAGAAGCTTTTTATGGAATGGAGTTGATTCATTATAAGCAACTATGGGTGAATGAAAAAGTAAAGACTGCCTTTAATTCAGTTGATAAAAGAAGTGGTAGTTTTCAAAGGGCTTTAATGGAGTTGCTATATACCAATTACACTACTGATTTTAAGAATGAGGTAAACGGTCTTTTTTTAAACAGCCCTTATCCTAAAGTATTTGCAATGTGTGCTGAATATTTATTAAGAACCGACCGCTCACCAGCTTATGCCAGTAAAATGAAGGAGATCATTCTTACACGGATAGCAGAAAATTTTGAGCAGGACAGCATTGCTTTATTAATTACAGGAGAATTGTTGCAGCAATTCAGTAAACCATGCAAAAAAAATATTCCTCAAAATTTAGCACCGCTTTTAAAAAAAAACTGGTTACCGGGTAATCCCATTGTGTACAGCATACAAAGAAAAAACAGGAGTTACCCGGGAATTGTTATTGTAAGAGACAGCAATGGTGTTTTCATTAAAAATGATACCGGCAATATTTTTTTTGTTCAGCAACTGGCGAGAAGTATAACCAATATGCCTTCTTACTTAACCAATGGCAACACACCACAGGGCATCTTTAGGATGCTGGGATTTGCGGTAAGCAAAAGTCCTGCCCTGGGCCCAACACAAAATATCCAGCTTACCATGCCTTTAGAAACTACCATACAACAGTTTTTAAAAGACAGTTCCATTACAGATTCTGTTTGGACACCCGAATTATATGAGCAGCTGTTACCTGCTTCCTTAAAAAAATATCACCCCTTATTTCAAAGCTATTATGCAAGCGCTATTGGCCGTACAGAGATCATCGCCCATGGCACTACGGTAAACCCGGCATATTATAAAGGAGAAACTTACTATCCTTACACGCCCACACAAGGTTGCTTATGTACCAAAGAAATATGGAGCGAAGCTGATGGTAAACGATTAATAAGTGATCAGCAAAAATTAGTTGATGCGGTAAAAAAAGCAGGTGGCCCTGATGGTTATTTAATTGTAATTGAAATTGATGACCAACAGAAACCTGTTGGCATCAATGAGATTTTGCCTTACTTAAAAAGTACCAAATAAATGCTGAAGGATATTGAAAGCAGGACTGATATTGAACAGCTGATCATCAACTTTTATGAAAAAGTAAAAGCTGATGAGGTCATCGGTTTTATTTTCAATGATGTAGTGAATATGGATTGGCCGCATCATATCCCGGTGATCGTAGATTTTTGGGAAACGATCTTGCTGGACAATCCCGTATATAAAAAGAATGCGATGGAAGTGCATTACGATCTGAATAAAAAGGTATCGTTACAAAAAGCGCATTTTGAAAGCTGGTTATATTTATTTACTTCAACTGTAGATGAATTATTTGAAGGGAAGATCGCTACGCTTGCCAAAACAAGGGCTAAAGGGATTGCGGATGTAATGTTGCTTAAAATGACTCAGGCAAATGATTTACACGCAGGCTAGCAAAAACACAAGGGAATATTTTGCCTGGTATCTCCAACAACCGAAGACTATTTTAATAAATTACTAAACCCAGATCATGGAGCTCAACTGGATATTAAAAGAATTTGCTGAACTCAGCACAACAGAATTATATGCGATACTGCAATTGCGCAACGAAGTTTTTGTGGTGGAACAAAACTGCCCCTACCAGGATGCCGATAATAAGGACCGGCAAAGTTTTCATTGTATGGGCTGGGATGGCGATGTGCTTGCTGCATATACACGTATAATCCCTGCGGGAATTTCCTATACCGAAGCCAGTATCGGTCGTGTTGTTACGTCGCCCGGATATCGTGGTTTGGGAGCAGGCAAACAATTGATGGAACTGAGCATCAGCAAAACTTTTGATTTATTTAAAACAGCTACTATAAAGATCGGTGCCCAGGTGTACCTGAAAAAATTCTATGAGGGCCTGGGTTTTGTGCAATGCAGTGAGGAATACCTGGAAGATAATATCCCACATATTGAGATGCTGTTGACAAAATAATTGTTCTAAAAAACAATATTTAACAAAACCTTCCGTTTACTTGAAGTGGTACGTAATTTTTTTTGTGTAATAGGTTATTGAGGCACCACATTTTGATCCAATTCTGTAGAAAAACACTAAAATCTGATTCTGATGAAACCAAGTTTACCCAAATTTGCTGGTAAAGCCGCACTGCTTTTAATGATCTGCTTTTCATTCCTCAGCACATCTCATGCCCAGGCATTTATTTTCGGCAATGAAAAAATCAAATGGGAAGTGGGTGTAAATTTTGGTCCTAGCTTTTTTCTTGGCGACCTTGGTGGTAACTCTGGTAAGGGTACCAATAACGTAAAGGATCTAAACTTTGAATACACTAAATTAATGAAAGGTGCATATATCACTATGTACCCTAATAAATGGTTAGGTCTTAGGGTTGCTGTAAGCCAGACTTATCTTGAAGGAGATGATGGCGCCATCAATACCAATGGTATAAATGAATTATGGCGTAAGCAACGTAATCTTGATTTCAGGACCAACGTAACAGAATTAAATGGTTCGATAGAACTTTTCCCAACCATGCTCTTTAGTAACGATCCCGAAAATGAACCAAGGTTCAGGCCTTATGGTTTGATCGGTGCCGGTATATATCATTTTAATCCACAAGGTTCTCTTACTGCTCCAAATGGCGATAAAAGCTGGTACGATTTACATCCTTTAAGAACTGAAGGTGAGGGAATGGCGGAGTATCCAAAAAGCAAACCTTATAATTTAACACAGATGAATGTGTTGTATGGTGGCGGTGTAAAATATTTTTTATCCGACAGGGTGAACGCAGGTATTGAATTATTATACAGGAAAACATTTACCGATTATATTGATGACGTAAGCCAGACTTATATTGATCCAACCAAATACTCAAAATATTTATCTGCCGCAGATGCTACACTGGCTTATAAATTATCTGATAAATCAAAAGGGATTATTTATCCTGGTATGACAAGGTATCCTGCAGGAACACAACGTGGCGATAATAAAGATGCCGATACTTATTTTTCCGTAGTATTGAAAATAGGATTCAGGCTTGGACCAATTTATGAAAGTTCATTCGCAAGAAGTGCGGCAAGGCAAACCAGGTGTCCATCGGTTTATTAAAATTCCAACAATTCCAAATCCAGAAAAACCAATAATTATGAACAACAATTTACACATCAACCCGGTAACAGTAAAAGCAGCATTTATTTTCGTAACCTGCATGTTCTTAATACTGCATTACGTAAAATCATAAAAGACATTAAAGTTTATGTAGTACAAAGTGATACAACAGAAGTCAGCCCCCGAGGAACCAAGGAAAATATTTATTTTCTTTGCTACCCCTGAAACCACAATCTTACCGATTTCGTTTCTATCCTTTGAACTAATTTGTGCTTTAATCATTTCTTATAAAAAGGTCGCCTGTAAATACAGGCGACCTTTTTATATATCATCGTTTTCGTCTTCAGGAAAATCTGCGGGGTCATTAAACAAATGCCATTCATCGGGCAGATCATTTCCTTTATCAAAAGCACTTACCCAGTTCACAAATATTGCCCGGAATTTTTCTATTTCATCCCGTAGTACATCAATATAACGTTGTTCTATGCCATGAAATTCCTTGCATGCCCATAACTGCTCTCTAAGCTGGCAGATATTCACTTTGATGATGACGGCATTTTCCATCATCAACAAATAATATTCCATTACCATGGCGCCCTGTATTTTGGCCGGCACCAGGTAAGCATTCTGCATCATCAAACTTTTTGTGGAATGTGGGTCATCATCCTCTTCCGGCAGCATATCTACAATCGTTTGCGCCAGGTTTAAAATATCTATACTTTTTCTATACAATTCCTTGCCATACTGCTTTACCGGTTTCCAATCATCAGTTTTATCCCCGTCATCATCTTCCATATCATGATAATTAAAGAAACGGCCGATATTGTCATCGCTCATAACTATGCTATTTTAATTCGTACTGTAAAAACTTACCGGTAAAACTTTCTTTTACTTTTACCAGTTCTTCAGGCACCCCTTCAAATAAAACCCTGCCGCCGCCATCACCACCTTCAGGACCAATATCAATAATATGATCAGCTACTTTTATCACATCCATATTATGTTCAATCACCAGTACGGTATTACCACGGTCCACTAATTTATACAACACTTCCAGCAAATGCTGTATATCCTGGAAATGCAAACCGGTAGTAGGTTCATCTAAAATGTAAAATGTTTTGCCGGTATCTTTTTTACCGAGCTCGGTAGATAATTTTACCCGTTGTGCTTCACCACCACTAAGCGTAACCGCACTTTGCCCCAACGTGATATAGCCTAAACCAACATCCTGCAATACTTTTATTTTACGGTAAATATATGGCACGGCCTGGAAAAATTCCACGGCTTCATCCACTGTCATATCCAATACATCACTGATACTTTTTCCTTTGTACCGTATCTCCAGGGTCTCCCTGTTATACCTTCTGCCATTACATTTTTCGCAATGCACATACACATCGGGTAAAAAATTCATCTCAATCACACGCATACCGCCTCCTTCACAAACATCACAGCGGCCAGTTTTTACATTAAAGGAAAAACGTCCTGCATTGTAGCCACGAATCTTCGCTTCGGGTACCGAGGCAAACAAGGTTCGGATATCAGTAAAGAAACCACAGTAAGTAGCAGGATTGCTTCTTGGCGTACGGCCAATCGGGCTCTGGTCTATTTCTATCACTTTATCTATCTGCTCCATGCCTTTAATCGCTTTATATTCCAAAGGATTGGCCTTTGAATTATAACAAAATTTATTCAGCAGCGGGTACAATGTTTCATTGATTAATGTTGATTTACCACTGCCGCTAACCCCGGTTACAACCACGAGTTTTCCCAATGGAAATTTTACAGATACATTCTGCAGGTTATTTCCCTTTACCCCGGTAAGGTCTATAAACTTCCCGTTGCCCTTTCTTCTTTGGATTGGTATATCAATATTTTTTTTACCGCTTAAGTATTGTGCCGTATCCGAATTAGAGCGAATCACCTCTGCAGGTAAGCCTGCACTTACGATCTGTCCACCATGCTTACCCGCTTTTGGACCAATGTCCACCAGGTAATCGGCTGCCAGCATGATATCTTTATCGTGCTCTACTACCAACACACTATTACCAATATCACGTAAATTTTGTAAGGCAGTTATCAATCGCTGGTTATCGCGTTGATGCAACCCGATACTCGGTTCATCTAAAATATAAGTAATGCCCTGCAACTGGCTGCCGATCTGAGTGGCCAAACGGATACGCTGCGATTCGCCACCGCTCAATGTACGGGAAGCTCGTCCCAGGCTGAGATAGGTTAATCCAACATCCAATAAAAACTGTAACCGTTCTCTTATTTCTTTCAACACATCCTTGGCAATAGCATTTTGTTTATGGCTCAAACGCAATTCCACCCCATCAAACCATGCGGCCAGGTTATCCAGGTTCATGGCGCTTAATTCCGCGATATTCCGCTCATCTACTTTAAACCAAAGGCTTTCTTTTTTTAAGCGTGTACCGTTGCACGTTGTACAGGCAGATAGCTGCATATAATTTTCCACCCATGCCCGCAATGCTTCATTACTATTGGGAGAAGAGAACCATCTTTTCAGCATGGGAATGATACCCTCGTAGCTGCCGGTATATTCCAACGGAACGGTTTCATCACTCAGATCGAGACTAAGCTCCCCATTGATCTCCTGGTCGCCATACAACAACAGGTCTAGTTGTGGTTTAGGCAATTCCTTTAAGGGTTTTGCCAGGTTGATCTTATGCTTTTTGGAAAAGGCCACCACCTGCTGGTATACGCTGGCCTCTCTTTCTTCCCCTAAAGGAACAATGCCTCCCTCCTTTACGCTCTTCGACATATCCGGCAATACTTCGGTCATATCAATTGTATATACATTACCCAGGCCTTTGCAGGTTGGGCAGGCACCATAAGGACTATTAAAGGAAAATGCATTGGGCGATGGTTCTTCGTAACTAATGCCGGTATCAATACACATCAGTTGCTTACTGAACTGTATGGTCTTTTCGCTGCCTTCCACGATCATGAACATCAGGTCTTTTCCCAGTTGCAATGTTTTTTGCACACTCTGGCTCAGGCGCACTTTCATATCTTCGTTTACAGGTAACCGGTCTACTACCAATTCAATATCATGAATTTTATAGCGGTCCACCTGCATTTTGGCCACCAGGTCTTTTATCTCTCCATCTACCCGCACTTTTAAAAATCCTTTTTTTCTTACTTCTTCAAAGAGTTCGCGGTAATGGCCTTTTCGTCCTCTTACCAATGGCGCCAGTAAACTTATTTTTTTGTTTTCGTATTTATCAAAGATGGCAGAAACAATTTCTTCTTCACTGAACTTCACCATTTTTTTTCCGGTGTTGTAACTATAGGCCTCTCCCACCCTTGCGTACAGCAAACGCAGGAAATCATAGATCTCGGTTACCGTACCTACTGTGCTTCGCGGATTTTTGTTGGTGGTTTTCTGTTCGATGGAGATAACCGGCGAGAGGCCGGTGATCTTATCTACATCGGGCCTTTCCATATCGCCTACAAACTGGCGGGCATAAGCGCCAAAGCTTTCCATATACCGGCGTTGCCCTTCGTTATATATAGTATCAAATGCCAGCGACGATTTGCCGCTGCCACTTACGCCCGTAAAAACCACCAGCTGATTTTTAGGGATCTTTATATCGATGTCTTTGAGGTTATGTTCCCTGGCACCAAAAACTTCTATAAAATTGTTATTACTTACCGCTTCAGCCGTAGTTTTCTTTACTTTACCCATTTGTACTTACTTATTGTAAAGATAAACAAAAACTAAACTATTTAGTTGAGAACAAATTTTGTTTTTATTAATAGCCGGCGTTTTTGTCGCCTATTCTTTTCATTTTGGCCTAATTTGCAGTCTTAATAAATTACTCATGTTATTCAATTTCTTTGGTAAAAAAGAAGACAATGCTTCGGAAAGTATTTTTTCGGACAGGACGTATATGACCAGCACAGCCAAACTCAATGCCTGTATTGCGTTGGCAAAGCAGCAACCCGATACCCTGTTTATCTGCTGGTTTGCCGAAACTTTAAAAATATTTAAAGCGGCTTTTTTACAAGAAGGTATCGACCCTTCAAAACTAATGGATGCCAGGCAGGTACACAGCGGCATGTTGACTAATAAAACCCCCGTTTTTACAGAACATTACCCTTTACATACCAGAGAAATGGCATTGGTAGAACATTGGCCTGCAAAGAAAATACCTGTGTACAGCGCCATGGACGAACCATTATTTAAACACCTTGGCAGTGAAAAAATGTTACCGGTGATGAAATTATTAGGCATGAAGGAAAATGAAGTGATCGAACATGCACTGGTGAGCAAATCGATAATAAAAGGACAGGACAAAATAGAAAACCTGGTAAACCTGGAGCAACCGGCTGATTCGCAGGACGAATGGCTGCGGAAAAATTTAAAATAATACCCCGTCCTTTTATTTCTTCATACTGATCAATAAGTAATTTCCAGTTTTACTTTTTTAGGTTCCTGGCTAGGCGCACTTAATATTGGGTAAGGTGTTACGTCAACCACTTTGATGTGATACCCATTAATGGTAGTATCATTTGCGGGTATGGGTAAATTACTAAACCCTTGTGTAGCCAATGTAAACTGCTGTATAATGCCGGCATCGTTTTTTATACTCAGCCTTACAGCAGCAAATCCTGCCCAGACACATACTGCATCAGCAGGACACCTGCTGTCGGTAATTAATGAGTCGAAACAAATGGAAGGGAACGCATTGCCGGTTATGGAAATACAACCACCCTTTTCAATCGTTCTGGTTTGTGATACGGTATCCTCAGTTTTTTCGCAACTATAAAAACTTAACACCAGGGCAACGGCCAATAAAGTAACGGAATGTAATTTTTTCATGACTTTTCAATTTAATTAATCTAATATACCCAGTCTGACAATCAGGCAATAACAATCGTTGCACCACATGCCAAAGAGTATTTTGTTAAAATATATTTGGAAGATATGACCTTCCATTTATACCTTTGCTCCAGTTCTTTAAACATCTCTTATCAAGAAAGGCAGAGGGTAATGGCCCGATGAAGCCTTGACAACCAGTCCCGCATAAGCGGGAAAAAGGTGCCAATTCCACCCCAACAATTCGTTGGGAACAGATAAGTCAGATTAAAAGCCTTAAATACTTCTTCAAAAAATATTAATGCTCATCTGATTTACGGATGAGTTTTTTTTTGCCCGGGCTAAAGCCCGGGGCAATGCATAAACTTCTCTTTCTCGATAATTGTGTTTATCAACTAATAAACCAATTAACAAATCAATGAATTAACACAGCATGTCTACAAATCAATTAAACATCGGCCTGTTTGGCTTTGGCGTAGTAGGAAAAGGATTATATGATGTATTGCACAGTACACCTACTTTACAATCTTCTATTAAAAGGATCTGCATCAAAAATGCGCATAAGAAAAGAAGTATCGGTGCTGAAAATTTTACCACCGACGCACAGGAATTACTGAATGACAATGACATTAATGTAATTGTGGAATTGATCGATGACGCCGATGCGGCATTCGACATTGTAAAAACTGCTTTGCAAAACGGCAAAGCTGTAGTGAGCGCCAACAAAAAAATGATCGCCGAACATTTTGAAGAACTGCTGGCCCTGCAGGAAAAATACCAGACGCCGTTTTTATACGAAGCCTCCTGCTGCGCCAGTATGCCTATCATCCGTAACCTGGAGGAATATTATGACAATGACCTGCTGCAATCTATAAGAGGCATCATCAATGGCTCGACCAATTTTATATTGAGTAAGATATTTGATGAGCAGCTGGAATTTAACGCGGCTTTATTATTAGCACAGCAGTTAGGCTTTGCCGAAAGTAATCCCAAATTAGATATCGGCGGGTTTGATGCGGCCAATAAATTAGCTATCCTGCTGGCGCATTCATTTGGTGTGGTTACCAAAACCAATGCTTTTATTTTTAATGGTATTGAAAATATTACATTGAATGATGCCGTAGTAGCCAAAGAAAAACATTATGCCATTAAGTTAGTGGCCAATGCACAAAAATTAGCCAATGGAAAACTGGCGGCATTTTTATTACCGCAGTTCGTTGCAGAGTCCGACGATCTGTATCATGTGAAAAATGAGTTCAATGCGGTAACCACCGAAAGTACTTTTTCGGATAAACATTTCTTTAAAGGAAAGGGTGCCGGAGCCTTTCCTACTGCTTCGGCTGTATTGAGTGATATCTCTGCGCTGCGCTATGACTATAAATACGAATACAAAAAGATACACCACCAGACAGACACGGTTTTAAGTAACGATTTTTATCTAAAGGTTTTTGTAAGTGTAGATCATATTGCCAAATTAAATAAAGATGCTTTTGAATGGATTGAAGAATGGCACAATGAATTTAATTTTAGCTGGCTAACCGGCATTATACATGCGGATAAATTGTTCACTACCGATTGGTGGAAACAAACCGGCGTTTCATTGATTCTTTACCCGGATGCGATTATTGAAAATATTGATTATAAAAAAATAAGTAAACGTAGCCTGGAACTGGCGGGTGTGGTATGATTATTCCCGTGGCCGGGGAGACACCGGCCACGGGAATAATCAAATTGGCAACGTTATCATAAAAAGATACCCATGCATTTAGTCGTTTTACCCTACGATTATTAATATTTATCAAAAATTTAAGCAGGCAGGCAAATAATTAGGGTCGTTTTAAAAGGTAAACAGTATCTTTGTCTACCAATTATATAGACTTAAAGCTATGCTCTATATCCCTCATATCACGTGTAAGTGCAGTTGTTGCAGTACCATGGTTTACCATATTAAACCATTATTGCGTTAATATTTCCACTTTAATTGAAAAAAATGTCACTTACACTACAACATAATATAGCACAATTACTCTACCAGCATACTGGACTAAGCATTGCGGACTTTATACAGCTATTAACTATACAATACCCCGGGCAGGTAACTTTTTCATCCAGCTTTAGTTTTGAAGACCAGGTGATCACCCACGAGATACTGAGCAACGGTTTACCGGTTAAAATTTTTACATTGGATACCGGCAGGCAGTTTGCAGAAACCTATTCGGTATGGAATAGTACCAATGAAAAATATCAAACTACAATAAAAGCGTATTACCCTGATCACCATGCTTTGCAGGAGTTTATTGAAGCGAAGGGGCCTAATTCCTTTTACGAATCAGTTGATAACCGGAAACAATGTTGTTTTATAAGAAAAGTAGAACCCCTAAAAAGAGCCCTGGCAGGAAATGCCATCTGGATAACCGGTTTACGTGCCGAACATTCGCCAGACAGGACCAACCTGCCTGTTATTGAATGGGATGAAGCCAATCAGGTAATAAAATTTCACCCGCTCCTCCATTGGACAACGGAGGAAGTGAGACAATATATTGATCGCAATCATGTTCCCTACAATCCTTTACATGATAAAGGTTTTGTAAGTATTGGTTGTGCACCCTGTACAAGAGCCATCAAACCCGGTGAAGATTTCAGGGCCGGTCGTTGGTGGTGGGAAGATGCCAGTAAAAAAGAATGTGGCTTACATGTACATGAAAATACTGTGGTGACGGGTTAAAAAAATTTTTTAAACAGCAGTCTACTAAAATGATAGACTAATAAAGATATGAGCAAACACACATTAAATTATTTAGAACAACTGGAAGCGGAAAGCATTCACATTTTCAGGGAAGTAGCGGCGCAATTTGAAAAACCTGCACTTTTATTCAGTGGTGGTAAGGATTCCATTACATTGGTGCAGTTGGCTAAAAAAGCTTTTGCACCCGGAAAGATTCCTTTTCCCTTAGTACATATTGATACCGGCCATAATTTTCCTGAAGCATTGGCTTACCGCGACTGGCTAGCTAATGAAGTGGGCGCCACTTTAATTGTACGCAAAGTAGAAGATACCATTAAAGCTAAAAGCCTGACTGAACCGAAAGGAAAATTTGCCAGCAGGAATTGGTTACAGACCTATACTTTATTAGATACCATTGAAGAATTTGGTTTTGATGCCTGTATCGGCGGTGCCCGTCGGGATGAAGAAAAAGCAAGGGCCAAGGAAAGGATATTTTCTGTGAGAGATGAGTTTGGGCAATGGGATCCCAAATTACAAAGGCCGGAATTATGGAACATATTCAATGGTAAAATTCACAAAGGTGAAAATGTAAGGGTATTCCCTATCAGTAACTGGACAGAACTGGATGTATGGAATTATATCCGTGCAGAAGAAATTCCTTTGCCATCGATATATTTTTCACATGAGCGTGAAGTGATAGAACATGAAGGACAACTGATCGCCGTATCTCCTTTTATAAGAATCGATGAAACTGATGTGATCGTAAAAAAACAGGTGCGCTACAGAACTGTAGGCGACATGACCTGTACTGCAGCAGTAGAAAGCCTGGCAGCAACATTGGATGAAGTAGTGAATGAAATTAAGGTTACCCGTATCAGTGAGCGTGGCGAAACCAGGATTGATGATAAGGTAACAGAAGCAGCAATGGAAGACAGGAAGAAGGGAGGATATTTTTAAACGTGAATGGTGAGTGGTCAATCGTGAATAAGAGTCTGAAATAAGAAGCTGTATTATTCACCATTGACAATTCACGATTCACAAAATCATCTTTAACTAATTAAATAATAAAACGAATGGATATTTTAAGATTTATAACCGCAGGAAGTGTTGATGATGGCAAGAGTACATTGATCGGTCGTTTACTGTATGACAGCAAAAATATTTTAGCTGATCATTTGGAAGCGATTGAAAAAAGTACGAAGAATAAAGACAATGGAGAAATTGACCTGGCTTTATTAACGGATGGTTTAAGAGCCGAAAGAGAACAGGGCATTACCATTGATGTGGCTTACCGTTATTTCTCTACTGATAAAAGAAAATTCATCATTGCCGATGCGCCTGGCCATGTGCAGTATACCCGAAACATGATCACCGGTGCCAGTAATGTTGACCTGGCCATTGTATTGATCGATGCAAGACATGGCGTAGTGGAACAAACACGGAGGCATAGCATCATTTCTTCTTTATTAGGTATTCCACAGGTGGTGGTGGCCATAAATAAAATTGACCTGGTAGATTATTCGCAGGATGTATATAACAACATTGTAATTGAATACAGCAAACTGGCGCAACAGTTAGGTTTGCAAAATGTAACTTATATACCTTTAAGCGCATTAAAAGGCGATAATATTGTTGAACTGTCTTTACAAACACCCTGGTACGAAGGCAAACCTTTACTGGAATTTTTAGAAGAGGTGGAAATTGAAAATGCCATCAACCATACCGACAGCCGTTTCCAGGTACAATATGTCATCCGTCCGCAAACAGAAGCCTTACACGATTATCGTGGTTATGCAGGAAAGATCACCAGTGGGATCTATAAAAAAGGCGACAAGGTAAAAATATTGCCTGCGGGTATTGAAACCACGATCGATAAAATTGAAATCGCCGGTAAAGAAGTGGCAGAAGCATTTGCACCGCAAAGTGTAACCCTTTTATTAACTGATGATATTGATATCAGCCGCGGCGATTCCATTATTCCTTTATCAGAAAATATTGTGGCCAACAACGAAGCCGATGTATTGTTTTGCTGGCTGGATGATAAGCCTTTACAAAATGGCAATAAATATTTATTACAGCACAATAACCGCCGTGTAAGAACAGTGATCAAGAACCTGGCCTATAAAATTGATGTGAACTCTCTGGAGCATATTGAAGAAGTGCAACAGGTTAAGCTAAACGAAATTGTAAGGGCATCAATAAAAACTGCAGCGCCCATTGTATTTGATTCTTACAAAAACAACCGCAGTAATGGTGCAGCGATATTAATTGATGAAACCAGTAACACTACAGTAGCAGCAGTGTTATTTCAATAATATGTTTATGGACAAATCATTTTTTAAAACCGTAGTAGACTTTAAAAAGCAACAGGGCTGCTCACTTCCTGATCTTACAGGGGTGCGACATTTTGTACATGATCTTTTTGAAGCCTTATTTCTTTGTAAGGACCAGGTAGACAATAATGAATTTGAGATTCAATCCAGGTTAAAAAAACTGGAAACACAATTACATCTACTGGTTTATTCTGTAAAGCACGATTCGATCTACAGTGTGGAACAGGCGTCTATATTTTTTAATGCAGTACCGGATTTATATCAAAAATTATTACTGGATGCTACGGCTATTTTTGAAGCCGATCCTGCCGCAAAAAATATTGACGAGGTATTGATCGCTTACCCGGGCTTTTTTGCCATCGCTGCTCATCGCTTTGCTTACCAGCTGCAACAACAAAAAATAAATTTACTGCCCCGTGTTATCAGCGAATACGCACATAGCACTACAGGTATAGATATACATCCCGCAGCAACTATCGGGGCATCGTTTTCCATCGATCACGGTACTGGTATCGTAATTGGAGAGACTACGGTAATTGGTAACCACGTAAAATTATTCCAGGGTGTTACATTGGGTGCATTAAGTGTACAAAAAGAAAAAGCCAGCGAAAAAAGGCATCCTACCATACAGGATAACGTGGTTGTTTACTCTAATGCCACCATACTGGGCGGAGAAACTATTATTGGTCATGACAGTGTAATAGGGGGTAATGTTTGGCTCACCGAAGCAGTGCAACCTTTTTCCATTGTATACCAACAGGCAGATATTACCATACAGGATAAAAAATCTTTTAAAGAACCTTATAACTATTTTATTTAAATAACGCTACATGAAAGCAACTACAATTTTAGGTACAATTGGCAATACACCACATGTTCGTATCAACCGGCTATTTGGTGATACGCATGAAGTATGGATCAAACTGGAAAAGAATAATCCCGGCGCCAGCATTAAAGACCGTATTGCATTATCCATGATTGAAGATGCAGAACAAAAAGGCTTATTGAATAAAGACAGTGTGATCATTGAACCTACCAGTGGCAACACCGGTATTGGCCTGGCATTGGTAGCTGCAGTAAAAGGCTACAAAATAATTTTGGTGATGCCCGAAAGCATGAGCATTGAAAGGCGCAGGCTGATGAGTTTGTATGGTGCCGAATTTGTGTTAACGCCAAGAGAAAAAGGCATGAAAGGCGCTATTGAAAAAGCGAATGAACTGGCAGCAGAAACCAAACATTCATGGATACCACAGCAATTTGATAATCCTGCCAACGTGGCAATACACCGCAAAACAACTGCCGTGGAAATATTAAACGATTTTCCTGAAGGCCTGGATTATATCATAACGGGTGTGGGTACCGGAGGGCATATTACAGGAGTAGCAGAAATATTAAAAGAGAAATGGCCCAATGTAAAAGTATTTGCAGTGGAGCCGGAATTATCCCCTGTATTGAGTGGTGGCAGTCCATCTCCCCACCCTATACAAGGGATAGGTGCCGGATTTATTCCATCTATATTAAATACCAAAATCCTGGATGGTATTATACAAGTAAGCAAAGACGAAGCCTATACTTATGCGCAACGCATTGCAAAAGAAGAAGGGATTTTTGTAGGTGTTTCTACAGGAGCATCATTAGCTGCCGTAGCAAAAAAATTAAAAGATATTCCGGCAGGTTCCAGAGTATTGACTTTTAATTATGACACGGGAGAACGATATTTAAGTATTGAAGGATTATATTAAACTGACAGCAATTGCTGAGTAATAAAATAATAACAAATTAAAAACTACCCCTTCCAGTTCCCTCTCTTAAAGGAGAGGGGTTGGGGTGAGGTAAAAAATGACGAAAACTAACACTCATACCGGTAAAGTAATTCTTGCAGCTGCAGGTTGTGGCGATCCTGAATTGATAACAGTAAAAGCTGCGCGCTATTTGCAACAGGCGGATATTGTACTAACAGATCGTTTGGTGAGTGAGGACATTTTGAAAACATATGTTCGCCCTGGTGTGGAAGTGATTTATGTAGGAAAACAATATAACAAAGATGCATCCTTACAACAGCAGGAAATTAATGAGCTGTTGCTGAAGTATGCCCTGCAGCATAAACTGGTGGTAAGATTAAAAGGCGGTGATGTTTCTTTTTTCAGCAATATACTGGATGAGTTACAAACATTGGCCGAGCATCATATTCCCTTTGAAATTATACCCGGCGTAACTGCAGCATCAGGTGCTGCATCTTACGCAGGTATACCACTAACGGCAAGAGGCTATTCCACTTCTGTAAGATTTCTGACTTCCTATAAAAAGGAAATTGTTACAGACGACTACTGGAAAGAACTGGCGGAAACAAAAGACACCCTGGTTTTTTATATGAGTAGTGAAACACTGGATAACGTGGTACTGCATTTAACGGCGCATAAAATAGATGCGACAAAATTACTGGCTGTAATTGAACAAGGTACTACGCCCATGCAAAATATTTCTGTGTGTAATTTGTACGAGTACGACAAGACTTTAAAAAATAAAGCATTTGCGTCACCCGCAATTGTGATCATTGGAAAAGTAGTGGCCTTACACCAACAATTTGCATGGCATAAAAGTACCCATACAAACGAATTATATTTTAAACCTGTTAGTTAAACAATAAAAATACCGGGCAATGCTGGCTGAAGTAAAATTAAAAGTGCTGGAAGAACTGATCAAAAATTCAAGCAACGAAGAGTTGATATGGATAAATGGTTACCTGAATGGCATTGTAAGAAACAAGACCGTTTCAGAAACTATTGTAACAGCCGTGCCTGATACCGCAGGTAAAAAGATCACTATTGTTTATGGAACTGAAACCGGTAATTCCAAAAGACTGGCTACGGATTTCGCAGCCAAGGCAAAGCAACATCATATTCATGCCAAAGTGGTGGGTATGGATCAATACCGGCTTACCGACCTGGTGAAGGAAGAATATTTATTTACAGTGATCAGCACTCACGGCGAAGGTGAGCCGCCCGCTGCAGCCAAAAAATTCTACGATCATATTCATAACAATGGCTTTAAGTTAGAAAAATTAAAATACGGTGTTCTGGCATTGGGTGATACTTCTTATCCCCTGTTTTGCAAAACCGGCGAAGATGTAGACCTGCAATTGAACAAACTCGGCGGCAATCGCATTGTACCTTTGCAAAAATGTGATGTGGAATATGATGATGAAGCCAATACCTGGTTTGCCAACGTATTGAAAAACCTAACGGTTGCTAAAACTGAAACTGCTGTTACAACAGCTGTTGTTGCACCGGTAGCAAAAAAAGGCAAACAAAATTACACGGGTAAGGTATTAACTAAAATAAATTTAAACGATCGTGGTTCCAATAAAGAAACCTGGCATATAGAAATTGAAGCAGAGGGCTTGGAATACCAGTGTGGTGATTCAATTGGAATCATCGCAGAGAATGATTCGCAACTGGTGACTGATATCATTGCTACAGCCAATATTGATGGCAACAAATCATTGGAATTTAAAAAAGAAAAAGTAACGATCTACGAATTATTAAAGAGAAGAATAAATATTGTTCATCTAACAGAAAGGCTGGTATTATTATACGCCACAGCAACCGGTCATACTATTCCAGCAGGCCGGTATGACCTGCTGGAACTCGTAAAAAAATATCCCGTAAAAAATGCTACACAGTTTGAAGAGATCCTGGTTACTTTAAACGCTATTTCTCCAAGATTATACACCATTGCTTCATCGCCAGCAGCACATGAAGGCGAAGTACATATCGTAGTGGTAAAAGATGTGTACACAGCAAACGATAAAAAAAGATTTGGCCTTTGTTCCGATTATTTAAGTCAGTTGAAATTGAGCAGCACGCAACAATTTTTTGTGCAGCCTAATAAACGATTCCGCTTACCCGCAGAAAATAAAGATATTATTATGGTGGGACCAGGCACAGGCATCGCTGCTTTCCGTTCTTTTTTGGCCGAGCGTGATGCTACCGGTGCCAGCGGAAGGAACTGGTTGTTCTTTGGAGAGCAGCACTTCGCTTCTGACTTTTTATACCAAACAGAAATACAAAACTGGTATGAAACGGGCGTATTAAATAAAATAAACCTCGCTTTCAGCAGGGACCAGCAGGAAAAAATTTATGTGCAACATAAAATGCTGGAACATGGTGCTGAGTTATATGACTGGTTAAATGGCGGTGCTTCCTTTTTCGTTTGTGGTAAAAAACACCCGATGAGTACGGATGTTGAAAACACATTATTACAGATCATTGAACGCTATGGTAATAAAACAAATGAGGATGCTAAGAAATACCTGGAGCATTTAGAGGAAGAGGGAAGATATGAGAAGGATGTGTATTAGACGCCCCCCTCGCCCCCTGAAGGGGAAACTGAACGATGCGAAGATGAGCGTGTAAAACAGAAATCCTGCCGATAAAGTTTAAAAAAGGTTTAGGGGTCGTATCAAAAAAATAATTAAACGAAGTCTTATTATAATGTCAGAAAAAAATAATTTATCCGCAATTGAAAAAATAAAAGTGACCAGTGATGGGCTACGCGGAACTATTAAAGAGAGTTTAACCGATGAAATTACCGGTGCTATTCGTGAAGATGACCAGGCACTGATCAAATTTCACGGGATGTACCAACAGGATGACCGTGACAGAAGGGATGAGCGTGCTGAAAAAAAACTGGACCGTTTATATTCCTTTATGATTCGCTTGCGGCTACCCGGTGGTTTTATCAGCGCTAAAAAATGGATCGCGGCCAATGAAATTGCTAACGATAACTCAACCGGCGTAATAAAGATCACCACGCGCCAAACTATACAGTTGCATGGTATTGTAAAATCGAAAATAAAACCTACCATCAGCGCCTTTAACAAAGCGCACCTCGATTCTATTGCCACCTGCGGCGATATCAACCGGAATGTTACCTGTGCATCACACCCGGTACAATCGCCGGTGCACGCCGAAATATTTGGATATGCCAGTAAGATCAGTGACCTGCTGTTTCCTAAAACAAAAGCTTATTACGAAATATGGATCGACGATGAAAAGGTAGCAGATAAGAACGAGGAAACTGATCCTTTGTACCAGGATCGTTACTTACCAAGGAAATTCAAGATCGGGATTGGTATTCCACCTAACAATGAAGTGGATGTATTGATTAATGACCTTGCGCTGATCGCCATTATTGAAGCCGGACAATTAAAAGGATTCAATATTGCCATTGGCGGTGGTTTATCGGCCACGCATGGTAATGCGTCAACCTATCCAAGGTTGGCGACTGTAATTGGCTTTGTAGATTCAGAAGAAAAAATATTAAAAACCATTTACGAGATTGTAACGGTACAAAGAGATTTTGGTAACCGAAGCGACAGGAAGCTGGCAAGGTTAAAATATACCGTTGACAAATTAGGTGTAGAAAAATACAAGGAAGAAGTGGAGAAAAGAACCGGCTTTAAACTGGAACCTGCAAGAGCATATACATTTGACAAACGCGTAGATTATTATGGCTGGCACAAAGCTGAAAATGGGCAATGGTATTATACTTTATTTGTAGAGAACGGAAGAGTGCTGGATGATGAAAAAATAGCGATGAAAACTGCATTGCTGGAAATAGCAAAAACAGGCAAATGCAATTTCCTGTTTACCTCAAGTCAGAATATCATTATCAGTGACGTGGCGGAAGGGGATAAAAATGTGATCAATACATTATTGGAACAATTTAAACTGACTGAACATACCGACAACGCTTCTTTATTACGTAAAAATTCTATTGCCTGCGTAGCCTTGCCTACCTGTCCATTAGCCTTAGCCGAAGCGCAGCGTTATTTACCGGAACTGATCAGTAAAATAGAACCATTGCTGGATAAGCACAGTTTAAGCAATGAAGATATTATTTTACGCATGACCGGTTGCCCCAACGGTTGCGGCAGAAGTGCAGCAGCGGAAATCGGTTTTATTGGTACTGCACCGGGCAAATACAATCTGCATTTGGGTGGCGATAACCAGGGCGAACGTTTGAATAAAATATATAAAGAGAATTTAGGCGAAACAGAAATATTATCCGAACTGGATGGTTTGTTTGACCGGTTTAAAAAAGAAAAAAATAACAAAGAAAGGTTTGGTGACTTCGCCATAAGAAAAAACTTGGTATAATTTAATATCCTTTAAAAGAAAAGAGCGGAACATTAGTTGTTTCGCTCTTTTTTTGTGCGTAGTATTTTATAGATCTTTATAGCACTCATCAATACTGCTGCAAACAGTACCAGTCCGATGATGCCCCATAACCAGCTCATATTATTTTTTACACTTACAATCATTACAATGGCAATTAAAAAAATAGTGGCCACTTCATTCCATATACGCAGTTGATTGGAGGTATACCGGAATATGCCTTTCATTTCATCGGTATAAATTTTTTGCAACGTAAAGTGGTAGGCATACAAGCCTGCAACAAAACCCAGTTTTATCCATAGCCATTGCGGAATGCTGCCATACAATGATGCCATCCAGGTACCAAAGATCAATGTTAATATTGCCGATGGCCAGGTGATACCCATCCAAAGCCGGCGTATCATGATGGAAAATTGCTTTTGCAAAATTTCTTTTTCCAATCCTTCTTTTGCCGCAGCTTCGGTATTATAAATAAATAACCGTACAATATAAAACATCCCGCTAAACCAGGTAACGATAAAAATGATATGTAATGCTTTTACGTAGTTGTACAACATGGTTGGGGGTTAATGCTGTTCATGGTTCATATCGGGTGAATAGTCAATGGCGAATGGTGAATAGAATTTCAAATTTAAAGAAGTCTCCATTGACCATTCCCCATTGACAACTCACCATTCACAAAATCATTTCCCTGTTTCCTTGCGCAGTTTCTTTGATCCATTTGTTGAGTGTGTTTACCCATAACGGATGCGTATTTAAACAAGGGATCATTGTATAGGATTCACCTCCTGCTGCTATAAAACTTTCTTTACCGCGTTCTTCAATTTCTTCCAGTGTTTCCAGGCAATCACTTACAAAAGCCGGGCAAAGAATCAATAATTTTTTAATGCCTTCTTTGGGCATTTGTTCCAGGCGAATATCTGTAAAAGGTTCCAGCCAGCCCTTGCCTAATCTTGATTGAAACGAAATACTGTGTTTTCCTTTTGGCACCTGCAATGCTTCGGTGATCAGTTTGGTAGTAACAAAACACTGATGGCGGTAACAGCTGCTGTGTGCTGCTGAATTTACATTGCAGCAATCATCTACTTTCATGCAATGTGAACCGGTTGGATCAGTTTTGGTTAAATGCCTTGCCGGAATGCCGTGATAACTGAACAAAATATGATCGTATGTTTCATTTAAGTAAGGCCGGATATTTTCCACCATCGCTTTTATATAATCCGCTTCGTCAAAAAACGGTTTAATAAAACTAAGTTTGAATGGGTACTTATTCTTTTTATGAATGTCTTTGGCATATTCCACGGCGGTTTCGTAAGAAGCCATTGCATAATGTGGATATAAAGGAATGGCCAGTACTTCTTCCAGTCCGGGCTGCCGTTGCACCAGGTTTTCAAAAGCTGTTGCAGGATCAGGATTACCGTAGCGCATGGCAATTTCAATGGGCTCTTCCACATATTGCTGTAATTGCTGCTGCAATTGTTTGGTGAGCACTACCAGCGGGGAACCTTCTTTTGTCCAGATGGTACTATAAGCCTCTGCAGATTTAGGTGCCCTGAACGGAACAATGATCCCTCTCACCAATAATAACCGTAATAAATAGGGCGTATCAATCACTTTTCCATCCATTAAAAATTCATTCAGGTAACGCCTTACGTCTTTTACCGCTGTTGAATCCGGTGACCCCAGGTTCATTAAAATAATTCCTCTTTTGATAGCCATAATTTAAAAAATATGTCAAAAATAACCACAACTGCACTTAAAAGTTCAATGCCGCGCAAAATATTGCCGCGCAAAAATACAATCCATCTGCGCTTTATTGCATATGATGTTGGTCAATTATACAACTGATCTCAATCATAACGCAAAATGACAAATGAATGACAAAGAAATTAGTTTACACGACCTTGCCAAAGTACTTTTGTAGCGTTAAAAAAATTAATTGTTTACATGCCGGAACAGGTGCATCAACAGGATATATCAACTTTTTTTGTAGCGGGTATCAATTATAAAAAGACCGATGCCGCCATCCGTGGCCGGTTTGCTATCAATACAGATCAATACGCCAACATATTACAACTGGCGCCTTCTTTTCAGCTTAATGAATTATTCGTTATCTCTACATGTAACCGTACTGAAATTTATGGTTTTACAGAAAGTGCTGCCAGGCTTTGCGAATTATTATGCACGCAAACTGAAGGCGATATAGTTACTTTTAATAAAATTGCCTACATAAAAAAAGGCAAGAAAGCCATTCAGCATCTTTTTGATGTGGCTGCAGGACTGGATTCGCAGATACTGGGTGATTATGAAATTATTGGTCAGCTAAAACAGGCGGTAAAATTTGCGAGGGAGCATCATTTTATTGGTGTGTATTTAGACAGGCTGGTGAATGCGGTATTACAATCTTCCAAATTAATTAAAACCAATACCGGGTTAAGCGGGGGAACAGTTTCTGTTTCATTTGCCGCAATTCAATTCATCAAGGAAAATGTGGCAGTGGTTGCCGATAAAAAAATTGTGTTGATCGGTACCGGAAAAATTGGCCGCAATACCTGTAAGAATATGGTGGATTACCTGGGCACAACCAATATTACTTTAATTAACCGTACCAAAGATAAGGCTGCTGCATTGGCCGGTGAATTAGGTTTGCAATATGCTCCTATTGAAACATTGGATGAACAGGTAGCAGCTGCCGATATTATTGTAGTAGCTACCAATAGTGCAGTGCCTGTTATAGTGGCGTCGCAGCTTAAAGGTAAAGGCAAAAAGATCATCATCGACCTCTCCATTCCCTGCAATGTAGAAACTGCAGCACAGCAACTGGAAAATATTAGCTTTGTAAATGTAGATGACCTCTCTAAAATCAAAGATGCTACTTTAAATAAAAGAGAAGAGGAAGTGCCAAAAGCAAAAGCGATCATCAGTGAGCAGGTTTTTGAATTTTTGGACTGGCATGAAATGCGTAAAAATGTTCCCGCTTTAAAATCTATAAAAAACAAATTGTCTACAATGAATAACTGCGACCTGTACACCAGTTATATCAACAGGCAAAACAATGTAACAAGCACTGCAACCAATACCGAACTTAAAATCCAAAAGGTTGTTAATGGCATGGCGGTAAAAATGCGTAGCCAGAATCAACACGGCTGTAGTTATATTGATGCTATTAATGAATTTATGGCCACTGGTACAAACTAAGGTTATGGGCAAAGCGATTAGAATTGGAACAAGAGAAAGCCAGCTGGCCGTTTGGCAGGCAACACAGGTGCAGCAATTATTATTACAACATCATTTCCCTTCGGAATTAGTTTACATAAAAAGTGAAGGCGATATCGACCTGAAAACGCCGTTATACGAAATGGGCGTTCAGGGAATATTCACCCGCAGCCTGGACATAGCGTTATTAAATAACACTATAGATATTGCGGTACACTCAATGAAAGATGTACCTACGCAACTGGCAAAAGGCATTGCGCAGGCGGCAGTTTTGGAAAGAGCATCATACAAAGATTTACTGGTTTTTAAAGAGCAGGTTTTGGTGAATGGTCAATGGTCAATGGTGAATGATGACCCTTCAACATTTGAAGCCCTATTCACCACTCACCACTCACCACTTACGATCGCCACGAGCAGCATTAGACGAAAAGCGCAATGGCTCAATCGTTTTCCTGGTCATAGGATAGAAAATTTACGTGGCAATGTAAATACCCGTTTAAAAAAACTGGAAGAACAGCAATGGCATGCTGCGATCTTTGCAGCAGCAGGACTGGAAAGGATCGGCCTGCGCCCGCAAAACAGTATTGAACTGGATTGGATGTTACCGGCACCTGCACAAGGCGCCATCATGGTAGCCTGCCGCGAAAATGATGAGTTTGCAGTAGAAGCCTGCAATTATTTTAATCATAGTGCTACAGCGCTTTGCACAAAAATTGAAAGGGATTTTTTAAGAACATTACTGGGTGGTTGCTCTACCCCCATCAGTGCATTGGCGCAAATAGACAAGGATACCCTTATTTTTAAAGGAAATATGTTATCTGTTGATGGAAAAGAAAAAGTGGACATTGAAAAAATTATTCCCCTCAATGAAGTCACAGACTTAGGAAAAACAGCAGCAGAGTATCTATTACAACACGGGGGAGAAAAAATTGCCGCCGGCATACGTAATGCAAAATAGTATCGACATATTATGTACGAGGCCATTACATACTGAATTGGTTAAGGAAGCAAAAGCTGCAGGCATTGCTATAGATACACTAGCTTTTATAGAAACCAGTCCTATACAAACCATCGAAGTACAGCAGGAAATTGAACAGGCATTGTTATTATCCGCCACCATTGTTTTTACCAGTATGAATGCGGTGGAAGCGGTAGCGGAATGGCAACAGGAACAACAGCCCGACTGGAATATCTATTGTATTGGTACTGCTACCAATAAACTGGTGGAACAATATTTTGGCGCGGCAAGTATTGCAGGAACAGCCGCTTCTGCAGCTGAATTGGCAGAGCTCATTGCAGAAGATCGCTTTATTGACAATGTCATTTTCTTTTGCGGCGATCAGCGGAGAGAAGAATTGCCGGCAATACTGGAACAAAATAATATTGATGTTAACGAGATTGTAGTGTATCAAACTATAACGGTACCGCATAAAATCAGTAAGCCCTATCACGGTATACTTTTTTTTAGTCCGAGTGCAGTGGAAAGTTTTTTCAGTATCAATAAAGTGCCGGCTCAAACCATTTTATTCGCCATTGGCAAAACAACAGCAACAACAATAAAACAATTTTCTAACAATACGATCATCATCAGTGATGCCCCGGGAAAAGAAAACCTGGTGCAGAAGATGATGGAATATTTTACGTGAGTGGTGAATGGTCAATGGTCAATGGTGAATAAGAACATTCCAATTGCTGCCATTGATCATTCGCCATTGACCATTGACAATTCACGACATGACACAACTAAAAAACGACCTTTTATTAAGGGCTTTAAGAAAAGAAACCGTAGAGCGCCCGCCCGTATGGATGATGCGCCAGGCAGGAAGGTATTTGCCCGACTATATCAAATTAAGAGACAAGTATGATTTCTTTACCCGTGTACAAACACCGGAACTGGCAACTGCTATCACTTTGCAGCCTGTAGACCAGGTAGGTGTAGACGCAGCGATCATCTTCTCTGATATTTTAGTGATCCCGCAAGCCATGGGCCTGGAAGTATTGATGGAAGAAGGCAAAGGACCATCGCTTCCTAAAACCATCAAAACAAAAGCAGATATTGATGCATTGATCACTACCGGTGCAGAAGAGCGTTTGAGTTACGTGATGAATGCATTAAGCTTAACCAAAAAAGAATTGAATGGCCGTGTACCATTGATCGGTTTTGCCGGTGCACCATGGACCATTTTGTGCTACATGATAGAAGGTAAAGGAAGCAAAACATGGGATAAGGCCAAACAGTTTGCTTATACCGAGCCGGTATGGGCACATGAACTATTACAAAAGATCACCACTATTACCATTGCCTACTTAAAAGCACAGGTAAAAGCAGGCGTTGATACGGTACAGGTTTTCGATAGCTGGTCGGGCGCATTAAGTCCGGGGGATTTTAAAGCTTTTGCACAACCTTATTTATTACAGATCGCCGATGCATTAAAAGATGATGTACCCGTGATCCTGTTTCCCAAAGGCAGCTGGTATGCCCTGAAAGAGTTGAGCGAAAGCAGTGCGGCAGGTATTGGTATCGACTGGACCGTAGCACCACAACTGGCCAGGGAATTAACGCAAAACAAAATTACGTTGCAGGGAAATTTTGATCCTGCCAAGTTACTGGCACCTATACCCGAAATTAAAAAAGCTGTAAAAGAAATGATCGATGCTTTTGGCATACAAAATTATGTGGCTAATTTAGGCCATGGTATTACACCTAATGTACCGGTAGATCATGCTAAAGCATTTGTAGATGCAGTAAAAGAATATACAGTGTGAATGGTCAATGGTGAATAAGAACATTTACTTCGCTACTATTCACTATTGACAATTGACCACTCACGTTATGAATACAAAAGAAACCTGGATACAACAAATAGACGAGCTGCAAAACAGGATTTGCCAGGCCCTGGAATTATGCGATGGCAAGGCAACATTTTTTGAAGATAAATGGGAAAGACCTGAAGGCGGTGGCGGTAAAACAAGGGTGATCAGCAATGGTAACGTATTTGAAAAAGGCGGAGTAAATACTTCAGTAGTTTTTGGAGATGTGACTGATGCTATGAGAACACAATTAAAAATTGATGGCGCCAAATGGTTTGCCTGTGGTTTAAGCCTGGTGATACATCCGTTAAATCCATTTGTACCTACCGTGCATTGCAACTACCGCATGTTTGAATTGTATAATGACAACGATGAAGTAATTGACCGCTGGTTTGGTGGGGGCACGGATCTTACTCCCTATTATTTATTTGAAGAAGATGCAATACATTTTCATCAAACCTATAAAAATGCCTGCGATGCATTTGATGTAGCATTCTATCCAAAATTTAAAGCCGATTGCGATAACTATTTTGTGAACTGGCACCGCAATGAAGAGCGCAGAGGTATTGGTGGTATCTTTTACGATTACCAGAGAGCCAATGAAAATAAGGATGTAAATTTCTGGATGAACTTTGCCAAAACCTGCGGTGATGCTTTTATAACAGCTTATATTCCCATTGCAGAAAAAAGAAAGCATACTGTTTACAATGAGCAGCAAAAACACTGGCAGGAAATAAGAAGGGGCAGGTATGTGGAATTTAATTTAGTGCATGACCGTGGTACTTTATTTGGTTTGAAAACCAATGGCAGGATCGAAAGCATTTTAATGAGCTTACCTCCTACCGTTCGTTTTGAATATAATTACCAGCCCGCATTTGGAACCGAGGAATATAAAATGCAGGAAGCTTGTCTTCATCCTAAAGATTGGCTAGCTTTAATCAGTGAGGAGGAAAGAAATGCGTGGGCAAAAAAATCAAACAGCTGTTAGTTAAAAATAAATTTATTGTATGTATTTGCAGAGAAGAAACAGGATATTGCGCCAATCGCCGGCAATCAGAAGTATGGTAAGTGAAACCTCACTTTCTGCTAATGATTTTATAGTCCCGTTATTTATCATTGAAGGCAGCAATGAACAATCAGAGATTGCTTCTATGCCTAACTATTATCGCCGCTCTATAGATCTTTCTGTTAAAGAAGTAAAAGAATTATGGAGCATCGGAATAAAATCTGTGTTGTTATTCGTAAAATCAAAAGATGAATTAAAAGATAACAAAGGAACAGAAGCCATCAATCCAAATGGGCTAATGCAAAGAAGTATTAAGGCAATTAAGGATGCAGTGCCGGAAATGTTGATCATGACAGATGTAGCACTCGATCCTTTTTCTTCTTATGGCCATGATGGTATTGTAGAGAACGGACAAATTGTAAATGACGCCACGGTAGAAGTATTAGCACAGATGAGTGTAAGTCATGCGCAGGCCGGTGCCGATTTTGTTGCCCCGAGCGATATGATGGATGGCCGTATTGGCGCTATAAGAAAAGCACTGGAAGAAAATAATTTTATCAATACAGGTATCATGGCCTACAGCGCCAAATATGCATCTTGTTTTTATGGTCCCTTTCGTGATGCACTGGATAGTGCCCCTGGCTTTGGTGATAAAAAAACATACCAGATGGATTACAGTAACCGTATTGAAGCCGTAAAAGAAGCCCTGATGGATGTGGAAGAAGGCGCGGATATTGTAATGGTAAAACCTGGCCTGCCTTATTTGGATATTGTAAGAGAAGTAAAAAATGCAGTAAACGTTCCCGTTAGTGTATATAATATCAGCGGCGAATATGCTATGATAAAGGCAGCCGCAAAAATGGGTTGGATAGATGAAGACAAAGCAATACTGGAAACCTTGACTTCTTTTAAAAGAGCGGGCGCAGACCTGATCGCTACGTACTTTGCAAAAGATGCCGTTAAACTGCTGTCGTGAATGGGCAATGGTGAATGGTGAATATAATTTGATAGATAACTGGAAATTTGTAAGTTTACCATATCCTTCACCCTAAACTATTCTTTATGTTCCTTACATTGAATCATCAAAAGCTTGACATTTATAATTTCTCTAAAATATTTGTATCAGAAAGCTATAAATTAACAAAGATATTACCATCGGATGAAAAATTTGGTATGATATCACAAATCAGGAGAGCGGCATTATCAGTTCATTTGAATATAGCGGAAGGCGCATCAAGAAAATCTGAAGCAGAAAGAAAACGGTATTATGAAATTTCAAGAGGCTCAATAATAGAAATTGATGCAGCAATTGATATTGCGCATGAACTCGGATATTTTAACAATTATGACTTAATTAAATTTGGAGATGCAATGCTGCGATGCTTTAAAGTATTAAGCGGGTTGATCAACCCTAAAACGCCCCATTGACCATTCACCATTCACTATTCACTATATGTATACTAAAAGCGAAGAACTTTTCGAAAGAGCTAAAAAATCCATTCCCGGTGGTGTAAACTCTCCCGTTAGAGCGTTTAAAAGCGTAGGTGGTACACCAGTATTTATGACCAATGCAAAAGGTGCTTACCTATACGATGCAGATGGCAATAAGTATATTGACTATATCGCTTCATGGGGACCAATGATATTGGGGCATGCCTACGAACCCGTTGTAAAAGCCATCCAGGAAAAAGCAATGGGATCTACCTCTTTTGGAGCACCCACCGAACTGGAAATTGAAATGGCCGAGCTCATCATCAGCATGGTGCCCAATGTAGACATGATAAGAATGGTAAGCAGTGGCACAGAAGCTTGCATGAGTGCACTTCGTTTGGCAAGAGGCTATACAGGAAAAAATAAGTTCATCAAATTTGAAGGACACTATCATGGCCACGCAGATTCTTTTTTAGTAAAAGCCGGCAGTGGTGTGGCCACTTTTAATATTCAAACCGTACCCGGTGTAACCGCCGGTGTTGCCAATGATACTTTAACAGCGCCATACAATGACCTTGATGCAGTAAAAAAATTAGTCGTTGAAAATAAAAATGAAATTGCTGCTATCATCGTAGAGCCGGTTGCAGGTAATATGGGTTGCATTTTACCACAGCAAGGTTTTTTAGAAGGCTTAAGAACTATTTGCGACGAAGAAAATATAGTGTTCATTTTTGATGAAGTGATGACGGGTTTTCGTTTAGCCGCCGGTGGTGCACAACAACATTTAAATATCAAGGCCGACCTGGTGACTTATGGAAAAGTAATTGGCGGGGGAATGCCTGTTGGGGCATTTGGCGGAAAAAAAGAAATCATGGAACATATTGCACCATTGGGTAATGTATACCAGGCGGGCACATTAAGCGGTAATCCTATTGCGATGATCGCAGGCTTTACCATGTTGACGGAATTGAAAAACAATTCCTCAATCTATACTGAGTTAGAACAAAAAACCATTTACTTAAAAAACGGGTTGACCGAAGTATTAAAAGCATGGGGGCATCCTTACGTGATCAATCAACTGGGTTCTATGATCAGTATTCATTTCAGTGATCACCCGGTTACCGATTTTGCAAGCGCTGCAGCTGCCAATAATGAACGTTTCAAAAAATATTTTCATGCCATGCTAAAAAGGGGTGTTTACCTTCCTCCCTCCGCTTTTGAAAGCTGGTTTTTGAACAATGCGCTTTCTTATGTCGACCTGGATGAAACCATCAGTAAAACCAAAGAGAGCCTGGCTGAAATTGCTTAAGCACTATCGATAATCGACCTCTTAACGCCATTTGTTATATATTTTTAAAAAATAATTTTTTAGTCCACTAATTTAGTAGAGAAAAGCCTATTTTTGTCCTTAGCATACTTATTAAATATTTTTATTCATGCCGGAAAAGGATAATAACTCAACACAGGTAATAGCTGAAGCTGGCAGCAACCGGTTGTTTCCTATATTCCTAAAACTGGAAGACTTGTCGGTGTTGATCGTTGGTGGCGGTTATGTGGGAGCTGAAAAATTACAGGCTGTAGCAAGCAATTCTCCTGCTGCAAAAATTACGCTGATAGCTATTACAATCAGTGATGAAGTTAAAGCATTGGCAAAACAATGCCCTAATATCCAATTAATAGAAAAAGCTTACGACAGTAATGATATTGCTGAAAACGATATTGTAATTGCTGCTATTAATGATACCGCGATAAGCCGGCAAATTGTTTCTGATGCCAAAAGCAAAAAAATCCTGGTAAACGCTGCCGACAAACCGGGGCTATGTGATTTTTATTTAAGCTCAGTGGTACAAAAAGGCAATCTTAAAATAGCGATCAGCACCAATGGCAAATCGCCTACCATTGCCAAAAGGATAAAAGAAGTATTAAACGATAGCTTACCTGACGAAATAGATGACCTGCTCGATAATATGCGTAATATTCGTAACAGGCTAAGTGGCGACTTTACTGAAAAAGTAAAACAGCTGAATGAATTAACCCAATCACTTGCTCAAAAAAATCCTGATGCCTGATCATACACCGGAAGAAACAATAGAAGAGCTCACCAACTCCAGTGAAGTGGTTTCTGCCAAACAGGAGCTGAGCTCCTCCAGGAGAAAAGTGATTAATAAATATATGATCGCTGTATTTATTTTGTTACTGGCATCTTTATCCACTTACCTTTTTTTGTCGCCCCAACAACTAACAGACCTGCAGGATATTCTAAAAAAAGACAATCATTTATTTTACTGGATGTTACTCGTAGGCTTTGGTGCCGAAGTGGTGGCTGGATCAATGGGTATGGGTTACGGTGTAATATGTACTTCGCTGTTATTGATTTTAAATGTACCTCCACCAGTAGTTAGCGCAAGTATACATTCTGCTGAGTCTTTTACCAGTGCCGCTGGTACCATTAGCCATTGGCAATTAGGCAATGTAAATAAAAAACTGGCAAGAGCATTGGCACTTCCAGCCATAATCGGCGCTGTTGCAGGGGCGTTGGCCTTAACATATGTGGGAGAACGTTATGCCAAAATTACCAAACCCTTCATTGCCGCATACACAATATACCTTGGCATAAAAATTTTACAAAATGCTTTTAAAAAGAAATTGATAAAAGGTCAGAAAAAGAAAAGTAATATTACTGTACTGGGTTTAATCGGAGGTTTTATTGATTCTTTTGGAGGTGGTGGCTGGGGCCCGTTGGTTACCGGTACGTTTATAAAAAACGGTCATACACCACGTTTTGTTATTGGGAGTTCCACCTTTGCAAAATGTATACTCACAGTCGCCAGTGCCGTTACTTTTATTTTTACCATCGGTATCCATCACTGGAATGTAGTGGCAGGTTTATTGATCGGGGGTATTGTTACCGCACCATTTTCGGCCATGCTTACTGCTAAATTGCCTACGAAAAAGATGTTTATTGCTGTTGGTATTGTGGTTATCTTTTGCGGACTTGTCACTATTTACAGGGCGATATTTCTTTAATTAATTACACGAATTTGGTTTTGGAACCACCATTTTATTTAACCCGGCATCGTTGCGTCGCATTATTATGATATATACCATTATTGAGCTTTTATATAAGCGTACATTATAAAAGAAACAGATCATGGATACAAAACCAACTTATAGTTTACCCTCCTTAATACAATATTTTTTAAAACTGGGTAGTACAGGTTTTGGCGGACCTGTAGCATTGGTGGGTTATATGCATAGAGACCTGGTGGAAGAAAAAAAATGGATCTCCGAAGATGAATATAAACAAGGCCTTGCTTTAGCACAACTGGCACCCGGACCTTTAGCTGCCCAACTCGGTATTTATTTAGGCTTTGTACATCACCGTGTGATTGGCGCAACACTTGCAGGAATAGCGTTTGTATTGCCTTCTTTTATCATGGTGGTATTACTGGGTATGGCTTATAAATTATTCGGGGGGCTTCCCTGGATGCAAGCCATCTTCTATGGTGTAGGCGCCGCCGTTATTGGCATTATTATACTAAGTTCTTATAAGCTCACTGTAAAATCAATTGGCAAATTCAACATCAGCTCTTTTAAAACAAACTGGTTGCTATGGTTATTTTATCTGATTGCAGCAATAGTAACTTTTGTTACTGAGAGTGAAAATATTTTACTTTTTATCGGGGCCGGGTTAGTATATATGTTTATAAAAGCGCCGCCAAAGCTTCCAGGAAATACACTGGCTAATTATTTTGTGCTGCTGCAAATTGGCTTTTGGGATTTCCAATACTCGACTTTACAAAAAATAGCCATATTTTTTTCAAAGGCCGGGGCTTTTGTTTTTGGCAGCGGTTTAGCCATTGTACCCTTCTTACACAGTGGTGTGGTTACAGAAAATCATTGGTTAACCGAACAGCAATTTGTTGATGCCGTTGCTGTGGCCATGATCACACCAGGTCCGGTTGTAATTACCGTTGGCTTTATCGGCTACCTGGTAGCAGGTTTCCCCGGTGCCTGCGTTGCTGCTTTAGCCACATTTTTACCCTGCTACTTGTTTACAGTTATTCCCGCCCCTTATTTTCATAAAATTGCAACCAACAAACCGGTAAAAGCTTTTGTAGAGGGCATTACAGCTGCTGTAGTAGGTGCTTTGGTGGGTGCCGTTATTGTGATTGCAAAAAGAAGTATAATTGATATCCCTACCGTATTAATTGCAATAGCAACAATTTTCGCTTTACTTTACATTAAGAAAATACAGGAGCCTTATATCATTCTTGCTGCTGCAATTCTTGGCATCTTTTTAAAACTGGTTATATGAACAGAAAAAATTTCCTCCAGGCAGGTATCCTTGCCGGAGCAGGAACATTAATTAGTACCGGCAACGCATTCGCAAAAAACTTAACCAATAATGATATTGATAAATTGGCAGATAACAATGGCAATTATATTTTACAACCCCTGCCTTACAACGAGAATTTTTTAGAACCCTATATGGATGCAGAAACCATGCACCTGCATTATACTTTTCATCATGGTGGTGCGGTTAAGGGCGCCAATAAAGACCTGGCCATGATTAAAAAAGCCCTGGATGAGAACAATGTGGAAACGGTAGACTTCTGGACAAAAAAACTATCTTACCATTTTTCATCACACGTATTACATTCTATTTTCTGGACCAATCTTACCAATAAAAAAAATGATCCCTCAGGCGACTTATTAAAACGTATTGAAAAGAATTTTGGCAGCTATGATAAACTGAAAGTTTTGATTGCTGAAACATCCAAAAATGTAGACGGCAACGGCTGGGGTATTTTGGCGTATCAGCCTTACAGCGACAGCCTGACAGTACTACAATGCGAAAACCATGAAAAGCTAACCCAGTGGGGCGCCATTCCTTTACTCGTAATTGATGTTTGGGAACATGCATACTATTTAAAATACAAAAACAAGCGCACCGACTTCGTAGACGCCTTATTAAATATTATCAACTGGGATAATGTGGCGCAACGCTTAAATACCGCCTTAAAAATTACCAGGTAAATACTCTATGATTTTTTTAATTAAAAATATTTTTAAAAATAAAGTCTATAATTTTGGTGGACTAATAATAAACCCTTTATCTTTGCATTCAAATCAAAACCGGATGACACAAAATTGTACTATACTTAACCGAATTTCTCCTGCACAGCGATGTTGCTGCCGAATGCGTCATTACTTCAATTAATTTTTTTTATTTTATTAGTCTACTAAAATAATAGACTTTTTATAACCATATCAAAACAACATGAAAAGGATTATTGTATTATTATTAGCTGCATTACCCTTATACAGCCTGGCACAACTTAACGGTGCTTTATTATTGAGTGGCCGTGTGGTTGGAGAAAATCATGAAGGGCTTCCTTCTGCAAGTATCACTATTAAAGGAACTTCCACTGGCACCACCAGTGATTCCACGGGAAAATTCTCGTTGGTAATCAATCAAAAATTACCCTTTACCATTGTCATCTCTTCTATAGGCTTTGCACCACAGGAGCTGGAAGTGAAAAGTACCAATACTAAACTGGCCATACAATTGACTTCACAAACATTTTTAGCCAATGAAGTGGTAGTTACTGCAAGCCGAACTTCTGAAAAAATATTAAAATCACCGGTAAGTATTGAAAAGCTGGACCTGAAAGCATTAAAGGAAACACCTGCTGCTTCATTCTATGATGCATTGGGCAATGTAAAAGGCGTACAGTTAACCACTTCTTCCATCACCTTTAAAGTACCCAATACCCGTGGCTTTAATATCCCTAACAACTTTCGTTTTATGCAGCTGGTAGATGGTATCGACATGCAGGCCGCAACATTGGGTGTGCCGTTAGGAAATGCCATCGGTCCAACTGAACTCGATATACAAAGCATTGAAGTAACACCAGGTGCGGCATCAGCTTTATACGGCATGAATGCCATCAACGGTATGGCAAACCTGATCACCAAAAATCCTTTTACCACACAGGGTTTAAGTATTTTCCAGCGTACAGGTGTAAACCACGTAGATGGTACCGACCACAGCGCCAGTATCCTTACAGAAACCGCATTCCGGTATGCAAAAGCATTCAAGAATAAATTTGCTTTTAAGATCAACGGAAGTTATTTGCAGGGAACAGACTGGATATCCAATACCAGGACCGATCAGAATCCCAATAATAAGAACACCGCCAATCCTGCATATCCATCACTGAATGGAGATAACAACGCCACTTTTGACGGCTGGAATAAATATGGTGATGATGCATTGGCCGGAAGCAATACCGTTTCCATCACTGGATTAAACATAGATGGTACCGCCAACCGTACACTAACGGTGGCCCGTACCGGATATTGGGAAAAAGACCTTGTTGATCCTAAAGTGGATAATTTAAAATTAGACCTGGCACTTTTATATAAATTTAATCCTAACACTCAATTAACCTACACTTATCGCATAGGTAAGATGGATGGTGTTTTTCAGAGAGGTAATAAAGTTAAACTGGATAATGTGATCGTGCAAAATCACCAGGTGGAATTGAAAGGAAAAAATTTTACCGTTAAGGCATACACTACCAACGAAAATACCGGCGATTCTTACAATGTAAAACCTTTGGCAGATAACCTCGACCTATATACCGGTGGAAGCGCTACCGCATGGGGAGCTAAATATAAAGCTGCATTAAATACTTTTGCTACCAACAATGGCGGCAGCCTCACCTCTGCCAATCTTGCGGCAGCAACAGCATTTGCAAGGCAGCAGGCAGATGCAGGACGTGTGGAACCTGGTACTGCAAGATTTAATATTGTAAAGGATTCTATTACCAAGATCAATAACTGGGATATTAAATCCAGTAGTATTCCCAATGCACCGGTTACAGGCGGTGCTGCATTGATACAAAAAAGTAATTTATATCATGTAGAAGGGCAGTTGGATCTTACCCAACAGGTAAAGTATTTTAACTTGCTGGTTGGAGCTGATGCAAGAGTATACTCCCTGATACCTGATGGCAATAATTTTGTTGACTTTACACGTCCCATTGCGGAAAGAAATACGCCATTGGCAGATGGCAGTTTTGGCAGCAATACCTACTACAAAAAATTTGGTGGTTTTATACAGGTTACCAAAACGCTCTTCAATGATAAATTAAAATTATGGGGATCCTTACGTGCTGATTACAACCCGGAATTCACTACCAAATTCACCCCACGTTTAGCCGCAGTGTACACTGTAAATGAAAAGCATAATTTCAGGTTTACCTTTCAACAGGGGTATCGTTTTCCTGCATTATTCGAAGCATTATCTTATGTAAACAATGGCCGCGTAAAACGTGTCGGTATACTACCAATTATCAACGAAGGGCTGGGTTACAGGGAAAACAGTTATACTCAATCATCTGTAGCTGTATTTAATGCAGCAGTTAAAGCTGCAGGCAACAGCGATGCCGCTGCTTTGGACAACAAGAATTTATTACAGGTTGCCAATTTACCGGATGGAAGACCAGAAGGAATCAACTCTTATGAAGTAGGGTACAAAGCCGTATTATTCAACAATAAAGTTTTTATTGACGTAGACGCTTATGCGAATATATATGATGGCTTTTTAGGACAGGTGCAGGTATATGTCCCAATAGGTGAAACTGTTGGTTCTGATGCTGCAGCAATAGCAATGGTTGACCGTAACAGGGATGCCACAACAGCAAGCGGCGGTAATGCTGCCAGCAAAGGACAGGAACGTTACCGGGTGTACACCAATGCAAAAAACAAATACACTACTTATGGTTCTTCATTAGGTGTAACGTATAACTTTTATAAAACCTTTACTATATCAGGCAATGTAAATTACAATGATATTAAAGGTAACAGTACACCCGATCTTTTTGTAACAGGTTTTAACACGCCAAAATTCACCAGTAATATTTCATTCGGTAACAGGGCATTGACCAATCATATCGGTTTTAATATTGTGTGGAAATGGCAGAATAGTTTCTTATGGGAAAGTCCGTTGGTAACCGGTACCGTTGATGCCATCAACAATATTGATGCACAGGTAACTTACCGTTTGCCCAAAGTAAAATCTACTATTAAATTAGGTGGGGCTAATGTTTTAAACAACAGGCGCATTCAATATGCAGGAGGGCCAACTATTGGTGCATTATATTATGCAGCAATAACCATTGATGGTTTACTGAACAAATAAACAACAGGTAGTTTAAGATAATTGAATCTCAAACTAAACTAAAAATAAACGATCGTTCTTAGAGCATAGCAAGCAATCGTTACCGGCGTCCTATTCTTAGGATGCCTCTATACAGCTCTGGCCATTGGGGCTAGGTGATCCCATAAATCACGGAAGGTGGTTCGACTCCACCCGGAGCGTCAAATAAAATAATGAAGTAACTTGCAATAAAAATATTATTTACAGGTATGAAAAAAAAGTTGCAGTTATTAAAGTGTGTGTTGTTTTTTCTCGCGTTATCATTTGGCCTAAATGTTACTGCGCAAACAAAGCAAACAGAAAAGATCAACCAGGTTTGGCTGGGTTATTGCAACCAGACACGTTTGAGTAATAAATGGGGAATATGGGGCGACTTCCATTTGCGTACCAAAGAAAATTTTGTAGATAATTTTTCCGTAAGTATCCTGCGGCTTGGTGTTACTTACTATATTAATGATGCTACAAAATTCACATTGGGTTATGCTTATGTAACAGCGTATCCGGGCGATAATCATAAGGATATTTCGCAACCGGAACACCGCCCCTGGCAGCAACTGCAGTGGCACACAAAATATGGTAAGAAAAGAATGATGCAATGGTTCCGGCTTGAAGAAAAATATAAACGTAAGATATTAAATGATTCTACTTTAGCTGATGGCTATAGTTTTAACTGGAAGCTGCGTTACAATTTCTGGTATGAAGTGCCGTTGAGTAAAAAAGGAATCGTGCCAAACTCACTTTCATTTATATTAAATGATGAAGTGCATATCAATTTCGGCAAACAAATTGTAAATAATTATTTTGATCAGAATCGTTTTTTTGCCGGATTTAAATATACTGTAAACGATCAAACGAATGTGCAGTTTGGCTATTCGAATGTGTTTGTGCAAACTGCAGCTGGTAATAAATACAGGAATATTAATGTGGCAAGAGTGTTCCTGTTTCAAAATATCGACCTCAGAAAAAAGAAAGTTTAAAACGGAATAAAACAACAACCAATGGAAAAGATCTATTTGAGTGATGCAGGCCCAAAAGTTTCACCGGCCGTGTATGGTTTCTGGAGATGGAGCGCCGAAGTGGATAACACCGCAGCTACCATGGAAAAAATTGTTAACCTATGTCTTGAATTAGGCATCAATACTTTTGACCATGCGGATGTGTATGGCTCCTGGAAAAGCGAAGAAGTATTTGGTAAGGTGCTGGCGCAAAAATCTTTTAAAAGAGAAGATATTGTATTGTTCACCAAATGCGGGTTGAACATTCCCAATCCCGGTAACCCTGATATCCGCATCGTACATTACAATACTTCAAAAGAACATATCCTGCAAAGCGTTGACAATTCGTTGCGTAAATTAAAAACGGATTATATTGATATTTTTTTACTGGATCATTTAGATCCCCTCGCCAACCTGGAGGAAACTGCCCTGGCACTGGAACAACTAAAAACTTCCGGTAAAATAAAAAATATCGGTGTAGCTAATTTTACCGTGTTTCAACACCAGCTGCTGGCTTCCTATTTAAGAACACCGATAGTGACCAATCATATCGAATTGAATTTATTAAATACTGCCGCGCTGGATAACGGGCAGCTGGATTATATCAAACAGCGTTATATGCGCCCGTTGGTTTCTGCCCCATTGGCTGGCGGAAGAATTGAAACCGGTACTGATAAATTAGCCATACGCATCAATCAAAAATTGCAGGACATTGGAAAAAAATATGATGCCAATGTAGAATCCACCGCCGTAGCCTGGTTATTAAAACTAGGTGCCTTACCTATCATTGGTACTACCAATGAGCAAAGGATCAGGAATATCGTGAATGCTTTTTCCATCGACCTCGACAGGCAGGACTGGTATGAGTTGTATGCCGCGTCAAAGGGTGAATAATTCGCCTCAACTTATCTAAGCAACACACTGCCGGGAACACAGGTGTTATTTTTTTATTTTACTAGTCTATAATTTTTGTAGACTAGTAAAATACCCCTACCTTTACTGTACGACCAACAGCTCAATCTATTTCACATGATCGTTTCTTATTCAAATATTCAACAGTTGTTACCTATGATCATTGAAGGCAGCGTATACTGCAATACCAATATTCCTCTTGGTGGCGCAACAATATATTTTGTACCAAGGTTGGAAGAGACCGTTACCAGCGATACCGGGGAATTCCAGATCAGTACCTGGATGTCGCTGCCCGTAACCCTCATCGTTTGTCATAAGAATTACGAAAGCTATAAACTCACCATTACAACCCCACCACAAAAACTGGTTATCAAATTAAAGGAAAAATAAAAATAGCGTGCTATGCATTTGAATATTCTTGGTTTTGCTATTCCGTTATTCATTGGATTTATACTATTGGAATATGCTATTGCGAAAAAGAAAGGCCTGCAATATTTTAACCTGCACAATTCCATTGCCAATATCAGCGTAGGTATTGCCGAGCGGCTGGCAGATGTTTTTGTTGCCGGGCTATTTTACTTTATTTACGATACGGTGCAAAAAAAATATGGCCTGTTTACCATCAGCAATAATGTATTTGTTTGGATACTGTTATTTATTGCTACCGATTTTATCTGGTACTGGTACCATCGTTTGGGGCATGAAATAAATATTTTCTGGATGGCGCATATTGTGCACCACCAGAGTGAAGATTACAACCTCACGGTATCAGCACGCATTACGGTGTTGCAGGCCATCTTTCGCCACGGGTTCTGGCTGGTATTACCGTTTTTAGGTTTTAATGCAGGAATGATCACCGCCATTTTATTGATACATGGGCTATACCCTTTCTTTATTCATACCAGGCTGGTAGGCAAACTCGGCATATTGGAATATATTTTGGTTACGCCTTCGCACCATCGTGTACACCATGCCAGCAACGAAAATTATTTAGATAAAAATTATGGAGATGTGTTGATCATCTGGGATAAACTGTTTGGCACTTTTACAAAAGAAGAAGAGGCCCCGGTTTATGGGTTAACCAAACCACTGAATACGTATAGTTTTTTATGGCAACACTTTCACTTCTTTATTGAATTGTGGCTGGCAGTAAAAAATACCAGGGGCTTCGGCGCTAAAATGAAAATCCTGTTTTCCAAACCGGAGAAAGTGGATCCTTCATTGCGCAAAAAAGCAGCAAACATTTTTAATATACAACAGAATAAAAACACTATCGAAAAACCATTGAACAAATACGTAGTGTGGCAGATGATCGTATTACTGGTAAGCCTGTTCCTGTTTATATTACTGGAAAATTATTTTGCCGTATCCATAAAAATCACTTTTTCGCTGGTAACCATTTTAACATTGATCAACTGTGGCGCTATCATGGAACAAAAGCGCTGGGTATTTTATATGGAGTATATCCGGTTGGCGGTGTTATTGTATTTGCCCTTTTATTCTATGAGTCATTGGCAGTTAAAAATATCGGTGATCATCTTTTTAGTACTGATCGTTATCGCCTACTATAATACGTTACAAAAAAATTATTACCGGTATGTATTAAAATAAATGGCTGGAAGCTGGAGCTTCCAGGTACAGCCGTGTGGCCGAGTGGACAGGTAAAGATCTGCAAAATCTTTCTACGGTGGTTCGAATCCACCCACGGCGTCTAAGTATCCGGAAGCTCCGGCTTCCGGTTTTCTTCAAGCTATCTTCAGGTTTTGAAGCGCTAACAAATTTTGCAACAATTAAATAAGATGGCTAATACCTATCAATCAATATATCCTTTGCCATTACACCTGGAGCAACTGCTTGTGGTGGTATGTCCCGTAAGAATAACTTCATTGGTTTTAGGGTCTCTGCGTTCAGAAGTGTAGCTTCCTGTTTTTTTGCCCGTTCCATTGCATATCGGGCAGGTCTTTTTATTTGCCGGAACGATGGTTTTTGTAAAAGTTTGTTTGCCCTGTCCTTCTTTTTCTTCAAATCGTCGTTGTTGTTCTGCAGCCGATGCGTTTTGCTGAAGGCGTTGTTGTTCACGTGCAGCATCCTCTTGCGCCCAACGTGCTTTGTTGGCTGCCCGTACAGCTTCCACACCCGGACGTATTTTTGCCACTGCCTCTTCTAAGCCGGGGTACCCGCCTTTGATGGCTTTATCCCAATAATATAAGGTAGTCTCGTTATTGCCCTGGTCTGCATTTATTTTTCCTGCCCAATAATATCCTTCTGCCTTTCCCAATTCGCCCGCCTTAGCAAAAAGAACTTCTGCGGCTACTAAATTCTTTGGTCTCCCCTCTCCATTTAATTCAAGAATACCAAGGTTGAATGCGGCATTGGGATCACGGCTATAATCCAGTGCAGCCTTCCAGTATGCACCTGCTTTTGTAAAATCTTTTGCAGCGTATGCTTCCACTCCTTTTGGTATGGGATCGTCTGCGGCAATCGCAAAACCTTTCAGTTTCTCTTTGCTTAATGAATCGCCGTTTGCAGCGCTTTTGGTGATCCACTGTTTGGCAAGCGTTTGATTACTATAGTATGTGGCATTTTCGTAGATATTGATCAACTCTTTTATTGCATCGGTATTGCCTGCATCAGCAGCTTTCGTAAGAAATACGATTGCATTGGCATAATCGGGTTGTACATATTGTGGCATCACAGGATGTACCAGCCACCAGCCGTACCAGTAAGTACAGTATAAACAGCCTTGCCTGGAACCCATTTTTGCATACCAATCTGTGGGACGATGAATTAATTCAGGATAAATTTTCCCGTCAAATTTACCCTCATGATAATAAGCGCATAAGGCAGCGCTGGCATCCGCATTTTTGTACCGTAGTTTCAGATCTTCCTGGTACTCCCATTCCCTTGCCTGTTTTAATTTCTTTTTGGATTGGGCGAGCGTTAGTATGGAGCTGCATAGGAAAGCGAATACCAGTAAAAGTCTCATGGCATTAAATTTTCAATAAAAATAAATGTAACCTGGCGGTAAATGCTACCCTGCGGTGGGTATATTTTTATAGCAGGAGACCGGCAATAGGTCTTACTTTACTTTAAAATAAAACTTACCCGAACCTGTTCTGATTATTACTTTTCCTTTTTCCAGTCCGGCATATTTTACAGTAGCATCCTTACCTAAGGTTTTATCGCTTTCTGTAACCTCAAGACCAACATCATGTTTTGTTGTGGGCAAATAAATAGTTGCGGTGGTATTAGCTGGTATCTCCACATACAATTCAAAACCGTCACCCGTTTTTTTCCACTGGCTTACAATATTGCCATAGGCCGTTTGATGACTGGCATTTACATAACTGATATCACCCACTACTTTTGGTTTTATAACAATGTTGTTGTACCCCACGGAATTTTCCGCTTGCTGTATGCCTCCTAATCCTTCATAAAACCATTGCATGATATGGCCCAGCATCAAATGATTATTGGATACTTCTGCCAATGCCGGCCAGGACTCAGTTAAAGACGTAGCGCCTTTTTTTAACTGGTAGCCATAGCCGGGCACATCATCACGATAATTCATATCATAGATCAGTTGCGAAGCACCATCATCCTGTAAGGCCTGTATCAAATAATGAAAACCGATATCACCGGCAGTTAATTTTTTTCCGGAAGCTGTAATAGAATCTACCATATTCTTCATCACGGCTGCCCTATTTTTTTCGGCTACCAGGCCCAGGCTTAAAGGCATAGCCATTGACGTTTGACTACCGGTAGCGTATACCTTTGTTTGGGCATTAAAGAAACTGTCGTTAAAGGCTTTGCTGATCTGCACAGCAAGTTGCTGGTATACTTTTGCATCGTCTTTTTTATTCAGCAATGTTGCCATTTGAGCAAGCAGCTTTGCATCATAAAAATAAATAGCCGTTGCTGTTAATGCTTTTGGTGTAAGCTGTGCTACTCCGGGTGGTTTAGGGCCATAATCGTACCAATCGCCTAAGCCAAAATCCAAAGTATTATTTTTCGATTTGTTTTTTAGATAGCCGAAATATTTTTTCATCATCGGGTAGGCTTCAGCGATGATGGTTTTATCTCCATACCATTTATACAATAACCAGGGCACAATTACTGCTGCACTGCCCCATTCCGGCGAATCGCGGAAGCCAAAACCATTGTCATCAAAGAAAACGAATTCGGGTGCAATATCAGGTACCAGTCCATCTGCCGTTTGTGCATCCATCATATCGTATACTAATTTCTTATACAACAGGTACACGTTGTAATTGGCATTGATGGAACCGCCCATTAAATGATCCTGTTCCAGCCAGCTCAGTTTTTCGCGGTGCGGGCAATCAGTGGCTACACTCTGCAAATTACTTTTGATGGCCCACTTGATTAATTGATTGATGTTGTTGAATAATTTATTGGAACAATCGAAGGAGCCATTGGAAGGAGAAGGATTTCCTGTGTGTAATGCTTTAATGCTGACAATCGTTGCAAAATCACCCGCTGCAGTTGCCGTATCCGGTACGGCGCCTTCCACCTGCACATACCGGAAACCTGTATACGTAAACCGCGGTTGCCAGGTTTCGATATCATCACCTTTTAACGTGTATAAAAAATAATTGGGTTTCCCCGTCGCATTTTGATTGGCGAGGTTTTTATTATTCAATAATTCTGCAGCACTTAATTTTACTACCTGGCCTCTCCTGCCCTTTACTTTTAACTCTACAATACCGGAAAGGTTTTGTGCAAAATCAAAAATGTACACACTGTCCTTTGGTTTGGTAACGGTTTTCACATTCAATATATCATTTACCTGCACAGGAAAATCCATCTCTGCTTCCAGTTTTCCCTTTGGTGGCTGTACCATTACCACCGGCTTCCAGCCTGCATCATTGCCGGCACTGGTATTCCAGTCTTTTTGCTCCAGCGTAGCATCATAATCTTCTCCTCCGTAAATACTGGAAAAAGTAATGGGAGAAGCCGTTGTTTTCCAGCTTTCATCACTTACTAACAGTAACGATGAGCCGTCGGTATAAGTCAGTTTCAATTTACAGATCATTTTAGGATACCCATAGGCGATCGCCAGTTTGATATACCGTTCCCGGGTGATATTATAAAACCCATTGCCTACAATTACGCCGATAGCATTATTGCCTTGTTTAACATATTGGGTCACATCATAAGTATTGTACAACACCCGTTTATCATAATGCGTCCAGCCCGGCGCTAAAAAACTGTTGCCGATTTTTTCTCCATTGATACTTAATTCATATTGCCCCAGCCCGCTGATATACATCGTGGCATGGGCAATTGTTTTATCCGCCGTAAATGTTTTACGAAACAGCGGCACTACAACCCTTTGTTTTAATTTGGTAGCGCCCAGTTTTCTTTTTATATCCGGACTATGTACACCCGGAACCGTGAGTAGGGAATCAGGGAGTTCTTCGTAGCCGATCCATTTGGCATTATTCCAGTCTGCTGACGTATACAAGCCTGTTGTAAAATGAGCCGTTTCACTCCAGGAAGTATTTTGTTTATTATCCCATACCTGTACTTTCCAATAGTAAGTAGTAGCAGCTTTTAATTTTATTCCTGCATAGGTAAGCTGAATAGAATTATTACTGTTGGTCTTTTTTGAATCCCACACGTTACCAGTATTTTGCTCCAGCAAACTGATCTGATCCGCTACGATTATTCTATAAGCCATTTGCAATACCCCTCTTTTCGGTGATTGTAATTGCCAGCCAAATTGAGGCATGCTGCTGTTAATACTTAAAGGATTGGTTTTATGTTCGCATTGCAAATGATCCACCACTAATGGCTGCGAAAAACACCGGAGTGAAAATAAAATCGTAGCAAGACAAAACAGCTTTTTTACCATATAGCAAATATCAGCTTTAAAAATACTCGATTTGAATAGCAAACTATCATGTGCCGCCCTGATAAAAAGAGGCCTCCCGGGAACGGGAGGCCGATTTACCAAAACTACTGCATATATGAGAATACTGAGCATATCACCCTCAGTAGTAAACAGCCGATTATTGTACAGGCTCCAGCAAATAAAAACTATAGGGTTGCAGGATAAAATATTCGTGATCAGCTCCAACTGTTATACGTTGATCGCTCCAGTGATCATATAATTGTTGTGCTCCCGGGCCATGTTGCTTAAATGCAAACCAGGTTAGAAATGCTTCTGTTGCACTGAAATTAAACACCGCGTACAGTTTGTTGTCATTATCCGTTCTTAAATATCCCGCCACATGAATATTGTGTTGTTGCAGCCAGGTTATATTTTTATGATCACTCACTGCCGCTATCTTTTTCCGCATAGCGATCAATCTTTGTGTTCCCGAAAAAACCTGTTGTGCTGCGGTACCCGTTTCATTTCGTTGTGCATTTTTTTTCCAGTCAATCACCGGGCGATGCATCCAGCGGTTATCATAACTTTTTGCCGGATCATCCAGGTAACTATAGTCATTGGTAGTACCCGTTTCATCTCCATAAAATAACATGGGTACGCCGCCGATAAAAAAACTATGCGCTTGCATCAGCAATATTTTTTTTATGGAAAGATCCACTACTTCAATATCGTTTTCCCGCAATGCTTTTTCCAAACCACACAACGAAGCCAATGAACCACTGATACGGGCATCCTGTGTTTTTGGGTTTACTGCAAACAGCGCTCCCCGTGCAGGGGATAATGGGTTGATGCCCGAATAATATTCTTTTAGAAACTTGCGGTGTTCGTAGGCGTCATACCCTGCATACTGTATCATGTAATCATCATAGCCCAAACCAATATCATCATGGCAACGGGTGTAAGTGATCCAGGAAGTACCGAAAGGTTTTTGCAGCAGTTCGTGTTGAGCGGCCAGCATTACCCTTGTATCACCGGTTGCCAACGCATCCCATTGCAGGGCCATATGTGTGGCATTATAGGCAAAATCGCATTCCCGGGCGGTATATAAACCAGTACCGAAATATTTCATAATTTCTTTAGGTGCTACAATGGCTTCGCCCAATAAAGCCATACCGGGAGCGACTACCTGTACGCATTGTTTTATCAACCGTAAAATATGATGTGCCTGTGGTAAATTCTGGCAGCTGGTGCCTGCCTGTTTCCAGATAAAGGCCGGGGCATCAATACGCAATACATCCACTCCAAGGTTGGCATAAAATAAAATCGTATCCAGCATTTCTACAAATACCGAAGGATTGGTATAATTCAGGTCCCATTGGTAATTGTGAAAAACCGTCATCACCCATTGATTGCATTCTTTGCTATAAGTAAAATTGCCCGGCGCCACTTCGGGAAAAATGTCCGGCATAGCAGCATCAAACTGGTCTGGTATCCACCTGTCGTCATACATGTAAAAATAATCCTGGTATTTTTTATCGCCGGCCTTTGCCTTCTTTGCCCAGGCATGTTGATCAGAAGTATGATTCAATACAATATCGAGCATCAGGTACATTTTTTTCTGGGCCATTTTTGTAATTACCTCTTTTAATTTTTCTATTGTACCAAAACGCTTATCTACTTTCCTGAAATTGGAAACGGCATAACCACCATCGCTTTCACCAGCCGGACTTTCCATCATGGGCATTAGGTGCAAAAAATTTACACCCAGTATGTTGAAGTAATCCAGTTTGTTTTTTAAATTATCCAGGTCCCCGCAAAAACGATCTACATATAAACTCATCCCGGTGATCTCATTACTTAAAAACCAATTGCCGCGTTGCTCTTTGTCATCATCCTTTTTCTTTAATGCCGCTGATCGTTGCTGGTATCCTTTTGCAATGGTATCCACCAGCTTATTAAACAACTTATCACAGTCTGAATGAGTAGCATACAATTCCCTATACAAAAAATCTATAGCCACCGCATTGGCAACAAAACGGGTATAGAACATATTGTCGCTATCACCGATATCGATTGTTGTTTTACGAAGCCGGGCGTTGATGACTTTATGTAATTGAGGGTTGTACAAGTTATTAGTTTATTGGTTAATTGGTTTAGAAGTTTAGGCTTTCTGCTGTTTGCTTTCAGCTTTCTTCTCAATTAAAAATCGTATTGCTTAAATGTTTAAATGCTTCCATGGCGCCCATATACTCACATGTTCTTGCCCCGGCCTTGTTAGCATTGATAATAATTTGTTTCCAGTGCGTTGCAGACATCGCTTTTATTTGCGGTACCGTTTTATCGCTCAGCTGGTATAATACCGCTCCCACAAACGCATCACCGGCACCGGTAGTATCCACTGGTTTTATTTCGATACTGGGTATTATCACTGTTGTATTATTAAAACCCAGCAGTGTACCTTCCTTACCCAACGTGATCGCAAAAACTGCTGTTGTTTTTGCGAGCAATATATTTACCGCATCATTTAATGTAGCCGCACCGGTGATGAGCAATGCTTCTTCATCACTCAGTTTAAAAAAATGGCAGCAGTTTAAAAAATTCCATGACTGATCAATAAAAGATTGCGTATCGTTTTTAAATAATAAATGCCGGTAATTAGGATCAAAACTGATCAATATATTATTCACTAATGCTTTTTGTAATACTGCCTGGTAAGCTGCCTGCAAAGGGCCCGGTAAAAAACCTGTTGCCGACCCAAAATGAATGATCGAAAATTCTTCCAGGTTAATGCCTTCCACTTCTTCCCTGCTTAATTGTCCATCTGCACCGCGGTTAAAATAAAAATCCCTCTCGCCATTTTCCATCAATGATACAAAGGCAAACGTGGTGAAATATTTTTCATCCTGCAATACCCATTTGGTGCTTACCCCAAAATCATTCATTACTTCAATCAAATGTTTGCCAAAAGGATCCACGCCTACTTTAGCAGCCAATGAAACATTACCGCCCAAAGCCGCAATGGCTGCGGCTACATTTGTAGGTGCACCCCCGGCTTTTTTTAAAAAATTATTGCTGTCCGAAAGGGCACTGCCTTTATCGGTACAGATCATATCAATCAGGGCTTCGCCGATGCAGAGGATACCGCCCCCATCCCCTAAAGGGGAGTTAGTATCGTTACTTTCTTTTGTATTTGTAGTTTGCATTTAATTCAAAACTTAATTAAAACAATTATCTAACATAATTTTCGCTTTTCCCTTTAGGTACCAGGAGCATTAATGACCTCCTGTTTGTAAAATTATTTCATCTGTTGGTTTACCTGCTTTTATTAATAAAGTTAACAGGGCCGCAATCAATAAAAATACGCCTGCAAAGCTGATTGCATTGCGTGGATCATTATTCAAAAAATGTTTTAAAATAAAACCGAACGTAATGGTTTGAATAAACATGGGTATTACAATCATCATATTAATAATGCCCATATATACGCCATATCTTTCTTTGGGAATTTTACTCACCACCATTAAATATGGAATCCCCATCATACTCGCCCAGCCAATACCAAAACCTGTGATGGCAGGAAAGAGCCAATATTTATTTTCAATATGCGGAAAGGCCAGGAAGCCGATACCTGCCAGCACCAGGCAACCAAAATGCACCAGTTTGGGAGAATATTTTTTTGCAACCCATACCAGGCCAAAGGCGCATAAAAAAGTAACAATATTGTACCAGCCGTTTACCAAACCCGTCCAGCCCACGGCTTCTTCATACAATACTGGATTTTGCTGCGGCGTGGTTTTATATACTGAGAGTGCAATGCTTTTGGAAGAATTCTGCCAGTAACAAAATAAGGCATACCACTGTAACAGGTACACTAAGGCCAGTTGCCACATCACTGTTGGCATGTACTTAATGGCTTTAACAATATCGATGAAAGGAGAAAAAATATGCAATGGTTCAGCTTTCATTTTTTGCAGCTCTTCGGCTGTAGGTGGAATCTCAGGTGTAGTTCTTGCACTCCACCACACCGAGCCAATAGAACAAGCCGCACCTAAAAAGAAAGAGGCAAAAACCCAGGTGGGCAATTTGCCGGTTTTACCTATAAAGATCAAAGGAAAAATGAATAGCGATACGTTGGCCAGCGTTTGTCCGAAACCGGTAAAAAAACTTTGTGCCTGGAAGCCTGTTGGTTGTTGCGAAGGATCAAGTTTATCGGCAATAAAAGCCCGGTAAGGTTCCATGGCGGTATTATTACCTGCGTCTAATATCCACAGTAAGCCGGCTGCCATCCATAATGAACTGCTGAAAGGAAAAAGGAATAAAGCAATACTGCAGATCATTGCGCCGATAAAAAAAAAGGGTTTTCTCCTGCCGAATTTCGGATGCCAGGTTTTATCACTTAATGCACCAATAACGGGTTGAATGATCAACCCTGTAAGCGGTCCTGCCAGGTTCAACCAGGGAATTTCATCAGGCTTTGCTCCTAAAAAATCGTAGATGGGATTAACGGCGCTTTGCTGTAAACCAAAACTATACTGGATACCAAAGAAACCCACATTCATATGGATGATTTGCCAGAAACTGAGGCGGGGTTTTGGTAAGCTCATTAGCAGGTTTTGAATCGTTGCTATAAATGTACTCAAAACAAACTGCCTTATTATCTGCAAACGTTTGTGGTGGATAAAGAAATCCAGGCCATAAAACTTATGGCTTTGCTTCGAGCCAGCGTTGTAAATGCGCTGATATGATCACTGATTCCACCATAAATCCATCGTGGCCATAACTGGAATCAATTTCTATCATCGTGGTATCGGGAATATGCGTAGCTAAAAAATGTTGCTCTATCAGCGGGCATAGAATATCACTGCTGATACCTATTACCAATGTACGCTGTGTAAAATGTTGCAATACTTTTTCCAGGCTGCCGCCGCGTCCACGACCTAAATGATGACTATCCATACTCTTGGTGAGGTGCCAGTAAGTATAGGCATTAAAACGTTGTACCAGTTTCTCGCCCTGGTAACGGATATACGAAGACGCTTTGAAATCATCTGTTTTTTCTACATCGGTATCGGTTTGCTGCTGCACCATGATACCATAGTTGCGATAGGTAAGCATACCAATGGCACGTGCCGCCTTCAATCCTTTTGCGGCAGCTTGGGGTGAGGCTTCATTCCATGTACCATCCGCTTCAATACTTAAGCGTTGTGCAGTATGAGTAGCAATACCCCAGGCGCTTTCACTTGCAGAGGTAGCCAGCAGCAACAGGTTTTGTATCAGCTCTTTTTCCATTACACACCATTCCATGGCCTGGTAACCGCCCATACTACCACCCATTAATAAAAATATTTTTTCAATACCCAAATGCTTACGCAAAAGGATATGCGCCTGTACCATATCCCTTATCGTGATCAAAGGAAAATCGCCATAAAAAGGCCTTCCTGTTGCAGTATTTGTGCTTAAAGGCCCCGTAGTGCCGTAGCAGGAGCCGAGTATATTAGCACAAACAATAAAGTATTTTGATGGGTCAATTACATGATCCTTACCCACTACCCCATTCCACCAATCGGCCGCATCAGCATTGGCAGTAAGTGCATGGCATACCCATACCACATTGCTTTTATCTGCATTGAGGGTACCATACGTGGTATAGGCAATGTCAATTCCGGGGAATGTAAAGCCACTTTCTACTGTAAAAGGGTTGGTATATTTAAAAACATTCATTTCTTAAAAATAAGCATCCAATACCGCCTTTTACTATGATCTATCTTTACCAAATGCGAAAAAGCGGTGGTTTAAAATGCAAAGTAAAGGCTTGCAATATTTATATTTGTAAAAATATTTTAAAATGATTGAAATAAACATGCGTCGTGTGGAAGGTGACTTTGGTTTTGAAGCCACAGATGCCAATGGGCATATGGTTCGTATGGATAGCAGTGCGGAAAGTGGCGGCATTAATTTTGGTGTTCGTCCTATGCAGATGTTATTGATGGGCCTGGGCGGTTGCAGTGCCATTGATATTGTAATGATATTAAAAAAACAACGCCAGCAGGTGGAAGATTTTTCTATACAAATTAAAGCCGAAAGAGAAGCGGGTAAAGAACCCTCACTTTGGGAACATGCCACAATCATCTTCACCCTCAAAGGCACCATCGATAAAGAAAAAGCATTCCGTGCCTGTGAATTATCCATGAATAAATATTGCAGCGTTGCAGAAACTTTAAGAAGAAGTGGGACGGAGTTGACATGGGAGGTATTGGTTAATTAGAACGGCCCTACGGCCTCTCCTATCCTCCCCCATGGGGAGGGAAACCTGGGAGATTTTTGCGAAGATTATTTTTATTATTTCTTACATCTTCAATGAATCGATAACAAGTATACTATTTTTTATTTTATCAAATTAAATACTCCCCTTTCGCGTTCCTTTCCGCCAACTGGCGGAGAAGGGTTGGGATGGGGCCTTAACAACAAGATGAATCCTATCACCAAAGCGATAAGAATACAGACAGAACAAACCAATGAAATGGAGCATAGCACGCCGCTATTTTTAACCAGTAGTTTTTGTTTTGATAATGCAGAAGAAATGCGTGCCGCTTTTGCAGATGAGAGCAACGATAATATTTATAGCCGTTTCAGCAATCCCGGTGTGCAGGAATTTACAGATAAAATGGTAGCATTGGAAGGTACCGAAGCCGGTTATGCAACAGCAACAGGTATGAGTGCGGTATTTGCATCGTTTATGGCCCTGCTGAAAAAAGGGGATCATTTAATTTCCTGCAGTTCAGTTTTTGGAAGTACAGTAACGGTACTGAATAAGTTCTTACCCAATTATGGTATTGAAGTGAGTTATGTTAGCGCTACAGATATGGATAGCTGGGAAGCAGCGATCAAACCCAATACCAAAATGATCTACCTGGAAACTCCTACCAACCCGGGCTTAGATATCATTGACCTGGACTTCGTGGGTAAACTGGCGAAGAAACATAATATTTTATTGAATGTAGATAATTGCTTTGCTACGCCGGTAAACCAACGCCCGGTTGAATTTGGTGCCGACCTCATCATTCATTCTGCTACCAAGTGGATCGATGGACAGGGAAGGGTATTGGGCGGTATTGTATTGGGCAAAAAAGAATTGATCCACCAGATCTATTTATTCTGCCGTAGCACCGGCCCGGCATTATCGCCTTTTAATGCCTGGGTACTCAGTAAAAGTTTAGAAACGCTGGACGTGCGTATGGAACGCCATGCCTCCAATGCCCTGCATATTGCCAAAGCACTGGAAAACCATCCGAAGATCAGCTGGATAAAATACCCCTTTTTACAAAGTCACCCGCAACATGCGATTGCTGTTAAACAAATGAAGAATGGTGGCGGTTTGGTAAGCTTTAATTTAAGTGGCGGAGTGGAAGCCGGTCGTGCCTTCTTAAATAATTTACAACTCTTATCCCTTACGGCCAACCTGGGGGATACACGAAGTATTGCTTCTCACCCTGCAAGTACCACGCATGCCAAATTAACGGAAGCAGAAAGAGCGGCGGTGAATATTACGCCGGGTTTAATTCGTATTTCTGTTGGCCTGGAACATGTGGATGATATTTTGGGAGATATATTGGGGGCGCTGGAGAAGAGTTAAAGATTCTTGTTTGAGTTGAAATCCGGAATCAAATATGGTATCCATATATATCTTTTAGATCCAACACTTTTTTGATATCGCAACCAAAAACAAACACCCTGGTTCTTTTACCCGAAAGATCATAAGGTATTTCATCTTTCCAGAATTTTATATCCCTGTTTTTAAGCCCGGCAAGCAATTCTAATTCAGTAGTTGTATCTTTCAAAAATCCAACTAAATGCCGGTTTGCATTTTTGTCGGCAGTTATTTCCTTAAAAGCAAATTCCACCGCTTCTTTTTCTGTTTGAAAATAACTGAGGTTTTTTCGTTCTCCGCGTTCAGTATAATACCAAACATATAAACTGCCAAATGTATCTAACCCACAACCTTCATGAATATTTCTATCCCCTATTCCATAACTGTCATTAAAACAATGCATGGTCATCCACTCATCAAGTTCGTTTATAGTTGATAGGTTGATCATATTTTTTAATAAATATACAAACGGCAACGAACACAGTAAAAAGTTTTAAGCTCGTGTCAGCATCTTTCACAAAATACGTGTTCCGTCCCAGCGGAGTTTTACATCACAATACTCAAAGATAAACAATAGGTAACTGTGAAAACCCCGCCGGGACACAACACTTAGATTCTTTACATACCATTATCAGAATCAATAAAAAAACGTAACAACGCGTAGTACTGATGTTTATTTTACTTTCTTATCCTGCGTAAAAATACCTTGAGTGCAAAAGAAGTGCATAACCGGAAAATCTGTTTACGGTAAGTTAATGTGATAGCTTTTATTTTACGGCTCAACTAAAAACACTCATCAATGAAAACAATTAAAAGACTCCTGCCTTTTTTTGTATTGGTATTTTTTATTGCCTGCAAAAAACAAGCTGTTACAGAAACGCCTGTACCCGAATTACCAGCAGCAGCGGGCATTGTACCTGTTACTGCAGCTGCAACATTGGCAACCACTACAGAAAATTTTGAAACCGGCACCAAAGCGGCTTATGCTGCAGCTGATGTTACTTTAACTACCGGTGTATGGAATTTAAATGATGCATTAATCGGTAATACATCAAGCGACAGAAAGAATGGTACACAATCTGCACGTGTGCGTAACAGTGGTAAGCTCACTATGAAATTTAATTTAACCAATGGCGCCGCAACAGTAACTGTATTACATGCCAGGTATGGCAGTGATGCCAACAGTACCTGGCAATTGTGGTACAGCACCAACAGCGGCGGTAGCTATACACAAACCGGGGGCACTATCACTACCAGCAGTACTACTTTACAAAGCAGTTCTTTTACGGTAAACATTTCCGGTACTATTCGTTTTGAGATCCGTAAAACAGATGGCAGCAGTAACCGTATCAATTTCGATGATATCAGCATCAGTGATTTTGGTACAGGTGGCGGCGGTGGCTCAGGTAAAAAGTTTTTATTTGATGCTACCAAAGCAGAAACCGCGGGCAATGCAGATTGGGTGATCGACCAGGATGGAAGTCCGCAACAAGTACCCACACCGGCGCAATCCACTATCACTGCATCAACTGCAGAAACTTACTGGACCGGCGCCATCTCTGCATGGGGTATTGCATTGGCCAAAGCAGGTCATACCGTAACTACATTACCGGCTACAGGAACTATTACCTACGGTAATGCATCTAATGCACAGGATCTTTCCAACTATGATGTATTTGTAGTGGATGAACCTAATATCCGTTTTACTGCTGCAGAAAAAACAGCCATATTGAATTTTGTAAGTAATGGTGGTGGATTATTTATGGTATCTGATCATACCGTGTCTGACAGAAACAATGATGGCTGGGATTCACCTGATATCTGGAACGACCTGATGAATAATAATGGTACAGTAACCAATCCGTTTGGCTTTACGATTGATCTGACCAATATCACGCAGCTTACTTCCAATGTATTAACAGGAAACAGCAGCAACCCGATATTACACGGATCCCAGGGTAATGTAACGCAACTCGATTTTCATAATGGGGCTACCTTAACTTTAAATACTGCAGCCAATCCAACTGTGCAGGGATTAATATGGAAGAGTGGTGTAACACAAAACAGCAGCAACCTTATGAGTGCATCTTCTACCTATGGAACCGGGCGTGTGTATGTAGTTACAGATAGTTCGCCGGTTGATGATGGCACCGGCGCAGCGGGTAATAATTTATTTAATGGCTGGTTCACTTACAGTCATATTCCTTTGTTCATGAATGCTTCTTTGTGGTTAGCAAAATTACAGTAAGGTATCTTCCCTGTTTATAAAAAAGGAACATTAAAAATGTTCCTTTTTTATTCTTGCTATATCAATGATCATTTAATGCTGTCCCATCGGAAAGTCTTTTATGGGTTCAGCTATTTATTTTTTTGCTACGATCTTTATATTGAATTCAATGGAATCCGCAATAGCCTTATCCTTCAAATTATCAAAGAATTTTCCTGAATTATAACGGATACCCCAATCTGTTCTATCAATGACCAGCCTGCCATTCGCTTTCACAATTCCGTCGGTAACTTCTACTTTGGCTGGAAAACTAACCGGCTGTGTGATACCTTTAATCGTCAGGTTCCCCGTAATTTCTTTATTCTCATCATTTATTGATGCAACCTTAGTGATGGCAATTGTAGAAATGGGGAATTTTTTAACATCAAAAAAATCAGGATCTTTTAAGTGATTGATAAGGTTATTATCAGCCCGATGGTCATCACCTTCAATTGTACTCATGTCAACTTTAACTGTACCACCCACAAGTTGATCCTTTTCAATCATCAGTTCTCCTTGTGATATATAAATGTACCCTGTATGAGCACCCATTGGGCCTGAGCCTTTCCAGGTTACAACAGTTTCCTTCGTATCTATAGCAATATATTTTTCATCCCCATCATGTAAGGATATGGAGTTTGCCGATGCATTATTTTTATTTTCCTCTTTTACAGGTCCGCCGCAACCGAAGAACAAAGGAGCAATAATTAAAATTAAGTAAGCGGTTGATAGCTTGTGGTTCATACTACAGAAATTATATTGATTAATAATGATTGATAAATGATTTTAAAATCAGCAACACACTATTGCTGACCGGCTACATTTTTAAAGTCCGTAAAGGTCTTTCCATCATAATGATGCACCCCACATTTACTCAGCAACCGCCTTTGCGGGGGACACGTTTATAAATTATTTTACTATCCCGTTCTACATAGTCGCCCCTTACTATTGGATATGAATACTTGGGTGCGTGCGATACACTTTGGCTTCTTATAATTATTTTGTCGTTAACTTTCAGGCTATGCAATTGCTCCAGTTGAGCCTTTTCCGGATCAAAGTTTAGAATATAATCGTCACCATTAATCCTGACCATCACTCCGAAACCTAATCTTGAGCCCGGCGGAAGAGAAAGAGAAGTTACAACTCCCTCCATATTGGTAGAATCGTTAATGGACTTCCATATTTTAGCTTCCGCGGCATACACTTTTTTACCTGCGGGAGACGCTTCCCATTTTTTGTACGCTATACCACCAGGGGTGGCCTCCCATTGTTTCATTGCGGCTGCCCTTTCAGCCGCAGAGATGGGCTTTGGGGTTGATTTTTTTGTAGGTTCATTTTTGATTCCGCGATTGGCAAATACCAGTCCGCTTACCACAACCAGCAGTAAGATCAGCGCATAAATAACTTTTTTCATATTTTTTAGGTTTAATTAACATAGATATATCTCCTGGTAAATCAGCTCCGTTTAAGGCATTTCTTTTATTTTTCGTATCCTGTCAACATTGATTCAGCGAAGCTACTTTGATATTTTGCGGTTGGAGAGATTTGTATTGTAAATAAAAGTGTAACCTTTGTAAATAAATTGTAAATAGTATGTCGGAAAGCCGAAATCACTTCTCGGGGAAACGCAAATACCTTTGGGGATTGATAGTACTCTCGTTTATTTCTGTGATCTGCGTGGCTTTCAGTATGGCGGACAGTGACGATTTTGATATCGCCAGGAGGGAAGTTTTACTCCGCCGGATCGGGCATGAAATACTATTACAATCGGGCGACAGTACATCACGGGTACTTCCGGTAAAAAAAATTGCGGAAAATGAATACCAGGTCAGTTTTGAGCATGCTTTTACTTTTCAACCCAACTCCCTGGTGAATACTACCCAGCGTTTGTTAGCCAAAGAACCGCTCGCACGTGATTATGTTGTTAACGTACTGAACTGTGCCAATACCAGTGTAGCTTATGGATATGCGATATCAAAAAATAAGAAAGATGATATTGTATCCTGTTTGGGAAGAAGGCAACCCATAGGATGTTACCTGATCAACATTAAATTTAAACCAACGGGTATAACTACAGCAAAGAAGGAATATTTTTTGGGCGCCCTGTTATTATTAGCATTCGCCGGATTTATTTTTTGGAGATCTGTTAAGCCGCGGAAGGCCTTACCTGGGAGTGAAAATACTGGTATGTTCACACCTGAGAGCCGCCATGCTGAAATGTTCACTTTGGGTGCAATGTCGTTCGATACGGAGGCTCGTAAGCTCATGACAAATGGAAAGACCATCGACCTGACCAGGACTGAAACCCGTGTACTACGCATTTTCGCTTTGTCTCCTAACGAGGCTATAGAGCGAAGCCGGTTACAAAAAGAGATATGGGAAGATGAAGGTGTTATAGTAGGCCGCAGTCTCGATATGTTCATATCAAAACTTAGAAAAAAACTGGAATTTGATCCGACTATCAAAATTGTTGTTATACGCGGCAAAGGATATAAGCTTGAAATTGCCGCTTAAGAAAATCTTCCCGCTCCGAAGGGGTGTTATTAGCATTCAATTTGGCATTTTCTGTCTCAGCGGGTTTTCACATTATAACACGCAAAGATAAACAGTAGGTAACTGTGAAACCCCGCTGGGACAAAAAAAATTAACCTGGAAGAAATAATGTTATTCAATCAACTTGCAATTTTATCGTGTTAAAATGTTCTTTCCAGGCTGCGAGGTTCGTTCCTGCTCTTTAACGCACTTTAGCTAACTTCGAAATCCCGGTTTTTGAAATAGTTTTTTTGCTTAATGATAAAGTTGACAAATTATCAAGAATTATTTCATCAGCATTGATGTCACAAACTATTTTACTCCTTATCTCAGGGCTTTCAAATTTATCTAAAACTTTTCCATTGTTCATATCAAAAATAAATAAACCTCCGGAAACGAACCCGACCTGATTGGCATCGGGGCGGGTTCCGAGTATACACCCTAAATTAGAATCCGTAACTATTATTTCTCCCGGCCAGATTCTCGAATCCTGTTCAAAACTGGAAAAATCTATTGTCCAGATAGGTTTTTGAATTGAATTTACATCGAAACAATGAATGCAGTTTTTTTTGTCACTTATCAGAATTCTGTTTTGTTGTTTATCAAATTTTATCCAGGTTGTAGCCGACAGCTTTTCCATTCTTACTTCTTCAAAATCCTGGGTATTAAAATCGAATATTAATATTGATTTTTTCTCTGTCGGAATAAAAATTCTATTTGACTGGTTGTGTAAGTCTGCATTGTACAGACTTTTGGACATGTTTTTTTGAAAAATTATCTCCCCGTTAGTCAGGTTCATTAAACTTAAGCCATCATAATATTGTAGCAGAAATTGGGTAGATGTAGCATCAATGATACTCCTAAATGCCAGGAAATTATCGGTTTTAAAAAACGTTTCTTTTGTAGCAATATTAAAAGCTGTCAGCCTGGTCTTGTTTGCATTTCGTTTAGTAAGCCATTTTTTTGAATTTAACAGCAAAATGTTTCCATCAGATGAGACATCAAATAGCTCATACTCGGTTAAATAAAGATTTTTCGGATTTTCAAGATTGTAATCTGCTAAAAACAAGCCCAATTCATGATCTTCAATAAAAGCCCTGTTCGAATCTTTTCTCAATACCACTCTTCTTCTTTCAATTACCATAGCCGAAATTATATTTTATTCGTGATTTAAGTACAATAGCGTACAACTTATAAATATATACAATTTTCCTTCGCCTGCGTTGGTATGCACACCATGCATGAAGCCCACCGTAACGCCGTTGTTGTGTATCGAAGCCCATGCGATAAGCGTTAGCGTACCAACATCGTTGCTCAAGGGCACATCAAACATAGAGGATATTTACAATAAAAGCAAAAAGGCAAAACAGTATTTTTTCGTCTTCATTAGTATGAACAAAAGAAGCCGGGTACTATTATTCTTCCGCACGGTTTTGCCGGGAGGGAATAGACGATTTCGAGATGTTGAGTCGCTACTCCGGCAACTAATAGTGGCCTCGTGGTTGCCGCTGGTCAAGGACCAGGGCGGCGTTGGGGATAGGGAAGGTTTTACATTTGAAGTGAGATACCTACGGCGGCGGAAAGCAGTACTAGTTCCAGACTTTTTCAAATTTTAAAGATAAATTGTCTGGGTCGGGATAAACAACATACACTGGTAAATGAGGAAATGCTAATTCTTGAATTTGCAAAAGAAGGCTATAGCCGCTTGGATTCCTGTCTGGGATTTTGTGACCAATAAAAATCGCCTCGACGCTGTCAGTTGTATATATGATTTTCCTTTCTTTAGTTAAAAGTTCACAAATTATTCGCCATTCCTTCTCATAGCTCCAGCGTTTAAATTTTGTCGTAAAAACATAGTGTTGAGCAAAAGGGTAGTTATGTAAAATTTTTTTAGGCTTATCGGGATATATTACTCTTGTCAAAGTGTTGCGTGTGAATCGCTCTTTATCTAGGTAAGTGTCAAGTTTTGTTCCTTTGAACTGCAATGCAAAACCATAATAGTTAGTAGTATAATGAGCCCACATTACCGGGTCATCTATTATTTCTGAGAAACTGCATACTCCAATATTGCTTATGTTATTACGTCTAATTTCACCTTTCCAATCTTTCTTATCCATATCTTCAACTAAATTCAAATTACAATCAAACGGGTCATTGAAATCAGAGGGGTTAGCTAAGTATAGATAATGATTTAACAGAGCGTCAAGATTTTCTATTGTAAGGTTGTAGAATTTATATAACTTTTCTGTAGAATGGCTTAAGGCATTTCCATCTTGGTATACATCCCAAAGCTTTGTATCGGCGTTTAGAATTAACTTATATTCACTATCAATCTCGAACTCTGTCATGGTATTGCTGGTAACGGGCAGCTATTGCCGATGGTGGGGGATTAGTATTCCGTCCGCCCGGAACAACTGCTGATTGAAAATATGTGATGAAGTTAAGATTTAATGCTCAGTGTTGTTTGTCCAGCCCGAACCACAGCCTGGATTCGCAATTAGCTGATGTTTGTTTGTCAAGCCACACTTGCACAAAACCCAATGTTGTGCGATATACTATAAGGCCTGTGGCCTATTTACTCAGTATTAAATTTGCTACATAAGCTAAACAAATTATTCCGCAAATATATTGTACCATTATATAAATAAAGAGGGGTATATTTTTGATATTTAGTTTTTCAATATCAAGCTTTAACCCCCAAAAAAGAAATGAGGTATATATCAAACAATAGGCTCCCTTCAAAAAGAAAAATTTAAACTTTTGTTTTTTGTATTTCGATAGCAACTCTTTATTCATTTTTTGAAATTTATCAATGATATATCCCTCAGACAAAAGCTTGTCATATAAAATAAAATTGATAACGAAATAAAGAAAAAAGAAAAACAAAGAATTTATAGCAATTAAAAATTTATTGTATCCGTAGTTCCACCAATTCTTATCGATCCAATTGATAAAATACTGGTTATTGTTTTCGTACTTAAGTTTTTTAAATTCAATATCTAATAATTTGTGGCTCTCGAAGAGACCGTCACTCTTTAATTTGTTTAACACTTGTTGATACACATAAGCTTTTTCTTCAAACATTAAATTTTCTGGAAAGTATAATTTAAACCCGGAAAACCTGATCCGAAGCTTTCCGATATCGACTCCATAGAGATTTATAAAACAAGGCTTTGATTTGGTTTTAAAATTCGTCAAATCGAACTCTCCCTTGAGATTTGTCAAATCAATATCCTGCAAATTTAATGTGTCTGGTAAATAGATCCCTCGTAGATAAATGTACCCATTTAATTTGCAAGACTGAAATGAAAGTAAGTCTCCAAACTTTGAATCATTAAAGTATATATCATTTTCAAAAATAGTTGCATCAAGATTTGCTCTTTTTGTAACACTTGAGGAAAGAAAAGCAAATTCATTCTTAATTGTATCTTCTGTAAGTGAAAATGATTCTATAATAGAATTTCTATGGGTCAGATTTTGAAATATTGCTCCGGTTTCCATTTCAAGATCATTAAAAGAACAGGTATCAAACTCTAGATTAGGGAAGTCAAAAAAATTAAAACTAGCAGTACCCCCAAAATTACATTTATAAAAAATGATACCTTTATATGACCAGAGCGAGTCATTTATATTATCTTCACTATCAAAGTTTGAAAAGATTCTGTTTTTAATTATCTGCCCATTTCCATAAGCTACAAGAAATGACAATAAAAGTGTAAAACCAATATGAAATATTATTTTTTGCATGCTTGGGTCATTCTAATTTTAACATAGAATGCTTGTTAGTATTTCGCACAACGTCCAGGGCTTGGCGATGTTGGGATTTTGGAAAACATCTGCCCGGAACTGAAGATAAATTTATAATTAAAAGTTGATGTTAAGAAGTAAAGCTCAACAAAGAACGTCCAGCCGGAACAAAAGCTGATAGCGATAAAATGTTGAAGCTAACAACGTCCGGCCCCAATATTGCCAAACCCCATGTTGTACGTTCGTTTTGTTGTGTTGCTTGCCTTATTGTAATGAAATTATTTTCCAAGTCAATGTTTTTTCTATAGAAGAAAGATTAAAGAAATACTTGTCACTTCTTGTTGTTATAGCGTTGTCGAAATAATAATTCTCACTTTTTAGTAGGATTTTATTTTTGTCGAATAACTGTACAAAAACTGTTTTTTGTTTTTCGTTTATTTTGAATTTTGCATACTCATATTCTCCTTTATAGAATTCGCCAGAAATTTTTTCAATGTCTGTAGACTTTGAGTCGACTTTCAAAAAATGAAAAGAAGTGTCAGTACTATTTCTTTTAAGATAATAGTCGTACTTAGAACAATAAAAAAAAGTGTCTACTAAATTATGAATGCGAATTTGGCCTATACTAAATTGAAAAGTGCATATCAAGAATAATGATAAACCATAACGCAAGAGCCGTCTCGAATTATTGTGTCCTTTATTTTTCATATTAACGAGTGTTCGAATAAATGACGTACAACTTATAAATATGCGAAAGCCTTCCAGCAAATCTAACTTCTGCAATATTCTATGAGTTTCGAAAATACATTTTTTAGCATAACCAGCACACTATTGCGTCTCCTCCCTCCACTCCTCTTCCAAAATACTCATCTCTACCAAAGTCCACCATTCGCCTTTAAATAACAAACAATCCCTGTTGGTACCTTCAATTGCCAATCCTGCTTTTTTATAACAACTGATGGCGGCTTTATTAAAATCATACACACCCAGGCAAATACGATGCAATTTCAAATCTTCAAAACCAATTTTCAATACAGCGCTTACCATTTGCCGGCAATAGCCATTGCCCTGGTATTCGGGCGCCACCAATACCCTGCTGATGCGGCCGGCCCTGTTCTTTTTGCTGATACCCCCGAGGGAAATATGACCTACCGTTTTTCCTGTGGTATCATCTACTGCTTTGTAAACAAAGGCTTCGGAGTTTGCCATATCATTCACGTCTTCTATATACCATTCCATACTGGATTGCCGTAATGGAAAACTGAATAATGCCCCCGACCAGTTCATCAGTATTTCTTCGTTATTGATCCAGCCCATCAAATCTGTAAAGTCGTTACGGGTAAAATATTCTAATCGAATCATGCTTTTAAGTTGGGCTGCAAGGTATCACTAAGCATGCTAATTATACAAAAGAAAAAGATATTGGTTTTAATGATCATTCAATGGCAATCCTCTTTTCTGAAATTCGATCCAGTTTAAATATTCAGGTGCTACACGATGCTCTTCCATGGTTATACAATCATCCACCGGGCAAACCAATTGGCATAAATTACAGCCAACACACTCTTCTTCTTTTATCGTGTATTTGTTATAGGGTGTACCATAGTCCAGGTTGATGGATTGATGGGAAGTGTCTTCGCAGGCGATATAACATAAACCGCAGTGGATACACTTATCCTGGTTTATTTTAGCGATATGATGATAGTTGATGTCCAGGTCTTCCCAATGGGTGATCGTGGAAACAGATTTACCAATAAAATCATCCAGCGTTGCAAAACCTTTTTCATCCATCCAGTTATTCAATCCTTCGCACATATCTTCTACAATTCTAAAACCATGTTTCATCGCAGCCGTACACACCTGTACGTTAGTTGCCCCGAGCAACATGAATTCTACGGCATCTTTCCAGGTTTCAATGCCGCCAATACCACTGACGGGTACTTTTTTTGTCAGTTCATCCTGCGCAATAGTCGTCAGCATTTTTAATGCAATAGGTTTTACTGCCGGTCCGCAATACCCGCCAAATACCGATTTACCGGCTACGTATGGATTGGGAACAAGCGTATCCAAATTCACACCGGTTACCGATTGAATCGTATTAATTAAAGACAAGGCATTGGTGCCTGCTTTTACCACCGATCTTCCTGTTGGTACAACAGAATGTACATTGGGAGTGAGTTTGGTAATTACCGGGATCGTTGCTTTTTCCATCACCCATTCCACTACCATGCAGGCAATTTCAGGATCCTGTCCTACAGCTGCACCCATACCACGTTCTGTCATCCCATGCGGGCAACCGAAATTCAATTCCAGTCCATGTGCACCCGTATCCTCTACTTTTTTTATTAATTCATGCCAGCTGTTTTTATCATTGTCGGCCATTAAAGAAACGATCATCGCCCTGTCGGGAAATAATTTAACACACTCTGCTATTTCTTTTAAATTAATTGCCAAGGGCCTGTCGCTGATCAGTTCAATATTATTAAATCCCATTACTCTTTGCCCGCCGTAATCCACTGCCGAATATCTCGAAGAAACGTTTTTCACTTGTGATCCCAATGTTTTCCAAACCACACCGCCCCAGCCGGCTTCAAATGCACGGAGCACATTATATTTTTTATCCGTTGGTGGGGCACTCGCCAGCCAGAATGGGTTGGGAGATGTAATGCCGAGAAAGTTTGAAGTGATGTTTGCCATAGTATTCACGCCAAGTTGCAAAGAAGCAAAGAGGCAAAGTTTTTATAATTTATTTACAATTCGATGCATACCGTCTTTGATAAGATTCACATTAAAATTTATAAGTAGTCCTAATTTAAGATCGGTTAGTTTTAAATAAGTCAATAATTGTTTATAATGAACAGGCGCCAGAGCTTCAATTGATTTCAATTCAATTATAACTTTATTATCAACTATTATATCTGCCCTAAAACCTATTTCCATTTTTATTTCTTCATGCAGCAATGGAACCGCTTGTTGTCTCGCAAAAGGAATTCCAGTCTTACTCCATTCATAACAAAATATTTCCTCGTAAACGCTTTCAAATAAACCTGGCCGTATTGTGTATGAATTCTAAAGCATACATCTACAACCAGCTTTGCTATTTCGTTTTCATTCATAGAGTAGGGTATTAAAAGTAACTTTGCGTCTTAGTCCTAACTTTGCGCCTTTGCGTGAAAAATATAGCTCAATATTGCGGCAGCGCCATCTTTCCCCGCCTGTACTGCATCCACCACTTCCTTTCCCCCATTCACTGCATCGCCACCTGCAAATACGCCTTTAATATTTGTCTCACAATTATTGATTGTAATCTTTCCTTTATCATTCATTAACCCATTATCCTTTATCAATTCCTCAAAAGGCATTTGCCCGGCAGCTTTGATCACCATATCTACTTGCAATGAAAATGTTTCCCCGCTTTCAACAGGACTTCTTCTGCCGCTGGCATCCGGTTCGCCCAGTTGCATAACATTGCAAATAATTTCCGTTACTTTTCCATCAATACCTTTCAGTTCCATAGGTGCAGCCAGCCATATAATTTTACAACCATCCAGCATCGCAATGTCCAGTTCATGTTGGGTGCAGGGCATTTCTTCCCGGGTGCGTCTATACAGCATCGTAACTTCAGCAGCGCCCAAACGTTTGGCCTGTGTGGCAGCATCAATGGCTGTCATCCCCATTCCTATCACCGCTACTTTGTCTCCAACGGGAATGGCTGGAAAACCTTTATCTCTTAAATTATAAATAAATTCAATCGCATCTTCCACGCCTGCTAAATCTTCGCCAGAAATATCCAGTTGCCTGGCAAGACCAACACCAATACCAAGAAATACTGCATCATAATTTTTTTGCAGCTTCGATAATGAAATGTCTTTCCCTAATTCGTGGTTGTATTTAATATCGATGCCTCCCAATGATAAAATATAATTGACTTCGTCTTCACAAAACTCCGGCGTTACTTTGTAAGCCGCAATACCGTAAGTCATCAATCCTCCTCCTTTACTTTCTTTTTCATAGATCGTGACATCAATGCCTTCCCTTGATAAAACATGCGCACAACTTAGCCCCGCAGGGCCTGCTCCAACAATAGCAACTTTTTTCCCGGTTGATTTTTTTCTTTGAAACAAGGACCATTTATTTTTCATGGCTGCTTCGGTTGAATAACGTTGCAGTTTGGCAATAGGGATCGGCGGTTCATCCATTAAATTAAACACACAACTGCCTTCACATAATTTTTCTACCGGGCATACTTTACTGCAACCTGCGCCCATGATGTTGGATAAAAAAATCGTGTGTGCGCTCCCTTTAATATTGTCGGTAGTAATTTGTTTGATAAACTTTGGTACGTTAATCCCGGTAGGGCAGCTTTTAATGCAGGGGGCATCATAACAAAACAAACAACGATTCGCTTCCACCAATGCCGCATTGTGCGTTTCAAATGGCGGATGTATATCGCTGAAATTTTCGGCGTATTGTTGTTGTGATAGTCTATTATTTGATATCGACATATTTACACTTTTATTTTTCACGCAAAGACGCAAAGGAAATAAGACGCAAAGTTTTCCCCCTTGTATTTTTCTTTGCTTCCTTTCTTGTTTTGCGCGAAATCTACAGTTCTGTTAACTTCCCGTAAGTCTCCGGCCTCCTGTCTCTGAAGAATTGCCAAACACTTCTCACTTCTTCTATCATATCCAGGTCAAATTCGCTGATGAGTAATTCATCTTTATCTTCACTGGCCTGTGCAAAGATTTGTCCTCTCGGGTCAACAAAATAACTGCTGCCATAAAACTTACCGAGGTTCCATGGTTTTTCTTCTCCAACCCGGTTAATACAACCCATAAAATAGCCATTGGCCGCGGCATGTGCCGGTTGTTCCAACTTCCATAAATATTGCGAGAGCCCGGCAACCGTTGCAGAAGGATTATAAACTATTTCCGCACCGTTCAAACCCAGGCAGCGGGCACCATCAGGAAAATGACGATCATAACAAATATAAACGCCCACTTTCGCATATTTTGTTTCAAATACCGGGTAACCTAAATTACCGGGCTTAAAGAAAAACTTTTCCCAAAAACCCGATGTATGTGGGATATGATTTTTTCTATACTTGCCTAAATATTTTCCATCCGCATCAATCACCGCGGCCGTATTGTATAACACGCCTGCCTGTTCTTTTTCGTACACCGGTACAATGATGACCATATTATATTTTTTGGCGTATTCCGCCATACGATCTGTTGTTGGACCAGGAACTGTTTCAGCACTTTCGTACCAGGCCCTGTCTTGCCCGGGGCAGAAATAAGGCGTGTTGAAAATTTCCTGCAGGCATAATATCTGTACGCCTTTTTTTCCGGCTTCTTCAATTAATGGAATATGCTTTTGTACCATTGCTTCTTTTATTTCTGCAATAGTTCCCTCACCTTCTGTTTTGGGTAAGGACATTTGTATCAACCCGGATTTAATAATTCTTGGCATAGTGTGTTTTATTTATCACGCAAAGCCGCAAAAGAAAATAAAGTCGCAAAGATTTTCTTTTGTATTGCTTTGCGCCTTTCCTGCTTTGCGTGAGATTTAGATTTTATTGTCTACTTTATTTCTCTTTATAAATTTACCGAATCCTTTTTCAATTTTGCATGTATTATTTTCAATGGCCACTTCACCTCTTAATAAAACTATTTTTACTTTTCCTGCTATTTCCCATCCTTCATAAGCGCTATAATCCACATTCATATGATGCGTTGCTGCAGACAGCTTATGTTTTTCATTCGCATCAAAAATTACAATATCTGCATCACTACCCACGGCTATTGTTCCCTTTCGGGGAAACATGCCAAATATCTTTGCAGGATTGGTACAGGCTACCTCTACATATTTATTCAACGTGATCTTATTTTTTGCTACCCCTTCGCTGAATAATAATTCCATTCTATTTTCTATTGCAGGATGACCGTTGGGAATTTTTGAAAAATCATCCTTGCCCATTAATTTCTGTTCCCATTTAAAAGGACAATGATCTGTTGCCACCACCTGCACCAGGCCCTGGTTAATTCCTGCCCATAAAGTTTGCTGGTCTTTTTTTTCTCGTAACGGGGGACTCATCACCCATTTAGCGCCTTCAAAATTTTGTTCATACAACGAGGCATCCAGGAGGAGGTACTGGATACAGGTTTCAACAAACATTTTTTGATTACGCTTTGTTGCATTACGCACTGCATTCAATGCACCTTCGCAGGTAAGGTGTACAATATAACCCGGGCAACCAGTGTAAGAAGCCATATCAACAAAACGCTCGCTGGCTTCTGCTTCAGTAATTTCCGGCTGCGATAAATAATGATAAAGCGGAGATAATTTGCCTTCGCTCCTATGCTTCTGCGTGAGGTAATCAATCATATCCCCGTTGGTAGCATGTACATTTATTAATCCGCCATGCTGTTTTACTTCTTCCATTAAACCGATCATCTGCCTGTCATCGATCATCAATGCACCTTTATACGCCATAAAAGTTTTAAAAGAACTGATCCCTTCCTGTTCAATAAACGGTTTGATCTCTTTTTTAGTCTCCTCATTAAAATCAGTAACGGCCATGTGAAAACTATAATCGCCTACACAATTATTATCGCTCCTGCTTTTCCATTCGGTTAATGCCGCATGCAGACTGTTGCCCTGTTTTTGTAAGATAAAATCAATCACCATGGTAGTGCCGCCGAACAATGCTGCCCTGGTACCGGTTTCATAATTATCGCTGCTGTAAGTTCCCATAAAGGGCATATCCAGGTGCACGTGTGGATCGATACCACCGGGAAAAACCAATTTACCTGTTGCATCGATTATTTTATCGGCCGTAACCGATAAATTTTTGCCGATAGTTTTTATCGTTTCGCCTTCGATAAAAATATCTGCTACGTAGTTATCCGTCGCAGTGATAATATTTCCGTTTTTAATTAATATCGACATAACCCTATTTTTTAGCGCAGAGAAAAAGAGGTAAAGATATCTCGCAGAGCATCTCTGCGTAATACCAGCCACTCATTTTCTCTGCGTTTATTTTTTCTTCATCAATAATAAATAAACAATCCCACTCACTACAAAACCCACAAACCATGCATAATGATAAAGGTCCGATATCCATCCAGGAAAAGCGGTTGATGAAACAAGTTTTACCTGCAACAAAAAGCCAGGGATATTCGGCACAATACCACAGAGCAATGCAATCACTGCTTTGGAATTAAATCCATTGCTATAAGTATAACTGCCCTGCTGTTTATACAAATCATCCGCCACTAAATTTTTCTTTCTTATAAAAAAATAATCGGCAATCATGATGCCTCCCACCGGGCCGAGCAAACTGGAGTAAGCGATCAGCCAGGTAAAAATATAGCCATCAGGGCTCGCAATTAATTTCCATGGAAAAATTAAAATACCAATGAAGCCTGTAATATAGCCCCCGGTTTTAAAATTGATTTTACCCGGTGCAAGGTTAGAAAAATCATTTGCCGGACTTACTATATTCGCAGCAATATTGGTAGCCAGTGTTGAAATGATGATACCGATCATTGCAAGGGTTACCATCACCTTATTTTCAAATTTACCGGCGAGCTTTACAATATCCCATTCACTGTTACCATAAATAATAACTGTTGCAGAAGTAACTACTACACCAATAAATGCGAACAAGGTCATACTAGGTGGTAAACCAATTATTTGACCATTGATCTGCGCCTGCTGACTTTTTGCATAACGGGTAAAATCAGGGATATTTAAAGAGAGCGTTGCCCAAAAGCCTACCATACCGGTTAATGCAGGAAAAAAGAAATTGAAGAAGGCGCTGCTGTCCACAAACTTTGATGGCTGCTCCAGTATTGGTCCTAATCCATTTGCCGCACTGATGGCCCAGCATAACAGGGCTAATGCGGCCAACGGTAAAAAGATGGCTTTAAAGACTAATAATTTTTTTATACTCTCTACACCGAGGTAAACAATATACATATTCAGTAACCAGAAAATAAAAAAGCATACTAACGGCAAGGCTTGTGGGAACAGGCCAATATAATTGATCTCCTCCAATGCAGGATTCCAGGCACGCAAAATATTATACAAAGATGCACCGCCGATCCAGGTTTGAATACCAAACCATCCGCAGGCAACAATAGCTCTTAGTAATGCAGGAATATTGGCGCCCTTTGTTCCAAAACTCGTTCTTGCCAATACCGGAAATGGAATACCATATTTTGCTCCTGCATGACCATTCAATATCATTGGTATCAATACAATGACATTGCCCAAAAAGATGGTCAATATGGCCTGCCACCAGTTCATACCGCCCTGTATCAACGAACTCGCCAGCATATAGGTTGGAATACAAAGGCTCATGCTTACCCATAGTGCTGCATAATTCCAGGTGCCCCAGGTGCGTTTGTGTTGCGGGATAGGCGCCAGATCTTCATTGATGAGAGACGAATCAGTTATGGTTGTAGTTTCTGTCATTATTTTTTTAGAACTTTTCACGCTAAGGCGCTAAGGAAAACAAGGCGCAAAGTTTTTCTTTTGTATTTTCTTTGCCCCCTTTCCTGCTTTGCGTGAAAATTACTTTACTTCAGCATCTGCAATTTTTATTGCCTCACTTATTATCGCCAGTCCTTCATCTATTTGTTCTTTACTAATACATAAAGGTGGTGCCGTAAAAATATAATTCCATCTTACAAAAGTATACATGCCCAGCTCTTTAATTTTTGCCGCCACTTTATTCATTACATCCATCTCATCAGGTTTTGCATTGAATGGGGCCATCGGTTCTTTTGTAGTTCTGCTCTTTACCAGTTCTATACAACCCAGCAAACCGGTATTCCTGAAATCCCCAATTGAAGGATGCGTTTGTTTTAATAATTCCACCTGTTGTTCCATATATTTCCCCATGGCAACAGTATTGGCAATTAAATTATCATCTTCATAAATTTTTAATGTTTCCAGCGCTGCAGCACAACTCACCGGGTGTGCGGAATAGGTAAGTCCCAATGCCATTACCGTATCATCAAACTTCGCGGCTATTTTATCGCTTACCTGTAAACAACCAAAAGGCAAATAGCCGCAGGTTAATCCCTTTGCCATGCAGATCATATCGGGGACAATATCATGATTTTGAAAACCAAACCATTTACCCGTTCTGCCAAAACCACTCATCACTTCATCCATGATCAATAGAATGCCATGCTTATTACATATTTCCCTTACCGCTTTTAAATAACCTACCGGGTATTTTAGACAGCCCGAAGAACCAGATTCCCCTTCAAATAAAAATGCCGCTATATTATTTGGCCCTTCATAAGCGATCATCCGTTCCAGTTGGGCCACCGTTTCCTTCAGTAAATTGTCTTCGCCATATTCCCAGCGATACAAGATCGGGATATCAATATGCACAAAATTGGGCGCCTGTTGCGCATCCACCGGCAACTTACGCGGATCGCCACTTGCGCTCATGGCCCCGATAGAAGCGCCATGATAGGATTGATAACGGGTCACAATTTTATGCCGTCCCGTATAGAGCCTTGCCAGTTTAATGGCGTTTTCAATAGAGGTAGCCCCACATAAAGTGAAGAAGGATTTATTAAGGTCGCCGGGACAAATTTCTGCCAGCTTCTTTCCCAGGTCACCACGTACTTTAGTTACACAGCTTGGCGTAACATAACTTACTTCCTGCATCTGCTTTACCACAGCTTCGGTTATACGCTGGTTACCATGGCCAATATTTACATTCATCAACCCGGATGAAAAATCAATATACCGTTTATCGTCGTAATCATGCAGATATACGCCTTCGGCATACTTAACGGCAATCGGTGCAATGTTTTTTTGTTTGCTCCAGGAAAAAAGGGTATAATCTAAATTGTCCTGGATTATTTGCGTTGATTCGGATAATGTTTTTGTTGACATAATTATACTTTTATATTTTTCACGCAAAGGCGCCAGGGAAATAAGGCGGAAAGTTTATGATATCTATTTTCGTTACTCTTTTGCGATTTTGCGTGGAAATTTAACTCATCCAGTTAACCCCTGCTTCCGCATTCCATTTAATAGTACTCTTCTTCAACTTCGTCCAGAATTCAATCGAACTTTTTCCTGTGATATCTCCCACACCAAACTTACTTTCATTCCATCCGCCAAAACTAAATGGTTCACGGGGAACGGGTACGCCTACATTTACACCGATCATCCCGGCGCTGGCACGATCAATAATATATCTTGCCATACCACCATTTTGTGTAAATACACTGGCGGCATTGCCATAAGGATTCGCATTTTCAATAGCCAATGCTTCATCAACCGTATTGGTACGCATAATAGAAATTACCGGGCCGAAGATCTCTTCAGTGGCCACACTCATGGAGGGTGTTACAAAATCAATTACAGTGGGGCCAACATAAGTACCCTGCTCTTTTCCTTTCACTGTTGTATTGCGGCCATCTACTAAAATTTTTGCGCCGTCTCTTTCTGCTTCGCCAATGAAACGTTCAATCCGTTCTTTACTGGCCTTGTTGATAACAGCCCCCAGGTTTTCGCCCGGAATAATTTTCCTGGCTTCATCACAGATCTTATCAATGATGGCATCTACATTGCCCACACCGATCATAGCGCTTGCGGCCATACAGCGCTGGCCTGCACAACCACTCATACTTGCGGCAACATTCTGCGCCGTCATTGCGGGTATGGCATCGGGTAATACCATCAAATGATTTTTTGCACCGCCCAGTGCCAGGCATCTTTTATAATTTGATGTGGCCCGTTGATACACAATTTTCGCCACTTTGGTAGAGCCTACAAATGAAACGGCTTCAATGCCGGGATGATCGCAGATAGCATTTACAATGTTTACATCGCCATGCACAATATTAAACACGCCGTCAGGTAATCCTGCTTCTTTTAATAATTCTGCTAACCTGCCGCAACTCAGCGGCACTTTTTCTGATGGTTTCATGATCATACAATTGCCTAATGCAATGGCATTCGGCAATGTCCAGTTAGGTACCATCGAAGGGAAATTAAAAGGAACGATTGAAGCTACCACTCCCAGCGGCACATGTTCTGTTCTGCATTCTACTCCTTTACTTACTTCAAGCAATTCTCCGGTGATCAGTTGTGGTAAGGAAGTAGCGAATTCAGTCAGCTCAATACATTTTTCAATTTCAGCAACTGCTTCACCATAAGTCTTTCCATTTTCTTCATTGCATAATTTTGCGAGTTCGTCTATATTTTTTTCGAGTAAGGTCTTATATTTAAAAAAAACCTGGACTCTTTCTTTAATAGGCATTTTGCTCCATGCAGGGAAAGCTGCTTTAGCCGCAATAACGGCATCATCCAGGTCTTTTGCCGACGACATGGGAACAACAGATAATAAGGTACCATCTACAGGGGAGATGACTTCCATGGTGCCGGAAGCAGCACTATCAACAAATTTTCCATTGATATAATTTTTAAGCGAAGGATACTTCATGATCACGATTTATTTTATCAAAAATTAAAGAAAATAAATGAGATCACGGCATAAATATGGTTAAAAGAAAAATCCCGGGCCCGCATGAGATCAGGCGGCCCGGGATATAAGAGAAAATGTTTATTGACAGGTAACTGGATTGTTACGCCATTATCTATCGGAATGTTTAATTATTTATTCTATAACAACTGGCATTGCTGGTTGTTCCAACTTTTGTGTTACGCTTTTCTTTTTGATCAGCATGCTCACCCTGTATATCAATATGATGCTGATAATTGTAACGCCAACAACAATATACCCCAGCGTATTATAATGTTCCAGCGGACTAAACTTATCTTTCTGCACCACGATCAATCCTGCAAAAGTAGCCGCAATACCGCCGGCAATCTGTTGCAGTGACGCATTGATACTCATGAATGCGCCACGATCCTGTAATACGGGAATGGCACTAACGAGGGCTGTAGAAGGAATGATCCTGCTCATGATACCTGCCATCATCAATACATTAAAGATCATCACCAGCCAAAGCGGGCTTACACCAAGATTGGTATAGATCAATACCATGCCAATGGTCCATAGTGATGCGAATGTGAATATTTTAAACTTATCGATGGTATCACTCAGCTTTCCGATCAATGGCATTACTACTAATGTACTTAAACCCGCCACCATAAACAGTATGAACAAGTGCTCTTGTGAAACATGTAAATTATTAACGGCAAAGGCACTACCAAAAGGCATCATCATAAAACCTCCGATGGATAATAAAGCGGTTGCAGTAAAACCAATACGGTAATCTTTTTTTGCAATAGTGTGCAGCAAATGTTCAAAAGGAGATTTGTCCTGTTGCACGGCAAGATGCCTGGTGAGTGGTTGCAATTTTACCGCAATTAAAACAGCCACGATAATGGCCATTACAGCGATCCATAAAAAAGGAGCATGCCAGTTAAAACTGGTAGCTAAAAATAAACCAATAGGAATACCCAATACCTGGCTGGCACCAAATCCCATTTGCACAAAACCCATTACCCGTCCCCGTTGTTGTATGGTAAACAGGTCGGCAATAATGGCCATGGATATAGAACCAATCACACCACCGAATAAACCGGTGATAATTCTTGCAGCCACCAGCCATTCGTATGATTGCACAAGCCCACACATAACAGTACCTGCAATAAACCCGGTATAAAAGAAGAGTAATAATTTTTTACGGTCATATTTATCTGCAAAGCCGGCAGTAAGCAACCCGGATATACCGGCACTAAAGGCATAGGCCGATACCGCAATACCAAAATGCGAGGGTTTGATACTTAATGATTTCATGAGTATATCACCCAACGGTGACATTACCATAAAATCGAGTATCACCGTAAACTGTGTGATAGCCAGGATAAAGACGGCAAATTTCTGATAGGTTGTAAAAGGCACTGTTGCCTGTTTTTGTTGTTGCATATAATAAGTTTATTCTAATTCTGTACATTCAAAGCCGTTGCCTGTAATCACTTCAATAACCTGTTCGGAACTTAATGTATCGGATACCACCCGCAATACACAATCCACATCATACAGGTCGATATTGGATTGCTGTATGGCATCATGCTCTTCCAGCAGGCATTGTATTCGTTGTTTATCCGCTTCGGTTTGGATATTGGTTTTAAATATAAGTATCTTGTTAAGATCGGTTGCCATAACAGTGGTTTAAATAAAAATGTATGTTAAGGTGTTAGTGCTTTAATGACCAGCTGAAAAGCATCGTTCATTATTTTTTTAGAGAATTTAAATGGCCGGCCGCCAATACTTTTTCCTTCCTTGTGAAAACGTAACAGCGTGTATAGTGGTCCGTAAGCAACACTCCAGAATACATCTACAGAAAGCGGGATCAATTCTTTGCTATTGATCGCACGCTGGCTAAAGGTGATCATGGTGGCTTTAAAATCCTTCATACTTTCTTCCAGTATATAATCGCCATGCTGCGAATGCCTGATAATCTCGAAACAAGCCACTTCATTGGGATATTTTAAAGCAAAGGCAGAACGGTTCTCCCATTGCTTTTTTAGCCCTTCGGCAAAACTCATTGTTGGCGAAAATCCCTGCAGTGTTTTACACATAAACCGGGTCCCTATTTCAGTACCTATTTTTTTGATCAGGTCGTCCTTATCCTTGTAATAGATGTATAATGTAGCAACAGAAACGCCGCAGGCCTTTGCCAGGCGATTCATGCCAAAACCCTGGAAGCCTTCGTCTACCAGCATTTCAATAGCTTTCTGTTTTACCAATTGTTCTTTGTCTGTATTTCGTGTTCTCACTTAACGACTATAAATTAAAATGCAAATATAAGTGAACGTTCGCTTAGTTATAAAAATATTTTTCCTATTTTTTTTCTTGAGAATAATAAAGGGAATATTTTAATAAGAAATGTAGCGGGGGTGCATGTTACCGGTTGCTATTTAGCCTGAATAAAATTATTGTAGCGTTTTCCTGGAAGAATCCCTGATGATCAATTCCGGTTTTAACTTAACCGTAAAATTATTTTTGCCGTTAAGTTTATTGGTAATTTCTTCCACCAGGTTTTCTGCTACTACCCGGCCTATCTCGGCGCCTGTATAATTTATGGTGGTTAATTCTGGTTCTATGATGGTACCGATCGGATCATTATTAAATCCTACAAAAGCCATATCCTGCGGAATTTTTATTTTTGCCTTGATCAATATTTTCATGCACAGTACTGCACAAAGATCATTCACCGCAAAAACCCCATCTGGCTGCGGAGACATGGAAAGTATAGCGGCGGCCAATAGAGGTGCTGCGGCCGCATCAACGCCATGCATTAAAACCAGGTCTTTCCGGTAAGGAATATTATTATCTCTCAGCGCCTGCTGGTATCCTTTCAAACGATCTATATACACGCTGCTGGTTTGTTTGCCTGCGATATGCACGATCCGTTTACAGCCTTGTTCAATTAAATGTGTCGTTGCCCTGTAAGCAGCATCAAAATTATCGAGCACCACTTTTACGCCAAAAAAATCTTCCTTTACCCTGTCGAAAAAAACGACCGGTATATCATTGTCAATAAATTTATTGAAGTGATCATTATTCTCTACATCTGATGAAAGCCCGGCAATCAATCCATCTACCCTTCTTTGAAATAAATTTTCCGCATTTATAATTTCCTGCTGGTAGCTTTCGCCCGAATGGCAGATGATGATATCATAACCGGCATCACGGGCAACTTTTTCGATACTGTACAGTGCATTAATGGTAAACTGGCTATTCAGCTTATGAAAGATCACCCCGATCAGTTTATTATTATTGTCTTTACGTAAGTTCCTTGCAAAATTATTCACGCGGTATCCCATTGCTTCTGCTGCTGCCAGCACTTTTCGGCGGGTTTCTTTACTCACTTTGGAACTGTTGCTGATTGCCCTGCTTACAGAAGACGCCGACACTCCCAAAGCTTTTGCTATATCGTAAATAGTAATTTCCTTCATACCAAAACTGTTATATAATATGGTAATATTTTTTCCCCTGCTACACAGCCATTTATTTTTAAGTTTACCACTTTATTTTAAGAGATTTAATAAAAAACTGTTGCCCTACAATATTAGTTTTGTTTCTACGGGACAGATCAAATGTATTCATTGCTGCATTCTCACCATCGCCTTCTGCTTTTTTTACAGCCCCGGTATTCTTAATGCAGGCAAAAATATCCAGTGCACAAAGTATGACCGTGCCCCTTGCCATGCGGAATATACTTTCTGTTTATGATCGGATACGCAACCTACCACTATTTCGCCGTTGAAAATACGAAGCCCCACCCTGTTTTTATTATACACGGCAAAACATTGATAAAAAAGTCTACCACTGCAGTATCGCCTACCAGCAATACTTTGTGACTCAGGTCACATTATAATTGGCTGCTTAAAAATTGAAAGAGGAAGTTTTCGGAACCATTTTATTTCTATTTCAGTTTTTTTCGCCTTTAAACGTTTTACTCTGCTTCGATACCCCGAAGCGTTCCTTTAATATAAATTAAAAAATAAAGGAGGATGTAAAAACACCCTCCTTCCAACTGCTAAAACGAAAAAAGTGATTATATTTTTATGAGCATGAAACCTGGTTATTTTTTACTCTTGAAATAGCAGGAGAGACAGCAAATCTCTCCTGCTCACTATTTTTTTAAAAAATAAAAGAAACAGTAACGCCCCTAATTAATAGCCAGGATTTTGATACGCTGCTTTTTCTGTTGCTGTCATATCCAATCCGTCAAGCTGGCCCTGCGGAATAGGTCTCAGGTAATACTTAGCATCAATGCTTCGTGTCACTGTCACCGGTGTATGGTTTCCATAAGCAGCGCCACCAATTTGATAGGTACCGGCAAGCTCTGCCCACTTTTGTGTACGAATAAGGTCGAACCAGCGATGCCCTTCACCAAAATATTCACGGGAACGCTCTGCCAGGATATAATTAATATCGATAGTGGCGGGAGTAGCGGCTGTAACAGCCGCACTATTATCTGCAACGAAGGCTGCATTATCTTTGTTAGAGAATTTCCACTTACCTGCCCGTGCACGTAATACATTAATCAATTCTCTTGCACTTTTACCAGCCACTGTTGTCGCGCCTTTTACAGCCGCTTCAGCAGCAATAAAATAAAGCTCAGAGAACTTGGCAATTTTAAATGGACGGGTACTGGTCGCATTTGGTTGGCCCAAACCGGTACCATTATCGGTACGATATACGCCCATCTTCCAAAGGCCAGGAAAAACAATCCTGCTTATACCACTTGGAGCAATAACAAAATCGGCCCTGCCCGGCAATACCCCCGCACCTATGTTATTAGAAGTTTTTCCAGGAAAAGTGGCTCCGCCGGGATATACAATACCAGCTGCCTGTGCATCATATTCCAAAAAACTAAAGATAGGCTGGCCCGGGGTAACCGGTAAATCATTGGCATTATAAAGTACTGTATTAGTAGATCCGCCTTTAGGCCAGTTGCCCCTATAAACAGTACTGAAAGTTCCATCGTAACGGGAATCCAAAGTTTTATCAGCAAACGTATTTACAATTGCCCCAATAGTTGGACTCATGCGAATATATGGACGGCCCAGAGGTTGAGCAGCTTCACGCTGAACGGAGCTTACAGCAGCACCTGTACCGTTGGAATTAGGTGCACTTCTGATTACCGTATAATTCCAGGTTACCATCCAAACAGCAGAGTTTCGGCCATTTCCTGACTCACCATCGGTGCAATTTAAACAGGCACCGTTATAGGTTTCATTGTCCTGTGTATGATCTGCATACAAGAGCATTTCCTTATTGCGATCATTTCCTCCAACATGCAAGTCATAAAAGGTAGTCTCCAGGCCAAATGTGCCCGGGCTATTTATTGCCGCCGTTGATATATCATATGCTTTTTGAAAGTAAAAAGCCGCATCATGATTATCCGGATCTGTTCTTGCACTTGCCGGATAAGTAGGAATATTGTTAGGGTTTTGCAACCACCAGGCATAAGTTAAATATGCTTTCGCCAGGTAAAGGCGGGCAAGTGTTTTAGTTGCTCCACCCGTTACCCTGCCCGCATCCGGCAAATCGGTTATGGCCTGCAGCATATCGGGGAATATTCCTTTAGTATAAACCTGGGGTACAGTGTTACGGACAGATGTTCGCACCGCACTCGTGTTGAATTTTAATTCTCCGGCACCTAAATCCAATGGTACTCCTCCAAATGTTTGTACTAACAAAAAGTAATCAAAAGCACGGAAAAACCTGGCTTCAGAGATCAGCGAGGCCGAGATACCTACGGCTGCCGCATTCTCAATAATGCCACTGGCGGTATTAATATTGGAAAAGCAGGTTCCCCATAACGCATCAGAACGACTGCTGGCTGCTGTTAAATTTCCTACACCACTCAGATCGGCATCCTTAAAATTAGCATCAGCGCTTTGACCATAAGTATATTCATCAGTTCCCGTTTCTAAAGTGTTATAGTAATATGGCTGACCATATATAAGACGGAGATGGCCATATAAAGATGTTATACCTCCCAAAACCCCTTTTTCAGTTTTAAAAAAGTCAGGAGTATAAATACTGCGTGGTTCTTCATTCAGAATTTTCTTACATCCCGGGGAAAATAACAGCATAAAAAGCGTTATTAAAAAAACAGGTTTTATTTGTATATTTTTCATATTCGTATTTTTAAAAGTTCAAATTAAAGCCAACGATATAATTACGGGTTGAAGGTGTATTAGCGCCTACAGTGAGTATACGTCTTAAATTTGCGCTAAGATTTACTGCAGCATTTTCATTACCATACGAGTTGGTTTCCGGATCAAGCCCCATCTCTTTATGAAAATCTGAGAAGAAGACAAACGGATTTTGAGCGGTAAAATACATACGTAATTTAACACCGGATTTTTTTAACAGGCTTCTGCTAAAGTCATATCCTAATGTAATGGTGCGTATTTTCATGAATGAACCATCAAAATAACTTAAAGTACTGCCGTATTTAGGATTATCACTGCTAATAATGCCACCTGGTTTCGGGTACTTTGCATTTGGGTTAGAAGGGGTCCAGTAATCAATGTCAATATTATTTCTACGACCGCTTAACAAATTAAGATAGCCATTTGAACCATTAATAGTGCTAAAGAGAACACCACCATGCCTGTAAAAACCCACAATGCCCAGCTCAAATCCTTTATATGATACACGAGTGTTAAACCCTCCCTGGTATTTGGGGTCCACATCTATAATTTGTCTATCGTCAGGCCCGATAGCTCTAACCGGTGAACCATCCGGATTGAAACCACCGGTATACAACACTTTGATCATTCCAACGTTTCCACCTGGCTCCAGAATTTTCAGAAAACTACTGGCACTATCCTGGGATGATGTATAAAGTCCAATTTTTTTATAGTCGTAAATAGCATTGATATTATGTCCTACAAACCACCAGTTACCCTCATCCCTTGTTTGACCGGATGCGAGTGATACCAGTTTATTTTTATTAGTATAGAAGTTAACACCAGCTTCCCAGGTCCATCCGTTTACGTTATTGAGAATTGTACCATTTAAACTAAGTTCAAAGCCTTTGTTTTGAGTTGCGCCAACGTTTTTTGCAGTAGAGCTCACGCCTGATGTTGCAGGCAAGGAAAGATTCAGCAAAAGGTCTTCTGTCTTTGTTGAATAATATTCGATAGTACCAGACAAGCGGTTTTTAAACATTGTAAAATCAAGACCAAAATTCAGGGTCTTTGAAAATTCCCATCCTAAATCCGGGTTAGGTAAATTAGTTACATAGAAACCGGTAGCATAATTAGTAGCGCCAAAATTATAAGGCCTGGTGCTTAACAATCCAAGTGTAGCATAAGTATTAATAGCCTGGTTAGAAGTTTGCCCGAACCCTGCACGAAGTTTTAAGCTGTTTATGAAGGTGAATTTCTTCATAAACTCTTCATTAGCGATATTCCATCCTGCGGATACTGCCGGATAGGTATGATATTTATGTCCCGGTGCCAACCTTGATGAACCATCGGAACGTACAGTAGCAGAGATCATGTAACGATCGTTGTAGGAGTACATAATACGTCCCATCATTGACTTGAGGCCTGATAACTGGTAGTCCTGATTGGCAGGATTTATTGTTAACTGTCCGTTAGCCTGCCCAAGATTATAAAATTGAAATGCATCGGCTGGGATATCCGTTGCCGACATGTTTGACCTGTTGTATTTATTTTGCTCTGCTGAGTATAAGGCCACTGCATTTATAGTATGTTTCCCGGCAAAAGTATGGTCGTAGCTAAGCAGGTTCTCAAGTGTCCAGTGATAAGTAGCCCGGTTATCAACAGAAGCAGATGATATGGTGGCTGCGTTAGAACTACCTACTCCCTGCCCTGTATAAGCTCCATTATTAGATTGTATGTAATCGAGGCCAAGGTTCACCCTGTATTTTAATCCGTCAATAAACGGCGCCTTCAGTTCGCCATAAATAGCGTTGTAAGTTGCAAAACCACGGGTTTCATTAATCCATTGGCTGTTATCTGTTAAGTTTTTTACAATATCCTTTGTAAAAACATACTGTTCGTCCAATATCATGCGTATTGTTCTTTTCACAGTGCCATCAGGGTTGTACGGAGTAGAAATCGGCGTATTGCTTAATACGTTACCTACACCTACCTGGTTTCCGGCGCTTTCGTTATAATTTGTATTTGTAGTGAATCCAAACCGGAAAATTTTTCCTACCTGCTGGTCAAGTGCACCCCGCACTGTGTAGCGTTTGTATTGCTGTGTAGGAATGACGCTTTGGTTGAGATAATACCCCCCTCCAAAATTGTAACTTCCCGTTTCACTACCTCCTGAAATACTGAGATTATGATCAGTTACTAGCCCGGTTTTGTAAAATAAGTCCTGCCAATCGGTATTGATATCGTTCGACTCATCTTGCCCGTTAGTGTATTGGTTGGCTGCTGTACGGAGAGCCACAAATTTCGGTCCATCCATCATTGGGTATTTGGCAAAAATGGATTGTGCACCGACATAAGTGCTGTAATTTATGCGGGCCTTTTTATTCCTGGATCCTTTATCTGTTGTAACAAGTATAACACCATTGGAACCACGCGAACCATAGATAGCCGTTGCAGAAGCGTCTTTAAGTACTTCAATAGACTTGACATCGTCGGGATTGATGTCTCCTAAAGATCCGGCAAAAGGTATACCGTCAAGAACGATCAGCGGATTATTATCTGCACTCAGTGATCTTGTACCCCTGATACGGATTTGCATGGTTGCACCAGGCCGGGTTGAAGTTTGCGACATTTCAACACCAGCTAACCGTCCCTGTAATGCCTGGGTAATATTGGCTGCCGGAATTTCACGCATCTTATCGCCATTTACCGAAGCAACTGAACCTGTTATAGCTTCTTTTCGCTGCGTGCCATAACCAACTACTACCACTTCACTAAGCGCTTTATCTGTTCTTAATAAAGTTGCACTAATAATATTGCTTCTACCCACTGTAAATTCCTGAGAAACATATTCTGCAGCCGAAATAACAATTTTAGCACCTGGTGCTGCCTGTAAGGAATAATTCCCATCAGCATTGGTTGTTGTGCCTACATTGGTACCCTTAACTGTTACAGAAGCTGCAATGGGTAAGCCGCTTTCATTTATTATACGGCCTGTAATTGTTTTCTGTTGGGCAAAAAGTAGCGCCGGGCCTAAAATCAGCAGCAGTAAGATTAAAGGCCCGCGAAAAAATGATTTTCCCCTGCTGACTAAATCAACAGTAAAAAACATCTTGCTTTTTTGAAGTTTGTTTTTTCTCATAATTGTTGTTTTAACTATTTAAAAAATTTATGAATTGTTTGGATGGATGAATAGGAATGAATGAACAGGCGCTTGGGACGATTATGTTTTTAAAGTAAACCAAAGAAAGTAAAGGGAACCTTTGCGCTACTGTAAAAGCAACGGGCTTTAAGCAATACAAAAAATCATTTGTAATAGCGGTCATAATAGCAGCATGCAGTTTTAAATAAACGTTTTTTTATTAAGGCAACTTTTATGCAATCGATTGCATGAAAGTTGCAAATAAATAGCAATTTTCAAATATTGCTATCACTAAAAAAAATAAACCTGTCTTAAAATAATTCCGACGCAAAGCAATCTAAAGTATAGTCAATCGTTTTAAAAGCCAATACCAGGAAGGGTTATATAAAATTCTTAAAAAAACACTTTTGAAAATATTTTCAGAATCTTACTTTTAAAATACTAATGTAAATAATTTATTTTGCATTGCAATCGATTGCACTAAAAATATTTTTCAAAGGCAAAAATGAAAAATTCCGAAAAATTGCTATATGCATAAAGATATTACCATTATGACCTTGCCAGGGAACTTAAACTTTCAGCCGCTACAATAAGCAGGGCTTTGAAAGACAATCCTGTTATTAACAAGCAGACGAGAACAAGAATTGTTGAAAAGGCAGAAGAAATGGGTCATCGTTCGAATAATTTTGCCAGCAACCTCCGCAAACAAAAAAGTCATACCATTGGTGTAATCGTGCACGAGCTTAACAGTAATTTTATTACATCTGTACTTGCAGGAATAGAAAAAGTAACTGCTATTGCTAATTATGATCTTATTATCGGGCACTCGTCTGAATCAGCACATAAGGAAGAGGCTAATGTCAATAACCTTTTTCATAAGCGGGTAGATGGCCTCATTACTGCGCTTGCTTTTGACACCGAGAACCTGGACCATTATGAACCTTTCTTTGAGCGCAACATCCCCATTGTGTTTTTTGACCGGGTAGAAGAAAACGGTAAAGGCACAAAAGTGTTTATTGACAATTTTAAAGCAGGTTACCAGGCTACTCAACACCTTATTGATCAAAGTTGCAAAAGCATTGTTCATACAACTTCCAGCTTAAAAAGAAATGTTTACTCTCAACGATTCAATGGTTATTTAACTGCATTAAGAGACAACAATATTCCCTTTAATGAACATTATTTATTTGTTCATGACCTCCAAAGAGAGTCCTGTATTGATTGTGCCAATCAAATTGCAGCAATGCAACCTTTGCCGGACGGTATTTTTACAACCAATGATCTAACCGCAGCATTTTGCATACAGGTATTTAAAGAAAAAGGGATAAGGGTACCGGAAGATATCGCCGTGGTGGGCTTCAACAACGATATGATCAGCATCATTATTGAACCGAAATTAACTACAATAAATTATCCCGGTATGGATATTGGAGAAGTAGCGGCAACCCATTTAATAAATCAATTAAATGGCGCCAGGGTCACCAATAAAACCAATTCGATTGTGTTGGTATCAGAATTAATCGTCAGAGAGTCGTCTTTGAAAAAAGGAAAAATTCGAGGATAATATTTAAGCTTGCCGGCAAAGAAAATCTTATTCTAACACAGCTTAACAAGCATGTTAAATTTATTTTTCCTTTCCCTATAATTTTGTGGGTACGAGATGTTATTTCGAAATCAATGTAAATATCTGTCCGCGCTGAGATGGTATGTCATAAACAAATGTTTCTTTTAATATTGGTGGAGTAATAGTTATTTTTTCTGAAATTATAGGAGCAGATGTTATTGCTGTTTGATAAAATGGGTTCTTGTTTTCGCCAAGTGCATTCTTCAACAAATTTCCATTGTTCAATTTTATTTCATTGGGTACTCTCAATCGCAGATTACCACCTAAAGTCGATTTAATGACTGCTTTAACCAATTTGCCATTTTTCCATTGTATACGTACAATTTCGAAACCACCCCTTGCACGTAGCCCGGTTATACTTCCCAAAGTACTCCAAACATTGGGTAAAGCCGGTAGTAAATGTAATGTTCCATCAGCACTCTGCATCAGCATTTCTGTAATACCAGAAGTACATCCAAAATTACCGTCAATTTGAAATGGCGCATGCGCATCAAAAAGATTGTTATAAGTGCCTCCGCCACCCTCGTTGGTACCTACAGGCGTAAGTTGATTCTGGATAAGTTTATAAGCATGGTCCCCATCCAGCATTTTTGCCCACCAGTTTACCTTCCAGCCCATACTCCACCCGGTTGATACATCACCACGTTGTATTAAAGTATTCTTCGCAGCGCTATATAATTGAGGTGTCCGGTATGGTGATATCTGGTTTGAAGGAAATAAACCATAAAGGTGAGAAATATGTCGGTGATGGTCGTTAGGATTATCAACATCGTCTAGCCATTCCTGTAATTGTCCGTATTGCCCAATATGCATGGGTGCAAGTTGGCTTCGTTTTTGTTTTAACAAGTCGGTAAACCCCTTGTCCTTATTTAAGATATTTGCAGCGCTAATCGCTGTTGTAAAAACATCAAAAACAATTTGATTAGTCATAGTAACACCAGCATCAAGCGAAGAACCTTCGTGAGCCTTGGGGGCATTTTCCGGAGATTCATCCGGGCAAATAATCAACCAGTGATATTTAGGGTGCTCTATAAGATAATCTGAATAAAACATCGCTGCACCTTTCAATATTGGATAAACAGAAGCTAAAAATACTTTGTCACCGTTATATAAATAATGCTCCCAAAGATGCTGACTTAACCACCCACCGCCATTACTCCATGCTCCCCAGAACGCTCCGTCAACAGAACCTGTTATACGCCAGAGGTCAGTGTTATGATGTGCCATCCACCCTCTTGCACCATACATATCTTTTGCAGTTTGCCGGCCTGTTACTGCAAGGTCTTCTATCATTTTAAACAAGGGCTCATGCATTTCCGCAAGATTTGTTTTTTCAGCAGGCCAGTAATTCATCTCTGTATTAATGTTGATCGTGTACTTGCTGTCCCATGGAGGACGCATTTTATTATTCCATATTCCCTGCAGATTTGCTGGCTGCCCACCGGGTTGCGAAGATGAAATTAACAGGTAACGACCCAACTGGTAATAGAGTGTAACAAATTGCGGGTCGTTTACCGAATTAAAATTTTTTAATCTTTCATCTATCGGAAGTTTAGCCGCATCAGTAACTCCAAGGTCAAGTTTTACCCTGTTAAAATATTTTTGGTAAGCCCCAACATGTCCTTTTAATATCTCAGAAAATGTTTTTGCTGAAGCCTTGCTTATGTAACTGCTCGCCCTTTCATTTTCATTTCCACTGATATCATGGTAATTATTGAAATTGGTTGCAATGGAAATATAAATCGTAACCGCATCTGCATTTTTCACTATTATGGAAGTATCGGTTGATGAACAGGTACTGCCTTCTGCTTTAAACAGGTTTATCACTTTGTATTTTATCATGCCTTTTACACCTTCATGATCAACGGTGGTACCCGAAATGGTTAACTGATTTCCGGCCGTTGTGGTAATTGCTGCCTTCGGCTGTAATGTGGAATAGAATGCGGTAAATGAAATGCTACGTGGCTTGCTTGCCGTCAGATGCATCACAATTACTCTATCAGTAAATGATGCCATCACTTCTCTTGTATAAGTAATATCTCCAACTTTATACAATGTTTTTGCAACAGCTCTTTTAATATCAAGCTCCCTGTAATAATTGGTATAATTTTCCTGTCCGTTGAATACCATGTGCAATTCTCCCGCCGGTTCGAACATCTGGCCATGGGATTTTTTGCTTACAATTACTTTGTTTGCCAGCCCCTCCGCTTCTTTTCGCTTGCCTTCAAATATCAGTTTACGAATTTGCGAAAGAGAATCTAATGCAAGTGGGTTATCATTACGGTTGGGACTACCACTCCATAAAGTATGTTCGTTTAACTGGATAGTTTCTGTATCAACATTGCCATAGATCATTGCACCTAATCTTCCGTTACCAACAGGCAAAGCGTTTTCCCATATCTTACCAGACGGGGTATTATACCATAATTTTAAATCATTATTTTGCGATAAACAAGCTGATGATGACAGTAAAAAAATAATGACCAGGTTTTGTTTCATTGCTATTCAATTTTATTCCGAAACAAAATTTGTTTCTTTTCAGATGGATTTAAAATTCTTTATCAGCAGCTGATTTCTCAACTATTTATCAGTTCTGAATGGCGATGCTGGTAATCCGTCATTGTTGTATAAATTCGGATTCACAGGATTATCAGCCCATGCATACCGCACATACTTTGGATCCTGGATATCATCATTCCACACAATTATTTTCTCCCCATCAATCTTTGCTTTAGCCCACACAAATTTTTTATCGGCACCAGCTATAGCAAACTCGTTAAGCGCTTCACCATCATTCGTAATTAATCCGCCGCCAACATTATTAAACGTAATAATAATTTTATTGCCTTCTGTTGCTGACGATTGATAAATTGGCCCGGAATAAATAAGGTTTTCATTATAAGCGATCTTTTCTGCGGCTAATGCTAAACGTTCTCCTACTTCTTTTTTATGATCAGGGTGTATGTCATTCCACTCGCCGAGATCAATTGCTACTGCCATTGCTGTATTAGGAACGGATAATGATTTCAATTGCGCCTCTCTTAACGCTGCCCACTGACTTTCTGATGGCAGGTAATTTGCATCCATAAAATTAGGTAACTGTACGTATAAAAATGGCAACTGACCCTGCTGCCATTCATTGCGCCAGTCGGCTATTAATGCCGGCTGCAGTTTTGCATACTCATCAGGTCTCCCGGAATTACTTTCGCCCTGGTACCAAAGAAAGCCTTTTATAGTATAGTTTATAATCGGTGCCAGCATAGCATTATATAATGCTGCCGGCTGACTTTGTGCAGCTATTCCTCCTCCTCCAAATCCATTACGGGGAGTATACACTTCGCCTACTTTGTATTGCCATGTGCCTTTCAGATCAATAGTATCCTTACCGGCAAACAGCCAATACGGTTTATCAGGAATAAATCCACCCTTACCTGCAGTGTTGGCAACTTTTATTACAAAAATATTTTTGCCCGCTTTCAAAATATCTGCAGAAACAGTATATCTTCTTTGCGGATACTGGTAAGTTGTATTGCCAACCTGCACGCCATTAATATATAGTACATCAGCATCTATTATTCTTCCTAAAAAAACTTTTGCTGTTTTCCCAGTCATTGATGCAGGGATCTCAATTTCCTTTCTGTACCACACTACACCATTCAGATCTTTGACCCCCTGGTCTTCCCAATAACCAGGAATATTTATACTATGCCATCCTTTGGGAATATAGGAAACATTATACCAGGGAATAGGACCAGTTAATCCCTTATCCACCTGTTGCGATCTGTTAGGGTTACCCGAAAATGTTCTTCTTGTTATGCCATTGATATAGGCCGTGTCTTTATTTTTTTGAATGATTGTTTGCAAAGCAGGAAATTCTTTTAATCCCTCTTCACTTATCCATGCCTCAATTGGTGTACCGCCATAACTGGAGTTAATTAACCCGATAGGTATGTGATATTTTTCGTAAATCTTTCTTGCAAAAAAATAGGCTACAGCCGAAAATGGTCTTACCTCCTCACCAACTGCTGGCTTCCAATATCCAGAGGAGAGGTCAGAATTGGGGCCCTGCAAACTGGCCGTTGTAGGTATCCAAAGCTGCCTGATCTGAGGGTAATTTGCTGTTGTAATATCGTTGGCATATGTTACATCATGAATATTCATTTGATGTACCATATTGGATTGCCCCGAACATATCCATACATCACCAATCAATATTTCTTTTAATGAAATTTTATTGCTACCCGTAATATCCATTGTATATGGACCACCTGCCTGCATTGCCGGCAATGTTATTACCCACGTGCCATCTGCCTGGGTTTTTGTTTTATATGTTTTGTTGTTAAACTTCACGTTTACTTTTTCACCATTTGCTGCCCATCCCCAAATTTTTATTGCGGCATTTCTCTGAAGCACCATACTATCCCTGATAATGACAGGTAATTTAACCTGACATGTAGCTGGCTTAAAAAAGATAAGAAGTATCGTAAGAAGTACAAAAAACTGAATTTTCATTATGCTAATTTTTTTTATTGAAATAGCTGCATTTAATTTAAATGCTTCAAAGAAACCACTTCGTAGAATGCAGGTTTGGGTTTAAAATTTCTATCGAACAGCAAAGGATAATTTGTTCTACCGAAAACAGGCCATCCATTCAGCCAGCTTTGCCCGTCATTTACTCCCCAAAAAGTAACCCTGGCAATTTTGTCTTTATGTTTCAAAAAAAGTTTGAATAAGTTCTTATAGTCATCAGCCAACTTTAGTTGAATACTGTCGGGCAAACCATTTTTATATGGATTTAATGAAGAGTCCCCCCTCATACGTTGATTAACATCAGCTCCCTGGAAATTACGGGGCAACACTTCAATATCCAGTTCTGTAAACATCACTTTTATCCCCAGCGCCGCATACTCAATAATACTTTCTTCAATTTGATTTAAAGGTATTCTTCCAAGGCGCCAATGGCCTTGTATTCCTACTCCATCAATACGCACACCAGCTTCCTGAATTTTTTTTATGAGCGCAATACATCCTGCACGTTTGGTTGGTTGTTCATTACCATAATCATTGTAATACAATTGTGTATTAGGTGCTGCCTCCTGCGCAATCCTGAAAGCATCAACAACAAAATTATCTCCCAGCTTTTGAAGAAAAACCGATTTACGCATTGTACCGTCATCATTTAATGCTTCATTTACCACATCCCATGAATATACTTTACCCTCATAACGTGACGCAATAGTTTTAATATGATCGGTAAAGAAAGTTTTAAACGAGTCAACACTTTGTATGCGGCTTGCAAATGCAGGTAACTGGCTATGCCATATCAATGTATGGGCGTTCACTTTGATATTATTCTTTTGACAATATGCTACCATTTTATCAGCGAAATCAAAGTTATAAGTAGACCATTGCGGATGAATGAATGCAGCTTTCATAATATTTTCCGGTGTAGCCATATTAAACTGCTGTAGAATTAGAACGGCTGCCTGGGAGTCTTTTTCTTCTATTTGCCTCGCATTAAGTGCAGTACCAATACCAAAATCATTTCTAAAAACCTCTTTTAAAGAAGGTGAAGTATTTGATGAAGTATTTTTCCTGCTTGATGAACAGGCTGCAGCAATCAAGCACACAAAATATATTATTAGTAATTTTCCTTTTCGTGCCATTCCTATTTTTTAAATTTTCTTAAGATTATTTATTGATTGTTTCCGGAGGTCCCAGGTAACTTTGTTTTACACCACCAAAATCAATTACTAATTTTTGCAGCACCACACCGCTGTTTACTATCCAGTATTTGATGATATGTTTTCCTGCATTTATTATTTTATGTTTTGAGGTTTTGATAATAATACTTTCGCCCACCCACTTGTTCCAGATACCACTGCTTGAAGTTTTGTCTTCATTGTTTATACTGAGTACCTGGGGTGATTCATCATCAACCGAAACCGCATATTGTAACCCTTCTGCTGTATTATAAAAATTAAGAGTTGGAGAAAAATAAGCGTTTACTTTAAATTCTCCGGTACTGTAAGTATAAATCTCGTATTCAACATGTGCTGTATTGCTACCGGGTTGTTGTTTGTTGGCTGTAACAGGAAACGCAGTAACAGCAGCGCCTGTTCTACCAAGATCAGGCAATACTTTCCAGGTAATTCCGCTCGCATTAATTGCTTTAGTAAAATGATCTGCTTCTATAGATATATACCCGTTCAGTTCAAAAAACAAATTGTAATTCGCATTCAGCGGGTAGTTTGCTTTTTTAAATGTTTCAGTTGTATCTGTTTCAATCCGTACTGAGTCAGCAGGAACATATTTCACTTCAGGCATTCTTTGAATACGGGGTTCCTGCCAGGACGTGTAACCAATATGCTTCTGGCTCATCATATGGTTCCATTTGCCGTTATTTAACTGGTGGTATTCCTGTGTTATCAAAGAATCCCTGTCGTACAACTGTTTTACTTTATTTGCATACTCATTAGCTGTTGCCCATTTGCTGGCATATGTTCTTTTATTCAATGCGATATTGTAATACATTTCATTAAGATTAGCGCAGGCTTTTACAGGATGTAATACCAGTTGGAAATATGCATCCTTATATTCGGAAGGCAACAATTTGCTTATACTTTCTGCCTTTTGTAATAATTGATTGTATTCATTTACTACTCTGCTCCATTCGTTGTAATTAAAACTATAGGTATTTGCATCCAGCATTTCCGGCTTTCTTCTTCCATTGTACTTACCATATTTTGCCAGTATGCCTGCTATTTCAGTTGCATATTTGCTTCCAAATTGTGTAGCGGCCCATTGCTCCGTATATTTTTTTAGATCATCAGCACTTATCTTTTCCGGGTTCCATGCATAATCTAAGAAGAAAGAAATGGGAAATTCCATTGGTTTAATATCGCCCACATTTACGATCCATATTTGTTTTGCGTTGTATTCATAAGCCAAATGCATTTGCTCCCATACTTTTGGAATGGGATTTGTATTCAGCCATTTATAATTCCTTGGTCCGCCTACATAATCGAAGTGGTAATAGATACCGTAGCCTCCTTTACGCGGTTTTTCTTCCAGCCTTGGTAATTTGCGGATATTACCCCAGTTATCATCACATAACAACAGTGTAACATCATCGGGTACCCTCATTCCTTTGTCATAATACTCCTGCACCTCTTTATACAAGGCCCACAATTGCGGTGTTTGCGAAGCCGGTTTCCCAGTTACGGTTTCAATAATTTGCCGCTGATCTTTTACGATCCTTTCCAGGAGCTCCGTTGCAGTTTTTTCACTCATCGGTTTGTCTCCATCGCCCCGCATACCTATTGTAACCACACTTTCGTGGCTACCCATATTTTCAATTCCCTTTTTCCAGAAGGCTTTAAGTTTTACTTCATTACTATCATAATCCCAGTTGCCCGAGCCGTATCTTTTCCATTCCTGTTGCGAGCGTAGCATTGGTTCATGATGTGATGTACCCATTACAATACCCCACTCATCGGCTTTTACAGGATTAAGGATATCATCGTCATTAAAAGCATTATTCCACATAGCCGGCCATAAATAATTTCCTTTAAGGCGTAGTATGAGCTCAAATATTTTTTCATATACATTGTGATTAACGCCGCCAAATTTTTCTTTTGTCCATCCGGAAAATGCCGGCGCCTCATCATTGATGAATATACCACGGTATTTTATTTTTGGACCATCACTGACAATTGCATTGCTATTGATATAAATGGCAGATCGTTTTATTACGGGGACATCCGCCCACCAGTACCATGGAGAAACTCCTATTTGTTTTGACAATTCAAATACTCCGTATGCCACTCCTCTTCTGTCGCTACCGGCAATAGCAAGAACGTTCTGTGTAAATTTAGTTCCTGTATTAATGGATTGTATTTTATAAGCTTCCCATTTATCATTAATATTTACTGTATTCATTTTTTTTTGCGCTATCAACTCTTTGATAAATGCTGAATTAGTAATACTTCCTATTGCTATAACAGTTTTGTAAAGTTTATCTAATTTATAAATGAGTGGAAGTTTTTTACCGGTTACCATTTCAACATCAGACTGAAATAATACAGCTGATTTTTTTACGAGTTCAAAATCTCCTTCATCAACATAAATTACCGCATCAGTAATGGAAAAAGAATTGGGACTTTGTTTGTCAGAAATAATTTGCTGTGCATGCATGCGTATGCATGACAAAAAAGAAAAAAGCAATATCAATAAGTATGTTCTTTTCATTCTTTTTATTTAATCAGTTATTGTGAAATTTTATCTTCAATACGAAAAAAATCAAAATCAGCATAACCACCGGTATGGCTGGCAGCATAGTTAAATAGTGCAAAACGATAGCCCATAAACTGTGGTATAGTATAAGCCATTTTAAGCGATGCCCCTATTAGTATCCATGTTTTACCATCGAGGCTATAGAAGAAATTTGCCATGTCCGTTTTATTGGTGAAATCACATTCAGCTTTAAAGAAGATAATTTTCTGAGTTATTGATATAGCTTGCACTTCCACAGGTTTTCCGGTGCCTGCATTTACCATCACTATAGCTTTATTGTTGCCGCTTATTTTAATGCCTGCCAGTCCGTAGTTCTTTTGCAAAAGTCCTAGTCCAGCAAAATCTCCATCTTTCATGTTAGTTACATCGAGTGATGTAATACCTGTACATACGGGGCCAATAGTACGTTGTGTGAGTGTATTCCTGGCTAATAAAAATGAAGTGTCAATTCTCCCTGTTTTGAGACGAAGGAAACCTTTCCTGTCTGTTACCGACCATAAACTATTATCCGGGTTATGATTCCATTGCCAGACCAATGGTAAAGCAGGTTCTCTTTTTTTACGTGTAAATTCATCTGATGCTACAATGCCGGGAATTAAACTTCTGCCTGCAGGAAGATCAAGTGTTTCGGGCACTTTACCATTAACGCCTAAAACAGGCCAGCCATCTTCCCACTTAACCGGAACCAAATAAGGAATACGGCCAACTGCGCCAAAATCACGAAACAGATATGCGTACCAGTCACCATTTGGATTATCAATTAAACCACCCTGTGCTACTCCTAAATCCTGTAGGCCAATTTTACCTTCGTAAGGGCCGGTAATTTTATCAGCCCTATGTATAATAACTGTACGCATACCGCCTTTTGGCCAGGTGATATTGAAAAGATAATATTTGCCATTCACCTTAAACAGCTGAGAGCCTTCTGCATTTAAACCGCCATTATTACCTGATGGTAAACTTGCATTTTCTATTACTACCTGGTTTATTCCTCCGGATTTTATACCAGATAAATCCGCATTTAATTCAACCAGGGTGAGTTTGCCACCACCATACAACATATATACTTTACCGTCATCATCAAAAAACAATGAGTGATCGTGAAAAGCCGGCCGAAATGAAACTACTTTCCATGGTCCCTTTTCAATATCTTTTGTTGTGTAGATGTATGTTTTACCAGTGGTTTGAGCGAAAGTTGAAATATAATAAATTCCATTATGATAGCGAATACTGCTTGCCCATGATCCTCTGCCATAAGTGCTTTTTCCGTTAGTAAGATTTAGTTCGTCAACATTTGCCAGGGTATCATAGGCATAATTCACCAACCGCCAGTTAACCAGGTCTTTTGACTTCATGATGGGTACACCCGGACTCATGTGCATAGTGGTGGAACTCATATAATAGATATCACCTACACGGATCATTGACATATCCGGTACATCCGCAAAAATAACCGGGTTTTGTGCGTGTTTTAATTGTGCAACGCAAAAGATACCAAAGCACACTATTTCCAAAAAACATAATACAAATCTCTTTGTCATTATTTTAAAATTATCTTTGCCCTGGTTATAAAATCAAACAATTCAATTCAGGTGTTTAGTTAGTCCGGGTAAGGAGTTTATCTAAAGATTCATGGTTTTATAATTTGGTATCTGCCGCTTAAATGCATCAAACTGAATAAATACAACAAGCCGTCATAGTAGGGATCAAAGTATCCATCCTCATATGGTTCAAGTTTGGCATTCCAAAGTGCACGAACAAAATCGAGGCTATTATTTTCTTTATTGATAAGCGATAAGGTTGCTGTTGTAGCCACCAATCCAAGAGAATGCCTTAATTTTTTTACGCTACCGGCCTGTAAAATAAAATCAGGGCGTGTGCCATCAACATTAAACTGGTCTTCATAACTATCAATTCCTTTAGATCGGAGAAAATACTGAAAACGTTTTGCATAATCCTCCTGCCAGCTTTTATCCCTGCCAAACCACACATAATCCATAGTAACGTTCATAGGTACACGCCACGAATCATACCGGAATGCCGGGGGCATCCATGACGTTGGATGAGGCTTACCACTAAACTCTGTATAATCAGTATTAAGGCCGGTTACAGCATCACATGCTCTATGCAAGAATGCCCGGGAAGTATCTGCACAATCTTCATAAAATTGTTCGTGTCCATCCTTTGCATACATAGCCCATATTTCGTAAAAAGCGGGAAGATGATAAGAAGGATCTGTCCAGTTATAATTATTCCCTTCGGGTACAAAAGTTATTTGCCTGTGCTCCGTATTGATAAGATTGTAAATATTACCTGTGCCATCTTTTTTCCACATAGCATCCAGTATCCTTCTTGCTTCACCATAATAATTGATACCCGAATTATTTCCCCAGCGGTTGGCTGCAAGCAAAAGATCAGTAATATAATAGAGTTCGCCATCCGATGCAGAACCTTCAGAATTCTTCTTCATGGTCTGTGGATTAATGCTCCATGCAAAATACCCTTCTCTTGGTCCTTCCTGGTGTTGCAAATATTTTTTTGACCACTTCCAGATACGGTCAAAAACATTTTTCTTATTAAGCTGAACGGCGATCATCATTCCATATGAAAGGCCTTCTGTTCTTGCATCGTGATTTTTTACATCAGATACATAAGCCATAGAATCACCGACTTCAAAATATACACGGCCGGGACCTTCAAAAACATCATAATAAGCTTTGTTTATTTTCTTATCGATGTCTGACTGGCTGTATCCAGCCTCCAGGAAAAAGTTACGGTATTTAGCAGGATAGAATGCAGATTTAACTGAGGACTTTCCTTTGCTTTTTAGATTTTGCCCTGATGAAGCAACAGGCGCAAAAAAAAATGTTAGAAAAAATCCGATCACGTAAATGTTACCGCATCTGACTAAGATTGATCTTAAATTTATTTTTTTCATTAATTAATATCTTTATTATCAAAAATCATTCTGAAATTAACTTTAATTCCTGGCTATTGTTGTGTTAGCATAAAAAGCACCAACAACAGGACCTAATACGCCAAAAGGTCCGTGTTGTGGTGCACCATCCAAACTTCTTATTCTGTCCTCATTTTTTGCAGTTTTTAGCCACACACTAGTTCCTGTACTATCTTTGTAATGACTTGAATCTGACGGTTCTACAATTTGCCTTGTACAAAATTTATATTTTTAATAAAAATTTCATGATTGCTTCCTTCGGGAAACTTAATAAACAAATCATGATGCCCGGAAATATTCTTTACACTTTTGCGAAATACCTTCCAGTTGTTTTCTCCCTGGGTTGCCGATACCGGTATTGTTGCTATCAATTTGCCGTTCTTTAAGTCATCCAACCAGATTTCAAATTTCCCTGCTTTTATTGCTGAGACGGAAATTTCAACTTCTTTTTCTTCATTTTTATTATTGCCCAGTTCAACTCCCGAAATCATTAACCAACCTCCATAATTTGAATTATTTGTAACACTCCATTGGTCTTCTTTATTTATTTTTTCTATGCCATAATAGTTACTGTATCCGACTGCTGGTATTTCTGAAAATCCGTCTTTGCAAACAAAGCAATCAAAATCCGCTGATTTGCCTTCAGTAAATAAGCCGATGCTTGTACCAACCCAGGAATTATAATCGGGTTGTACCTTATCCAGATTAACCACACTTAAAGGTGCGCCTACAGCAGTCCATATTTTTCCATCAGCACTACAGTAACCAATTAACTGGTGTTGATTTCTTTCGATCTTGAGCCAGACAATATTTCCAAACCGGTTTGGAATAGAGCGTACTGCCGTATCGAATTCGAATGTGATCTGTTTACCATTATCAAATCCGGTGTAAAGACGTGCAAAAACTTTTTGATTTCCATTGGAGAGATAGAGCCCTGCTTTAGTTGATTTGCTCTTTGCATTGCATTCAACTTTAGTAACGGCTGAATAGTAGTGATCAGTTTCTTTTTGCACAACACTTGTTCTGGCACTATCCGGTATAAGCCGTATCCAACCTTTTCTTTCATTCAGTGAATAGTGCATTGCATCTTTCTTATTTAAAAAATGCCACCATAAGCCTAGTGTGTCTTTTTCAAAATAATCTGAATTGATGCTTCTCCACAAAATACCAGATTGCGGAAGGTTGGGTTTATCTATGGGTGCAGTTGTAGGTGCCATTCCCCAGGGTCGATCACCTTCCCATGTAACCGGATAGAGTGCCGTTTGGCGGCCCTTCCCCGACCAATCATCATCGTTATATTTTTCGTAGCTCTGTCCCATCGTCCACCAGCTTCCATCGGCTAATTGAATAGGGGCTGAAATATGGTTAGGACGACGAAAGCCGGTACCGGCATCAGTAACTGGTTTAAAAAAATCTCCCAGTCTTTCCCATTTGGTAGAGTCGCTTGTTAATGCTTTTCCCCGCAACACATATTGCCCGCCAGATACATCTCCGGCAGGAAAGTAATAATAATAACCATTACGTTTACTCATTACCGGTCCTTCAGCCCAGCTATATTGCAATCTGGCATTTATCCAATCGAGGTTTATAACGGTGTCGGTTAACTGGCCATCTCTTCCTAAAGCTTGCAAACGATTCACTTTTTGTCCGTTTTTAATTACCAGATATGGTTTACCATCATCATCAACAAAAATTGAATTATCATAACCAAGCGATCCTGTTCTCGGATTAGATTTAACCTGAACTGCATCTGACCACGGTCCATAAGGAGAACTGGCTTTAGAAAACCATTGGCCATTGGCTGAAGAATACACCCAGTAAGAACCATAAAAATAAGTAATAGCTCCCTGCCATATACCATTTGACGGGCGATCGGTTACCCAGGCACTTTTAGAAGGCGGAACTACTCTACTGATTACTTGCCAATGGACCATATCTTTTGAATGATAAACAGGAAGGTATGGCGTAAAATGGAAGCTGGATCCGCAGTGATAAAAATCATCTCCCACTTTAATCATTGTTGGATCAGGGTGATCTCCCGGCAAAACAGGGTTTACATAAGTATTCACCTGCCGGTAATTTGAAACAGCATTGTTAATACCGGCTTCTGTTTGGCTGAATGCGGTAAAAACATCAAACGTTACCAGGCACACCAAACAAAAAATCCTGTACAAAGTTTTATTGAAAATGCAATTTTGGATCATTCGTATTTTTTTGTTCTTAAAACCAGCTATGCCGGAATGGAACTCCTCCAGCCATTACCAATTGTTTGCAACCCAGGAAGACTGATATCGAAATGAGCTTGTACATATTTCCTGATCCTGACTGTTAGAATGATATAAAGATCGCCAACCAGGTTAATGATTTTTTTATTACTGACAAGCGGTTTTTCTATCATGATTTATTATCAAGAATCAGATCATACCTACTAACTTTATTTAACCAGTTTAGGGTTCAGTTTTTTTTCTTCAATGTTATAAGGCAGGTACCAATTTTTAACGTCCGCCAGGGTTGTCTGAAGATAACTATGCAGGCTAACCGGTGCTCGCTTTTTAATTGCATCAATTAAAAATTGTTTATCAGGACTTGTGGGAGTTCCACGATGTCTTGCCATTCTTATCAGATCATACCATCTTCTCCCTTCAAATCCAAGTTCCAACCCTCTTTCACGCAGTATATAATTTTCAATTTTCTCTACAGGAGAATTAACTGAAATAGTATCATTTGCCCTATTTACGGTGGTGGCTGTAGGCATACCCGCCCTACCTCTTATAGAATTTATTCTCGAAATAGCATTTGCTTTATCACCTGCCCTGTTTAGGGCCTCTGCCCAAAGCAAGTATAAATCAGCAACACGATATACATGAAAGATATAATCGCTTTGATAAGGCCCTCTTAAAGATTGTGGAACATCTACAATATTAGGAGCAACAGATGCTAACCCAATAAATTTCCAAATTACAGGAGTAGTGCTCTTTAAACGATTGTAATACGGTGCACTACCGGCAAAGGAAGTACCAAATCCCCGATAAATTTCATTAGCCAGATTATTGTTCGGCAAACTATCCGGATAATACGGGTTATAAGTTTTCATAGCATTCAAAGAAGGTGCGATCAAATACCTGCCTCCATAAGCCGGGTCATTTGAGCTTAGCATCATCAAGTCATTGGTTTCTCTGGCCTTAAAATCAAATTTTACGCGGTAAATCGCTTCATTATATAAAATATTAGACCCGTCAATGCCATATCTGAAAATATCAAACCATGAAGCACCTGCGTTACCGGGTGAATTATCGATGCCAATATTGTAAAAGGCCTGGCAGGCATTAACAGCATCTGCATATTTATTGCGCCATAAATACACTTCTGCCTGTAACCCGGCTACAGCCTGCTTTCTCACCCTCATAAATGTCTGTTCAACACTAACTCTGAACCCGGCATCAAAACTATTTGGAACATTCCCTTGAATATCACACGTTGCAAAAGCTTTCTTTAAATCCATCTCAATTGAGTCTAATATCTTGTCTTGAGTTGACGGTTCTATTTTAAACAAAGTATCTACTTTACTTATGTCATCTATTGCTTCCCAAATGAAAGGAACTTTGTCAAAGTTTTGTATCAGGTGAAAATAACCATAGCAGCGTAGAAATCTTGCCTCACCAATATACCGGTCTCTAATAACCGAAGAAAAGTAATTGGAATCAAGTGGAATCCTGGGTATATTTTTTATTGCATAATTCGCCCTGTTTATCAACGTATAAAATGGCTGCCAATCCGTATAGCGATTTTGATCAGTTACTTTATGATTAGCGAGCTCATTAATATCATTATCTGTATTTACACCAGGCGTAACCCAATCACCTCTTACCTCGCCAAGAACAACCCTATTGCTTACCAATGGTTGCATAGCTTGATAAACCCCGCGCAACATAAATTCTGCATCCCAGTAATTTTTAGGAAAGTTAGATTCAAGCACCGCATCCTTAGGCGTCGGCTCAAAAAACTTTTTGCAGGAAGACGTCAATAGCGCTATACAGATAAAAAGCAGTAAGCTTACTTTTTGTATTGTAGTTTTAAAATATTTTTTCATAATATATTTATTATTAATAAAAATTTCCTTTTTTATAGTCCCAATTGTAATCCAATAATTATTGCTCTTAACGGTGGTACATTTCCGTAGTCAACGCCATACATTACGGGGTTTGCAAAATTTCCAACTTCAGGGCTGTAACCTGTATACTTAGAGAAAGTAACCAGGTTTTGTCCCGTCACCATCATTCTCGCATTATTAAACACATTTTTCAACATTTTTTTTAAAGGAAGATTATAAGTAAGGGTTGCTGCTTTCAAACGGATATATGATCCATCTTCTATCCATCGGGAGGAGAAACGTGAATTACCGACAGGATCGCCATTTAATAATCTTGGTATATCTGTTTGATCCCCTTCGTTTTTCCAGTATCTTAAAACATTAGTCGATTGATTGTTATAGTTTGACATGGTTTCCAATGCCGCACGACGGGCATTGTAAATTTTGGCACCAATAGCGAAGTCCATAAAAACTGACAACTCAAAGTTTTTATAAGAAAAAGTGTTTATGAATCCGCCATAGATATCAGGATTCACATTACCAAGATTCTTTTTGTCATGGTAATCGATAATGCCATCCTTATTTATATCTTCAAAGATCACATCGCCACCTTTAAAAGGGTTTATATTGTCAGGTCCGTTTTTTAAGTTAACATCTGTAGTTCTTGCATAAATGCCTAAAGCATTATATCCCCAAAATGATCCAATAGCGTTACCTGATTGCACTACTGTTGTATAATCTCCATAAGAAACAGCCGTATCAAGCCTGTTCGGCAATGAAATGATCTTATTATTATTGTAAGTAAGGTTCAACCTGGTGGACCATGAAAAGTGTGCAGGATTTTTCAGAATTTGCCAGGAAACAGCCGCTTCGATTCCAGTATTTTTTATGGCACCTTCACTCACGGCATAATTATTAAAACCGCTGGTAGTGGGAAGGTTGATAACATTAAAAAGATGATCTGTTTTTTTATTGTAAAAATCAACGCTTACTCCGAATTTTCCATTACCTAATTCCAAATCAATACCTGCATTAAATTGTTTTGTAGATTCCCATTGAAAATCAGGATTACCGAGGATTCCAATACTAACGGCAGAATAAATATATGGCGTAGATACCAGCGCATTAAATGCATTGATAACGCCTACATTGTCATTTCCGCTAATCCCATAACTAACTCTTAGCTTTAATTCGTTGATATATTTATTATTTTTTAAGAAGTTCTCTTTGTTAAGTCTCCATGCAAATGAAGCAGAAGGGAAATATCCCCACCTATTTTGTTTTTGAAACCTGGTCGATCCGTCCGCCCTGACATTCCCTCCAAAAATATATTTTCCGTTAAGCGCATAGTTTACACTACCGAATAGAGAGGCTAATTTCCAGGCCGGAGAAATACTGCCGATTGAATCCAGTAAAAGTGGGTCTGATGTATTGACAGTAATTTGTTGATCAGTTGCGGAATTAACTACTCTGCCATATTTGGAATCAAGCGTTGTAGACTGAACCGCAGTACCGATAAGTGCATTAACAGCATGCCTACCCGATTTGGATACCTTTGTATAGGTAAGGGTATTCTCATTTAAAAACATCAATTCAGAACTTTTTTGATTGCTGGAAGAGCGGATGATATAACCGGAACGTATAAATCCAGCAGAGGGAACAAACCTTGTCTCGTCCAAACGAAAATAATCGAACAAAACACCTACACGCAATACTAAATTCGGTGTAAAGGTATATTGACCAATCGTTTTACCGGAAATGCGGGTAGAATTATTTTTATTGATCATTTTATCCGCTACTGCATAAGGATTATTATGACCGTTATAGTCTGCGCTATCGTAATATACCAGGTCAATGCCTTTTAAATCCTGTTGAAAAGGCGCTAACGTTGGAGCTTTTAGTGTGGTTAGAAAAAGCTGGTTGGTATTGGATGTATTACCAGCATCAGAAAGTTTTTTATGCGTATTGCTAAAACTAAGACTATTCAAAAAACTTAATTTTTTTGCAACTTTATAATCAAGATTAAAACGCAAGTTAAACCTGCTGAAATCTACGTTTTTAATAACACTATTCAATTTAGCATACCCAACATTAACAGCGTATTTTGCAACAGCATCGCCACCCCTTAATGTGAGATGTGAATTGTTCAAAAAACCCCTTTTCGATACCATGTTCTGCCAGTTAGTATTGTTATTATAACGCTCTGTCTGGTTAGCAGGTGTAGACAATAATAAGTACTTACCAACTCCATTTATGATATCGTTTTCTGAAACACCGCTGGCTCTTTCCTTTGCTAATATATATCCACGATACTGACCAGAATCCAATACTGAAACATTTTCCAGTTCGTTAATTGTCCCCGCATAAGAGGTAATATCCAAATAAGTCTTCCCGGCAGTTCCGCCATTGGTAGTGATCAATACTACTCCATTGGCACCCCGCATACCATAGATTGCAGTAGCCTGGGCATCTTTTAATATGGTTATGCTGGCAATATCCTCTGGATGAAGATCAGCCAATGGATCATTATCTACATTTTTTGCTACTGAGTTCAGAAAGCGATTAACCTTAACTGGTATACCATCTATTATATACAGCGGTATTGACCCGGCATTGAAGGAAGAATTTCCCCTGATGTAAGTCAGCGCACTAACAGGAGAAGTGGATACTGATCTTAAACCAGGAAGTTGTGCCTGCATCAATCCATTGGCAGAAGCTGCAGCCAGACTTTTAACTGTATTATCATTTACCAACGTAGCCACGCTGCCCGTTACGTATTTTTTATTAATTACAGTGTACCCAATATTAATTGTTTCTACCTCATTTGAAATTTGAAGCGAGTCAACCGAGCGCTTAAGCTTTTCCACAACACCAGTAGTATTTTTTTGCTGTGCAGCTACTCCAAGCGAAATCACCATCAAACTTCCGGTTAAATATTTTTTTAGTTTAGACATCATATTTAGTTATAATAGAGATGATCATTATTGACTTATCAGGGTACATTTGGCATTAATCTACAGGAGTTAATACCAGGCATTCCAGGTTTATACCCCCGCCTGGAATTCTACATATAAAATTCAAACGCTTATCACCGCTTGTTTTAAAATTGTAGGTACCTAAAACATATCTCTGGCGATAGGTTGGTAAACTTGTAAAACTGAAGTTGTAAGTGGTTATGGAATCGTTGCGGTAATTTAATTGAAATGTTCCGCGTGAGCCGCCTTTGCCACTCACTTCTATGCGGTATTTTCCTCTTTTTACATTTTTTACAACTGTTACCAAAGAGTCATCAACTCCGTCGGGTTGCATAAATGTGAGATTGGTTACCTGTGAACCGTTTACAGTGATACCGTCAAAATAGTAACGCCAGCTACCACTAGACACATTAGGAACAGGAGATGCACCATTAACGAAACCTGGTATTCCATAACAATAACAGGCATTGGACCAAAACGGATGGTAGATCTGTGTTCTTTTTTTATTTGGTCCGGTATACACTAATGGTTTGTCTACATTGTGAATAAGACCGTTACGCATACTGAGATCACTGGCCGTAAAATCAGATGTTACATCTATCAGGTGCTGAGCAGCCAAATCAAAATAAATCCAGTCTTCTCCATCTAATGTTGAAACTGCGCTATCATAACGCTCTATCAAACCTAATTGTGACCAAGCCGGAGTAAAATGGGTATAGCCAGATCTTACTCCATTGCCCGCAACGATGTGATTTCTCATATATCTCACCAAACTATCCTGCGTATATCCGTTATAGTTTAATATGCCGGCAGCCTGTAACACATCATTTGTTTCTGCAAATAGCGTTAGTTTTATACGGGTACCCGAGCTATTATTTAAGTTCGTTAAAGTATCCATTAAGCCGGCTTTTGTCAGGCCACTGGTTATTATGCTGTATCTATCAGGATTACTTTTCAAAAACTCGCCAATTGTAAGCGTCGGAGGATCCAGTACAGCATCCATTTTATGTAAGTAACCATTATAATACTCTATGTCTGTTTCATAAATAGTTGCAACAGCATTGGCGACAGCTGTTGATTTATATCCTTTGGATATATCTATATTAATGTTATCGCCGCTGGAAGAAGGTGTTGACTGCGGCCCCTGGATAAACTCCCCGGCTTTTAAACGTATAGGCAAAATATGATACCTTATTATACCGGCAAGCACTGTATCAGGAAAGTCGGCCAGGCTGTTTTTACCCTTGATGCTGAAGTATTTTCTAAACCCATTATTATCCGGTGCAAACAAAGTATACGGACCATAAGAATTTAACACCGCAGCTAGTTTTGTTCTTTCCAGTGCCTCAACCAATACACTCATACTGGTATCAGTCTTGATCTGGTCAAACATCAGGAATTTTCTGTCCTGTACCTGGTATGAAAAATCCATCTTTTTTTTACAGGATGCAATCAGTAAGATTGTTACTGTTAATAGGCATAATAAAAAGATAAATCCAAACTTTCGTTTAATCATTGTTAGTTTGTTAAGTTTCATTATATTTTATTTTTAATGATTAACTAATATTTTATTTATAATAGGGATTTTGGACCAATTGCGGATTTCTATTAAGTTCATATTGCGAAATAGGCATGTACCAACTTCTTGGATCTATAATCCTACTTTTAATTATCGAGCGTTCACTTACTGATCGGGATTTTACCACCCGGTCTATTAAAAAGTCCGGGGTTTTATCATTAGTAGCTACACGTACCAAATCGAACCATCTTTTACCTTCTAAAGCGAGTTCCATAGCTCGTTCCTGAATAATCAATTCAATTAGCAAAGAATAAGGAGCATTTCCATCAAGTGAAATTCCATATGGGCTTATTGCAGCCCTTGTGCGAACAGCATCTATTAATTGTATAGCTTCAGTTTTTTGAGCAAAACTTCCTAAATGAGCCAATGCCTCTGCTTTCATTAACATGACATCCGGCAATCTGTAAAGAATAAAATCAGGATCAGGCGTAGGGCGTATAATAAGAGTAGTAGTAGTTAAGCCACTGTATTTCCACCAGGTACTGCCGTTAATATATGTATTATTTAGTCCCCTGGTCACATCAAGGGCACCATCATAATATGCTTTTAGCACATTATTCATTGTGAAATTTCCCGTATTGCTAATTAAGTTATTGGTTTCGGAAAGAGAATAGTCAAACTGAACTTCCAATATACTTTCTGAGGTATTTTTTTGACTGAATATGTTAAACCAATTATTGCCGGGCACCAACGAGTAAAGTGTTGTTTCGGTTAACACTTTTTGCGCCGCATCAGCAGCCAATTGATATTTACTCCGCCATAAATAAACATCGGTTTGTAATGCATGCACCGCTCCTTTGGTAGCTCTTCCTCTGGTATCCGCATTCTTTTCAAACGTTACAGGGATATTTGCTTCCGCCGCTGTTAAGTCTGCTTCTATTTGATCTAATATAGTATCTGCAGAAGATTTAGGTATAAAAAAATTAACGTTATCATTACTTGGTGCCTGTAAAACCAACGGCACTTCTTTAAATGTTCTTACCAGGTAGAAATAACCTAATGCACGCAGGAATTGTGCTTCTGCTATTATTTTTTTGCTATCCTCTACAGAAAACTTATCATCATTTGCAGGAATACCTGGTACAAATTCTATCACAGAGTTTGCCCTGCCTATCATATTATAAACAGGTGACCAATCTGAAATCGGCTTTAATTTATCCATATAGTGATAATATGGATAAGTAACATCATTGCTTGAGCCCGCCGCCACAAGATCCGCCCTGAACTCGCCCCAATTTAAAAACAGGCTTGCACAACCTTGCAAACCATCGTAACATCCAATAATAGAAGAAACAGCGTCATCCTTTGTTTTAAAGAAATTATCTCTTGTAATTGAATTTTGCGGTTTTAAATCCAGGTATTTTTTGCATCCACAAAACAATACAACAAATAACAGGGTAACAAGTACCGTTATTAACTTTTTGCTAAACCGACTGTTCATTTTATTTTGTTTATTATAATGAATAAAATAAATTTTAGAAATATTTAAAAGCGCATGTTTATACCTAACGTATACCCTTTTGTTTGTGGTGATAATCCGGTATCAACTCCAATAAAGGATGGATTACCACTTATACTGATTTCCGGGTCGGCACCGGTATAATCTGTCCATGTAAATAAGTTATTAGCTGTAATAAATGCATCAACCGATTTTAATTTTATACGTTTTATCCATTGCGCCGGGAAACGATAGCTTAGTGTTACAAATTTTAAACGTGCGTAAGATCCGTTTTCAATCCATCTGCTGGAGGCGAGTGAATTTCTTGTATCATTTGCTAATGCCCGTGGCATATCAGTAATATCTCCCTGCTTACGCCAGCGTCTCGATACAGACACTGCCTGGTTGTCTGTATTGTTCATCTTTTCAAGGTTATACCTTAAATTATTAATGATGTCATTGCCGTACTGACACTGTATGAAAAATGAAAAAGATAAATTCCTGTAGTCTATCCTGTTATTAAAGCCACCAAAGAATAATGGGTTTGCATTTCCAATCAATATTTTATCCTGATCATCAATAACCCCATCGTTATTAAAATCTTTATAAATAGCATCCCCACCTTTAAAAACATTACCAGTTTCCGAACCTATTTTAACATACTTTGGGGTAACCCCATCGGCTTCATATACTTTGCCTCCCTTAGCATCCCTTACCATTGCATCGGCATCTGTTGCATACACTCCAAGAAATTGGTAGCCGTAATAAGTTCCTAGCGGATCTCCTACTTTTACCTGGTTAACAAAACCGCCTGTACCTCCTGTAAACGTTATAGTTCCCCCTGGTAGTTTAGTTACCTTATTCATGTTGCGGGCAACGTTCAACGATATATTCCACCTCATTTTATTTTTGCTGGCAGGCCTGAGGATGTCAACATCTACATCCAATTCGATACCCCTGTTCTGGATATTGCCGAGGTTGGTATACATAGTTCCGCCGGTGGTATAATTAGAGCCGAGGATGCCGCTTGAACTTGGCAATGCCAACTGGTATAAAAGTTTTTTTGTCTCTTTATTATATAGATCAAGTGTAACATTTAACCTGCTTTTAAACATTTCTAAATTAAGTCCCAAATTGGTTTGTTCCACCACTTCCCATTGCAGATTATTCAATTGGGCATTGGACTGAATAACGCCCGTATACCCTAAATAGTTAGACCCTGCCGTATATTGACTGATGTATGCGTAGTTCGGAATATTACTGTTTCCCAGCTGTCCCCATGAAGCCCTTAGTTTAAGATCGGAAATGAATTTAAAATTCTTTTTAATGAATGCTGTATTAGAAACTCTCCAATAAGCACCAACAGAAGGGAAATTGCCAAATTTTTTGGAATCCCCAAATTTTGAAGATCCGTCTCTTCTCATTGTGAAATCCACGCTGAACTTATCGTCATAAATCATGTTCGCCTTCGCGAAGAATGAAAGGATATTATCATAGCCTATCGAAGTTGAAATACTTCTTATACGGGATGGCCCATTTAGTGTTTGGATCTGGCTGGACGGGTTCGCATACCCGCTTTCGGAAAGCTGGCTGGAAGTGAAAGAGTTAAACGTATTACCTAACAGGAAAACAGTCTTGAATTTATTTTCTTTAAAATTCCGGTTATAGGTTAGTAAATTATCTACTATTACCTGTGTTCTTTCAAAATCCCTGGTATCTATCCTGTTAAAATTATTATCATTCCATATCAAACCGGTTGCTTCAGAGGGCAGATACAGGAACCCATTTTCACCAACAAAATCCAAAGAAGTATTGTTGGTAAACTTTAAACCTTTTAATATATCATATTCAACCCTTACATTTGGTTTTAAGTTGGTACTGAATGCATCGTTTGTAACTGTTTTTGCAAAAGCCACCGGATTATCTGTGCCACCTTGTATACCACCTAAAGACAAATAATTTGGAAGTGGCTTGCCGGTTGTAAGATCTACGTCATATACGGGCATTGAAGGATTCTTGATCAGACCTATATAATAAACTGAGCCCTGTCCATAATTAGCATAATTGTTAACCTTGCTTCTTGCAAAATAGATATTAGCGGAGAACCTTAACCTGTCGGATACTTTATAATCAAGATTAAATCTTCCGGTAAAACGTTTGCTTCCTGTATTGACAAAAGCACCTGCCTGGTCATTATAAGAAGTGATAAAGGAATATTTTACAGACTCCCCGCCACCACTTACATTCAAGTTGAAGTTTTTGGTGGAACCTGTTCTTGTCAGGTAATCCAACCACTTAGTATCAGACTGATAATACCAGTAGGAGAAATAGGTAGGATCATTTAATAATGCTCTTGTTACATCGTTGTAAGGGTTAATGTTTCCATTGTTTTGCTCTGCTTCCAGCCTCATCACTTTATATTGTGAACCATTTAATACCGGGATAGCGGGTGGAGCTTCCTGTAAGCCGAATTGAGTATTCAATGTTATATTGGTTATGTTTTTACGGCCTCTTTTAGTTGTAACGATAATTACTCCATTTGCAGCTCTTGCACCATAGATAGCAGACGCATTAGCGTCTTTCAATATGTCGATGCTCTCTATGTCCAACGGGTTTAAATCGGCAATGGGGTTAATCCGTGCAACACCCGCCTGGGCTGAATTGGTGTTATCAAATGGAGTTGATATAATTGGAATACCGTCTATAATATACAACGGATCGTTACCTGAACCGATAGAACTGGCACCGCGGATGCGGATATCTACACCGGCACCTGGATCGCCTGAACTTGAAACAACCTGAACGCCTGCAGCACGCCCCTGGATCATCTGGTCTATGGATGTAGCTGGTTGTTCTGCAATAACATCAGATTTGATAGATACTACGGCACCTGTTAAGTCCCTTTTAGCAGTTGATACAAATCCATTGGATACTTTTTGAGTTTTTGCATACGTTACAACTACAGCATCCAGTCTGCTATTTGTATCTCTTACAAGAGACACATTTATATTGGTACGGCCATTTATTTCCACTACTTTAGACTCATATCCAAGAAATGCAAAACGCAATTTATTTTTAGTATCCGTTATTTTAATATTATAATTACCATTATTATCAGCACTAACGCCATTTACCTGGCGGTCGTTAGCATTTACTTCAGTAACAGAAGCATTTCCGAGAGATTTGCCAGTAGCTAAATCTGTAACTCTTCCTTTGACTTCTATTTTTGTTTGAGCAGACAGCATTGTTGACAACATAAAAAGAGGCAGCAGTAATACTAAAAAGCCTTTCGCAGGTAAAATCACTTTCTTCATAAACAGAATGGTTTAAATATGAATGGTCTTGGCAAATTAAACTCGTGTTATTTCATTTTTAAATAATAAATTCACTATTAACTTTTTCTTCTTATTGATTTGGAAGAAGTATTTTATCAATCTTATACACATAACCGTTAGTTGTTGGCCCCTTATATGAATAAGGCTGTGTAACAATTGCGGTTAGCCCTAAAACTGTAGTGGCGTTTGTTCCACTATTAGTAAAGGTTAGTGTATTATTATTCGCATATGCAGTTGTAATACTACCAGTCAATGAAGCAGGAGTAGCCAGGTTTTGTTCTATGATATGGTTTTTAATAATATTTGTAAACTGAGTAAGGCTTAAATTAACGCCATCATATATCATTTTCTTAACGTCAAAACGGGCTGTAATAAAAGCATCATTTGTTGGTGCAAAAAGAGTTACTACTTTGCCTGATTGTTCGTAAGTAGTCATTAGATTAGACTTTTGCAATGCTTCCATAAACATGGATAATTTAGGATCCATTGAAGCCTGTCCAATTGCACTAATCAACCGATCAGATTTAGGAAAATTCATTTTAACAACCTGCACCATACCATTGCTGGCACCAACATCAGTTCTTAAGAACGATGCAGCAGTTAAAGTGGGGATCACCTGACCGTTTGATGCATAATAGTTTACTCCGGCAGGTTTAGTTATAAACCTGTTAGCCGTGTATCCAACTGCCGTATCTGCTATAAAATATGGACTCAATACAGCCTGAACATAAGTAGGAGAAAGTGCTGCGATCTTATCGGTTATACTATTGTCTATTTTGGCCAATGCCGGAGCAATAAAAGCATTTAAAGAATCATCAACAGGCATTAAAATATTTGTATACACAGGGTCGCCGCCCTGATCTGTAGTGGTTGTATTTTGTTTGAATTCAATTGAAGTATATACGTTGGTTAATAAACTGTATGTCTTATAAAAGACAGAATCAATCCTTGTATCCCCATCCCTATCGTAACTGTTAAACCTGTCATAAGCACTATCAGCAACAACCTGCAAGAGTTTATAAAAAGTACTGCTTTTGAATTGAAGATCTGAGGCAAGTAATTGCTCAAGGTTAATCTTAGGAATTAATACTGTTCCTATCCCATGGATCACCGCATTATCGGCGCTGATGTCGCGAAGGCTTTTTATTACGGGTACACCATTTACTTTTAGGGTATCAGGAGCCGTTACATCTATAGTTACAAATTTGCGTCCCCTGGTTAGAAATAATTTATCATTAAACGTAATATAACGTTGTTGAAAAGAATAATAATACCAAAGATTATTGGTGATATGATAATTCAAAAGCTGAAATAAAGTATCCTTGGGCACATCTTTCATAGATGCATACCCTTTTGTCGATAAATATTCTTTAAATGCGCTATTCACAGGAGCAAACACGGTATATAATCCCCCGCTATTTATCAGGTTTACCAAACCTACCCTATCCAGCCCTTCAGTAAACATAGAAAAATTACTATCCTGCTTTAATTTATCATATACATAAACGGATGAGGGACCTGTATTTTCGTAATACTTATCAAACCCCTTTTTGCAACTGTTAAAAAAGAGTAACGCAATTGCAAATAAGAATAACAAACGCATTGCATAAATCCGGCAGTTAAGAAAATTTCTCATTCCTTTTTATATTATTGTTAAAAATCTTGATTTTGTTCGCCAGTAACGAAAACATGTAAGGCTGATTTTAATGGCAATAGCTACCTTATTTGCCGCAGAAAAACGCAGCAAATAAAATGGGGATTCCAGGTTTTTGGTATCTAAGTTGAAGAGTACCTGGGAAATTTAGCAATCGGCATAAGTATAAGCGTTATCGTTTTGGTTCTGATTTTACTTAACTAAATCGTGGTAAGAAGCTGGTAGCTTTATTTCAAATCTTAAATACACTTTATATTAAACAATCGTCTTAGTGTACAATAAAACCCGGCAAAACCAGTGGATTTAGCAAGCATCGTTTTGTAATTTTTAATTATTACTAAACGAAATTAACCGGAACATAAACCAAGGCGTGGCACTTTTGTTGAAACTTATGGAGCAAATGTATAAGTCTGAAAATAGCGAAAAAAGATAAACAACTTTAAATCAATGGTTTAGTTGATTAATTACTAAAGTACATTGATTAATGGTCAATTCCTTTAGTGCCTGAACCGTTAAGACATTTTTTTTCTATTAAGTTTCTAAATTTGCTTAACCAGTTTTCTACCCTTTCCTGAATTGATAAATTTCGTATGACTTAGTTTTTAATGGAGGATAAAAGCTGCCGATTCACCAATAAAATGTTGTTGAAATAATCGTTAGTTTAGGGTAACTTGTTACATTCTTGTTTTGCTGAAACTAACATTTGTACCAAGATGGTAATCAAAAAAATTCTCTTTTCGTGCTGCTGTATATTTTTTTGGCTGCCCGTAGCATTTGCCCAACAAGATATCAATTTTACTTCCCTTACAACTAAAGAAGGACTTTCGTCTAATTCTATAAATGCCATTTTAAAAGACCGGTACGGTTTGATGTGGTTTGCAACAGAAGATGGTTTGAACAAATTCGATGGTACTAATTTTACGGTATACAGGCATAAGGCCGGAGATTTAAAAAGCCTGCAGGCCAATTATATTTTAGCATTGCATGAGGACAAAGATGGGAATTTATGGGTAGGAACCAGTGGTGGTTCACTAAGTCTCTATGATCGTAAAAATGATGCTTTTATCAATTTTTCATCAAATAATGGCACAAGTTTAATTGACAACAGTGTGATCCGTGGTCTTTGCAGTGATTCCTACGGTAGAATATGGATCGCTCATTTTAATGGTGTAAATATATTCGACCCCCAATCCAAAAAGATATCACAGGTTTATCTAACACCGGGCAAACCCTTTACAAAAGCAAGCATTTGCGTTCTTCAGGATAATCAGCATCAAATGTGGATTGGAACAACCGAAGGTCTTTATTTATACAGCGAATCAAACCCCTACCTGAAATATTTTTCTCATAACTCCAACGATCTGACCAGCATCAGCGGCAACACCATTCATGCAATTATTGAGGATAAGAAAAGAAATTTATGGATTGGTACCGACAGTGGTCTAAGTATGCTTCAACATAATTCAAACTCCTTTACCAACTATAAGTATGATGAGGCGAACCCGAACTCATTAACCAATAACGGGGTTAATGCCCTGGCAGTGGATGAAGAAAATAAATTATGGATCGGCACGGCAAACGGGTTGAACATATTTAATATCGGAACAGAAAAGAATATTCAAATAAAGTTTGATGCCCGTAAGGGGCATGGTATCAGTGCAAAGGCATTGACTTCTCTTTATATAGACCAGGAGGGAATTTGTTGGATAGGAACCTACAGGGCTGGTATTAATAAGTATGACAAAGATTTAAATCTTTTCAACCTGGTCAAGAGTAATCCATTTGACCAGTTCGGTTTACCTGGGTCAATTGTATCATCTTTCGCCGAAACTGAAAATGGAAATGTATATGTTGGTACGGATGACGGAGGTCTTTGTCGTTTTGATATTAAAACAAACAGCTTCAGCCAGGTGGAAATTCGCTCAAGGTTACAAAATAGCAAAAACCGGTTAGTGGTATTGGCCTTAGCTACTACCCGAAATAAACAATTACTTGTTGGCACTTTTTCAGACGGGTTGTTTATAATGAACACAACTACCGGAAAATACCAACAACTTGTAAAAGGAAACGGTACAGATGATCTTAATTCGAACGATATCTTTTGCATTAAAGAAGACAGGCAGGGAAACCGTTGGATTGGTACTAATGGAGACGGGATCAATGTGCTGAATAAAGATAATAAAGTAATTGTCAGGTACACACTTAATCCTAAAGCTCCCAACGATGTTAAAATGCCTGCTAACGGTTATATCCGTGATATTGTGGAAGACAGGCATGGTGATTTCTGGATAGCTACATTTGGGGGTGGAGTTATTTTCTTTGAGCCTATATCCGGAAAATTTACTGTTTATACCAATGCCAACAGCAAATTACCAAACGATAAAGTAGTGTCTATACTGGAGGACAGGCATGGAGATATGTGGATGGGTACCATCGGCGAAGGACTTGGCCTGCTCAATAAAAAAACCCACCAATTTACTGCTATTTCAGAGTCAAATGGCCTCCAGAATAATACTGTTTGCAAAATACTGGAAGATCAAAAAGGAATAATCTGGATCAGTACAAACAAGGGATTAAGCAGCATTGATCCCGGTACAAAAAAAATCAACAACTACTCTTATCATAACGGCATACAACGCAGTAATTTTGTTAGCAGATCAGGTGTAAAGACCTCTAACGGTTATTTATTTTTTGGTGGATTAGAAGGGTTTAACTATTTCAATCCTGAAAACCTGAAAAAGAATAATATTGCTCCAACTGTATTGATCACCGATCTGAAGATTTCAAATAAATCTGTTTTATCATCAGAAGACGGCCCGATTAAAGAAAATATTTCAATAGCTAAAAGGATCGATCTGAATTACAAACAGAATTTTGCTTTAAGCTTTGTAGGATTAAATTATACTACACCCGATCAAAATAATTATGCCTATAAGCTCGAGGGGTTTGATAAGGATTGGAATTACGTTGGAGTATCAAATACAGCCGCGTATACAAATCTTGATCCCGGCGAGTACGTTTTTTATGTAAAGGCGAGTAATAGCAACGGAGTATGGGATACCCGGGCCACATCAGTAAAAATATATGTTCATCCTCCATTTTGGCGCACCGTTTACGCATATACGTTATATGTTTTGCTGGTCATTGGTTTACTTATCTATATCCGGTATAAGGGTATCCAAAAAATTAAGCGGAAGTACCTGCTTGAGCAGGCAAAGTTTCACGCTGAACAGGAACGAAAGGAAGCTGAAAGAATGCATGAACTGGATCAACTGAAACTTAAATTTTTAACCAACCTGAGCCATGAATTCCGAACCCCTATTTCACTTATACTGGGGCCGGTTGATAATCTCCTTTTACAGGAGAAAAAGGAGCCATTACAGGTGCAGTTGAATATGATCAAACGCAACGGCAAGCGGCTGCTTAACCTCGTAAATCAGCTACTAGATTTCAGAAAAATGGAAGAGCAGGAATTGAAGTTGCTAACAAAAAAGGGAGAACTGATATCTTTTATAAAAGATGTTTTTGATTCATTTCTTGATCTGTCAGAAAGAAAAAAAATTGAATTTGTATTTACAACCAGCATTGAAAAATTTTATACCGATTTTGATCATGACAAAATAGAGCGGATACTGTTCAATCTTTTATCCAACGCATTTAAGTTTACCCTCGAAGGCGGAATTATCAATTTTGATATTGAAAAAGAGAGCGGTAGTTCAGATAGTACTATAACATGGATTTCGATCAGGGTAAAAGATTCAGGCATAGGTATTCCTGATGATAAAAAAGAGGCCATATTTGAGCGGTTTTTCCAAAATGCAACTGCCGCTTCTATATTAAATCAGGGTTCTGGCATTGGACTATCTATTACTAAGGAATTTGTAAAAATGCATGGTGGCATAATTGATGTGGAAAGTGAGGTTGGAAATGGCAGTACATTTATTGTTCAACTTCCTTTTATAGCGTTAACAGCTGCTGATCAAATAACAGCCTTGCCTGAAGTAGTATCAACTAATGAGGTCAATACTGAAGAATTTCCATGGGGTGCTGAAGACATAAAGGAAGAGCCGGAAATAGATGACCGCAGCAAAAAACCATCAATTTTATTAGTAGAAGACAATGACGACTTTCGATTTTATCTTAAGGAAAATCTGCGTTTACACTACAAAGTTCTTGAAGCTACCAATGGAATCGAAGGTTGGCAAAAAGCATTGTCTGCACACCCGAAACTTATTGTAAGTGATATCAGCATGCCCAACATGGATGGCATTCAACTATGTAAAAAAATTAAAGCTGACAAAAGAACAAATCACATCCCCGTAATATTATTGACTGCATTTACAGGAGAAAATGAGCAGATCAAAGGTTTGAAAACAGGTGCTAACGACTATATAACAAAGCCTTTTAATTTTGAAATACTCAATGCAAAAATTAAAAACCTCCTCGTTTTAAATGATACATTAAAAAGTACCTATACACGGCAAGTAGACATTCTTACACCTGATGTGGAAGTAGAGTCCTCATCAGATAAATTGCTTCAAAAAATTGTACTTCATATAGAAGAAAATATCACTGACACACAACTATCGGTAGAAACCCTGAGCAGACATGTTGGGATGAGCAGAAGTTCCCTTTACTCAAAACTACTTGAACTAACGGGTCAGACACCAGTGGAATTTATCCGCTCAGTAAAACTTGACAAAGCAGCACTATTATTAGAGAAAAGCGATATGAATGTTGCAGAAATAGCTTACACTGTTGGATTTTCAACTCCAAATTATTTCGCAAAATCATTTAAGGCAAAATTCAATATATTACCTTCTGAATATATGACTAAGATGAGAAAACCAGGTAAGGATAATACACAGGGTAATACCTGATGCTTCTATGAAACAATCATTGCAGTATTTAATATTTCCGGAAGGTATTGTGTATAATAAAAAAAGGACAACCTTTTGCAAGATTGTCCTTTTGCTGATAATGTCGGGATGGCAAGATGGAAATTTAACTCGTAATCCCATTTATTTCAATCAGTTATATCTTTCATTTTAGTAGTGTACCCCAATTGGTAACACATCAAAATCTATCAAATAACGCTAGAGTAAATTTAGGAATTTTCAATTAAAAAATGAAACTAATTTGATCACATAAAAAAGCCCGCTACATTTAAGTAACGGGCTCTTATCATCAATATAAATTTAGTGACAAACACAACCTGGAATAGTAGTGCAGGTTGCATTTTTTTTACAGTCCTTAGTCGGTACACAAGTTTTTGTGCACACAGCTTTGGATTTTGCCTTCTTTACCTTCTTGCCTGAATCAGCAAAAGCTGACGTTACAGAAAATAAGGTCAAAGCAAAAGCCGCTATAATTACTTTTTTCATTTTATTATATTTTAGATTACTAATTGTTTAAAAATTGATATTTAAACAATCGCATTTGGCGGGTGCCAGCATTCTGATAAATGTTGCACTATGCGGTTATCATTTCTTATAATGATCTTTCTCTTAGCTATGATAACTGAATGGAGATAAGAGACAGGTTTAGCGATAATGAAAAGATTGCAGGAAGAACATCCCATAAAAGGATTACAATCTTTGTTTTCTTCTTTAGAAGACTTCTTTGAACCAGTTTTTTTACAACATTTTGTGGCACCACATTTTGGCTTTGCAGTATCCACTATTGCAAATAGAGGCTCTATTATAAGGAAACATACAATGCTCAAGAATATGAAGGCTCCTACTTTCATTACTTAAATATAATATTTTTTTAGTGACTTCTTTTGCTCGAAGAAAGGAAAATGACAAGCGGTATTGAATCCTGTTCTTAAAAAATAATTTGGCAGGCAAAATATTAATCGTAATATTGCGATATATATGGGACTTACAAAAAGAGAAATATTCAGTGATAAGCAAAACAGGCTGGCTTCCATGATGAAGGCACTAGCGCATCCCGCCCGTATTGCAATAATTCAGGAGTTGATAAAAGCCAATGCCTGTATCTGTGGCGACCTAGTGACTGAACTGGGACTTGCCCAGGCAACTATTTCACAACATTTAAAGGAATTGAAAAACGCCGGTCTTATCAAAGGGACTATTGATGGCGCCAGCATTTGCTACTGCATAGATGAAACAGCCTGGAAGCAGTATAAAAAAGAGTTTGACTTTTTTTTCACTGCATTTGAATTGCAGGATAAATGCTGTTGATTTTTTTTGCTTATAATCATCGGTATATTACGATTGAAAAAATATTTAGTTAATAATAAAAAAGTATAGCTATGAAATTATCAGAAATTAAAAAACACCTGAATACTGCTGAGGCAGTAAACTTTGTATTGCCTACCGGGGCATTTGTTCCCGAGCATTTTCATGTTACTGAAGTAGGATTGGTAACAAAACATTTTATTGATTGTGGCGGCACCGTTCGCAATGAGAAGGTAGCCAACTTTCAACTCTGGGATGCCAATGATTTTGAGCATAGGTTGAAACCGCAAAAGCTGCTGAATATTATTGCACTTTCTGAAAAAATTTTAGGAGTTGAAGACCTGGAAATCGAGGTGGAATATCAATCTGATACTATAGGAAGATATGGGTTGCACTATAATGGAAAAAACTTTGCGCTGGTCCCAAAGCACACTGCTTGTTTGGCAAAAGAACAATGCGGTGTACCCGAAGTAAAATCAACGAATCAACTTACAGAAGCTGGCGCTGAAAAGCAAGCTTGTTGTGCACCTGGTGGAGGCTGCTGCTAAAAGTAACAATAATGGAAATAAGAAAATTTACCGCTGAAGATTATCAGCAGATCGCTGCAATTTATTTAGAAGGGATCGCAACCGGGAATGCGACTTTTCAAACCGATGCGCCAGATTGGGACGCCTGGGATAAAAGTCATTTGCCTGATTGCCGTATTGCAGCATTTGATCGAAATATAGTGGCTGGCTGGGCAGCACTCACTCCGGTTTCAAGCAGGTGTGTTTATGCAGGAGTGGCAGAAGTAAGCGTATATGTTGCTGAAGCTTTTAGGGGCAAGGGATTGGGTAAACTTTTACTTTCAAAATTAGCAGAAGAAAGCGAAGCTATTGGCCTCTGGACTTTGCAATCCGGCATCTTTCCCGAAAATACAGGTAGTATTAAAATTCATGAGCAATGCGGGTTTCGTATAATTGGCTACAGGGAAAAGATTGGTAAGAAAGATGGCTTATGGAGAGATAATATAATCATGGAGAGAAGAAGTAAAACCGTAGGTGTGTGAGAAAATATCTGGCAGAAGTCATTGGCACATTTGCACTGGTATTTTGCGGTACGGGTGCAATAATTATCAACCAGGAAACTGGTGGAACAATAAGTCATGCGGGTATAGCAATTACATTTGGATTAATAGTTATGGCAATGATCTATGCACTGGGGAATATTTCAGGAGCGCATCTCAACCCGGCAGTAAGTATTGCTTTTACGATAGCAAAACGTTTTCCTTTAAAACAATTATTGCCTTATATAATGAGTCAAATTATCGGCGCTTTAATTGCGAGCATTATTTTGAAATACCTGTTCCCGGCAAATCAATTCTTAGGAACCACATTACCTCACGGAAGTGAAATGCAATCTTTTATTTTAGAATTGCTGTTAAGTTTTTTCTGATGCTGGTAATAATAAATGTGGCCACAGGAAGTAAAGAACAGGGTATGTTCGCAGGACTCGCTATTGGTTCAACTGTATTACTCGAAGCTATGTTTGCAGGCCCAATATGCGGAGCTTCTATGAATCCTGCACGTTCCTTTGCGCCTGCAATCATATCAGGACATACAGAACACCTATGGATTTATCTAACTGCAACGGTTATAGGTGCAATTGCAGCAATACCCATCTGGAAATATTTATCAAGTAATCCAACAAATAAATAAAAATGAAAATTGCATTATTCTCAGACATTCATGCAAATCTTCCGGCGATGGAAGCCTGTTTTAAAAGTATTGAAGAACAAAAGCCCGATGCCATCTATTGTCTTGGCGACCTGGTAGGGTATAATATCTGGCCGAACGAAATAGTGAACGAAATAAGAAAAAGAGGCATACCTACTATTGCAGGAAACTACGACCAGGGCATTGGCTTGATGAGCGATGAATGCGGATGTGCCTATAAGACGGAACCTGAAAAAGATATGGGCAAGATTTCCATCTCTTACACCAACTCGTTGGTGAAACCAGAAGAAAGAAAATACCTGCGCACATTGCCTTCACATATCAAAGTAGAGTTTCAACTGAACAATGATAAATTAAATCTGCTGCTCGTTCACGGTAGTCCAAGAAAAATAAATGAATATTTATTTGAGGATAGGGATGAAAAGAGTTTACTCAGAATAATGGAGCAGGCAGATGCAGATATCATGTGCTTTGGCCATACCCATAAACCATATCACAGAACACTTGCCGAAACTACAGAGGAATCTACAAGGTATCGTCACGCCATTAATATTGGCTCTGTCGGCAAACCAAAGGACGGAGATCCAAGAGGCTGCTATGTAATATTGCACATACATGAAAACAGTGGCATCCTTTATCCCGAAAGCATACAGGTTGAATTTATCCGTTTTGAATACGATATAGAAAAAGCAGCAAAAGCGGTTGAAGACAGCCCGTTGCCAAATGAATATGCTGAGATGCTTAGAAAAGGATTTTAATTATGGAACAGCTAATAAACCCGATCTGGAAAAATTTCAATGCAAGCCTTGAACAACTGGTTTGCAGGAAAACAAATCATCAGGAGCATTGCCAGGATATTCTGCAGGACGTGTATATAAAAATTATCCATAACATCGATAAAGTAGAGAAAGCAAAAAACATTAAATCATACCTGCTTAAAATAGCAGATAATACAGTGACAGATTATTACAGAGGTAAAAATAATATCGCCACTGCATTTGAAGATTTTCACGAAATAGAAACACTTGAACCTGCAGTAGATGAAAACCTATTGCAATTGGCTGATTGTTGTTTGCGGCCAATGATAGAATCGTTGGAACCAATTTACAGGGAAGCACTGATACTAACAGAACTGGAAGGATTAAGTCAAAGGCAGTTAGCCGACAAAATCGGAATATCTCTTTCCGGGGCTAAATCAAGGGTGCAGCGGGCGAAAGAAAAATTAAAAGAAGTGATTCTTAATTGCTGCAGTTATGAATTTGATAAATATGGGAATATCATTTCCTGCGTTAAAAATCCTTCCGGTTGTTGTGGCTAAAAAAATAGTTTGCGTCTTTTTTTAGAATTGTCCGTCGTCTGTATAAAACAAATAATTATGCAAACATTCAGACAAACAAGAATTGGTTTATTGCTTACCACTTTATTTTTCTCCTCATTATCTTTTAATGCTTTCACTCAGTCCTTTCATTCTTTAGAACCTATAGGCAAGCATTATAAAACACTCGCTGAAATAAGTTCTCTGCCAAATTCCGAAAGAGCGAACATGGATACCATCACTTTTCCGTGGACAGAGTATAGCAAAAACGCAATGACAAATTCTTTGATGCGGACTTATTACTTGAGTACAGAAGACGAAGCCAAATTACCGGGCTTGATAAAGTTTCCGGCTAACAGTTCAGACCAGGTAAGAGCAGAGTTGGATTACATGCTTACTCTGCAAAATAAAAGAACAAAACAGGAAATTGAAAGGGCAAACTATATTGCCAATATTGGAACCTGGCCGGCAATAGTTAATCCTACCGATCCTGATCTTAAAGAAAATAGGCAACAGCTATTTTACATAGCCACACCAATAGGTAGTTGGTTCAACGATGATAATTTTCCTGCTATTACCCAATTGCTGATGAACTGCATACAAGACATTCGTGTTACTGAGTTCAGATTGAAAAGACATTTCAAACGCCCAAGGCCTTATCATCTTGAACAACGTTTGAATCCATTGACGAGAATTAACTCCCCATCATTTGCAAGCGGCCATTCTCTATGGGCTTACACAGAGGCATATATTTTCAGTGAGATCATTCCTGAAAAAAGAGAAGCCTTTTTAAAAATGGCAGATGAAGTAAGATGGTCAAGAGAATTAATGGGCATACACTATCCTAGCGACAACGAAGCATCAAGAGTTATTGGATGGTATTTGTTGACGTACTGGTATAATAATCCGCAGTTTGTTGCGGATATGGAAAAGGCTAAAATAGAATGGCAAACAAAAAAAGATAAATTTAAGTAAAACATAAGAGTAAATAAAGCCCACTACATTTTGTAGTGGGCTTTATGCTAGATTCTATAATTTAGGATAGATATTTTGACTAGTTCTGCCAAATGATATTTTTTCCTGCACACCGGAATCTTTACAGCTAAACTGCTATTTTATTTTTAATGCTGTGTTTAATCTATCAGCCACATTATCCCATTTGATGATGCCAAGCATAGTATCTACAAAATCGGCTCTTTTGTTTTTGTATTTTAGATAGTAAGCATGCTCCCAAACATCCACCACCAATAAAGGAACTACACCCCATTGGGTAAGCTTTTCATGATTTTCGCATTGCAAAACAGTTAACTTATCTGAATAAGGTTGATAGCCTAAAATGCCCCAGCCGTTTCCATCCACATTCTTGGAAGTTGCAGCTAAGTATCCTTTCAGTTTATCATAGCTCCCAAAATCTTTTTCAATGCGCTTTAATAATTCTCCTGAAGGATCTGTTTTTTTATTGGTAAGGTTGGTCCAGAATATTGAATGTAACACATGCGAAGAAAAATGGTAGGATAATTTTTTAGTCCAGTAATCAACAGTCTCAAGATTATTATCATCCAACGCTTTTTTGATCATCTGCATATCCTTATTGGCTGCTTTTACGGCGCCGCCATGATGAAAGGTATAATGCAGGTGCATCGTTTCTGCATCCATATTCGGTTCCAAAAAGTTTTCATTATACGGCAAGGGCTGCAATACATAATTGCCATTTGCATCTACGAGTTTATCAATCTCATTATTGGTTAAATTTTGTGCAAATGCATTTTTTGTAGATAGTAGTGTGGCTGCACCAACTAAAGCACTTGATTTTAGAAAGTTTGCTCTGTTCATTTTTTTATTTTTTATTGTAAATTAATAATGAAGCGTCTCTGTTTGAGCCAGCTGGTGAAGCTACAATCAACTGATTCAACTGCGGAATAAAAAGGGAGGTTCTTGCGCCGGATCGGGTGCTGATTTTCCCATTGTTTGTATATGTATTTGCATTCACTTGGTTAAAGACATCAACATTCCCGTTTCCGCAGCTAACATAAATTTGCAGAGAACTGGCATCGTAGAAAACATCATCTGTATCGCTGTCAATATCAAGGTTGGTAATTATTTCTCCATTTTGGGTATTAACCACTAAAAGTTTGGGAGAATGGCGGCAGCCAATAAATAGCCTGTGATTGATTGGATCGATACCCATTGGAAAGTTTGATGTAGCGGTAGTCATCTTCCAGGTGTCGACTACGACATTTTTTTCCAGATCGATTACCTCAACCTGCTTTTCACCTGGAACATTAACATATATCTTTTTTTCTTTTTCATCTATTTGAAATGACTCCGGATGTGCTGAAAGTTTTATTTGGGTAAGGAGTTTAAAATTGACAGCATCAATTATTGCGATTCTCCCGTCACCGTAGCCAACGTAGATCTTTTTATTTATTGAATCGTACCGGACGTTATCGGCATCACCGGATAATTTTATAGTAGAAACCAGTGGGTAGTTGGATTCCGCTTTGAAAACATCGCACTCTCCAGTACCTCCATTAGCGACAAAAATGGAATTGCTTTCGGGAATGAACACCACACCCTGTGGTTCATGCAAGTTCTTGATGCTATAGATTACTTTTCTGTTTTCAAGATCAACAACCTCCACGCTATTGTTACCTAAAGCCGCAACGAAAATTAATTTATGCTTATAGTCAAAAGCACAGTGATCTATTCTTCCGCTTACACCGGGCAAGGGAACTGTAGCAACCAGTTTTAGAGAATTGTTTTCTATAGTTGTCTGGGCGTGGCATCCGCTTAAACAGAACAGGGGAAAAATTATAGTTGAAAGGAGCAATACGTTTTTCATTATTACAAAAATAGTTTTATAATTATTCCAAGGATGGCTGCAATAAGTATTATGTACGGCTCCTGCATTTTCTTAAAATAAATTAATGCCCCTAGTGAGGCAATTGCAATGGCGGCACTTGTAATATCTGTGATTGTTCTTACGGTAATCACAATTACCGCACCAACTAATGCACCGATTACGGCGGCTGTTATGCCGTCAACAAATGCTTTAATAGATTGGTTTTTTGCAATTTTCTTGAAGTAGGGTGCCGGAAGCACTGTAAATAGATAGCACGGAAGAAATGTTGCCAATGCTGCAACTGAAGCTCCGGGGAAGCCTGCAACCAGGTAACCGATAAAGCCAACTGTAATTACAACCGGACCGGGTGTGATCATAGCGACAGCAACTGCATCTATAAACTGTTGCTCGGTTAACCAGTGATTTTCGGTAACAACCCCGGCATGTAAAAACGGAACAATCGCTAAACCACTTCCAAAAACAAATGCGCCTGCTTTGGTAAAAAAGATTGCAATTTTTGAAAGTGTTGAACTTTCGTAATTCCAAAAGCCGATTTGAAGGATAATGAGAGGATTTAGCATTTTATTGGTTCGGATTTTTGGTGGTGCTTTCACAAACATATATAACAACCCTGCTGCTACAAATAATAAAACCTGCTCCTGTTCTGTAATAATTGTGATTGCTATTGCTGAAAGAAAAAACAACCATAATAACCAGTTTGTCTTAAATGATTGTACATTAAATTTCCCGATGGATTTGGTGGTGAGCTTATAAGAACTCATTATGATAATGCCTATAACTGCTGCACCTACTCCATAGAAAACGGCCTGCATCCAGTTAAGACCACCATAAAGTTTATAAGCCATCCCTAATATCACTACCATAATAAAAGACGGAATAACAAATGCTAATCCAGCCAGAGTTGCTCCTATCATACGGTAATGAACAAAGCCAAGATAAATACCCAATTGTGCCGCTAATGGACCCGGAGCTAATTGTGCTAAAGCAAGCCCTTGTTTGTATTCTTCATCAGAAATCCATTGTCGTTTTTCCACCAGATCCTTATGCATATATCCTACCAAGGCCACGGGGCCTCCAAAGCCTGTTGTACCTAGCTTTAAAAAATAAAAGATCAGTTGTCTTAAACTATAGACAGGTTTTGTTTCCATGTTCATTTTTTGTCGCATCGTGTATAAAAAAAATATTCTCCCGTTTCTCCATTCAGGATATTAAGGTGATCATTATCTATCATGTAATACTTTCCGTAATTGTGTTTTTTGGCGTAACGCCGATATGCTATTTCATCGGGATCATTGGTAAAAAGCAGCCCATTTTTAAAAAAGCCCTTAATCTTTACTGAAGGATTTGACAGCACAATATTGTTGCCGGTTATTGTAACCGTATATGTTTCTCTTCCTTCATCTGAACAGAATTTTTTCTGCCCCTGGAATGGAGGGAGAAATTTTTTTGATTTTTGTGAAGGTATTTTGGCCGGTGTATTTGTTGAAGTATTACCCATGGTAATCAAGGAATACAGCAGTAATAACACTAAAATACCCAGTATTTTTTTCAGCCCATGAGATTTAAGAAAAAATGCAGCCATCATGTTTTTAAGTTTGGATTCCAATTATGTTTTTCATTTGAAACATACTTTGCCCAGCTATATAGCGCATCATAAATTTTCATTCCTATTTCGAGCATTTCAAAATCATTTTTGTAGTTATGCGATAAGCCTGCTGAAATAGCCCATAACCCGGATGATTGTTGTGCCAGGTCAAACCGGTCGGTATCTGCCCCTCTTACAATCAAAGCTATTTGGAGTAATGCAGTATCTGCAATGCTATGTTTTTTGATTATCGTATCAAAGGTGCAAAACTCTCCATCATGTGTATATTCAACACCCGGAATATCATAAGGGATTGCATTTAACGCTATGGCTTTTAATTTAACGAGGTCTGTGGGAACATATATAAATTCTGCCTCCTTATCGACAAAGTTTTTGATAAGCCAGGGACATGCAATGCGGTCAATTTTTGGCCTTTCTCTTGTAATCCATTTCATACCTGTTGATTGATATGCAAATATGCCCTGGAAATATATTAACGAATAGAATGGAATTAACCTTTTGTATCTGCTTTACCTTTTGCTAATTCTTTTTTATAAGCCGAAGGGTTTTTACCAGTGTGTTGTTTGAAAATTCTGGTAAAATGGCTCTGGTCAGAGAATCCGCAGAGGTAGGCTACTTCCGTAAGTGAATAGTTTTTTGACTTCATTAGGTCCATTGCTTTTTCGATGCGTAACTTCCTTGTGTATTCACCAAAGGAAAGGTTATTGAAGTGTTTGGAGAATTCTCTCGATAAATAAGAAGGATGAATATCAAGGTTTTTTGAAAGTTGAGTTAAACTTAAATTGGTATCAATCTGGTCCTGGATAGTTTCTTTTAATTCTTTAACCCAATCCGGCGTTTTCTTTTGTGCAGCTTTTTGTTTAATAAATTTATTGAACACATCCAGGAAAAGATGGTCAACCGGGTTTTGTGTATGTTTTTCTTTTTGCAAATGTTTTGCCCAACTATAAAGGGCATCATAAATTACCATCCCTTTTTTCAGCAATTCGTAATCGTCTTTAGTATTGTAAGCCAACCCTGCAGAAATAGCCCACAATCCTGATGCCTGGCTTGCCAGATCGTGCCTGTCTGTGTCGGCACCTCTCACTATTGTGGCTAATGTGTGTACGGCGGCGTCTGTAATTTTATATTTTTCAATGATGTAATCAAAAGTGCATTTGTCATCATGATGCGAAAATTCTACGTCAGGTATATCAAAGGGAATTGCTTTTAATTTTTCAGCCTGTGCCTTTACTTTATCAGCAGGTACATAAATAAATGTAGCTTTCTTATCTACAAAGTTTTTAATAAGCCATGGGCAGGCAATGCGATCTATTTTGGGGCGTTCTCTTGTAATCCATTTCATAATAAACATTAAAAAATTACCTACGGCTTATCAGCACTTTATCGATCCTGTTGCCATCCATATCAATCACTTCAAATTCCAAAAGGTTCCATTTTATCTTTTCACCAGCAACAGGAATATGATTTAACTCATGTAAAATTAAGCCCCCAACTGTATTGTAATCTCCTTTGGTTGCCTCATTTGGCAGATCAAAATAATTTATAAACTCAAAGAACGGGTACTGTCCATCCGCAAGCCAACTATTTTTATCCCGTTGCACAATACTATATTCATCCTGGTTATATTCTGTTGCGTCCCCAATTAGTGCATCCAGTATATCATCCATACTTATCATTCCTTCAACTCCACCATATTCATCAATTACAAAAGCATAGTGCAGCCTCGATTCTCTGAATTTCTCTAATATTTTATAAGCAGGTGTATTACCATGTACCATTATTGGCTGTTTTAAAAACCGTTGCAGGTCAAAATCGGATGCCTTAAAATTTTTCGGAAAAATATCTTTTACAGAAACAATTCCCAATGTCTTGTCAAAGCTTTTATTTATTACAGGGTACACAGAATGAGGTTCAATTTCTGCTCTTTGTTTAATTGTGTTCAGGTCATCGGTAATGTTGAAATAAACCAGGTCGCTCCTGTGCGTCATCAGTTCACTTACTTTTCTGTCACCTAATGCAAAAACTCTGTGAACAATATCCTGTTCTATTTCCTGAATTTCGCCGCTATCTGCGCTTTCCTGAACTATGGCTTTTATTTCTTCTTCACTTACTATACCATCTTTTTTGTCTTTTAACCCGAAAATGCTGAGGAATAAATCGTTTGTTTTGGTAAGCAGCCAGATAAATGGTTTAGTGATAATAGAAATATACGTCATTGGTCTTGCTACAAGCATAGCAATAGTTTCTGGAAACATAAGGCCAATACGTTTAGGAATCAATTCACCAAATACTATGGAAAAAAAAGTGAGTACAATCAAAACAATTACTACTGACACGGAATGGGCATATTCGGCAAGAAAAGGAATTTTAATGATAAAACTTTTTACGTCCTCGGTAATCTGTTCTCCACTATAAATACCCGTTAAAATACCTATCAGTGTGATCCCAATTTGCACAGTAGACAAAAACGTATTTGGATTGCCAGCCAGTTCCAAAGCCTTTTTAGCATTTTTATTTCCTCTTTTTGCTGCAGCTTCCAGCTTGAATTTTCGTGAGGATACTAAAGCAATTTCACTCATGGAGAAGATACCATTGAGAATAATAAGAAAGAATATAATGAGGATTTCCATAATAATATTTTATTAAAAAACAGCTACAACAGCAATATCTTGTTTTGTTTAAAAGTAAAATGCTATTTTAAAAAACTGTAGTCAGAAACTATTTTTTTATACGCTGTGTCCAGGTAAGTTGTTTTCAACTGGTCGTACCTGGCATTTTTAGTATCGGCTTTTAAGTAATAAACTACTTTGTATATTTCTGGTTTTATTGGAGCAGTTTTAATCTTAGATTTTAAATAAGCTATAACGGCATTATGTTTTCGCTGGCTTTCTTCCCGTTGTAAGGGATTAGTCAAATTTTTATTTTGGGAATGCTTAGCCAGATAATCCATGTAATTCTTAAAATTCGTTTCCTGAGATTCGAGTTCGTACATATAATAGTCCTTTGTAGAAGACTTGATAATTTCCATGCCATCAATATTTATCGTGCTGATAGTATTTCCGGCGCTTGTAATATCTTTTGTCTCAATATCGATTATTGCAGCCTGTACGGCTGTTTGTAATGGACTAAGTGGCGCTGTCTTGGGCAGCGTTTCTACAACAGTTTTATCAAGGTCGTTTTTTGCTGGCTGGTTACAGGCAATAAATAAAATTGCAGCCAAAAAAGGATAAACATGTTTCATAACGATTAATTTGATTCAAATTTATTGTTTATTACATTTACCGAATAAGCAAAACGTTTCCATTCCTGGTAATATCACCACATAAAGTTTTAGCGCTTATAGCGTAAACGTAATTTCCATTGTTCGCAGGTTTTCCCTGGTACGTACCGTCCCAGCATGCAGCTGGATCACTGGTTTCAAAAATGACAGCACCATACCGATTATAAATTTTGAAACTGAGGTTTTGCATATCCCTGTAATATTTTAAACCAAAGCAATCATTCTTACCATCACCATTAGGTGTAAAGGAATTAGGTAATTGAATATTGTTTAAAGAATAATCCACGTTTACCGTTATGGTTTTTGTACTGGAGCAGTTATTATTGTTTGTACCAATAACAGTATAGGTTGTGGTTGACGACGGATTAGCTATGGGATTTGCAATTGCAGCATTATTTAAAGATGAAGCAGGAGACCACAGGTATTGCAATGCACCTGATACATTAAGCCGTGTATAAGGCAGGATGCAATTGATATTATTTGAACTGGAAACGTTAAGTGCAGGAACAGGACTGATAATGATCTTTACAGAATCGGTAGCGGTGCATGAATTACTTGTTACAGTTAGATAAAATGATGTAGTAGAATTAATGGTGGCAACCGGGTTTTGAGCAGTACTATTATTTAAGAAGGCTGACGGCGTCCACGCAAATGAGCCTGTACCGTTTCCATTAAGTGTGGTTGTAACAGAAGCATTAGAACAAAATGATTGGTCGCTACCTGCATCAGCTGTTACTATTGCAGGATTTACTGGAATTGTTGTGCTGTCCTTGCACCCGTTCATATCTGTTATAATCAATTTCACAATAAATGTTCCTTGAATTGTATAAGTATGAGAAGCGTCTTGAGTGGAAGCTATTTTACCATCACCGAAATTCCAATACCATGATTGCACAGGATTTGTATTGGTATATCCCAGGCCTTTAAAATCAAAATTATTACAATTAACCTTAGTAAAATTAATGCGTACAGAATCTATATTGGGTTTGAAAAGGGTATTGTCAAATGGATTTGGAAGGTCAAGTAAAGTTAGTCCGTCTGTGCCGGAAGTTGCTCCCCATGGATTGTTTGCATCTGCAATTATAACTCCATTTGAACCACCAGTATTTACTACGGAAACATTTCCCGGCAGCGCATTCCTGTTTAAAAAGAATACTCCACCACCACCGCCGCCGCCTGGACCAGTTCTTCCACCGGGAATAATTGAGCCATATACATCGGCACCCTTGCCGCCCTTTGTTTCTATTGAAACATTATCTGTTATTTGGTTCACGAATAACAAAACAGTTCCTCCTGCTCCAGCCCCCCCCATACCATCGTTGCAGTTAGCAATATTACATATCCGTCCGTCACCACCATCGGATATAATGCTAAGTGTGTTCGAGTTTAAAGTATTGGCAATTATTATCGCAATGCCGCCGCCTCGTCCATCGAAGAATGCGCCGCTGCTTACTTCTTCAGCGTGACCAGCACCACCACCACTGCCCAGGAATATCTTATTTATGGAAGAGCTATAAGTAAGATTTTTTCCTCCAATGCCCCGGTTGTCGAAAGTTGCATTGCCACAACTATCAGACTGATAGCCACCAAATCCGCCCATACCAGCATTTCCACCACCGCCACCACCACTGTTATGCGCCAAGCCACCACCGCCGCCAGCAGCAGGGCTACCTTTCCCACTACTTATATTCTGGGAGAGAGAAGCAATGCTTTCTCCTTTTTGCGCCGCTGCGCCATTTGAAGCGGGATAACTATATTTATTTTCAAAACATACAGAAGATGTTGAATTCAAAAATTCACCGCTTCTAAAACCTCCTCCAGTAACCACAATATCATCCAAGAGGTTAACGGTTTGGCCATTTAATACTAATACACCTCCCTTTGTTCCGTCCCATGGCATACAAGTATATTCGCCATTGTGATTCGTTTTCTTAATGTACGGTACTCTTATTAACTGAACCACGCCATCGGGAACATCATACTGCCTTGTAAGCATATTTTTCAAAGTTATTTTGTTGCCAATTATTGCACTGACATAATTCATTTCATAATTCCCTGCATTTTTGTAATCGATGATAGTACCGAATGCAGCAGTGTTGGAAGTATCTATTACTGCACCTTTCATTTGAATGATCATTATTGTATCACTAACTCCATAAAAGGATGGTTCCATAACAGTAATTTCATTTTTACAAATATCAAGGCCTAATATTTCTGTATAGGCATTGATCACCAACGGAGGATCATGCAGCGGTTTCGAGATTATATTATCTACAGTATTTACGTTAGGGCCAGTATTTAGCTGGCCGTAAGTGCTGTTAGCAAATAAGACGATAATTAGTAATAACCTTTTCATAAAATTGCCGAGACCAGGAGAAACTGGCTTTTAAATTAATTAATTAAAATTCATTTTTATGCATCTCTATTATACTTTTTATATCCAGGATGGTGTTATTTGATCTTTACATGTAGTAGCTTAATAGAATTGATAAAAACCAATGTATCGGGCAACAGGTGAATAGCTGCGGCTTGTACAGGCCCGAGTATATGCAATAACACAAGCACGATGCCTGTTATATGCACTACGCCAACCCCAACGATAATATTTTCTTTAATCGTGCGGAATGCTCTTTTACTGATAGCCCTTGCCCTTGCAATCTTTTCTAAATTGTCCTGCATGAGAACAATATCCGCAGCTTCCATTGCAGCTTCAGTACCTACGGCGCCCATTGCAATACCGATGTTGGCTTGAACCAGGGCGGGGGCATCATTTATCCCGTCACCAACCATTGCGACTTTTTCTCCTTTGCCCTGGAGTTCTTTTACGATTTTAATTTTATCCTCCGGCAATAAATTCGCTTTAAAATCCGAGATACCAACTGCTGTGGAAACGTGTTTGGCTGTTTCAGGATTATCGCCGGTGAGCATAACAATATTGTTAATCCCGGTTTGCCTTAATCCCTGCACCATTTCTTTTGCACCTTCACGTATGGCATCGGATATATAAAAAATGCCGGCTAATTTATTATTAACAGAAAGATAAAGGGCTGTGTCAGTAAGGTTTTCTGCAGTTTTTGATATTGCTATTTTTTTTTCTTGCGTGTACAACTTATTGCCGAACAAAACGGGCCTGCCTTCAATCGTTGCTGAAACCCCGCGGCCTTTTACTACTTCAAAATTTTCCGGTTCGCCATAGCTGAGTTTTAATTTATCCGCATAAGTTAAAATTGACTTTGCAAGAGGGTGACTGGAACGCCTGTCAACTGCAGCAGCAATTTGCACCAGTTGATTTTCAGTGAAAGCAGTATCAATGATCTCCACTTTATTCACAGAAGGACTACCAACAGTTAGTGTGCCTGTTTTATCAAATACGATTGTAGTGACTTTGGCTAATTCTTCCAGGAACAAGCCTCCTTTTATAAGAATACCTTCTCTCGCTGCACGTGCGATAGCTGCAATAGTAACTAACGGTGTGGCAAGGCCTAATTCAGCGGGTGAAGTAAAAATCAGTAGAGCAATCACAATCTTAACATCCCTGGTGTAAAAATATACTGCCCCTACAAAAATGAATACGATTGGTATTAACCATGAAGCTACTTTGTCTGTAAATTTTTCAATCGGCGCCTGCTCACTTTCTGCTTCCTCAACTAAAGTTATAATGCGTGAAAAAACTGTATCCTTACCAGCTTTAGTCATTTCGATATCCAATGCGCCTAATTCTACAATTGTTCCTGCAAACGCATCGCTTCCTGCTGTCTTTTCCTGCAGCACACTCTCACCTGTAATCGGTGCCTGGTTAACAGAAGCTGTTCCCGCTTTTACTTTCCCATCCACAGGAATTTTTTCACCTGCTTTTACCAAGATGATATCACCAATCTTCAGGTCGTCAATTTGTTTTGTTTCTTCTTTGCCATCTTTTTTTACAATAGCTGTTTTGGGTACCGAACCTATCAATTCTTTAATAGATGCCCTCGCTTTTTCGCCACTTGCGCTGGCTATGTATTCAGCAATCAAAATGATCATCAGCACTACCGCCCCTGCCAAATATTCTTTGCCTAATACCGAAACAATTACAGCTATCGTAATAAATATTTCTGTCCCTATCTTTCGCTCTTTTACCAGGTCTGTTATTGCAGTTTTTACCAAAGAATAAAGCCCAAAGGCCACAGCAGTAAGCAACACCGGCAGGGGAATCACATTTAAATAAAATAACAGGCTGGCTATCCCTACCGCAAAAATGCGGACGATCTCCCAAAGGAATTGGCGGGAAAAGAATGTTTGTGCGTAGTTCATTGCTTTTATTTTATGGTGATCATACTATAACAGCTTGTTTATTCGTCCGAAGTGTTTTTAATTTTCATCAACAGGTTATAAGCGCCTTTAGTTACAAAAGTTTCTTTAGCTAATTTTTCATCAACGCTGATCTCTGTAAAGCCATTTTCTGAATTGCCTGTTTTTATCTCTATCATTTCAAATTGAGTATTGCCTTTAACTATAAAAGCATACTGCTTGTTTTCAAAACGAACAATGGCATCGTCGGGTAATGCCTTTACATTGTTGCTTTTTACTTCTATCTCTGCATTCATAAACATGCCTGGCAATAATGTTTTATCGTACTGCTCAAAATGACAATGCACTTCGGCGCTGCTTTCGTTGGAAAGGTTCTTACTGATCAATATTATTTCGCAGCGATATTTTTTATCTGGCTGATTATTGGTGTAAGCCACTAATTTTTGTCCAATGGAAAGCTTATCCAGGTCTTTTTCAAAAATTGTCAATGCCAAATGAATATCAGAAGGGTTCACCAATTCAAATAATACCTCCGAAGGATTTACATACTTGCCAATATTTACATTTACACCTGATACAAATCCATTGATAGGCGAATAGATATTTATACTTTTTGAAATATTGTTTACACCAATTCTTCCAGGGTTCAGCCCTATGAGTTTTAATTTTTCTTCTAATGATCTTATCAGGATGTTCTGGGTTTGATAAGCGGCCCTGGTCTGTTCAAATACCTTATCGCTGGTTGCTTTGCTCTGGTTCAATTCTTTCTGGCGGTTATACTCACTTTCATTAAAACTGAACTGTGCTTTAGCAGTAAGATAGTCCTGCTGCAGCTGGATGTATTGCTGGTCTTCCATGATAGCGATAACTTCACCTTTATTTACATGCATACCGGGCAATAGTTTTGTTGATCTTAAATATCCTCCTAATGGTACACTGATAGAAACCATGTTTTGCGGTGGTACGTCTATCTTGCCGCTTACTTTTAATACAGATGAAATGGATTGTTCTTCTAATTTCCCAGTGTTTATTCCTGCATTCTTTAATTGGGCATCAGTAAGCGTGACAATATTTTCATTGGTTTGAACCGTTGTTTTTTGTTCTTCCGTTTTATTGCCAGCGCAGGAAGCAAACAGCAAAACAATGTTTATACAAATTGCGAATTGTTTCATTTTTGAATTATTTATTAATAAATGAATTGATTTCTATGATGCTTTCATTCCTGTTTTTAATTGATTCGATATAGTCGCTTTGAATTGACACAGCCTGGTTAACCAACAGCACCCATTCCAGGTAATTTATATCGCCTCCTAAAAATTGTTTATTAGCAGTATTAGTAATTAGGTCAGCATTTTTTAAAGCCGTTGTTTCAAAATAGGCTACCGCTGCTGAATATTTTTGATATTTGACCAGGGCGGTGCTATAAGCGTTTTGAAAATTCTTTAAGTTTATTTCATATTCGTTGGCTACTACTGCTTCATTTACTTTCGCCGCATTGATCTTAGCTTTTTGCCCGCTGGTAAAAATGGGTATTCCCAACCCAATTTGCACCGATTGAAATTGGGGTACGCTATTGTAAGTTTTATTATTGGCGCCAGTACCTTTTATGCTCATGATATTGTAACCAAAGCTGAGATCGGGTAACAATTTTGACCTTTCTACTTCTGTAGCCGCAGCCGCTACCTGTTGCTGCTGTTTTAAATATTGCATGGCAGGATGTGATTGTAATATTGAGCTGTCTGTTGTAATAGAAATATTTTCTTTGAATTCTTTTTGATCAGGAACAAAAACAATATTCGTATTCAGCAATAATTGAAATTGCAATTGCAGCAAATCCATATCCTGTTGTAATTGCGAAAGCTGCAGGCCAATTTGGCCACGTTGATTTTCAGCAGTAGCTTTTTCCAATACATTACTTTCTCCCTTAGTAAAGCGAAATGTTGCTTTCCTTAAAAATTCTGCAAACAGGCTGTCATTTTTTTGCAGGAGCAGTTTCTTTTCCTGCAAATAAAGGAGGTTATGGTACACTTCGGCAACCTGTTTTCTTAACAGCGCTTCTTTCATACCAACATTCAATACGCTCCTTTTATATTCTTCACTAAGCAATGATTTTTGAGTAGCATATACTTTAGGGAAGGCGATTGTTTGTGAAAGTCCCGCCTTGCTGTCGATATAAAAACTATTGATCTGCCCAAACTCGCCAAATACATTAGTCGGAGGAAGTATTTTTGAAGTCTTTATTAATGCTTGCTGGTACTCCGCTCGTAACTTTTCATTTTTTACAGACAGGTTATTTTTTAAGGCCGTATCAGTTGCAACTTTTAAAGTTATAGGGAACTGAGCTTTTATGCTTTGTGATAACAACATCGCCAGTATTACTGCTGTTGTTGTAATGATTGATTTCTTCTTAAATGAGATTCCTTTTTCAAACATGATGTATAAGATTGGTAAAACAAATAAGGTTAAGAATGTTGCGATCAATAAGCCCCCGATCACAACTGTTGCCAAAGGCCGTTGAACTTCTGCACCTTCACCAGTACTTAGTGCCATCGGTAAAAATCCTAATGATGCTACAAAGGCGGTCATTAATACAGGGCGCAAACGGATCTTGGTTCCCTGCGTTACGATTCGTTTAAGATCTTTTGTTCCTTCTGCTTTTAAGCGGTTAAATTCCGCGACAAGTACGATACCGTTTAAAACGGCTACGCCAAACAATGCAATAAAACCTACACCGGCAGAGATGCTGAATGGTATGCCCCGAACGGCTAAAGCCAATACGCCACCAATTGCAGAAAGAGGAATAGCAGAGTAGATAAGTAATCCTTGTTTTACAGAACTGAAAGCGAAATACAACATTAGGAAAATGAGTAGTAGTGAAACGGGCACGGCAATGCTTAATCTTTTTTTAGCCGCTTCAAGATTTTCAAAGGCGCCGCCATAAGTAATATAATAACCAGGTGGCAATTTCAATTGCTGCTCCGCTTTCTGTTGCAATTCTTTTACCATGCTTTGTATATCCCTGCCTCTTACATTGAAACCAACTATAATTCTGCGCTGCGCATTTTCTCTTTGTATCTGGTTAGGGCCCTCTACGATCTCAACTTTTGCAACGGCATTCAGGGGTATCTGTGTTCCTTTTGGCGTGGCTATTAAAAGATTTTGAACATCAATCAAATCTTTTCGTTTTTCACCGCTTAATCTTACTACAAGTTCAAAACGTTTTTCACCTTCATATACCATGCCGCTGTTTTGCCCGGCAAAAGCTGCATTCACTGTTTTATTAATGTCGCTGATGTTTAAACCATATTGGGCTATAATTGCACGATTGTATTGCACAACAATTTGAGGCATCCCTGTTACAGCCTCTACATATAAACCGCTGCTGCCCTTTACAGTATTGCAGATATCACCTAATTTGTTTGCGTACATCGCCAATGTATCTAAGTTTTCACCGAATATTTTGCAAACTACGTCCTGCCTTGCACCTGATATCAATTCATTAAAACGCATGGCAACCGGGTATTGAAAACCAAATGTTACTCCAGGTACAGCTTCCAGTTCCTTACTCATTTTTGCTTCCAGTTCTTCGTAGGTTTTTGCAGATGTCCATTTACTGCGGTCTTTCAAAATGATCATCATGTCTGTTGCGTCAATTGGCATTGGATCTGTGGGCACTTCGCTGCTCCCGGTTTTACCCACGATCTTTTCTACTTCCGGGAATTTTTCTAAAATTATCCTTGAACCTTTTGAAACTGCTTCAATCGAAGTATTTAAACTGCTACCGGGTAAAACCCTTGTTTCAACTGCATAATCGCCTTCGGGCAAAGCCGGAATAAATTCACCGCCCAATTGCAATAAAACAAAGACCGCTATTGCAAATAATGCAATTACCGACCCTATAATTATTTTGGGTATGCGTAACGCTCTTTCTAACGTATGCTGGTAGATACGTTCCAGTCGCCCCATCATTCTGTCTGATAAAGTTTTTTTATGCTTGATCTTTTTACTTAAAAATAAAGCGCTCATCATAGGTATATAAGTGAGCGAAAGAATGAATGCACCCAATAGTGCAAAGGCAACGGTTTGTGCCATTGGCTTAAACATTTTTCCTTCGATGCCTTGCAAAGTGAAAATGGGCAGGTAAACAATAAGGATAATTATCTGCCCGAATACAGCACTGTTCATCATACGGCTGGCAGAATGTTTTACTTCGCCATCCATATCAGTTTGCGAAAGTTTATTGACGCTGTTGAATCTCTTGCTGTGAGATAGTTGGTGCATCACTGCCTCTACAATAATTACAGCACCATCTACAATCAATCCAAAATCCAATGCACCCAAACTCATGAGGTTACCACTTACATCAAACAAGTTCATGAGAATAATCGCAAACAGCATGGACAAGGGGATAACAGACGCCACCAATAAACCTGCACGGATATTTCCTAAAAACAGTACCAGTACAAATATCACGATCAATGCGCCCTCCATTAAGTTTCGTGTTACTGTACTGATGGAATTATTTACCATTTTAGTTCGGTCCAAAAATGGATCTATCATCACACCTTCCGGTAATGTCTTTTGTATTTGTGCGATACGTTCTTTGATATTTTTAATTACTTCATTACTGTTTGCGCCTTTAAGCATCATTACTACTGCTCCCGAAACCTGTTCAATACCGTTGTAAGTCATAGCCCCATACCTTGTTGCACTGCCAAACCTTACATCGGCTACATCACGAATTAAAAGTGGTGTTCCATTGGCAAGATTTTTTACGACTATGCTTTGAATGTCTTCTATATTACCCACCAGGCCTTCGCTGCGTATAAATAAAACCGTCGGGCCTTTTTCGATATATGCACCGCCGGTATTTTGGTTATTGGTTTCAAGCGAAGAAAAAATATCATTAATGGTAATATTATTCGCCATCAGCTTTGCAGGATCTACTGCAATTTCATATTGCTTTAAAAAACCTCCGAAGCTGCTTACTTCTGCAACACCTTTTACGCCGAGCAACTGGCGTCTAACAATCCAATCCTGTATGGTACGCAGATCCATTGCGTTAAACTTATTTTCATACCCTTTTTTTGGGCGAACTGCATATTGGTAAATTTCTCCCAGGCCAGTAGTAACCGGCGCTAATGTTGGCGTACCAAAACCTTTTGGTATTTGTTCCTGTACCTGCTGCAATCTTTCGGTAACCTGTTGCCTTGCCCAATACACGTCTACATCATCGTCAAAAACAATTGTCACTACAGAGAGCCCAAACCTGGAAAAACTCCTGATCTCCTTTAAGCCGGGAATATTATTATTCACCTGCTCTATAGGAAAAGTGATCAGGCGTTCTACTTCCGGGGCACCCAGTGCAGGCGTTATAGTAATTACCTGTACTTGGTTATCTGTAATATCCGGTACAGCATCAATGGGAAGTTTGGTTACCTGGTATGCACCATAACCAATCAGGCCAATAATAAAAAGGCCGATAATGAGTTTCTGTTTAACAGAAAACTCAATGATCTTATTAAGCATAATACGTCTTGTTAATCATTAAACATAACATGAAGCAGTTGCCAGAAGGAAACGCAACAAGTCATAAAGCGGATAGCTTTATGTAAACAGTAAAAAAATAAAATGATTAACAGGATTTGGGAGGCTGCCAGATCCGGGAGGCAATAGACGTTGGATGAAAAGCGGAAGAATAAATGATATTTTCTTTAGCAGATATTAGTTTATCAGTTTTAAACTCAAAAGCAATAAGTGGCTGATATGCTAAAGTAGTTTGTGAAAATCCTAAGTCGTGTGATTTGAAAGGAAGATTTTCGTGGTCATTGCTTTTTGTTGCATCATCATGATGTTCATTATAATGTTCGTGTAAAAATTGAAAAAAAGAAAGATGTGCGTCATCCTCGTCATGCTCTAAATAATGATGAATTAGAACCGGCAACTTTAATAATTGTCTTATTTCTGTATTGGCTAAGAGAAAAATAAAGAGGAATGATATGGCGGTGAGCTTCTTCAACAATTACAAATATATTCTAAAATTGGAAGAAGTTGCTGAAAGTACATTTGTCTTTGTGATGAGAGAATTCTGGATGCGGCACATTTCAAAAGCTTCAAAATTTGTTTAAGGACCTAATCAGTCCAAGTTTGGAAGATCCCGTTGGGGCAAAAATAATCTACCTTATATAAGTTTCCGTGCAATTTTATCATTATAGTGTGATTTATTATATTAAAATTGGCTTCAGGGCAAAATACTCCTATGAAATCACATTTTAATATGATTTCTTGTGATTTTAAGTCACATTTTATTATATTTGTACCGTAAATCACAGTATAATGCTAATTCAGGAAATCGGAAAGCTTATAAAGGCAAGGAGGAAATCTTTAAAAATAACTCAACCGGATCTGGCAGAACTGGCCAAAGTATCTATTAATACTTTATATAAAATAGAGCGGGGGCAGACAAATCCTACACTGGATATTATTGAAAAGATAGCTGAAGTTTTAGGTCTGGAAGTAAAACTGGAAGTAAAAAAAATTAAATTATAATATCATTGATGAGAAAGCTCGGTGTATATAGAAATAAGGAATTCGCAGGAACGCTAACGGAAGAAAGGAGGGAGCAATTTGTATTCAGGTATGATGACGCCTGGTACGCTGATACATCAAAACCTGCCATCAGTTTGACGCTTCCTAAATCACAACAGGAATACAGATCACAGTACCTATTCCCTTTCTTTTTCAATATGCTTTCGGAAGGTGTTAACCGGCAATTACAAAGCCGCCTGCTTAAAATAGATGAGCAGGACAATTTTGGTTTGCTAGCAGCAACGGCACAGTATGATACCATAGGAGCTATAACTGTAAAACCAATTGAGGTAAAATGAGTGTACCAGAAATAAAATATTGCCCCGGTAGCCTGGCTGAAGGATTTACTTCTTACAGCCCCGCATTCCTGCGCCGTATGTTTGATAATAAACAGGTGAGCCATATTCTTCCTTATGATGCACCACAGGTAAATGAAGAGGATACCCAGAAGTTCCTTGAAAACCGGAAACGCATATCTATTTCCGGTGTGCAGGAAAAAATGTCATTGATCTTAAATAAAAATAAATTGAGGCTTACCGAAGAGGGCGAGCAGGGTACGTATATATTGAAACCCATACCCAGGGACCTAAAAAAAGTAGACCAGGTGCCAGCCAATGAACACCTGACCATGCAGATCGCTGCTCAGGTATATGGTATCCCTACAGCAGAGAACGGAATGATATTTTTTAAGAACGGCTCCCCTGCCTACATTACCAGGCGCTTTGATGTAAAGCAAGATGGAACCAAGTGGGGGAAAGAAGATTTTGCATCACTGGCCGGTAAAACAAAAGATACTGCAGGCCCCGATTTTAAATATACCTATTCCTATGAGGAAGCGGCAACCCTGATCAGAAACTTTGTACCGGCGTGGAGAGTAGAGATGGAAAAATTCTTTTGCCTGGTCGTATTCAATTATTTGTTCTCTAATGGCGATGCTCACCTGAAAAATTTCTCTTTACTGGAAAGTGAAGGCGGGGATTATTTCCTGAGCCCTGCTTATGACCTTGTAAATACAAAAATGCATGTGGATGACACTGACTTTGCCTTAGATAAAGGTTTGTTTGCTGATGACTATAAATCCACTACTTACAAAAATACTTTTCACAGAGGGAAAGACGATTTTATAGAATTTGCCAGGAGGATTGGTGTAAGTGACGACCGATTGGAAAAACTTCTAGACCCATTTTTATTGAAACAGGAAAAAGTGGATACACTTGTAACCCGTTCTTTTTTCAGCGAGCCGGAGAAAAGAGGTTATTTGATGCAATATGGGTCAAGAAGGAACAGATTGATTAAATAACTCTGAAAAGAAAAGTAGTTGAATGCCGGTAACAATTTAGGAGAGTACAACAATCCAAAATCAAGTCTTATAATTATAACCCCATTATTTGTCATGGGGCATATCTATCCTCAAAATAATGGTTGAAATATTTATTTGTCAGCAATAAAGCATCTTCAGGTATATTTTTAAATTGGACTGGTGTTGTAATACAACGAGCACAACACCTGTCTACAATTATCCTTTGCTTAGTATAGTCATAATGCCTGTTCCTCATGTGCATACATAAATCTTCAAGTGCATCAGCAACTTGTTTATTAAACCCAGCAAAATAAACAGTAACAAATTCAAGCCTTTCGGCATCCCTTTTTTCGTCGTCTATATATTTTTGTATGTCTTCTTCCTTCACTCCTCTCAGCCTGTTAAATTCCGCTATCTTAAAAAATTTCTCTTCTCTTTGTTTTTCCAAACGGCCGCCATTTTTTTCGATGCTAAACCCTGAAAATAAAGGGACAAGCCGACAGTCACTATTATTTCCAAAATAAATGAAACCTTCATTTAAAAAGCTAAGATCTTCAATTAATTTATTATGATTATAAGTGTGGTTATCATTATGGTATCGTATGCACAAAGTGCCGAATTTCGCCATAAATCCCTTTAGGTAGCTGTCATAATCAAAATAGTCGGGGCTCGATCTATAACCAAGAATAATTTCGCCTTCTGTCTTTACATTGATATAGGAATTTAATATGGTAAGCCATTCAAGAATCATTTCTATTTTATCCTCATTAATGCATGCAAAAAATCTGTTGTTAACTATCAATTCGTAAGGTAACTGGTGCCAGTACATCTCATCTGCCCCCGTTCCGTTTAAATTTCTATAGAAATATTTATTATACTGTTCCGTCTCGAATCCGGGGTAGTAATAGAAAACAGTAGCGTCATACGCAGCTTGGTTTACTTCGGTCTTTTTAGAGCGGATTAACTTCAAGATGGCATTTATGGTAATTTCTTCTTCCAGAATTTCTGCGGCTATTTCAGTTTCAAATTCCAGAAGAGGATTTAGATCTTTTGCAGTTTTAATAAAGTATTCCCGTGAAATAATTTTACTTTCTATTTTATGGGTATGAAGTATGGGCACATATTTTTCGGGGAGTTCATTACACACAACCATTATACGTACGTGATCAACTTGATATTTGATTTTATAAAGGTCTTTATATTCAAGGGTTTTATAAAGATGCTTCCTGTCAAGTGCATTTAATTGTACTTCAACAATCAGAATTTTATCTTCCCTATCTTTAAAAATAAGATCAGGAATAAATCCTTCTATTCTTAATTGCTGAGCCAAAAAAACCAGCCCCTCTTCCAGGAAAATTTCCGGATAATCCCTGATAAAATCTTCCATCATTTTTTCGCTATAAAAATCCGGCATATAAAATCAGTTACAATTTAAAATAAACCTATAGTAATATATTAAAGATAATTCAGTAAGGGAACTTGCTACATCTTCATGCGTCGCTTTTTACTTTTCTTTTTCTTTCTAAGGGCATAAGGAATAAAATTAGCCAATGGTGTAGTTTCTGCTTCGGGTAGTTTTAGATCGAAATCTAATAGCTTTGACCAAATAATTTCTTTACCATTTGTTGGGTTTAATTTTTCTGAAATTTTTTCTTCCTCTTTTACCGCTAAATCTTGTCTGAAGTTCTCCAACACGGCCTTTGCACTAAATTCTTTTCCTAAATCACTACCATTAAAAACAACTTTGTTTTTGTGATCAATGTATGTCAGTCCATAAATAACATCTTGTTTTCCCATCCTGATCACAACACTGATATTTTCTTTTTCCAAAGCATTTACAAAGGCGCCAACATCAGCAGGAGATTTATGCAAGGCCCATGCAATTGCTGTTTGAATTTTTTTCTTAAAGGGAATCTTCAGCTCTTCGTTATCTGTAAACTTTTGCTCAAGGAATTTTAAAGTTGGTTTCATATAAAAAAGACTTGCTTTTAGCGGTGTGCCAATCTTGTTACCTTTTTCATCCAGCACCCGGTAAACAAGTCCATTGCTTTTATACATTTTTGAATCTTTATCACCCCTGTCTGCGGTTACATTATATAAACCGAGTACAGCATTCAGTTCTGGCAACGAGGTAAACTTATACTGGTTCAATACCTGCATCAAAACATTACTAATAGCTTGTTTAATTTCTGATTTCCCCCGTAATACCCTTGTGGCATTTATTGGTGCTAAAGCAGCTGATTGCATCTTTTTGCTTTCTGCCTTCACAAGTTTGAATGCCACTTCGATTTCCTTTCTCGCCTTTTCAGATTGGTTGGCGCCGATCCGGTGCATAGAGATTCTTTCGCCGGTACTTTTTATATTGGTACTTACAACATGGAGATGCGGATGGCCGGCATCCTTATGGCGGTAAACAAGATAGGGCTGATCCCCAAAACCAATCCGCTTCATATAATCATTCGCTATGGCAATCATTTTATCATCATCCAGCTTTTCCGATGGATCAAAATTCAGCGATACATGAAGGACGTTTGTGGTCGCCTGGTGGTTTAGTGAAGTGTGTCGTTCGAAGAACTGTTGCTTGTCATAAAAATTCATGTCTGCCAGAGTTTTTATAAACCCAGAGGCAGACAGGATTTGTGCAGCACCCTGCTGCACTTTCTGCTCATTATAATTGAGCGCCTTCGCGATGCTTTTACCGGCATTTATTCTTGCGACCATTGGGCTGAAATTTTTGAGATTTTAGATTCGATTTCAGCAACTTTTTTGAAGAGGGTTTCCTGATTTTTCTGATGGATCAAAGCCCATGTTTTTATCTCCCCGTCATGCTTCAAAACATGTAGCTTTTTTACAGCCTGGTTGATGTTATTTCCAATGGCGTTGAGCTCCCCTCTCAGACCAAGCATCCCCGTCACAAATTCATCGTAAGACTGGTTACGGGTGTAGACAGTAACAGGCTTATCCAGGATAATATTACGGAGGTAACCGGCAAGCCTCCGGTGGGTAGTTTTAGCAAAAGCGGCATAAACTTTTTGGAATTCAGTTTCGGAAAAGCGGATGGTAACACGGCTCTCCCGGTTCATTTTTTTTTCATTCATCACATATCATTTACACGTTAAAAATCACTTACAACAGTTCTACAATCCCCCGCCGACTACGGAGGACACGGGGGTAAAATGACCCGGTTGGCAGCCAACCGTACATTTTACCGCGTCCTACTAACAGGGACGCTGAGTGGCTTTCTACAATCAGAGAAAACCTTATTCAAAGTTTATAAAAAATCGTTTCCCAAACACGGATAAGCAACTATTTTATTTCCGTATTCTCCAGGTTTAACAATACCTTGACTTTCTACAAAACGATTGTTTTTCAACATGCAGCGGATAGCCAGAGTACTTTTTTTGTTGAAAATAAAAATAGATCTGACTAAAGAGTTCCTGAAAAAAACTTGCTAGTGAAGAAAAAAATATCCCGCACAGTGCATTTTTTAGCCGCGTTGAATCTCAAATATTTTTTTGGAAATGAACAAACGAGTACAGTTCTAATAATAATCCAAAATAGCTTATTACAAGTATTAATTTCAGTACTATTTGAACAACTGAAGAAAGTTACAGATAACTCGGGAAACAATCAAGAAAAACTGGAATGTGGCATCAAAAAAAACATCATTGATGTAGTGCAGTTGCTGGTTCATTTTTCGTCTCCATCTGCATTTCAATTTCCTGGCAATCCGCTGTACAAACCAAGGGGTTCACGGGAAATTGAAAGTCTCTATAAATGTTTTATAAAATTCTTTGTTGCTGTAACATAGTTTGTTGTCAGCCGTCATTGAAGATGAAGGAAATAGTTTATAATTAAAACCAATTTTAATGCAGGAATCAAATAAAGAAAAGCCGGTTATGCCTTTGCTGATGCCATACGAGCCGGAAGAGTTTTGGCAGATGTTGAGACAGATAATAAAGGAAGAAATAATCAGTGCCGCAGCAGTCAATACAACGACAAACTTTAATACTCCCGGTCTAACCTATAAACCACTCCATAAAATAGAAGAGATCTGCAAGATTTTCATGATCACAAAGCCTACGGTTTATGAATGGATTAAACTGGACATATTGAAGCCTCTTAAGGTTCACAGCAGGGTATATTTTTTATGGAACGACATCGAGGAGTTGATAAAAAGTAATGCGGCAAAAAACAGAGGTTAATATCATTACATATCGCCCTGTTTTGAAAGATTAAAATTTGGGTTGGGTATTATCACATCCTTCTACCCCTGCCTTTTCGCAACCCGTTTTTATTCTCCTTTGCGATATCTTCTGACGCTTTTTCATTCAAGGTGTTTTTAAAGATCATTGCAGGATTAAGCATAGCCTGTTGCAACCTTGCGGCAATCACTGGAAACGGAATATCTTTTCCCAGGAAGTCAATCTTATTTCTCAGATTTATATCATCATGGAATGACAGAGCGAGGTGAGCCATGGCGACATTCACTCCAGGATACTTTTCAATATAGCCTTTCGTGATCTGTTGCAGCGGCATTTTTTCGAGCAGGAAATGCATATCGACAAAGTCCTTCAGGCGGGTGCCACTCTGGAATATGGCATGGATTTTCATGGCACCGATGTCCTCCATTGAAAGCATTCGGATACCCTCCACCGCTTCAACCGGTTTAAGGATAGGATATTGATGGGCGATGAGATCTACCTTGATGCCGTTGATGATGCACCAGATATTGTTTCCTGACCTGTTCAACCGGTCTACATTATAGGAGAGGGAAAGATGTTTTTCAAGGGATGCTGCGTCAAAATCCCTGTCAGTAAAAAGGTCGATATCTATCGATTTGCGATGTCCCATCATTAGGGCGAGTGAGGTGCCGCCAACGAGGTTAAATCCTGAGAGCGCACGATCCGCCATCAGGATATGTATCAGATCCAGTGTTTCGGTTTCCACAGATTCTTTGTGTAGCATAGAAGGTCTTCTTTACGGAGAGAAAAATAGGCGCAGGCTTTTTCGATGGCGTAGTCGGGCAGATAGGCGATTTCATTCCGGAGTGCGGCCAGTACTTTTTCTTTAGTGTAAAAGCGCAGCATTTCCTTCCATTCCTCATCATTACCCCGTTCTATTATCCGCGCGATAACAGTAAGGTAGTCCTCCCGCCATTCAATTTCATCAAACCGAAAATCCCAAAATAAAAACTTTGGAAAATTTGGCTTGTCTGCTATTGTTACTTTCTTCCCCATGGTTTAAAGTTACAAAATCTATTTTAAGCGGTATTTACTGGATATTGAATAAACTAAAAACTGTTGACGTAATCAGGGTGGACAATCACAGAAAATGACTTCAGATTTTGAGGTTTCATTACTAAAATCCAAATCCTTTTGATTAACCCCGCCGGAGGCTTTCCTTACAAATTCATAAGGGTCTCAATGAATATAGAATGATTGTATCATTTATACTTTGATCCTTTAGACTTACAGTTTAGAAATCTTTCCATCCTGCAGGATTTTCTGAATATCATCGTAATCAAAAAAATGCACCCCTCCTATTTTTGTATAAGGGATAATACCTGAAGTTTTTAAAGTCTGTAAAGTACCTGGTGAAATCTTAAGCATCCGCCGGACCTCATGTGCCTTCATCCATTTTTTTGGAGTGATACTTTTTAAAGATTTTAGCGACTCGTCCAAACGTTCAAAAAATTCTTTTTGAAACTGTTGCAGATCATCCAGCGTTATAAGCTGGCTTGCAAATACTCTGCGGGGATAGGTATCCGCAGTGTTTGTTTTCAATGTTTTTTCCATAACCCACAATTTTCATTTTCACTTTAACATTATCAAAATCTAATCCACTAGATAAAAGTAATAAATCATTTAAAAGAAATCCTAAAAAGGAATTACTTTAACATACTCATAATATAATTCCAAAATCTATTTGGCTATTTCAAAAGATTCAGCCAAGGCGGTTTGTTTCCTGAATAATTTTTGTTTTAGTATTTGCATGTCATCGCTTAGCTTCCTTTCGATCACTTTTGCATAAACTTGAGTTGTACTTATTTTGGTATGCCCCAGCATTTTACTAACCGATTCAATCGGCACACCATTACTTAAGGTAACCGTGGTTGCAAATGTGTGGCGGGCAAGATGGAAAGTAATATTTTTTTCTATCCCGCAGGTGTCGGCGATTTCTTTAAGATATGCGTTAAGTTTTTGATTTGATATTTTAGGCAATAGTGTTCCTCCTGAAAAACATTTTATATCATGAGAATATTTCTCAATGATTTCAAGAGCCTTTGGTAAAAGCGGTACTTTAACAGAAGTACTGGTTTTTGTTCTTTGAGTAACAATCCAATCTTGTTGGTCTATCCCTTTAACGATATTGATCGGTTTTAAATTAACTGCATCAATATAAGAAAGACCTGTATAACAACTGAAAATAAATAAATCCAGCACAGTCTGAAGCCGATCTATTTTAAATTCTTTCTTTTCAAGAAGCAGTAATTCATCTTCAGTTAAATAACCCCTCTCAAATTTATTGAACTTTAACTTATACGCTTTAAAAGGATCTTTCTCAAGCCATTCATTTTTTAAAGCCACGTTGATCATTTTCCTGAAACGCTCCATGTGCTTCATGACGCCATTGTTACCCAGTTTTTTTTGGTGATCTAGCGGTATATAGGTTTTCAAATAATATTCAAAGTCAGTAACAAACTGGTAGTTGATCTTGTCAAGCAATACATCAGTCTTCTTTAATTTCTCTTTTAAAAATTTCTCCAGGTATTTTTGCGTAGTGAAATAGTTTTTCATTGTGCCCCAGCTAAGGGCTTCTTTCATATCCACATTATGGTAGTTCATTAACTTGGAAAGCGTGTATCCTTCATCACCAGTTCCGTAATATTCATTTCTGAAAGTTTCAATGGTGATTTCTTTTTTCTGCAGGAACATTTCCCTGTAACAGGCAACATACGAGCTTCGTAATTGCTCCAGGTAATTATTCAAGGCTTTACATTCTGCATTAACTGGCTTCGCCATACCCCGATGCTCATTCCAGTTTTGTTTATCAACCAATTGTTTGGTAGATAATTCAATTCTTTTGCTGTTGATTGTGATACGGGCATAAACAATGAAACGGATATCACTGCTTCTATTCGCCCTCAAGTGAAACAACACTTTAAAGCTGTCTGTACTAGTAATCATGTTTTTATGAATTTGATAGTTAAAAAATCATGTCAAAACACCTCATTTGCGACCATTTCAGTTTTTCAACTAACTGTTTCTCAGCTTTTTAAGCCTCAATTCGGGAGTCAAAAAAATGAAAATTACCCTTGTAACCGAATTGGTAACAAAGCGTTTGATAATTTTTGATATGATTTGTGGAGCTAAAAACGAAAAAAGCCCGTAAACACTAGGTTTTACGAGCTTTTTATTGTGGAAACTATCCATTTTGTCGGGATGGCAAGATTCGAACTTGCGACCTCCTGGTCCCAAACCAGGCGCGATAACCGGGCTACGCTACATCCCGAACGGTAAAAATATAATCTCAGGTTTATTGGGAACACCCGGATCTAAAACTTTGATAAGAACTTTTGCGGAGAGGGTGGGATTCGAACCCACGGTACAGTTTAACCCGTACGACGATTTAGCAAACCGTTCCTTTCGGCCTCTCAGGCACCTCTCCTAACCTGCCCTCATTTTATTAAGGGGTGGCAAAAATACAATTCAATAAGCTATTACCCAAAACTAAATGAAGAAAAAAGAAAAAAATAATGCACAGGAGGAGAAATATCGAACAAGGAATATCGAATTATGATCGGATTCCTCGCTTCAGCCTTCAATATTCCTTGTTGCTGATTCCCTGTTCAATATTAGAAGGGGCATAAAAAAACCGGCTGCATTTTTTTCACCCGGTTCCATTACTATTTTAAAAAGCGCATTACATAGCGGCTAATTGTACTTTTTGTTGCAGTTCCAGCACACTTTCCTTGAAAAGACTGTCGGTATCCATTAAATCTTTTACCGTCTGGCAACTGTGAATTACCGTAGTATGATCGCGGCCACCAAAATGTTCGCCAATTGTTTTTAATGAATTTTTGGTAAAGGCTTTGGAAAGGAACATAGTGATCTGCCGGGCCTGTACAATTTCCCTTTTACGGGTTTTTTGCAACAGCTTATCATAAGGCACATCAAAATACTCACATACCATTTTTTGTATCGCGTCGATGGTGATTTCCTTACTGGAGGATTTTACAAAATTCCTTAATACTTTCTTGGCCAATTCTAAGTCGATTTCCCTCTTATTAAGCGAAGATTGTGCCAATAATGATATTAAAGCACCTTCCAATTCCCTTACATTACTATTAATATTATAAGCGATATACTTTACTACTTCACGAGGCATATCAAGCCCGTCATTCTTCATCTTTTTTTCCAGTATCTCAATCTTGGTATCGTAATCCGGCGCCTGCAAATCGGCACTTAATCCCCAGCGGAAACGGCTTAATAATCTTTCCTGCACCCCTTCCAGGTCTTTTGGAGGTTTATCGCTGGTTAAAATCAATTGCTTTCCACTTTGGTGCAGGTGGTTAAAAATAGCAAAGAATGCTTCCTGCGATTTCTCTGCACGGTTAAAGAACTGTACATCATCAATGATCAATACATCTATCAGCTGGTAAAAATGAATAAAATCATTAATGGCCTGGTTGCGGCTATGATCGATGAACTGGTTGATGAATTTCTCTGAACTTACATACAATACCACTTTATTGGTATGTAATCTTTTTACTTCGTTACCGATAGCTTGTGCCAGGTGAGTTTTTCCCAACCCTACACCGCCATATATTACCAAAGGATTAAATGAAGTGGTACCTGGTTTTTCGGCAACGGTTTTACCGGCGCGGCGGGCCACCCGGTTGCAATCTCCTTCTATAAATGCATCAAATGTATACGCAGGGTTGAGCTGCGGATCGATCTGCATCTTTTTAAGACCCGGAATTACAAACGGGTTCTTAACAGGATTATTTATTACGAGCGGAAAATCCATTTCGTTATTTGAATATGATTTGAAGCCATGGCCAGGCACGTCCATCGTAAGCGGTTTATTTTTACTATTGCCGCTATCCACCATTATCCTGTATTCCAGCCTTGCCTCTTTGCCTAATTCTCTTTTTAATGTTTTTGCCAGGAGCGAAACATAATGTTCTTCAAGGTACTCATAAAAAAACTGACTTGGCACCTGTATGGTCAATATTTTTTCTTTTAACCCAACCGGCTTAATAGGTTCAAACCACGTTTTGAAATGCTGCCATTCAACAATGTCTTTGATGATCTCTAAACAGTTAGCCCATACTTTTTCAAAAGCTTTATCCATCAGTGCTTAAGCAATTTATTATATTGAGTAAAGAATAGTTTTTTTGGAGGATTTCCCGTTAAAATTTATTTCATTTTTAGTTGAAAATAATTTTTTGCAGGACAGCGAATATCGAATAAATTATTGAAAAAAAAATTTTTTATTCCATTGTTTTTTTCCAAACTACCACAGTATTGCATTTTGGCAATTTTTTTAATTTAAATCATCCAAAATTTGAATACTTTCTAACAGAATTTTACAGGGCTGATCTTCTTTTCCTGGTATTACATTTTACAGCGGTAGCTGCAACACAGATTACACAAAGGGTAGCCGGGTTAATTGTTATTTATAAAAGGAAGATAGCTATTTTTATTAATAGCAAAGAAAAAAGAGAATAAAAATAATTCTCAGTAAATAGAATTACTTTTGGCATATTAAATTATTAGTATGAGTTACGAATTAACCGGCAAATTAGTTGCTAAGTATGACATCGTTCAAAGAACAGAAACCTTTAAAACAAGAGAGTTTGCGGTTGAAAAATCCGAAGATATCAACGGGCGCACTATTACCAACTATGTAAAGTTTCAATGTGTACAGGATAAAACAGCCATTGTAGACCGTATCAATATTGGTGATGACGTAAAAGTGTACTTCAATATCAAAGGCAGTAAATGGGAAAAAGATGGTAAGGTGAACTACATTACCAATTTAGACGCCTGGAGAATTGAACAGCTTCTGCAGCCTGGTGCAACAGCTAAAACAGACAATGAGTATTTAGAGCCTTTGGATACTTTTTCATCTACGCCTCCGGATGCAGTAGATGATCTGCCGTTTTAAACAATGCCCCTCCGCCCCTGAAGGGGAACCAGGTGCATCCTATTTTTAATAGCTTTCGAATATTCAAACATTTAAACTAATATACTTTGGAGAGGGTGAAAAAAATTCATCCTCTCCAAAGTCCCCTTCAGGGGATTTAGGGGCATGCAACAGAAACTTTCTTTTAAATTGCTTCCCTCCGAAGCTGCTGATGCTTTAATCATCAAAAAAATAATTGCCCGCTCATCCGGCAAAAAAGAAAAAGCCATTACCGGTTTTCATATTGTAAAGCAATCCATCGACGCCCGCGCAAAAACCATTTGGGTTAATTTAACCGTGAATGCTTTTATTGACGAGCCTTTTCATGAAAGAACCATTTATCCCTTTCACTTTAAAGATGTAAGCAGGGCCGAAAAAAAAGTGATCATTATCGGTGCCGGCCCGGCTGGTTTGTTTGCAGCATTGCAATTAATAGAAAAAGGTATTCAACCCATTCTGCTGGAAAGGGGTAAAGATGTTAGGGCAAGACGAAGGGACCTGGCCGCTTTAAATAAAGAAGGTTTTATTAATCCCGAAAGCAATTACTGCTTTGGAGAAGGTGGCGCCGGCACCTACAGCGATGGAAAATTATATACCCGTAGCAATAAACGGGGCGATATCGACAGGATATTGAATTTATTTGTTCGCTTTGGCGCCGAAGAAAAAATTTTATACGAAGCACATCCGCATATCGGCACCAATAAGCTACCACATATCATTACCTCCATGCGCAAACAGATCACCGATTGTGGCGGCGAATTTTTATTTGAAAAAAAAGTAACGGATCTTATTATTGAGAAAGACAGGATCAAATGGGTAACCACCGCCGATGGCGACAGCTTTGAAGCGGATGATTTTATTTTGGCTACCGGCCATAGTGCACGTGACATTTTTGAAATGCTGCATAAAAAAAATATTCTCATCGAGGCCAAACCTTTTGCATTGGGTGTTAGAATTGAACATCCGCAAAGCCTGATCAACAATTGCCAGTATAAAAGCAATGCGGGTAATAATTTTTTACCTCCTGCTTCGTACAGCCTGGTAAAGCAGGTAAATGAGCGTGGTGTATTTTCATTCTGTATGTGCCCGGGTGGTATCATTGCGCCCGCAGCTACCGCAGCCGGCGAACTGGTGGTAAATGGATGGAGTCCTTCCAAAAGAAATAACCCTTTTGCCAATAGTGGCATGGTGGTGCAGGTGGAACTGGAGGATGCCGTGAAAGCTGTAGAAAAGTTTAGGGGTTTAGAAGGTTTAGACAAAGATCCGTTGGTATTGATGCATTTTCAGCAAATGGTAGAACAACAATGTTTTGATAGTGGTGGCGGGCAATTTGTTGCTCCGGCGCAACGTATGGCTGATTTCAGCAACAATACCGTTTCTTCTTCATTGCCCGTTTGCTCTTACCAGCCAGGCGTTCATTCCGTTGCGTTAAAAGAAGTATTGCCCGGTTTTATTTACCAGGCATTGACGAAAGGCTTTATTGAGTTTGGAAAAAAAATGCCCGGCTATTTTACCAACGAGGCTATTGTAGTAGCTACCGAAAGCCGTACTTCATCTCCGGTGCGGATACCAAGGGATAATAACAGCCTCGCACATCCGCAAATAAAGAATTTATATCCCTGTGCCGAAGGAGCCGGTTATGCAGGCGGCATTGTAAGTGCAGCCATGGATGGCGAAAGAGTGGCTATGCAGATAGCTGCCATGCCGTAATCATACCCATGGAATTTTGCAGTGTTATTTTTAAAGGGCCTAATTTACCATTGGTAAAATAATCATTGCCTCATCAGCTTCCTTTTATTTATCTTGTCGATACTTTACATTTGATCATTAAAACCTCATTGATGAACATTCTAGAACTGCAGAACCTCAAAAAATATTTTGCTACTCAGAAAGCGGTAGACGATATCAGCATGGTTATTCCAAAAGGCAACATTTTTGGTTTACTTGGTCCAAACGGCGCCGGCAAAACAACGTTGATCAGGATGATCACAGGAATTTTTTACCCGGATGCCGGCGATATTTTACTGAAGGGAAAAAAGTTTGACCCCGAGAACGATGCAAAGTATATCGGGTATATGCCCGAAGAAAGAGGCCTGTATAAAAAAATGAAGATTGGCGAACAGGCTTTATACCTGGCCCAATTGAAAGGCTTAAGCAAAAGTGACGCCATGGTGAAAATAAAAGAATGGTTCAAACGCCTGGAGATGGAAAGCTGGTGGAATAAAAAAGTGGAAGACCTCAGTAAAGGCATGGGACAAAAACTACAGTTTGTAATCACCGTATTACACGAACCCGATTTAATTATACTGGATGAACCTTTCAGCGGACTGGATCCTATCAATGCCAATTTAATTAAAGATGAAATTTACAGGCTGGCGCAAAATGGTACGACTATAATTTTCAGTACGCACCGTATGGAGCAGGTAGAAGAGATCTGTAACAATATTGTATTGGTAAACAAAGGAAAAAAAATACTGGATGGTACGGTTCAAAATGTAAAACAGGATTTTAAAGAAAACCTGTTCAGTATACAGCTGGATTCGGTTACTGATATTGCAGGCAATAATGCATTTGAGATCATTGGCACCAATAACAATGAATTGATCGTAAAAATAAATGAAGGATTTAAACCCAATGATGTGCTGGGCCATTTTATTAATCGCGGTACCGGTATTATTTCCTTTAAAGAAATACTGCCTTCGCTGAATGATATCTTCATCAAGCTGGTGGAAGGCACTCCTACCGCAAGGCAATTTGAAAAAATAACCGCATAACCAACCCCAAACAACTAACAAATGCAAAAGATCATTTTAATTATAAAAAGAGAATTTCTTACACGGGTAAGAAAAAGAACTTTCATTATTGGTACTATTCTTTTCCCGGTTTTATACCTGGGATTGATTTTTGGAACAGGATATATTGCTGATAAGACAAAAGAAGATATGCATATTGCCCTTCTTGACAAATCCGGTTTATTTACGCCTGATTTAATCAAAACTATTGACGGCAAGGATTCCAGCCACATCTTACAATTAGTATCAAAAAATACAAACGAAGAAACAATTAAAAAAAATTTTGACTCCCTGGGATTTGATGGTTATGTAATAATACCTGGAAATTTTGATTGGAAAACCGGAACAGACAGTCTTTTGGTAAATACCAAAAAATCTTTTGGTTTGGGCGCTGTAAGACCAATTGAAACAAAATTAACTCAGGCGTGGAACAAAATCAAGCGAGACAGCTTAGGGCTGGATAGCTCTAAAATGACAATTTTAAGTAGAACTGTAAACCTCAAAGTAAATAATGAAAAAGACAGGAATGCCAATGCAGGTGTTGCAACGGTAATTGGTTATGTAAGCGGTTTTTTAATGTATTTTATTTTGCTGCTTTATGGTAGCCAGGTAATGATGGGTGTAACGGAAGAAAAAACAAACCGTATTGCAGAAGTAGTAGTGTCATCTGTAAAACCATTCCAGCTAATGATCGGCAAAATCATTGGTATTGGTATGGTGGCGTTAACGCAATTCCTCATCTGGATTGCGTGTATTTTTTTAATCTACAATATTGGAAAAAGTACAGGCGCTGCAAATAGCGGGGCGTCGTTTGCCATGGTGGCACAGATTCAAAAAGTATTCACGAGTGTAAATATCCCATTGGTAGTAGGCTGTTTTATATTTTATCTTTTAGCCGGTTTCTTTTTTTATTCTTCTTTATATGCTGCCATTGGCAGTGCCATTAATGAAGATATGAGGGAAGCACAATCCTTAAGTTTTCCTATCACTATGCTGATCATTTTTTCTATTGCTTTAATGACGCCGGCAATATCCAATCCCAGCAGTCCTGTAGCAGTATGGGCCAGTATCATTCCATTCAGTTCGCCAATAGTAATGATGGCACGCATTCCTTTTGGGGTACCCAATACCGTTCCCTGGTGGCAGCTGGGTTTGTCAATGATATTACTGGTTGCGGGCTTTATGTTTACTACCTGGTTTGCTGCAAGAATTTACCGTACCGGTATTTTAATGTATGGTAAAAAACCCAGCTGGAAAGAAATGATCAAATGGGCTTTCAGAAAATAAAAAATATATAGAGGTAATAAAAAACGGGGACTGTAAATTACAGTCCCCGTTTTTTATTTTAAGTTCAATAAAGTATTATGCTTTTGCGGCTTCTGCAGATTGTACCGGTGCTGCAGGTTGTACAGCAACTGGCTCTTTTGGTTTGCCGGCTTTTTCAATGGCTTTATTTAACTCTGCGCCCAGGTATTTACTGATCACTTTCCAGCTAACCAGTATTACACCGATAAACAAGCCCAGCACAATGCCTACCATTGCATATAATTTAGGTGATTTCCCTTCCACATCATAAGGACCTTCAGGTTTATCCAGCGCTTCAATGATGGGTGTTTCTTTCTGTAATTTATATGCAGCGGCTTCGCGGTTATTTACCGCATAATAATATTGCGATTGTACGGTTTGTTTATCCTGGTCAATATTGATCTTGGGTAAACTAAAACGTTTTAATTCGTTATTGGTAAAAAAAGTGGTTTCGTCAAGATGAATTGATTTCTGGTCGAGCTCTGCTACAACCTTGCCCAATGAATCTGCTTTATTCACAGCAAATTCATAATCGATCTGCGCTTTTTTCTTTTTCAGGTCGATATAAAAATCAGATATTTTATCAATGAAAACATAACTCACTACCCTTACTATGTCCTCGCTGGTATTGCTGTAATATAACTCCAGGATACCATTCTTATTTATCTTGGCATTGAATGTACCTCTCAGCATATTGCTTGAAATATTGACCAGGACAGTGCTATCCAGTTTGGAAGGATCTATTGGCGGGTCGTTTTGCATCCATCCCCTGTGTTTACCGGATTCTTCTATTAATAAATGGGCAATGGTTTTATTACCCATGGATGGTACTTTAGTTTTAGAAACCGCTTCCCTTGTTCTGCGACTGGTAGCCAACTCCACAATATTAATAGAAGCTTCGCCACTGAATGATTTTGGGGCATCCGATAATCCTAATATATTGCTGATGGCCGAACCGGAGATATTATTGTCACTGGAGCTATTTAAAGGAAACACTGTAGATTTTGAAGTATATACCAGTACACTTTGTTTGGCCATAAAATAAAAGAACCCGCCAAATACTATCGCTATCAGCGCAATTAACCAGCTGAACTTTTTTAGTCGTTTCGCAATCTGTTTTATAAGTTCTATATTAGTCATGTTACGGGGTATGTATTTATTGAGTTACAGATTTCCTACCACTTTAGCTACCAGCACACCGGTAACTATTGTTATTATTGATAACCCTGCCTGCTTAACAATATCAACTACCTGGCTACCTTCAGTCTTATAAGGCACGTTTACAGTGCTGCCTTCTGCCACTCTTGGATAAAAGTGAATAAAGAAAAGATTCTTGGTACGTTTACTTTTGCCATCTGCATATTGCACGTATATCCTGCTTTTCCATGGTCGTCGCCCATATCCCCCTGCTTTATCGATATAATATAACAGGTTGGTATGTTCTTTATCAAAAGTGAGTTTTAAAGGAGATTGTACGGTTCCGGTTACACTAACAAAAGGATTGATCTCGGGTACAAAAACAATATCTCCTTCCTGTAATACAATATCATACTTGGAATTCCTGTATTTCAACGCTTTTTCCAGGTCGATACTTACCGGTTCCTGTGATACGGCGCTCAGATCTGTTTTTACCGAATCTAAAATGAGCCCTCCCATCGAATCGGCCAATGCGGTTACATTTTTGGTAACATTTTCCCTGAAGTATTGCACTTTTTTACGGTACAAAATCGCTCCACCAAGATCTGCATTTAGTACTAAGCCCCCAGCCCTGTCAATATAAGAGGACAGGCGTTCTGTTTTGCCAAGCCGTGGATAAGGGCCGGGATATTTAATCAACCCGTTTATCTGAACCAGTTGCTGCAATTCAAATGTTGGATTTTTTCGAACGTATATCTGGTCGAAAGGTTTTAATTCAATTGTTGCCGATGCACTGTCAATATCAAGATTAGGTGACACTTTTATTTGTCTCATTACCACCCTGGTTGGTGTTTGCTCCCTTTTTGCCGAATCAATATCCAGCACACTGGCAATTTCTATACGGCCATATTCTGCAGATTGTTTTAATCCTCCCGACAGGTATAAAAGATCCTGCAGGGTCATCCCTCCATATTTGTTTACTTTTCCTTCCTTTCTTACTTCACCAAATATTTCCACATATTGCCTGTCCGAAAAACTATTGGTATTAAACAATAATACCTGGTCGTTAGCATACAACTCTACATTGTATTCACTGTTGGTACTTTCATTTTTAGTAATATCACTAAGGTCCACTTCAAGACGGTTGGAGTTTAGTTTGGTGCTATCCCCACTTCCCCTGAAGATATAGGCCCTGGGTAAATAAGTATTACGGGTAATACCTCCCGCCCTGTTGATCAGGTCAAACAAACGATCTCCTTTTCTTATTTCATATTGACCGGGATAAGATACTTCTCCTTTTAACTCCACTTTATTGATCAAACCTGGATTTACCGCTATCACTTTAACAATATCGCCATCTTCCAAAGGAAAATCCTCATTAATAAAACGTGGATTGTTGGTAGGATTGATAATGGCTGTTGCGTTAACATCTTTTATCGTCTGCTGTTCCAGTTCGCTCCGGTATACTTTTACGCCACTTGAAAAAGCGTCACGCTGTAAACCGCCGGAATATTTCAACAAGGCCTTCATGCCTTCGTCTTTTTTTAACTGGTAAAACATCGGTCTTTTAAATTTACCTTCTGCCTTTACCTTTTTTTCTACGGTTTGCAGAATCACAAAATCATTATTCTCCAGGTAAATATGTTTGCCAAAGTCGCCGGTGGTAAGATACCGGTATACATCCAGCTGATCTATTACCCGGCCATTACGTTTAATTAAGATCTCCCGCAGGTTAGCCAGGTCTGTTGGTCCGCCGGCCAGTGCTATCACATTAAACGCATTGGTAAATGCGGATACTGTAACAGGCCCCTGCTTGTTTACTTCCCCGGCCACATTAACGGAAATACTGCGTGGCTGGCCCAATGATACTGTAATATTGGTAGTTGAAGGAACATATGATTTAAAACGCTGGATAATAAGAGAACGCACCTGTTCAAAAGTTAAACCTTGCAAATAGATCTTACCTAATCCTGTTGGAAAGATAGAACCATCTCTTGCTACCGTATAATCCAATGTGGCTTCGGCGCCATTCCATAATGATACAATAATCTGGTCGTACACTCCTATCGGGTAGTCTAATGGTGGTGTCGACAGATCGGTAATAGAGGCCACTACACCGCTCCTGAATAACTGCATACCATAAGTATTTTCAGTAACATTACCCGATTGCGGGGTATTCTCTTTTATTAAACTATCAGTATTGATCTTTTTATTTAATGCGCCGCCCAGGTCCTGGCCTATGGTTGATTTAGGATTATTATCCTTGAGTATGGTTTTTAACTGCCCCGGATCCATTTGCGTACCTGGTAATGCCGGTACATTAGGACTACTTGGGTCTACCGGTGGTGGCTGTGCCTGTGCAGTGCCAGTAAAAACGATCGTACAAAGAGAAGATATTATGAATAGCTTTTTTATATAGCGAGTTATTCTCCGTGAGTTTATTGACATCAGTAGGGGGTTAATTTTCAAAATTTGATTGCAAAGATAATATTTTATTTGAGTGGCTGTTGTAATGAGGCTTCAAATTCATCCCACAGCTCTTTTATAATGCCTGCAGCCGGTTGTATAGATTTAATAAGGGCAGAAACCTGCCCGATTTCCAGTTCTCCTTCAATTAAATTTCCTTCAAACATCCCTTTTTTAGCCCTGCCTTTTCCCAATAATAGTTTGAGTTCGTCTATTGAAGCCTGGCGTTGTTCGGCCTGTGTTACCTGGTTAAAAAACTCATTCTTCAGTAACCTTACAGGCGTTAATTGCTTTAATGATAATAATGTATCTCCTTCGTTTGATTGTATCACTGCATTTTTAAAATTAATATGCGATGATGCTTCTTCACTGGCAACAAAGCGGCTACCCACCTGCACGCCTTCTGCACCCAGCACCATTGCCGCCAGCATTTGTTTTCCTGTAGCGATACCTCCTGCAGCGATTACCGGTATGGTAACTGCTGCGCAAACTGCCGGTACCAACACCATGGTAGTGGTTTCTTCCTTTCCGTTATGGCCGCCAGCTTCAAAACCTTCTGCTACTACTGCATCGCAGCCTGCATCTTGTGCTTTAAGGGCAAATTTGCTACTGCTAACTACGTGCACTACCGTAATGCCTTGCTCTTTTAAAACAGCCGTCCATGTTTTGGGATTACCGGCCGAGGTAAAAACAACAGGCACTTTTTCTTCAATAATAATTTCAATATGTTTATCTATATCAGGATACAGCAAGGGCACATTAACCCCGAATGGTTTTGTGGTGGCGGCTTTGCATTTTTGTATATGTTCCCGCAACACCTCCGGGTACATACTGCCGCTTCCTATCAAACCTAAACCACCCGCATTACTTACTGCACTGGCCAAACGCCAGCCACTGGCCCATATCATACCCGCCTGTATGATGGGGTATTCAATATTAAAAAGCTGTGTTATGCGGTTGGTCATTTTTAGTTAAGATTTCCGGCCTATAAACACAAGACAGAAAGTGCTTTGAAACGCAAAGTAATAGAAATTATTTTATATTGGCAAGGTTTTTTTAGCCCCGTGGAATAAAGCCGGGATTAACTTTTGGTACCGCCTCCCAGATCAATAGCTGTATTATCGCCGATATTCAGGCTGCGGCTTACACCCCTTACTTCGGCATCACTGCCTATCAAAGAGGTATTTAGTACGATCTCGAAAAGATTGGAATAGGAGCCGATTATGGAGTCTTTTATTATAGCGTGATTTAATTTTGAATATTCCCCGATGGCAACATTAGGGCCAACCACAGAGTTTTTAATATCACATCCTTCGCCAATACTTACCGGGGGGATGATAATGGTATTTTCAAAAGAATGCTTTTCTTCCACATTGCCACCAAATTTTTTAAGCAGGGTAGCATTGGATTCTAAAAGGGTTTCCTTTTTACCGCAATCAAACCAGTTCTGTACTTTAAAGGGCTGAAATTTCACCCCGTTCTGTATCATACATTCCAGGGCATCGGTTAAGTTGAATTCGTCGTAGCTTTTAATATTGGCAGCAATGATCTTTTGTATACAGGAAAATAAAAAAGCGGTTTCCTTAATTTTATATACCCCCACCAATGCCATATTACTTTTAGGGATGGCAGGTTTTTCAACAACGCGGCTTACAAAACCGTCTTCATCAATTTCAGCTACGCCAAAGTTTCGTGGATCATCTACTTTTTTTACTCCCAGCATGGAATAAGGGGTGATCAATACTTCCTTTACATCATATTCTGCAATGGTATCGCCCAATACAACCAGTATTTCATCGTTACCAATAATTTCCTTTGTAAGGTTTATGGCGTGGCCCGTACCATGTCTCTCATTCTGCTGAACAAAATGGCAATTGAGCTGGGGATATTTTTCTTTTACGTAATCCTGTATCTTTTCGCCCAGGTAGCCAATAATAAAAACGAAATCATTTATTCCTGCGTCCTTAAGTTGGTCTATTATAATACTGAGAATGGTTTTTCCTGCAAGTGGAATCAACGCCTTGGGTTGTGTGTATGTATGCGGACGGAGTTTAGTGCCTGCGCCTGCAACCGGTATAATGGCCTTCATGCTTTGCTTGTTTGTGAACCCTCTTTTTTTTAAAAGGATGTGAAATTAATGATTTTTTAATAAGCTGCTGTATTTTTTACAGCAGCCGCATTTTAGGTTTCCTAAAAACTTGCAATTATCTTTGCGCCAAATAATAATTAATGCAAAGAGATACCGCCATTTTTGATCTTATTAATAAAGAATTAGAAAGACAGCGCAATGGAATTGAACTGATTGCGTCTGAAAACTTTACCAGCCTGCAGGTAATGCAGGCCATGGGCACAGTAGCCACCAACAAATATGCCGAGGGATACCCGGGCAAAAGATATTACGGGGGATGCGAGGTAGTGGATGAAATTGAGCAGCTGGCGATCGATCGTTTAAAAAAGATCTTTAATTGCAGCTGGGCCAATGTACAGCCGCATAGTGGGGCACAGGCCAATGGCGCCGTTTTTTTAGCGGTAATGAAGCCGGGTGAAAAATTCCTGGGATTAGACCTTAGCATGGGTGGACACCTTACCCATGGCAGCCCGGCCAATTTTAGTGGTAAAACCTACCAGGCGTTACATTATGGCGTAACCAAAGATGGTATCGTGGATTATGAACAACTGGAAACACTTGCCCGAACAGAAAAGCCTAAAATGATCATTTGTGGTGCCTCTGCCTATAGCCGCGACTGGGATTATAAACGTATCCGTGCAGTAGCGGATGAAATTGGTGCGGTTGTTTTTGCCGACATAGCACATCCTGCCGGTTTAATTGCCGCCGGTTTATTGAACGATCCTTTTGATCATTGTCATATTGTAACTTCTACCACGCATAAAACATTGCGTGGTCCAAGGGGTGGTATCATCATGCTGCGTAATGATTTTGAAAATCCGTGGGGCATTAAAGATCCAAAAGGAAACCCCAGGCTGATGAGCCAGCTACTGGACCTGGCAGTTTTTCCCGGTTCGCAGGGCGGCCCGCTGGAACATGTAATTGCAGCTAAAGCAGTGGCCTTTGCGGAAATCTTATCAGAAGATTTTAAAGCCTATGGCAAACAGGTGATCAGCAATGCACAGGCAATGGCTAAAGCATTTGTAAGCCGTGGCTATAATTTGATCAGCGGTGGAACAGATAATCACCTGATGCTGATCGATCTGAGAAATAAAAATCTTACAGGAAAAAAAGCACAGGAAACATTGGATAAAGCTCATATTACCCTGAACAAAAATGCGGTGCCATTCGATGACAAATCGCCATTTGTTACTTCCGGTATTCGTGTAGGCGTTCCTGCGGTTACAACAAGGGGAATGAAGGAAGCTGATATGGAAACCGTGGTGGCATTAATTGACCGGGTATTAATGAATGCAGATGACGACACCGTGATTGCAGCTGTAAAAGCAGATGTAAAAACATTTATGCAACAATTTACTTTATATCCCGAATTAGGTTAAAAACTGGTTTAGAAAGTTTAGGCTTTTAGATGTTTAGGATATATAATATGCTTCAAACATACACAGGCACTAAACAACTAAACCTTCTAAACGTCTAAATTTAAAAAAATGATTCAGCGTATACAATCCATCTGGTTATTACTGGCAGCTACCTGTATCGGGCTTTCTTTTAAATTACCTTTTTACAGCGGCACCAATGCAACAGCAGCTTCCTACGAATTAAATGCTACCGAAAACTTTAAATTGCTGGGCGTTACTGCAATTACTGCATTGCTGGCATTAGTAACGATATTTTTATTTAAAAATCGTACGTTGCAATTGCGTTTGTGCGTAGCAGGTATTGTGCTGGAAGCAGTACTTATTTTTTTATACTATCGTGAAGTAATTACTTTTACAACCGGCACCTATTCCTTGTGGTCGATGTTGCACAGTCTCGCCGTTATATTATTTTTTTTAGCCGCCCGGGCTATTAATAAGGATGAGAAACTGATCAAAGACAGTGACAGGTTAAGATAATTAAATAAAATACTGGTAACATAAAAAGAGCGCCCTGAAATTCAGGGCGCTCTTGCATTTTATAGATTGATGTGTAAGTTATTGTTTTACAAATTTAACTGCACTTGCTTCGCCATCAGTAAATACGCCTCTTACAAAGTAAGTTCCTGGTGCAAGGTGGGCAATATCAAGGTTGATAAAGCTTGAACCTGATTGCAGTTGTACATTTTTCCTGTACACCACTTTACCTTCAAGAGAAACAACAGCCAGCTGAACATTTTCTTTCTTATTGGTAGTAATATTCAATTGAGCGGAGCTGCTTACCGGGTTAGGCAATATACCTACCAGCTGCATATCTTTTTGCTGACCACCAATTTTTGCAATAGTGGTATAGCTGATCTTTCCATTAACATCTATTATCTTGATACGATAGTAGTTGGTACCAGCTAAAGGACTTGCATCATCATAGCTGAATGGTAATAAACAACGTGCCTGTGTTGCAGTAATTGAATTAATAGTAGTAAAGTTTCTGCCATCTGCAGAGCGTTCAATTTCAAAAGTAACCTGAGTACTGCTGCATTCTGCGCTCCAGTTAAGGCTGTTAACATTATTGCCTTTAGATGCATTGAAGTAATTAACCTTAACAGCTAAAGTACCTGCCGCAGGGCCTAATTTACCTACTGAGAATGGTGAGAAAGTGGTAACACCGGTTCTTGTAGCAGTATTGGCTACGTTATCGCCGCTACCTATATAATCACCCCAGGCTGGAGTAGCATAATGAGAAATACCAATTAAAGGATTAGCTAAAGCTGCAAAATTTGCACCTTCCAAAGAAGCGGGCCAGTTCATGCTGATATCAGTACTAGCTGCAGTTGGTGTACCCGGACCATTGTAATTCACTGTCCATATCGCATCTACAACATTTGATTTATTAACGAAAAGAGGACCATTTGGGGTACCGTTATCTGTAGCGCCTGTAAAAGCACATACTGTAAAACTGTTATTGGCAGCCACATCAGATGGTGTAACCGTAACCGGTAAATATAAAGTAGGTGAACCAACAGGGAATGTATAAGCAACTGCTGATGTAAGATTATTTACTCTTAAAAATCCTTGTGCACCTGTACCATTATCTACTAAAGTAGCAATATGTTTGGTGGCGCTGAATGGAGAACCTGCTATTACATTACCATTTAAAATGGTTAATGTACTTCCTGTTGCCAGGCTCAAAATACCACTGGTTAAAGTTAATGCACCACTTAAAGAAGCGTTACCAGAAAAAGTAACACCACCTGCTGTATTGTTAACTGTTACTGCAGCAAAAGTAGTTGTACCCGTTGCTGTTATTACTTCAGCAGCACCAGATGTAAATGTTACCACAGCTGTACCGGAAGTAAATGTACCTGCGTTAACCAGACTTCTTGCAGTTAAAGTTGGGTTTGCAGCACCGTTATAAGTAGCTCCTGCATTAACAGTAAGTATACCCGAAAGAGTTACTGTTCCTGTGATTGTTTTTGAAGCACCCGTTAAAGTAACATTGGCATAGTCTGTTCTTGCAGTAACAGGTTGTGTACCTGCTGCATTGTATTCAATTGTAGATGCTGCACCTAATGCGATAGTTGGTGTATTGGTAGAACTTATTGCGGTTGTAGCTGCACCTGAAAAACCTACCGTGTTTGCAGTTTGAAAAGTTCCATTGATGGTTGCAGTTGCAGTAGTACCAAAGCCAATTGAAGTTGTACCTGCATTTAAAGTAGCACCCGCAGCAACAGTCAATGTATTTGAGTTTCCTAATACTACAGCCAGGTTATTTGTTCTTAACAAGCCGCTAGCCACATTAATATTACCGCCAATATTGGTAGCAGTTACTGCTGCACCAAATACCGCACCTGTGGTAAAAGTATTATTAACTGTTACATTGTTGTATGTATAGTTGGTAACATCAATGGTTTGAGCTACTGTACCGTTAAAATTTACAGTTCCGTTTCCACCTGTGGTAATTGTACCACCTGTGATAGATCCGCCAAGATTAAGTACACCTGTGCTTGAAAAAGAGATCACATTTTCTGTGCCTGCACCAGCCAAAGTAACATTACCTGAAACGGTAACGGATCCGGTTGATATTGACAAAGTACAAGGATCATCTCCTGCTACAGGATTTCCCATGGAAAGCGTTCCGGTGGTAAAAGTACCGCCAGCCACTGCAATAGTTTTATTACTTGAATTGTCTGTTCCTACTTCAATACTTGTATTGCCATCCACAATTAAGGCGAAATTGCCAAATGTAAGTGTAGAAGCACTGCTACCTGTTTGCACTACCAATGACCCGATATGAAATGCAGGGCTCACATTGAGCGTGATGGCGTCAGCGTTTAATATAGTTACCACGCCCGGGATAGAGTTTTGCCCGGGATAACCCTGACCTGCTGTAGGAGTTGCCCATGTTGCAGGTGCAGTAAATCTTTCCCAGCTGGCTAATGTGTTCCAGTTTCCGCCCACAGAGCGGTAGTCTCCTGTGGTTTGAGCAGATACGCCCAAAGTTCCAATAAGCAATAAGCTTAGAATAAAGTAAATCTTTTTCATGTTGTCCATTTTTTTTTAAATAAATAAAATTGATAAGCCGATGTTTGGTTAATATAGCAAGGAGATGGACAACCGGGCTTCGAGAGGATATGAGGAAAATATTTTAGACGAGAAGCTAAATATCACAATATTATTTTGCAATACAAACTTAATTCTGACAAAATTTGTTATTTAAAACTTTGCTGATTTCTGTGTGGGGTACAGGCGAATTAGGGTAAGTAAGAGTTAGGGTACTTATTTACATAGTAAAAATACTAAGAAGTTTCCGATTCGGCAATGTTTTTTTGGGTCTTTTTTTTTGAGTTTTTGATTTATCGAACTTTTTCTACAAAAAAGCTATTGATTAACAATACTTTGCAGTATTACTTGTTTTGGATTTTTTTAAATCCTGAGGTTTCCCGGCAAATACCAACTCCCCACCGCCATCGCCTGCTTCTGGTCCCAGGTCAATTACCCAGTCGGCGCTCTTTATTACATCAGTATTGTGCTCAATTACCAATATCGTATGGCCCTGTTCAATTAAGGCATTAAAAGAAGCCAGTAATTTTTTGATATCGTGAAAATGCAGGCCTGTAGTAGGTTCATCAAAAATGAACAGGATATTACCCTGCGATTTTCCTTTTCCTAAAAAAGAAGCCAGTTTCACCCGCTGCGCTTCTCCACCGCTTAATGTATCGGATGATTGCCCGAGTTTTACATAGCCCAAACCCACATTACTTAACGGCCTTATCTTATTGGCCACCGAAGGTTCTTCTATAAAAAAATCAATGGCATCATCTACACTCATCTCGAGCACTTCATAAATATTTTTATGGTTGTATTTTACTTCCAGCACTTCTTCCTTAAAACGTTTGCCACCACATACATCACAGGTTAAATGCACATCAGCCAGAAACTGCATTTCCACTACCTGTTCTCCTTCTCCTTTACAGGCATCACACCTGCCGCCATCAACATTAAATGAAAAATGTTTGGGTTGAAAGCCTCTCATCTTACTCATCGGTTGGTTGCTGTATAAATCTCTTATCTCATCATACGCTTTTATATAAGTAACAGGATTACTTCTTGAAGATTTTCCAATTGGATTCTGATCTACCATTTCCACCTGCGAAATGGAATCGATATCACCAGAGATGGCTTTATGTAATCCCGCCTTTTCAATAAACTCTCCCTTTAATTTTTGTAATGCCGGGTATAATATCTGTTTTACCAACGTGGTTTTACCACTGCCGCTAACACCACTCACTACGCACAATACATTCAGGGGAAATTCTACGGAAATATTTTTTAAGTTGTTTTGTCTTGCTCCTTCCACTTTAATGGAACGATTCCATTTACGGATGTTTTTAGGCGGCTCAATACTTAAACTTCCCGACAAATATTTTCCTGTAAGACTTTTTGTATTATTAATGATGGCATCATAATTACCTTCCGCTGTTACTTCTCCCCCTAAATGACTGGCCAGTGGGCCCATATCAATAATATGATCTGCTTCCCGCATCATCATTTCATCATGCTCCACTACTATCACTGTATTACCCAGGTTGCGCAATTCTTTCAGTACTTTAATGAGTCTTTCAGTATCACGGCTGTGTAACCCGATGGAAGGTTCGTCTAGTATATACAGTGAGTTGGTAAGATTACTTCCCAAACTCCTGGTGAGTTGTATGCGCTGACTTTCGCCGCCGCTTAAGCTATTGGCCAGGCGGTTTAAAGTAAGGTATCCCAATCCCACGTCCATCAGTGTTTTAATACGGTGATGAATTTCAATTAAAATCCTTTTGGCTACCTGAGTATCATAACTGTTCAATTGTAGTTTTTCAAACCAATGCTGCAGGTCTTTTACCGGCAGTTCGCACAGTTCGCCAATATGTTTACCGCCTACTTTTACGTACAATGCTTCCTTGCGCAAACGGTAGCCTTTGCAATCGGTGCATTGTGTTCTACCACGGTAGCGACTTAATAAAACACGGTATTGTACTTTATATAGGTTAGCCTCCACCTCTTTAAAAAAATCATTGATGCCCTCTACATGTGCATTTCCTTCCCACAGGTCTTTGAGTTCTGCTTTACTTAAATCCATAATGGGTTTATGAACCGGGAAATTGAATTTTTTAGCAGCCCTTACAAACTGCTCCTTCCACAATCCTAATTTTTCTCCTTTCCAGGGTGCCACTGCGGCTTCGTACACGCTTAGCTGTTTGTTGGGGATAATAAGATCCGGATCCAGGCCCAGTATCTGGGAAAAACCTTCGCAGGTGGGGCAGGCGCCATAAGGATTATTGAACGAAAATAAATTAGGTACCGGTTCTTCAAACACAATACCATCGGCTTCAAATTTATTGGAGAAATGACGTTGTTCGCTGTTATTCATTTCTACATACAACTGCCCTTCGCCTTCATAAAATGCCGTGTTTACCGAATCGGCTATACGATGTTTATCATTTTCGTCAAATGCCTTTACCACAAACCGGTCTACAAGCAGGAAAGTGGAGGCTTTGTTATTAATGGTCTTTAATACATCCGTTTCCAATGCATCTTCAATGCGTACAATTTCTTTTTTGTGATAGATCCTTGAAAATCCTTTCTGCAATAATATGTTCAGTTCTTCTTTTGCATCCCTGTTTTGCTGTTGTTTAAAAGGAACAAGCAGCAATACCTTATCTCCTGTATTTAAACCGGAAATAAAATTCACCACATCATTTACATCATCTTTTTTTACTTCCTTACCCGTTACCGGTGAAATGGTTTTACCCGCCCTGGCAAAAAGAAGGCGCAGGTAATCATAAATCTCCGTCATACTACCCACCGTACTTCGGGGGGTTCGGGTAATTACTTTCTGTTCGATGGCAATTGCCGGGCAAAGGCCTTTGATATAATCCACGTCGGGCTTATTCATGCGCTGCATGAACTGGCGGGCATAAGCACTAAGGCTTTCGGCATATCTTCTTTGTCCCTCGGCAAATAAAGTATCAATGGTAAGCGATGACTTACCCGAACCGGACACTCCAGTCACCACAATTAATTTATCGCGGGGAATAATTACAGATACATTTTTTAAGTTATGTACCCTTGCGCCTTTTATCTCGATCCCGGTTTCCTTATTTGTTACCTTTTTAACTACGGTTTTCGTCTCTTTTTTTCCTTTGCTTGCGGTTGCCATATCCAAAATTACTTATCCCTGTTTAAATTTGCTAAATTTTTTCGCACAAAAAATTTAATAATATTTACGCTGCCTTTTATATGTGAAACTTTTCTTAAAGCCTTGTGGATGGTAGAAATATAAAAAAACAATTAGTAGTTTTATAAAGTTGAGCATCCACTTATTTAAGAATACCCAGTTTTATTACCGTTTTACTGCACGTAGTTTTACTAAGTAAAAAAACATCCAAAATCAAGTGAGTCTACTCATAATATTCTAAACGCATCTATTATTTTTACAGTCCAATATCCAAAAAAATGAAAAGCCCAAAAGCCTATCTATAGACTTCTACGCAATTTCAGATTTTTGGTCCTGTCTCTAAAGTCCTAACACACAAAAACTGTAGAAGTTTATGAAATGCCTTAACAATCTTACCGACCAGCAGCTTATTCATTTATATATGGATGGCGACGCTGATGCTCTTGCAACCATCGTGATGCGTTACAAGGACAAAATTTACACTTCCATTTATTTACTGGTAAAAGACAAGTACCTCACGGAAGACATCTTCCAGGACGTATTTATCCGTATCATCGACACTTTAAAAGGTGGCCGTTATACCGATGAAGGAAAGTTTTTACCATGGGCTATGCGTATTGCACACAACATGTGTGTGGATCACTTCAGAAAAGTAAAACGCAGCCCAACAATTAAAACCAGCGACGACAGGGACATTTTTGAAGTGTTGAACTTCAGTGAACCCGGTGCTGATCATAAAATGATGAATGGCCAGAGCCACGAAAGGATCAGGAAAATGGTAGATATGCTTCCTGAAGACCAGCGTGAAGTGATCATCTTGCGTCATTATGCTGATTTAAGCTTTAAAGAAATTGCTGATTTAACCAAATGCAGCATCAATACAGCCTTAGGTCGTATGCGTTACGGTTTGATCAACCTGCGCAAACTGATGACTGAAAAGCAAATTGCACTATAATTTTTTCTGTAACTCCCATATAGAAATTTAAACCCTTCAAAAGTTGAAGGGTTTTTTATTTGTTGGTTGCGGGATTTTTACCGCAACCGTTTGCGTTTAAAATTTCTATCAAAATTGTTTTATTAAAAAATATTGCAGTAATTTTTGTTGGATTAATAAAACAATATTGCTGTATGGGAGACTTACAAATAAAAAAACAGGCCAAAAAATATGATGTGGTTATAGTGGGTTCGGGTGCCGGCGGCGGCATGGCGGCTTACACCTTAACCAAGGCCGGATTAACCGTGTGTATTATTGAGGCCGGTTACATGTACGATCCTCAAAAAAATATTACCCAGTTAAAAAATCCCTGGGATTCTCCGCGGCGTGGGGCCAGCACCGTTATGCGGCCATTTGGAGATTTCGACGCCTGTTACGGTGGCTGGAGCCTGGAAGGAGAACCCTATACCAAAGAAGCCGGAACCGATTGGCTATGGTGGCGGGCAAGAATGCTGGGTGGCCGTACCAATCACTGGGGAAGGATCTCTTTACGTTTTGGACCAAAAGATTTTAAAAGAAGAAGTATTGATGGCCTGGGTGATGACTGGCCAATAGGTTATGAAGACATTAAACCCTATTATGATAAACTGGATAAGATGGTAGGTGTTTTTGGCACCAATGAAGGACTCGAGAATGATCCTGATGGATTTTTTCTTCCCCCGCCAAAACCAAGATTGCATGAGTTGTTCATTAAAAATGCCGCTGTTCAATCGGGAGTTAAAGTAATTCCCTCACGGCTTTCTATTCTTACCAAGCCAATTGAAAATGATGCCGACCGTAAAGCCTGTTTTTTTTGTGGCCAGTGCGGCAGGAACTGCAGTATGGCAAAAGCGGATTTCTCTTCTCCCAATGTGTTGATCTTTCCTGCACAAAAAACCGGTAAGCTGGATATCATTGCCAATGCCATGGCAAGAGAAGTGCTTACCAATAAAGACGGTTTGGCTACCGGTGTTTCTTATGTTAGTAAAGAAGATATGATGGAATACCAGGTGAGCGGAAAAATAGTGATCCTCGCCGCAAGTGCCTGCGAAAGCGCCCGGTTATTACTCAATTCAAAATCACAACGCCATCCCAATGGATTAGCCAACAGCAGTAATGTGGTAGGTAAATACCTGCATGATTCAACCGGTGCCTCAGTATCCGGAGTGTTGCCTGAATTGTTCAACCGTAAAAGATATAATGAAGATGGTGTGGGCGGCATGCACATTTACTCGCCCTGGTGGCTGGATAATAAAAAGCTGGATTTCCCAAGAGGTTATCATATAGAATACTGGGGAGGGCAAAGCATGCCCGCCTATGGATTTGGTTTTCATATTGAAAATTTAAATGGCAAATATTTAGTGCATGGCAAACAGAAAGAAGCCGGTGGTTATGGGGCATCGTTAAAAGAAGACTACCGGTATTTTTATGGCGCCGGCGTAGGCATGGCCGGTCGGGGTGAAGCCATTCCGCTGGAAAGCAATTATTGCGCCATCGATCCTACTACAGTTGATAAATATGGTATCCCCGTTTTAAAATTCAATGTAAAATGGAGTGAGCATGAAATAAACCAGGCGAAGCACATGAAGGAAACCTTTAAAGAGATCATGCATAATATGGGTGCTGTTATCACATCAGGTGCCGATGATAATGAAAAAAATGACTGGGGATTAACCAAGCCCGGTGAAATTATTCATGAAGGCGGCACCGTAAGAATGGGTAATGACCCTAAAAGATCGGCATTGAATAAATACAGCCAGGCACATGATTGCAAAAATCTATTTTGTGTAGATGGAGGGCAGTTTGTAAGCCAGGCGGATAAGAATATTACCTGGACGATATTGGCTTTAAGCATGAGGGCATCAGAATATATTATTGATGAACTAAAAAAGAATAATTTATAAATTCCACGCAAAGACGCTAGAAAAAACAAAGGCCGCAAAGACTCTTTCAGTTTTGCTTCTTTGCATAAAAATAAAATATATGGACAGAAGAAAATCCTTAAAACTTTTAGCTACAGGTGCTATCGCTGCACCCACAGTATTGGCAGGCTGTGCAACGGACGACAAGAAAGATACAGCTGTTAAAGCGGAGCCAACGTTTAACCTTGACCGCAATCCCGCGGAACTGGAACGTGAAAAAGCCTTACTGGCCCAGGATAAATTCTTTACCCCGGCCGAAATGGCTACCATTACTGTTTTGGGAGATATCATCATTCCTAAAGATGCGGTAAGCGGTAGTGCAAGCGATGCCAAGGTGCCGGATTTTATTGAGTTTATTGTAAAGGACATGTCGCAACATCAGATACCGATGAAAGGTGGTTTACGCTGGCTGGATATGCAATGCCTTACGCGTTACGAAAAAGCCTTTACCGATTGTAGTCCCCAACAACAGATTGAAATGGTTGACGCTATCGCCTACCCGAATAAATCCAAACCCGAAATGAGCCAGGGCGTTCAGTTTTTTAAACTGATGAGAAATTTAACCGCAACAGGATTTTACACTTCTGCAATTGGGGTAAAAGATATCGGCTATGCCGGCAATACGCCTAACCAATGGAATGGTGTTCCGGATGAAGTGCTGAAGCAATACAATAAAGCCTATACCGAAAAAGAATTGAGTGAATGCGTAAGCTTTGATAAAATTTAAAAAGTATAGCGGTATAGTGCATTACAAACCGGTAATACTTCGTCTTAGTTTTTTATTTTATTAAAGGCATCGAGGCCGCATTGTAACCAGGCCGCATAATTATTTACATACTCAGAGCCCGGGTCATATCCAATGGGATTGGTTAATAATTTTTCGTCGGGGGAAAGCAATACATAAAAAGGTTGTGTGGTTGCTTTAAAATTCTCAATTTGGAAAGTTGACCATTTATCGCCTATAGTGATAATTTCTTTTTTACTACCATCACTAGTGGTGTAGGTAAACTGTTTATGTGCGGGTAATTTTTTGCGATCGTCTACGTACAATGAAACCAGGATATAATTTTCCATTAGTTTTTTTATCTTCTCATCCGGCCAAACATTTTCTTCCACTTTTCTACAGTTTACACAGTTAAAGCCTGTAAAGTCCAGCATCAAGGGTTTATTTTTTTCTTTGGCCATTTTCAATGCTTCGTTATAATCCTTTATTGGCTCATCACAAAAATACGGTTGCTGGTAAACGCTGTAACAATAAGGCGGCGGAAAACCACTTACCAGCGATAGTTTTGCATATTTACCATTGGTAATCCCCGGTACCAGGTAAATAGTTATTGCAGCAAATATTACGGTAAAAATCCCTTTGGCTTTTGAAAACTTAACCGGGTATTTTCTTTTAAACGGCGGTATGTTTAATAAATATAATGTAATGCATAACCCACATAATATCCAGGAGCCAATAAATACCTCTCTTTTAATTACGCCCCAGTGTTGTGTAAGATCTGCGTTACTTAAAAATTTCATTGCCATAGCCAGTTCAATAAAACCTAATACTACTTTTACTTCGCTGAGCCAGCCTCCGCTTTTAGGTAAGGAAGATAACAATTGCGGGAATAAGGCAAACAGGGCAAATGGTAAAGCCAACGCCAACCCAAAACCTGCAAGACCGGCAGTAAGATTAATGGCACCCCCGTTTAATGCACCTACCAGTAAACTTCCCAATATAGGACCCGTACACGAAAACGACACAATGGCCAGTGTAAGGGCCATAAAAAAGATGCCCACTATTGTTCCCGTATTTGATTTGGCATCAGCCCTGTTGGCAATGGATGAAGGCAAGGTGATCTCGTACAAACCAAAGAACGACAACGCAAAAATGATAAAGATCACAAAGAAGGATATGTTGAGCCAGGGGTTGGTACTGATATTATTTAAGATTTCTTCATTACCCTGGGGTAAAAAATAAAAGGGCACACTCAGTAAAATATAGATCAGCAAAATAAAACCGCCGTACAATAACGCATTCGCCACTCCTTTTTTACGGTTGTTTTCTTTTTTGGTAAAGAAGGAAACCGTTAAAGGTATCATGGGGAAAACACAGGGTGTAAGTAATGCAATCAATCCTCCTAAAAATCCAATGATAAATATCTGCCACAGTCCTTTACCGGATTCTGATGCGGTACCGCAATTGGCGATTGGGTCTTTTAAATCTATCGAAGGAATTTTAATCCGGTTATCATCAGCTGCTACCGCTATACCTCCGGCAATAGCCACATCAAATTTTTCTCCGGCTTCTGGAAAGAACTGGTCCTCTCCCTTTGCAAAATTGTATACAAGCGATACTTTTAAATTAGCTGGTACCGTATTGGTAAAAATAATTTTTTGGGTGAGGGTAACTTCTTTTTCAACAACAGTTGCTTCCTGCTTAAATACAGGGTCGGTAATTGTTTTCTCGGTCCCTGTTACTTCAGCTACAGCGATTTTTTTTATACTGCTGTCGGTAAAATTAATGGCAGCTTTTTCCAGGCCATCAATATTTGTTTTATTCGTGTATACCCGCCAGCCCTCTTCAATAATTCCTTTTGCAGTAATGGTATATTCCTTATCATTTATTTTTTGGGAAGATAGCTGCCATTTTAATTGCCCGCTGTTTTGGGCAACCATTGCCAGTGATAAAAAAAGCAACGAACCCAGTAAGGTAAGTTGCTTTACAAGTTTGAGTAAAAAATCAGCTCTCATTAAATATTATTGAATCGCTACGGCAAATTTTTCTGAAGTGGGCGGCATACAAGTTCTGTCGTTACAGATCATCGATTCTACTTCGCCGGTAATATTGGTTTTAATTTTCCCTTTCACAGTAACTACCTGTACAAATTTCGCTACCCCTTCAAAATATTTCACGTTCACTTTAAAATTCTTATCGTAATAGGTTACCTGTTTACCTTCTTCTTTTAATTTTCCGGATACTGCTACCAATGGATTTTTATTAAAAGTAAATGTGGTAGGAATGGGACCGCCATCCGGTGTATTTTGAGAATAGATATGCCAGCCGGTTGGAGGGGTTGCGGTAATATGCAACTCGTATTTATCTGCCGCTATTTTTTTTGTAGTATAAGACCAGGTTATTTTTTGTGCAGTAACTGTTACTACCATCACCATTAATACTACCCCAAGTAATAATTTTTTCATTTGTTTACTTTATTATGCAAAATTACGTTTATAAGACAGGCATGGTTCTACAACGTAGCATACATTGTTTCCTTTTAACATTAATTTATACCAAACAGGTGGCTGAATACTTTCTTACCGTCTTCATTATTTAAAATACTGCTCACTGCTCTTTCGGGGTGAGGCATCATGCCATATACATTTCTTTCTTTATTACAAATTCCTGCAATATTGTGCAAGGCGCCATTAGGGTTACTTTCCTGTGTAATGCTTCCATTTTCATCGCAATAGCGATAAATGATCTGCCGATGCATTTCCAGTTCTTCCAGGGTTTTTTCATTGGCAAAATACCTTCCCTCGCCATGGGCCACCGGTATTTTAAGGGCTTCGCAACCTGTTGAAGCCGCTTCTTTTATAAAAACGTTTTTGCAAACAAATTGTTGCTGACTGTTACGTAATAATACGCCTGGTAATAACCCACTTTCGCATAATATCTGGAAGCCATTGCAAACGCCCAATACCTTTCCTCCTTTATTGGCAAATTCGATCACACTCTGCATCATCGGGCTAAACCGGGCAATAGCGCCGCAGCGCAGGTAATCGCCATAACTGAAGCCACCGGGCAATACTATACAATCATCAGTGCTGAACATGCCCAGGTCTTTATCCTTATGCCAAAGCTGTATTACTTCCTGCTTTAAATCATTTTGCAGGGCCTCAATCATATCTCTGTCGCAATTACTGCCGGGAAAAACTACTACTCCAAATTTCATGCATGATTTATTTAAGTTGCAAATGTAAAACAAGAAAGGGAATATCGAATGTGCGAATATGGAATGTGGGAATATGATGCTTCCAGGTGGAATAAATAGGCTGTGAAGTACAGCACATTCGATATTCACTATCTACCAATTCTACATTTTTTACCCTACAAAGTAGCCAATAGCAATTACAAAAGCTACCATTACCCAATGCAGTACCAGTGGGATCAATCGCTTATTGGGATACAAAAATGCGGCACCCAGCAGGCTGGAAACCGGTACAGCACATAATATCCAGTATTCAAAAGTATGGGTTGCATTGATAAAAGGAATGAATATGGCTACCAGCAGGTACAGGAAAATGAGGTTCCAGCTTTTACGGGTTTGTATCAGCTGGCGACGGAAATTTTGCTGCACATAAAAAAAGCCTACCACACTAAGACCGATCACTACAAAAATGGCCACCAGCGACCAGTTGGTCTGGCTAAATTTAGGACTGGTAACAGCAATACCCGGAAAACGATAGCCCTTCCACCTGTCGGTTAAAAATGCCCAGCCCAGGATAAAGTAATACGGTGTTACGATACCCAATAAAGCAATAAACCATTCTGATAATTTGAAGGGCCTGATGATGGCGAGGCCAAAAATGATCAACGCCGCAAATGCCAGTGAAGGAAAATAAAAGAAAGTGGATAATCCAATGGCGATACCAATATTGAATAAAGATCTTTTGGGATTGGCGTCGTTATATAAACCGCTCATTTTTGCCCATACCCAAATCAACAAGGTATTGATGATAAGCGGTGAAGACAGTATATTCCACTCGGAAAATAAAGACGTCACCAGCAAATAACTCATTCCCGTGAGGTAGTTCGGTTTTTGCATCAACCGCAATTCGTTCACCAGCTTATTGAATGATACGGCCTGGCTATATAATAAGATATAGGCAATTAAACTGTATAGTACGTGAAAGTTACCAGCTATCGGCTGCAGCCATTTCAATAATGCCTTGTACAAAAAACCATCAATCAGCTGTGGTTGCGGCAGTTTCGGATGCAAAAACATAGGCAGCTTAAGCATTATGCCATAGATAAGCAATAGAAAAGTATTGTATGGATTATTGGCTTTAAAAGTGCCTGTCACGAAAAGTTAATGATTGATAAGAAAATAATATACTTTGCAAAGTTGGTTAATTATTACCATCTGCATAAAAGTTTTTTTCAGCCTCCGCTTATTAGCTAAAAATCTACTTTGGCAAAGCAGATATACCCGCGATACTGGCAGGGAATGATCAATTGTGTAGCTCCCACCTGTTTACTCAGGCTGGGCATGAACTGGTAGCCTCTTTCCTGGCTTTTTAAAGTAGCATTGCGGGTTACCTCGCCCGATGGAGATATACTGTGGTTGGCTATGATCTGGTTCTTGTTCTTATCATCATTGAATAAAAAATGGATTTCTCCCCCGCTGTTAACAGTTGAAAAAGATAAAAAATTCTCGTTATCATCATCAAACTGGTCTTTATGAATTACCCGGCTCCATTCCACCTTGCCTGTTTTATCAATACTTAACACCAGGATATTGGCATAATAATACCGGGTACTTTGATTGCCATAACCATAACTGCTCAATGGCCTGTAATAATTATAATAAGGATTGTAATAGTATGAGGAAGAATAAGGACTATAATAATAATTGTTCAGGTAATCCCAACGATTCCAGCTATTCATACCGCCGCGTGTTTGTGTAGAGTAGTCTTCGGCAGTAAGCAGGTAACCGCCATCTTTTTTTACAAATACCTGCCTTATAAAAAAGTCGTCCAGTGCAAAACGTAGTTGCCCGGTGGTTTTTGCTTCATCACGCAGGGAATCGTCCAGCGAAATAAAATTTTTAGTGGCGGCTATATTGTTGGTTTTATCCCAGGTGTAGGTTAATAATCCATCAATACTTCCGCGGTTCTTTTTATAGTAAAAAGAATTGACCAGGTAGGTTTTATTTCGGTTGTCAATCTTTAGTTTTACTTCATCAATATAATTTTTTTCGAGGTCGATCTTATGATAGGAAATGGTATCCTGTTGCGGTTGCTGTATAGCCAGGCTAAGGCTGTTGCTGTTATCCCTGTTACCATTTTTAGAATCTTTCGTAAAAACAAAATTACCTTCATTGTCCAGCTGAAAATTATCGTAATTGTCTTTGCGGTCATTATAATCCAATTCCCGTCTTGTTTTTTTCAACAGGCTCAAACTGCTATCGAATAATAAGGTAACCATATTAAAATGGTCATTCTTTTTATGGATCTTAAATACCATTATTTTTTGCTTGTCTTCGCTGTAAATGGTAGTATAGATCTTATTATCGGCCATTACAGAAATTTGCGTTGTATCCAGTTCAATGGGCTCTCCGATCTTGCTGGCATTGCCATCCATTTTTACAGCCATGCAATGGAGGGTATTTCTTTTTTGGTATTGATAGATAATGTAAAAACTTTTGGGATAGATCACAAAATCCACGTTAAAGGTTTTCTCGGGAATGAAATCAAGCTTAACGGTTTGCTTTGTTTTCATATCGTCTCCAAAAATGCTGATCTTATGTCGCCACTTAATATTCTTATACACTAAAAAATTACCATTCATCCTCCCGATCACTTCAAAATTAATATCCCTGTTATCTTCCTGGTCATAATCGGAGTAAGTAACTTTTTGACTCCATACAGCAAGCGGCAATATCAACAACAATATTATACTATGAACTTTGTAATTCATGAAATAAATCTTTTACTAAAATTACGATTTAAAAACCATTAGCGCTATTTTACGTTTAACAGGATGTGAATAATTTTGTTATTACATAAACCGTTAAAAATTTTAAAAATATGCCAACCGTTTTAATTACCGGCGGCACAGGCCTGGTGGGCAAGGCCCTGTGTAAACTGTTACTACAAAATGGTTTCCAGGTGATCGTTTTAAGCAGGCAGTTACCACAAAATAACGCACAACCTGCTGTGCAGTTTGCCAAGTGGAATGTACAAAAAAAGCAGATCGATGTAGCTGCATTACAGCAGACCGATTTTATTATTCACCTGGCCGGCGCAGGCGTAATGGATAAAAAATGGACGACAGCCTATAAAAATGAGATCGTTAACAGCAGGGTACAAAGTGCGGCGTTGATCGTGGATAGCCTGAAAAAATATGAGAATAAAGTAAAAGCCGTGATCAGTGCCAGCGCTATAGGCTGGTACCAGCCTACGGATGCTATTCATACAGAAGAAGAAAAGGCAGATGATAGTTTTTTAGGACAAACCTGTAAATTATGGGAAGAAAGTATCGCTCCGGTAGAACTGTTAGATAAACGACTGGTAAAACTCCGGCTGGGCATTGTATTAAGTAAGGATGACGGTGCTTTAAAAGAATTTATCATGCCGCAAAAATTTGGTGTGGCTGCTATTTTGGGTAATGGCAAACAAATGATCAGCTGGATACATATAGACGACCTGTGCAGGTTGTTTTTATTTGCTATTCAACATGAATCTATCAAAGGAGTGTATAATGCTGTTGCACCCAACCCGGTAAACAATAAAACACTTACGCTTACACTAGCCAAAAAAAGAAAGGCATTATTTTATATTCCTTTTAATGTACCGGGCTTTGTGTTAAAAATAATGCTGGGCGAAAGAAGCATTGAGGTATTAAGAGACATCACCGTAAGCTGTAAAAAATTACTTTCAGCCGGTTTTGATTTTCAATTTGAAAATATTGATAAAGCCCTGGAAGATCTGGTAAAAAAATGATCAGGTCCTGAGATCTGTTTTACGGAAATAGCTTACAATAGCAGTACAATAAATACCGATATAAACAACAGCAGCAATGACGAGCGTGTAATCATCCACCGTTCTGCGTTCCATTATTTTTGGTTTAAACGGGTTAGGCACCAATGAATCTACAGGCTCCAGTAACAGGTAGTAACCGATCTGGCTGTTTTTTAAAGTAAAGATGAGCCATAGTACGTTGTCTAAAATACATACTACTGCAAAATAAATAATGATGGCCAGCCCGGTTCGTTTTACCAATATGGCAATAAGATAAGCGAGCATCAGGTAAAGTGTAGCCATCAATGCAAAATAGCCTACAAAATAAATACCGTTAAACACATCGGCATTGGCCGGTGAAAATACAAGGCCAACCAATAAGCCTGATAAAAATATAAGTGCTGTACTAACCAGCACAAAAAATATTAAAATAGAGAATTTAGCTTTTAAAAAATCCATCCTGCTCCAGCCATCAATGATATTTTGCCTGTGGGTACGGTATTGCACTTCGTTGGTGATTAATAAAATATACAGCATCCCCAGCAATACAAAAAACAACCCACCCATCCAGCTTGCCGATAGCCATACTTTTGGAAATACAAAAGGCGACTCAATCATGGATTTTAATATTTGTTCTTCCATCCTTCCCGAACTGGCTAAAGACTCCATATACTTACTGGCAGAAAAATAAAATGCTACCGGAAAAAAAATTAAAAAGGCCAGGAATAAAATCCAGAAAGTTCTGTACGTTTTAATTTTCAGCCATTCTATTTTAAAAAGGTTCAACATGGGTAATTATTTTCTTTAAATGAATGTTATCTGTCGCTTTGTTTACCGGTGATCTCCAAAAATCTTGTCTCCAGTGATTTGCGTTTTTCGTTTAACCGGTTCAGTAATATGCCTTTTTCAAAACAAAATTTATTTACCTGTGCGGCAGTAACTGTTTCGTTACAGCTTACCTGCAGGTGATGTTCTATGGTAATGATCTCCTCCACACCAGGCATTTGTTGCAATACATCTTTTAAGGCAGTTAAATCATCAGCGCCCAATTCAATCAGCACTGTAGTACCCGCCGCTTCTCCTACACTGCTACCCGACATTACGTCTTTAACAGAGCCTACTGTTTTCAACACTCCTTTTTGTATAATAGCCACATGTGTACAAACCTTTTCCACTTCATCCAGTATATGACTGGCCATGATAATGGTTTTACCTTTGCGGTTCAGTTCTTTGATCAGTTCTCTTATTTCTGCTATCCCTGCAGGATCCAGCCCATTGGTAGGTTCATCAAAAACCAGGATATCCGGGTCGCCCAACAATGCAGATGCAATAGCCAGGCGCTGTTTCATACCCAATGAATAGGTATTGAATTTAGAATTTTTTCTTTGGTACAGGTTTACAATATGTAACACTTTATCAATATCTTCTTCTCCGCGGCCTTTTATTTTGGCAGCAATTCTTAAATTATCAGCCGCACTTAAGTAATGATAAAAATTGGGTGTTTCCAATAACGTTCCTATCCTTTTTCTCGTGGCTGCATTCCCTTCTTCTCCCATCCACGAAAAACTGCCGCCACTGGCCTGCAATACATCCATCACAATACCCAGCAAGGTAGTTTTACCGCTACCGTTAGGTCCTAAAATACCAAACACGGTTTTTTCCGGTACTGAAAAACTTACAGCCTGCAACGCTTTTACCGAGCGGTAATTTTTAGAAAGATTCTCAACAGTGAGTACTGTCATGGCAAGGGGTATTGTTTAAGCTTTGAAGATAAGGGATTTTTATAATCCTCCGTTGCGGAAAGTATAAAAGGCAATTACTGCTGGTGCCTGTCATGCCAAATAGAAGTAAAGCTACCCACCATAGCCCGGCCTGCATCATTAAAATCCAGTTTGTGCAGGCGCAATTCGTCAATATCTTTTTGCAACACTTTTCTAAATGCAGGATTTATAGTACCTCCGTTACTGCCGGGCAATGCGTTGGCATCGTACTGGTAAATGTGGTCTACAATCGTTCCTCTTGGATACATGATGCCGGGCCTGCCCTTACCCCGGATATCTAATGTGTGGGGATGATCAAGTCCCAGTGTATGGCCAAATTCATGGGCTGCAGTAGTGGAATCATGTAAGAGGTTATCCAGTTTAAGATAACCCGTATTGCTGTTCAGTCCATCTACAAAAGAAATATTACCGGCAGCATATTCTTCTATCCTGAAATAATTATTACGGGGATCTGTATTTTCATATACCGTTAAAGGAGTTAATGATCTATCGCAAGCCCCGGTAATATTAAACCGAACATTAAATTGCTGCTTCCTGATCATTACTTTTCCCTGCGCTTCATTCCAGTAATGTGCAATATCGGCCGCAATGCATGTTGCCAGTTCATCACTGGCCGCATCCCCGTAAATAATTATTACGGCATTAATGAGGAGTTGATTTGTATGTTTGATCAATTCGGCTTCGCCCATGGTACACGCTACTTTAAATTACTCATAAAATAGTCAGTCACTTTCTGGTACAGGTGTGCCCTGTCTTTTCCCGTTACATTATGTTCGTGACCGGGATAGATCATATAATCAACCTGCACACCGGCATCAACACAGGCCTTTACAAAGTTGACAGAATGTTGTTGCACCACTACAGGATCCTGCAAGCCGTGTATCAATAATAATTTATCTTTTAGTTTACCTGCCTGTTTAATTAAGTTGGTAGCATCATAACCGTCAGGATTTTCTTTGGGGGTATCCATATAACGTTCGCCATACATGATTTCATAATAGCTCCAGTCCATTACCGGGCCACCGGCAACTGCGGCTTTAAAAACTCCCGGGTGATGCAATAAAAAATCGGTGGTCATAAAACCGCCGTAGCTCCAGCCAAATAATCCCATATTGTTTTTATTTACAAAAGGTAAGGCAGTCAAATAATTCAGGCCGCTCATTAAATCTTCCATCTGTGCCTCACCTGCTTTTCGGAATATGGCTTGTTCAAATGCTTTACCACGGTTATCGCTGCCCCTTGTATCCAACGTAAAAACTACATAGCCTCTTTCCGCCATATATTGAAACCAATAATCTCCCGCACCGCCATTCCAGCCATTAAGTACCAGCTGTGCATGCGGACCACCATACCAATATACAATTACAGGATATTTTTTTGTGCTATCGAAATTAACCGGCTTAAACATGCGGCAATACAGATCGTTACCATTATTATTTTTAATAGTGAAGATATTTAGTTTACCAAGTGCATATCCTGCAAGAGGATTGGCAGCCTGCAACAATAATTTTGTTTGTGCTGTTTTTATGGTGGTTAGCTGTATTGTTCTCGGATTTTCTGTATTGCTGAATACATCAATAACAGTACTACCGTCGGTGCTTACCTGCGTAGTATGCACAGCAGTAGCTGTAGTGATTTTTTTAGAGCCCCCTGTTTTAATATTGACCTGGTACAGGCTTTTAGTGATCGGAGATTCTTCTGTAGCCGTATAAAAAATATTTTCGCCTTTGGCATCAAATCCTTTTACCTCCAGCACTTCCCAGTTGCCTTTGGTGAGTTGTTTTACCAGGTTTCCTTTATCATCGTACAGGTAAAGGTGATTCCATCCATCGCGGTTACTTTGCCAGATAAATTGTGCGGGGTTGTTTTTTACAAACCACATCGGCATCAATGGCTCTATATATTTTTCATCTTTTTCTTCAAACAATATTTTAGCCAGCTCCCCGGTATTAGCATTGTATTGATTTAATTTCATCAGGTTCTGCTCCCTGTTCACCACGGCAATATAGAGCCATTTGTCATCGGGGCTCCAGGCAATATTGGTAAGGTATTGATCCGTTGGATACCCCGTTTTGATCCAGGTAGTGGAATTAATGATGGCATTATAAATACCCACCGTTACATAATGACTGGTACCGCCGGCCATAGGGTATTTTATATTTTCGTTTACTGCAGGATATTTTGTCCAGTCGATAATGGGATAATCCGTTACCATCGATTGATCCATGCGGTAATATGCCAGTAGTTTTCCGTTATTGCTCCAGAAAGTACCTTTATGAATACCAAATTCATCACGATGTACCGATTGCGCATACACGATATTATTGCTCCCGTCTTTGGTAACCTGTTTAATGCCGTAAAAACCGGAGTTTACAAAAAGGTTATCATTATCTACGTAAGCTACAAAGCCGGCACTGCTTTCTTCAACAGCTGTTTTGGAAGCAATAGCCGCGTTAATAATTTCCCTGGCCTGGTTGGTCACCGGGTTTAAGGCGATCTTATTTCCATTGGCAACAAACACCCAATCTGTAGCAATATTGAATTGAATCGCAGGCATGGTTTTCAGTTCACCATAGCTGGTGGTTTTCAGTTTGTCGTTCAATTGTTCCAATGTAAGAAAAGGTGCATCTGCAGTTTTAGAATTACCCTTCATCCACACATCTTTGCCATCCGTTTTTTTCAGGTATACATAATCTGTAGTACCATAAATAAACTGGAGTTGTTTTAAGTTTTCAGCCGCAAGCGTACTGCGGTTTTTAACCATGGCGTCTTCCATAGTCAGTTGCTTAACCTGTGCTACAGCCATACCTGCTATAAAAACCGTGCAGCAAAAAAATATCTTTTTCATGTATAATTTTTGATCAAACAAATGTATCATTAAAAAGAAACATCCCGAAAAATCCGGGATGCTTAATCAAATCACAATTATTTTGACTTTAATTTCTTAAAGGCTTGCCGCTTTTTAAAACAGACTGGATTCTTTCCAGTGTTTTCTTTTCCCCTGTTAAACTTAAAAATGCCTCTCTTTCCAGGTCGAGCAAATATTGTTCGCTTACCAGTTGCTGTTCACTCAGGTCCCCACCGCACATTACATAAGCTAATTTTTTTGCGACAGTTACATCATGGTCGGTAGCATAATTGGCCCGCCACATACCATTGATACCGGCATGCATAGCGCCCAGTGCACTTCTGCCCAGCACTTTTATATCGCTGCGCTGAACGGGCATTACATATCCATCATCATATAATTCAATTACGGCTTGTTTGGCTTCTGCAATGCGGCGCCCCTGGTTAACACTCACTACGTCTCTTCCCTTCCTGTAAATACCCAGGTCGAAAGCTTCGTATGCAGACGTACCCACTTTTGCAGTGGCAATAGTTAAGAAACGGTTTTGCAGCGTTAAGGTATCCACTTCGCCATCATGCATTTCATCAGCCGCACGTAATACAAATTCCTTTGTACCGCCACCGCCTGGTATAACGCCAATGCCTACTTCCACCAAACCGGTATAGGTTTCTGCAGCGGGAATTACCTTATCAGCATGCAAACAAATTTCGCAACCGCCACCCAATGCCAAACCATGAGGAGCCAGCACTACCGGTATACCGGAATAGCGTACCCGCATCATGGTGCTTTGAAACATGCGTATCGCCATATCTATCTCATCGTAATCCTGTTCAATGGCCAGCATAAATATCATGCCCACGTTGGCGCCTGCGCTAAAATTAGGACCATCGTTGCCAATCACCAGGCCTTTATATTTTTCTTCTGCCAGTGCAATTGATTTCTGGATGCCTTCCAGTACTTCGCCACCGATGCTGCCCATCTTGGTATACCATTCCAGTCCTAATACATCATTACCCAAATGATAGGTACGGCAGGCGCTATTCTTCCAGATGGTTTCATTCTCAAAATTCTTCATTACAATAAATGCATCGCCACCGGGCAAAGCCTTGTAGGTTGTAGTAGTTACATCATAATATAACCGCTTGCCGTTTTCTACTTTATAAAAAGAAGTATTACCCGCAGCCAGCATTTCGTGTACCCATGCTGCAGTTTTGTAACCGGCCGCTTCCATAGCCGCAACAGTTTTTGCAACGCCCAGGGTATCCCAGCTTTCAAAAGCGCCGATCTCCCATCCAAAACCGGCCATCATACCATCATCTACACGGTATAATTCATCACTGATCTCGGGAATGCGGTGACTGATATAAGAAAATAAACTATAGTGAAACTGGCGGTAAAATTCTCCTGCTTTATCTGTTCCTGCAAACAATGCTTTCAACCTTGTTTTCAGGTCATCGATTGGTTTAGCGGTTTCCAGCGTGGCGAATTTAGGCTTCTGCCTTGCGGCATATTCCATGGTTTGTAAATTCAGGGTAAGAATTTCTTTTTCGCCTGTTGCTGATTTTGTTTTTTTGAAAAAGCCCTGCCCGGTTTTATCGCCCAGCCAGTTATTGTCCAGCATTTTATTTAACCAGGAAGGAATATTGAAAATGGCTTTGGCTTCGTCATTGGGGCAATTATCCGCCACACCTTTGGCAACTTTTACCAGCGTATCAATACCTACCACATCTGCGGTACGAAAGGTGGCCGATTTAGGACGCCCGATCACAGGTCCCGTCAATGCTTCCACTTCATCAATATTCAATTGCAATTTTTCCATGGCATTCATAATAGCCATCATACCAAACACGCCTACACGATTGGCTATAAATGCCGGCGTATCTTTGCACAATACAGTTGTTTTACCAAGATACAGGTCGCCGTAGTGCATTAAAAAATCAATTACTTCAGGATCGGTAAAAGGCGTAGGAATGATTTCCAGCAAACGCAGGTATCTAGGCGGATTAAAAAAGTGAGTACCGCAGAAATGCTTTTTAAAATCCTCGCTTCTCCCTTCTGCCATCATATGAATAGGAATGCCTGAAGTATTGGAAGTGATCAATGTACCCGGCTTGCGGTATTTTTCTACTTCGGTAAAAACAGATTGCTTGATGTCCAGCCTTTCCACTACCACTTCAATGATCCAGTCGCAGCCGGCAATATCTTTCATATTGTCTGCAAAATTGCCGGTCTTAATTTTTTTTACCACGTCCTTTGTATACAACGGAGAAGGGTTGCTTTTTACAGCTGCAGCCAGTGCGTCATTTACGATCTTATTTTTTTCGACAGCTCTGGCCTCGGGCACCAGATCTTTGGGCTGTATATCCAGCAGCAATACCTGCACTCCAATACCTGCAAAATGACAGGCAATACGGCTGCCCATAACACCACTACCCAATACTGCTACTTTTTTGATGATCCTTTTCATATATATGCAATTGAAAGTATTTACAAAAATAAGGCTCCCGGTTGAAATTAGTTAGCTAAACAACTAATTTTATTCGAAGATAAGTTTTAAGAGGGAAAAAACGTAAAACATAGTATAATTAACATACTAAAATGCGAAAAACTACGTTTAGGCTTTGTTCACGCAGGTAAGCTATATTAGCATAATGCCGAACAGCATACCAATATCATGAAACCTCTGGTTAACAAACAAACTGTATTTAACGACGCATTCTTAAGTGTTAGTTATAAAGCTGGCGATAAACCGGAGGTGGGCGCATATGAAGCGCAACAACTGGTTATCACTACCAATACCCAGTTCCAGATCACGGGATTTAACAAAACAGCGCAACTGGTTTTCAATTTACCCGAAACTGAATTTCCGGAAACTTCATTAAGCGATACTATCGCATTTCAATTTATAAATGGTTCAAAAAACAATACCCTGTTTAAGCTTTTTAAAACAGGGCAGTGGAAGGGTGAAGTAGGTTTTATCAACCAGCACGGACAGGAACTACATTTTATTTCTACGGCAACTTTAATCAATAACACTGTAATCATTACCTGTGAGTTGATCTCCGAACCACACAGCCCGCTACCTATATGGCAACAAACGGAAACCCTGTTTAGTTTGTTTATGCAACATACCCAATCGGGCAGCTGGATATATGATGAAGAAGACCATATTGTTTTTGCCAATGCCGCCTATTATGAATCTACCGGTTTTAAAGGTGATCCTATAGGTAAACATATTTCGGAAGTATTACCGGAAAAGCTGGCCAAAAAAGTAATTGAAAGAAACAAGGAAATTTTCAGGAATAATAAACCTTACAGTTCTGAGCATTCACTTACCGCACCGGATGGATCCGTGATTCATTTTGTATCCAACACTTTTGTTTTTGAAACTTCAGATAACAAACGTTATATCGGGGGACAAGCCATTGATCTGACCGACAGGAAAAATGCGGAAGTGGAGTTAAAGAAAATACATGAAAGGTTTACTTATGTGGTTAATGCCACTTCGGAAGCTGTATGGGACCTGGATCTTAAAACCAATGAGATTTACCGCAGCGATGCTTTTTATAAAATATCCGGTTATACAAAAGAACAGATCACGAGTACACTGAGTTGGTGGTTCGATAAGATACACCCTGAAGATAAAGAAAGGGTAAAGAAAAGTTTTGAACTGGACCTGATTGCCGGTAAAAATAACTGGCAGGATGAATACCGTTTTCAATATGCAGATGGCACTTACAGGAATATCATGGACAAAGGTTTTGCCATTTATGAAAATGACCAGCCCGTTCGGCTGATAGGCGCCATACAGGATATTACCGAAAGGAAAAAACTGGAAGCGCAGTTGTTGAATGAACAGGTAAAAAAACAAAAACTAATCAACCAGGCCACTATTGAAGCGCAGGAAAAAGAACGGGGTATGATCAGTGCCGAGCTGCATGATAATGTGAACCAGCTTTTAATGAGTGCCCGGCTACATATCGGCGCAGCAAAGAACAGTGATATACAGGAAGAATTGTTGGATAAAGCCTCTGATTATTTATTGCAGGCCGTGGAAGAGATCAGGAGTTTGTCGAAGAAATTAAATACATCGATTGTCAGATCTGTCGGTCTTGAACATAGTATCAATGATATCTGCCGCAATATGAAACAGTTCAACGACATTACGGTTACCACGGAAATTGATCATACTATCATAGAAAAATTAACCCAGGAACAACAACTGGTATTGTACAGGATCATACAGGAACAAAGCAATAATATCATTAAATATTCCAGGGCCGTTTCCACAAGCATTACACTAAAAGAAACCAACAAACAGTGTAACCTTATCATCAGTGATGATGGTATTGGTTTTGACAAAACCAAACAAAAAGCCAATGGCATCGGTTTTATCAATATCTTCAACAGGATAGATGCCTATAACGGCAAAGTAGAGATCCTTACTTATCCCGACAACGGCTGTACGCTGAATATCACGATGCCGTATATTGTGTAATCATTAGCTAACTCCTGCCCCTGCATTAATAACAACCTCAGGTTTTACAAAGTGCAGTTTACCTGCAGTATCTTCCGCCATTAATATCATTCCGTTACTTTCGATACCCCTCATTTTACGGGGCGCTAAATTTGCGACTACCACTACTTGCTTTCCCACCACTTCTTCAGGAGTAAAATGCAGGGCGATACCACTTACAATGGTTCTTGTTTCAACACCCATGTCTACCTGCAGTTTTAATAGCTTATCTGCTTTTTCCACTTTTTCAGCAGCTATTATAGTGCCTACTTTAAGATCGATCTTTGCAAAATCGTCGAAAACAATTTCAGCTTTCGGCTGCACGGGTTCAGTTTTTTTTTCTTCCACTTTAGCTATTTTTTGAATTTGCGGTTTTGAATTGGCTTTTAATTTCTCTACCTGTATTTTTATTTCTTCGTCTTCAATTTTCCTGAATAATAATTGCGGTTCTCTTAAACTATAGCCAACGCTAAGTAATTTTATTTTACCGGCGTTTTCCCAATCCAGCATCTTATCCACCACTTTCATCATGCCCAGCATTTTTTTTGCGGTATTGGGCAAAAATGGATTAATGAGAATAGTAAGATTAGCGGTTAACTGTAAACACAAATGCAAACAGTTATCAATATTTTTTTGAACCGAAGGATCTGTTGCCAGTCTTTTAGCTACAATCCAGGGTTCTTTTTCCTGCATGTATTTATTTCCTTTCCGGCTCAGGTCTATTACTTCAAACAAGGCTTCACGAAACTTATATTCTTCCAGTAAATTTTCAATTTTCAACTTTGCCGTTTCAATATCAGCGATCAAACTCCTGTCTTTATCATCTACACTATCCTCATGTAGTTTAGGTACTTTTCCCTTGCATAGTTTATGCATTAAAACCCATGCCCGGTTTACAAAATTGCCGAAGATACTTACCAGTTCGCTGTTCACAGCATCCTGGAAACCTTTCCAGGTAAACTCACTGTCTTTTGTTTCGGGTGCAATCTGCGTAAGGTAATACCGCAGCATATCCACGCATTGTGTACCACCATTTTCCTTATTCACAAAATCATCAATAAAATCCTGCATCTCCAGTTTCCAGTTGCGGCTGGTACTCATCTTGTCTCCTTCCAGGTTTAAAAATTCATTACTGGGTACATTTGCAGGTACTATATTGCCATGCAGTTTTAACATCACCGGGAAGATGATGCAATGAAAAACAATATTGTCTTTACCAATAAAATGTACCAGTTTAGTATCTTCATTATACCAATACGGCTTCCAGTCTTTACCCGTATCAATGGCCCATTGTTTGGTAGCGCTGATATAACCGATAGGTGCATCAAACCAAACGTATAACATTTTTCCTTCGGCGTCGGGTAGCGGCACTTTTATCCCCCAGTCTAAATCTCTTGTTACAGCTCTTGGTTGCAGGCCGCCTTCGATCCAGCTTTTACATTGGCCTACTACGGTTGAGCGCCAATCGGCCGCATGTTCTTTTAGTATCCATTCCCTTAACCAGGCCTCATGTTTATTTAATGGCAGGTACCAATGTTTGGTTGCTTTTTTTACCGGTGCATTACCACTGATGGTACTTACCGGGTTGATGAGTTCATCGGGACTCAACGCCGTACCGCATCTTTCGCATTGATCGCCAAAGGCATTTTCGTAACCGCAATTAGGGCAGGTGCCTTTAATATAGCGATCGGCCAAAAAAGTTGCTGTGGCCTCATCATAATATTGTTCACTTTCTTTTATTTCCAGCTCTCCCCTGTCGTTTAAATAGGTAAAAAATTCCTGCGCAGTTTCATGGTGCAGCGGCGCAGAAGTGCGGTGATAAATATCAAAGCTGATACTCAGGTCATCAAAATTCTGTTTGATGATGGTATGGTATTTATCTATTATAGCTTGTGGAGTCGTGCCTTCTTTGGTAGCCTGTATAGGAATGGCCGTACCATGTTCATCGCTGCCACAAACAAACACCACATCTCTTTTCTGTGCTTTAAGGTAGCGTACATAAATATCTGCCGGTAAATAACAACCGGCCAAATGGCCCACATGCTTCAGCCCGTTGGCATATGGCAGGGCTGCTGTAATTAAATATCTTTTTGGATCGTTCATTATGCTGCAAAAATACCTTAATTAGCGGCTCCATCAAAATACGCGTTGTGTTGGGACTTTTATATAAAAAAAGCAGCAGTATAGAAATAATGCTGCTAAATGAAAAACCTCAAAGTAAAAGTTATAGATCCAATTGTTTTAATTTCTTTTTAAATAGCTCCGGGGTAGTTTCCTCCAATGTATCGATTGTCATTGCCCTGTTACTCGTTTTAAGAGGTTGCATAAATGACACCACTTTACCATCTCTTTCACCCAATCCTACTACATAAACAGGCATATTGGCCGGAATGTTCAAAAAACCAATTTTATTTTGGACATAATTGCCTGGCATTACCGACCTGATGCTTGTAAAAACCAATTGTGTAACAAATTTATCAGCCTGTACATCCGAAGGAAGATCTAATACAAAATCAATTTTATCCGGGTAGGAATAGAAACGATCGCAGTTGATCCAGCCCATTTTGTTGATCTGAAAAGCATACTTCTCAACTTTTTTAAGTTGTTCTCTATATGTATTTATCAGGGAATCTGTATTTATTTTATCCCTTGCAGTGGACAGGAATGATCTTTTCAAAATACCTGAATAAAACTCACAAGCGAATCTTAATGTATCATTTTCAATTTTTTGAGCATAAAAAGCACTGTCCTTAGCTTGTATATAATTTTGCCTTAAAGCATCTTCAAGTGTAAGCCAAACGGAGTCTCCTATCAACGCCTTTCGGATATATTGCTTTGGTCCTGAAAAATTAAACAAATGTACCCTTCTTACCTGTTTCACCTTCTTAACTTTAATTTTTCTATACATATTTCCGAATTTTTCCTCCAGTATCGCTTTAGCCTCATCCACAGAATAGGGAGAATTTTTTGGAATTTTAAATATAGCTACATCTTCATCCTTACCTCTCAATATCGAGGGAGAGTTTTGCATGTCCATGAACTTTGTCATCCTTGCAAAACCATTACCGTAAAACTGGCCTGAAGATAATTGCCAGTTAATTCTTTTTTTAGAAAAAATAGTAGTCGTTTTTGTATCGCTTGTAGTTGTAGTTCTTAGCACGCCTTCTGCAAGGGGCGATCCGTTCAACTGGTTATTCTCTTTAGGCAAAAACAATTTCATTTCTGCATCATAATTTTTTGTGGGCATAGATAAACTGATTGTTTTACCTGCACCCAATGCTACTTCTTCATTGTCCTGCACTGCAGAAAGTTTTATCATTCCTCCGGTGATCAACTGTTCGTTATTAGATGTTGTGGTAAGATTGGCGGCAATCATGTCAGAGTATTTATAAAACTCTTCTATTAATATGACAACCTTACCCTCAATCAGATTTCCTTCTTTATCAACAAACGCTGCCGGAGGAATGGTAATAGATGACCCTTCTGTTGCGGCAAAGTGTCCCCCGATTGCGGCATCAATAATAAATTGTTGCGCGGGTTTCTGAATACTGTCATAAAAATTACTTAACGATAATTCATGAATTGGTACAACAACAGTGCTATCCGCTATTTTTATTCCGTAAGTTGATTTAATTGAATCCTTATCCACCAACTGTATCACTGTTTTATATGGAAGTGTTACCGGTTTCACTCCTTCTAATTTTACAGCAGCCCGGTTGATAAATGTATCGTTAAGTGGATTTGGAAGTGGTTCTTCTGGCCTGGAAAGATTTTGAGCCAACTCATTTGCTTTTACGGGACAATTCAAACCGCCTTTAGTTTTATTATCATTTTTTACAAACCAGGTTACCAGCAACACAGCAGCAAGAATACTGGCGGCAAGAAATATTTTTTTAACCCCGCTATTCAATAATGAAGATTTCTTTGGCAGTTTTGCTGCTGCTGAAAGTGTCGTTTCCATTTGATGCCAGTGCATATCCATCTGGCTAAGATCCGGAAGCTGTTGATTTTCCAGTTGCTTCAATTTATTTTCCATATTGTGGTTATCCTGCTGCATTTGTTTTGAATTCGGTTTCGGAAATTTTTTCAAGTTTCAGTTTCAATATTTTTTTTGCTTCGCATACATGCCATTTACTGGTATTATCACTTATGCCTAAAAGGTTTCCAATTTGTTTATGCGTAAATCCTTCGTATACGTACATATTAAATACCGCAGCCGTTGCACCTGGCAAATATTTTAGAAGTTGCTGAATTTCTTTCGCAGAAACCGTATTAAAAACTTGTGGAAGTATACTGACTTCTTCCGCATACTGGTATGTATCCAACGGAGCAAACAACTGTTGCTGTTTGCAGAAATCAATGCAACTGTTGACCACAATGGTCTTTATCCAGCCTGATAATTTTCCCTGCTCCTGGTACCCGGTAATACTTTTAAAAACCTTCAGCATGGCATTATTATAAATAGTACCCGCTCCATCCGCATCTTTTGCATAACGGTAACAGATTTTTATCATATCGGGATAATAAAGCTTGTACAATTGCTCTTGGCTTTGCAGGTCATTTTGCCGGCAGCCTTGTATCAGTATATCAGGGTTTATACTCAAGAAACGCTTTTTTGGTAAAAGTGGGTTCATGTAATATATATAACTATACCACGGCATAAAAGGGTTGGGTAAAATTTTAAATAAATCTTAGGATTTGTACTTTTTTAATAAATAACTGTAAATTAGAACGATGAACCGTAAACATTTTTTGTCTGCCGTTATTCCTTTGGGTGCTGTATTGCAGGCGGCAGGCGGTACAACAAAGGAGGAACCTTACCTGGCAAAAATCCCCCCTTATTTAAAAAAAGGCGATACCATTGGTATTACCTGTCCTGCAGGTTTTATTACACTGGAAGATATTCAACCTGCGGTTACCAAATTAAAAGAATGGGGATTTGAGGTTAAGATCGGTAGTACCGTAGGCAAAAAAGATTTTACTTTTGGCGGCACCGATGAAGAACGGCTGCAGGATATGCAGCAAATGCTGGATGACCGCCAGGTAAAAGCCGTGATGTGTGCAAGAGGTGGCTACGGCGCCATACATATTATTGACCAGGTGGATTTTAAAAAATTTGTACAAAAGCCTAAATGGATCATTGGCTTTAGTGATGTAACGGTTATTCATTCGCACCTGAATAAAAATTTTGGCATCGCGTCTATCCATTCCAAAATGTGCAATAGTTTTCCTTCCGACTGGAGCAAGGCTGAACCTGTACAAATTGAAACGATTGAATCGATCCAAAAATGTTTGCTGGGACAACAAATGACCTATACCGCTTTACCCAATGAAAAAAATAAAACAGGTATTGCTGAAGGTATTTTAACCGGCGGTAATTTAAAAACACTTGAAACACTGGCAGGAAGCAAAAGCGATATCAATACGGATGGAAAAATTTTATTTGTAGAAGATACCGGTGAATATTTATACAGTATCGATCGAATGTTCTGGAACCTGAAACGCAGCGGCAAGTTAAACAAATTAAAAGCCCTGGTGGTAGGCGGTTTTAAAGTAAAACCTGCCGAAGATCCGGCCGATGAATTTGGAAAGAACCTGTATGAGATCGTTTTATCCATCACCAAAGAATTTAATTATCCTGTTTGTTTTGATTTTCCGGTGGGACATCAAAAAAATAATTTTGCATTGAAATGCGGTGTTAAACACCAGCTAACCGTAACCGCAACAACTACTACATTAATTGAGATAAAATGATCAAGATCCCTCCTTACTTAAAAAAAGGCAATACCATTGGCATAACCTGCCCCGCCGGTTATATGGCTAAAGAAAAAGCACAAACCTGTATTGATGTGCTGCAGCAATGGGGTTACCAGGTAATGGTAGGCAAAACACTGGGCAGCGACTCGCAAAATTATTTTTCGGCAACGGATGAGGACAGACGTGATGAATTGCAGGCCATGCTGGATGATAAAAACATTCATGCTATTTTATGCGGCCGTGGCGGATATGGTGTAGGAAGGATTATTGATGACCTGGACTTTAGAACGTTCAAAAAAAATCCAAAATGGATCATTGGCTTTAGCGATATCACCGTACTGCACAGCCATATTTACTCGAATATAAAAATTGCTACACTGCATGCCCCAATGGCCGCAGCGTTTAATGATGGCGGATATGAAAATGAATTCATACAGTCTTTAAAAAAAGCCATCGCCGGGAAAAAAGCCAGTTATAAAGCTGCGGTGCATCCCTTTAATAAAACGGGTATTGCAACAGGTGAGTTGGTGGGTGGCAATCTTTCTTTGCTGGCGCATTTAACCGGTACCACATCCGATATCAATACCAAAAACAAAATTTTATTTATAGAGGATATCGGCGAATACATTTACAATATCGATCGTATGATGCACCAGCTAAAACGCAGTGGTAAATTGGATAAGCTGGCCGGCTTGATCATCGGCGGATTTACCGATATGAAAGATACCGAACGCCCTTTTGGAAAAAAAGTATACGAAGTGATCAATGATATACTTGCAGGCTATAAGTATCCTGTTTGCTTTGATTTTCCGGTGAGTCATGGTACCACAAACTATGCCTTGAAAGTAGGTGGCACGTATTCATTAAAAATTGACAAGACTAATGTGCGGCTAATGGAGGTCCAGTAAACTATCCAGCTTTTTATTATACAATTCAAAACCGGCCAGGTTGTGATGCGTACCATCTTCAATAGTAATAAATTCGTCTGTTGGCTTTAATACTTTTTTCAATTTCGCTGCACAACGGTAAGGAATTACGCCATCATCTGTGCCATGAAAAATAGTAATGGGATAATTTACCTCCTGCAGGTATTCATTGGCAGGGATTTTATACACCGACATTTGCTGTGCAGGATAGATAAAAGCATAGCAGCCAAATAAATCAGGAATGCTGTAGTAAGGTGTTTCTAAGATCAATCTTTTACAATTCGTTTGTGCAGCTACGTAAGCAGCGATGCCGGTACCAAAAGATTTTCCATATAATATAATACTGTTGGCCCCATATTTAGCTGCCGCCATTTTCCTGATCTCCAGTGCCTGCCGGTATAATTTTTCTTCGGTACGTTTGCCGGTACTTTTTCCAAAGCCGGGATAATCTTCCATCCATACTTCGTAACCGTGTTTGGTAAAGCTGGCCGCAAATTTTGCATAGCGTTCAATATTCTGTTTATTGCCATGAAAATATATCACTACTCCTTTTCGCACACTGTCTTTCGGAAAAAACTGCACCATATTGAGCGTATCTACGTCATTAAAAGGAAGGTTTATTTCTTTAAAGGGAACATCAAAATGATACACATGATCGGTTGCATATTGTTCGGGGTGAAATAAAAAATATTCCTGCAAATAAAATAAGGCAATGCCAATAATGGAATATACCAGCACAATAACCTTGATCCACCTGAAGATCCGCAGCTTCCTCAACCGCTTTTTCTCCTTATCAATTTTTTCATTATCCATTATCCATTATTTTTTATCTATTAATACTGCAGTATATCCCTCATAAAATTATGATACTCCGGGAACGTAGGTAAATTATTATGCCGCCCACCGACAATACGGATCAATGTTATTTTTTTAGGATTCAATGCCTGTAATTGTTCGCTGTTGCTGATGGGAATCAAACGGTCTTTTGTGCCATGCAGAATATATGTATGGCAATTTACTTTGGCAATCCATTTATCGGTACGCAAATGAAAACGCAGGATATATTTTACCGGTAGTATCGGCAAAAAACGTTCTATTGTTTTTTTAAAGCTGAAGTAAGGCGCGTCTAAAATCAAATACCTGGGTGTATTATCTGCTGCCAGCTTCACAGCAAAACCACTACCTAAACTTCTGCCATACACGATCAAATGACTTTGCGGGTAACTGGCAGCCAATGTATCGTACACAAACTGCATATCATTCAACATATCCTTTTCATTGCGCTTGCCAGTACTTTTTCCAAAACCCCGGTAATCTACCAATACCACATCATACTGGTAGCGGTAAAAATCCCTGGCATATTTGGCCCATCCTTTAATACTACGACTGTTCCCATGAAAATACAATACCAGTCCCAGCGGTTTATCTACATGAAAATGCAACCCGTTTATCCGTACCCCTTCTTCCACGTCAAAAAATAATTCCCTGAAGGGCACATCGTATTTATAAACAAAATCCTGGCGGAGTTTTTCCGGCTTAAAAATAAATTTTTCCTGCACGAAATATACAATAACGGAAAGCACGATGATACCGATAATAATATAGAGGATGAGTTGCAGCAAGTTTGTTTAGAAGTTTAGATGTTTAGTAGTTTAGTATCGTGTTAAATTAGACAATCTCTCTAACACTGCAAACTGTCGTTACTACAATCCAAACTGTTTTTTCCAGGCTTCTGTACCTCCAATAAGATTAATGAGATCGGCAAGGGGCATTTTTTCCTGCAAGCGTTGGATAGCCACCTGGCTGCGGATGCCTTTTCTGCAATATAAAATAACGGGTTTGTTGAGGACAATTTTTTGCGCCTGTTGTACCACTTCTCCCAACGGGATCAATTCTCCACCAATATTAAACTCCTCATGTTCTTCGGGCTCTCTTACATCAATCAGCTGAAAATCGATTTTGTCTTCCATTAAGCGGGCCAGTGCTGCTGCGGTTATACTTTTCATAATAATTCCTCCGCTTCTTCTTCATCAGTATAAATGCGTTTCAATTTAAATTTACTCACCGGTGCTACTATTAAAGGAAATTTTTCTACCTGCACCGTACTTTGTTCAAGTCCAAAACCTTTTTCTTCACTCAATGAAATTTCTTTTACCCAGAAATACAACCGCATGATCAGTTTTTCAAAGAAAGGCAGTTCATTATCCTGTGATAAGAATTTTTCCATCACTACAAATTGAAAATCGCCGGTAACATTATTCCGTTGCTGACTTTCGTACCGGCTGGTCACATTCACTTCGCGGTTTTGCACCAGGTCTTTTACCACGTTTTTGAACATGAGGTTAATTTTAGGTGCTATCCTGAAACCCAAACGGAATTCTACCCTGATGATGTCATTGGGAATGATATGCTCTACTGAATATTCGGAAGTATAAGGATCATCCAGTGTATCCACGTGCACAAACCAATAAATATCGGCCCGTTTGGGCTTACCGCTTAAAATACTGTAAATGATCTTATGCTCAATTTCTTTTGGGTTATTCGCACTCGTTAGGTACACTAAATGAGTAGCATGTTTAGGCACGGTAATATCATTGCTCAATTCTTCCAGCTTGGGAATATATTCTTCCAATCTTACAAATTCCACGTAGCGGTTTTTGATCTTCCTGGCCCTGTACCATATATACATTACAGAGAACATCACAAAACCGATCATTACTGTAATATAACCGCCATGGATAAACTTATCCATTAACGCCGTAAGAAATGCAATCTCTACAATTAAATAAATCAGCAGGAATATATAGATCAATCCAGGTTTAACCCGGTGCAATACCATATAATTGGCAAATAAGATCGTGGTCATTATCATGGTGGCAATAATAGCCAGCCCGTAAGCCGCTTCCATTTTGGATGATTCCCTGAAATATAATACCACACCCACACAACCTACAAACAATAAAGTATTGATAGCAGGGATAAAGATCTGCCCCCTGGCTTCTGTAGGATAATTAATTTTGAACTTGGGCCATAAATTCAACCGTATGGCTTCATTGATCAACGTAAACGAGCCGCTCACCATGGCCTGGCTGGCAATGATGGCTGCAGTAGTGGCAACAATTACACCGGGAACGATAAACCATTCAGGCATCAGGTCGTAAAATGCATTGATACCTTCTGCTTTAATAGTGGCCGCATCAAGTATCTTTCCACTATGGTGCTTGATAAGACTGGCGCCCTGGCCAAAATAATTGATGAGTAAACAGGTTTTTACAAATATCCAGGATACCCGTATATTTCCCCGGCCGCAATGGCCCAGGTCGCTATACAACGCTTCGGCACCAGTGGTACAGAGGAACACGGCGCCCAGTAACCAGAATCCTTCGGGATAAGTAGTTAAAAAATGTATGGCATAGTAAGGATTTAATGCCCTGAATATAGAAAAATCATCTGCCAGGTGAATGAACCCCAGTACCGCCAGCATACCAAACCAGACTCCCATGATAGGACCAAACATTTTTCCAATGCTGGCTGTACCAAACTGCTGCATGAAAAAGAACAGGGCGATGATGCCCAATACAATATATACAATGGTATTCTGGCTAAGATCGTGAAACTTGGGCAATTCCTTAAGCCCTTCAATGGCCGATGTAATAGATATTGGAGGAGTGATGATACCATCAGATAAAAGTGCTGCACCACCAATCATGGCCGGTATCACCAGCCATTTTTTCCTGCGCCGCACCAATGCAAACAAGGCAAATATGCCGCCTTCTCCCCTGTTATCGGCCCTCAATACCATGATTACATACTTAATAGTGGTAAGTAAGGTGATCGTCCAGATGATGAGTGAAAGCGTACCCAATATCAGCTCTTCGGTAATCAATCTTTCCTTGATGATGGAGTTGAATACATAGAGCGGTGAAGTGCCGATATCTCCATAAATAATTCCCAGGGCAACAATTAAACCGGCGGCGGTTACTTTATTAACATGTTTGGACACGACAGTAAATTTATATGTTCATTGAGTGGTAAAAGAAGAGAGACTATATAATTGCTATTTATTGTAGCCATAAACTTGTGCTTTGCACCCTGGAATGCCCCGGATACCTCTATTGTGCTTGTCCCTCTTTTTCCGCAGCGGTAAGCCGTTTTAAAAAATGGAGGTACAAATGTAGAATGAAAACGTATATATGGGGCGGATTATTTTATATATTTAGAAAAGGGTTGGCAAACGGCTACCTGTAGCCCCGTTTTAAAGCGATCTCCAAAAAAATATACGTATGGCAAAAAAAGCAACCGCAGCACCCATTGCAACAGTGGTAAAAAAAAGCAGTGGTAAAAAAGCAGAACCTGCAGCAACGTTAACGGCAAAAAATTTTATTGCGCAGTTAGAAAAATTACAATCAGCCGAAGAATTAAAAAAGATCCAACGCTATTTTAAATCGGGTAAAGGACAATATGGCGAGGGAGATGAATTTATGGGCGTAAAAATGGGCGACCTGTTTAAACTGGCCGTTGCATACCATGGCATGCCGGTTATTGAAATAGAAAAATTATTGCAAAGCAATATTCATGAAGTACGGGCCGGCGCACTAAGTATTATGGATAAGGAATCGAGGAATAAAAAAATAATCCCCGCAAGAAGAAAAGAATTTTACGACCTGTATATGCGGCGGCACGACAGGATCAACAACTGGGACCTGGTTGACCTGGGTTGCCTGTACATGACCGGCAGTTATTTGTTTGATCAACCGCGTAAAATTTTATTTACAATGGCGAAATCTAAAAATTTATGGGAACGGCGCACGGCTATTTTAAGCACCTGTTATTTTATCAGGCAGGGAGATGTAGAAGACACTTTTAAGATTGCAGCCTTATTATTAAAAGACGGCGAAGACCTTATACATAAAGCTACCGGCTGGATGCTGCGCTTTGCCGGGGACAAAGAACCTAAAAAATTACTGGCTTTTTTAGATGCACACGCGGCGGACATGCCGCGTATGATGTTGCGCAATGCCATTGAAAAATTTACTCCAGTAAAAAGGGCACATTACCTGCAATTAAAAAACTAATCCCGCAACAAATGCTGCAGCTATTTTTTTAGAACTAGTACTACAAAGTAATTTTCATTGTAATCGCAGTTGGTAAGTTGCTGTATATTTATTGAGTATTAATTTTAAAGTAAATAATATGACCGAGCAAATAAACCGTACAAAAGCTAAATTGAAACAAATAATTATTGCAATTTTAGAACAGGAGAAATAGTGGTAATTTAACCAGCGACAGGAAAACTTACCCTAAGCTCACAACCACTACCGGGTTGCGAAATAAAGTCAGCAATACCATTAAAGGCTATTGCACGACTTTTAATATTGTCGATTCCAATGCCTTCTTGTTTTTTAGTGGTGTCGAAACCAATGCCATTATCAGTAATGTGAAGTTGTACGGTATTTTCATCTTGCGAAAGACGAATAATTACCTGCGTTGCCTTTGCATGTTTCAAGATATTATTCAGGTGCTCCTGTATTATCCTGAAAATATTCAGCTTGAATTTATCCGTTGCCGTTTTTTCATTAAAGCTGTTTAGTGAAGAAGATATTGTTACTGTATTTACTTCCGACATATCTTCGGCCAAATTATCAATGGCACTACAAAGACCCAGGTTTTTAATGACATCCGTAGTTAATCCTTTACTTAATTTCCTGATCTCTTCAATTGCAGTAAGGGTATATTCGGAAGAACGGCTGAGGTACATTGGGCTGTTTGAACCCCCTTTTTTTGCCATTTCCAGGTACATCCTGGAAGCACCCAGCAACTGGTTGATATTGTCATGTAATTCTTTACCAATATTGGACCTTTCCATTTCTTTGGCGTCATCGGAGGCTTCGGTGATCTGTTTTTCTTTAAGTTTAATGGTGTGATCCAGTTCTTCTTCCAGTTGTTTCTGGCGGCTGAGATCCTGCATGGCACCAATCATGCGGTAAGCTTTACCGTCGGCATCCCTGATGATACTTGCCCTTGCGTATACTTTTGCAACAGAACCATCGGCACGGGTTACCCGGTAAGCATGTTCCCATTCGGTAGCTGATGACTGAAGGCTGTCATACAATTCTTTTTCGATCTGTTTTTTATCATCGGGATGCATGTAATTAGCCCAGTCGGTTATCATGTTGCCCATATTGTTTTTTATCTCGTAACCAAACAGCTCTTCAAAACCCTCTCCAATAAAAACATTGTTCGTTTCCAGGTCCCAGTCCCATATCACATCAAAGGAAAGTTTGGCGGCCAATAAAAATTTCTCCCCCTGTGCCAGCTGTATCGTTACCTGTGCCTGGAGGTTTTTTTCCAGGTCCTGTAGCTGGCTAACATCCTGCAGGGCGCCTATCAGGCGTATAGCCCTGCCCGTATCATCCCTGACAATACTTGCCCTGCAAATAGTGGAAGCTACCGACCCATCCCGGCGCTTAAACATAAAAGTATCATTCCATCCTTTTTTACCGGATGACAAGGCCAGTTTTAATTTTTCCTGCACGGCTTCTTTTTCTTCATCAATCAAACATTTACAAAAATCAGCAAAAATCATCCGGTTGTTCTTCACTTTGTAACCAAACACTTCCCTGATACTTTGTCCTACATATATTTCGGAAGAAGCAATATCCCAATCCCACATTACATCATACGATGTTTCTGCTATATATTTTATCCATGCGTTATTATCTGCCAGCCTTTCGTCGGATTTTGTTTGTGCTATTATGATATTATCCGCAACGATCTTTTCATTTTTAATATCGATCCGCTTTTGCTTTGATTCGGCAAGAACAATATTATCAGCTACGGTTCTATCTTTTTTAACATCAATCTTGTGCTGCTTTGCTTTTGCAATACCAATATTATCAGCCACCAGTTTATCTTTCTCCGCATCAATTTGTTTTTGATGCAGTATACGTTGTGTGATATCTGTAACAGTAGTGATAGATTTTATAATTCCATCCTCACCGGTAAAAACAGCAGAAGTAATTTCGCAGGGAATCAGTTTTCCATTTTTCTTTATTGCGGTTACCAAAGCCTGCGATTTACCTTCCGCAGTCCGTTGCTTCAGCATTTTTTTAAAACTGCTTTCTCTTACATCAAAAATATCAGCCCTGTTTTTTGTCAGCAATTCCTTTTTAGAATAGCCCAGCAGTTTACCACAGGCACTGTTAGCCATTATTATTTGTCCGTTATTTACGATGATGATAATATTTGCCTGTGCCACATTATCAAAGGCAAGGTGACTGAGATGGTCATCAGCTATTATAGCAGCAGTTCTTTTTAAAGTACCGGTCGATTGGTTGCTGATGTTTTGCGAAATTTTACGCATAAACATATAAGGTTAAACAGTAAGTTAGCCTTTATTACCCATAAAACATCATTATTATGTAAAGCTATATAAAACACAACCCCGCTAATTAAAGCGGGGTTACACAAACATACCAAATACAAAACTTCGTATACACATTACTGCTATTGCAGTAATGTAAAAATTTAATCGGGTTTCTTTCCGTCTAAAAAACTGTTGATGGTGCTGATCTCAGCCTGGTTATTATCGTCGGTCTTTACCGTGTAGTTGCTGTAAAAATTTTCTACTTCTGCAATGGAATTATGCAATTCCATATTGCGGCGAAGGTAAGCTGGCACCGTTTCAAACTCATTATTCGGATCGGCTGCATTGATGTTGAATGACAAATTACGCAGCTTCGCAATGCGTTCCATAGCCCGGCGCCTGAGTTCCTCTGTTTCGTCCTGCGGTGCAGGTTCCTCAACACTGGACATCATGATGGGCTGAGTTTGTTGTACAAGTTGCTCTTCCTCCGCCGCTTGATGGGATTTAACCACCATCTGCATGTCAACTTCAGGTTCGTCGGCCTTGATTGTCAGCTGCAGGGGCAGTAGTTCCTCCCTAGAATTGGATTGTTCTGGTTTAGGCTGTTCCTCCACATAGATCTGGGAAGGCTTTGCCAATTTAACCCCCGACGAAGGGGTATTGCTAGCATCTTTATTTATTGTTGAAATAACTGGCTGACTGCTGGTTTTGCCAATGGGTTTTTCGAGAGGTGCCGGAGTTTCGGGTAAATCAAAAGCTATTGCTGGCGTTTGATCCGCGGCCGAAGATATTTCAAAAAACACCGGGGCATCATCAATTTTTTCCACAGTATTTTTACGTGGTAATTCTACTTTTTTTGCAGCCATTACAGGCTCTACTAATTTAGGCATCATTTCATCTTCAACCAGCTGCACAGGCGTTTCGCTGATCTCTGCAATAGCCTGTTCTTCTGCCTTATCATCAAACTGTAATGTGGGTTGTACTTCTTTTACAATTTTTGCTACAGGAATTTCCTTTACTGGCATTTCCAGTGTCATCACAATTTTATCATTGCTGGTTTTTTCTTCCGCTACCGCTTCTGTTTTTTTCTCAAAAGGATCTTTATGTTCAAAACCAGTTGCAATTAATGTGATACCAATCTGGTTACCTAACGTATTGTCGTACCCTAAACCAAGGATCACATCTGTATCTTCACCCGCATTACTCAGCAAATAATTCTGAATGATCTCTACTTCATCCATGGTAAACTCATGTTCGCCTTCGGCAGAATTGATATTGATCAATATCCATTTGGCCCCACGGATATCATTATCATTCAGCAATGGTGAGTTCAATGCATTTTCAATAGCCTGTTGCGCCCTGTTTTCTCCTTCTGCTGTTGCGCTACCCAAAATAGCCACACCTCCATTACTCATCACAGTGCATACATCGGCAAAATCCACATTGATCTGCCCGGTGCTGTTAATTACATCAGTGATACATTTTGCAGCTGTTGCCAATACATTATCTGCTTTGGCAAATGCTTCCTTCATTTTTAAGTTACCAAACTGGTGGCGTAATTTATCATTGCTGATCACCAGTAAAGTATCTACATGATTCTTTAAGAACATGATACCTTCTTCGGCCTGCGCAATCCTTTTCTTTCCTTCGTAAGCAAAAGGCGTGGTAACAATACCCACGGTTAAAATGCCCAGGTCTTTACAGATCTTTGCCAATATTGGTGCACCACCGGTTCCCGTACCGCCACCCATACCCGCAGTTATGAATGCCATTTTGGTATTTACTTCAAGAATGCGTTTGATCTCTTCCAGGCTTTCTTCGGTTGCCTGCCGGCCAATGGCAGGATTGGCACCGGCACCAAGACCTTGCGTTAAATGTGGTCCCAACTGAATCTTATTGGGCACTTTACTTAAGGCTATTGCCTGGGCATCTGTATTACAGATGATGAAGTTTACACCTTCAATATTTTGCGAGAACATGTGGTTAACGGCATTGCTTCCGCCACCGCCAACACCAATCACCTTGATGATGGAAGACTGTTCTTTTGGCAAATCAAAATGTATCATAATCGTTTATTTGTGGGTTAGTACTTGTATATATAATCTGCAAATTTGTAATGGTGAACATTTCCTGGCTTAATTTACCGGCTGCTGAGTCACTCACAACTCACCATTCACAACTCAGCTTTATAGCTTCGCGTCTTCTTCTTCTTTAAACAGGTCTATCAATCCAATTTTAAATGAATCCATAAATCCTTTTAATGTTTTACGTTGTTTTATTTTTACCTGCTTAGGTTCTTCTGCTATATCCAATACTTCGTCAACAGGTTCCTGTTGCAGGCTGTCCGGTACTTCTACTTTTACAAATTTTTCACTGAACTGTTTGTTCTTATTTTCATAGTCATTGTAGCCCTTTAATATTAAACCGATACAGGTACTGTACATAGGTTTAGCCAGTTCATCAATATGACCTGATGCCAGGTGTTCATTAGGATACCCGATGCGTGCATTCAATCCTGTCACATATTCTGTTAACTGTATCAAATGTTTTAACTGGGAACCACCACCTGTTAAGATGATGCCGCCATTCAACATCCTCGTATCTAAACCTACCTGTTTTAAATGATAGGTTACAAAGTCCATGATTTCGCTCATGCGTGCCTGTATGATCGCTGCCAGGTTCTTTACAGAAATTTCTTTTGGCGCCATACCGCGTAAACCCGGGATGGTAATGAAGGCGTTGGCTTTTGCTTCATCGCTTAATGCACTTCCAAACTGTACTTTCATTTGCTCAGCCTGTGTTTTCAACACGCCCAAACCGGTTTTAATATCGTTGGTAATATTCTCGCCGCCGAAAGGAATAACCGCAGTATGCTTTAAAATACCTTCATAAAAAACAGCCAGATCAGTTGTACCACCACCAATATCCACAATGGCAACACCTGCTTCCAGGTCCTGGTCGCACATTACAGCAGCTGCGGATGCCAGGGGTTGTAATACCAAATCCTTTGTCTGCAATCCTGCTTTTTCTACACTGCGGTTGATATTACGGATCGCATTTTTATCACCGGTGATGATATGAAAATTAGCGCCCACTTTTACGCCACTGTATCCGATAGGATTGGGAATATTCTGAAAATTATCAACCGTAAATTCCTGAGGTATCACATCAATGATCTGGTCGCCGGCAGGAATATAAGTGCGGTATTGATCTGCGATCAGGCGGTCAATTTCATCCTGGCTGATCTCTTCTTCTACAGATTGACGAACAATATCTCCTCGTGTTTGTAAACTTTTTATATGATGACCTGCGATACCTACATATACTTCTCCAATTTCCAGGTTGGGATTGGAATCGTAACAATTCTTTAATGCCATTTCAATGGCCTTGATGGTTTGGTCGATGTTCAACACCATGCCATGTTGTACACCGTTACTGTTGGCACGGCCAAAACCTAGTATCTCCAGTTTACCGTATTCGTTTTTGCGACCGGCAATAGCGGCAATCTTTGTTGTACCGATATCCAGGCCTACAATGATGGGTTGTTCGTGATTCATAATTGTATGTTTTGTGTTTGTGTGTGTCGTTTTTTGGTTGATGGTTCATGGTTGATGGTTGATGGTTCATAGTTTTACTCTAACTACTGAAGGCGCTTTCTTTCTATGAACTATTAACTATAAACTATTTTAATACTCATTTTTATTCTGCATTACTGCTTTTGGTTTTTGTGTTGCCGGCTTTACGGTTTTTTGATTTGGTTTAACAATTGTTTTTTTTGGATTGGATGGTACCACTACAGGTTTTGTAATGGCTGGTTTTTTAGCGGGAATTGGATTGGATGTAACCGGCTTTGCTGCGGCAGGTTTTACAGGGGGTAACGGATTAGATGGTGCAGCTATACGGGGCTGCGGTACTGTTGGCTGCAGAGGTTGTTCAAGGCCAGGGTTTGTTGTTTCAAAATTATCATCCCTTTGTATCGACTGCTGGATCATACTGCTATCGGCAGTATTGTTATTATTATCCTGTAAAATCGTTTGCAATGAATCTTCTGCCTGTCTTGCTGCATTCGCCGCTATAACCTGCATGATCTGCAGTGTTCTCATGCTGTCTGCTGTTTTATCTGCCGCACCTCTTATTCTTGCCACTACCTGGTTATTGTATTGTACATTTATTACGCTGTATTTACTCCAGCCTGTTTTAGTAATTACTTCTTTATAAAATAATTCCAGTTTTTTAAATTTTTCCTCTGCTTCATCAGCGCTTCCAAAAACAATCAGTTGATTACCGATCTTCGGGATCATTTCAAAATTTCTTTGCGCTGTTATATCTACCTGTTCTATCATAGCCATTCGAAAAGAATCCTTCTGAATAGCCATACTGATCTCTTTTATTCCACCCAGTAAACCACTGTCTGCAGCAGAAAGAATGAGCAGGTCTGAAGGGAAACCGGTGAACACGGGAAGCTTAGCAGATAACCTGTCGCTTAAAGGCAGCATAGTTAATGCACTATCAATGTAAAAAGAATTATTACCGGTGGTAAATACTCTTGCTACCGGTTCTCTCTCCTGCAGGTTTACATGTAACGCCCCGTTTTTATCAAAGAATAATTCCGCATTTTTTACCCACTTACTTTTTTCCAATACTGTTTCAATCTTCTTTAAATTGAAAGTGCCAATTGCTTTGCCAACCGCTTCGCCATTACTGATCTCTTTAACCGTAGCAAGGATTTCGTCTTCATCAACAAATTTCGAGCCATCGGCGTTTTCAATGCCTGTTATTTTTATTTTAATGGCTTTGCATTTTGCTGCATCAGTTTTTTGAATAGCGGCAACCAGCAATACAGTAGTGCTTACTCCTATGGCTACCCACAGCGTAAAGAGTAATATCTTTTTTATACTATATCGTTTGTTTGCTGCCATTTTCGTGTACCCTTTACAGGTTGTATTGCTATTTATTTTTTACAATATTTTTAACGGGTTCTACCAAAGTATCAATATCCCCTGCTCCTGCTGTTATTAATAATGCCGTTGTATTGTTCGTCACCCAATCTGTTATTTCATTTTTCTGCAGCACTTTATGCTGATTGTTCGTCATTAGCTTCAGCAACATTTCACTGTTTACTCCTTCCATGGGCAATTCTCTTGCCGGGTAAATGGGCAACAGGATTACCTCATCTGCAAGGCTCAGGCTTTCAGCAAATCCGGCTGCAAAATCTTTAGTGCGACTAAAAAGGTGCGGCTGAAATATGATCGTGCATTTTTTTCCAGGAAATAAATTTTTTGCTCCTGTTAATAATGCTTTCAATTCATCCGGGTGATGCGCATAATCGTCGATGAAAACCTGGTTGTCATTTTTTACGATATACTCAAACCTTCTTTTTACGCCTTTAAAAGACCTGACTGCTGCTTTTATTTTTTCATCCTCAATCTTTAACTCGTGGGCTACAGCAATGGCGGCAATCATATTTTCAATATTGTGCATGCCCCCCATATTCAATACTACGTCTGCCAGTTTCCAATCTTTTGTTATTACATCAAATTGATAACTCCCGTTATTCATTTTTATATTGGCAGCATACGCATCGGCCTGGTCATTATTCAAGTGATAACTGAAATGCCTGGCCGCTTTTAATTCTTCTCCTCTTTTCAATCCAAACTTGCTCAGCAGCAAACCACCCGCTTTTACCCTGGCAGAAAAATCAATGAATGCCTGTTCCACATTTTCTGCCGTACCATAGATATCCAGGTGATCCGGGTCCATTGCAGTGATGATCGCTACATCCGGACTTAACTTCAAAAAGCTCCTGTCGTATTCATCGGCTTCCACCACGCACACATTTTTATCGCTACTCCAAAAGTTACTGTTGTAATTCACTGCAATACCGCCTAAAAATGCATTGCATCCATAACCGCTATCCTGTAAAATATGCGCTACCATGGTACTGGTAGTGGTTTTACCATGTGTACCTGCAACGCAGATATTAAAAGAACTATTGGTGATAGCACCCAGCACATCGCTGCGCTTTACCACCGTGTAATGATTGTTTTTATAATAATTTAATTCCTGGTGGTCCTTTGGAACAGCAGGCGTATACACTACCAATTCCGCTTTTTTGTCAATGAGCTCAATATTATCTTCGTAATGCACCTGTATTCCTTCACTTACCAATTTTTTTGTTAATACCGTTTCTGTTTTATCATAACCGCTTACCTCAACGCCTTTCGATTTAAAATATCTTGCCAATGCACTCATCCCGATACCACCGATACCCACAAAATATATTCTCGTTATTTTATTGATCTCAATCACGCTGTTATTTTCAAAATTTCTTTTGCAATAATTTCATCTGCGTTGGTAATACCCAGCCTGCTGATGTTTGTCTTTAATTCAATCTGTTTTGCTTCGTTCTTCAACAGGTTGATAATAGCTGGCACCAACTTATCTAACGCTTCGCTGTCTTTAACCATTATGCCTGCATCTTTATTAACTAAATTTTGTGCATTTACCGTTTGGTGATCCTCCGCCGCAAAGGGGAAGGGCACAAATACCACCGGTTTTTTGGTAACACATAATTCTGCAATCGCCATTGCCCCGCTCCTGCTGATCACCATATCTGCCGCCGCATAAGCATATTCCATCTGGGTGATAAAATCATTTGCCCACACATTGGTTTTACCTGCTGCAGCCTGCTTTCCTTTTTCGGCATAGGGTTTACCTGTTTGCCAGATCAGCTGCAGGTCGTTTTTTTCAAACTCCCCTATATTTTTATCTACCGCTTCATTGATACTTTTGGCACCTAAACTTCCTCCTACCGAAAGAATGGTTTTTTTACCCGGGTTCAATCCAAAAAATCTAATCCCTTCTTCTCTTGATACCTGGCTTTGCGATATGCTTGCCCTTACCGGGTTACCCGTGATCATTATTTTTTCTTTTGGAAAAAATTTTTCCATCCCATCACTTGCAGTAAAGATTTTTGTGGCTTTCCTGCCCAGCATGATATTGCTTTTACCCGCAAACGAATTGCTTTCGTGTATAAATGTTTTTATGCCTTTTGATTGCGCAAAACGCAATACAGGAAAGCTGGAATAACCGCCCACACCGATTACTGCCGTGGGTTGAAACGATTTAAAGATCCGCCGTACCTGTATAAAACTTTTTACCAGCTTAAAAGGCAAGCCAATATTTTTTATCAAAGAGCTGCGGTTGAATCCCGCTATATCCAGTCCTTCTATGTTGAATCCCGACTGCGGCACTTTTTCCATTTCCATTTTTCCTTTGGCACCAACAAATAAAAATTCCGTTTGCGGTTGTTGCTTTTTTATAGCATTAGCAATCGCTATAGCCGGAAAAATATGTCCGCCTGTTCCTCCTCCCGCTATAATTATTTTATTACTCATTTACAACTACCGGTTGATGCTTTCCTTCTAATTGCTCTACGTTTCTTGCCACACTTAAAATAATACCGATAGCTAAGCAGGTGAATAAAAAACTACTTCCCCCCATACTCACTAACGGTAATGTAACTCCTGTATTGGGAAATGCATTTACTGCAACCCCCATATTGGCTATCGCCTGTATCACTAATGTAAAACTTAATGCCAGTGCTAAAAATGCGCCGAATGCAAAAGGACATTTTCGATACAACCGTATACATCGATGTAAAAACAACAAGTAAATAAAGATCATAAAGGCCGCGCCGAACAAACCATATTCCTCAATAATGATGGCATAAATAAAATCACTGTAGGAATGCGGTAAAAAATTTCTTGCTTCACTATTGCCTGGCCCCTTGCCTAACCAGCCGCCATTGGCAATGGCGATCTTCGCCTGGTTGATCTGGTAAGATTTTTCAGTATCGTCATCCTTGCTGCTGTATATAAAAGTTTGAATGCGGCTTACCCATGTCTTCACACGTCCCATATCCAATATTGCAGGAAGTTCATTTGACTTACGTGCATTTTTATCGTAAGTGCTTATTGCCACAATAAGTAAGAAGATTACTGGTATCATCGCAATGCCCATCGATACCAAAATATGTTTTGTTCTTACCCTTCCTATAAACATCAACATAAAACTTGTTGCCGCTACCAGTAAAGCCGTTGATAAATTTGCCGGGGCTATTACTGCACAAATAATTACTACCGGAATAACAATGGGTAAAAAACCTTTTTTAAAATCTTTAATTACGGCCTGTTTACGGCTTAACTGTAAACTTAAATACATGAACAACGCCAGTTTTGCCAGGTCAGAAGTCTGCAAGGTCATATTTATCACAGGTAATGTAATCCACCTGCTTGCACTGTTAATCTTTGAGCCAAACAACAAAGTATAGATCATCAGGGGTATCGAAATAAGAAACAGGATTTTAGCAACCCTTGCATAAATTGTATAGTTAACCCTATGAGCGAAATAAATTACGAATAACCCCAGGATGATAAACGCAAATTGTTTAAACAAATAACTTTCTGTGCTCTTGCTATACTTGTAGGCCAATGAACCCGTACTGCTATATACTACCAGCAAACTTATCAAAGTAAGAATAACTACAATGCCCCAGATCACCCGGTCGCCCCTGGTTTTACTTACCAGGTTATTACTGATGTTCGGTGTAAATAATTCTTTTATGTTTATTAAGCTTGGCATGCCCCTGGCCCCTAAAGGGGAATTATCGATTTTTATATATTAAATAATGAATTACACATTTTATTTTGATTACTTACAGCATTTAAACCCTTCGTTTAGTCTTCGCAATTACCTCTTTAGGGGATAGGAGTTTATAATTCCTTTACCGCCTGTTTAAATTGATTGCCCCTGTCCTCATAATTTTTAAACAGATCGAAACTTGCACATGCAGGGCTTAACAATACCACATCTCCCTTTGCAGCAAAGTGAAAAGCTGCCTGTACCGCTTCTTTTGCAGAAGCTGTATTTACCATTAATGGCATGATATCACCAAATGCCTCGTGTATCTTCCGGTTATCCGTTCCCATACACACGATCGCTTTTACTTTTTCTTTCACCAGTTCTTTCAACAGCGAGTAGTCGTTGCCTTTATCAACACCACCCAAAATCAATACTACCGGTTTTTCCATGCTCTCCAATGCGAACCAGGTACTGTTTACATTAGTCGCCTTACTGTCGTTAATAAACTCCACATTCTTGATCGATGCGATAGGCTCCATCCGGTGTTCGAGACTCTCAAAAGTCTGCAGGGCCTCGCGTATTTTTTCCTTCCTGATGTCTACTGCAGACGCTGCTAAACTCGCAGCCATGCTGTTGTATTGATTGTGTTTCCCTTTTAAAGCAAAGTCTTCAATACTCATCTGCATCTCTTCATTTTTCCATTTCAAGTGCATTTTCGCATTTAGCAGGTATGCGCCCTGTGGCAGTGGTTTACTCATTGTGAATGGTGCTAAAGTTGATTTAATGTGATAGTTAGTTATTGTTTGTGCTGTTGTTTCATCATCCATGGAATAAATAAAAACATCATCCGGCTGCTGGTTCATCGCAATGCGAAATTTGCTGCTGATATAATTGTTCATTTTATATTCATACCTGTCTAAATGATCTTCTGTTATATTGGTCAATATTGCCACATCCGGCCGGAATGTTTTAATATCATCCAATTGAAAAGAACTTATTTCGGCTACATATAATGGCTTTGGATCCAGCGCTACCTGTCTCGCAAAAGAATACCCGATATTACCTACCATCGCACAATCCGCTCCGCCATGTTTGCAGATATGATGGGTTAATGCAGTGGTAGTGGTTTTTCCATTACTGCCGGTTATGGCTATGATCCTGCTACTGCCTTTATATCGATAGGCGAATTCTATTTCGCTGATAATCGCAATGCCTTTTGCCCGGATCTTTTTCACCAGTTCATTTTTTTCGGGTATGCCCGGACTTTTCATTATTTCATCCGCATTCAATATTTTCTCTTCTGTATGTACCGATTCTTCAAATGCGATATGATTAATGCCCAGTTCCAGTCTATATTCTTCTTTTATTTTGCCCCCATCACTCACAAATACGTCGTAGCCTTTCTGCATGGCCAGAATAGCGGCGCCAACACCGCTTTCGCCTCCACCCAGTATTACCAGACGTTTACTCATTTGTATTGCGTTTACACATTTCGTTTATAACGAAATGAAAAATTGGTTTTTCAACAGCATAGAATTCACAATCGTTATTGCTCAATCTTTTTCTATTCCCGCTCCTGGTAAAAATTGGTTCTTCAACAGCATAGAATTTAACGGGATAGGGTTCTACTGATCATAAGAAACTTTTCACAGATACTGATTTTACCACAAATTGAAAAACTCAGAATGCCGGGTAAAGGCCCTCCAGGTTGCGGTTTCTCAATAACATTTTGACCCAACCGCGGGGAATATCTTACTACCGCAATTTCAAAGTTGCGATCGCCATGATCACACTAAGAATGGTTACTATCCAGAAACGCACGGCTATTTTACTTTCGTGATACCCTAGTTTTTGATAGTGATGGTGCAACGGGCTCATTAAAAACACCCGGCGTCCCTCCCCATACTTTCGCTTGGTATACTTGAAATAAGTTACCTGTATCATTACACTTAAATTCTCTACCAAAAACACAAAGCAGAAAATTGGTATCAGCAATTCTTTTCTTATAATAATAGCCAGCGCTGCAATGATTCCTCCCAGTGCAAGACTTCCCGTATCTCCCATAAATACCTGCGCCGGGTAAGAATTGTACCACAAAAATCCAATGCAGGCGCCTACAAATGCGGCAATAAAAATGGATAGCTCTCCAATGTTAGGGATGTACATTACATTGAGGTATTCCGCAAATTTTATATTACCACTTATATAAGCAAAAACGCCCAATCCAATACCAATTACCGCACTAACGCCGGTGGCTAACCCATCTAATCCATCGGTGATATTGGCACCATTACTTACTGCCGTTACAATAAATATTACAATGATGATATAAATGATATAAATAGCCGTTGACCCCCATGCCGCCGGTAGAATTTTAGCGTAATTGAATTCGTGCGTTTTTACAAACGGTATTGTAGTAATCGGTGTTTTTACAGTGGCGAAAATGTGTTTCTTTCCATCGATGGTGGTTACATGAAAAGAATCGGATGCCAGGCGTTCGCCGGCATTTAAATGAGCCTTTACGTAAGCAATATCAGGATTATACACTTCGCGTTCAACTACCACACTTTTTGTAAACAACAACGTAGCGCCTACAATTATGCCCAACATTACCTGTCCAAATATTTTAAACCTTCCTGCCAATCCATCACTATCTGTTTTTTTATACGCTATGCCTTTTTGTTGGGCGATCCTTTTGGATCTTATTTTTAAATAATCATCAATAAACCCGATAGCCCCTAACCAAACCGTACACAACAACATTAAACGGATATACACTTTTCCCAAATGGGCAAACAAGAGTGTAGGTATAATAATGGCCAGTATAATAATGATGCCGCCCATTGTAGGTGTACCTTTTTTCTGTTGTTCGCCGGCCAATCCTAAGTCTCTAACCGTTTCCCCCATTTGTTTGTTGCGCAAAAAATTAATCAGCTTTTTACCATACACCGTGGTGATCACCAGGCTCAATATCATGGCCAGTATTACACGTATACTTAAAAACCGATACAGGTCTCCGCCAGGAAATTTGTAGCCTTCTGTTTTTAACCAATCAAATAAATGATACAGCATACAGTTGTTAATTAATTTTTTCGTGAGTGGTGAGTTGTCAGTCGTGAGTAATTCACGATTCACACTCAGTTCTCACCATTTTATTTTTCCAATAATTCAAACATTTCATCCAGGATCTTCTTATCATCAAAATCATACTTCACGCCTTTTATATCCTGGTATTTTTCGTGCCCTTTACCCGCTATTAAAACGATGTCTTCTTTTTTTGCCAGGCTTACCGCTGTTTTAATCGCCTCCTTTCTATCAGCAATAGCAATTACTTTTTTTTTGGCTGCCGCATTAACGCCCGCCTGCATATCTTTTAATATTTCCAGTGGATCCTCACTTCTTGGGTTATCCGAAGTAAGGATCACTTTATCACTGTATTCGCAAGCCACTTCCGCCATTACCGGCCTTTTGGTTTTATCCCTGTCGCCGCCGCAGCCCACCACTGTTATTACCTGTTCGTTGCCCTGTTTTAATTTTTTAATGGTGGCTAATACATTTAATAAAGCGTCTGGTGTATGTGCGTAGTCAACAATGCCGATCAGTTTTTCTTTTGCACTGATGGTATAATCAAACCGGCCTTCAGCTCCGTCCAGGCTGCTTAAAATTTGCAGTACTTCTGCTTTTTCTTCTCCCAAACAAATAGCGGCACCATATACTGCCAATAAATTGTAGGCATTAAATTCTCCGATCAACCTAAAGTGCACTTCTATATCATTTACCATCAAATGCAAACCGGTTAAACTATTATCCAGGATCTTTCCTTTAAAATCAGCCAGCGTTTTAAGGCTGTAGAAATATTTTTTAGCTGCTGTATTCTGTAACATCACCGCTCCTCTTCTGTCATCTGCATTGCTGATGGCAAAGGCTGTGCTGGATAAATTATCAAACCATGATTTTTTTACACGGATGTATTCATCAAAAGTTTTATGATAATCCAGGTGATCGTGGGTGATATTGCTGAACAACGCCCCGGCAAACTGCAACCCATTGATACGATGCTGGTGAATAGCATGACTGCTTACTTCCATAAATACATACTCGCAACCCTCATCGGCCATTTGCTTTAACAAAGCATTCAAATTAATGGCATCCGGTGTAGTATGTGTAGCAGGAATAATTGTATCGCCAATTTGATTTTGTACTGTACTGATCAACCCGCATTTATATTTTAAAGCATTGAACAACTTAAATAATAAAGTAGCGATCGTTGTTTTTCCATTGGTACCTGTTACGCCTACCAACTTAAATTTGGCGGAAGGTTCGCCATAAAAATTATGCCCCATCAATCCTGAAGTAGCGGCACTATTATCTACCTGTATATAAGTGATGTTGTCTTTTAGGGCAACAGGCAATACTTCACATACAATTACAACAGCTCCTTTTTCAATAGCTGTATCAATATAACCATGCCCGTCAGCCGCAGTTCCTTTAACTGCAATAAAGCAGGAGCCCTTGCTGATCTTTCTTGAATCGATCTGCAGGTCTTTTACTTCGGTATCCGTATTTCCACTTACCGAGCGTATAGCAACTTTATATAGTATGTCTTGTAATATCAATATAGTACTAATGAAATGTTTTTTGGCCTTCCGTTGAGAACCGTCTTAGCTAAAGGCATTTGACTTACTATTCTTCCCTTTCCAGAAATGGTTACTTTCCAACCACTGGTTTCTAACAAATACACCGCATCTTTCAATCCCATTCCGACAACGTTAGGGGTTACAGAACCGGATGATGCGGATGAATAAAGCGGTGCATTCAAAGAAGAGAAATTATTTTTCAGGCTCGCCTGATTAACATCATATTTTACTGCAGAATCAACAAAGGGAATTTTAAAAAACCCGAATACCGTTGCCAATTGCCGCTTCATTCCAAAAAAAGTATACCCGTTGCTATCAGTAGTATTTACCGGTATGGGATTTTTATTGGTTAGGAAACGTCCATATATCTTATCGCTTATTTCTTTAAACACCGTACCGGAAACGTCTGCACCATAATGCAGTTTTGATTCGTTGCTGTTTTGTATCACTACAGCAATGGTATATTTTGGCGCACTTGCCGGAAAATACCCGATAAAGGAGGCCTGGTAAATTTTGTTGCCTTTGTTATATCCTTTATTATTTAAAGCGGTTACCGCAGTACCGGTTTTGCCTGCAATCCCATATGCATTACCGGATAATACCTTATACCCTGTTCCGTGCACACTATCCACTACTGCACTCATACATTCTTTCAGTTGTGCAATGGTTTCATCACTGCATATTTTTTCTACCAGTACTTTTGGCTCAATGGTCTTAACATCTACCCCAAATTCCCTCACTGCATTTACCAGGTAAGGCTTCATCATTTTTCCATTATTGGCCACTGCATTGTACAGCATCAGCATATGCAATGGTGTAACCAGTTCTTCGTAACCATGTGCCATATACGGAATGGTAGTATTGGCCCAGCTGCGATTGGTTGGCTTTTTGATGGTTGTTTTTGCAGAAGCTGCATCAATATCCACACCCGTAAGTGTATCCAGGCGCATACGATGTAAATGGTTAATGAATTTTGATGGCTGTGAATGATAATATTGGTCGGCCAGTTTGGCAAAAGCCACATTACTGCTAGCCATAAACGCATCTTTAACAGAAACGGAACCTGCGCCTAAATGGGAATCTTTTATCCTTAAACCATAAAATACTTTTGCACCGCCTTCGCAATCTACCTTTGATTGTATGGTCACATATTTATCTTCCAGTAAACTCATTAAAGTAGCCAGTTTAAAAATAGAACCAGGTTCGGTGGCTTTACCAATACCATAGTTCAGGTCTTCCGCATATACACTGTTGCCGTCCTTGTCTTTTTGTATGCTGCCATCTTTATTTTTTTGCTGGCCCAGGTTGGCAATAGCTTTAATTTTACCGGTAGCCGTTTCCATTACAATGGCTGTGCCATGTAAAGAATTATTGCCCACCAGCATTTTCATTAAAGCATTTTCAGCAACGTCCTGCATATAAGTATCCAGTGTAGTGATGATATCTTTTCCATGTTCAGGTTCCAGCTCCGCTCCTTCCACCGGCACGTATGCGCCGGCGATATAACGCATTAAACGCTGGCCTGATGCTCCTTTTAACAAGCTATCGTAACTTCTTTCCAAACCCACATTCTTTGTTGAATCCTCTCTTGATAATCCGATGGTTCTGTTAGCCAGTAACACATAAGGGTTAATCCTTTTATCCCTGGCATCGAAAATGAACCCGCTTTTATTCCTGCCCTGTCTTACCAATGGAAAATCCATGAATACCTTATACTCGGAAAAAGATATTTTTTTCTTCAAAGTATAATACCTGTCTTCTGCTTTATATCCCTGCAATAATTGCTTTTTATATTCAACAGATTTTTTATCATGAAATAAATTGGCCAGGCAAATACTCAGCGAATCAACATTATCTTTAAAACGTTTACCATTTTTTTCTCTCAATCCTTCGGCACCAAAATCCACGAATACATCAAAAATGGGAACAGAAGTACTGAGCATATTACCATCTTCGCTGTAGATCGTCCCTCTTTTTGCTTCGGTGGGCAAATATTTCAGGTGCAGGTTTTGCCCCATGGCTTTCCAGTAACCACCTTCAATACGCTGCACATAAAAAGCCCTTCCAAATACTATAATGCCTAATAGTATCATCCCCAGAAAACAGAGGTACACTCTCCACAATATGTCTTTCTTAATATCCATTGCCCGCTATAAGCGTATTATTTTTTATTTTCTTCAGCACCCAAAACAATGGGTGGTGTGGTTACTTCTTTTAAGCCCAATGGCTCTACTGCCTTTGCCAGTTCACTGGCTTTACTTCTAAAGATCACTTCGCTCTTGATCGTTTTATATTCGTACTCCAGCTCCTTAATATGTTTTTCTGTTACGTTTATCTTTCTTGTCAGCTTATCTGCATAGTGGCCGTTGTAGATATAGAGTACTGCCAGAACAGCCAGGAATAAAAAGAAAGGGATGTTCTTCACTACCCATTTATAACTAAAGAAACTTCTCCAGTCTATCTTTTGTGTAATTTGTTTTCCAGGTATGTTGGTTTCTTCCTGCATTAATTTTTTATGTTTTATTTTAAATAGTATTCAATTCCGCCACTCTCAACTTTGCACTTCTTGATCTTGCATTTTGCTTCAGTTCAACAGCTCCTGCAGTTATAGGTTTTTTTGTAATGATTAAAAACGGGCTTGCTTTTCTTGTGCCATACACTTCATCTGTTTCGGTTTCGGTAAAGCTTCCGTTTTTAAAAAAAGTTTTTACAATCCTGTCTTCCAGCGAATGAAAAGTAATAATGGCGATCCTGCCTTGTGGTTTTAATAGTGTGGTAGTTTGTTGTAACAGTTCCTTTAATGCGCCTAATTCATCGTTAACCTGTATTCGCAGTGCCTGAAATACCTGGGCAAAGTATTTTTGAGGGTTACCTTTAACCGCAGTTTTAATGGCCAGCTTAAATTCATTGATGGTACGGATGGGCGCCAATGTTCTTTGCTGTACAATAATTTTGGCCAGGGTTTTTGAATTGCTGACTTCACCGTATTGCTCCAGCATTTTATGCAGTTGCTGTTCGGTAAAATCCTTAAGTACGGACGCGGCGGTTATGCTTTCGCGTTGATCCATGCGCATATCCAGTTCGGCGTCAAAGCGTGTGGAGAAACCTCTTTCAGCTTCATCAAACTGGTGACTGGAAACGCCGAGATCTGCCAATATGCCATCTACCTGCGTAATTTTTTGAAGCCTCAAAAAACGTTGCAGGTGTTTAAAATTCTGAGGGATAAAGATGATCCGTTCATCATCCGGCAAATTTTGTTTAGCAGCGGCATCCTGGTCAAACACATATAACCTTCCGTTTTCGTGTAGTTGTTGCAGTATGGCACGGCTATGTCCGCCACCACCAAAAGTGCAATCCACGTAAATGCCATCCGGCTTAATATTCAAACCGGCTATAGCTTCCCGGAGTAAAACAGGTGTATGATAATCGTTAACTGGTTCAGATGGGTTAACTGGTTTATCGGTTAACTGGTTATTTGGTTTTACCTGTTCACCTTTGTTATCCATACTAATAAACCATTTAACTGATTAACTAATTAACTACTTTATTCATCACCTGGTTAGCCAAATCGCTAAAGGCCTGCGGTGTAAAAGTTTCAAAGAACTGTGTATACTTACTTTTGTCCCAGATCTCAATTTTGTTAACGGCGGACACCAGCACGATATCCTTATCAAGGCCTGCATGTTCGCTAAGGTTTTTTGGCAGCAACAACCTCCCCGCCGAATCCAGTTCCACCTGTGTTGCCCCGTTTAAAAAATAACGCCTGAATTCTCTTACTTTTGGATCAAAATCATTCAGTTTGCTGATCTCAGAAAATATAGGTTCCCAGCTTTGTATGGGGTATAAAGTGAGGCATTTTTCAAAACCCCGGTTTAGTACAAACTGGGTAGCAGCTTCCTGCGGCAACTGCTTTTTAAAGCCTGCCGGAAGTAAAAAGCGCCCCTTTGCATCCAAAGTCGCTTCATATTCACCAAGGAAACCTATCATTTTCAATTATTTAGCCCTGCTTAAACATAAACTTACACAAAATAACACTTTTTCCCACTTTCTAAACATTTTTTAGATAAAGTTTTTTATCCACATGACTATAGGCCAACCCTGCTATGGTTTTGGCTGCCTTTTAACCAAACCGCAATGTGTGTTAACTGTGGATAGCTGTGCATTACTGTTGATAACCCCTATTTTTGAAAAAAATCTTCAGAAATGCCAACTGCCGGGTATTCTCAAACGCCCCTGGTAAAAAAACTGGGTATTACAGCAACAATGAAAATTTTGCTGTTGAATGCGCCCGAAAATTATCCTGCATTATTGGATGCGGATATTACCCGTCAAATGATATCAGGTAAAGCAACCCCTGACTTTATTCATCTCTTTGCAACAGATATTGCTGCATTTGAAAAAGGAATGCAAAAAGTATTGGGATACAGCAGGAAAAATACCAGCGTAATTACCTGGGTATCCTGGTATAAAAAAGCGTCAGGAATAGCCAGCAACCTGAACGAAAACATTATACGCAATTATGCGCTAGCCAATGATTTGGTAGACATAAAAGTTTGTGCAGTAAGTGAGCTGTGGAGTGGTTTGAAACTGGTGGTACCGGTTGCCAAAAGATAATTATAAAACACTTAAGGGAACTGTAATTACAAAGCTGCTTCCCTTACCCAATACACTATCGGCTTTGATGGTGCCGTGGTGCGCCTGCACCATTGTTTTTACATAGCTCAACCCAAGACCAAAGCCTTTTACGTTGTGTATATTGCCGGTATGGGCACGGTAAAATTTTTCGAATATGCGGTTGAGTGTTTCCTTATTCATGCCAATACCGTTATCCTCAATTTTTATTCTTAACTGGTTGCCTGCATTTTCGGTACTTAGTTTTACCGCCAGGTTTTCTTTGGAATATTTTACTGCATTATCCAGTAAATTATTAATGAGGTTGGTAAAATGTACTTCGTCAGCCAGTACCAGGTCTTTCTCGGCATCCAGCTGAACGTGAAGCGTACCCTGTTTTTCTTCTACCTGTAAAGTAATATTGTTCAATGCTGCATTGATAAGATCGTGCGCATGCAGTTTTTTAAGATTAAGCTGTACCTCCTGTTTATCCAGCAAAGCCGCCTGCAGTATGGTTTCCACCTGCTTGTTCATCCGCTTATTTTCTTCTTTGATAATATTGGTAAAATAGCCTGTTTTTTCTTCATTACCTTTTACCTTATCATTTTTTAACGCATCCACCGCCAGTGAAATAGTAGCCAGTGGTGTTTTAAATTCATGCGTCATGTTATTGATAAAATCAGATTTTATCTCACTCAGTTTTTTTTGTTTCAGCAATGTTCTGATCGTAATAAAAAAAGCCGTGGTGATGATCAAGGTAAAAAATATAGCCCCCATGATAAACCAGAACATTTCTTTCCATACAATATTTTTTTGCCCCGGTACAATCACGTTAAAAAACTCTTCATTCACCAGGTTTTCATAACTGCTGCCCCCTGGTGGATAAAGTGCGATGGAGTGATTTTTATTATTGGCACTATCCGAATATAAATTGAAATAATTTTCGCTTAACAGCTGTTTGCCATTGATAGAATTTTCCACTATGGCAAATTCGAATGGATAATTTTTAAGGTTGAACTGGTTGAATGCATTGCGGATCACCTGGCTGATCTCTTCTTTTGAAAAACGCTGCGTAACCGAAGGTTTAAAGTATTGCAGCTTATCGCCCCCGGGAAATACCAGGTCGTTCTTTTTGCCGAATGGAATGATGGAATTATTATCCTGCGATAATATTTCACTGGCTACATACATGGCCCGTACAATATTTTCTTCCACCTGGTTGATCTTTGCTTCCCTGGCACTTTTTATCCATAGAAACTGGAAAAAAATAAGTCCCAGCAACGACAGGAAGATCAGTATGGTGATGATAGGGAAAATTCTCTTCATTCGTACAAAAGTAAATCAGTTACAGCCTGTAAAATATGGTAAAACCGGCAAACGGTAAATTTAACGAAGGTTTAGAAATTAAATTTCTTTAAAAATAACCGCTTTTAACTTTTAGTATCTTACAATTAAGCGTTATTTTAGGAATATGATTCAACCGGGACCTGGAATATTATTAATTGCTGATCCATTTTTAAAAGATCCCAATTTTTTAAGAACCGTAGTGCTTTTATGTGATCATAAAGCCGAAGGCAGCTTTGGTTTTGTACTCAACAAACAGATTGAACAAACACTGGATGAATTACTGGAAAACTTTGATGGTTTTCAATTACCGGTGTATTATGGAGGACCGGTGCAAACAGATACGATCCATTTTGTACATCAATATCCCGACCTTATTCCCGATGCCTATAAAGTAAGCAATGATATTTACTGGGGTGGTAATTTTGAAACGGTTACTGCGTTGATCAAAAATAAAAGTATCGATCTTAAAAAAATAAAATTCTTCATTGGGTACAGTGGCTGGGGTGACGGGCAGTTGAAAAACGAAATGGAAGAAAAAAGCTGGCTCACTGTTGATGCAACAAAAAAACTGGTATTCGCTACCGAACCGGAAGAAGTATGGAAAGGAAGCCTGATCCACTTAGGTGGGGATTATGAAATGATGGTGAATTTCCCGATAGACCCGCAATTGAATTAGTGAATGGTGAATGGTCAATAGTGCATATAGGGATCAGGATCATCCGTTTTCGTTGACAATTATCTCTCCATTGACTATTCACTATTGACCATTCGCACTCACGAATACTTCGCAGCATTTATTACCTTCACCCCATGTTATACCCCCTGGTAAAGATCCTCGCAAGACTGGCAATAAAATTTTACTGCAGGGATATTGCTATTAATAAGAAAGCCATTTTAAAAACTGACGGTCCTTTATTGCTTGCTGCAAACCACCCCAATTCTTTTTTAGATGCCATCATTCTTTGCACTTTATTTGACAAACCCGTTTACTCACTTGCAAGAGGAGACGCATTTAAAGGCAAACGAATTTCACGCATTTTATTTTCGTTAAAATTATTACCTGTTTATCGTGTAAGTGAAGGCGTGGAAAACCTGGAGGAGAATTATAAAACTTTTGACCTTTGTAAAAATATCTTTAAACAAAACGGGATCGTTTTAATTTTTAGCGAGGGCAGGTGTATCAATGAATGGCATTTGCGGCCATTGAAAAAAGGAACTGCCCGCTTAGCCATCAGTAGCTGGGAAGAAGGTATTCCGTTAAAGGTTTTACCGTTAGGGATCAATTACAGTTCTTTTAAAAAATTCGGAAAGAATGTGAAATTATTTTTTGGCGATTATATCACAGCCGGAGATATAAAAAATGATAGTAGTGATGGGCAAAAAATCCAGTCTTTTAATACTAATCTTTTACCCCAACTACAGTCTTTTGTATTTGAAATCAATAAAAATGATACCGCTACATTACATCAAAAATTCTATGTGCCTCGGTCATCATTGACAAAAATTATTTTATTTATCCCCTCCTGTATCGGATGGTTATTGCACATTCCTTTGTATTACCCGGTAAAAAAAAAGGTAGAGAAATTATCCTTTCATTCGGATCATTATGACTCGTTGATGGTAGCTATTTTATTGTTGAGTTACCCGTTGTATGTGGTATTAACTGCCATCATTACTTTCCTGGTCACGCAGCAGGTGATTTCATTTTTATTATTGCTGATACTTCCGCTCACGGCATGGGCGCATGTTCAATTGAAAAAACAACTGGATTAACAGAATAGAAAAATGATTAATTCTCCAACAGGTTGCCTGATGCACTTGTAGTGTAACTGGTGCCGTTATAGCCACTCATCATTAAACTGCAAAATCTTACCTGCAACTTACCGGCCACATGACTGATATAAACCGTTTGATTGGACTGGCTGCTCCAGTAAATACTGCTTTTGGTGGTAGTTAAAAAAACTTTATTGTAGTTATAATCTGTCTGGTCAAAAGTAGGGGTATTCACTGTGGTATATATGCCATCTTCGGGCTCTTTGTTGCGCCAGAAAGGATGGAAGAACACTTTCATGTTGGCAGGGGAATAGGCATCCAGTACAAACAGGGAAGTACTGCCATCGATTGTTTTTTTCACCGAAGCATAACTGTCGTCAAAAAGATTACTGTAAATAGTTTTGTTACTGGCAATCGTGCAAGGAGGCGTTCCCTGTGTTAATTGAACATCGATATACACGCTGTCAATTTTTACATTGCAGGCCGAATTGGAAACACTTACATAATACCAGCCCTCATGTTTAAGTTCGGCGTAAGTAGTCACTGCATTTTCGGGATACTGGCTGCCAAAATTATTGGGCCCATGCCAGGTGTAAATTCTGTAGCCGCCTACTTCGGGTACATTGATCTGTATAGGTTGACCGATTTTAACGGGCGTTGTTGCAGTTATTTTTAGATTCTGCATGTTTGCACAGGTTTGTGCATCCAGCTCATCGTCGGTTTGTTGTTTTTTGCAGGAGAACAGTAAAACTGATAGCGCAATAAATACGCCAGAGATGTTGAACAGCTTCATATTGGGCAGGGTTTGGTATGTAAAACTATGTAGACTTAGGCTTCTATTGCTCCTTCAACCAGCACGGTTACCTTATTATTCAATACTTCTACAAAACCACTTTGAATAGTATAAGAAGTAGAAGCATTTTTATCTTTTAAAATTTTCAGTTTGCCGTTTTTTAAAGCACTAACAAGCGGCGCATGCTTGTCCAGCAGTTCAAATGAACCACTGATGCCTGGCAATTGTACACCGTACACATCGCCACTAAAAATTTTCTTTTCCGGTGTTAATATTTCTAAATTCATGTTGCCCCTCCATCTCCCCTAAAGGGGAGGGTTTAACTCAAACCTGTCTTTTAAAACGGCAAGAGTATTTTATTGTTACTTAATAAGAACTTTTCCAATCATTAAATTATGAAGCGGCCTTAACTCCCCCCCCTTTAGGGGACAGGGACGTTTACGCCTGCGCCGCTGCCATTAATTTTTTACCTTTTTCAACCGCGTCTTCTAATGTTCCTACCAGGTTGAATGCTGCTTCAGGATATTCATCCACTTCACCATCCATAATAGCATTAAAACCACGGATCGTATCTTCAATTGGTACCAATACGCCTTTTAAACCGGTAAATTGTTCTGCCACAAAGAAAGGCTGGCTAAGGAAACGTTGTACTTTACGTGCCCTTGATACTACCAGTTTATCTTCGTCGCTCAATTCATCCAGACCAAGGATGGCAATGATATCCTGTAATTCTTTATAACGTTGTAAGATCAATTTTACCCTATCGGCAGTTCTGTAATGTTCTTCGCCCACAATAGCAACCGTTAAGATACGTGAAGTACTATCCAGTGGATCCACCGCAGGATAGATACCCAGATCCGCAATCTTACGACTCAATACCGTAGTAGCATCCAAATGCGCAAAAGTTGTTGCCGGAGCCGGATCGGTCAAATCATCCGCCGGTACATATACCGCCTGAACCGAAGTGATAGAACCATTTTTAGTAGAAGTGATACGTTCCTGCATCAATCCCATTTCCGTTGCCAGCGTTGGCTGGTAACCCACCGCAGATGGCATACGACCTAATAAAGCCGATACCTCGGAACCTGCTTGTGTAAAACGGAAGATATTATCTACGAAAAATAAAATGTCTTTTCCCTGTCCTTCGCCATCACCATCACGAAAATATTCCGCTACGGTCAAACCGCTCAAAGCCACACGTGCACGGGCACCTGGTGGTTCGTTCATTTGTCCGAATACGAAAGTGGCCTTTGATTCTTTCAATTGCTCCATATCCACTGCACTCAAATCCCATCCACCTTCTTCCATGCTATGTTTGAATTTATCACCATAGTTCATGATACCCGCTTCGATCATCTCTCTCATCAGGTCATTTCCTTCACGTGTACGCTCACCCACACCCGCAAATACCGATACACCACTATATGCTTTTGCAATATTGTTGATCAATTCCTGGATCAATACCGTTTTACCTACACCCGCACCACCAAATAACCCGATCTTACCACCTTTTGCATAAGGTTCGATAAGGTCGATTACTTTAATACCGGTAAACAACACTTCAGTTGCAGTACTCAGGTTTTCGAATAATGGCGGCTTATTATGAATAGGGCGGCCACCCACTTTGCTCACCTGTGGTAAACCATCAATAGCATCACCGGTTACATTAAATAAACGGCCTTTAATACCATCGCCAACGGGCATTGCAATAGGAATACCGGTATCAATCACTCTTGTACCACGTACCAAACCTTCGGTACCATCCATCGCAATGGTACGAACACTGTCCTCGCCCAAATGCTGCTGTACTTCCAATACAAGCGTATCGCCATTTTCACGTTTTAATTCTAATGCATTTAAGATTTCCGGAAGTTTGCTATCGCTATCAAATTGAACATCGACAACCGCACCGATCACTGATTTTACTTTACCCGTATTGGCCATAAATAGTATTTTATTATAATGAGGTGTAAATTTGAGCCGCAAAGGTAAGGGTTGAATTTCGAAATTTGAAATTTGAAGGCGGGCTTTTAGGCCATAAACGGGGTAAAAAATAAAATTTTTGTCCTGAAATATAAGCCAAACAGTATATGTGCCCTGTTTTTACTAAAAGTTGCGCTAAGTTGTTATATTTAATTTGAACTATGTCACCAAAATTTAGAAAAATTGCCCGGGTTTCTTTTGTCAGCCTTAATATTACCGCGATAGTTTTTTATTTAGCCGCCTGCCTGGTACCTTCCTTAAATGAGGGGAATTTTTGGTTTATTGCATTGCTGGGCCTGGTTTTTCCCCTTATCTTTTTTATAGTATTGTTCTTTTTATTGTATTGGGTCGTAAGAAGATCCAAATGGGCTTTTATCAGCCTGGCGGCTTTATTGCTCAGCTGGAAACAGGTTTCGGTAATGTTTGGTTTTCATACCACTAAAACTTTCGAGAAATCCAAACCGGATAGTACTTTAAGAATATTATCCTGGAATATCTCCAGCTGGGGTAAAACAAACAGGGCCAATAAAAGCAGGGATGATCACCGCAGCGAAATGATCGACCTGCTGAATAGCAGCAATGCTGATGTGATCTGTTTGCAGGAATATCCTTTTACCAATGCCATCAATTTCAGGGATTCGGTTATCAGCGGCTTGAGCGACAGGGGCTATAAATATGGGTATTTTGCCAAAGCGAAATATACCATGCGGCTCTACCATTCGGCGCATGTTACCGGCGTGGTGATTTTATCCAAATATCCTTTTGCAGATACTGCAGCATTTAATTATGGCGATAATGACTATGCCGAGCCCTTGTTGTATACAGACATAAAACTGCATGATAAAACGGTACGGGTGTATACCACACACCTGCAATCGGTACGGTTTGACGATTATGATTACGAGGGATTACACAGCCTTAAAAAGGAGCCCGTTAGTGCCAGTATAACACAATCCCGGGCTACTGCATGGAAGTTGAAGCAAGCCTATAAAAAAAGAGCGGCGCAGGCAGAAATGTTGCGTGATAAGATAAAAAACAGCCCTTACCCTGTTATTGTATGTGGCGATTTTAATGATGTACCTAACTCCTATACTTATTTTACAGTAAGGGAAGATCTGCAGGATGCTTTTTTAAAAAAATCAGGCGGCTTTGGCCGAACCTTCCGTTTTATTTCGCCTACGCTGAGGATTGACTATATACTGGCAGATAAAAAATTTGATGTAACGCAATTCAATAAATTTGAAGTGACTTACTCCGACCATTACCCGATAGTAGCAGACCTGGATATAACAACAAAAAAATAGGGATTGTTTTTTAGTGAATAACCCTGAATAACAATGCGGCGATTACTGCACCAATTACGGGGCCTGCAACCGGTATCCAGCTATAGCCCCAGTTACTGTCTCTTTTATTTTTTATAGGTAGCAAAAAATGCATGATCCTTGGCCCCAGGTCTCTTGAAGGATTAATAGCATAACCAGTTGGTCCACCCAATGATAAACCAATACCCAACACGAGTAAAGCAACAGGCAGGGCATTTAATGCGCCTAAGGAAATACCTACATCATTAATCTTGGCACCGGAAATGGCAAATGCACCAAATACCAAAACCACTGTGCCGATGATCTCTGTTACCAAATTATCAACGGTGCTTTTTATAGCAGGCGCATTACAGAATACTGCTAACTGGCCATCTGCATCCGTAGTTTCATCAAAGTGTTTACGGTAGGCCAGCCAGGCCAACAATGATCCTGTCATGGCGCCCAGCATCTGCGCAACAATATACAGGGGCACTTTACTCCAGTCATTGGTCTTTATGGCATCTGCAATAGTGACTGCAGGATTTAAATGTCCATCACCTTCCAGTGACGCACACACGTAAACCCCTACAAAAACAGCAATGGCCCATCCAAATGCGATCACGATCCAGCCGCTGTTGTTGCCTTTTGATTTATGCAAAACTACGTTGGCATTAACGCCATTACCTAATACCAGCAATAAAGTTGATCCGATATATTCTGCTATGTATGGAGCCATAAAAATTGAGGTTAGTATTTAGCAAGCGAAACTGTTTCAAGATAGTAAATATTGTGTAGCAACAAAAGTAAAATCATTTATTTGTTGTTGTATCCATTCATTGTCTTTATGCATTACTGTTGCCATTAGCTGTGCTACTGCAGGTGCGACTTCAATTGCGGCCTGCGCATCTAAAAAAAGTAAGCGTGTCCTTCTTGCCAGTACATCTTCAATAGTAAGAGCCATTTCATGTTGAACCGCCCATACAATTTCAGCCTTTGTATACTGCACTGATGGATGAATGCATTCCCCTAATGCAGGATCTTTTTTATATAACTCTTTTATATATTTTGCATCAGCACCATAATAATGCAATGGATCGTTGCGGTCAGTGTATTCTTCCCAGCCATGAATTTTTAATTGCTCCGTTATAGATGTTTTTTTTGCCAGTCCTCCAATAAGCACGGCTTTATTCAACACATCATCCGCCATTTTTCTATATGTGGTCCATTTACCACCAGTAATGGTTACCAGTCCGCTGCTACTTATAATTATCGTATGATCCCTTGGCATCAGCGCTGTTTTTTTAGATGTGCCTTTTTTAACCAATGGTCTTAATCCTGCAAACACCGATTTTACATCGGCTCTTTGCACTCTGGTATCAAGGTATGTATTGATGTGTTGTAAAATAAATGCAATCTCTTTTTCCAAAGCCATGGGTTCCATGGAATGTGTTTCCACAGGCGTATCCGTTGTACCCACTACCACTTTATCGTGCCAGGGCACCGCAAATAAAACACGGCCATCTGTTGTTTTGGGGATCATCATCCCATCAGCAGCAGGAAAAAATTTTTTATCCAGCACCAGGTGAATGCCTTGCGAAGGGCTGACGATATTTTCTGCAGCGGCATTATCCAGTTGTAATACTTCATCTGTAAAAACGCCGGTTGCATTGATCGCTACTTTACACTTTATGGTATATTCCCTTTGCGTGGTTATGTCTTTTACTATTACTCCCATAACTTTCCCGCCATTTTTTACCAGCTCAATCAACTTACAATAATTCAGCAGCGTGGCACCATTTTCTGCAGCAGTTTGTGCCAGGTTGATCGCCAGCCTGGCGTCATCAAACTGCCCATCTTTATATACAACAGCGCCTGATATTTTTTTTGTATTGATGGTGGGCAAACAGGCTTTAGTTTTTTTTCTACTGATAATTTTTGTTTTACCCAGGCCCAATCGGCCGGCCATTACATCATAGATCATTAAACCTGCACCGTAATATATCTTTTGCCATATACTATAGCAAGGCAATACAAATGAAAGGTTGCTGGTAACATGCGGCGCATTTTTCAACAGCAGGCCGCGTTCTTTCAACGCTTCTCTTACCAGTTTTATATTTCCCTGTGCCAGGTACCTAACGCCACCGTGTACCAGTTTTGTAGAACGGCTGGAAGTGCCTTTTGCAAAATCATGTTGCTCTACCAACAGGGTTTTATAGCCTCTTGTTGCTGCATCTACGGCCGTACCCAAACCGGTAGCACCACCGCCAATGATGATGATATCCCATACGGATTCACCATTGAGTTGTTGCAACATGTCGGCTCTGTTCATAGTGGCTAATTGCTGTTTAGTGAGTCGGTAATTTTTAGTTTAGGAGTTTAGAGGGTTTAGATTGACAGAATAATTCTCATTGTAACACCCTAAACTTCTAAACCTCTAAACGGGTTAACTATTACTGATCGTTGTATTTACCGCTTTCTTCCAGCCTGCTGTTAAATCATTTCTTTTTGTTTCTTCCATAACAGGTATAAATGTTTTATCGATCTGCCATTGCTGCTGTATGGCATCAATACTTTTCCAATAGCCTACAGCTAGTCCGGCGAGATAGGCTGCTCCCAGGGCAGTAGTTTCGGTAACGGTTGGCCGCAGTACTTTAGTATGTAAAATATCCGCCTGGAACTGCATCAGCAGGTCATTGGCTGTTGCACCACCGTCTACCCTTAATTCTTTAATGGCGATGCCGGAATCTGCTTCCATGGCCTTCAATACATCCATCGTTTGATAAGCGATACTTTCCAATGCAGCCCTGGCAATATGTGATGCTGTACTTCCCCTCGTTAATCCTACGATCGTTCCTCTTGCATCCTGGTTCCAGTATGGTGCCCCCAGGCCTGTAAAAGCAGGCACTACATACACGCCCTCATTACCGCTGACTTTAGCTGCCAGTGCTTCCACGTCGGCAGACTTTTGAATAATGCCCAATCCATCTCTTAGCCATTGTACTACTGCACCTGCAATAAATACGCTTCCTTCCAATGCATATTGTGTAATACCATTTACTTTCCACGCAACGGTGGTTAATAAATTATTGTTGGAGGTTACCGGCTTTTCACCGGTATTCATTAACATAAAACAACCTGTACCATAAGTATTTTTAACCATGCCGGGTTGTGTACACATCTGACCGAATAAGGCAGCCTGCTGATCGCCTGCAATACCTGCAATAGGAATATTTTTGGCAGATAAAATATTCTGCGTGTAACCGTATACTTCACTGCTGCTTCTTATCTGCGGCAGCATATTGCCCGGTATGGTAAATATCTTTTCCAGTTCACCATCCCACTGCAGCGTATTGATATTGCATAGCATGGTACGTGATGCATTACTTACATCCGTAGCATGAATTTGCCCTTTGGTTAAATTCCATAACAACCAGGTATCAACGGTTCCAAAACACAATTCTCCTTTTTCTGCTTTAGCCCTCGCCCCTTCCACATTATCCAGTATCCATTTTACTTTAGTAGCAGAAAAATACGCATCGATCACCAGGCCGGTTTTTTGTTTGATAATTTTATCCAGCTGTTTTCTTTTTAGCTCATCGCAAAATGATGCAGTCCTCCTATCCTGCCATACAATTGCATTGTACACCGGTTTGCCCGTAGCCCTTTCCCAAACCACCGTAGTTTCTCGTTGATTGGTAATGCCGATGGCCGCAATATTTTCCACCGTTAAACCTGCTTTGGAAATAGCTTCGGCAGCTACACCCAGCTGCGTACTCCATATTTCATTGGCATCATGTTCTACCCAACCCGGCTGCGGAAAAAACTGGGTGAATTCTTTTTGCGCAACAGTTACAATGGCCCCTTTCTCATTAAAGATGATGGCGCGGCTGCTGGTAGTGCCCTGGTCGAGCGATAATATGTATTGGTCCATAGCAAGAAGTATTTGCTTTGAAGTTAGCTGAATTTATTGAAAATAATTTGCAACAATGTTGCACGGAATCTCTACCTTTGTTTTGTGAGGTACAAAAAAGCAATATGGTTAAAGCAGTTATCGGCAGTTTTTTTATTGCTGGTATTAGCTGCTGTATCTATTGTGCAGGTATCGCATTCGCATAGTACTGTACAGCAGTCAACCCTTAAAGCAAAGTACGCTCTTCACAAAAACGATGTAGCCAATTATCATCAACAAACCGCAGAGAACAAATGTTTTATCTGCGAGTACCAGTTGGCGAAAGACGTTGATGCCAGTCATTTTTCATTTTCTGTTACTGCTGCTTTTCAGCATCCTGTACAAGCAGTACCGCATTATTTATTTGTTGTAACGGAAACGTATACCTTTTTTGAAACCCGTGGCCCCCCTCAACTTTCCTGATCTATTATACCCTCCTTATTTTAAATACCTATAGTTTTTTCAGCAGGTATTACTTTTTATCAATCGCTATTATTATAATAATCGCTTTTAGCTGCTTTTATTATCAATAGCTCAAATAATATATCATGAAGCGTTTTTTTTCTTTGGTTATACTTATCTCTATATTAAGCAGTACAGCTTTTGCAGCCAATGGCCCGGTTATTAATATCATAAAGGGCAATTTTTCCGGGAAGATTACTGATGCCAAAACCGGCAAAGCCATTTCCAATGCCACCGTTTACATTACCGATATCAAATCAGGTTCATCCTCGGATGGAGAAGGCAATTTTATTTTAAGGAATGTTCCGGAAGGGAATCACCTTGTGGAAGTGTCGCATATAGGCTATACAACCCTGGCAGAAAATATCAGCATCAACGGGGATACAAAAAAGGATTTTACATTGTCTGAATCAGTAGTAGAAAATAATGCGGTAATCGTAACTGGTGTTACGGGTGCTACACAATTAAAGAAAGTCCCTTTCGCTGTTTCAGTATTACGTAAACAGGATTTTTTTCAAAATACTTCCAGCAATATTATTGAATCACTTACAAAAATCGGCGGCGTTTCCACCTTATCCACCGGGCCGGCTATTTCAAAACCTGTTATCCGTGGATTAGGATATAACAGGGTGTTAACTATCAATGATGGGGTGCGGCAGGAAGGCCAGCAATGGGGCGATGAGCATGGCATTGAAATAGATGAAGCCAGTGTAAATAAAATTGAATTATTAAAAGGGCCGGCTTCTATTATTTATGGGAGTGATGCCATGGCTGGTGTGGTAAATATCATCACCAATGTGCCGGTGCAGAATAATACCATCAAGGCAAATATCAGCAGCAACGTACAGACCAATAACCGGTTAAGAACTTTAAATGCCAATATCGGTGGTAATAAAAATGGCTTTAACTGGAATGTGTACACGAGTAATAAAATGGCAGCCGATTACCGGAATAAATATGATGGCTATGTGTACAATTCAAAATTCAATGAGCATAATGTTGGTGGATATGCAGGTTACAATGGCAACTGGGGTTACAGCCATTTATTAATGAGCAGCTTTAATTTAAAAACAGGCTTAATAGAAGGGGAGAGAGATGCTGATGGTTATTTTGTAAAACCTATTGCTGGCGGAGGAACAGCCAGAGCTACCGATGATGATTTTAAAAGTACGGATCCTCAAATCCCTTACCAGCATATCAGGCATTTTAAAATAGCTACAGACAATAATATTAAAATGGGTAAAGGTCATCTTACTTTCAACCTTGGCTTTCAGCATAACCAACGTGAGGAGTTTGGCAATATCGATGATCTTAACGAAAGAGCGTTGTATTTTGACCTGAAAACATTTACCTATACAGCGCAATATCACCTGGCAGAAAAAAATGGCTGGAAAACTTCGATTGGCATAAACGGGATGCAACAGGGCAATACCAACAAAGGTGTAGAGCAATTAATTCCTGATTATGATCTTTTTGATTTTGGCGGTTATGTATTCTCTCAAAAAACGATGGATAAAATTACTTTAAGTGGCGGTTTGAGGTATGATACCAGGAATATAGATGTGAAAAATTTACTCGATGGTGCTGCCATAAAAGGCGATGCATTTAAAAAATCTTTCTCCAATGTTTCGGGCAGTATAGGCATTGCAGCACAGGCTACTGAAAAATTAAACCTAAAATTTAATGTAGCCCGGGGTTTTCGTGCGCCAAGTATACCAGAGCTGGCCAGCAACGGTGCGCATGAAGGTACCAACCGCTATGAATACGGCGATGCGGGTTTAAAAAGCGAGACCAGTTTGCAATTTGATGGAGGTATTGATTACAGTACAGAACATTTGTCAGTAGGAATATCGTCTTATTATAACAGCTTCAGCAACTTTATTTTTTATAGTAAGCTGGAAGCTGCAGGCGGTGGTGATAGCCTGGTAAATGTAAATGGCGATATGATACCGGCTTTTAAATTTGGACAGCGCAAAGCTGCGTTGGCTGGACTAGAAGCTAAGTTTGATATCCATCCGCATCCATTGGATTGGCTGCATATTGAAAATACTTTTTCTTTTGTGAGTGGAAAATTTGCTGAAGCATTGGAAGGTTCCAGAAACATTCCTTTTATTCCTGCTCCCAAACTGGTAACTGAATTTCGGGGAAATTTTGATCATTTAAAAGGCACTATTCATAATTTTTATGCAAAAGCTGAATTAGATAATACGTTTACGCAAAACAATATTTTTACCGCTTACAATACCGAAACTGTAACCAGCGGCTACACGCTTCTAAACCTGGGAATCGGTGCCGATTTTGTAAACAAAAAAGAACAACCATTATTCAGTGTAAGTATTGCGGCTTTAAATATTACGGACGTGGCGTACCAAAATCATTTGAGCCGTTTAAAATATGCCCCGGAAAATGTAGTAACCGGAAGAACGGGAGTATATAATATGGGAAGGAATTTCAGTATCAAACTAAATATACCATTAAGTTTTACGCTTAAATAGCCAGGTATTTAAAGTATAAAGAGTATATAAAGTCAGCAGATGTTATTACTTTATATACTCTTTGCTTTAATTACCTATATACCCTTCACTATATTTAGCGTAGGTACTTTATTTACCTTGCCTCCTCCTCCTTACCCACAACATAAATCCTGTAATACTTAACAGCGCTGAAGAAATACCAAATAAGCCATAGATAATTTTTATCCCCGCACCACCGTATTTGCCCATATGCAATTGGGAGTTGATGATGTCATAGCGATCATCGCCTGATATTTCATTGATAAATCTCGTTTTTGAAATACTGCCGGTACTATCCAAAAATATCACGTCGGCAAATTTTTTGGAATGGATATAGGCATTGGTTGCATTGCTGCCGTAAATAGCAGTTTTACCCTTTTTACTTTGTGCAAAATAAATCACATAGCCTGTAAAATCAGCGTGCTTCTTTTGTAAGCTGGCGTATGCCGAATCAAAATTATAAAATAAAGCCGGAGAAGGCTTGATCGTATTCACCCAGTCATTGCTTTGATAAAATTCTTTTTTAAACACGTAACGTTGCATCCAGTATCCCGAAATGCCGATCATTAAATTAAAAAGCAAGGCCCATACCCCAATAAGCTGGTGCAGGTTACTTTTTCTCCAGGCTGCTTTTCTAAATAACAGTACCGCAATAATATTTTTACGGTATATGATAATACCTGTAATCAAACTTATCACAAAAACAATGGCAAAGAAACCCAGCAACCACTCCCCTGTTTTGCCTGCATGAAACGAGCTGTGAAATGAAGACAACCAACCCATAAAATTATGCCGGATATCTTCGCTGCCGCCACGACTTTGTAAGATGGCTCCTGTTTGCGGATGCAGAAAAACCTGCAGTGCTTTCGCACCGGCCTGGTAAGAAGAATCATAAATAGAAAAGGAAAACGGCTCGTGTTCACCTGATGGTATATTACAACTGCTCATAACAGCGTGCGGGTATTTTTGCTGAACGATAGTGTAGCAACTATCTATCGTTAATTTTATTCCAGTTGTTTTTGCAGGGCCGATAGCAGGAGTTTGCAGGGCATCCAGTTGTGGCCGAAAGATCAATAAAGTGCCTGATATAGATAGTGCCAGTATAAAAATACCTAATAATAATCCTGCAATGGAATGAACCGTTACAATGCGCTTCTTTTTCATTAACCTGGTTTGATGTATTGAAATGTATCCTGCAATAATAGGATTAAAAGAACAAAAGATAATTGCGGATAATAAATTAAGCGTTGTTTTTTTATTATATTTAATACATGATCGAGATCAATATCAATACCCCGGCTTTATTGTTTCCCGCAATTACGTTATTAATGCTGGCTTATACCAACCGTTTTTTATCACTGGCTTCGTTGGTAAGAAAATTACATGATGAATACCATCGTGGCGAAAAGGAAAAAAATATTTTAAGCCAGATAAAAAATATCCGCAGCCGCCTGAACCTCATCCGTTACATGCAGGGATTTGGCATCATGAGTTTTTTATGCTGCGTATTATGTATGTACGTGATCTTTAGAAACTGGGTGATTTTATCCAACTGGATATTTGCAGCCAGCCTGTTATTTTTATTGATCTCTATTATACTATCCTTAATAGAAATCAATAAAAGCACCAAAGCAATAGAATTGCAGTTAAGTGATATAGAAGAATTAAGTAAAGGAAATATTTTTAAAGATATTTTTGACCACAAGGATACTTAATAATCAAACTGTGTGGGTTTGTGTTTGTCAAAGTCCTTATCGTATCGTACAAAAATGCGGATATAGATCACCCGGCTGATACGCATTAACCAGGGTTGTATTAATACTAAAAAAAGAATATTTAACCCCAGCCACCAGAAGATCCTGCTGTCATCGACTGATACGCCCACTAATACATACCAGGCTACAAACGTAGCTACAGAAACTGCTACGGCAAGCGCATAACTCACATAACCTGTACCAAACCAAAAACCATTTTCCATATCATATTTCTGACCGCAAACAGGACAATTGTCGGGCATATCAAAAATATGTTTCACTGATAATTTGCGGTACGCATTACTATCCGTAAACATTTGTCCACGGCGGCAACGCGGGCACTTCATGGTTAACATGCTCCAGAAAAAATTCGGTTTGGGTTGATCGCTCATTATTGCAAAGTTACCGAAGTAGAAAGCAAAAAACTATTTATTGTTGTACCGTATTTTAAAATAGATCATGATAATGATCATACTTAGTACAATACCGTTGGTCAGCATAATTGGCATCGCATTCACCAAAATGCCGTATATAAGCCAAAGCGACACATTAAGAAAAAGGAAAAACAAAGTAAGTGAAGAAAGGTCTTTCACCGATTTTGTCTTCCATAATTTTATCACCTGTGGTAAAAAGGTAATAGCTGAAACAAAACCACCTGCATAGCCAACATAGTCCGCAACTGATATTCCCATAAATTATTATTAAGCTGAAGTAATTTTTTTTCTCTCGCCAATCTGTTGACGCCACATGGCATAATACAATCCTTTATCGGCAAGCAAGCCTTCATGCGTACCCGTTTCCACCACTTCGCCTTTTTCCAGTACATAAATTCTATCTGCATGCATGATGGTACTTAAGCGATGGGCTATTAAAACTGTGACCTGTTCTTTTTGTGAAGATAATTCACGTATGGTATCCGTAATTTCTTCTTCTGTTATAGAATCCAGCGCAGAAGTAGCTTCATCAAAAATTAATAAATGTGGTTTACGTAATAAAGCCCGGGCGATAGATATCCGTTGTTTTTCCCCACCGGATAATTTCAACCCACCTTCGCCGATCATCGTATCCAGGCCTTTTTCTGCACGTGCGATCAAACCGGTACAACTGGCTTTTTTCAATACGTCATCCAGTTGCTCTTCTGTAGCAGCAGGATTTACGAACATGAGGTTCTCTCTAATAGTACCACTAAACAAATTGGTATCCTGCGTTACAAATCCGATCTGTTTTCTCAGGTCATCAAAATGGATTTCTGTTTCATCTAAATTATTGTACAGGATCTTGCCTTCCTTGGGGCGATACAAACCTACCAGCAATTTCATTAAAGTAGATTTACCGCTGCCACTCGGGCCGACAAATGCAATCGTTTCTCCCACTTTTACATTAAAGCTGATATCGTCTATGGCTTTGTGTGAGGCGGTCTGGTGCTGGAAAACTACATTCTTAAATGCCAGTGTTTCAATATTGCCCAATGGTTTAGGGAAGGCCGGTTCTGATTCCGGTGCTTTCTTCATCAGGTTATCAAAATTATTCAGTGACGCTTCAGCTTCCCTGTAAGACAATAAGATGTTACCGATTTCCTGTAACGGACCAAATACAAAAAAGGAAAATATCTGCATGGTCACCAACTGCCCGGCATTCATGGTACCATAAAAAATCAACCACATTAATATAAACAGGATCACCTGGCGCAATGTATTTACCATGGTACCCTGTATAAAACTGATACTGCGGATACGTTTTACCTTGGTTAATTCCAATCCCAATATCTTATACGTGTTGGTATTCAGCCTTTCCACTTCCTGTTTGGTAAGGCCCAGACTTTTCACTAATTCAATATTGCGTAATGATTCTGTGGTGGAACCTGCCAATGCAGTGGTTTGTCCGACAATATTTTTCTGGATGAGTTTAATTTTTTTACTCAGCTTATTGGTGATAAAGGTCAATACAAAAATACCCACCAGGTAAGCTACCGGTATGCGCCAGTTAATAAAGATGGTGGCGTATACAAAAACAAATACCACTCCAATGATCACCCCAAAAAGGATATTGATGAAATTGGTCATGAATTTTTCTACATCCGACCTTACTTTGGTGAGGATGGATAAGGTTTCGCCACTGCGTTGATCTTCAAATTGCTGGTAAGGCAGTTTCATGGCATGTTGTAATCCATCAGTAAAAACACGGGCACCAAATTTCTGTATAACCACATTTAAAAAATAATCCTGGAAGGCCTTGGCGATACGGCTGATCATAGCTACTGAAACCGAAAATATCAATACATACCATACGCCCGGTGCATCCCATGAAAAGGAATTGAAAAAACGATCCCAGCTAAAATTACTTTCAGGAGGCGTACCGCCACCCTGGTGACCATTGGCAAGGTTGATCAGCTTACCTAACAGAATAGGATCCACCAAAGAAAACCCGATATTTATAGAGGCCATCAAAAGAGTAAAAGTTACCAGCCACTTATATGGCTTCAGGTAATGCAGGAGTATCTTCATAAAAAATATTTATAGGAAACTAAGGCTTTCAGCAGCGCAAATATCGTACAAACTAAAACAATCTGGCAAGATGGCAGAAGGGAATGGATAATGGATGGTGTAAAAATGGATAATTTTTCCAAATTCGACAGCGCTACCAAAGTTGGAACATTATTAATTTAAAAAGTTTCTTCTTTTACTACGGTAATGATTTGATGGCATTATCAATTATCCATTACAAAATTATTCATTAATTAAGCGCCCCATCCTTCCCGATCCAAACTCCTGTACTGTATTGCTTCGGCTAAATGTTCGGGCTTAATATTTTCACTCGAGGAAAGGTCGGCAATAGTGCGGCTTACTTTTAAGATACGGTCGTAGGCCCGGGCAGAAAGGTTCAATTTTTCCATGGCTACTTTTAATAAATTTTGCCCTGCAGTGCTGATCACGCAAATTTCTTTTAGTTGCTTACTGCTCATTTGTGCATTGGCATATACGCCTTCGCTCTCTTGATATCTTGCAGCCTGTATCTCCCTGGCTTTGATCACCCGCTCTCTTATCCGATCACTTTTTTCAAATTGCTGCGCAGAAGATAATTCACTAAAAGCAACAGGCGTTACTTCCACATGCAGGTCGATACGGTCCAGTAGCGGTCCGGAAATTTTATTTAAATATTTCTGCACGGCGCCGGGTGGGCAGGTACATTCCTTCTCCGGGTGATTAAAGAAACCACAGGGGCATAGTTGTGTTACCTTCTCTCATCATTTCTAGAAAATGATGCGCTTCGGGCAGATAGGAAAGAGATACATTGATAGTATCTTTCTGTACCTCAATACGTTCTGTAATCGTTTCTACAACAGAACGCTTCTCTTCAAATGATAGTTGCAGCCAATTATTGTATAGGTCTTTGGCTTCAGTCATGGTTGTATCCGAGGATAAATATTGGATTTTTAGGAAGTCGATTTCAGCTTCTAATTCTGGGATCTGCTCTTCCATTTGACGCAATTGTTCCTGTGTAGGCTGGTAGAACATCTGGAAATCTTCTTTCGACAATTCTCCATCAACTCTTAAATTCCATTGGACTTCCAGGCGTTTTTTTAGTTTAGAATACTCTTCTTTCATTGTTAAAAGGAGGATCTGTTTTTCCTTCATCAGCTTGTCTGATTTCTCTGCAATTAAATTAACATCATCATCAACAAGCAAAAAGGATTTTAATTGAGAATGATAAATTTCATCCAAATCCTGAACGGTAATTTTTCGTTTACAGGTAGTACATTTATAATCCTTGTTATTATTGTAGACATACATTTTCTTGCCGCAGCTACAATGTACAAAGCCCGACAATAAGAATACTGGCCGTGGCCCATTAGCAATTCTTCTTGTTACCGAAGTCTCTAAAATCGAATTACATTCATTCCATAACTCCTCAGAGACTATTGAAGGACAGGAAATTTTTATCCACTCACTTTCGGGTTTTAATATCCATTTTTTCCCTTCTCCTGTACTTTTTGTATAGTTAGCTATTCTTATACCCTTTGCAATAGGGTCGGTTAGTAATCGTTCAACTGTTGTACCGGTAAATTTTGAACCATTTCTGGTTCTATAACCTGCTTCATTTAACTCAGTTGCGGTTGCTTTTATGCGCTTAGTCTTTTTATAAAGCTCATACATCAGCTTGCGCACTGGCGCCTCTTTTTTACTTATTACAAGTTCTTTTCCTTCCCAGGCATACCCAAATGGCGCAGCACCTCCTAATGGTTTTCCCATTTTTGCTCTTACGGGTACTGAAGCTGCTACCCTATCTGCAATCTCTTCCCTCTCCCATTGAGCCATAGCAGCAATAACGGTAAAGAACAAGCGGCCGGCTGGTGTTGATGTGTCGATTGCTTCTGCTAAAGAAATGAGGTCAGCGTGATAATTTCTAAATATCTCCGATATTTCAAGTAGTTCTTTTGTATTTCGGGCAAGTCGAGCAAGTTTTGAAAAAATGATTCCAGTGATTACCCCTGCCTGAATATCTTTTAGCATTCGCTTTGTCTCCTCATAGTCCATAACTGACTTACCAGACAGTGCATCTAACCGATAAACAGTGATCACATTCCATCCTTTGGCCTCAGCATAATTCCTGGCTCGTTTTTCGTGATGTTCCGGGCTTTCATCCTGCACTTGCATATCGGTTGAAACTCGTAACCAAATGCCAATATTTTTCTGTTCTTTCATAATAAAGTCCTTTCCTTAAAGTTACAAAAAATGGCGCTTTTATACTAATGATTTTAGTAGTATTTATTATCTATTTTCTTTGTATTAAAGTAGTATCTTTTTACTCCTAAATAAATTTTGATGCCTTCATACAACAAGCAAAATTCCATAAGCACGTATACTATTGATAAGGTTCTTATTCAACATGTCGAGGATTATTTAAAACAAAATGTTTTTGAAATACTGCATCTTGAAACTGACATTCAACCGACTTACACGTTTGATTTTTCCGTTACTCTTTATGACTCTCAGGGAATAGAAAAATATTCATCAATCAGAGAACATAAATTTCAATATTTTAGGAATGATTTAAAAGGGATTACTCTTGAATTGGAGTTATATACAGAAAATAAGAATTTGAAAATTACTATTCGATTTGGAGACGAGGAGGAAAATTCAGATATAGCAATCAGCCTAACGGATGATAATGCTAGGGAAAAAGTATCAGCTATTGAACACGGACTTATTTCAATTCTAAACCATAGTAAAAGTTTAAATTGGTTTTTTCATCCCAACTCCGTGATCAGCGCGTTACTACTTTTATCCTGCTTGTTTTCTGGCCTTTTTGCTTTGTCGAGTGATTATTCTGTCAAAGAAAAATTCTTTTTCGGATTAGCTTTTTGGACATCTATTCTATACACTCTTATCATTCCTAATTACTTTAAAAAGTATTCTTCTTTTGACACGAGCAAGCAAAAGCAATTAGATAAATGGTTTACAGTTCTTGTAACTGGATTAGTTGGATTTCTATTGTTTAGCACATTACTTACATCCGTTAGAAAAAATCTATTCGGTTTTTAATTCTTTAGCCTAAGCTGCCGAACCTCACAGTTCGGCAGCTTTTTTGGCTTTAACAAAATCAGAAGGGCAGGTCATCAACTGCCGGGTCTTTTTCTTTTGATTCTGTTTTCACCGTTTTTTCAGTTTTAGTCTGCTGGTGAATCTTAATTGAATCCACATGGCAGTTCAGTGTACCCTTGGCTTCTCCCTGCATATCGGTATATGCATTTACAGAAAGCCTTCCCATAATTTCGATGAGACTTCCCTTCTTCAGCCATTCTGCGATTTTGGGACTGATCCAATACGCACATTGTACAAAGCTAGTAACCGATATTGCTTTGTCGCTGTTCTTTGGTTTGTAATAGTCATTTACGGCAAGGGTAAAGTTTACCACTTTCCTGTCGTCTTTCAGTTGGGCTACAACTGCATCTTTTGTTAATCGTCCGATAAGTACCATGTCTGTTGTTTTTTAACTATGAATAATGATTGTTTACAGTTTTGCAAAGAGTGATAGTTCCTGTGGCTTCGTTTTATTGGGGTATTTCTCATGGCTGTGGCGCTTTACGAGGTAGTAGACGGTAATATCCTTGTTTTGTGTAATTGCCCAGGCAGATTGAAGCGATTTGGAACGGGTGGATTTCTTCTTTCTTTGGATTTCCCATGAAAGTCGCATGAGTTGTGATAATCGGGTGTGTTGTTGCATAACTGTTGTTTTAAATGAAAAATGAAACGGCACAAAATGAAAATTTGGCCAGCTTAGGCAACCCACAATAGAAGCGTGGAAGAAAGTCAAGGTTTTTGGAAAAAATACTACTCCATAGGGGTGGAGATTTTTTTCAAAACAGGATGCAAGCGAAATGAAATGGAGCGAAGACCTTTACTGACGATGGTGATGAGCACATAGCTTTGCTGGTTGCTGGCCGACCATTCTCAACTTAAAAAAAAGCAACCATAACACGAACATTTCAAAAGAAAGTGGTTGCATTTGACCCGCTATTGTCTAAATAATTAATCACTCCCTACTCTTATTTTATCGTTGTCCCTTGTATTTGAATAAAATTTACCTACTTTACTGTGCTTTTAAATAAAACATAATGGATACTCTTTCAATTATTTTGGTGATTATTGGAGCAGCTGTATTAATATTCTCTTTTTGGGGTTTTCAGTTAATAAGGAAACATGTAAAAAGGTTTAAAGACGGCTACAAGTTTTCTAATAGTCTGAATGATGAAAAATATTTTGAATTGAAAGCTAGGCAAGATTATATTATAGCTTCCTCCACCATTGTTTTTGCTGTTCTTTCTTTCATTGGCTATGCATCAATTAAAGATATAAAAGCAGGATTAAATGAACAGCTGAGTACCGAAATAAAAAAAATAGATAATTTAAATAATTCCGCAACCGCTACATTTAAAAACTTAGAAGGGTTACAAATTACAGGTGACAGTATAAGAGATTCTGTAAGATCAGCTATTAGACTAGTTTCCATTTTGAAAGGCAAATTAGTTGAGGTTTATAAAAAGGATATTATCAGTCAAAATATTTTTATTGTTGACCCTCTTAGATTGGAAGATTTTCCAAAGTCAACAGAAAAAGATATGCACCGATTTAAAACTATAAAATTTAAAGACCTTACAACTGTATCAGGTCAAAAACTACCGCATTTTATAGTGCCCCCGTCTTTAATGTGTTTTTCAACTAACGGCTCATCTATGTTTATTACAGACATTACTAATGAAGGTTTCAAAATAAACCCTCAAGCATCTGTATCGTTAGCAATGGAAAATTCAGAGCCGTTATTGGATAAAAGACAAGCTAAATTCAGCCTCTGGATTTCCCAAAAGACAGACCTGGGTGACTTTAGCAAAGATTTTGACTCCAGCGATTTCAGGTAGGCTTTTTACTTTGCTATTAATGACGAACTATATAAAGCAAGCTAAATACTATAATATTACCCTCTTTCGATTCCAAGCATCTCGAACAAAGAATTTGATTCCTCAATAATCCACTGATTTTTTTTTATTAACTCTTTTACCAAAATCTCTTGCTGTGGATCATTAAATATCAAATCAATATTTGGCTCTCTACCTTCCCACTTACTATTGTGTTCAGTTTCGCTAATTCCTTTGGGTGAACCATTGGGCAAAAGTAACTGGATGGATGGGATTTTGACCTTAATGAGAGGATAAATCACAAAAAGACCGTCATAATCCCAATCGCAGGAATAATATATGGGCAAACCCCTTGCATCAGCAAAATCAAGTTTAGCAATATTCTTTCCCCCTGCGTACCAGAGTTCAATACCGTGGCGACGCGGTTTATTTGGCTTGGTAAGAAAATCTAAATTTTCGCATAAGACAATAGCCACCGGATTATGGCATTCCAGTTTATAAATATACTGCTGATCTTTCTCATTGGAGAAAGACTCAACTCCCAGTATTTTTTTTAGGGCATCTGTTAGAGAAGGTTTATCATCAAGGTATTTTTCATTTTTAAAAAACATAAGCGATACTCCTCTTAAGGATGCATCGGATGCAATGATCTGATTTCGTAATTCATCCAATGTCCCTTGTCGTCTCCACTCTTCAATTCGCATTAAAATAATTAAATCGGTTTCAGTGAAACGTATTTGAGGTTTCAGTAAGCCATGCCCTGTCAGAAATTGCTCATAAGCCGTGAATTTATCCAAATATTTTTCTCTATATAAATCATAAAACCCTTGCTCCGCGAAAAAAAACCTCGCAGACCGATGAAGTACCTTAACCGACTCGGTAAGAAAATTAAATTCGCCACTATTTGATAGCGTGCTATTCAATTTTATACTTCCATTGAGATAAATTGAATTAAGAGATTTTAGCTCTACCCAGTTCATTGCGATAATTTATTAAGGTAAACTGAAAGATCTTCAGCTCCCCCTTTTGTTTTAAAGTAAGATGCTGTTGGGCAAAAATTAATATTCTCATCACTTTTACCTTTGATAAGATGATGTGCATACCATTCATCTGATAAACTTATATTAAAAGGATGGGGAGCCATGGTTATTATCTGGTATCCAAATTCTGACGCAATAGCGGGGAAGGTATTAAAGTTCGTGTTATCCAAACTACCGATCTCCTCTAAAATGATAAACCGTAAACCTGTCCTTTGCTCCTTATTGACTACCGACAACCTGGCAATTCCTAATAATGCTATTGCCGAGTAGGCCTCCCCCGTACTTCCTGGAATTTCCACGTCTTTCTCATCTGTGAGGCTTACCCCAAGGTCAAAATAAGTTTTTGGGCTTAATAATTTATCAATAGGCACCTTGTCTTTTAGCTTTGCCATTTTCTTGAAAAAATCCTCTATAAACTCATCCACTGACTGGTCAAATGGTAATTCCCCTTGTTTTGCCGTCAATCTTATCTGGTTTCCCATTTCAGAAACAAGAGCTATATTAATCGTTTTGTCATCTGTAAATCCAAGTTTAAAGAAAAACCGATTGCTTATTTTTCTTCCCTTAAAAAAAACATTAATAGTCTGCACCTGCTCTTTATACTTTTTATATCGACTGATTGTATTTTCAAAAACCTTTATCATATTATCACGGATACCGTCCGCAATGGTCAGCCTGTTTTGATTTGCTTCGCTTAATGCGTCAGCAATGTCGTCAGTTGTTTTTATCCTTGTTCCAAGTAAGGCCACCTCCAAGACCCGGAATGAATAATTCTGAGTAGTAATCTCAATATTTACACTGGTATTCTTACTATTACTTGTTTCATCAAAAAGATGCGTAGCACCGATGTAGTTCGTCTTATAAGTCTCAAACGCCGCCTCATAATTCCTTTTAAGCATATCCAACGCTTCAGTAATGGAAGGAAATTCCTCCACGTTTTCCCTATACATTTCAAAATATTCAGCGTTCAGTCTTTTAAAGTCCGCTTCTTTATTTAATAAATCTTTAGTCGTCGTAAGTAAAGTAATTTGCAATGAAGCACTTTCCCTTTCTGCAATTCTCAACTCCCCTTCAATTCTGCCTATATATGAGGCTATTTTTTTCTGCCGCTCATTACACCTGTTGCGTATTGTATTAAGGGAGCGCTTTGCAACTTCCGGTTCATGACCTATTGCTCTTGTGTTGATCTTTGAACTTATATTTTCCAAGGCCATGCGATTATTTTCTCTATCCCTCTTCAGCAAATCGAACTTTTCATCAATTTTAATAATACAAGCAACGGCAGTTTTCAATTTTTCAATATTACCTTTCTCAACAATTGAGAGGTCAAAAGAAAAATCAAGAATCTTTTTGTTGTAAGCAAGCCCGTCATCAACTTTTGTCAGTTCAGCAAGTTTATCTTCCAAATCAGATATTTCTTCGTTAAGCTTATTGGCAATTTTCTTTACAGATTGCTCCAGGTTTTTCTTTCCATCAAACAGTGAAGCATCCGGACTAAATTCAACGTATTCTGATATTGCGCCAAGCTTAAGCCAATATCCTTTGTTGCCAGCAACAGTCTTTATTTCAAAATCTTTAAAAAGTTGTGCAGGATCTAAAACTCTTGCATTACGAAGAGGATTTTTGATTTCCGAAACCGGTATTGATGCAAAATGAAGCAATAGTTGTGTCTGATCTTTTGTTAATACTGGACCATTAGACATAAACCAATGAATAAAACTCTCCTCCCCTTCATTCGTCAAAAGCTTATGCAATTTTTCCTTTTCCTCCTTCTCTGTTTTATAATTTCGCTTCAACTTGTCAATTACTTCCCTCTGTTTGTTTCGTTCGCTTATAACCAGGCTAAGTGTTTTATATTTTTTAAGGTAAGCACTGGCAAAATTAATTTCATTTTTAAAATCCTTTGCAGACCTGACAGAGATGTCGACATTACCCACTTCAGTTTTCCAGGAGCCATCCACTTCGGGCAGAACCAACAGCCGCAATTCATTTATTTCACTTGCGAACGCTTCATCATTCAAAGTAAATTTCTCGTACTCTGTATGCAGATCGTAGTTGGCATTTGCAGTTTTAAAAGCTGCCACTATTTTGTTGTTAAGCATGGGCAACCTTTCATTAGTTGCTTTAAGCTTACTAAACTCATTTTGCTTTTGTTGTAAAATGTGTTTTTCATTTCCTTCCTGAGTTTTTAAGTACTGCCAGGTATTATATGCTATACTTAGTTCGGTCTTCCTGTAATCCTTATACAATCGGATATATTTTTCATTCTGCTCCTGAAGCTCAAGCAATGTCTTCAGCTTTTTTTGTAATGCCGATATATCCTCACTCAACCGTTTAAATTCTTTAAGTATTTTCTCCAATGCTATCTGCTGCGAAGAATAACTCGAGAGAATATCTTCGTCCGATTCTTCAAAAAGAAACTCTTTTAAACTTCGTGAAGCTTGTGCCCCACTGAGATTTAGTGATTTGGCCTTTGAAAAAGACTGGATAACTTTTGCATAGGAACTGAGGTTTTTTTCATTTGAGAGATTAACCGGGAGGATATTCTTCTCATACAAAAATCGATAGTATTCATTTATATCTTCCTTGTTTCTGAAAACTCTTAAGTAAATATTTTTTTCTTTCAGCAATCTGTTTGCAAGGGCGGTTATATCTGGAATTACATCGGCATTGACAATCCCGTTTGCGAAAATTATATCTTCGGCGCTCAGGCAAAGATGTTCAGAAGGTTGTTTTAAATCTGCATTCTTTACAATCACAAATGGTGTAACCCGTTTACCCCTTCCCCCATTTATCAAAATACCTGTTGTGATAAACTCATTGCTTTTAACCTCAATGTTCAAAAAGCAGTAGGCGAAGCTGGTTTTATAGGGCAATGTTTCGACACTTCTTTTATCCTGCTGCAGTCCGTCTGTTCCAAAACGAATTAGTTCATTATCGTAGATAAACATTAACTGCATCAAGTCTGCTATGATCGATTTACCAACCCCGTTTGGCCCCACAAAATCTGTTCTCACCGGATGAAATAGATAATCATGCACGTAATGCTTTAAGACGCCTACAGTAGATAATGAATATATTCTAGGGAAATTCATATTATCTCAGGAGTTTTTAGCTGAAGTGAAAAATTATTGAAATCCGCCAACTCAGCTTCATATAAACCTGCAATGCGGTGAATAGACGGTCTTATTTCAAAAACAAGTTCTTCTCCCTGGGCAGATTGCTTTACAACCCAACCCAGCTTATCAAAACTAGTAATAGCGTCTCTAAATTTTTTTTCCGCACTTTGCCATTCACTTTCTGAATACGAAACGCGGATAGTATTAAAAAGGATTCGCTGATAATTCTCTTTATGGTCGCTCTCCTCAATTTGCCGGCGCAGATCTGTCCATGTAATTATTTTTTGGTCTTCAAAATATTTTTGATAATACATATCCAACAAAGTAAGTGCTGTTATGGTTTGCATTTCTGTGAGTGGCTTATGTCTTGAATTATCGGCAAACCTGGCCTTGCCTGATGAAAAAAACTCAAGGTAATAGAAAACTTCCCCGTCAAAAATATTATGCACCAGGCTTAGTTGATACAAGTTGCAGAAATAATCCCTCCATTGGTCTTCATATTTCTCCAGTATAGAAAACAGCCTGTAGCTGCGATTGTCAATATGCCTGCCAGACAGCAAGCTTATGTTTAAATCAGCAAAATGTTTCTCTACATCTTCCTCCTTCAGGAAATCGTATTCATGGGCTGCTTTAAAACTGTTTTCCATAATAGTAGTTTTGTATTTTTCAGAATAACTATTTGTCGCTCTATTTCTATATCAATATCATTGTCCTCAGAGGCAAAAGTTGTCAGGGATATGGCTACTTCGTATGCCACAGACATATCAATCCCGCTATCCATAATAGTTTCCATAAACTCTTTGACATTCAGAGTTCCTTGATTTTTCAAAAGCCCTTTGCCTGCCTCAAGCCACTCATTGATGTTCTGCTGCCGCTTAATTTTGCTTTCAATTTCCTCTCTTTCCTGGCGGCCATATTCATCGTCCGCAGGAATCTGCACGACTCGGTTTAATGTAACACTTCCAAAATCATATTCCTCCGGATAAAATAGCCTGATCGTTTCTGTAACAATACTTTTAAGCGGTAGATTATTGGTGAATGCGGCACCATCTTCATGGTAGACTGCGTTGTTAAGCGCCACACCAAGCAATTTTTTTATTTGCAAGCGAAGTGTTGCCCTTACGGTAAAATGTTCATGAAGCTCACTAAGTTTGTCGCTTGCATTATTTATCTGCCTCCGTATATTGCTAATCTTGCTGTCAACAGCTTTAAAATAACCGGTAATATCATTGTGTATTTCAACAGATTTTCGCCAGTCAGTTTTTAGATTTTCTAAAACACCGTATTCTTCTTTGTTGGATGGTTGTTTAAACTTATCCCACAAATCGAAAAATAAATCAACTGTCCGCTGTAATTCACGAAGGAATTTATCCTTCGTTCCAATTGCATTTGTTATGTCTTCTGCCCTTTCGCCAAACTTTTTAAATTCGATTGTAAAGCTGCGTACCATTGTAGAAGCACTGCCTTCATCCGCCTGCAATATTTTACCAAGGTTGCCGTAGGCTTCTCTCAATTCGTCATCTAATGCTTCCAGATGATCATTGATAATTTTTTTGGGACCTTCGATGAAAATTCGTCCAAATCTTTCTTCAAGGTCCGTTATTGATTTTATCTGATTGAACCTGATCACAAAAAACTTTTCAAAACTCGCTTTAAGTGGAAAATTTTTATACGGGTTTTCTATTTTATTTCTCATTAAAACAACCATACTTTTAGCATAATCAGTAAGGTAGTACCTGCCAGGTTCTTCAGCATAGTTTCGTAAAAAATAGTGCAGCAGTGTTTTCAGTAATCTTTCGGTGTTTGGGACAGACGGCTGTTGGTATTGGTTGCTTATTTCATTCAGTGTATTACGTATATCTACAATAGTGAACTGTTCTTCCAGTTCACCGTTTTCTATTTTTTCAAGAAGGGCCAACACTAAGAACCCACCTTCAAATTTTGAAGGAATAAGAAGGTCGTATTTTTCGTAAAGTTCATTATTTAGAAACATCTACCTTGCATTTTATTCTTTTTCAAAACTTAGTTTGCCACTTATACCATCTTTCTCAAGCGTGTATAAGCCGGAAATGTTCAGTCTACCCGGATAATCTTTGTTAGCCCTGAAGTTGCCCAAAATTTGTTTTTCGCCAATTACACTCCAGCATAAAACCAAATCTTCTTTTTCAAGAAAATCAAGCAATGCATCCTTTCTTATAAGAAGGCCGGAAATACTTTTGTTGCTGACAGAAGGATCAAAACAAATCAGTTGGCCAGAATCATCAACAAACTCTCCTTCTTTAGCGGAAGACTGTAATTTTAAGTTTTTCACAATAAACTCAACGGGTTTATAAAAATGTATTGCAGAAGTTTTTGAGCAATCAAATTCTTCCTCCCAAAGAAAATATTCTGTTGTCCTGTGAAGTTCAGCAATGCTTTTTTCGCTATCTCTCGGGTGTATTTTAATCCAACCCTTTCCGTTGTAATACGGTTTGTTAAAGAACATAAATGCCGGCGACCAGTAAAACTCGCGGCTGAATACCTGATACATATTCCGTGTTTCGGGCAAATCGCCCCTGTGGAAATTCTTAATCATTGATTTCTTAAAATTTGCCAGTTCACTTTTTTTTATAAAATAACTCCGTATTTGGTACCAAAGCCTTTTCCGCTGAACAGCGTATCTGTCTTCACCTAATGGCACTTGTTCTCCCCATTCAGGATGTATTTCAAGCCAAACCCACTCCTTATTGTTTTCATCCTGTACTTCAAGAATACTATGCGGTTGGGGTAAATCTTTTCTATCTGTAATCCATTTTCTTACTTCGACATTCCACGGCCTATAAGCATGGTTGAACCACCAATGAACAGAAAACTCATCGGCATACTTTTCTGCCAATACATCTTTAATTACCAAAGTTGGGTCAATATCTCTTACATATGGATACCAGGGACCGTCATAAGCCATCGTTTTCCTTGGCCTGCTCCAACCGGATTCGTCAATAAGTGAACAATGATCTGACACCCTTGCCAGCAATTCATAAAAAATAATCCATTGATATTTTTTTCCAATGCGCTCTTTGTGGCTTGCACCACGACCCGAGCCCTGTTCTGAATCGAAATCACTGAATACCTTAGGGTCATACCCTAATTCAAAAATTCTTTGTACTGCATAATTGCTCAAACCGTCGTAATCAACATTCCAGTCATCTAATGCTGCTTGAAATGTATATCGTCCAAAATCTCCATACCGGGCAGTTCCCCTGCCGTACTCGGTTGTCATAGACATCAAAATTGCTGTTGCTCCCCAATTTTCTTTCCCGTAATTGCCAGTATCTTTTTTGGGTTCGTATTTCTTATCAATTGCAGCTGTTGATGAGTATTTTTTGGGAAGTGGCTTACTGTTGTAGGGAGGCCGCACCTTTGTTATATTAAGCCGAGGATTTAAACGACAATGCAAGGTATATTCAATAATCCCTCTGGCGTAATCCCTCAGTAAGATATGCGGATACTGCAGTTTCCCGTTAAATAACTCATTGTAAATATATTCGCTCAAACTAACTAAATCTTTATGATGACCTGTTCTTAAAACTGCACCATAGGCAGCACAATAAATTCGCTCTATAACATAAGGGTCGTTCACGTTCTTAAAACGTTCGAGCAAAGGAACAATCAAGTGAATCCTGTTGTTTAAGAAGCATACCAGTGATTTTGTGGCTGCATCCCTTAAATAGCGGTTCGCACTGGTAAAAAACCAGCTCAGCGTAATGCAGCCAAGTAGTATAGAATTGTCGTGAAGATGATCATGCCTGTTTTCGTTCCATGCGTACTCAATCATCCTTTTAACAGCACTAACGTTTTGTGCGTCTTCTTCAAATTTATTCTGTAACCATCTTGTCCAAACATTATCTCTTTCCGGAAGTGAAAAGCCATTGAGAAAAATATGCAACCGTTCTGCATTAAAGTAGAACCCTGGTTTCATTGAGTTAAGTATCGATACTTCAAGAAACTGATTAAACAAATCAATGTCATTAAGCACAACTTCATTTACATAAGCCCTTGATTTGTCATCAATAGTATCATTTCTTCGCCAACCCAATGATTGAATAAATCCATCCGCAACAGCAAAGTACATTTTTGCATGCGGTGCCACTTCAAAAAGTTCCTGGTTAATCCTTTCCGGCAACTGTATAGACAGAGCTTCTACCAGGTTCCGGTTGTTTTCAGCGGTATTCTGATCTTTGATTAAATTATGCAGCCTACCACTACTAAATGATAAAGTAGGCTTCTTTTTATCCAAATACTTATCAAGCAAAAAAGAAACAGTAAGATGATCCTGAAAACGCTGATAAGCAAAATATATGACATACACAGGCTTATCTCTTTCATTCCAATGTAAATCTTCATTAAAAACTCCTTCGGAAATCAGTCTCAGCAAATATGGCTCATGCTTACTGCAGGCAGGTACAAAAACGCTATCGACAATTTTATCTGCTTCTTCAAATTCCACGCAATCTGCTCCATCCTCAACCATTTTTAACAATATCTTTTCTACAACAATCTTAACAAGTTGCCTTCTTTCATCATAGTAAAGTCCGTCAGGTTTTGAAAGCTTTGAATTAATGCTTTCAAGAAAAAAATCGATAATACGGGTAATTCCATCATACCCCTCAGGGACCTGATGTAATCCTTTTTCAAATAGTGATTTACAAAACAACTTTAGAAAAAGTGGACTCTGAAATTCAGGATTTAAGAATGGAGAGGCCGGCAGGGTAATGTTATAATGCATAAAAAAACGCTTTACCGCTTCGTATTCGACACCGGCAAATCCGTTATGATTTACTCTTGTTATAATTTCCTTCTCAATCTCTTCTTGGGGTGCTATTAATTTTTCAAAAGAGGATCTGATACTTATCACTAAACCAAGCCATGGATATTTTTCAATACTTTGAATGAAAGATTTTAACCGGTTTATCCAAATCTTTCTTCCATTGCCCTCATTTATAGCATCTATAAAAATTATTATTCTTGACCCTACACTTTCTGCCTTTGCATTTAAGGCACCTAAAAAGGTAAATTCATCTATCTGTGTCTTGCGCAATTGGTTGTGTAAAATCTGGGTCCAGGGCATTTCTTCAGTGGAAAAGTTTTCGCCTAGCAGCAACAAACTTTGTCGCCCGCTTTCTTTTCTATGCCCTACAATATCGGCCAACAGGTGTGATTTACCCATTCCGGCCCTTCCTCTTACCAGCAAAAAAGGGCGGGTTGCCACCAGGCAAACCGGGCTTGACATAAAAGCAGTAAACTCATTTACCGAAGAATAAAATGTACCTATGGAACTTAACTCACTTGAAAATGGCCTACCATGGAATTCTTTTGCAGGTCTCTTTTTTTCCGCCTTTTCACGCAAATCAAACAAAGATGAGCGGATTTCGGTTGCAATACGTAAACAATGTTCCAGTCTTTCTATATAAGTGGTAAAAGGAATTTCATCATTCCCAATAAAATCAGCAGATTCAAATATATCCCTCAGCGATTTAACAACCTCTCCAAGTGATATCAGTGCTTCTGTAATCTTCTTGTTATTTATATTGATATGAATGCTTCTGTATTTTTCAAGAAACTTTTTATACAGCCCATGTATCCGAACCTGAAAATTCTTATTCCTGCCGAGACCGTCAAAAACCTTTGAGATAGGAAGGTTAACATTCAGCTCTTTTGTATAGCGGGCACCTAATGCTGTGACGCTTTCCGAATTTTTTTTATCAAACCAATCATCTTCGAATTCTTCTTTATTGAACCAGAAGTACTTTAACCCTTCATTTTCTTTTTTTGATAATCGGTTAACCAATTGAGAACTGCCCCAATATTCAAATTCAACAGATATACCCTTTGATTTTGCATATGCCTGCCATTCCCTCGTCTTTGCAGTCCATTTGTCGAGCATTGATGTTTTGCCTTTCAATTTTGGGTCCGGCATGTCTATCGGCAGGCATACATAGTATTTTACCAAAAGAGTATGATTGTCTATTGCAGTTTTTACAGATTCATTAATTTGTGTCCATTGAGTTGTATTAAGGCTTGTTGTAAAATATTTTGCCTGCCACATAATCAAACCATTATCTTCCAATTCCCAATAACATTCTTTTCCTGCATCAGGCTTACCCATTCGCCAGAATTTTTGCTGGTCTTTAATTTTTTCTTTACCTGCCAATTGACATACTAATTCTTCAAAGCCATCATTCAAGCTATTATTTAGAGGGCGTATATTATTCCAGTTAATTGACATGATACGAGGAAAGTATATTTATTGATTATCAAGAGTTATTGTTCAGCAAATCACAATCGTTTTAGAATTTATCTGCTGGTAAATGCAATTATCGTTTGATTTAAATAGCTATACCTCTATTAGTATTACCTAAAATTTCAGCAATATTTGTAACAACAGGTTTGTATAATAGAATAGATATGTATTGGTTCATTCCTATTTCATTGTCAATCATTTTGTACCACGACAACAAAAAGTTTTTCACTGCCGTTTTACCTTTCCGAATGTTTCTAATTCAATAAACTTAGATTTAAATAAATTAGAAGGCATCTTTTTCTTTAGCAGATTGTGAAAATTCTCATCATGCGTAGAGAGGACAATCTGTCGTTTTTGATTAACCACAATACTTCTAATAAGATCAATCGTTGATAAAATATTAATACTATCTAAGGATTGAATCGGGTCGTCAATAAAAATACAATTATAAGTATTCGAATTGAGGGCCGATGCTAAAAAAATACTCAAACTCAAGATGTTGATTTGGGCTGTACTAAAATACAAATTGGGAATTAATAACTCCTCGCTGGTCGCATCAATAACATAAATATCCAGTCTTGGATTATCGCTGTCAAAATTGACCCGAAAGTCCACTGATTTAAAATTTGGATGTGGATCAATTTTATTATAGATAGAATTAATTAGGTTAATATAAAAGAAATCCTTCACCTTGTTTTCCAAATAAGCTTTGGTTTTATCACGCTCATTTTCCAAAAGAACCTGAACCTCATTTGTCAAATATTCCTTTTCCACTTCGGATTTTATAATCTCTGTTTTTAGATTCTCACTCTGCAAATAGGGGCTCAAATTCTGAGCATACCGTTCTAGTTTTTCAAACTCAATCCTGATCTTATCAGCTCTATCAATACCTTTTCTCGCTTCATCAACCTTATCATCTAATAATTTAACCAAGTCATCCTTAAGTCCAGGAACCGAAACGATTCCGAAATTATTTTTAAGAAACTCCTGAAATTTTAAAATGCCGCTATCCATTCTATTAATTAACTGCTGCGTCACATCATGTAACCTTTTAATTTCATCGTTAGAATAACTTGAAAGAGCGGTCTGCAACGCTGCGATATCTAATTCAAGTTGATTAAATTTTTCCAAAGCCTTCGCTAAATCAGTGACAAGACCACCCTTTTCATCCAATATAGGAGACTCAGAAATATTAACACCAGGAAGCTCTTTCAAAAACCATCCTGTCACTATTGCATATTTCTCATTCTTTTCCAGGCTTGTTATTTCTGTTTTTAGAAGATCGACCTTCCCTGTTTCAATTTGAGTTTCCTTTTCTTTACCTGAAATACTTAGTTTCAGAATACTCAATTTATTTCGAAGTGCTGCCAATTCAGATGTCTTATCACCTAAAAGAATATTAAGTTGACCTACAAGATTATCCGGCAATACTCCTCCTAATTCTTCTCGTCCGGCCGAAATTTTCTTTTCTAAAATTTCCATTTCCTTATCCAGTTCTTTTATTCTAGAGATTAATCCTTCTTTTATAACATTAATACCAGCTATTGCAGCGCCCTCTACTACTATCAAATTTTCATATAAGTTTGATAATATCCTTTTATCGGCAGTAATTTGATCAGAAGTATTCGAAGAAATACTCGACAATTCAGATTTTTGGGAAAACAATAATTGAAGTCCCTCGTTTAACGCAGTATTCCCAGATATTTTTTGAGTGAGTTCCTGGTAGGATGCATAGTTTTGGTTACAAAGCGGACATGAGGAGATTTGAGTATCATTGACAATCTCTAGGCCCTTTTTAATAAAATCTTGTAATGTAGAATTGAGCGATTGATTTTGATCTATTTGCCAGTTAACAAGATCAAGCTGTGATTTAATTTCGGAAAGCCTTTTATAATTGGAAGCTAACTTTTCAGGTATGTCAGCGTTTTCTCCCAAGAAATCTATCGAAATAATAGGAATCTCATCCTTTAAAATCAAAGTCAGAGTATTTTTATATCCATCAATCTTAGATTGCCTTACCACTATATTATTGTCATGCAAATTATTTTCATTAGTCAATACACCTTTTTGATTTCTCAATAATCCTAAATTTTCTTCAGCATTTTCAATCTCCAATTTCACAACAGGAATTCTTAAAATTCTTGTTTGTAATTCTTCAGTTTGTTTAAAGAGTGAAGAAATTTCAGCTTCTTGCTGAACTTCTAACCTCTTTTCGTCTTCCAGATTCTGTCTCAAGTCCTTTATAGCATTATCAATTGCAAGCATCTGCTCTCTCTTGGTAGACAATACTTTGACAATACGATTAAACTCTGGGAAATTAGTTAACACCTTATCAATTTGATCAATCCTTGATTGATAGGCGCTACGGTCTTTTAAATTATTATCACGTTCATTTATCAAAGCCGTCAATTGTTCAAACTGATTTATTAAATCATTATAAGCCCTGATTTCAATGGCTGCTTTTTCCTTTATAGCTGGAAACTCGTAATATCGTTCAGTGCCAATTAAATCTTCTGATCCGAATTTCGCTAACGTGACATTATCTATGATTTGAAGAAAACTATTTGATTTATTGGAAACCAACCTGCTTGATATCGTATTTTTAAAGGATAAAACTTGTTCCTGTGACATTTCCAAGCTTATCAAAGAAAGCCCTTCGCCATAATTTATCAGCACAGAAATAGTTGAATTAATTGTATCCAATAAATTACTCTCTGCAATATCCACGATTTCTGCTTTGCTGGCTTCGATTTTACGGTCAAGGATTTCTGTACGCTCCTTGCATACACTCACCAAACTTTTTAAGCCTTTATAATAATTATCCAAGTCCCTTAAGTCTGGGTTTTCCATAAAGATTTTATACCGCTGCTCTCCATTAATCTCTTTGAGGAATGCGGATATCCACTCCTGAGATAAAACGACCTTTCGAAAATCTTTATTGACAATACCTTCTTTTTTGGCATCAATAGTTGAGCGCCCATCCATATGTAATTCACGCTTCACAATCTCGGATTTATCATCTTCAATTTGAACATAGGTATCATTTTCCGAATCAGTATGCCTCCACAACTTTACCTGGCCGGTAGCTACTTCCTTCAATGCATCAATTGATTTTTCAGCGACAGATAAATTTTGCCAGAAACGTTGAATATTATTTGTTATTCCCCATTCAACGGCATCATAAAAGGAAGTCTTACCAAATCCATTTGGAGCATACAGCGACACAAAATCTGCTACTTCACCATTTTCTGTAGTAAAATCAAATGTTGCATCTTCAGGATTATCGTAAATTCTGAATGCTGAGATTTCAATTCTTTTGAATTTCATCATTCTTGTTTTTAAGAATACTTAATAATTCATCAAAGGCTGGTTCAGCGGCTCCAGTTTTTCGTTGCTTTTTTAAAGTCTTGCTCTCCAGCAAAGTCCATAGAAACTCCCTTTTTTCCAAGGATATTTGCTCCTTTGAATTTTCAATCGTTAATTCAAGATCGTTATTTAAAATATGTTTATTAATTACTTCATCGAAATCAGTCTTTTCTTCTATTGCTATTTTCCGGCTTGAAAAAGTATCGTTCTCAATTTTGTATTTCAAGTCAATTCCCAGCTTACTGTCAATTAAAAAAAACAGATAGGTGTTCCATTTACCAAAATCATCGGAGATCATGGATTGACATTTTAATGCAATAAAATTGGAAATCTTCCGCCAAGAATTTTCGATAGTCTCAGCATTTGCATACTTAAGGAAAAAGGCATGAGCAATACCCTCTTCAACCTGAACAGATTGATAGTCCAAGTCAACATCGTTAAACAAACTCTTGAACTGCTCCAATATTTGCGGATTAAGTAATGAGTTGGACATATAAGGAATTTAAATGTGTCAGTACCTGGCCAATATTCATTCCTGCAAATTCACCATACCGATTTAAGACAGTATCTTCTTTAAATGCAGAAATATTGGCAAAACGAAATTTGTCGAATGGAAAGTCGCTCGCATTATCAATATTCATTTCCATCTGATGATCTTCATGCTCTTTTCTAAGCTGCTTGATATCTCCGAGTATATTCTTGGGATCCAATACATGAAAATCAGCTGCACTCACATTGGAAGCTACAATTACTAATCCATCCTTTTCTAGACCCGAATAGTCCGACTTTACCAAATCGTTAATATGATTTAGCCAAAAGTCTTCGTCTATATCTGAATAAAATAGTCTTACTTTACTAAATATACTTTCACAATCAGCGTTACCGTGCGACTTTTGTTTTGCAATATTTAGAATTGTAAGAAATTCTAGCCAAACCGTCCAGATCTTTCTTTTATCTAAATCTTCTTTTTCTTGCCCGTTTATTAGTAAAAGCTTTTCTTTCAAATATTCCCGAATTCTAGTAGGTGTTAAATCGCTTTCTGCTACAAGCTTTGCTTTTGCATAAAGCACTTTTGTTATTGCTTCCCCAGCCTCTCGGGACTGTAAACCCATTGGAATTTTAAAAATATCGGAAATTAAAAAATCAAATTTTTTTAAATAAAAAGGATAAATACATTCTAACGAATTCCCTGACGAATTAACAATTTCATCAAAACTTGCCAAAGGTGTAAACTCTATACGTCCCATCGATTCCTCACGATTAGGCACTCTGTTTTGAATTCCCAATAATCCTATGTATTTACCTTCTAAGCAAAATAATCCGCCTCCCGACTGACCAACTAACTCATCATAGTCAGCATTGTCCGGAATCTTTGCTTCACGTTTACCGTTTCCTTTCTCCAAACTAAAACTTAAATCAAGGTCTTCACGAATTTTATCCAAAAAATCAACTTGTTGGCGGCGGGTCCCGGGAAATCCATAAAGTGAGGCTTTCTTATTATATCTGTCAAAGTCGTCAAGACGAAGTAAGTCAATAGCACCTGGTAATTTAGCTATTTTTAGAATCGCAATATCTTTTGTTTCATGGGGGAAATAATTAGTTGCAGGTGCTAAAGCGAAGGGTGGAACAGCTACAAAAGTATTAGTCGCTTCGTCATATCGGTCAATATGTACAAGGTTATTATATGCTGGAGTTCCTATATCATTAAATACATGATTACAAGTCAAAATATATGTATAAGCAGTATCAGCAGGTTGGAATATTACACCACTACCTCCGTTGATGCAGACCAAATATTTTTTGATGTTATCCTTTTGCATAGTCCAATATAAATTCGTCAGGAGTATCACTTGTCGTAAAAGGTAAATAGTCAAAATCTTCGGGCAAGAAAATCTTATCCATTCGTTCCTTGTAATTAAAATAAATAGTACACCCCTGTTTACAATTAATCAGACGAGCTAATAATTGTTTATGAGGATGCAGATGACTTCTACCGTTAGTGCTAACAATGTAAAGGCTAGAATCGATCATTTCTAGCAATTCAATATTGGTATTTCCTTTACTGCCATGGTGGGATAGTTTCACCATTTCTGATTCAAGAGGATTTTTTTTAGAAAACCCCCTGTTTGATAAACCTTCAACTATTACAGAGGGATGTGAATCGCCCAAGAAAAGATAATTGTGGTTTTCATAAGTGAAAATAAAAGCAATTGAACTTCCATTTGGAAAAGCTTCATCTTCTTCAAAGGTGTCACCGGAAATTAAATTCTCAATGGAAACTTTATAGTCTTCGATTTTTAACGAGGTATCTAAAGCAGGATCTTCCTTCTTCCACTCTTTCAACAGTCGTTCCATTTTATTTTCGTTTGGCGATAAGAATTTAAATTCAGCATTGTTCCATATTTTATCCTTCCCTTGAATGAGAACCTCCTTTTTCCATATTCCCTTTTCATCAATATACTTTCCAAATCTTATACCTTGAAGAATACTTGTATCTGTAGCCGAGTTGGGGAATTTAAATTCAGGATCAAGGTCGGGATTCTCGACAGTGTTAAAATACTCTGCTATTAACGCTCCTGAATTGAACCATACTTCTTTGATTAATTCGTAGGCCTTTGAATCACTCTCAAACCATTTCAATATACCGGCGATATGATCGTCATCTACATGTGTAAGAATTAGCAAATCGATGACTTTGCCTTCATCGCGTAACTGCTCTGTTAAAATCTTCAAAGCACCATCTTCGGGCTTGTCCTTTCCTTTTTTTCCAGACTTATACGTGCTACTAATTCCTCCGTCTATCAAAATGCGTTTTTCTTCCCCAACCAACGGCACTAAAGTGAGCAAAATGCAGTCTCCATTGAAGGCCTTGTGAAATTTAATCTTCAGCATATGCTAAAATAAAATGAAGAAGGTAAGATTGTATAAATAAACGCATACATAAAGAGTTTAAGGTTTATGGGTATCACAATATATAAAAATTTTATCAAGTTTTTTTATTTAACCAGTTAAGATATTTTTTTGCATACTCTAAACTTTCATATTAATATCAACTAAAGTAATACCGACATATAACTGATTTAATATGGCACGTAGTTAAGTTCATTCGTTCCGTTAAATTTGATATTATTATTTGTGGTATTTTATTGATTTGCTACTTTATGATACTAACGGTAAAAGCGCCTGCGGCAAAAAAGAAGCATAGCCGTGTTGAAAGCTTTCAACACTGTAGCCTAGAGCGAGCCGTTAAGCCACGGGAGAGAGGAACGAATGGACGTGGCTGCGAGTGCCACCGGCTGGGGCGGACAGGACAATGACTGTAAGGAATGTGGACGCACAGTGCCGATGCTGTCATTGAGCATACCGAAGGTATAAGCCAGGAGTTGTGACGACAGCCTCAAACGCAGCCGGTGGCCGCCGGCTCGCATAATAATATTGGTAGCGGGTGAATGAAAAGATACTGCCGGGAATGGACCAGACAAACTGGAGCATGGTGGAATGAGGCTATGTGGCTGTATAAGGCAGGTGAAATGCCAGGGATGATTCTTTGTGTGTTTTGATAGCATTTCCCTACTGTAATACAATTATGAGCCCGATTGGAGCCAAGCGAGAAGTGCAGGATGGTGTAAGTGAGTGGCTGTTTCTTTTCAGGTACAGTAGCTACCCTTGCATAAACATACTGAGATGCAAATCATATGAGAAACTTGTGTCAACAACCTGAAAGGCAAAAGAGGTCTTGTGATCCCTTCCCAGTGTTCTAAAGGGAATATCACAAGTCCTCTTTTGGTTTGGCGAATGATTTGCCGAAGTATGTATAAGCAAGACCGATTTACCGGTTTTTTTAATTAATAAAAAGATTAAAAATAATAAGACTTCACAAAGGCATCATTTTTATTTTTTACTTTTATTATACTCATGAAAGTAGCTGCAGCATCCATTGCCTTTGAAGGTTTAGCTTGGTGTACCTTACTGAGGAAATACTGCTCTGGTTTATCTAAATATTCTTTAAATCTTTCATAAAAAATCTTACTTTTAGTTGAAGTATCTGCTTGAAATTTATACTTGTTCTCCATCGTAGCATAAAAATATTCTTTTGTTCTATAATTGAATAAACCATATTCTCCCCAAATGGAATATGTTCCTTGTATTTCGTATAAAAACAAACTATCACCTTCATTTACTTGATCTAACAAGTTTTTATACATTCCTAAATTAACTTTATTAGTATCAATTTTATTCAGAGAAAAATCACTTTTGTCAATAAAGAAATTTTGCCTAATCACAGTAATATTTGTTTTCCTACTACAACTTTGGCAGAAAAAAACAACGATAAATAATACCAGTAAATATTTCATAATTATTCTTTGGATTCGAATATTGTGTAAATAATATTATTTAATACAGGAGAAAAATTAGGTTGCATCACTCTTGAAATTTCATCAACTTTAAAGCTGCCATCCCCTGCAATCTTATATCCATAATGAGTCCTAACTCCCAAATTTAAATCAAGTCTGATAAAATTTTCAATTATGGTCGCATATTTTTCATCATTTACCATCTTTTTCCCGTTTTGGCCAGTATACCAATAGTCCATTCTTCCTTCGAAATTATTATTATAACTCCAGGCATGACCTATTTCGTGTCCAAGCCCTGTAGTAAAATCTAATTTAATATCTCCATTATCAGTAGGGAAACTATTTCGGGCATCATCAGATGATGTTTTTCCAAGATCATTAATATCTACATATATATTATTGTCAATAGTTCCAAAACCGTTAATATCTTCAGGAAATATGTAATCTTTAGCATCATTAATTATTATTTGTTTATCTGAACTTATTATAGTGTTTAGATAAAGCTTTCCAAAACTACCAGAATATATTTGGTTCAATGAACTTAAGACTTTTGATGCAAAAGCGTTATTACTCAAATCCACTACATTCCCATTACCATCATGAAATGAGTTCTCATAGTAAGAATATTGTTGCCCCTCAACCTTTATTTGAAGTCCTGTACCTGTTGAACCAGTTGAGAAAGAAACAACTTTCCCATTTATAGTCCCTACTGTATTACCACCTTGTATCCTTATGACATCACCATTAGCAAAACTCTCGTCTGGGTTATCATAGCCATATCCCATATACCCTACATACATTCCGTCTGGATCTACAAATTTTAGTGGGTTATTATAGCAATAAGCATATGGGCTCCATCTTCTGCTTTTATCTGCTAAGGGGTCAATAACGTGCCACCTTCCTGTCTGTGCATCATACATTCTTGCTCCATAATCATACTCTTCCAATCCACTACCATCACTAAACTCTTTACTTTGCAATTCTTTCCCGTTGTATTGATATTTATTATCGCCTTTATTGGACGCCTTACTACAAATACCTTCCATACGCATCCCAAAAGGGTAAAAATGTGATTCTTCTAAGACGGCACCCCGAGTGTGCACCACTTGTAAATTATCAAAGAACACATCTATTACACTTTCGTTGCTACAGTAGATGTAAATATACCCATTTTTTGGAATTGAGATATTCTGTAGTTCACTAAAATGCTGTTTAAACTCTCCTTGCCCACCCACCATACTTGAACCTCCTCCTGCGTATTTAAACTGTTCGTCAAACAAAATATAATTAATAAATGCTTTTGGCTTATTCGTATTGTTTACTGCTTGCGTATTTTGATTATTTTGGAAAATATTTGTAATACCATTTCCTGCCTGCCCATAAACAATTGATGGAGATACAGTCCCATGAATGGCAGATGTTGCGAGTGCACTTGGTGCTCCTAAAAATGCAGTGGTCAGATTTTGTGCTGTTAATAAACAATTGGTGCAGGTGCCGTTATTCGTTACCGCCTGATTATAATAGCTTCTACCTAAAATATCTAGCTTATCGCCTGCCATTACATGCAGGGTTATGCCTAATCCAGTTTTATTTTCATTACCATTGATCCTATATAATTTTTTACTATTAGCCGCTTCAAATGTTGCGTCAGATGGGTTATTACCTATACCATTGTCATTGTTAATATAAGTCGGCAAACCGGGTACAGGGTTTACTTCGGTGTTTACGATATACCCGGTATTAATATCGTAAAACCCTTGTTCAATTGATAACTTGGTATCTTCTAAACTCGCAATTGGATATTTGTCCTGTTGATATTCATCCGTAAGGACCATCCGTACATTACCCAAATGATCCTTAATCATATAATCAAAGGCAAATCCACTTGGCAGCTGGTTGTTAAATATTGGTCGAATGCGACCTTCTTCATGACCAACAAATTGCAGCTTATCAATATAACCCATTGCTGTGTTTATTGTATAATCGGAGTACATTTTGGTTTCATAAATAAACTCACCTATATAATCGGTGGTGGTAACTATATCCGTTGTAATAGCATTGCCATTGTAAGAAACTTTTCCAGCTGTTTCGGAAATAATTTTTTGCAGTTTTTTACCTCCTGCATCGTAAGTATATGTAACAGACCCTTTAGAGGAAACAGCGACTGTTTGAGGAAGGTTGAGATAATTATAATTTATACCGCTGACGTTTTTATTCTTGTCGGTTATTAAATTACCGTTGGCATCATAGCTATAATCAGTACCTGTTTTTGTTCCAAGATCATATTTAAAGTCGCCCAGTTTACTATCATAATCGTTATGAATATCTGTAATACATAGGAGTTTGTTAGTGTTACTATTTAAATTAAAACTGTAATTATAAATAAGATCATCTATTTGGCTACTTGTGTTTATTTTTAAACCCCACTGTTGCATTCGTTTAATATTACCGTTGGCATCATAAGCGGAAGTATAATCATTGCCATCGCCCATTAGTACACTATAATCTACAATATTTTTATTCCAACTATTATCAGGATTATTCTGTTTAAAATCTGCTTTTAATAATCGATTAACATTATCATAAGAATAGTCATATTGGCGATTAACTCCATCTCCTTTACTTTTCCATTCAGTACCTGCAATATTACCGTTATACTGTGCAATTGTATATGAGCTACCGCTTGCAGATGCGTTGGTTTTATCGTAAGCTAATTCAAAACCAAAATATGGGCCATCTGGACCCGATGGAGGCGTTGTACTACTTATAAAAGCTCTGTTCACCCCTAATATCCAACCGCGTATATTGTAATCATAATTGAGTGTTTCCAATTCAGCTACGTTGTTAGGTTTATTACCAATTTTTTTTGTTTTTAACTGGCCCAAATCATCGTAACTATTTTGTAAAATATTTTTTTCAGAGCTACTAACTGTTTGTCCGTTAATCGTACTGATTATTTGTTTACGTACAAACAATACTCTCCCCAAATGATCATATTCCATTTTAGTAAGAACTGTATGTGCCTGGGTAGCGCTTCCTGTTTTTGTATGTTGTAATAAGCTTCTTAATGGCTTGCCGCTAAAATCATATTGAGTGGTAGAGATATCTTTGCTATTACTAGTGTTTATACTCTGTGTTTGTATCGGACGGCCTTTTTCATCATAAAATACTACATTGTACAGATATTGTACGGGATTACTATTTAGTATTTTCACTTTACTTCCCGTTGGCATTCCCTTAATTGCATAGTTTGCAGTTAAAGGCACTGCATAGAAAGGCGCCGCATTATAATTAGTAATAAAATAGTTACTATTAGCAAGGCTACTAGCATCTATCACCGAGCTTAATGTCGAACCACTGGTTGCGACCCAACTGTAATCATCATAATAGTTTTGAGTAAGCAATTCAAAATTAGTTACTGTAGCTGGATAATTCGAAGCTACATCTGCATTACTTAGATGTGTTATAAAACTGGTAGTCCCATCAGTTAACAAACCAGTTTGTATCGGTCTGTTTAATGGATCATAGATGGTAACCAACCATTTAGATAGTCCAGAAACAGGAAATCTTAAATTACCATCCTGCATCATTACCAACCTATCTCTTTCGTCATATACCATATATACTTCTGCAGCACCTGGTTGCTTTTTTACTATCATGCGATGCCGATAATCATATTCGTAGCGAAAACATAATTCATTTGCAAAGACATTGATAGCAACTCCGCCAAGGTAAGCTTCAAAAGCCTTAGGTGGTAAAACAAAACGCAGTTGATCAAAATCGTCATACACATAATAGGTACAGAGCCAGCCTATATGTCCATTACTGACAGTATTACCTACTTGTACTTTTTTCAAGAGTACAATTCCTTCTTTATTTTTAAATTCAATTACTTGCTTATTACGTTCATCAATTGTCACATTTTTATACAATTCCCCAGGATTATAACTTGTAGAACTGCTAGGCAGACTTCCTTGTGCAGCAGCAATCGTAAATAGTTTTACATCATCATCAATAGTATTAAGGAGATACTCCTGTTGTATCGATTTTTCTGTGGTAATGGTACTACCCCTACTTCCTACCCAGCTATTACCAGGTGCAAACGATTTTATGGGACGGTTCAAAGGAGATGCTTCGTAATCAATTTGTGCATAATAAAATGATTCGCCTTGTGCTCCATATTGAACAGTCATAAATGTTTGCTGTTGCTGAAAAGGATTTATTTTAAAAGAACCATTATCAGTAATCTCTGTACTACCGTTTGTGGTACTCGATACAAAAGGTAAATATTTGTACGTTTGCCGGCCTAACACGTCATAGACTGTTGCATTTACTAAGTCTTTTTTATTAGGAGATGCTTGTTTACTTACTGACTGCAATGGTCTTCCTAAGCCATCCATATATGAAGTAGCGGTCTTCACCTCTTCGACTATTCGCGTAGGAACTATATTGGCATCGCTAATGGGTACAGTGGGAGTCCATTCTCTTATATAGTTTATCTTAACCGTTGGCAGGTATGCAGGTGGCGGTGCTACAGGTGTTTGTGCCAGAGTGGTTGTAATACAGATACAACCTAAAATAGCAGCAAGAAATATTTTCTTTGATGACATATTGATATCAATTAGTTGGTTCAAAGTTTATTGGGTAATTGCATTTGTAATGGCAGTATCTAAAGGATTGGTGCTTGCAGCGAAAACCCCTATGATAGTTCCATCTTTATCTATTAGATATTTTTGAAAATCTCTTTTCACTTTCACATTCATATTGCCGTTCTCGCCAGTACGTTGAAGCCATTGATATATAGCATGCGTATCACTGGTACTATCTTTAACTCCTGTAATTACAGATATGGGGAAATTTATATTATAAGTATTCCTTAGCAAGAATTTAAGATCATCGTCTGTTCTTGACTCATTACCAAAATCATTTGATGGAAAACCAATAACAACTACACTGTCTTTATATTGTTGGTACAATTGTTCAAGTTGTGGTAACTGTACTGCCGCATACTCACTGTTTGAAGCAATATTTACTACTAAAATTTTTTTGCCTTGATATTGAGACATGCTAATGTGAGTACCCTTTAATGTGGTGAATTGTTTTGTATAAATACTTGTTGTGTATAAGGAGAATACAATTGTGATTACAGTTAATATTTTCATTTGTTATTTTTTAATCGTGATCAGTAATACAAGTTGTTGTGGAAGTTTGCGTATAATTCTGGCTGTTGCTACCATCACTCCAGTGGTAATGATAAGTACATGTCCATAAACCAGTAAATCTATTATAGACGGAACTGCTATACACTTTTACACCGGTCTCACAAATACCATTGATACATTTTTTATCTACCCCAGAACAGTTGTTACTGTTACAAGTAACAGGTGGTGGGCAGATAGTATAATTTACATCTTTCACTATCCACTGTGTTTGTCCGTAGCTGGTGCTACATGGGTTCATATCCATTTGTTCCTGCTCTTGCTCCCCAGTATTTTGATTGTAAACATTTTTCTTACATCTGACAGCTGTTGTTGTGTTCTGCCAATCAGCATTGGAAACACAGGAAGAACTTGCGCCGATATCGTTCCATCTAACAGTATTATAACTTCCACTGACAGGGTTATTATCCTTCTCTTCCTGTTGCATGATATTTGTTATATAAATATTGTTTTGGGGGCAGGGTTTGCAACGTGTCTGTCCTGTGGCAATCCATTGAGGTGTACCGCTTGGAGGTAACACTTGATATTTATAATCATACTGTTTTAAAATATTATTGTTAAAATCCCTAACCAGTAACAACCGTTGCAATGCATCATATTCATATTTCCTAGGCTTGCTATTTACATCTATTTCACTCGTCAAGCCAATCATCGGCGTGTAAGTATACGTATTAAGCTGTATTGCATTTGAGGGAAACTGGTTGCGTAATTGCGACAAGTCACCATTAATTGCATTGTAGGCATTTAATAGTGAGCTTTGGTTAACGCCTGTTGCTTTTGCAATGGGGAGCGTGTTATTGTAACCCCATAAATAAGAAGTAACAACCCCGTCTTTAGATGTAATTTCGGCAAGGTTACCATTATAAAACTTAACTAACTTTTCATCTTTGTATCGATTATCTTTTATAATTGAATTATTATTAGTGTTAGTTACAGCATTAGTAAATGTTGGTGACACAACCGTTAGATTAATAGCCTGTACTTTGTTTATATAAACTTTATTTACAGGAACTGTACTATAATCATATCGGCTGAATGATGCTCCTAACAAATTGCTATTTTTCCATTTACTGCTTTCTATTAAGCTATTATCATAATTATCCTGCAATTGCAAAATGGGCTTCAATTCTGCATCTGCTGCTGCCTTTGCATTATCATGATAAGTTTTAAAATTGTTAACGGGATCAGTAAAATTAGTACGTCTATAAGCAATGTAATTTATTCTAGCAGTAGTTGCACATTGAATAAAATTCAGATATGCCGTTCCAAGGCACTGAGCATTACCTGCACAAGAAATTTTTGCATTTATATAATTGACAAAACATGTATTATAACCAGCTTGATATTGAGCATAACCATCAACAATGCCATCACAAGTAGATAATCTAAAATCTGAAGCATATGAATTTCTCGTCTCTAATATTTCCCCTTTGGAATTGACGCTTGTAACCTTGGTTGGTTGGTGATGAAAAGAACTTTCAAAGTAAGTAGTATTGACTGTACTAAGTACAATATTGTTAAATAGATCATATTCTTTCTTATTTACACTTTCGCTAATTTTATGTGCTGTACTTAATTCATATTTTGTTCCTAACATTTGGCCGTAAGGACCACTTCTAGTTACAATAAAAGCAGGAGTTCTAACAATACTTTCTCCATAAACTGGAGTATAAGTAGTTTCTTTTAATAATTGTCCTGTCTGATTATACTGAGCATCATATTTGAGTTCACCACGCATATAATCGAAAGCAAGAGGTGCTGAGGGAAAATTTGGTGCATTTCCGTCACACCCTGTATTATTTACCGTTTGTGTAGCTATATCTCCTGTATTAGAAAGCCATGGGGGTGTTCCAGTGGCTCCATAATACTTATAAAGACTATACCCATTTGCAGACTGCGCGACTTTTACCTGGCTATAACCAATATGGTTGCCTTGAGTAGTTGCCATCGGCCTTATACTACATGGTGATTTATAATAAGTTGCATCAGCTAGGGAAATACAGCCATAATGCGTTGGATCAGGCTCAATTGAACCATCTGCTTTAAAGTACCCTACATCTCTTATAATATCGTTCCTTATAATACCTACGTAAACCGGTCTACTATATAGAATACCGCTTGACACTCCATTATCCAGAGTATAATTATACGAAGTGATTGTATTATTTACTGTAACACCATCATTAGTGGTAATGCTTTTTATTCGATTACCACCGATTACAACAGTATTGGTAGTTTGAACGGTTTGTAATTGAGTAAGCGTTGCTGTTGCTCCCCCAACGATGTTAGATGCTTGTGGGAGCGTTAAGGTTGCTTGATAAGTATCGTTAGGCAAAGTGATACTATTTTGAAACGAGTAACTTTCATTCACAGGAGTACTATAAACCGTAACATTATTGCTGTTTTTTATAACAAAAGTGCCACCATAGTTAGATGTATTATTAAATGACATATTTATTGCTGTTCCTTGTGTTACAGTAAATGGAATAGTCATGGTATAGGTAGCTTGCGAATATAGATGTACATATAAACTACCTAGCGTTGCATTAATAATACTAGTGTTAGTGTTATAAACATTGTGAGGTTCGAAGTCAAATAATGAATGGCCACCAGTAGGATAATTAATCTGTTGTAGTGTTCCTGCACGCATTGCAGGCCAATATGAATCCCTATCCGCTCCAGGATAAAGTGTAGCCGTGTTCGAACCAAACTGTGTATAAGTAGGAATAAGCGTTTGATTATTAGTGATCCCATTATTAAACCCCCAATGATCTATACTAAAACTTAAACGTCGTGGTACTTGTTCACTAAAATAAGTAAAAAAGTAAGGTGGTTTATTGAGAGAATTATCACCGGAAACTTCTTGTACCTGCTCCAGCTTCAAGCGTTGACGATCTGTTTGTAAATTTGGTGCAAGAGCCTGTAAATCTGGAGCAAGAGGTGTAGTGTTATCTACAAAATAGCTATACAAAAAATTAAATTTCTTTTTTACGGTAGTCCCATCTGTAATATGAATTGATGCTAAGGCCTTTGCATTTTGATTTATCAGATCAACTGCTGGTGACCATGAAATATCGCTTAAGTCTGTTCTTGCGGCTGAAGCTTCAATAAAATCTACCGTACCATTAGGAAATATAATTTGGCTTAACCTTACTCCTTGCACTATATTTTTTACTAAATCATATCCATGGGTACTTCCAAAAGTGCTACCAGATCCTCCAGAGGGAATAGCATCGATTGGAAACATCGAAATAGTATGATATCCGTAGTTTTCAGGTTGATAACTTAGTGTTATAGAAAACTGACTATCAGCTGTCATAATTTTATTTAGAAACCAGCTTGAAATAACATTAGCAGTAGATTGTCCATTTACCCATGTTGATGGTTTAGTAATTTCCACAGGTGGTGTCCCTAATACTCCCGGAGTGTTACCAAAATAATATTTGGTTCCATCAGGTGTAGTGATAACAAAGCTTTGTATACTACTGTTGGTGTTTTCTACATAGTAAGGTTCAATTTTAAAATCTGCTTCTGGAACAATAACTGGTGTTCTATCATCACGGAAATAAAATTTGCCGCTATAATTACCAAAATTAAAAAAGAATAAATCTGGTTCCCCGTCTTTTCTTCCTTCTGCAAAAGGTTGCCAATCTTCTACCACAATCCCCGCCAAATAACTATTATACCCATAATCACTAAAATGCCCTTTTTCAGCCACTCCAGCATTATTAGTACCTCTTTCATCTGGTGTTCCCATTACACTTCTAGTAATTACACCTCCTGCATTCAATGCCCAACCTGCACCTACCCAACTTGCAGGTTCTTGAACTTTTAATCCCGAAGCATGATAGCTTAGACTTATCGGTAGAGATAACGGGCCAGAAGAAACATTATGAATTGGGATATTTATTTGAGGGAGTCCTGTATGATAGTTAACAGGAATATCTCCATATTTCCCCAGAGAAGCTGCTGTTGGAGATGCAATAGTTATTTTATTTATTGGATTATCTTGTTGTGCCTCGGAATACATTTGTACAACAAATAAAGCAAGTATTATGAATACTAAGGATCTTTTGGAAAATTTTGACATATCGATTTTTTATTTTCAGAAATTATATCCAGTTCGAAATATTATTGGCTGACTCACCGGCGCATGCTGCCGCGCCAGCATATCATACAGCAACTGTATCTTCGTTTGTTTGATCAGTTTACTTTTTACATTGATCTTTTTACTGATGCCGATCAATCCTGATTGCTGCCAACCATTATAGCTTTGCAATTGCTGAATATTTTTAAACTGCGCATTGTAATTCATTTCAAAACCACCACTTACAAAAAATTGTTTCTTTAGTTTCCAGTCGATAAAACTTTTTGCACTTATACCTTGATGCGTTATTTGAATATGCTCAATACTGCCCATACCCATTTTATAACTGGCGCCAATACCTATGATTGATTTATCATTGAGTTTGTAACCGAGGCTTAAACCGATATCGGCGGTGGTAGGCACCAGGCTATTGTTTTTTGCAAATTGAAAATCACTGCCGAACTGTATGCGTTGTTTGAATGTTTTGGTTTTGGTTTCATTGGGTTTAAAGTCCGGTGTTTCCCCATTACCGCCTCCAGCTTTTAATATCTTGTCTTTTAACTGGTTTAATTCTGATTGTGCGGCCTGTATGTTTTGCATGATCTGTTCCCTTGCATTGGGGCCACCGGCTGCAATTTGATTTTGGATTAATACATTTACACTGGCCCTTGTTTGCAGGCCGGCAAGGTTGGCGGTTTGTCCACCAGCAGCGGATGGCGAGCCAAATAATTTTGCCAGCATACTATTCTCCTGTGCAAATTGTTTGAAGGCGGGAATTTTATTTAAAAGTGTGAGTGCAGTTTCTTCGGCTTTCTTTTTATCCTGGAAGATGGCCTTATAGTTCCTGATCGTTTCTACATAATAATAACTCTCTTTATTGATCTTAGTGAGGTATTTACTTTTGCCGATACATTTTACCGCTTCATCAATCAATTGTTTTTTTCTTTCTTTAATAAATGCTTCTACGGCTTCTTGTTGTTTTACTTCATCATCCAGTGCCTGCAATTTTTTATTGGCAGCAGTTACCGGTTGTACTAATTTGTTATCAATATTTTGTTTTTGATTGTCTAAATACTGCAGGCTGGTAGTGAGTTTATCTCTATACTCATCATACCGGGCTTTATATCCTGCTGTAATGGTTTGCCCCTGCTTGTATTGTTCTAATAATGTAGTGAAGGTGGGTTTACCTGATCCAAATAACTTTTCTGCTGTTGCCGGGTTGGCTTTTTGTATTAACGGTTTTAATTTATTTTCCCAGCGGCTGAGTTTGGTAAGGGTCTTTTCTGTTTTGCTGGTAATGCGGTTACTGTATTGATCAATTTTTTTATCTACCTGTTTGACATAATTTTTAGGTACCTGCTGCAGGTTTTGCAAGAGCGAATCTTTCTGAGCTTCGCAATAAAACGACAGCGAAACAAAAAGCAATAAAAGGGAGAACCGGGTAAGGCTCATAAAGGGTTTAGTTCGGGTTTATATTCTGGTATAAGATGTCTTACACCGCAAATTGCATAATTAGTTTTTTAAAACCTTGTTGCTTTTCCCATTTTAAATGGGAAAATACTCATTGTGGATTCGGAATAATTCTTTACATCGCAACATTAATTCATAAAGGCTTTCAACATGTCTCAAGTTTGTAAGTGTGCTGTTTTATCAATAACTGGTTAATAAGAAATCTTTTCTTCGCGCAGTTATAGCAATACAATATCACCTACATTTCCAGTATTATTTTTTTCACTACTTACTCTGCAAAAAAAATTCGCATTATAAATAATGATTTCAGCCTATATATCTTTATTCTTAAATCGGGTAAAGAAATGGTATGTGATTAAGCTGGTTAGGGTAAATCAATAACTTCCTTCAATGATTAAAAGTATAGGAAGTTTTTGATTAAACGCCTTTTTAAATAATTATTTTTTAATACTTTTTTAATTTTAACATTAAGTCTTTGAGTTTAAATTAGAAAAGATTTTATTAAACTAAATACTTCCCATTTTTAAAACGCCCGTATCGCCCGCACATAATTCAATTGATTTTTCTGAGGATTATTATAGTTAAACATATAGTTGTAGTTCTGATCGAGTGCCCTGAAATAATCATACTCAGTTGAACTCCAGTAATTGAATGCTCCAGCAAATATATGTGGAGGGAAACCGCCGACAACATCCTGATAGGATGATAAAGCTTGCAATTGACTAGATGAAGGCAAGAACCAATCACTAAATCCTCCACCACGATAATCTCTGCATAGCTTAGCTGCATATGAGCCTGAGTTACCATAGACATTGATGATCTTTGTAGTATTAGTTGCACCATCAGCTGTACTATTTGCAGTTGTTGCTGTGGTAAATAAACTTCCAGGAGCCCAAGGTATTGCAGTAGATTGATCAACAGTAGCTGCGACTAATCCATGTTGGCTAGTTCCATCTATGTCAAATATGATACCTCCGCCGTGATTTAATCCGATTGCAATGCCTGTAGTAAAAGTCACTTGATTGCCATAGCCGGTACCAAAGCTATTTATCGCATATGCCCTGACGTAATAGGTGGTGTTTATAGAAAAGCTTACTGTACTAGCATATCCGGTTGCTCCGGTACCGTCAGATGTTTTGTTATCAGAGATAGTAGGGTTTTGATTTGTTGACCAACATACGCCTTTTGCTGTCACCGGTGCAGCAGGGCTATATAGGCTACTTCCTCCGCTAATCCATTTATGACTGCTTTCTACTACTGGTTGTGTTGTTAATGATGGTGTTCCACTTGTCTTGATATGTATCTCATTACCGTATCCAGTTCCCTTTGCGTTGGTTGCATATGCCCGTACATAATAATCATAATTCACTACCATGTTACTGGTTATACTAACAAATGTTCCTGTTCCAGTACCGTTGGAAGTTTTATTATCTGCAATAGTGGGTGCTGGAAGAAAGCTATAGCATATTCCCCGCTCTGTTATTGCTGATCCTCCATCTGATGTTATGGTGCCTCCCGATTGAATTGAAGTGGAAGTAATATTAGTTGCGGCTGTGGTGGTGAGAACCGGCACTGTACCGGTAGGTGCAGGAGGTGTACTATCACTACCTCCCTTTTTGCAACCACTGACTGTGGTGAGCAATAAAATACCAAACAAGAAAACAGAGAAAACAAATACCTTTTTCATACAAATAGTTTTTGGTTTAAAGAATGTATAAGGAGATGAAATCAGACGGTCACTTGTTGTCTATGCAACAAATATAAGTAATCATATATGATTACCAAAACTATTTTGCTTTTGTGAGTTTGCAGTACCTATATACATCATGCAACAGAAGGAATTTCAACTTAAACTGGGTAAGCAAATTGCAAAACTCCGAAAGCAAAAAAAGATTTCGCAGGTGGATTTTGCCTACGGTCTTGATATTGAAAAGCAAAACCTCAATAGGATAGAGAAAGGAAGAACAAACCCTACCAGTTGGACATTACAGCAAATTGCTACGTTATTAGAAATGCCTATTCAAAAACTTTTTGATTGGGAATAGATTGTAGAGCGGGTAAGCATAAAAAAAGACTATTGTTGTAGGATGTTCAGCTAGTCTATGCAAGCAGGGTATCTATTTTTTGATAAACGGTTGCTATTTCAAAAGGCTTTTCTAAAACATCATCTGCATGGTACATGCTGAAGTTATTTAATAAATCTCTGTTTGTTGACATTAAAATGACCGGACTTTTTAAACCGTTTTCTTTTAAGTTATTACAAATCTCTCTACCGTCATCGCCATTAAGCCATATCTCTAATAAGATTAAATCGGGAGAAAATTCTTCCAGGTTTTTACATAACTCTGCTTTTGAATTTGCAACTTTCACTTCATGTCCGTGAGTTTTCAGGGCTAATGAAAAGAGATCAAGGAGTTGCTCGGAAGCATCAACAGCCAATATTTTTGCCATATTTTGGGTTTATATGGTTAACCAATACTGTATCGGGAGAACTAAATTACAGCCCGTTTTTCAGAAAAGCAAGAGGGTTGTGTCATATTTTTGGCATATTAATAATGTATTTCTCTAAAATATGAAGTAGAAAATAGTCAACTGTAAATCACAACAGAAAACCTATCTTGTACAATACATCTCAATCTTCAAAGGCTGTGTAATCTTCCCGCTGTAGGTTATTACTAAAAAAGAACATAATATTCAACAAGCAGCGCAAGCAGAGAATAGTACAGGTAACATCAATAAATCATTCAACCTATGAATCACCATTCAGTTGACATCCTCCTTGTAGAAGACAGTTCTAATGATGCAGAACTTGCTATTCGGGCACTAAAAAAAAGCAATTTGGTCAATAATCTTGTTCACGTAAAAGATGGTGAAGAAGCCTTGGAATTTATTTTTGCAACTGGCAGATTTGCAAATACAAGGAATATAGATATGACTCCGAAATTAATTCTGCTAGACATACAGATGCCTAAAGTAAATGGTATTGAAGTGTTAGAGAAAATAAAATCAAATCCCGCCACGTCAAGTATTCCTATAGTTATACTGACTTCATCAAAGGAGAATCCTGATATACAAAAATGCTATGCCCTGGGAGCGAATAGCTATATTGTAAAGCCTGTCAATTTCGAGAGCTTTGCTGAAGCTATAAAGCATATAGGCTATTATTGGCTATTATTAAATCAACCGCCGGTGAAATAGGGACAGTATTCATCGTCAGTATTATAGCTTGATCAGGAGTTTATTTATTTTATCTAAAAGGACGCTAATATCAAAGGGCTTTTCGAGTATATCGTTTGCTTCACAGATCTCATAATCATGCAATAAGGCTGCATTTGCAGACATTAAAATAATAGGAATCTTTTTATTGAATTTTCTTATTTCTTTACATAGATCTTTACCGTTACCAGAACCTAGCCATACATCCAACACCAGTATATCAGGGGCAAAGGCTATTATCTTTTGAAAAGCCTCCTGTGTAGAATACGCTATTTCAATTTCATGAGAATGCGCAGTAAGGACAAAATGAATCATTTCAGCCACTTCGCTTGTATCCTCAATAATCAGAACCTTTGCCATCAACCGTAATTTTACTATTCACAGCAAGGTAACCAATCCGATATGATAAACGTTGCCAAAATTATTATTTTGTAAATCTCTGCCCCCTTTTTCTAATTGTAGAATGTACAATGCCCTTTTTAAAGGTTATTCTTCTGCTGTCTCAACTGGGAGTTATTTATAGAGTATACTTTTCCTGGATTTTAATTACGGTAGAGAAACGAGATGGGAAAAATTTACGAAAAATAATGTTGGAACAACATTTACATAATTCTTGCACAGTATTTGTAGTAATCGCCGTAACCGCTCTAATTACCAACAACAATGAAAGACTACACAACCCTTGACACACCAGCATTGATAGAAATGCTGATCAACCGGACTGCATATCTAACGGGCAAAATTGCTGAAAGAGGCATCAAGCCTGCAGACCTCACTCAATACGAGTATGAAATATCATTATTACAAGCAGAATTACGCTCCCGTAAAATAACTGAAAGTAATACTTCGGTAAGTGAGTCCATTAAAATAATTGAATAAATCGGAAAGAGTTTTGATCCGTATCTTTTGAAATATGCTTTTTTGGAATTAGCTTTAGAGTACCGCTTCAAAATCCAATCTTATTAATAATTTATTACAAGTAACCTGCTCACTGTGAGGCATGGTTGATTTTTTTGTATTCCCCATTTATATCCTGTTTGTGGATTTATTTGCGCAATTATTCTAATAAGGACATTGATTCACCTTTAAAAGTACTGGCCTGGTATTTGACAATTATTATATGGTTTTTCATAGGATATTGGAATCTAAGCGGGGCGCATTTCTATGCAGCCCTTTTTTTATACTAATTATTTGATCTATAAAAATGAAGATATTTAGGATTATTCCTTGTTAAGGAGTTTGTTTATTTTTCCTAACAGAATATCAATATCAAGGGGCTTTTCAATACTATCGTTGGCTCCGAATATCTCATAATCATGAAGCAATGCTGCGTTTGTAGACATTAGCATAATTGGTACCTTTTCATTAAACCTTCTTATTTCCTGGCATACCTCTTTCCCGTTTCCAGAGCCAATCCGTATTTCCAGAATAAGCAGATCAGGTGCAATTGCAATCATTTTTTCTGTAGCATCCTCTATGGAGTAGGCAATTTCAACCTCATGGGAATGAGCAGTAAGAATGAAGAATAGTATTTGAGCTACATCATGAGCTTCTTCTACAATCAGGATTTTGGCCATTAACATTTGACTAGGTAAGCAAGATAATCAATAAATTAAAATGACAAAAATTTACTGACTAGCAAAGGCCCTTTACATTTATTCAAAGCGGTTAACCGATACTGGCATAAACAATACTTACGATGAATTGCAGTGTCGTAGGTAACGAAAAAACAGTAAACGGAATAGGATATCCTGCAAGGTTATACAAGCAGCATATCAATTTTTTTATACACGGTTGTAATATCAAAGGGCTTTTCTAAAATATCATCTGCCTGGCAGGAATCATAGTTCCGTAAAAGATTGGGGCTTGCTGACATCAAAATGATAGGAATTTTTTTGCCATTGTCAGTACTCTTAATTTCAGTGCATAACCTTCGTCCATTTACTCTATTAAGAACGACATCCAATAAGATAACTTCTGGGATAAATGAACTGATGAGGTAAGAAAGGCCGTCTTTAGTATCTGTAGTCTGTATTTCATGCCCCTTTTTTTGAAGGATGAGTGATAAAAGCGCCAACAACTCTTCTGAGTCGTCAATAATCAATATTCTAGCCATTGTCAATTTTTTAAAATGCAATTAGCTCAACGGGAGAACTAATATATTGCGAGTTTGAGTTAATTCCAAATAACATATGTTATTTTATTGAAATTGAAGTTTTTTTGACTGCTTTCAGACATTTAAGCAAACAGGAAATGTAGAGGAACGGTTCGGAATGATTTATACTCTTTACAGCGAATTGAGTTAAGGGATGCACATTTGAAAGTCACTCGGTTTTACTTTTCTTTTAACCCATTTTTATAGAAAATCTTATTAGCGGTATCAATAATTGTATCTAATTCTGATTTATGGTAGAAGTAAAATTGATTGAGTGTGTTCTGCATTTCTTTAATCGTATCAGTGTCTTCTTCAGATGCTATATGCTTTATTTTTTCCAAGCCATTACGTAAGGCATTGCGGACATACATCTTTACTTCTGTAAAAGCGGTGATATAATTTTGCTCTTTTACTTCCTTCGTTTTATTCCAGTTGATATCAGTACGGAGTCGGTCAGCTATTTCCATAGCACTGTAGATCCTGGCATCAGCTCCTTTAACAGAACCTTTAGCGCAATTATATACGGAGCATAATAACAACTCGTATCCCCTTGCTGACATAATAAAAGATTTGAAGCAAAAGTACGCAGGGATATATAGAACCGTCCTTATTATATATCAAACAACGTTTTTCTTTGGCTCTCCCCTATAAAAGCCAGCCACCATGCAAAAATACTTTTCTCCACTATTCCCCTTTCACTTGCATGGTCTTTCTTGAATACTCTACAACTTCCTCCTTTGCTTTGTGTGTGTAACCGGCAGCTTTATTAAAATAGTGATATCTCCTTTCCTGTTCTGCTATACTACTTGAAAAAGTATTATGGCAAAATCGAAATCTTTAGTTCTTTCCAACAATTCCTTTGCTGAATCACTATTTTCCATTGGAACCAGGTTCTCTCTTGCAAAAGTTTTTGATGATTTTCTCACAATGACAATCGCAGCCTGCTCCATTAATCCCCTGACCAAACTCTCGAACTATGAAGAAGAATATTTACAAACGATTGCTCCCTACAAAGAATCTGAACTCCGACATGAATTTCCTAAAGCATTTGCCCATTTAATTAGGCAGATGGAAGAGCGGGTTACAGATTCTCAAGGGAACGATATTCTTGGCGAATTCTTTGAGCAGCATCTTTCAAATGGCAGAAATGGACAGTTCTTCACGCCATTTCATATTTGTGAATTGATAGCTTCTGTAATTCTGGGAGAAAATGAGAGCAAAACCGATACGCCTATCCGGATTCTTGATCCTACCTGTGGCTCCGGGAGAATGCTTCTGGCTGCCCGTAAGAGTAATGCAACTGCTGAGTATTATGGTATCGATATTGATCATACTTGTGTGAAAATGGCCGCACTGAATCTTTTCTTAAATGGTATGTGGAATAGCGAAGTACTGTGTGCGGATTCATTACGTGCCAATGATTTCGTTATTTCGTATCATATCTCTCTACTTCCTTTCGGAATATTTAAGATAACTGATAAAGAAAAATCGAAACTCTGGCATATGCATCAAAAATCATTTGAACCACCCGAGAAGAAAAAGTCAGGAGAATTAATTGAATTGGATAAAACGCCATTCAAAGATCGGATTGACATCAAAGGAACGCAACTAGATTTATTTTAAACCTCCGGCACGGAGGTTTTTTATTTTTTGTTTCTCTTCCTGGCAGGCGTGTATGTTGTACTGGCATGTTAATCGTCTAAGTAAGAAAAGTGTAACTAAATTATAAAACGTAAGACTGAAACGTTGTATTTAGCAAAGTCTCCTTCCAATTTCCCAAGAAGATTTTGCTAAAAAACACTGAGAGATCTTCATACCGGAATGGCTTTGTCAAAAAACGGTTAGCGCCGGATTCGAAGGTATCCTGTATATCAGTTTCAGAGGTCGAAGTGGTAAGCATCACTATAGGCGTCTTATCAAATTGCTTTTGCGTCCTTATCCATTTCAAACACTGTTTTCCATTTATCGCCGGAACGTTTATGTCCAGGAAAATAATGTCCGGGCAATAGGTCGTCTGCAGAATATCCATGCATCCGGCTACATCAACAACCCGGACAATCTTTGCCTGTATAGCGGCCTTGTCAATTGCCCGTTCAAATAAAAAACTGTCATCGTCATCATCTTCCAAATGTAAAATGTGTATTGGGGTTTCAGGCATAGAGGGAAATTGTAGCTACGGTAAAGAAGTTTTATACTGCCATTAAATTTAGGAAGTTTCTCCAATAAATCATGCGTATTAATACGCACTTAAAAAAATTACCGTCATATTAAAAATTCATGCTACACGATACTACACTGCTATGATGAAACTGGCAGTATAATTTTCATAAAAGAAAACTAAAATAATTATGCTATTTCTTTCTTTTCCGTAATGAATCCATCACCACTTTTGCAACCGAAGCCCGCTTTCTGTCCATTTCCTCTTGCGTTATTGCATCATAGGTAACATTCACTCGATAGCCCTTTATAATTTGTTCCTGTTGTTCCTGAGAAATGCTTGCAGTATCCAAGTATTCAAAGAGTGCGTCGGGAGTAAAGAAATAAATATCCTTGTTTTCAAAGTCTTTTATACCCTCCTTACATTTCTTCTTAATCTTATCTAATTGCTTAGGGTCACCGGAGAGCGAAACAACTGTATCATATTTTGCAGCAATACATTTTTCGATATTATGCATTTCCCATGCAGGATCGGTAGTTACAGAAACTTCAACCGCAATCGTTCTCCCTTCCTTTGAAAACAATACATCTACATTGCCATTTCCATCTGGTACCTGCATTTCGAGGACTGCAGTATAGCCTCGTGCTTCTGCCATTTTCTTTACAAATGCCTGCAAGTACCGATGCGTTGATACGTCTTTTTCAACTTTTGGAGATTCTGGTTCTGGTTGTATGTCGATTGGAATTTCCTTTCGAGGTACCAATTGCGGTTCTTGTACTGGCTTCTCTACCGACACCTCTTTCACCGGTTCATTTCGTGTAGGCGGTGCTGGTTTTTCTTTTGGTTTATCAGCTTTCTTTTCTTCTTTGGCAGTGTCAAAATTCATTGATTTAAAAAGTAGTTCCTCTACCTCTGCTTTTGTTGTTGCATATTTATTTCGTGTATGGTCAACTACAGCAGTTTTGTTTAGTTCCTTTTGATCTTCTGATACGGGTTGGAGTGCAATTGTATCCAAGGAGCAATCAAACTGGGGTTGTTCTATCCGTACCACCGCTTCCCCTCTTCCCAAATTCTGCAGGTCAGTGTGATCAAACCCACTAAAGCCGTCCTGCAATTTCTTTGCATCTGGTTCCCCTACCCGAAAGACGATCCTTGTATTGATATTACCCAGCACACTATTTAATAATTCTCCATCTTCCCGTTGTAATTGCTGTAAGTCCTGGTGTGATAAGGTTAACCCGACATTGTACTTTCTGATCCCACTTAACATCTCTTTTATGGAAGGGGTGATGAAATTCTGAAATTCATCCAAAAAAATGAAAATGGGATTTCTGTTTGCTTGCTGTTGTCTTCTGAATACCGCCTGGTGAATTTTTGATAACATCAATGAACCCAAAAGAAAGCTATTCTCAACACCAATCAATCCTTGTGAGAGTTTTAATAGAACAATCTTGTTATCGCTCAGTAACGATTCAAAATCAAGTCCTGTTTTTTGTACCACCATATTGCGAATACTCTTGGGACGCAGGAACGTATCAAGCCGGGTAAGGATAGGGCCAATAGAACTGGTTTTTTGTAACGGGTATTCCTTTTGCCAATAGTATAGTACCGAAGGGTCGGTAACATTTTGTAAATAGTCATTTCTGAAATCCTTTTCAATTAAAAATCTTCTTAGGTCGTTTAGTGAGCCTCCTTTTTTATTTTCAAGTATTGCAAGAATGGCATTTCCAAATACCGCATTCATCTGGTCACCCCATGAAGTTGCGTATTTCCTGAATGCTGCTACCAGGTCAGAAGACAGTACTTCTTTTTCAATATCACTATGCGCTTGCAAAATATTTAAGCCAATCGGAAACTCTATATCCGAAGGATCTACCAATACCACATCCTTGATTCTATGTTTAGGTATTCGCGCAATGATATCATCAACGAGATCGCCATGAGGGTCGAATAACACAATACCGATATTTTTCTGAATGTCCTGCAAAAGTAAGTTTGCGATAAGTGTAGACTTACCTGTGCCAGTTGCGCCTATGATATGAGTATGCTTCAGGCGATCTTCCAACCCAAACGTTACATTCGTAGAGATACCATTATGATTATTTTCTCCCAACAGAAACTGTTTGCCCTTTGCTATTACCGGTGCTTCTTTTGTCTTCCGTGATGAAGCAAACAGCTTTTTTGAAATGATACTTTCCGAAGGAAAATGTACTATAGATACCAGTTCATCAAGATTCAATAACATACCTAAGCGGTGCGATTCCCTGCAAAGTATATCAACCGCTCTTGTTTCAAAATCATAGGTCTGTGTTGATAATGGCGCTAGTTCATTCGCTGTTCCCTTGCTGGCATGTATGACTGCAAAGCTTATTCTTTCAAGAATAACAAAGGCTTCATCGAGTTCTGTTGCCTGCGCAAAGGTTCGCACCGTAACTCCATATAACGGACTTTGCACTTTTTCTTTTGCGAGTTGCGGCATCTCAGGAGCATCTTTAAAAAACGATGTGCCATCATGCATGGTTACTGACCGGAGAATACTTTCACTCCATTGATTGGCTGCCGGTTGAAATAATACCTGTATACCTGCTTGTTCATCGGTACTAAGTTTTTCCAATACGGCGAACACTGCAATCAACGGATCAAGTGAACTGTTTTTCCCTGTATGCATTGGACGGACAAATTCATGTTTTAATCCAAAATCAACTACTGCCGTGGATAACTCAGGGTGCAGGATATTATCCAAATAGACATCTGATTCTATAAGGGCATGCTGCGGGAAGATTGCAGTGAGATAAGTCTCTAAAATATCTATTGCCTGCTCATCACACACAAACTGCAATATGATTTCTTTTTCTGTTCCAATGATCTCAAAAGAAATCGGACTTTGTGTATAGGAAAGCATCACTAGTAATGCTTTCATCTTTTCTGGTGCTGCTCTCTTATCCTTGGGTATTTTAACCTGGAGTGCTTTTAGTATTATTGCAGTTGCTGGCTCAAACGATTCTAATGTTTCGTAGTCGAGCAGTTGTTGGTTGCTGTGTGAAGATTTCACCCTTGGCTTTTCTTTAAACCCTTCTATAAATTTACTTACCCAGGTATGATGCTTCCCGTCATCTATGATTGGATTATTCCCCGGATAGCCATGCCTGTAGTATGGAATAAAGGGTGGTTCCAACTGAACAGCGTGTTCAGCAACAAACCAGCCTCTGCCCCTGAACTCCCAATTATAAAACTGAGCGGTATAAAACTCTGACTTTGTCATAGGATGAGATTATAGACCACCCATTTTAAACTGCCGTTCTGCATCAGTTAACTTTAGTAAGCCCTTTCCTTCTGATACTTTTTCAATTGTTTCTAAAATGCAGTCATGCACACATGACCTGAACATATCTTCTTCATCAACCTGGTAGAAGGTTCTTTTTGCTGCACGGGCATTTAAAAAATCACCTACTTTAGTCCTACCCAGCATCGTTCTCATGGTTCCTGCTGTTTCATAGAGCCACCAGGAAATAAAAAAATCCTTGCCAAATGGTGAGGCACATACATCAAATACGATATCCCCATGTTTTATCCGTAAATAGTCCCGTGCTGCAGATAATATGCCTCCTTCTTTATGTCGGGTTTTAGAAATAACTGCATTAGGCATTTCATGATGTGCCAATGTTTTTTCCAATTCAGCATAAAAGAGTTCCGAAGACACAGAAAAGGATTGAAAAAAGTGAGACCAGTGAGAGAGTACCTGGCTAACCGGTATATTGCCGCCCAGTAGTCCTCCTCCTGCGCGCACCGATCTAAAAATCATAAATACAACAGCAAAAAGGAATAATACAATAACATACGACATCGCAGAGTTTTCCTGCAGCATAATAAATAGTTTAAGGTTAAAAATTAGGTATCGATAACAAGTATATTATTGACGAACAGCATTTCTCAACGTAGTTTACCGGAATTTGTATTACGGGGTTTTCACGTAGTACAGTACAAAGTTTGTCATGAAAAGGTGGTACAACTTAAATACCCTACAAAGGGTATTGCAGGATGATCTTCACACAGGTATCTTACTATCAAAAAATATGGAAACAAACTTTGAAGAAGTAGCTACATCTGGTATATGGGCAGAAAAACACCAGGCACACTTATCAGCACAAAGAGAAGCTGTGGCAATACAGTCTTTACCAGCAGGTGCAGCTATAGAAGCAATGTCCCGAATGGGCCAACAGTACATACATGAATTCTCTAACAGCGTTGCTTCTGGTCATAATAATGATTGTGCCCAGGCTGCTATAGCAACAATGGTGGAATTTTTCGGCATAGGAGTACATGCAGAAATTCCACGAAACCAACATGATTCCTTTAACGGAAGAAATTACCCAGACAATGAACAGTTTGTAGATGCGATATGGCGTGACTACCCTACCAACGCTCCCTTTAATTGGTGGACATGGAAGGATCAGTTAAAGGATGCGCTCAATGGATATGGGCTGCGTTCAGGAATCGGGTATGCGGGAGCGTTTGGAAATGGCCAGGAAGAATGGAATAACGTGTACAAGTGGCTGCAAGCTGGATATCCGGTGGTAGTGCTGATTGATGTTAATCCTATTCTTGGCAAATGGGGTTATCACTATACGGTGTTATACAATTTTGATGGTACTAATGTGCACCTGAGCAATATGGCTGGTAACGGTATTGTACCATGGCATACTTTCATGGAAGCCTGGCATTGCGGATCAATTCCTTACCCTAATAACTTCGTATATATTACAGCGAGCAGGTAGTCACCTACCTGATCACTATTGAGGTAATTACTATTTATTTTTACTCTCGTCTTCATTGGGGATGAATTAATATAGGCAGGGTTCTACTCCTGCCTATATTTAAAATAGCGTGTTGTTTTGACGTACTTCATCTACTGCATTCTTGCCTCGAACAACAATATTCATTTCTACAACTTCTCTTCTTTCGCCATATACTTTTCTTGACCATACAATAACTTCTTGTTTATATCCATGTATAGGAATATCAATTGGCATTGTAGTGGCGCTGAAAGGTTTTGAAGTGGCCCCGTCAATCATTAGTTTTAAATACATCGAATATCTCGGCAGGTTAATTAAATCTTCTTCATTAAATACCGGATATACTTCTTGTAGCAATTGCTTTGCATCTTCTGCCCCTACCCGAAATATGATCATCGTTCCTACATTCCCGAATATAGCAGACCTGATTTTATCCTGTATTTGTTCAATGTATTGGTGCGCCATAAATAAAGACAATTTATATTTCCTGGCTTCAGCCAAAATATCGGCAAAGGATAATGATACAAAAGAGTGCATCTCGTCTACATACAAATAAAATGGTTTACGGTCTTCTTCATGTTGTGCTGCCCGTGCCAATGCAGCCAATTGAATTGCGTTTACTATCATGCTGCCGAGCAAGGTACTGGCATCTTCTCCTAGCTTTCCTTTGGAAAGATTACAAATCAATATTTTCTGGTTATCCATTACATCCTGTATACTAAAACTGCTTTTAGTTTGTCCTATAGTGTTTCTAAGATTGGTGATAGCAACAAACAATCCTGTTTTGTTTAGTATCGGACTAATTGCTTCTGCTTTTAATTGCGGAGGATATTTATCAAACTCATTGTACCAAAAGGATAACAGATATTGATCAGAACAATAGGATAATACTTTTCTTCTGAAATCATAATTGGTAAGTAAGGGCTGGATGTCGAGCAATGTTGCATTGGGATAATTACAAAGCGTTAAGAGTGCATAGCGTAAAATATATTCCAACCGCGGTCCCCAGGAATCTATCCATATCTTTTTGAATGTTGCGATTAATCCTGCGACAACTAAATGCCTTTGTTCTTCAGGTACATTATCCAGTGGATTAAATCCAATTACATATTCTTCATCTGCGGGATTAAAGTATATGACATCCCGTATTCTTTCTCTTGGTACGTAATCAAGTATTTTCTCTGCAATATCTCCATGCGGATCAATTAAACAAAGTCCATTGCTTCGTTGTATATCCGAAATAGCCATGTTCAATAACAGAGTACTTTTTCCTGTTCCTGTTTTTCCAATGACATAGATATGATTTAACCGGTCTGCATCTTTTATACCGAAAGGAGTTTTATTATTTCTGAAATTGGTGATGCCGATGGGAGTATTTTCTGGCATTTCCTGATTGTATAGAAATGAATACGGAATTATAAGAGAGGGCATTGATCTAGTTAGACGTACTTCCCTATCCTGACAAAAAGATCTACTGTTTGCAATACTTGAATTACTTATGAGGAAGACTATCCATCAACTTTTTGAAGAATTCATGTATGAATGTGAATTTGCTAGAAAAGCAAAGTCCAAAACACTTTTGGCTTATTCAAATACGTTTAAATTATTTATCAAAATAATTCCTGATTCTTCTTTAGATACGCTTACACAAGGAACTATCATTCGCTTTTTCAAAATCCTTCAAGAAAGAAAGCGTATTGTGGGTAGAGGAAGTGTTAAAGTTGGCATTAAAAAATCTACGGTTGCAACCTATTGGGTTAAGCTAAATGCTTTTTTTGAGTGGCTGGCTGTGAGGAAATATATTGAAAGCAATCCCCTTAGTGAGATGCTCTTTCCCTCGCCCAAATATGAGGACAGGAAGTATCTTAAAAAGGAAGATATCGAAAAGATAATAACCGGAATTCATTCACTTCCTAATTACAATATCCTATTATTAAAAAGGAATCTCACCATATTTTATATTCTCTTGTTTTGTGGACTTCGTAGGGAAGAGCTATTGTTGCTACAAATCCGGGATATTGATTTAGTAAGAAGAATGCTGACGGTACGTAGTGAGACCTCAAAATCAGAAAACACAAGAACAATTCCTTTACACTCAATGGTGCTTATGCACCTTAAAGATTATATAAATTCCAGAAAGAAATATACTACACCCTACCTTATTGTTTCAAGCTGGAAAGATGAGAAATTGACAGACGCTGGTTTAAAACATCTAATTGATAAATTAATGACTCAAACAGGAGTTAAATTCCATGTGCATCAACTCCGACACACTTTTGCTATTAATTTTCTTAAGACTAACAATAACATTGTAAAATTAAAACAGTTAATGGGACACAAGGACATTTCCGTTACATCAATATATTTACGGTGCTTGCCAACCAATGAAATTCGTAGTGATATTGAAAACATGAATATTGATAATTTAATCTGAGAACTATATACTCCTCATAAGTCTGTTTATTAATTAATACATATACTTTTTCTATCCTACGCAATCATTTTTTTTCGAAAATCTTGTGGGGAGGTGGTCCAGGTAAAGGGTATCGAGAAATACCCCTAAAATCCTAAAAAACCCTTTATTTGTGCGCTTAGCAGGATTCGAACCTGCGACCGTCTCCTTAAGAGATAACAAGGCGGATTCAAGTTTTATAATACCCTTATAAAATAAGGTTCAATCTGAAAAATTGATCAAAATGAGCGCAGCTCTACTGCGGAACAGGCCCTAGGAAAAAAGGTATACAATCACCCACATGGAAATACAAATTATCGCGAAAGAATTTTACGAGCACTCATTATATTTTAAAGGTTTCTCTAAAGAAACCATCAAGCGCTACAAATACACCATAGACCTGTACTGCAAGATTATGCAACTTCAGCTAATGGAACAGATTACCCAGGAGAATATCCGTGCTTTATTCTTTCATGGAAGAACCGTAAGACAATGGTCTCCAAACACTACCATTATATTTCACAAGTCCCTGCATGTGTTTTTCACCTGGTGCATTTCAAAGCACTATATAGATTTCAACCCTATTGATGACATAGAGCGACCAAAACTACAGCAAAAGCTTCCTAAGAAGCTCACGAGACAAGATGCGCACAAGCTATTAGAGATTGTCTACAATTACCCCTACACGAACAGATTTTTAAGATATCGAAACCATGCCATTTTTGCCACTTTTATGTTTGCCGGTTTGAGAAAAAGCGAGTTATTAAATTTAAAGTATGCAGATGTAGATATAGAAAACCTGACCATTTTCGTTAATCAGGGAAAAGGATCAAAAGATCGGTTCATCCCAATGTCGCAAACATTGGCTAAAAGTCTACGTAATTACATTGAAGAAAGAAAAAGAACAAAGAAGACCTGCCCTGAATTCTTCACTTCCCAAGCACAAAATACAGGCTTGACTGAATTTGGATTGAAACACTTTGTTGATAAGGTACAAAAGACTTTTGGCACTCGATTTAGTGTACATAAACTCCGACACACCTTCGCTACCCTAATGCTTGAAGGTGGTTGTGATATCTATTCCCTATCAAAGATGATGGGTCACAGTGATATCAAGACGACTACCATTTATTTATATGCAAGTGCGGATCATTTAAGAAGCCAGATGGTTAAGCATCCTATGAATGATTTGTAGTTTTCTATCCAATTTTTCTTAATTACCAAGTATGGAAGAAGAATAACTAAACACTTAAAACCTGTAAAAGCATTTCAATTACAACAGACTCCCAAACAATTCCTATTGGAAACTCTTGCGTAGTCTTCGTCTTGTATTCTTCTTGAATAAATACCCATAAATCTATTAATTGATCCTATTTTCATAGCGGCGTTGCTTGATTGATATGAGCCTACCCTATTGGCAACAATCCGAGATCCAGACATGCCTGACTTTATAGTTATATCAATTCCAGAACTATAGCTAGCCGGGGTAGTGTTGGGTTAGTACTAAACAATAAGCCAATGAAAAAGAAAACTTTGTATTTACAAAAGAGACAATTGACTCGTTAGTAAAGCTCGGTGAAATATTACAGAAGAATTACGCAGCGCTTAACAACCTCCTCAACTATTATTGAATCTTAGCCATATTACATTGGTTACCAATAACAGTTATTGTGCCTCCGTTGATAGTACAGTTATTACTTGAAGTAACTTGGTAGGTATAACTACCCTCATTTAGATATAAGTATCCTCCAACAAGATTCACGCAATTACTAGGTGCAACATTGTAATAACCTGTAATATTCGTTTGCTGTCCATTACTGAGTTTCACTGTCAAAACACCACAGGTATTCAACATTGCAGAATTGTTAATCCAAAATAGTAATGCTCCTTGCTTCGTTGTAGGTTGCTGATTGGTTGATGAATCGCATTCGCTACATTTCTTACATGAGATCAATTGAAAAATAACCAAAGCAGCAAGAATAAATAGGCATAATTTCTTTTTCATGATAAACATTTTTAATTTAGGGGAGTAAAAATTTTCTTTGAGAAAGGGTATGGTCAAACCATTTCGACACAAACCTAGTTCTAAAGTCTTTTCTTAAAGAGAGGGTTATAGCGGCATCCCTGGGCGGGATTTCTACGTAAGGGCTCTCCGTACAAACCCTCTTTGCTATGGCCTTTGTTTTGTTGAATTTGCAGAAAGAACAAATTCATTAACAATAGCCCTAAATACATTTTTATGAAAAGATTTTTTTTATTGGGAATTATTTTTTCTTTCTGTAAAGTTTTCAGTCAGCAATGCCCTCCCTCAGGTTCGCATCCTTCTTATGACCAGTATCCAGTCGGAGAGGTTAGAGATGTACAATCTCGAATAGAAATTTACAAAAAGAAGAAAAACAGAATTCTATCTACTGATCCTGGTGTTAAATTCACTGATTCCATTAAGTACTCAGCTTGTGGATTTTTGCATGTTTTAAATAAATTTGACAATAACAATCCCAAAGACTATACAGGTTTAAGAGTTTATATGGGGCTAAATACGGCAAATGAATTGGTGCTTTTTTTTGTTCCGACAAAAGGCACATTTCTTGATCAAAATGATCCGGATGACCCTGCTGGTTACATGGAGATTATCGGCAACACGTCTGTTTCAGTCCAAAAATCTGATGTTATTACGGCAGTCGATAGATACAAGAATTTTCACTGTACTCTCTTTACAAAAGATGGAAAAAAATATCGTAGCGAGCAAAGCTTATCCAAACCGGACAGTTTTAGGGAGACCGAAGCATTATGGTATAATGTAGATCAAATTACTAAGATTGAGACTGGCAGTACATCTACGGTACATGTGACTGGTTTACTTGAATATATGAAAAACCTCTTGCGCAAAGGTTCTGTTGATTCAATAATCGTACATGTGGGTGCTTTTCTGCCAACTGAAGAATATAATTATCAAATTGACTTAGTATATTCCTGTTTCAAAGAAAGTAAAGGAGAAACGTTTTTTTTTGGAGGAGGAGAAAATTTTCCTGCTTCGAAGAAAAAAATCACTGAGGTTAAAAAGGCTTTGTATAAATATAAAGAGATGAGTATGGTAGACAAGTCAGGTAAATTAAAAACCATTAAATTGGGTAATACCAGGGCATACAATTTTTTTCTTGATGATGGGGGCTCATTCAATACTGGAATTCCTTGTCCACCCAAACCAGAAGGATGTACAACTTGCTCCTGCAATTAGAAATAATTTTGAACAATAATTTCAAAAATGCATACAACTATTGCAACAATTTATCTAATTGTTTTATTAATTGCCTTCTTCTGCAGCCTGATTAGTTTCAGGCTGCATTATCCACTTCATTTAAAATTTTTCTCAATATTTCTTGGGTTAACAGTATTTATTGAATTTGTAGCGACTTTTATTCTGCCACGACTCAATTTTGATTCAAATTATTCAGCATACAATAGCTTTTTCCTTATTCAACTGGTTTCACTAGGATATTATTTTTACTTACTGACCAGATCTCCTTTTTTCAAAAAAACAATTATTCTTTTAATCGTTGTTTATTCGGTTTTCTGGATTTGTAATACTTTAATTATTTATACTAATTTTAAAGAACCGTATTGGAATTCTTATGGAGCTATGGTAGGAGATTTATTTATCATTATTTTTGTCAGTCGCTATCTTTTTGAATTATTAACCGGTACTGAATTAATTTCTCTGAAAAAAAGTTCTGAATTTTGGATTGCAACAGGAATTTTGCTCTTCTGTTCCTGTGAACTTCCTATTACTGGTATTATGAATTTTCTAGTTAAAGATCCAATCCTCACTAGAAAACTGGTTAAAATACTCCAAGTTCTTAACATATCTATGTATTTGATTTTTATATACGCTTATTTATGCCGGATAAAACCTACAATGAAGAAGTCTTTGTCCTGATTTTAGTTGCGATTATAGTTTTTCTTGTAATAACTGGATTACTTGTGATGATTATTTTGTATTACCAGAAAAAGAGATTTCAGCATAAGCAACAATTAGTCACGAAAGATAAAGAATATGCCCAGCAGCTCCTTCAGTCAAAGCTCGAAATGCAGGAACAAACCTTTAACATGATTAGCTCTGAAATACATGATAATGTAGGTCAGATATTAAGCCTGGCCAAAGTGCAATTAAATATTATTGATCAAAGTCCCGTTTTGGATAAATCATTGTTGAATGACGCAAAGGAAAGTGTAGGCAAGGCATTGACAGATCTCCGTGATATTGCTAAAAGCCTCAACTCAAGCCGTATTCAGCAATCTGGATTATTTGAATCTATACAACAGGAATTACAGCGCATACAACGCTCCGGATTAATGAATACTTTTGCAGAGCTCAAAGGAGAAGAAGTAAGCATTCCTGATCAAAAAAAATTAATCCTTTTTCGTATAATGCAGGAGAGCCTGCAGAACATTATCAAGCATTCAAATGCCAGCCAGATCAACATAGTGTTCAATTACCAAAAGGATCAGATCATTATCACTATTACTGATAATGGGCAAGGATTTGATCCTGTTGCCTTGGATGCAAAAGATGGCCAAGGATTACAAAATATTATTACCCGCGCTGGCATGATCGGAGGTATAGCTGCAATAAACAGTCAACCGGGAAATGGAACAACAATAATCATAACTTCACCTTATGAATGAGCCTAAGTATATCGCCATTGTGGATGATCATGCAATGTTCCGCAAGGGACTGACAGCATTGATAAATCTGTTTCCTGGTTATGAGGTTTTGTTTGATGCGGGAAATGGTAAAGAATTCATAAGTCATTTACAAAAAAAACAGTTGCCAGATATCGTATTGATGGACATCACTATGCCTGAAATGGACGGATATATAACTACCGAATGGGTTCACGACAATTATCCTGAAATAAAAATATTGGCTCTAAGCACCATGGATGCAGAAACTGCCATTATAAAGATGATTAAAAGTGGGGCAAAAGGATATGTATTAAAAGATGCGGAGCCACAGGAACTAAAAGAAGCTTTTGATGAAGTATTAAGTCGCGGCTATTTTTATAATGACTTAGTATCACGAAAAGTACTGAATGCTGTTCACCAATTAACCGAACCCAAAAATAAAATTGCAACCTTTGCAAATCTTTCTTCCCGTGAAATTGAATTTCTGAAATTTGCCTGCACCGAATTAGCTTATAAAGAAATCGCCGATAAAATGGGTGTAAGCGTTCGCACTGTAGAGGGCTACCGAGACAGTCTTTGTGAAAAGCTGAATTTAAAAACACGTATTGGCCTTGCCATGTATGCTGTTAAAAATGGAATAGCAGGATGATAAACTTATCGTTTTTTAACAACGCATTTCATAGGAATCGATGATTATTGGCAATAACTTCTATCGACATATACCTTATTCCCCGATGCAGTTAAATAATAACATCCTCCCCGCGGACCTGTTATGTAAGAGCGTTGTTTACTGCTTGTTCTTTTAGTAGAAGAAGCAGAAGAAGACCTTGTACCCGAAGAACTACTACTAAAATTTAAAGGAGTTGATGCCGTATTTGTCTGCTCCGGTACATATTCATAATTAGGTTCGTATTTATAATATTGCCTGCTTTTATACGTGGTTACTGCAGCATTAAGAACATTTATTTTATCAATGTTATCTACAATATCATTTTTATTAATGAATCCTTCGATATCTTGAAAGCGGATTTTCAAAAAAGGGGAATTATCACTATAGCCTAGAACTTTAAGATAAGAGCCAACAAACAGTCTTCCCATCGTTTTACTCTTATCTGAAGGCTTTTCCTTAATAAGTGCAAACTCAGTATTAACGAAATGATACCCATGGGTTCTATTGCTATACTCTATACTATCTGCATACTGTTTTCTCAATAAAGCTAAGCTATCCTCAGTCTTTTTTCGTTGCATCCTTGCAACTATTTCTAGACTATCTTTTACCCACTTTTCTCTTTTAGCCAGTTGTTGATCAAAAATTTTATACTCATCCCATTCGGCTTTATAATACTCTACCGGCCAATCATTATCTGTACTTTTCAAAAAAACAATATCATCATTGTAGGATGGAAGATCAATACGACTATTTTCTTTATATAGCTTGTAATATTGGTCAAGCTGATTTTGAACTTTGACAATATATACTTTTGCATCACTAATTATTTTTTCTTCAGGCACTCGCAAAACGCTATGTATTTGCCCATTTATTTCAACTTGTGAGATTGAGCTTTGAATATTTTTTACCTTTTTCTTGTTCTTAATATTTCCAGCAATACCCTTACCAATTCCTGTCCCTAAATCTATAACCGAAAGCGGACTAATTTGAGCAATAGTAGTAGTTGCTAGTAGTAATGAACATAAGAGTGTAATACATTTAGATAGAATCTTCATATCAGTCAACATTTTTGGTAGCAATAAATATACATTTATTTTGCCGCACCGATTACTTGAAAAGTTGAGTGAACTTTATTAGTTGATGAAAAATGGAGTTTTCCACAGAATGTCACTAATAGGCGCATTCCCCTCCCTTATTTCATTTTCGATTCTTGCTTAGAATAGATGCATGGAAGTAGGTCGTTTTCCTAACAAATTAAAACTGTTCAGACACAGCAAGGGATACTCGAGAAAGAAAGTAGCCCGTATGGTTGGTCTCACCAATTCCAGTCAGCTCTCAAAATGGGAACGGGGTGTTGTTCTTCCTAATCTCTTGCAAGTGTTCTCTCTTGCCCGGATATATCAAACCCACCCACATGAATTATTTGATGATCTCTGGAAGCAAATAGATATGCAGTTCAATTTGTTGGCTCAGGACGTTGAGCCGTTTAATAGTAATGAAACCTTTTTTGTATGAATACGTAATATATCATTGGTGTTACTAAAAGACATCATCATTTGAAAAGGACATTCAGGTGTCCTTTTCATTTCTCTGCACTGCTCTGAAAGTTTTACTAATCAATGTTTGCTTTTTTAAATGAAAATCGCATATAAAAAACGAACGATAACGAATGATAAAAAGAGCGATCGTTCTTCTATCGATTCAATTATGAAAGAAATTACCAGGTACATTAATCAATTAATAAAAGAGTTATTGCATCTATGCAACAAGACTATGACCCGTATGAAATAAAGCTTGCAAACGAGATTGCGGATACCTTGAAAGACAGGGATTCCCTTACGCTTCACTTGCAGTATGTACGAAAATATAAAGAAGAGTTCCTTCGGAAGATATTGGCTAAAGTAATGTCAATGGATGAAAGCAAGATTAGGAAAAACCGTGCTGCACTGTACACCTTCCTTATCAACCAGAGTTCCAAATATGGTGACGCTGGGCATTAGTACGAACACACGGCTCCTGGGGCTAGGAGTTATCAAACAGGGTTCTTTAGTAGATTACTCAATTCATCTGCATAAAGCATCCTGGTCGCCATCGAAAGCAGACCTGATACTCACCAGCCTGGAGCCGTGTGTACGCAAATACTGTATTACCAGAGTTATTTTGTCAATACCATATGCCCATCACCAGACCGAAGCTTTCCGACAGCTTATTTACCGTATCCGTGCGTTCTTTGAGGCAAAAGGTATTCCCGTATTTGCTGAAACGCCAGAAGCGTTCCATCCACTATACCCGCCGGGACAAAAGAAAACAAAAAAAGCTCTTATGAAAATACTCATAGAGCAGTTCCCGCAGCTATTGTATTGTTATCAGAAAGAAATGCGGAATAAAAACAAGTATTATATCAAGCTCTTTGAGGCAGTGGCGATGGCACTAACCAAAGAAAACAATTAAATTAGTTTATAAGGCAGAGTTTTGAAACTCTGCCTTATTTTTTAAATAATTATTGCATATAGATAATATTTTTATATTTTTAATAAAGGATAACTAAATATTATCCT